>Ga0207709_10000058_pt1 | contig 212963 bp, 180 predicted proteins | sample KBSM34metaG_FD_184397 | JGI IMG/M metagenome (GOLD analysis project Ga0207709, IMG submission 184397) | Miscanthus rhizosphere microbial communities from Kellogg Biological Station, Michigan, USA - KBS M3-4 metaG (SPAdes) (version 2) | ecosystem: Host-associated > Plants > Roots > Rhizosphere... | reverse complement strand
AATGCACCGAAGGGTTGCGCTCCTGGCTGCCCTCTACCGCGTCGACCCCGGCGCATTCCTCTTCGGTGGCGTACAAGGGGCCGGGAATCGGCATCTTGTGCACCTTGAAGGTGCGGCCCTTGGCGTCACGGGTGTTTTCCAGCACCTGCAGGGCGGCCTGGCAACGCGGGTAGTTCGGGTCCTGGGGGTCGTCGGTCCAGGCCAGCAGCACTTCGCCCGGGCGCACATAGCAGCAGAAGTTATCCACATGGCCGTCGGTTTCGTCGTTGTACAGGCCGTCCGGCAGCCAGACGATCTGCTCCACCGCTAGATGCTCGCGCAGTACCGCCTCGATCTCTTCGCGGGACAGGTGCGGGTTGCGGTTGTGGTTGAGCAGGCATTCCTCGGTGGTGATCAGGGTGCCTTCGCCATCGACGTGGATCGAGCCACCTTCGAGCACGAAGCCCTCGGTGCGGTACTCCTGGCAACGTTCGATTTCCAGCACCTTGCTGGCGACCTGCTCGTCACGGTTCCACGGCGAATACAGGCCGCCTTCGAAGCCGCCCCAGGCGTTGAATCCCCAGTGCACGCCGCGCACTTCGCCGCTGGCGTTGATGACGAAAGTCGGGCCGGTGTCGCGGACCCAGGCGTCGTCGCTGGACATTTCCACCACACGGATATTGGGCACGTCCAGGCGTGCCCGGGCGTTTTCATACTGGGCCGCGGACACGGCCACTGTCACCGGTTCAAAGCGCGCGATGGCCTTGGCCACCGCGGCATGGGCGGCCTGCGCCGGCTTGCCGCCCAGGCGCCAGTTGTCCGGGCGCTCGGGCCAGATCATCCAGGCCTGGGTCTGGGTCGCCCATTCGGCGGGCATGTAGAAACCGTCGGCGCGCGGCGTGCTGTGCAAAGTGCTCATAGTGTTCAGGACTCCAGGGAACCGTCGAGGGTTTTCAGCGCGCCATAGAGGTTCGGACGACGGTCACGGAAACTGCCCCAGGCGCTGCGGATGTGCTCGAGCTCGTCGAGGTCGAAGCTGTGCACAAGGATACCTTCTTCAGTTTGGTTGAGCTCCTGAACCTTCTCGCCGAACTGATTGGCGATGAAGGACGAGCCGTAGAAGGTGATGTCGTAGCCGTCCTGCTCTTCGTTGCCGATGCGGTTGCTGGCGATCAGCGGCATCAGGTTGGCCCCGGCATGGCCCTGCTGCACCCGCTGCCAGTGGTCGCGGGAGGAAATTGTCTGGTCGTGGGGCTCGCTGCCGATGGCGGTGGGGTAGAAGAGAATCTCCGCGCCTTGCAAGGCCATGCTGCGGGCGCACTCGGGGAACCACTGGTCCCAGCAGATGCCCACGCCGATCTTCGCGTAGCGGGTGTTCCATACCTTGAAGCCGGTATCGCCCGGGTTGAAGTAGTACTTTTCGTGGTAGCCGGGGCCATCCGGGATGTGGCTTTTCCGATAAATCCCGAGGTTGCTGCCATCGGCATCGATGATCGCGATGCTGTTGAAACGCGCCCGCCCGGCCAGCTCGTAGAAGCTGATGGGCAGCACCACTTGCAGCTCCCTGGCGACTTTCTGGAAGTGCGCGATGGCGGCGTTGCTGTCCACCGTGGTGGCCAGTTGCAGGTAATCCGGGTTGGGCTTCTGGCAGAAGTAAGGCGCCTCGAACAGTTCCTGGATCAGGATGATCTGCGCCCCCTTGGCCGCGGCTTCGCGTACCAGTTTCTCAGCGGTTTCGAGGTTGGCCTCAAGGTCCCAGGAACAGGCCATCTGGGTAGCGGCGACGGTAACGGTACGGCTCATGGATCAACTCCTGGGCAAGGCGAAGCGGTCGATGACAACGGACACAAGGCACCGGGCACGGCGAGGCCAAGCCTGGATATGGCCACTTTATATCCGATAAATATCGACTTTAAAAGCTGAAAAACCATTAACCACGATAAATTACCGACAAAAAGCCGATAACAATCGAATTATCAAGAAACGCATTCGCCGGCAAGCCTGCTCCTACCAAGCGTTGCAGGAGCCGGCCTGCCGGCGAATGGAGGTCAACGCAAAGCAGAGCCCTGCGCCTACAGCTCTTCGCTCAACACCTTGGCCAGCATGTCGACGAAGAAATCCACGCTCTGGCGAGTCGTGACCATCGGCGGCTTGATCTTGAGGATGTTCAGGTGATCGCCGGTAGGTTGCATGAAAATCCCCAGCTCGCGCAGGCGTTCGCACAGCAGGGTGGTTTCCTCGGTGGCCGGTTCCAGGGTGGCGTGATCGCGGATCAGTTCCAGCCCCAGGTAGAAACCGGAACCATGCACCGCTCCCACCAGCGGGTGGTTTTCCTTGAGCGCCTCCAGCCGCTGCCGGAAGTGTTCACCGACCACCTGGGCGTTTTCCCAGAGTTTCTCTTCCTGCATCACGTCCAGCACCGCAATGCCGATGCGGCAACTGACCGGGCTGCCGCCGGACGAGGAGAAGAAATAGCCTTCGGCCTCCAGCGCTTCGGCGATTTCCCGCCGGGTGATCACCGCACCCAAGGGCTGGCCGTTGCCCATGCCCTTGGCCATGGTGATGATGTCCGGGGTCACGCCCTGCTCCTCGAAGCCCCAGAAGAACTGGCCCATGCGCCCGTAGCCGACCTGGATCTCGTCGGCGATGCACACCCCGCCCCGGGCCCGCACCCGCTCGTAGACCTGCTGCAGGTAGCCCGGTGGCAGCGAAATCCCTCCGGCGTTGCCATACACGGGTTCGCAGATGAAACCGGCCAGCTGGCGTTGCTGCTCATCCAGCTTGTGCAGTTGCTGGTCGACGCTGCGCAGGTAGTGCGGGGTGCTGTCCTGGCCGCGGAACTCGCCGCGATAGGTGTTGGGCGCGGTCACCGGGTGCACCCACTCCGGACGGCTGGTGAGGGCCTGAGGGTTGTCGGCGATGGAGGTGGATACTGCGTCAGCCGCCACCGACCAGCCGTGGTAGGCCTCCAGCACACTGAGCATGTCGCGCCCGCCGCTGTAGGCCCAGGCCAGGCGGATCGCCAGGTCATTGGCCTCGGTGCCGCTGTTGACCAGGAACACCCGGTCCATGGAATCCGGTGCCAGGGCCAGCAGGCGCTCGGAGAACTCGGCGATCGCCGCATAGTGGAAACGCGAGTTGGTGTTGAGCAGCGACCATTGCCGCGCCGCTTCAGCGGCCATGCGCGGGTGACCGTGGCCCAGCACCGCGACGTTGTTGAGCATGTCCAGGTAGGAACGCCCCTGCATGTCGATCAAGTGGTTGCGCCAGCCGCGCTCGATCCGCGGCGGATCGACGTAATAGTGCTTCTGCGAGCGGGCAAAACTGGCGTCACGACGCTCCAGCAGGGTTTGCGGATCCAGTTCCGGCTCGGCATCGCAGGCCAGCCCCAGCAGCGCCGCCGGCGAGGGGCAAAGGGCTTGCCAGGCCGGGGCTCGGGACGGTGTACAGAACAGCGGCGGATCCAGTTCGGCAGCGCGACACAGCTGCACCTTGAGCCGACCATCCCCCGCCACGGCGCCCAGCACCTGGCCCTTGACCAGCGCCGCTCCCGGCTGCAACGAAGGCTCGACGCCCCACAGGTGCACACTCAGGGTCGGGCCATCGAGGCGCAACAGGCCTTGCTCGGCACGGTGCAGGACCCCGGCGAACGGCGCTTCCACAGCGGTGCCTGGCGGCACTTGCAGTTGTACATGCAAGGGGCAGGTCGAGGGTTCCTCGGCGCTATCGGGACGGGTCTGCGACAGGCGGTACTGTCCATAGCGGCTGGCGGCCAGGCCATGGGCGGCGCCAGCTTCGGCCAACAGGCGATCGTCGATCCCCGGCTGCTCCCAATTGCCCGCCTCGAAGTGCGGGCTGAGCACGCCCAGGTCGATCAGGGCGAATTCGCGCCCCACCAGGCTCGGCAACAGCGGGGCAAACCCCTCACCGCCAATGGCAGGCAGTGCGTGCCCGACAGCGGTGAGAATCGCCGCCTCCATGAACTCGAACGACACCGAGTTGGCGACCTGGAAAATCTCCCACTCGTGGCTCAGGTTGGCACGGCTGTAGGCATTGCCCGGGTCGATGCTGACCTGCTGCTCGCCACTGAGCACCAGCACCGCCGCCCGGGCCACGATCAGAGGCCAGAGCGCCAGCAGCTCCGCCCGTTGCAACGGGTTGACCTGATGGTAGGCCTGGATCGCCGGGAGGATGCGCAGCGGGTCGCCCTCGGCGTGATGCAGCAGCGCCGCGCAGGTCACCGACAGGTCGGTGATGCGCCAGGTGCGGATCAGGTCGCCGAAATCGATCACCCCCTGCACCTGCCAATGCCGTGCTTCATCCCGCTGCCAGACCACGTTGTCATCGGTGATGTCCATATGGATGGCCTGCACCGGCAGTTGCTCCAGCAGCGGATGCAGGCGGCGCTCGGCGCGTTGCGCGGCGCTGGCGATCACCGCTCGTTGCTGCGGGTCGGCAATGACCGGCAGCAGATGCCCGATCAATGCCTGGGCATGCCGGGCGTCCCATTGCAGGGTGCGCTCCAGGCCCGGATGCTCGAAATCCGCCAGGGCCAGGTCCATCTGCCCGCACAGCCGGCCCAGGCCCGCCACCAGCTCGCCGCCCAGGTGCGGCAGCTGGGTCAGGGAGCGGCCTTCTATATAGTCCAGCAGGCGCACGTGCAGCGCTTGCCCGGCGATCTCCAGGGACAGCAGGTCCGCGCCGTTTGTCGCCGGGATGACCCTGGGCACTCGCAGCTCCGGGTGCTGTTGCAGATGCTTGAGGCCGGCGTGCTGCGCCTGCAACTCCAGGACCGAGTAGTCGCCGCGGCAGATCTTCAGGACAAACCGCCCCTGGGGGCTGTCGACGCGATAGTTGAGGTCTTGCTGGCTGCCCAGCGAGTGCAGGGTGCCGTGCAGGCCGTAGTGGCTTTCCAGCAACTCCAGCGCTTGCTGCGCTAAGACTTGCGGGCTGGGCAGACTGGCACGGTGGATCAAGGTGGCGAGCAACATACAACGACCCCTGGAATTGTTATAGGGCGCTTATATCGCCACTGCGCAAGTTAATGCGCAACCCCAAAGCGCACAGGCAAGACCAGAGCCTTGCCTGCTGTAAACTTCGGCCGGCGAAATTTCCGACGGTTCGCAGAGCAATCAAGCGGTTGTTGCTATTGCACCCTAGGCGTCCTATCGACAAGCTATGCTGCATTCGTCGCAGCAAATGACCGTTTTCAAGGATACAGGCCCCAAATATGCGCATTCTCGTTACCGGCGGAGCCGGTTTTATCGGCTCGGCCCTGGTCCGCCATCTGCTTCAGCACACGGAACACGAAGTGCTGAACCTGGACAAACTGACCTACGCAGGCAACCTGGAATCGCTGCACAGCATCGCCAGCAACAGCCGCTATGAGTTCGTCAAGGCCGATATCGTCGACCAGGCCACCGTCAGCGCCGTGCTGGCGCGCTTCCAGCCCCACGCGATCATGCACCTGGCTGCCGAGTCCCATGTCGACCGCTCCATCGACGGGCCGTCCGACTTCATCCAGACCAATATCGTCGGCACCTACAGCCTGCTGGAAGCGACCCGCGCCTACTGGCACACATTGCCCGAGGCGGAAAAAGCCGCTTTCCGTTTCCACCATATTTCCACCGATGAGGTCTATGGCGACCTGCATGGCGTCGATGACCTGTTCACCGAAACCACGCCCTACGCCCCCAGCTCGCCCTACTCCGCCAGCAAGGCCGCATCCGACCACCTGGTCCGCGCCTGGCAGCGTACCTATGGGCTGCCGGTGCTGATCACCAACTGCTCCAACAACTACGGCCCGTTCCACTTCCCCGAAAAGCTGATTCCGCTGGTGATCCTCAACGCCCTGGCAGGCAAACCGCTGCCGGTGTACGGCAACGGCCTGCAGGTGCGCGACTGGCTGTATGTCGAGGATCACGCCCGGGCCCTGTTCAAGGTGATGACCGAAGGCACGGTCGGCGAGACCTACAACATCGGCGGCCACAACGAGCAGAAGAACATCGACGTGGTACGCGGCATCTGCAGCCTGCTGGAAGAGCTGGCCCCGCAGAAACCCCAGGGCGTGGCTCACTACGCCGACCTCATCACCTTCGTCCAGGACCGCCCCGGCCACGATCTGCGCTACGCCATCGACGCCGGCAAGATCGAGCGCGAGCTGGGCTGGGTTCCGGAAGAAACCTTCACCAGTGGCCTGCGCAAGACCGTGCAGTGGTACCTGGAAAACCTCGAGTGGTGCCGCCGGGTACAAGACGGCAGCTACCAGGGCCAACGCCTGGGTTCCACCGACATCAAGGATCTGATTGCATGATCAAAGGCATTGTTCTGGCGGGCGGCTCCGGCACCCGTCTGCACCCCATCACCCTCGGTGTGTCCAAGCAGCTGCTGCCAATCTACGACAAGCCGATGATCTACTACCCGATCTCGGTACTGATGCTGGCCGGCATCCAGGACATCCTGATCATCTCCACCCCCCAGGACCTGCCGCAATACCGCAACCTGCTGGGTGACGGCAGCCAGTTCGGCGTGCGTTTTTGCTACGCCGAACAGCCTTCGCCGGATGGCCTGGCCCAGGCCTTCCTGATTGGCGAGGAGTTCATCGGCAATGACCCGGTGTGCCTGATCCTGGGCGACAACATCTTCCACGGCCAGTACTTCGGCGAACAGCTGCGCGATGCCGCCAAGCGCACCAGCGGCGCCACGGTGTTCGGCTACTGGGTCAAGGACCCGGAGCGTTTCGGGGTCATCGACTTCGACAGCGAGGGCCGTGCCCTGTCCATCGAAGAGAAACCCAAGAAGCCGAAGTCCAGCTACGCGGTCACCGGCCTGTATTTCTACGACAATGACGTGGTGCAGATTGCCAGGGACGTCAAGCCTTCGCCCCGGGGCGAACTGGAGATCACCGACGTCAACAACGCCTACCTTAAGCGTGGCGACCTGCACGTGGAGCGTTTTGGCCGGGGCTTTGCCTGGCTCGACACCGGCACCCACGACAGCCTGCTGGAGGCCTCGCAATACGTGCAGACCATCGAGCATCGCCAGGGCCTGAAAGTCGCCTGTCTGGAAGAGATCGCCTATGAGAACCGCTGGATCAGCCGCGAGCACCTGCTGGAGCGCGCCGCTTACTTCGGCAAGACCGGCTATGGCCAGTACCTGTTCACTCTGGCGGGGGAGACCCAATGAACATCATTCAGACAGAGCTCACCGGTGTACTGATTATCGAGCCCAAGGTCTTTGGCGACGAGCGTGGCTTCTTCTACGAGAGCTTCAATGCCAAGGCCTTTGAAGAGGCCACCGGCTTGCAGAAGAGCTTTGTACAGGACAATCACTCGCGATCCGTCAAGAACGTCCTGCGTGGTCTGCACTACCAGATTGAGCACCCGCAGGGAAAACTGGTCCGGGTGATTGCCGGCGAGGTTCTGGACGTAGCCGTCGATATCCGGCGCAGCTCCCCGAACTTTGGCCGTTGGGCAAGTGTTCGCCTGTCTGCACATAACAATCGCCAACTATGGATTCCCGAAGGGTTCGCCCATGGCTTCGTAGTACTCAGCGACGCTGCCGAGTTTCTCTACAAGACCACCGATTACTACACGCCTTCTGCTGAACGTTGCATCAGCTGGGACGATCCGACCCTGGCGATCAACTGGCAGTTGCAGGATATGCCAACGCTCTCGGCCAAGGACCAGAAAGGTAAAAGCCTAGAAGAGGCCGATCTGTTCCCATGAACGCTCCTCTGAAAATCCTTATCAGCGGCCAGCACGGCCAGGTCTCCCGGGAGCTGCAGCAGCGCCTCGGCGACCTCGGTGAGCTGGTGGTCCTGGGTCGTGAGCAACTGGACCTGAGCCACCCGGAACAGATCCGCCAGCAAGTGCGCGCCATTCGCCCGGACCTGATCATCAATGCCGCCGCCCACACCGCCGTCGACCAGGCCCAGAGCGAGCCGGAGCTGGCTTTTGCGATCAACGCCACGGCCCCCGGGATCTTCGCCCAGGAAGCCTTCGAGCTGGGTGTGCCGCTGATTCACTACTCCACCGACTACGTGTTCGATGGCAGCAAGGAAACGCCCTATGTGGAGGACGACGAGCCCAACCCGCTGAGTGTCTACGGCGAGAGCAAGCTGGCCGGCGAACGGGCGATCCGGCTGGTCCAGGGCCAGCATTTGATCCTGCGCACCAGTTGGGTCTACTCCAGCCATGGCAAGAACTTCCTGCTGACCATGCAGCGCCTGCTGCAGGAAAAACCCGAGCTGCGGGTGGTGGCCGACCAGATCGGCGCGCCCACCTGGGCCGGCACCATCGCCACCAGCACCCGGGCGCTGATCGAGCGTTGGCGAGCCGGGCAGCCCGGCGCCTGGGGCACCTACCACCTCACCGCCCACGGCGAGACTTCCTGGTTCGGCTTTGCCCAGGCCATCGGCGAGCAGTTGCTGGCCATGGACAAACCCTGCGCCGTCCTTGAAGCCATCCCTTCCAGCGCTTACCCGACACCGGCGCCGCGGCCGTTGAACTCGCGTCTGGACTGCAGCCACCTGGCACGGGAGTGGGGCGTGGTCCAGCCGGATTGGCACACCGCATTGCGCGAGTGTCTTGCCGAGCAGGGCTAGGCATAATGCGCCTGTATCCACAGGCGCCTTTTCCATGACCCCACCCCTTCCCCGTCGCCCTCGCTGGCGCAGCTTGGCCTTGCTGGCACTGTGCCTGGCGCCGTTGCTGTGGCCACTGGAGCATCTGGCGGAGCGCTACTACCGCAACGAGCTGACCAGCCAGAACCGCCAGACCCTCGACCTGTACGTGGCCAACCTGCTGGGCACCCTGCACCGCTACGAAGTGCTGCCGCAGATCCTCGGCGACCTGCCGGCACTGCGCGCGGTACTCGGCGCCCCGGACGATGGCGTGACCCAGGGCAACGCCAACCGCCTGCTGAAGAACATCAGTGCCCAGACCGGCGCCGAGGTGATGTACCTGATGGACACCAGCGGCAAGACCCTGGCAGCCTCCAACTGGGACAAGCACGACAGCTTCGTCGGTCGCAATTTCGCCTTCCGCCCCTATTTCAGCGAGGCTATGGCCGGGCGCCTGGGGCGCTTCTTCGGCCTGGGCACCACCTCGGCCAAGCGCGGTTACTTCTTTGCTGCCGCGGTGCGCGATGGCGAGCGGATCCTTGGCGTGCTGGTGGTCAAGGTCGACCTGGACCACACCGAAAGCCTCTGGGGACGGACCCCCGAGCAATTGCTGCTGACCGACCACAATGGCGTGGTGATCCTCACCTCGCGCCCGGAATGGCGCTTTCGCGCGACCCGGCCGCTGAGCGACGAGGAACGCCAGGCGATCGTCGCCATCCAGCCCTATCCGACTCGCGACCCAAGGCCGCTGAACCTCAACCCCAATGCCTGGCTGACCCAAACCCAGCAGATCGACGAAACCCGCTGGGCCGTGAGCATCCTCGCGCCGCGCACCCTGATCGACCGGCCGGTGCGCACGGTAGTGGCCGTGGGCGCCGCCGCGCTGCTGGTGCTGATGCTGTTGCTCGGCCTGATGATGCAGCGCCGCCGCCACTATCTGGAGCGGATCGCCTTCGAAGCCAAGGCGCGGCGCGAGCTGGAGATGCGTGTGGCCGAGCGCACCAGCGACCTGGAAAGCCTCAACCGGCGCCTGAAGCAGGAAGTGCTGGAGCGCGAGAACGCCCAGCAGGAACTGGTGCGGGCCCAGGACAACCTGGTCCAGGCCGGCAAGCTCTCGGCTCTGGGCACCATGTCGGCCAGCATCAGCCACGAGCTCAACCAGCCCCTGGCGGCGATCCGCAGCTATGCCGAGAACGCCGAAGTGCTGCTGGACCACCAGCGCACCGACGACGCCCGAGGCAACCTCAAACTGATCAGCGAACTGACCGGGCGCATGGCCTCGATCATTGCCCACCTGCGGGCCTTCGCCCGGCGCGATCACCACGCCCCGGAAAGCGTGGCCCTGCAACCGGCCCTGGACGACGCCCTGGCGCTGCTGGCCAAGCGCCGCCGGGCCATGGAAGTGGAACTGATCCGCGACCTGCCGGCTGCCACCCTGTGGGTCGAAGCCGGGGAAACCCGCCTGCGCCAGGTACTGGGCAACCTGCTGGCCAATGCCCTGGATGCCCTGACGGAAAAAGGCCCACCGCGCAAACTCTGGCTGAGTGCCGAATCCACCGCCACCGGCGTCAACCTGTACATTCGCGACAACGGTCCGGGCTTCTGCATGGAAGCGCTGGGTCGCGCCGGAGAGCCGTTCTACACCACCAAGACCCGTACTCAGGGCCTGGGCCTGGGGCTGGCCATCTGCGACACCCTGATGCGCGCCTTCGGCGGTGAACTGTCATTCGCCAACCACCGCGAAGGCGGGGCCCTGATCACCCTGCGCCTGCGGGCCGGGGCCCCCGGGGTCAGCCTGCAGCCCTCCGAGGACCGCGGGGTATGAAGCAGAGCGGCAACCCGATATCAACCCTGTCCGGCCCGGCGCTCCCGGCCCCGACACGATCTGGAAAGTGAGCGATGAGCCATCCCGAGAGCCTCGATCCTCAGTTGCAAGTGGTGCTGATCGACGACGATCCCCACCTGCGCCAGGCCCTGAGCCAGACCCTGGACCTGGCGGGGCTCAAGGTGCTGTCCCTCGCCGAAGCCCAGGGCCTGGCGCCGCGCCTGGAGCGGGATTGGCCGGGGGTGGTGGTCAGCGACATCCGCATGCCCGGCATGGACGGCCTGGAGCTGCTCAACCAGCTGCATGCCCAGGACCCGGAACTGCCGGTGCTGCTGATCACTGGCCACGGCGACGTGCCCCTGGCCGTGCAGGCCATGCGTGCCGGCGCCTATGACTTTCTGGAAAAGCCCTTCGCCAGCGATGCCCTGCTGGACAGCGTGCGCCGCGCCCTGGACTGGCGGCGCTTGGTGCTGGACAACCGCAGCCTGCGCCTGGCCCTCAGCGACCGTCAGGAACTCAGTGCGCGGCTGGTAGGCCAGTCGGCGCCGATGCTGCGCCTGCGCCAGCAGATCGGCGCCCTGGCGGCGACCCGGGCCGATGTGCTGATCCTCGGCGAGACCGGCGCAGGCAAGGAAGTGGTGGCCCGTGCCCTGCACGATCTCTCCGGACGGCGCAACGGGCCGTTCGTAGCGATCAACGCCGGGGCCCTGGCGGAATCGGTGGTGGAAAGCGAGCTGTTCGGCCACGAGCCGGGAGCCTTCACCGGCGCGCAGAAACGCCGCATCGGCAAGTTCGAATTTGCCAACGGCGGTACCCTGTTCCTCGATGAGATCGAAAGCATGAGCCTGGATGTCCAGGTCAAGCTGCTGCGCCTGCTGCAGGAGCGGGTGGTGGAACGCCTGGGGGGCAATCAATTGATCCCGCTGGATATCCGCATCATCGCCGCCACCAAGGAGGACCTGCGTCAGGCCGCGGACCAGGGACGCTTTCGCGCCGACCTCTACTACCGCCTGAACGTCGCGCCGCTGCGCATTCCACCGCTACGCGAGCGTGGCGAAGACGTGCTGATGCTGTTCCAGCACTTCGCCGACGAAGCCAGCACCCGCCACGGCCTGCCGCCCCAGGAACTGCAACCCGGACACCGTGCCTTGCTGCTGCGCCACAGCTGGCCGGGCAACGTGCGCGAGCTGCAGAACGCCGCCGAACGCTTCGCCCTGGGCCTAGAACTGGCCCTGGACAACAGCGAGCCGGGTACGCCCGCGGCTGCGGCCCCGAGCCTGATCGAAGGAGGCTTGAGCGAGCAGGTGGAGCACTTCGAAAAGACCCTGATCGCCGCTGAAATGGCCCAGCCCCACAGCTCCATGCGCAGCCTCGCCGAAGCCCTGGGGATTCCACGCAAGACCCTGCACGACAAGCTGCGCAAGCACGGTTTGAACTTCGCCGACGGCGGCGCCAACCAGCCCGGCGACGAATCAGAATGAAGCGTTCCGTTATTCCCTTGACCCCTGAGGCCCCGGCATGAATCGCGACAGTCGATACCTGGAATCCATCCTCCACCGCGACATCCCCCTGACACGGGACATGGGTCTGCAGGTGCTCGACTGGCAGGTGCAAGAGTTGCGCCTGCACTTGCCCCTGGAGGCCAACGTCAACCACAAGAGCACCATGTTCGGCGGCAGCCTGTACTGCGGTGCGGTGCTCGCCGGCTGGGGCTGGCTGCACCTGCGGCTCAAGGAACAGGGCATCGATGACGGGCACATCGTCATCCAGGAAGGCCAGATCAGTTACCCGCTGCCGGTGACCGGCGACGCCGTGGCGATCTGCGCCGCACCGGATGACAAGGTCTGGAACAAATTCCTCGCCATGTATCAGCGCTACGGCCGTGCCCGGCTGACCTTGCACACCCGGGTCGTCAATGCCGGCAGCGCAGAAGACGCCGTGCGTTTTACCGGCCAGTACGTCCTGCACCGCTAACCCGTTTGCGACCCGGCTCAAATCTGTAGGAGCTGGCTTGCCAGCGAAGAGGCCGGAAATGCTTGCACAGGGCCCAAGGGCCCCGTCGCCGGCAAGCCGGCTCCTGCACAAGGGTGGCAGCGGCAAGTCGCCGCGAGGTGATCAGGAGCGGGCCAGTTCCAGCAACTTGGCGCGCCAGGGCGCCTTGGCCGGCAGGGCCAGGAAGAAGCCGTTGAGCAACGACTCCCGAGGTGGATAGCAGAACGGCGCACCGCTGAGATCCAGCACCTCGCCGCCCGCGCCTTCGAGCACGCCCTGGGCCGCCGCGGTGTCCCACTGCGAGGTGGGCGCCAGGCGCGGATAGCAGTCCGCCGCGCCTTCGGCCAGCAGGCAGAACTTCAGCGAACTGCCGATATTGGCCAGTTGCAATTCACCCAGGGCGGCGCTCAAACCACTGAGCAGACGTTCCTGCTCCGGGCTCGAATGCCGGCGGCTGGCCACCACGGTAAACGCCTCGCCGGCCCCCGGTTGCTCACGCACCTGGATCGCCTGCGGTGCCTGCCCGCGATCCACGCGCCAGGCCCCAAGGCCGGCACCGCCCAGGTAGCAGCGGCCACTGGTGGGCATCGACACCACGCCGAACACCACCCGCCCCTGCTCGATCAGGGCGATATTGACGGTGAATTCTTCACTGCCGGAAATGAATTCCTTGGTGCCGTCCAGCGGGTCCACCAGCCACCAGCGCTGCCAGCTGGCGCGGGTGGCCTGGGGAATGTCCGCATCCTCTTCGGACAGCACCGGGATGCTCGGGTCCAGGGCCGTGAGGCCGGCCACGATCAGGTGATGGGCGGCCAGGTCGGCGGCGGTCACCGGCGACTCGTCGGCCTTGTGATTGACCGCCACATCGGCGCGCCAGAACGGCAGGATCGCTTCACCGGCACGCAGGGCCAGCTCGGCAACCGGCGCCAGCAAGGGGTGGGGAAAATTCATTGACGTCTCGCTCATGCTTGAAAGACCCCGCGCTGGCTCAGCAGGTCGCGGGTCAGGTACAGCGCAGCCAGGGCCCGGCCTTCGCTGAACTGAGGGTTCTGCGCCAGGCTCGCCAGTTCGCGCAGGTTGACCTTGTCGACCCGCATCGGCTCCGGCTCGTCGCCTTCCAGGCGCTCTTCATACAGATCGGTGGCCAGCACTACCTGGATCTTCTGGCTCATGTAGCCCGGGGACAGCGACAGCTCGGTCAGGTGCTCCAGTTGCCGCGCGCCAAACCCGGCCTCTTCCTTGAGCTCGCGCTCGGCCGCTGCCAGCACATCCTCCCCCGGCTCGATCAGGCCCTTGGGCAACGACAGCTCGTAGGCGTCGGTGCCTCCGCAGTATTCCTCCACCAACACTGCATGCTCGGCGTCGAGCATTGCCACGATCATCACCGCGCCATAGCCGGCGCCCTTGCCCACCAGGCGCTCATAGGTACGTTCGACGCCATTGGAAAACCGCAACTGCACCTCTTCGACACAGAACAGACGACTGGTGGCGACGATCTCGCGGGCGAGTACGGTGGGTTTCTGGCGCATAGCGGGCTCCTTGGCGATAGCGGGTTACTATACAGCCTGTTTTAAAGTGACTGGGTTGCAGATTGCCGGTGCACAGCACCACGGCGGAACCTATTGTTTACTGCGTGTGACCGCCCTCTTCGAGGCGGCTCCTTTCTATCCGTTCTAGTGACCGGGCCTCCCTGCCCCACTGGCCTTGTCGACCCCGCCGGTCGGCTGTTTTCTTACCACTGGAGAAGTGTTCGATGGCCCTACTGCCCTGGCACCAGATCGATACCGTCCTGCTGGACATGGACGGCACCTTGCTGGACCTGCACTACGACAACCATTTCTGGATGGAACACCTGCCCCAACGCTACGCCGAGCTGCACGGGGTCAGCCGGGCCATGGCCGAGCTGGAGCTGCAGCCCCTGTTCGAACGCAACGCCGGCCAGTTGCAGTGGTATTGCCTGGACTTCTGGAGCGCCGAACTGCAACTGCCGGTGCGCGAGTTGAAGCTGGAAACCGCGCACCTGATCGCCCTGCGTCCGGACGCAGACACCTTTCTTGCAGCCATCAAGCAAGCCGGAAAGCGGGTGATCCTGATCACCAACGCCCATCGCGACTCCCTGTCATTGAAGCTGGAACGGATCGAACTGGCGCCATACTTCGAACGCCTGATCAGTTCCCACGACTACGGTTTCCCCAAGGAAAGCCCCCAGTTCTGGGACGCCTTGCAGGCCGATATCCGCTTCGACCCGGCCCGCAGCCTGTTCATCGACGACACCCTGCCCATCCTGCGCAGTGCGCGGGACTTTGGTGTGGCGCAGTTGCTGGCGGTGAGCCAGCCGGACAGCCGCAGAGGGCCGAAAGACACCGCGGAGTTCGCGGCGGTGGGGGATTACCGGGCGTTGATCGAAGGCTTGTGAAGCCCTTCGCGGGCAAGCTCGCTCCTACAGAACCCCGTGGGAGCGGGCTTGCCCGCGAAGAGAACCGATCATTCGGGAATACGCAGCACCTGGCCCGGGTAAATCTTGTCCGGGTGGGACAGCAGCGGCTTGTTGGCCTCGAAGATCTTGTTGTACTTGTTGGCATCGCCGTACTGCACCTTGGCGATGGCGCTCAGGGTGTCGCCTTTCTTCACGGTGACGAATACCGCAGAAACCACCGCCGGACCGGTCACGGTGATCTGGTCCTCGACACTGCCGACGCCGGAAATGTTGCCCAGGGCCAGCAGGATCTTCTCCTTCTCTTCCTGGCTCGCCACTTCACCGCTGACAATCACCTTGTCACCTTCCACCGTGGCATGAACATTGGGATTGCCCAGGCCAACCTTTTCGATGTGCTCCTTGAGTTGCTCACTGGCATTGGCGTTACCCGGGGTCAACAGGTCGATCAGTTTCTCACCGGCTTCCTTCACAAAGCTGAAAATGCTCATGTCGCACACTCCTTGGTTGATAGATCCAGACGCGAAAGACTAGACCAGCCTGGCCGGATGAGGTTCCCGGGCGACCAGTGACCCAAGGTCACAGGCCCGCGGTAGAATCCCAGCCTTTTGCCGCTCCGGAGCGAAGATGGACCTCAAGCAGCTGAAATTCCTCATCGCCCTCGACGAAACCCGGCATTTCGGCCAAGCCGCCGCGCGCTGCCACATCACCCAGCCGACCCTCTCCATGCGCCTGCGCAGCCTGGAAGAAGAGCTCGACTTGCCGCTGGTCAAGCGCGGCCAGCGTTTCGAAGGCTTCACCGCACCCGGCGAGCGGGTGCTGGCGTGGGCCCGCACCGTGCTCACCGCCCATGACGGGCTATTGGCCGAGGCCGCCGCCTGCCGCGGCAACCTGGTGGGCACCCTGCGCGTAGGGGTGGTGCCGCTGTCGAGTTTCAATCCCCAGCCACTGCTGCAGCGCCTGCATGCCGAGCACCCGAACCTGCGCTTCGAACTCTCGTCCCTGAGCTCGGAACAGATCCTCGAACAGTTGGCCAGCAATCGCCTGGACCTCGGGGTTTCCTACCTGGAGCGCCTGGACAGCGAGAATTTCGACTCCCTGCCCCTGGAACCGACCCACATGGGCCTGCTCTACGACCACCGGCACTTCAGCTTCGGCGAGCAGCCCCTGAGCTGGGAGGCGCTGATCGAACTGCCCCTGGGCCTGCTCACCAGCGGCATGCACTTTCGCCAGTCCATCGACCACAACTTCCACATCCGCGGCCTGCAACCGCAGCCGGTGCTGCAGACCGACGCCGTCCATCAGCTGGTGCAGATGGTCCATGGCGGCCTGTGCTGCGCCGTGATGCCTCTGGACAGCAGCCTGGAAACCCTCACCGAGCACCTGCGCCTGCAACCCATTGCCGATGCCCAGACCCTGGCCCGCCTGGGCCTGATCATGCGCCGCAGCGCGCCGCGCTCGGCCCTGGCGCAAGCCTGCTTCGCCCTCTACCAGCAATCCTTCGGCGATTCTTGATCGACGCCATCTATCAATAGATCAGTACTAGCAATTAGACGCGACAGATTGCCGCGCTTAGTCTTGGGAGCCGTTACGCCGCTGGTCACCCCGGCGCGGCGCCAGCCCCGGCGAAACGGGCACCCGCACTCGCTGCCAGCCAGCCCCACAGCATCCCTCGAACGCTAGTACGCGAAGGCATTTGCCCGGCCAGACGCCGGCCGCGCGAGCAGCGTCTCAACCTTGTCCACCTGCCGCCGAGCGTGCGCTGCGGGTCAGCAGCCTGCGATGGAGAGTCGCCCGTGAGTACACATAACCAAGCCGATCAGAAACCCGTAGCCCGCTACAAGCCCTACAAGGGACCCGCCGGTGGCTGGGGCGCCCTGATCAGCGTGGCCCAGGCGTGGCTGACCAGCGACAACGCGCTGAAGAACATCCGCATGATGCTCAAGACCAACCAGAACGGCGGCTTCGACTGCCCGGGCTGCGCCTGGGGCGACTCGCCGGAAAGCGGCATGGTCAAGTTCTGCGAGAACGGCGCCAAGGCGGTCAACTGGGAAGCCACCAAGCGCCGGGTGGACGCAGCGTTCTTCGCCAAGCACAGCGTCACTTCGCTGCTGGAGCAGAGCGACTACTGGCTGGAGTACCAGGGCCGGCTGACCGAGCCGATGAGCTACAACGCCGAGACCGACCGCTACCAGCCCATCAGTTGGGAAAATGCCTTCAGCCTGATCGCCAGGCACCTGCACAACCTGCCCAGCCCGGACATGGCCGAGTTCTACACCTCGGGCCGGGCCAGCAACGAAGCGGCCTACCTGTACCAGCTGTTCGTGCGCGCCTACGGCACCAACAACTTCCCCGACTGCTCGAACATGTGCCACGAGGCCAGCGGCGTGGCCCTGGCGCAGAGCGTCGGAGTCGGCAAAGGCACGGTGACCTTCGACGACTTCGAACACGCGGACGCCATCTTCGTCTGGGGCCAGAACCCCGGCACCAACCACCCACGCATGCTCGAACCGCTGCGTGAAGCAGTGAAGCGCGGCGCCCAGGTGGTGTGCATCAACCCGCTCAAGGAGCGCGGCCTGGAACGCTTCCAGCACCCGCAAAGCCCGATCGAGATGCTCACCAACGGCAACCGCCCGACCAATACCGCCTACTTCCGCCCGGCCCTGGGCGGCGACATGGCGCTGCTGCGGGGCATGGCCAAGTTCCTCCTGCAGTGGGAGCGCGATGCGCAGAAAGCCGGCGCGGCGTCGGTGTTCGACCACGACTTCCTCAATGCCCACACCGCCAACGTGCTCGACTACCTGGGCACCATCGACGACACCCCGTGGGAGCAGATCGTCGAGCAGTCCGGCCTGGCCCTGGTGGAGATCGAGCAAGCGGCGCGCATGTATGCCAAGGGCAAGAACGTCATCATGTGCTGGGCCATGGGCATCACCCAGCACCGCCACTCGGTGCCGACCATCCAGGAAATCGCCAACCTGATGCTGCTGCGCGGCAACATCGGCAAGCCCGGCGCCGGGCTGTGCCCGGTGCGTGGCCACAGCAACGTGCAGGGCGACCGCACCATGGGCATCAACGAACGCCCGCCAGTGGCCTTCCTCGACTCCCTGGAGCGGCGCTTCCAGTTCAAGGTCCCCCGGGACAACGGCCACAACGTGGTCGAGGCGATCCACGCCATGCTCGAAGGCCGCTCCAAGGTATTCATCGGCCTGGGGGGCAACTTCGCCCAGGCTACCCCGGACAGCCCGCGCACCTTCCAGGCCCTGAGCAACTGCGACCTCACCGTGCAGATCAGCACCAAGCTCAATCGCAGCCACCTGGCCCACGGCAAGGACGCACTGATCCTGCCGTGCCTGGGGCGTACCGATATCGACCAGCAGGCGGGCGGCCCGCAAGCGGTGACCGTGGAAGACTCCTTCAGCATGGTCCACGCCTCCAACGGCCAGTTGCAGCCGCTGTCGTCGCAGATGCGCTCCGAGCCGTGGATCCTCGCCGGTATCGCCGCTGCAACCCTGGGCAGCCGGCCGGTGGACTGGAACTGGCTGGCGGCCGACTACGGACGCATCCGCGACCTGATCGCCGACACCATTCCCGGCTTCAAGGACTTCAACGAACGGCTCAAGCATCCTGGCGGTTTCTACCTGGGCAACAGTGCCGGCGCCCGCCAGTGGAACACCCCGTCGGGGCGCGCCAACTTCCGCGCCAACTCGTTGCCCAAGGACCTGATCCACGAGCGCACCCGGGCCACCGGCCAACTGCCGGACCTGATCCTGCAATCGATGCGCTCCCACGACCAGTACAACACCACCATCTATGGGCTGGACGACCGCTACCGCGGGGTCAAGGGCCAGCGCGACGTGTTGTTCGCCAACGAGGCGGACATCATCCGCCTGGGCTTCAAGCCGGGGCAAAAGGCCGATATCGTCTCGCTCTGGGACGACGGCCGCGAGCGCCGGGTCAAGGGCTTCACCCTGCTGGCCTTCGACATTCCGGCCGGCCAGGCCGCGGCCTACTACCCGGAAGTGAACCCCCTGGTACCGCTGGAAAGCACCGGCGACGGCAGCCACACCCCGACTTCCAAGTTCATCGCCATTCGCCTGGAAGCGGCCAGCGCCAGCGGCCTGATCATGGCTCGCTCGGCCTGATTCCTGGCTTGAGGGCCTCTTCGCTGGCAAGCCAGCTCCTACGGTTAGCGCGTGAACCGTAGGAGCCGGCGACAGCCGCTGCGCAGCCTTGAACCGCAGGCACAAAAAAGGCCGCTTTTGTATCAAAGCGGCCGTTCCGAAGTAGCTAAAGACCCGCAAAAATCACTTAAGTTCCGCATTAAAAACAATAAGTTACGAGATTGTGTACAATTCGTGCTATTCGTCGGATTTCGTTTGTAAGCCCCTCGATACAGCCTCAGGATCGCGCCGTCATCCCTTTGAGGCTCCTCTATGAAGTTCTCCTCGATTCTCTTGTTGTCCCTTGGCCTGGTCAGCGGCGTCGCCTCTGCCGGAGGCACCACTGAAGCAGGTGTGGGCGGCGCATTGGGCGGGGTTCTAGGCTCGGTGGTCGGTCAGCAGATCGGCGGCAATACCGGTTCCGCCATCGGTGCGGCCCTGGGCGGCGCCGGCGGTAGCGCAGTGGGTGCGGACAAACGCAGCCGTGGCCAGGCAGCCATTGGTGGCGCCCTGGGCGCAGCCGGCGGCAACGTGGTGGGCCGCAGCATGGGCGGCAACACCGGCAGCCTGATCGGCGCAGCGGCAGGCGGTGGCGCCGGCGGCGCGCTGGGCAACTACATGGGCAATGAAAGTGCCCGGGAAGATCGCGACTACCGCGGCCGCGACGACCGCCGCTACTACCGCGACGGCCACCGTGGCCGTGGCCATGCCTACGGGCATCGCAAGCACCGCCACTACCGCGACTGATCCCCTGTAGCCGCTGGCGCAGGCTGCGAACGAGGCCGCAGGACTCGCCAGAGCAGGCGCTGCGGTGTGTCAGGCGGCTCGTGGAGACAGGTTAGCGTCTCCTGCGGAGCCGATCGCAGCCTACGGCAGCGGCTACAGATTCCAGATTCCAGATTCCAGATTCCAGATTCCAGATTCCAGATTCCAGATTCCAGATTCCAGATTCCAGATCGATTATCGACGTTCACGCCACCAGCAGCTGTTCCAGCGCCGCCCGCAATGCGGGCGGAATCGGCACCGGCTGGTTCGATGCCCGATCCACGAACACATGGACAAAACGCCCCGCTGCACAGGCATCCGCCTCTCCCGCCTTGAACACCGCCAGTTCGTACTGCACTGAACTGTTGCCCAGCTTGCCGACCCGCAAACCGATCTCGATGCGTTCGGGAAAGGCGATGGACGCAAAGTAATCACAAGCCGAGCTGACCACGAATCCCACCACCTCGCCGTCATGGATATCCAGCCCGCCCCGTTCGATCAGGTAGGTGTTCACCGCCGTGTCGAAGAAGCTGTAGTAGGTGACATTGTTCACGTGGCCGTAGACATCGTTGTCATGCCAGCGGGTGATGATCGGCTGGAAATGACGATAGTCGCCGCGTTGCGGCATAGGCTCGGACATCAGGGCTCTCTCCCATCGATTGAAGGCCGGGCGATCGGTTGATCGCCCGGCATTTCACCCCAGGCAGCTAAGCCTGGGCAAACCCTTTTCCGGCCGCGGCCAGTTCCTCGATCAACTGCGCCGGGCGCCAATGCGCCCCGTGCTCGGCTTGCAGGTGCTGCAAACGCTGGCGGACCTGCTCCAGCCCCTGGGCATCCGCCCAGCTCATCGGCCCACCCTGCTCCTTGGGAAAACCGTAGCCATTGAGATAGACCCGGTCGATGTCGGCGGCCGACTGGGCGATGCCCTCCTGGAGAATCTTCGCACCTTCGTTGACCAGCGCCAGCAGGCAGCGCTCGAGGATCTCCTCGGGGCCGATGTCCCGGCGCCGGTAACCCAGCTCCTCGCTGACCTGCAGCACCAGCGCATCCACCTGCAGGTCATGCTCGGCCTGGCGGCTGCCGGGTTCGTAGTGGTAGTAGCCGTCGCCACTCTTCTGGCCGAAACGACCCGACTCGCACAACCGGTTGTCGATCTGCACCTCGGGCGCATCCTGGCCCACACCGTCCAGTTGCCGGGCGCGCCAGCCCAGGTCGATGCCCACCACGTCATACATGCGGAACGGGCCCATGGCGAAACCGAACCCCTGCAAGGCGCCATCCACCTGATAGGGAAACGCCCCTTCCAGCAGCATCTTGCGCGCCTCGAGCACGTAGGTGTTGAGCATGCGATTGCCGATGAAGCCGAAGCAGTTGCCCGCCACGACACTGACCTTGCCCATGCGCTGCCCCAGGGCCAAGGCAGCGTCGAGCACCGCAGGCGCGGTCTTGGCCGCGCGCACCACCTCCAGCAGTTTCATGATGTGGGCCGGGCTGAAGAAGTGCAGGCCCAGTACCTGTGGCGCCCGCTGGGTGACTGCGGCAATCGCGTCGATATCCAGGGCCGAGGTGTTGCTGGCAAGGATCGCCTCGGGCTTGAGGGTCGCGTCCAGCTGGCGGAAGATCTGCTGCTTGAGTTCGAGGTTTTCGTAGACCGCCTCGATCACCAGGTCCACGTCGGCGAGCTGTGGATAATCCGCCGCCGGCTTGATCCGCGCCACCCGCGCATCGGCCTCGGCCTGATCGATGCGCCCCTGGCGCACGTTGTGGGCATAGGTGTCCGCCACCGCCGCCAGGGCCTGCTGGAGCATCTGCGGGTTGTTGTCCAGCCACAGTACCGGCAGGCCGGCATTGGCCAGGCACATGACAATGCCACGGCCCATGGTGCCGGCACCGATCACGGCGGCGCGCTGAATATCGAAAGCTGTCTGGCTCATGCTGGCTCTCTTGTGGGCGATCCAAAGACAGCCCCCACCATAGTCAGGCCCTCATCATTTTTGAAATTTATTCCTGTGATAAGCAGCATTCAGCAGATGGATTTTCAGCCTGGCAAATGGGCCTCGCACCACGCCCGCACCGCGGCATAAGGGTAATCTTCCAGTGCCGCGAAACCGGGGATGCTCCGAGCCTTGAGCCGGGTGAACAACGGCACGCTGATACCACAGAGAAAACGGGTCAGGCGTTCCGCCCCGGGTACATCGCCGGTGTGCTGCTGGTGCCTGTGGATAAAGTGGCCACACAGCCCGTCGAAACTCTTATCCACAAGCGCGGGCAGAACCGGCGGCTCCGGCAGCCGCGCCACCTGGCCATGGCACACCGAACAATGCCCGCAACGCTGGGGTGCCTGCCGGTCGCCGAAATACTCCGCCAGGCGGTAACCCAGGCACTGCTCGGTGGCGAACAGGTCGAGCATGGCGTGGATCCGCGCAATTTCACTGCCCTCGTGGCGGGTGAAATAACCGTGCAGGTCGGCACTCAGTGCCGCCAGGTCAAAGTCCGTCTGCAACAGGCTGTAGACCTCGGTCATCTGCTTGCTTTCCAGCTCTACCCAGCCTTTTTCCTGGAAGTAGTCCAAGGCCTTGACCACCCGGTTGCGCGGCGCCTGGTACTGCTCGTAGAGCGCGTCGAAATTCACCGTAGCCCAGGTCCTGGCGCGGCTTGAAGTGTTGATCACGGCCTCGACGAAGTCCCTCCGCTCGCCTTCGAAACGCGCCAGCAGGGCCTCGGTTTCCAGCAGCAGTTTGAAGCGGTATTCCGCGAAATAGGCATAGCGCGGCGCGATCAGGCCCCGCAGTTCCAGCTGCACCAGCAAGGTCTTGAGTGGCAGTTGGCGAATGTTGCTCTGGTCCGCCAGGGGGCCGAGCAGGAACTCCCATTGCCCGTCCGCCGCCGATGCCTGCAACTCCTCCAGCACACAACGGATGCCACTCAATTCCGGGGTGTCGCCGTAGACGAAGTTTTCCAGCACGTTGAGGCTGTCGCGGTTGGCCAGCACCAGGCAATCCGAAGGCTGGCCGTCGCGCCCGGCACGACCGATTTCCTGGCTGTAGTTCTCGATGGACTTGGGCAGATCGAAGTGCACCACGTTGCGGATGTCGCTCTTGTCGATGCCCATGCCGAAGGCGATGGTGGCGACGATGCAGTGGCTGCGGCCCTCCATGAAACGACGCTGGATCGACTCGCGCTGCTCGTGGGGCAGGCCGGCGTGGTAGGCCTCGGCGGAGATGCCTTGCTGGCTCAGGTGCTCGGCGATCTGCTCGGCGGTTTTCTGCAGGGTCACGTAGACAATGCTCGGCTGCCCGGCCCGGGCGCTCATCCACTGCACCAGCCGCCGACGCTTGTCGGCGCCCGGTACCGGCTCCACCAGCAGGTTGAGGTTGGGCCGGTAGAAACCGGTGGTTACTACGTCCTGCTGGGCGATGGCGAACTTGGCCTGCATGTCGGCGATCACTTTGGGGGTCGCCGTGGCCGTCAGTAGCAGGGCCTGGGGGATGTTGAACTGGCGCTGGTAGTCCGGCAGTTTCAGGTAGTCGGGGCGGAAGTTGTGGCCCCATTCGGAGATGCAGTGCGCCTCGTCCACCACCAGCAGGGAGATGGGCACCTGCTGCAGAAAATTGCGAAAGCGTTCGTTCTTCAGCCGCTCCACCGAGATCATCAGGATCTTCAGCTCCCCGGAACGAGCCCGGGCCATGACCTCATTGGCTTCATCCCGGCCCTGGGCCGAGTCGATGCTGGCAGCGGCAATGCCGTGGCGCTGGAGGAAGGCCAACTGGTCCTGCATCAGCGCCAGCAGCGGCGAAACCACCAGGGTCAGGTGCGGCAGCAGCAGGGCCGGCAACTGGTAGCACAGGGACTTGCCCGAACCGGTGGGAAAGATCGCTGCCGCCGAGCGCCCGGAGAGCACCGCGCTGACCGCGGCCTCCTGGCCCGGACGAAACTGTGGATAACCGAAGACCTGTTCCAGGGTGCTGTGCATAAGGGTCACTCCTTGGACCGCTGACCTGTCTTGAAGACTAGCGGGACAGGTCGGCAGGGCCAGAAAAGGTCGAAGGAAAAGCGCTACCGGATGATACCGGGCACAAGAAGCTTCATCGGCAAGCCAGCCCCAGCGCAGTAGCCGGCTTGCCGCTAAAGGAGGCCACCGCTAGCGCAAGGTCCGGCAATCCAGCCACTGCACGCCGTTGTGCTGATTGGCCTTGAGCAAGGCCGGAACCGCCTGGGCGGCCTTGGCATGGGTGTCATGGAACAGAATGATGCCCCGGCGCCAGAGCAGCATCAGTGTCTGCACCCGCTGCGCGGCCGCCTCGGCGCCGACCTTCTTGCTCCAGTCCTGGGAGTCGATGTTCCACAGCATCACCTGCACCCCCTGGGCCTTGAAGAACCCGGCGCTGTCACTGCGACGCTGCCCGTATGGCGGCCGGAACAGCGGCAGGTACTCATTGGTCAACGTGCGGTTGGCCAAGTTGGCGCTGCGAATCACCGAGCTTTGCCATTCGTTCCAGGAGGAGTGGGACTTGTGCTCCCAGCCGTGTACGCCCACACACTGACCGTCGTACAACTCGCGCATTTTCCCTGCCGAAGACTGGCTCAGGCGCGCCTGAAACGAGTCCCCCAGGACAAAGAAAAGGCTATGCAGATCGTAGGCCCGCAGCACCTCGATCAACTGATCCGTAGGCCCGTCTCTCAGGCTCGGCCCATCGTCGAAGGTCAGCAGAAACTGCCGGTCTGCCAGTTCGTCGCCCAGGCGCTCTGCCGGGTCCATGCGCTGGATCTCACTGCTGACGGCGGGAAACAAGGCGGCCAGGCGCAGCTGTTCATTGAGGTACTGCTGATGAAACTGCCCACTGGCCTCACCCCAGGCGCCGTAGGCCGCCTTGCTGGCGCCGGTGAAACTGGCCGCCAGTTGCCGCAGCTCCCCAAGGCTGCGTACCTGCAGACAGAAAGGCTGGCCATCACAGCCCTGGCTGGCCTGCCGGTAGTTGCCCAGCAATTGGTCCCAAAAACGCTGGCGCAGTTGATCCACCGACTTGCGGTCAAGCTGCCGCACTCCAAGCCGCTGCTTGAGGGCCTTGTCATCCAAGGCCTCGGTGGCCAGCAGGGCTTTGCTGAACATCAGAATCTCGGCCCGGGAGGCGGTATCGAAATCTGCGGCGCTGGTCAGCGGATTCGGCCAGCCACTGCGGTCGATGGTGGCGAACACCAGCGGCCCGGCCGCCTGGGCCACCCCTGTGGTCAGACACAGCGCCAGCAACCAGGGGAAAACACGAATTCGCATACCAACCTCCATAAATGCACAACGCGCCACTGCCGGCGCGTTGTGGAGATAACTTCTGCCTGTGTGATCAGCGGTTCTGCAACCGCTCTATCGCCTTGTCGTACACCGGGTTGGCCTTCTGCTCCCGGGCCTTGCGGTAGTGCTCCAGCGCCGTGACCAATTGCCCGGCATCTTCGTAGATGCGCCCCATGTCGTAGTAGGCGCTGGCGCGTATGGTGGGTGCCGACGGGCCACTGGCCAGGGCGATTGCCTGGCGATCGGCGGCCACGGCCTCGTCGGGGCGGCTGTTCTTGCGGTTGGACAGCGCCAGGTTGCTGTAGGCCTGGGCAAAGCCTGGATCCAGCTCGATGGCTTCGCGATAGTAGATACCCGCACTGCCGAAGTCGCCCTTGCGGTAGGAAGCCTCGCCTTTCTGGTTGAGGCTCTTGGCATCCACCGGCCCCTCGTCCCTGGCCAGCACTTCATCGATGGGCTTGCCATTGGCCAGTAGCAGCGGATCGAGGTCGCTCATCCGCGACTCCACTTCCTCGTTGCCTTGCAGCACCCGATCGATGTCCTGCAGTTGGCCATTGGCCGTCAGGCGAAACACTACCCAGAGGTTGCCCTGGCGGTTCTGTGGCACCCGGTAGCTGCGCATCAGCGTCGGGCCCTTATAGACAAAGACCTGCGCCTGGCTGCGGCCCAGGCGCAAGGATTCGGGATTATTGCCGTTGGTAAAGTCGTGCACCGCATACACGTAGGCATCGCCCGGCACAGGCTGTTCGATGGTGAGGGTCTCCGGCCCGCGGCTGTCGGTGCTATCCACATTCATCCGCGCCCCCGGCCCGGTGCCGGTGGCGTAATACAGCAACCGGTGGGGATAGCTCAAATGCGCATCCAGGTCTTCCCCCGGTGCACTCCAGCTCAGCACCACGCGCAGGCTTTGCGGATCCTTGAGCACCGGGCTCATGGCGTAGCTCAGCCCCTGGCACGGGCACTTGGCCCGCAGGTCGGCATAACCGAGCTTGCGGATCAGCAGTTCACTGCCCGGCGAATCGGCGGCCTCCAGCGTCACTCGCCCCTGGGCATCGGTCCGTCCGGAAGCCTGCCCCAACTGCACTTCGGCATCGGCCAGCACCGCGTCCTTGACCACCGCATCCAGCACCTGGAGCGACAACGACTGAGCCTGCACCGGACTCATCAGCATCCCTAGCCACAACAACGCCGCCAGGCGGAAAAAAGCCATAACAAAATCCCTGTAGATAACGATGGCCGGACCTCTGTCCCGCCCCACCCATCAGCGGCGAACCATACACAGTTTTGCCCGCCAATGCTCGGCCTGGCGCCGTAAATACAGCGCAAAACGACAGTCTTGCCTACCCGGAGCAACGCCCCCCGTCCCGACCTCCGAGCACTTGCAAGCCAAACCCCTACTCGCCTTACACTGCAGCTCCTGGAAACCGCAAGTGAACCCCGACCATGCAACTGGCCCCCGGCTTTCCCGACGACGTCATCATGCGCCAGCTCATGCAACTGCTGCATGAGGAAATAGGCCTGCCCGAGCGCAAGACTCTTCGCCTGAACACCGCGATCAATCTCGACCTGGGTTGCGACGGCGCCGACGCCCGTCATTTACTCAACGCTCTGGAAGAACAGTTTGATATCGATTTTGTCGATTTCGACAGCTATCGCTACTTCCAGCCCGAAGGCTACGATGTGTCCCTCAAGCGTCGCGCCAAGGGTCGGGGAGACAAGCTCCCGCTGACCATCGGCATGCTGTACCGGGCGCTCAAGGAGCAACGCTGGGACACTCAGGAGCTGGAAGGCCTCTAAGGTCCACGGCAGTACATAAGGAAATGTCGTGGACGTACTGATGGGCTTGCTCGCCGCCCTGCTCTGGGGCGGCACCGATTTTCTCGTGGGGCTCAACGTGCGCGCCGTGGGCGTGAAACGTGCGGTGTTCTTCAGCCAGAGCCTGGGGTTCACCCTGATGAGCCTGCTGCTGACGATCTTTCCCGCCTTCCTGCTCAAGGCCATGGCCGCGCCCCTGGAGGTCTGGCTGATGGGCGTGGTCGCCGCGGCCTTCACCGTCTCCGGCGCCCTGGCCCTGGGCAAGGCCTTCGCCCTGGGCAAAGCCTCCATCGTCGCCCCGTTGGTGACCTCCTACGGTGTGGTCACCACCTTGCTGTCCTGGGCCAGCGGCGAGCAGATCAGCCTGCTGCAGCTCATGTGCATCCTGTTGTGCGTGATCGGCGTGATCCTCTCCAGCCTGCACTCGGACTCCAAGCTGCCCCACAGCACCGCCGCCGGCCGCTCGATCTTCTTCGCCCTGCTCTCGGCCTTCCTCTATGGCACCAGCTTCTGGCTGCAGGGCCGCTACACCCTGCCGCAACTGGGGCCGATCAGCATGCTCTGGCTGGGTTACGCGGTGGGCAGCGGCGTGATGCTGCTGATGGTGCTCAAAGTTGCGGACGGGCTGAAGATCCCGCCGCTGAAGAACTGCGGCCTGCTGGCCTCCACCAGCCTGATGAACCTGGGCGCCTTCTTCGCCTTTTCCTGGGGTGCCATGAGCGGCTCGGTGTCGGTGGTGACGGTAATCAGCACCCTGTCCGGCGGCATCGCTGCGGTGCTGGGCTATGTGTTCTTCAAGGAGCGGCTGACGGCGGTGCAGGTGACGGGGGTGGTGCTGGTGTTGCTGGGGGCGTTGGTGTTGCACTTGAAGACGTGAGGGTGTCTGGCTGGCCCAGGGGATGCCGCGCATCCCATCGCAGCCTGCGCCTGCGGCTACAGCTGCGCACAAAAAAGCCGCCCCGAAGGGCGGCTTTTTAATGGCAGGTCGAAGCTTACAGCTTCGGACCAGCAGCCTTGATCGCGTCGCTCACGTCGAACTTCTTGAAGTTCTCGATGAACAGGCCGGCCAGGGCCTTGGCGGCTTCGTCGTAGGCGGCTTTGTCAGCCCAGGTGTTGCGTGGGTTGAGCAGGCCGGTTTCAACGCCCGGTACGGCTTTTGGCACGTCCAGGTTGACGATTTCCAGGTGCTCGGTCTCGGCACCGATCAGCGCGCCGCTCTGGATCGCTGCAATCACGCCACGGGTGGTGGGGATGTTGAAGCGTTTGCCCACGCCGTAGCCACCGCCGGTCCAGCCGGTGTTGACCAGGTAGACCTTGGAGCCGAAACCGCGGATGCGCTTGATCAGCAGCTCGGCGTATTCGCCCGCCGGACGCGGGAAGAACGGTGCGCCGAAGCAGGTGGAGAAGGTCGACTTGATGCCCGAGCCCGAACCCATTTCAGTCGAGCCCACCAGAGCGGTGTAGCCGGACAGGAAGTGGTAGGCGGCTTGTTCTTCGCTGAGGATCGAGACGGGCGGCAGTACGCCGGTCAGGTCGCAGGTCAGGAAGATCACGGCGTTAGGCTCGCCACCGAGGTTCTTCGGTGCGCGTTTTTCGATCAGCTCGCGCGGGTAGGCGGCGCGGCTGTTCTGGGTCAGGCTGTCGTCGGCGTAGTCGGCTTTCTTGGTGACCGGGTCGATCACCACGTTTTCCAGAACGGCACCGTGCTGGATGGCTTTCCAGATCACCGGCTCGTTCTTTTCCGACAGGTCGATGCACTTGGCATAGCAACCGCCTTCGATGTTGAACACCACGCCCACGCCCCAACCGTGTTCGTCGTCACCGATCAGGTAACGGCTTTCGTCAGCGGACAGGGTGGTCTTGCCGGTGCCCGACAGACCGAAGAACAGGGTCACGTCGCCTTCTTCGCCCATGTTGGCGGCGCAGTGCATCGGCAGTACGTCGGCAGCCGGCAGCAGGAAGTTCTGCACGGAGAACAGGGCTTTCTTCATTTCACCGGCGTAGCGCATGCCGGCGATCAGCACTTTCTTGGCCGCGAAGTTGAGGATCACGGTGCCATCGGAGTTGGTGCCGTCGCGCTCTGGCTCGCAGACGAAGTTCGGCGCGTTGAGGATCTGCCACTCATCCTTGCCACCGGCGTTGTACTGCTCGGGGTTGATGAACAGGCAGCGGCCGAACAGGTTGTGCCAGGCGGTCTCGGTGGTCATTTTCACCGGCAGGTAGTGCGCCGGATCGGAACCTACATGCACATGGGAAACAAAACGCTCGCGCTCGCCCAGGTAGGCTTCAACGCGGTCCCACAGGGCGTCGAACTTGGCCGCCGGGAACTTGCGGTTGATCGGGCCCCAGGCGATAGCGTCCTGGGTGCTGGGCTCTTCTACGATGAAACGATCCACTGGCGAACGGCCGGTACGATGACCGGTGCGAACCACCAGAGCGCCGGTATCGGCAAGCTCGCCCTCACCGCGGTTCAGGGCTTCTTTGACCAGATCATCCACACTCAGATCGGTGTACACGGCGTTATTGGCTTGCGTCATGAGGTTCCCCGTCGGCCATTGGCCGAGTGCTCCAAACGTTTTGTAGTAGAAACTCGCGCACTACTACCGCGAAAAAAGTGCGCCGGATTATGCCAGAAAAGCCCCAAAATAGTAGGGCCCTCCCGTCAGCACGGCGTAATTCCGGCGTTTGCCAGGTGATTTACCTGCGCTGAATCGTTTTAGTGACGAGTATCTGACGGCGTGTCCACGCCCGCCCCCGCGAACAATTGCGCGATATCAGCGGCATCGAACAGGTAGCGTTCGTTGCAGAACTGGCAATCGATCTCGATGCTGCCGCCATGTTCGACCACCAGTTGCTGGGCATCTTCCAGACCCAGGCTGACCAGCGCATTGCCCGAGCGTTCCCGCGAGCAACTGCAGCGAAAACGCAGCGGCTGCACGTCGAACAGGCGCACGGCTTCTTCGTGGTACAGGCGGTGGAGCACGGTTTCGTTGTCCAGGCTCAGCAGCTCATCGGCGGTCAAGGTGCTGGCCAGGGCAGTGAGGTGCTGCCAGCTGGCGTCACGCTCTTCCTGATCACGCAGGCGGTCGGCGGGCAGTTGTTGCAGGAGCAGGCCACGGGCGCTGCGGCCGTCGGCATAGAGCCAGAAACGGGTGCCGGTCTGTTGCGACATGACGAAGTAGTTGGTGAAGCATTCCGCCAGGTTGGTGCCGTCCAGGTCGACGATGCCCTGGTAGCGCTGGCCATTGGTCGGGTCCACGGTCAGGGCCAGGACGCCGTTGGGCATCAGGTCGGCGAGGGTGGCATCAGGGGCGATCTGCTCCGCGTCGTAACGGGCCAGGCCACGGATCTCGCGCTCGCTGGAGCACTCGATCATCAGCAGCGGCACCGGGCCTTCGGAACGGGCCTGGAGAATCAGCAAGCCATCGAATTTCAGGGTGCCGACCAGCAACGATGCCGCCGCCATCAGTTCGCCAAGCAGCTGTGCAACCGGCTCGGGATAGGGGTGTTTGGCGAGGACTTCCGCGTAACTGCGCTCCAGCGCCACCAGCTCGCCGCGGGTGTCGCTCTCATCGAAGATGAAGCGTTGAGTGAAGTCGGTATCCGGCAAATCAGTCATAGGTCTGGGTATCTGAATGATGACAAAAAGGTGACAAGCACCGAAAATTGCGGCTTTGCACCATGAGGGTGCAGTTTTGCGGTGATTGGAGATATTTTATGAACAATCCGGGTTTGTTCCAAGCAAGGTGGAACCTCGGCAAGCTGGTTCTGTGCAATTTACTCCCTTTGGCCCTGCTGGGTTTCTGGTTGTGGCCCACCGGGCAGGCGCTCTGCACGGTCTTCGACGAATGGCTGTTCCACCACCTCAACGCCCCTCTGGCAAGCAACTCGACCTGGCTGCATATCTGGGCCGTGGCCAGCCTGCGGCCGTTCGATATCGTAGTGGGGCTGATCATGCTCGGCCTGCTGATTCGCGGTGACTGGGTGTTCAAGGCGGTGGATGTGCGCCGTGCCTTCTTCGGCTTTCTATCGATCCTGATTCTGATGGTGGTGATTCGCGCGCTGTTTTCCAAGCTGGTGGCCGTCATGAACTGGCAGCACAACAGCCCGTCCATGGTGCTGGAAGGCGCCGTGCACATGAGCGACTACTTCCCGGGCTGGGAAAAGACCTGGGAACTCAAGGACCGCTCCAGCCAGAGCTTCCCGGGCGACCACGCTTCGGTGCTGCTGATCTGGGGCCTGTTCATGGGGATCTTCAGCCGCAGCATCGGCCAGTTCCTGATCGTCTGGGGCCTGACCCTGCTGTTCATGATGCCGCGCCTGGTGGCAGGCGCCCACTGGGGCCAGGACGACTACATCGGCGGTGTGCTGCTGGCGGTGCTGGCCCTGGGCTGGGGCTACTACACCCCGTACGCGGCGCGGATGTCGAACTTCCTGCTGCGCCTGACCCACCCGCTGTTCAACCTGTTGAGCCGGATGCCCGTGCTCTCGCGCATGAGCGTGGTGCGCGCCAGCAGCCTGCTGCGCTAAGCAGCCCCGTAGGAGCCGGCTTACCGGCTCCTACGGTTTCATTCGTGGTTGCTGCCGTGGAACTTGAACAGGTCCCGGCGCTGTTTCTTGCTCGGTTTACCGTCGGTGCTCACTCCTAGGGCACCAGCCTTGCGCTGGGCCGCAGCGGCTTCGCGCTTGGCGATGCTGGCCTCGGTTTCCGCGTACAGAGCCTGTGCTTCAGGAGCGCCACGGCGGACGATGGAAAGGGCCTGGACCACCACGGTACGTTCGTCGAAACCGGCACGAATCTGGTATTCATCGCCTACCCGCGGCTCCTTGCCCGGTTTGCAGCGCTCGCCCCGGTGATGCACCTTGCCGCTTTCAATCGCTGTCTTGGCCAGGGCACGAGTCTTGTAGAAGCGCGCTGCCCACAGCCATTTATCCAGACGAACCTTGTCCTCTTCTTCCTGCTTGTGCGCCACTGGAATTCCCCTCGCTGAAAAATGTCGCAACTTTACCGCCTGCAAGCGGGCTCTCATAAACCCTGCCGCTCACCTAAAATAACCCAGGTTGCGCCCTGATACGCGAGGAGTCCCCGTGACTGACTTCCCCACTTCCCTGACCTCGCCCGGCAACCGTTGCGAAGGTTGCCAGCAAAGCCAGCCACTGGGCTTCGATTTTTCCTTCGCCTACCAGCCCATAGTCGATCTGCGGGACCGCTCGGTCTTCGCCCATGAAGCCCTGGTGCGCGGGGTCAATGGCGAAGGGGCGGGAACGGTGCTGGGCCAGGTCAATGACAGCAATCGCTACCGTTTCGACCAGCGCTGCCGGACCCAGGCAATCACCCTCGCCGCCCAGTTGGGGATGCAAAGCCACCTGTCGATCAACTTCATGCCCAACGCCGTGTACCGGCCGGAACTGTGCATCCGCAGCACCCTGGAGGCGGCCCGGGCCCAGCGTTTTCCCCTGGACCGGCTGATTTTCGAAACCCTGGAAAGCCAGCACGTAGATAACTATCGCCATTTGACCAATATTCTGCGTGAATACCGCGAATTCGGCTTCAAGACCGCCATCGACGACTTCGGCTCGGGGTACTCGGGGCTGAACCTGCTGGCGGATTTCCAACCCGACCTGATCAAGCTCGACATGGCGCTGGTGCGCGATGTGGACCAGGATCGCGTACGCCAGGCGATCATCCGCGCGATTGTCACAATGTGTGCGGAGTTGGGGGTTACAGTCATCGCCGAAGGTATTGAAAGCGCCGGTGAACGGGACTTTCTCAGCGACTGTGGAATATATCTGATGCAGGGCTACTGGTTCGCCAAGCCTGCATTCAAAGCCCTGGCCGAGGTTCCGGCCGCGGCCTGGAACAGCTAATTGCGGATTTTCCTTATTGAAGACTTTTGACCATTTGACCGTTGTCGGTCTGCGCGAGTGGGTGGCGCTCCCGGATCTGGGCGTGGCCGGCCTGCGCGCCAAGATCGACACCGGGGCCAGCACCTCCAGCCTGCATGCCACCGAGATCGAGCCCTTCGAGCGCGACGGTGAGCAGTGGGTGCGCTTCAATGCCCACCTGGGCAGTGTGGTGCAGTTGCGTCACCGGCGTTGCGAAGCGCCGCTGGTGGCGATGAAAACCATTAAAAGCTCCAATGGCCAGGCCCAGGTGCGCTACGTGATCAGCACCACCCTGGCCCTGGGCGATCGGGTGTGGCGGGTGGAGTTCACCCTCGCCTGCCGCAAGGCCATGCGCTATCGCCTGCTGCTGGGTTCCAAGGCTCTGATCGACGGCCAACTGGTGGTCAATCCGGGCATCAAGTACGTACAAGACAAACCGGTGTTCCCGGTATCCACTACCTCTGCCACAGGTGTTGCATGAAGATCGCTGTGCTGTCGCGTAACCCGCGTCTGTATTCCACTCGTCGTCTGGTCGAGGCCGGCACCGAGCGTGGCCATGAAATGGTAGTGGTCGATACCCTGCGCGCCTACATGAACATCGCCAGTCACAAGCCGCAGATCCACTACCGCGGCAAGCCCCTGGAAGGCTTCGATGCGGTGATCCCGCGGATCGGTGCCTCGGTGACCTTCTATGGCTGCGCGGTGCTGCGCCAGTTCGAAATGATGGGGGTGTTCCCCCTCAACGAATCGGTGGCCATCGCCCGCTCCCGGGACAAGCTGCGCTCGCTGCAGTTGCTGTCGCGGCGTGGTATCGGCCTGCCGGTGACCGGCTTCGCCCATTCCCCGGACGACATTCCCGACCTGATCGAGATGGTCAACGGCGCGCCATTGGTGATCAAGGTGCTGGAAGGCACCCAGGGCATCGGCGTGGTGCTGTGTGAAACCGCCACGGCGGCGGAATCGGTGATCGAGGCCTTCATGGGCCTGAAGCAGAACATCATGGTCCAGGAGTACATCAAGGAGGCCGGCGGCGCCGACATTCGCTGCTTCGTGGTGGGGGACAAGGTGATCGCGGCAATGAAACGCCAGGCCAAGCCGGGGGAGTTTCGCTCCAACCTGCATCGCGGCGGCAGCGCCAGCCTGATCAAGATCACTCCCGAAGAACGCATGACCGCGCTGCGGGCGGCCAAGGTCATGGGCCTGAGCGTGGCAGGGGTGGATATCCTGCGTTCCAATCACGGGCCGCTGGTGATGGAAGTCAATTCCTCGCCGGGCCTGGAAGGCATCGAGACCACCACCGGCAAGAACGTGGCGGGAATCATCATCGAGCACATCGAGAAGAACGGCGGGCCGAACATGACCCGGACCAAGGGCAAGGGCTAGGGATCGCGTTGCCGGCCTTGCGCTGGCAAGCCAGCTCCTACGGGCTATGTGCTGCCTGCAGGAGCGAAGCCCTGATCAATCCGCATCACGGGGCAGCAGCAAGCCCAGCGGCAGGCGTACCCGCGCTTCCAGGCCACCATCGGGGCGGTTGCGCAGTTCGACATTGCCACCGTGCATGGCGGCAATCCGCTTGACGATGGCCAGCCCCAGCCCGGTGCCCTTGCCGCCGCGGGCACGGTCGCCACGGGTGAAGGGGTTGAAGATCGCTTCCAGTTCCGAAGGATCGATCCCCGCGCCACGGTCCATCACGCTGAGCACCACATAGGGCGCATTGGTGTCACCGGACACATAGGCCGCCACTTCCACTTCCGTACCCGCATGATTCAGGGCGTTACCGATCAGGTTGTTGAGCAGGCGCTTCATCGACACCCGGCGCAACGGGAACGGCTGGATCGGCTCCAGGCGCAGGTGCACCCGTTCTTCGTTCTGGTTGTAGGGCGCCGCCACTTCCTGCACCAGATCGCCCAGGTCCACCTCTTCCACCGATTCGTCGCGCCCATCGCGAATGAAGGCCAGGAACTGGTCGAGAATGGCGTCCATGTCCTCGATATCCCGCACCATGTCGTCGGTCAGGTCAGTGTGATCGCCCATCAATTCCAGCGACAGGCGCAGCCGGGTCAGCGGCGTGCGCAGGTCGTGGGACACCCCGGCCAGCATCAACTCCCGTTCTCGCCCTGCCTGTTCCACGTCCTCGGCCATCTGGTTGAACGCGCGGTAGACCTCGGTCATTTCGCTGGGCGTATCGCTGATGGGCAGGCGCACGCTGCGCCCCTGGCCCAGTTGCCGGGCGGCATACACCAGGCGCTTGAGGGGCTGGTTGAGCTGGCTGACGAAAATCCAGGCCGAGGCGGTGGACAAGAGGCCAATGGCCAGGAACCAGCCCAACACGCTCCAGATCTTCTGCCCCCGCAGCGGGTGGGGGTACAGCGGCACCTTGAGCCAGCCGTCCCCCAGGCTCGGCGCCCGCACCCAGAGCGCCGGCGGCGCATGCATGCGCAGGCGCACTTCGGTGTCGGCGCCCAGTTCGGCCTGCATCTGCCGCTGGTAGATCTCGCTGTAGGGCCAATGCTGCTCGCCGGCCGGTACGCCGCTGCCCACCACCTTGATCAGGCCGGCAGCCTCGGCGATCTGGTCACGGTTGGATTCATCGGCAGCCCAGTAGGCGCGCAGGGTCAGGGCCACGCCGTGGCTGTACTGCCGGTCCACCAGCACGTCCTCGTTCATCAACAGATAAACCAGGGTCAATGCCTTGGAAAACAGCACCACGATCAGCACCAGCCACAGGGTGCGGGAGAAGAAACTCTGGGGGAACCACAGCGGGGTTTTCATAACAGCCACTACACACTTTGCAGGAGCGACTCGCGCTCGCACCGTTGCGGAATGCGAACGCCCGGGTCGTTACCGGCCCGGGCGTTGGCTCCTACAAATCAATGATCACTTGGTCGCGGTGCCATCCGGCACAAAGACATAACCCACGCCCCAGACGGTCTGGATGTAGCGCGGCTTGGAAGGATCGGGCTCGATCATCCGACGCAGGCGGGAGATCTGCACGTCAATGGAGCGCTCCAGGGCGTCCCATTCGCGACCACGGGCCAGGTTCATCAACTTGTCCCGGGTCAGCGGCTGGCGGGCGTTCATCACCAGCGCCTTGAGCACCGCGAATTCACCGGTGGTGAGCATGTGCACTTCATTTCCGCGCTTGAGCTCGCGGGTGGCCAGGGACAACTCGTAGTCGCCGAAGGTCACGCTTTCGTCTTCGCTGCCCGGCGCACCCGGCACCGGGGCGGACTGGCGACGCAATACGGCCTTGACCCGCGCCATCAGCTCGTCGGGATTGAACGGCTTGGCCAGGTAATCGTCGGCGCCCAGTTCCAGGCCCTTGATGCGGCTCAGCTCGTCGCCCTTGGCGGTGAGCATGATGATCGGAATCTGGTTGTTCGCGCTGCGCAGGCGGCGGCATGCGGTCAAGCCGTCTTCGCCGGGCAGCATCAGGTCGAGTACCACCAGGTTGAACACTTCGCGACCCAGCAGGCGGTCCATTTGCTCGGTGTTCGGTACTGCGCGGGCACGGTAGCCCTTGCTGACGAAGAAACGCTCCAGCAGGCTGCTCAGCCCCGGGTCGTCGTCAACAATAAGAATTTTTTCGCCTTCAGCAGTTTGTACAGTGCTGCTCATTGGATGCTCCTCTAATCTCGGTGCGCATTATGGCGTAGCTGCCGTTATACGCACCGAGTGCATTGTTAGCAGATTTTTCCTCTATCGCCAGCAAACCCGCTGTCGGCCTGAGGCTGGCGATCACCCCGCAACGGCTAACGCTGGGTATAATGCGCCGCCTTTTGTGTTGGGCAATATCTGATCAGTACGCCTGCGGCCGGTTTATTTTTTTACCCGGGCCGGCAGTATTTTTTCGATTTCACGGGTCAACAGGCAGCCTTTTGATCCAGGTGGCGGCGCGTGCCAGGCCGCTCAACCAGACTCGCCGGGCCTTATTTTCGTGCCCGCGGGCCTGCTTTCACAATTTGTCAGGTGGTTTTATGGACAGCATCAACAGCCGCATTGCCGAGGAACTCGGCGTACGCCCACAACAGGTCGAAGCGGCCGTCGCTCTATTGGATGAAGGCTCCACCGTGCCCTTCATCGCCCGCTACCGGAAAGAAGTCACCGGCAGCCTCGATGACACCCAGCTGCGTCATCTGGAAGAGCGCCTGCGCTACCTGCGAGAACTCGACGAACGGCGGATCAGCATCCTCGCCAGCATCGAAGAGCAAGGCAAGCTGACCCCGGAGCTGGCCCGCGACATCAAGCTGGCCGACACCAAGACCCGCCTCGAAGACCTTTACCTGCCTTATAAGCAGAAGCGCCGCACCAAGGGCCAGATCGCCCTGGAAGCCGGCCTCGGCGAACTGGCCGACGGCCTGTTCAACGACCCGAACCTGGCTCCGGAAACCGAAGCCGCACGCTTCGTCGACGCCGAAAAAGGCGTGGCCGACGTCAAGGCCGCCCTGGAAGGCGCCAAGTACATCCTGATGGAGCGCTTCGCCGAAGACGCCAGCCTGCTGGAAAAGCTGCGCAATTTCCTCAAGCAGGAAGCCACCATCAGCGCCCGCGTGGTGGCTGGCAAGGAAGAGGAAGGCGCCAAGTTCCGCGACTACTTCGAACACGATGAACCACTCAAAAGCATGCCGTCGCACCGCGCCCTGGCGATTTTCCGTGGCCGCAACGAAGGCATTCTCAGCTCCGCGCTGAAAGTCGGTGACGAGCTGCCGGGCACCATGCACCCGTGCGAAGGCATGATCGGCCAGCACGTGGGCATCCAGAACCAGAACCGTGCCGCCGACAAATGGCTGGGTGAAGTGGTGCGCTGGACCTGGAAGGTCAAGCTCTACACCCACCTGGAAACCGACCTGCTGGGCGAGCTGCGCGATGGCGCGGAAACCGAGGCGATCAACGTCTTCGCCCACAACCTGCACGACCTGCTGCTGGCCGCTCCGGCCGGCCCGCGCGCCACCCTGGGCCTGGACCCGGGCCTGCGCACCGGCTGCAAGGTGGCGGTGGTGGATGCCACCGGCAAGCTGCTGGACCACGCCACCGTCTACCCCCATGTGCCGCACAACAAGTGGGACCAGACCCTGGGCATACTGGCTGCCCTGTGCGCCAAGCACTCGGTGGACCTGATCGCCATCGGCAACGGCACCGCCAGCCGGGAAACCGACAAGCTGGCGGCCGAGCTGATCAAGAAATACCCGGCCATGAAGATGACCAAGGTCATGGTCTCCGAAGCCGGTGCATCGGTGTACTCGGCCTCGGAGCTGGCGGCCAAGGAATTCCCGGACCTGGACGTATCGATCCGTGGCGCGGTGTCCATCGCCCGCCGCCTGCAGGATCCACTGGCCGAGCTGGTGAAGATCGACCCGAAATCCATCGGTGTCGGCCAGTACCAGCACGATGTCTCGCAACTGAAACTGGCCCGTGGCCTGGACGCGGTGGTGGAAGACTGCGTGAACGCCGTGGGCGTCGACGTCAACACCGCCTCCGTGGCCCTGCTGGCGCGGATCTCCGGCCTCAACGCGACCCTGGCGCAGAACATCGTCAGCCACCGCGACGAACACGGTGCCTTCAAGACCCGCGCCGCGCTGAAAAAAGTCGCCCGCCTGGGTGAAAAGACCTTCGAACAGGCCGCCGGCTTCCTGCGTGTGATGAACGGCGACAACCCGCTGGACGCTTCCGCAGTGCACCCGGAAGCCTACCCGCTGGTACAACGCATCGCTGCCGACACCGGCCGCGACATCCGCTCGCTGATCGGCGACAGCGGCTTCCTCAAGCGCCTGGACCCGAAAAAGTTCACCGACGAAACCTTCGGCCTGCCCACCGTCACCGACATCCTCCAGGAACTGGACAAGCCCGGCCGCGACCCGCGCCCCGAGTTCAAGACCGCCGAGTTCCAGGACGGTGTCGAAGACCTCAAGGACCTGCAACTGGGGATGATCCTCGAAGGCGTGGTGACCAACGTCACCAATTTCGGGGCCTTCGTCGACATCGGCGTGCACCAGGACGGCCTGGTGCACATTTCGGCGCTGTCGGAGAAGTTCATCAAGGACCCACGCGAAGCGGTGAAGGCCGGTGACGTGGTGAAAGTGAAGGTCATGGAAGTCGATATCCCGCGCAAACGCGTCGGCCTGTCGATGCGCATGGGCGACACCCCGGGCGAGAAGATCGACGGTGCCCGTGGCTCCCGCCCCGGCTCGGCGCCACGCTCCTCCCAGGGCAATGCACCGCGCAAGGAAACCACCGCGGCGGCCCCGAGCAACAACGCCATGGCCTCGCTGTTCGCCAACGCCAAGCAGTTGAAGAAACGCTGATGCAGATCCCTGCCGGCCTGACCGAAAGCGCCTTCAGCCAATTGCTCGGCTGCCGTCTGCAACGCCTGGAAACCGGCGAAGCGGACGTCGCCCTGGAGCTGACCCCGCAACTGCGCAATCGCGGGCAGAAGCTGCACGGCGGGGCGATCTTCAGCCTGGTGGACATTGCCATGGGGCTGGCCTGCTCCAGCACCCACGGCTTCGACCAGCAGAGCGCCACCATCGAGTGCAAGATCAACTACATCCGCGCCGTGGCCGAGGGCGAGGTGCTGTGCCGGGCCAAGGTGATCCACCCCGGCCGCCGCACCCTGGTGGTGGAAGCGGATGTGATCCAGGGCGACAAACTGGTCGCAAAAGCACAAGGCACCTTCGCGGTCCTATAGCTCCCTGTCATGTATTTGGGTTAATTTCGGCGCTGCAAAAGCGGCGTCGGAGTTTTCTGCCCGCGCTAAAGCCTGATTCAGGGATGAAGGATTGGCGTTTTCAGGCGAGTCGGCTTGACTCAAAAACCAGGCGAAAACGCCAGTTTTAACTTCACCCTTGTAGACCGTCCTGCCCACCCCCATATTGGGGCGACTGACGCGTGAAGGAATCCAACTTGAGCGAACTTCTCAACCGCCGCCTGGCTCTGCTCGGCGAGCGCGCTAACCTCTCTCTGCTCGAGCAGTGCCTGCACGGCATCGAACGTGAATGCCTGCGTGTCACCGGCGAAGGCCGCCTGGCACAGACCCCGCACCCGGAAGAACTGGGTTCCGCGCTGACCAACGAACAGATCACCACGGACTACTCCGAGTCGCTGCTGGAGTTCATCACCCCGGCCCTCAAGGACCCGGCGGACACCCTGGCCAGCCTCGACAAGATTCATCGCTTCGCCTACAGCAAGCTCGGCAACGAGTACCTGTGGAGTCCATCGATGCCGTGCCCGTTGCCGGCCGAGGAAGATATCCCCATCGCCTACTACGGCACCTCCAACATCGGTCAGCTCAAGTACGTGTACCGCAAGGGCCTGGCCCTGCGCTACGGCAAGACCATGCAGTGCATTGCCGGGATCCACTACAACTTTTCCCTGCCAGAACAGCTATGGCCGCTGCTCAAGCAGGCCGAGGGCTTTGTCGGCACCGACCGTGACTACCAGTCCTCGGCCTATATCGCGCTGATCCGCAATTTCCGCCGTTACAGCTGGCTGCTGATGTACCTGTTCGGTGCCTCGCCGGCCCTGGACGCGGGCTTCCTGCGCGGCCGCTCGCACCAGCTGGAGCAGTTGGACGCCGAGACCCTGTACCTGCCCTACGCCACCAGCCTGCGCATGAGCGACCTGGGCTACCAGAGCAAGGCCCAGGCCGGCCTGACCCCTTGCTACAACGACCTGAACAGCTACACCGACAGCCTGCGCAAGGCCGTGGCCACGCCCTACGCGCCCTATGTGGAAGTCGGCACCCACAAGGATGGCGAGTGGGTGCAACTGAACACCAACATCCTGCAGATCGAAAACGAGTACTACTCCAATATCCGCCCCAAGCGCGTGACCTACACCGGCGAGCGGCCGATCCAGGCGCTGATGGCCCGGGGCATCCAGTACGTCGAAGTGCGTTGCCTGGACATCAACCCGTTCCTGCCACTGGGCATCGACATCCAGGAAGCCCGCTTCCTCGACGCCTTCCTGCTGTATTGCGCGCTCAACGACAGCCCGCTGTTCGAGAACAACGAGTGCGGCAACGCCACCTCCAACTTCCTCGCCGTGGTCAAGGAAGGCCGGCGCCCGGGCCTGCAGCTGCAACGCCAGGGCCAGCCGGTGGAAATGAAGGAGTGGGCCGCCCAACTGCTGGAGCAGATCGCCCCTCTGGCCGCCCTGCTCGACCAGAGCCATGGCAGCGACGTGCACAGCAAGGCCCTGGACGCCCAATTGGCCAAGGTCAAGGATTCGTCCCTGACCCCTTCGGCCCAGGTGCTGGCGGCCATGAGCGAGCACAAGGAGAGCTTCACCCAGTTCTCCCTGCGCCAGAGCCAGGCCCATGCCGAGTACTTCCGCAGCCAGGCCCTGAGCAAGGAAGAGCAAGCCGCGTTCGAAGAAGCGGCGCGCAAATCCCTGGAACAGCAGACCGAGCTTGAACAGAACGAGGTGGGTGATTTCGACGTGTTCGTCGGTGCCTACCAGGCCAGCATCCTGGCCATCAGCAACTGACGCTTCGCCGGCCGGCCGGCTCCTACACCCCTCCCGTAGGAGCCGGCTTGCCGGCGAACAGCACGCTGCCTATTCCCCTCATAAGCTAATGCAAATAAGTTATTTATTTCTGCATTCTTAGATCATTTAGTCTCCTCCCACGCCGATCACCGGTCGCCTATGAGGAGCCTCCCATGAAACTGCATTTCCCCCTTCGCCTCCTGGCGGCCGCGTCCCTGGCCGCAGCGAGTTTCTTCGCCCAGGCGGCCGACGTCACCGTCGCCTACCAGACCACCGTCGACCCGGCCAAGGTCGCGCAAGCCGACGGCAGCTATGAAAAAGCCACCCAGGCCAAGATCAACTGGCGCAAATTCGATAACGGCGCCGACGTCATCGCCGCCATCGCTTCCGGCGATGTGCAGATCGGCTACCTGGGCTCCAGCCCGCTGACCGCCGCCATCACCCGCAAGGTGCCGGTGCAGACCTTCCTCATTGCCACCCAGATCGGCGCCGCCGAAGCCCTGGTGGCCCGGGACGGTTCCGGGATCAACAGCCCTCAGGATCTGGTCGGCAAGAAAGTCGCCGTGCCCTTCGTTTCCACCGGCCACTACAGCCTGCTGGCAGCCCTGAAGCACTGGAACATCGACCCCTCGAAAGTGCAGATCCTCAACCTCGCGCCACCGGCGATCATCGCCGCCTGGAAGCGCGGCGATATCGACGCCACCTACGTCTGGGACCCGGCCCTGGGCGTGGCCAAGGAAAACGGCAAGGTGCTGATCACCTCCGGTGAACTGGCCAAGTTCGGCGCGCCGACCTTCGATGCCTGGATCGTGCGCAAGGATTTTGCCGAGAAGCATCCGGAAATCGTCACGGCCTTCGCCAAGGTGACCCTGGATGCCTACGCCCAGTACCGCAAGGACCCGCAAGCCTGGCTGGCCAACCAGGGCAACGTCGACAAGCTGGTGAAACTCTCCGGGGCCAAGGCCAGCGATATCCCGCTGCTGCTGCAGGGCAACGTCTACCCGCTGGCCGCCGACCAGGTGGTCAGCCTCGGTGCGCCGACCACCAAGGCCATCACCGACACCGCCGCGTTCCTCAAGGAGCAGGGCAAGGTGGAAGCAGTGCTGCCGGACTACGCCCCCTACGTCAGCGCCAAGTTCATCCCTGAATAACCCGCGTCAGGACAGGAGATAGCCGTCATGGCCTTGCTACAACTGGAGCGCATCAGCGCACAGTACCCCGGCGCCGCCGAACCGGTGCTGGCGGATATTTCCCTGACCCTGGGGCCACAGCAACTGCTGGTCGCCCTGGGCCCTTCCGGCAGCGGCAAGACCTCGCTGCTGAACCTGATTGCCGGCTTCGTCGAACCCAGCGCCGGGCGCATCCAGCTCGATGGCGTACCGGTGCAGGGCCCCAGCGCCGAACGCGGCGTGGTGTTCCAGGACGATGCCCTGCTGCCCTGGCAGGACGTGCTGGGCAACGTCGCCTTCGGCCTGGAGCTGGCCGGCGTGGCCCGCGACAAGCGCGAAGCCCGGGCTCGGGAAATGCTTGCCCTGGTGGACCTGGCCGGCTTCGACAAGCGCCGCATCTGGCAGCTCTCCGGTGGCCAGAAGCAGCGCGTGGGCCTGGCCCGCGCCCTGGCGGCCGACCCGCGGGTGCTGCTGATGGACGAACCCTTCGGTGCCCTGGATGCCTTCACTCGCGAGCAGATGCAGGAGCTGTTGCTGCAAGTCTGGCGGCGCACTGCCAAGCCGGTGTTCCTGATTACCCACGACATCGAGGAAGCGGTGTTCCTGGCCACCGACCTGATTCTCCTGGCGCCCAACCCGGGGCAGATCGTCGAACGCCTGAACCTGGACTTCGGCCAGCGCTACGCCGCCGGCGAGTCGGCGCGGGCGATCAAGTCCGACCCGCGGTTCATCGAAACCCGCGAACACGTGCTGGCCCGGGTGTTCTCCCAGCGCAGCGCCACCCAGCAGCAGGAGCGGCCATGAGCAGCTACGAGATTCCCGCCACCGCCACCGGCGATGCCAACCCCAAAGCGCCACAAATCGCGCGCCGCAGCCTGAGCACCCGCTGGATCAGCGTGCTGACCCTGGTGGTCCTGCTGGCCTTGTGGTGGGCCGTCACCGCCACCGGCCTGATCGAGCCGCTGTTCCTGCCGCCCCCTTCTGCGGTGCTGCAAAAGGGCTGGTTGCTGGCCACCAGCGGCTACATGGATTCCACCCTATGGCAGCACCTCGCGGCGAGCCTGCAACGCATTGGCCTGGCCCTGGGCTTTGCCGTGCTGACGGCGATTCCGGTGGGCATCGCCATCGGCGCCAACCGCATCGCCCGTGGCGTGCTGGACCCACTGATCGAGTTCTACCGGCCGATACCGCCCCTGGCCTACCTGCCGCTGATCGTCATCTGGTGCGGCATTGGCGAGCTGTCCAAGGTGCTGCTGATCTACCTTGCGATCTTCGCCCCGATCGCCATCGCCACCGCCACCGGCGTGCGCACCGTGGACCCGGCGAAGCTGCGCGCCGCCCAGTCCCTGGGGGCTACCCGGGCCCAGCTGATTCGCCATGTGATCCTGCCCAGCGCCTTGCCGGACATCCTCACCGGCGTGCGCATCGGCCTGGGCGTGGGCTGGTCGACCCTGGTGGCGGCAGAGCTGATTGCCGCCACCAGCGGCCTGGGTTTCATGGTGCAGTCCGCCGCGCAATTCCTGGTCACCGATGTGGTGGTGCTGGGGATCCTGGTGATTGCCCTGATCGCCTTCGCCATGGAAATGGGCCTGCGCGCCCTGCAGCGCAAGCTGGTGCCCTGGCATGGCCAGAGCCACTGACTGGCGCCTGCCTTGCGTCGATTGCCTCGGCTCTCTGTAGCCGTGCATGCCAGCGATTTCAAGATTGATGCAGATAAACCGAATCCGACCACGCCGACGTCCGGCGCCGTACAAGAGAACGACCATGAGCCTGACCATCACTCCTCTAAGCTCCGCCCTCGGCGCCCAGATCGGCGGCATCGATATCAGCCAGCCCTTGAGCATCGAACATCGTGACGCCATCGAGCAGGCGCTGCTCAAGCACCAGGTACTGTTCTTTCGCAACCAGCCGGTCACCCCGCAGCAGCAGGCGCGTTTCGCCGCCTGCTTCGGCGACCTGCACATCCACCCGATCTACCCCAATGTGCCGGAGCAGCCGGAGGTATTGATCCTCGATACCGCCGAGACCGACGTGCGCGACAACGCCATCTGGCACACCGACGTAACCTTTCTGCCGACCCCGGCCCTGGGCGCGGTGCTCAGCGCCAAGCTGCTGCCGGAGTTCGGCGGCGATACCCTGTGGGCCAGCGGCATTGCCGCCTACGAGGCGCTGTCGGAGCCGATGAAGAATCTGCTGCAGGGCCTGACCGCGACCCACGACTTCACCAAGTCCTTCCCTCTGGAGCGCTTCGGCAACACCCCCGAGGACCTGGCGCGCTGGGAAGAAACCCGGCGCAAGAACCCGCCGCTGTCGCACCCGGTGATCCGCACGCACCCGGTGAGCGGGCGCAAGTCGCTGTTCGTCAACGACGGCTTTACCACCCGGATCAACGAGCTGTCGGAAAGCGAAAGCGCAGCCATCCTGCAACTGCTGTTCGCCCACGCCACCCGCCCGGAATTCACCATTCGCTGGCGCTGGCAGGAGAACGACATTGCCTTCTGGGACAACCGCGTGACCCAGCACTATGCGGTGGACGACTACCGTCCACAGCGCCGGGTGATGCAGCGCGCGACCATTCTTGGGGATGTGCCGTTCTTGCGCTGAAACGCGGGGATGCAGCAAACCCCGGCCGCGCTGCATGAGCGGGGCCGGGGCCACTGGCTATTTGACGCCGGCGGGGGCTTTCTTCTTGCGATTGCCGATATGGATCGCCTGGCCATTCACCGCCAGCGCGGCTTCATGCAGGGCTTCGGACAGGGTCGGATGGGAGAACACCATCATCCCCAGGTCCTCGGCGCTGGTGCCGAACTCCATGCCGATGGCCCCTTCCTGAACCAGCTCCGCCGCGCCCGGCCCGATCACATGCACGCCCAGCACGCGGTCGGTGCCTGCATCGGCAATCACCTTGACCAGCCCGGCGGTGTCGTTGGCCGCCATGGCCCGGCTGCTGGCAGCGAACGGGAAGGTGCCGATGTTCAACTCGACGCCCTCGGCCTTGAGGGCCTGCTCGGTCTGGCCGACCCAGGCGATTTCCGGGTGGGTGTAGATTACCGAGGGGATCAGGTCGTAGTTCAACGGGTGCCGATGCCCGGCAATCCCCTCGGCCACCATCACCCCCTCTTCAGAAGCCTTGTGCGCCAGCATCGGGCCGCGTACCACGTCGCCAATGGCGAACACCCCGGGGACGCTGGTGCAGCACTGGCCATCGACGTGGATAAAACCGCGTTCGTCCAGGTGCACGCCGCTGTCGGCGGCCAGCAGATCGGTGGTCAGGGGGCGGCGACCGACGGCGACGATCAGCCGGTCGAACACCTGCTGCTTGTCCTCGCCGGCCTCACTGAGGCTGACCTTGACGCTGTCGCCCTGCACTTCGCAGGCCGTCACCCGGGCGCCCAGGCGGATATCCAGGCCCTGCTTGCCGAGGATCTTCTGCGCCTCCTTGGCGATCTGCGCATCCACCGCCGGGAGGAAGCTGTCGAGGGCTTCCAGCACTGTGACTTCAGCCCCCAGGCGTGCCCAGACCGACCCCAGTTCCAGGCCGATGACGCCGGCACCGATCACCCCGAGGCGCTTGGGCACCTGGGTGAATTCCAGGGCGCCGGTGGAGTCCACTATCACCTCGCCGGCCAGGGGCGCCGCGGGAATGTCGATCGGCCGCGAGCCGGGAGCCAGGATGATATTGCCGGCGCTGATGCGTTGTGTGCTGCCATCGGCGGCGGTGACTTCCACTTCCTTGTTGGCCAGCAGCTTGCCGTGACCTTCCAGCAGGGCCACGCCATTGGCCTTGAACAGCGAGGCAATGCCGCCGTTGAAATTGCGCACCACGTTGTCCTTGCGCGCCAGCATGGCCGGCACATCCATCTGCGGATTGCTGATGCCGATGCCGTGCACTTCGAAGCCGTTGCGCGCTTCGTAGTAGTGGTGGGAACTGTCCAGCAGTGCCTTGGAGGGAATGCAGCCAACGTTCAGGCACGTCCCGCCCAGGGCGGTCTTGCCATCCTTGCCCTTGTAGCGCTCGATGCAGACTGTCTTGAGCCCCAGTTGCGCGGCCCGGATGGCGGCGACATAGCCGCCGGGACCCGCACCAATAACGATCACATCGTAACTTTCACTCATAGGTTGCCGTCCTTTGCACAGACAAACTCGACCACGGCCTCCATGGTCGCGCTGTCCTTGAGAATTTTCAGATGGCCCAACCCGCGAGTCTGCAAGACCCGCCGGTGTCGCAAGCCTTCGGCGAAGGATTGCAGGTCATCTGCCGGGACTTCCTGGTCCTGCTGGTCATGCACTAGCAGCACCGGGACCTCCACCTGGCGCCCATAACGGCTGACCGCCAGGCTGGCCATGTCCTTCTGATAGCGTTGCTCAACCAGAAGTTGCATGCGTTGCCTGACGTCATCGTTGATCCACAAAAATGCGGCAAAGCGCCGGACCACGTTTTCGATATCGGCCGGCGCGGCCACCAGGACCGCTCGCTGGAAACCCTTGCCGACCGGAGTGCTCAAGGCATACCCGGCGGCAGCGCCGCCCAGGGAATGACCAATCACGGTGTCGAAGGGCCCCAGTTGCTTTTGCACCTGGTCGAGCATGCTGACGAAGGTCGGCAGCGAGGCCTGCCGACCGCCGCTGCCGCCATGGCCGATGCAGTCGAAGGAGAGGACCTCGCAGCCCTCCTCCAGCAACAGCGGGATCAGGTACTGCCACTGGGTGCTGGCGCCACTCCAACCGTGCACCAGCACCACCCGGCGCCGGACCTGTGGTGGAGTCCAGCGAAAGCAGCGCAGGCGCCCCTGGTCGGTTTCCAGGTCCTGCACCGTGGCGCTGGGCAAGGTCTGCGGAAAATGCTGGCGCAACCGTTGTGGCGTCGTGAACATCTTCAGCGCCCGTGCTGCAGCGCGCTGGGGAAAAAGCCGCGACTCAATCCAGAAGCTGCAGCGAAGCAGCCCCAGAACCCCGTTGTAAATGCTCTTGAAGAGCATCTTCCTGAAGCTGTTGCGCCGGCCCCTGGCAGGTGCCGGCCTTGGCTCTTGGGTCGCCATCTTCCTTCCTCATCGACTACAGAATTCAAGCGCTGGGCTACAGCTTCACCATGTTGAAGTCCAACTTGCTCACGCCGCATTCCGGGCAGGTCCAATCCTCGGCAATGTCGTCCCAGGCGGTGCCCGGAGGCACCCCCGAATCCGGATCGCCAAGGCGTTGATCGTAGATCCAGCCACAGATCAGGCACATCCACAGGCCGGACTCGGCCACAGTGTTTTCAGCGTAGGTGCTCATGGGTGGTCAACCATCATCAAAGGGTTATGCGTTGTTCTCATGCGCTGGCCTGAGCCACTTCGGCCACCTTGACGTTCTCCACGAGGAACTGCGCCACCTGCTCCAGTACCGCGGCATCGGAGAGGATCCGCACATGCCCGAGCCCGGACACCGGCTCCAGCTTGGCCCATGGCATCAGCGTGGTGATCTGCTGCGCTTCGCAGAACGGCACGATCGGGTCGTTGAGGTCATGCAGCACCAGGGTTGGCAGTTGCAGGGCGTTGCCCAGCGCCGGGATATCCCAGTGCTCCACCGGCACGCCGTTGCGTTTCCACAGTTCCCGGTGCATGGCCTGGACCACCGCCGGCTTGAGCTTCAGGTAGCCGTTGGCCCAGCGCTGGATCACCACCGGCAGGTTGGCCGGCGAGCCCAGCAGGCAAAGGGCCTTGATCCGATGAGTCTCGGCCAGTTCGGCCAGGGCTCCGGTGGCAGCGATCCCGCCCAGGGAATGGGCAACGATACCCACCACGTCACCGAGGGCGACAATCGCCGCTTTCACCGCGTCCTTGAACTCGGTCATGGTGCTCAGCGAGCCCGGCGAGATGCCATGGGCCGGCGCATCGAAGGTCGCGACCTTGAAGCCCTGGCGCTGCAGGACCCGGGTGAAGGAATACAGGCTGCGGCTGTCCGCACCCCAGCCATGGACCAGCAGGATGGTCTGGTTGCCCGTGCCCCACTGATAGCCATGGGGAACGCCGGGGATACCCTTGATATGGAAACGCTGGGCGCCCAGGGGGCTCATTTCCTTGTCCGGCTGCTTGATGTATTCCCGGGTGTAGCCGAACAGGTCGGTGGCCTTGGCCCCGGCGGTCTCCAGCGACACCGATCCCAGCACGCCCATGTAGCTGCGCAGCATCTGCTGCTTCATGGTCAACGGGCCGTTGGCGGCCCGGGCTCCGGGGGTGCTCGGGTCACCGGCCGCCTGGGCTGGTTGGTCGAAGGACTCATAGAAACCGTTCACCGGGTCGTACAGGTGGCAGCTACGCGCCACGTGCCACACGTCCTGCACGGTCATGGGCTTTTCCCGGACCATGCCGGGGAAGGCCGTCTTCAACGCGGCCTGGGCTTCGGGCAGGTTGTAGTGGGGAATGATCGGCGCCACATGGTGCGCGGTGTGCACCGAAATGTAGTGGGTCAGGAACAGCAGCCACTTGGGGTACATGTAGTCGGTGGTCAGCAGCAGGCGGCTGCTGTTGAAGCTCCAGTGTTCCTTGGTGAGGAACGGGGTCTCGTCGCTGATGTGGTGCATCATGGTGGTCAGGCTGAACCAGGCATGGGTCGCCAGCCACGGGGCGATGAAGTACAGGAACAGACCGGTGAAGCCGGTGAAGTAGACCAGGGTCGGCAGGTAGATCAGCGCAGCCACCACCATGAACAGGATCGAGCGACGCACTTCGTTGCGCGCTTCGAGCTTGTGGAACATCGACGGACGGAAGCCCGAGTGACGCTGGTAGTTGACCGTGCCCAGCCAGAACAGCCAGGTGCGGGTGCTGCTGTAGACCAGCTTGTCCCACCAGGGCATGGCGTCATATTGCACGCGCAGCACCGGGCGCCAGTCGACGTCCATTTCCAGGTTGTTGGTGTTGGCGTGGTGCATGTTGTGCATGTGGCGCCAGCCGTGGAACGGGTACAGCAACGGCAGCAGCGCGATGTGCCCGAGGATGTGGTTGAAGCTGCGGTTGCGCGAGAACGAGTTGTGCCCGCAATCGTGAGCGACACAGAACAGGCCCCAGCCGCCCAGGCCCGCCACCAGCCACAGCGGCAGGTAGAACATCCAGTGCACGTGGGCGACCGCCACGATGGCACCGATGTAGAGCATGTAGCTGACGACGAAGCTGAGCATCCCGCGCCATACCCGCGGCTGATACAGGTGCTTGGGGATTGCGTCGGTCAGACGCAGGCCCTCGATCTCCTGAGAGCGTCGGAGCAGGTCATTGAATTTATCGTTTTTTTGCGAGGGCATCTGTGCAATGGCCATGGCCAAGCTCCTGCGAAGTCAAACTTCGGATGTGGTCAGTTCATTGGCCAGGTATTTGGACAGGTCATCGATGCTGGAGTATTCGAACAGCAGGGCCGGCGACAGGCGCTGCTCCATGAACTTCTCCAGGTCACCCGCCACCTTCACCGCTACCAGCGAATCGAGGCCGTAGGACTCGAAGCTGCGGGCGGTATCGACCTGGGAAGGATCGATCTTCAAGAGCGCGCCCATCTTCTGCACCAGCCAATGCTTGATGCTGTCCTCGTTGAGTTCGACCGCCGCCTGTTTTTTCTCTGAGAAGCTCAGAGTGCTCAGCAAATTGGAGATGAAATTGGACATAGGATCTTCCTTGATGAGTGAGGTGGTTAATACGATCAGCCGATTGGGCGTTTCAGGACGAAGCCTGGCGCTTGCGGACTTTGTCGATCATTGCCTGGGACGGGGAACGCAGGTCTGAGACCAGTCTCAGCTTGCCCATTAACGCCAGTGTCCAGCCCGACAGGTCGGGCTCCCACCAGTGCACGCCATGCCGGTACCAGGCAGGGAATGCGTGGTGATTGTTTTGCAGCCCCTCGCCAAAGGTGAGGAAGGCCACGATCCAGTTGTTGGTGCTCTGGTCGTGGGTCACGAACGGGCGAGCGCCGTAGCGGTGGCAGATGGAGCCCACACACCAGGCCGCCTGGTTGGCGACGAAGATCCGCGCCAGGCCGCCGAAGATCAGGCCGCTCCAGGCACCGGACCAGCTCTGGCTGACCAGGCCGCCGATCACCCCTGGCAGGATTACCCCCAGGGCCACCCAGAACAGGTAGGTCTGGTTGTAGAAGAACAGCCGGCGGTCGCGCAGGATGTCCGGGGCGAAGAAGTTCCAGCTCGACATGTCCGGGGCCAGCATCCACGGCATGTGCGCATGCCACAGCCCCTTGGCCCGTTGCCAGCGGCTCTGGCCCATGAGGTTGGGGGAATGCGGGTCACCGTGCTGGTCACTGTAGGTGTGGTGCCGGCGATGGGTGGTGACCCAGAACAGGATCGGCCCCTGGGCCGCCATGCAACCGGCGATCAGCATCAGGCTGCTCATCAGCCGCGAGGTCTTGAACGCACGATGGGCCAGGTAACGGTGGTAGCCCATGGAAACCCCGAACATCTGCACCGCGTAGAACACCGCGAAGAGGATGAAATCCAGGGCATGGACCTGGCCGGTGAACCATAGCCGGATTGCCTCGAAAGTCCCGAACAGGGGCACCAGCATGACAGCCAGCGCGATCCGCGCCTTGGTCCTGGCCGCACTCGGGCTCAGCTGGGCAACCCCGCCGACCTCTGGTGTCGCTGTGTTGGTGAGTATCTCGTCCATGAATAGCTTCCTGTGAGGTAGGGACCGGCAATCAGCTTTCTGAAGGTTCTGCAGCCACGGTCGGGCCGGGCCGTTTGACATCCCAGGCCAGGCCGCAGAGGGCGAGCAGCTCGATGAACAGGCCGCCAATATCCAACTGCCAGGGTTTCAGGCCGGCATGGGCCAGCGCCGGGAAGGCATGGTGGTTGTTGTGCCAACCGCCCCCTACCGTCGGAATCGCCAGCCAGAACACGTTGCGGCTGGTGTCCCGGGTCTTGTGGTCGCGGCCGCCAACCCGGTGGGCAAAGGAGTTGATGCACCAGGTGGCGTGGTCCACCAGGAAGATCCGCACGAAGCCGCCCCACAGCAGGCCGCTGAGCGCGCCCTCCCAGCTGCGGGTTATCAGCCCGCATGCCAGGCTGGGCAGCAGCAGGCCGAGGATGATCCACAGGTAGTAGCGCTGGTTGATCTGCATGATCAGTCGATCGCGCAGCAGGTCCGGCACGAACTGGCTCCAGTTCTGCTTGCGCAGGCTGAACAGCCAGCCCAGGTGAGCGTGCCACCAGCCCTGGATATTGCCGATAAAACCCGCCTTGAGCGGGCGCGGCGAATGCGGGTCGCCTTCCTTGTCGGTGAAGGCGTGGTGCTGGCGATGGGTCGCCGCCCAGAACAGGATCGGCCCCTGCGCCGCCATCGAACCGGCGATGCCGAAGAATGCGGTGATCACCGGGCCGGCCTTGAACGCATGGTGGGAAAAGAACCGGTGCATGCCCACTTCCACTCCCAGGGCGGTCAGCAGGTACATGCTGGCCAGCGCGCCGATTTCCAGCCAGCCGATGCCCTGATGCCAGGCCAGCACCAGGGCCACCACGGTGCCCACTGCCGGAGTGGCGACCGTCAGCCAGGCCAATTGCCGCTCGCGCTGGCCGGTGCGGTCGATATGAGGATTCATGGCCGTCATGACAGGGCATCCGTAGCAGTTTTAAGGGTAGGTGCCGCAGCCGCGCGACTGGCGCCATAGCGCGCCAGCGTGTCGTTGAGCAGGGCCTTGCGGGTGGCCTGGCGCTGGACCTTGCCACTGGTGGTCAGTGGAATGCCGCCCATGGGCGCCAGGTGGATGCGCGCCGGGGCCACGCCGAACTGGCTGACCAGCGCACTGGTGATCACCTGGCGCAGCTGTTCCTGCTGGGCTTCATCGAGTTTCTCGCTGCGCTTGACCTCGGCCACGATCGCCAGTTGTTCCTGCTGGCCGTTATCGATGCCCACCGCCACGCAGCCGTTGCTGCGGATGCGCGGGTCGGCGCTTTCCACCGCCAGCTCCAGGTCCTGGGGATACAGGTTGCGCCCGGCAATGATGATCAGGTCCTTGAGGCGCCCGGTGACGAACAGCTCATCGCGGTGCAGCGCGCCAAGATCGCCGGTGCGCATGAAACGCCCATGGATGCCCGGCAGGCTGGCGCGAAACACCTGCTGGCTCAGCGCTTCCTTGCCCCAGTAGCCGGCGCCCACGTTGTCGCCCTGGACCCAGATCTCGCCGATCTGGCCGTCCGCCACCGGTTGCAGGCTGACAGGGTCGACAATCGCCACACGCAGGCCCGGGGCGACCCTGCCGCTACTGACCAGCGGCAGGGCCCGGGCATCCTCGGCATCGACAATGGCCAGGGTGCCACTGGCGAGTTGGTCCCGATCCACCTGGGTATTGAACGCCGGCTCATCGTGGCGCTTGCCCGAGACCAGTACGGTGGCCTCGGCCAACCCGTAGCAGGGGCCCAGGGCCGCCGGGTTGAAGCCGGCGGCGGCAAAACGTTCGGAGAAGCGCGCCAGGGTGCTCTGGCGCACCGGCTCGGCCCCGCAATAGATAGCCTTGAGCTTGCTCAGGTCGAGCTCTGCCAGTTCCTCGTCGGTGATGTTTTCGACACACAGGTCGAAGGCGAAGTTGGGCGCGATGGTGACGTCGGCGCCGTACCTGGACACCGCATCCAGCCAGCGCAGCGGCCGCTGGACAAAGTGCCCGGGGCTGATGAGCACGGTAGGGAAGGCATCGAAGATCGGCTGCAGGATTCCGCCCATCAGGCCCATGTCGTGATAGGGCGGCAGCCAGCTGCAACCCACGCGATTCCTGGCCGGGCCCATCCACTGGCTGGCACTGCGGCAATTACTGTAGAGGTTGTCGTGGGTCAGCATCACGCCCTTGGGCGCCGAGGTGGAGCCCGAGGTGTATTGCAGCAGGGCCAGTTGGCCGTGGGCGAGCGCCTGCCCGCGCCAGGATGAATCCGCCTCGGCCAACTGCTCCGGGTCAACCCACTGGGGCGCGGGCAAATCACCCTGGAGCAGAGCGTTGACCCGCTCCTGGGACCGCATGAAGCGCGAGCTGGTGAGCACCAGTTGCGGATGGGCATCAGCGCAGATCAGTGCCAGCCGCTCCAGCCCCCGGGTCCCCACTGGGGGAAAGGCCGGGATCGCCACGGCACCGGCCAGCAGCAGGCCGAACAGTGAAACGATGTAGTCGATACCGGTCTCGAACAGCATCAGCACCCGTTTTTCACGGGGCTCGAAGATCTGCAGCGCGGCGGCCAATCGTTGACTACGCTTCCACAGTTCGGCGTAGCTGATCGACGCCTCCTCCCGCTCGCCATCGAGCAGATGGATGAAGGCAATGGCATCGGGTTGCCGCCATGCGCGATAGGCCAGTACTTCGGTAACCGAACTTAAACATTCGATGCCCGGGACTTCAGCCAACGGCAGATCATCAACCGCTACATGCGCTGAGATGGCTGGATTGACATCATTAAGATAATCACGAGGCACGGCGTAGTTCATTCAAAATCCTTTTTAAATGGAGAGCCATATATTGACCTGAAGGTCGTTTATTATTTTCAGCACTAAGGAACCGAACAAACGCCCCTAAGAAGGGGAGCTCTTACTAGGCAGTAGACAAAGATGTCATTTTATTGACAGAGCAACGCATTCACTTGATGAATGCATATTTTTTTATGTCCCACAGGGAATAGCGTGGGCAGGAAAGTGAAATCTGGATGCGTTGAGAAGTCTGCCACCAGCTTGTATATTTTGCTAATGCACAAATGGACACTTACAGGGAGAAAATGGACATGGATGTGCTCACGCTTATTGCGCTGGAAGGTGCCATGGGATCGAGTGTCGCGATCACCCTGGATGTGCTGCGAACAGCTAACCAGGTCGCCGAAGTCATGGGCCGGCCAACCATCACCTGGAAGATTATCGGCAGCAGCGAATCGGTTCGCATGCGCAACGGCATGCGCCTGGATGCCCAGCCACTGGACAAGGTCCAGGCCATCGAAGGCAGCATGCTGGTGATCCCGGGACTGGGGCTGGAGAACACCCAGGAGCTGGATTTCTTTGGCTGTCGCCGGGAAAAAAGGCTGCCTGGGCTCAGCCTGTCCAGCGAACTGATCACCCGGCTCGGGCACGCCGATATCCGCAAGCTCAGCCAGCTGGTGCATGACCATCACCGCCGCGGGCAGCAGACGGCGGCGTCCTGTTCAGCAGTTTTCGTCCTGGGTGAGGCGGGGGTTCTGGAGGGGCATACGGTCACCACTCATTGGCAACTGTATGAAACTTTCAAAGAGCGTTATCCCGAAGCGATACTCGACACAAAACGCATGCTTATTCATGACGGAAATATGATTACAGCAGGCGCAGGCATGTCGCAAATGGATCTAATGCTCTACATATTGCGTAATAAGATGGGCAATCAGATTGCTGAATTGACCATGCGTTATCTGTTGATAGATGGTCGACCGGCGCAATATCACTACATGGCCTTGTCCAACTTGCAAACGGAAAACCGTGAAGTTTTGTTAATGGAGAAGTTCATCGAGGATTGCCTACCCAACGTGCCGCCACTGAGCACCATTGCCGAACATTTGCGTATAACCGAGAAGACCTTATCCCGCAGAATTCGTAGCGCCACGGGAAAGCCGCCCATGGCCTTCATTCAGAAAGTTCGCCTGCAACATGTTCAAAGCTTATTGGAAACCACCAATATGAGCATTGAAGAAGTTGCCTTCAAAGTGGGCTATGCCGATTCCACCGCTCTACGCCGCCTGATGTGGAAAAACATGGGCTGCACCCCCAGCCAGTTGCGCAAGACCCGCTCCGGGCCGCCGATCATCTAGGCCCCGGCTGCTTATCACTTCTCCTCCTCGGCTGCGCCTGGCGCGGCCGGGGGCACCTTGCACAACGGCACCAGCAACAACGCCACCACGAACATCATCGCCATCAGGCGGAACACATCGCCAAAGGCCAGGGTCAGCGCTTCACGCCCCACCAGGCGGCCGAGAATGCCCTGAGCCATCAGGAAAGCGTGGCTGGCATCCGGTGTATCGGCGGCAATCTTCAGCGCCAGTTGGCCCATGAGTTCCTGGGCGGCGACAGCCTTGCTCCCCAGCGACTCGGACAGGCGCAGGACCTGAGTCCGGGCATCGTCCTGCAGCCAGGTGTTGACCGTAGCAATACCAATGGCGCCGCCCAGGTTGCGCATCAGGTTGAACAGCCCAGAGGCCTGGCGCAGTTCAACCCCCTGGAACGAGCTCAAGGCCATGTTCACGCTCGGCACGATGCACAGCATCAGGAACAGCCCACGCGCCACCTGCGGCACCAGCAACTCATCGAACCCCCAGTTGGAGGTGACCCGGGAAGTCAGCCACAGGCTCAGCGCCAGGCCGAGGAAACCCACCGAGATGATCAGGCGCCGATCAACTTTTTCCGAGGCCCGGGCAGCAATAATCGTACTGACCAACTGCCCGATGCCCACGACAAAAACCGTGGTGCCGATTTCCAGGCTATCGAAGCCACGCACCCGGCCAAGAAACACCGGCACCAGGTAGGTCGACGAATAAAGGCCAAAACCGATCACCAGGTTCAACAGGCAGGCAATGGAAAAGGTGCGATCGCGAAACGGCACCAGGGACACGATCGGGTTATTCGAATACAACGAGCGCTCGATGAACAAACCAAAGGACACAAGGGACACCCAGGCCGCGATGACGATCCCGGTATCGCTGAACCAGTCCTTGCGCGGCCCCTCCTCCAGCACGTATTCAAAACACCCCAGGGCCAGCGCCATGGCGACGAAATGCAGCCAGTCGATACGCCGCAGCATGGACAGGTCCGGGCGATCCACATCGATCAGCAACGCCGCGCCGATGCAGATCAGCAGCCCCGGCAGCACGTTGATGAAGAAGATCCAGCGCCAGTCCAGGTAGAAGGTCACCAGGCCGCCCACCGTGGGGCCCAGGGTCGGTGCCAGCACCGCGGTCATGCCAAGGATTGCCGGGACCATCGCCCGCTGCTTGCCTTCGAACAACACGAACCCCACGGCGAATACCGTGGGCACCATCGCCCCGCCGGCAAAGCCTTGCAGGGCCCGCAGCACGATCATCGACTCGATGTTCCAGGCCATCCCGCAACCCACGCTGAACAGGGTAAAGAACGCCGCGCTGGCAGCGAACAGCCAGCGGGTGGAAATCGCCTGGGCGAGAAACGCCGAGAAGGGAATCATGATCAGTTCGGCAATCAGGTAGGCGGTCTGTACCCAGCTCACTTCATCAGGGCCGGCACTGAGCCCGGCCTGCACCTCGTTGAGCGAGGCCGCCACGATCTGGATGTCGATCAGCGCCATGAACATGCCGAAAGCCATGATCGTGAAGACCAGAAACTTGCGCTTGGTGGACTGTTGGCCGGGCTGGGCACCCGCTTCAAAGAGGTCAGTTGCGCTTGTCGTCACGGTAGGTACTTCCCTGTAGTATTGCGACCGACATGTGAATATTATGATCGTAATTCAAAACAGCATGGAGCTTCAACATGGAGCAGAGCACCCAGACTCAGAACGCCATCCTGCAAGCCGCCCAAGAGTCCGAGAAGCCGCGCAAGCGTTCCAAGCGCCCGCTGATCGCCGGCGCTATCGCCCTGACATTGGTAGCAGTCGGGGTTGGCTGGGTGCTGATGGCGCCGTCGACGCAGGCCACGGACGATGCCTACATCGCCGCCGATGCGACCTCCGTCGCGCCGCGGGTCCATGGCCTGGTGACAGAGGTGCTGGTCAAGGATCACCAGAACGTCACCGCCGGGCAGCCCCTGGTGCGCATCAACAGCGAAGAGTTCGACAGCCGGGTATCCCTGGCCGAAGGCGATCTGGCGGACAACCAGGCCCAGGTCGCCCTGGCCGAGGCCGCGCTGACCATCCAGGACGCCGAGCAGCGCCTGGCCAGTGCCCGCGTGCAGGCGGCGCGCACCTCGATCCGCACCAACCAGGCCGAATCCAAGCGTGCCGGTGCGGAGCGCAATCGCTTCGATACCCTGGTCACCACCGGCGCCGTGGCGCGCAACGAGGTGGAGAAATACAGCACCCAGGCCATCTCCGCCGAACAAGGCCTGGCCTATGCCCAGGCCATGTTGCAAGTGGCGGAGAACGACCTTGCGGTCACCACCGCGCAACGGCAACGCCTGCAAGCGCAATTGCAGATGGCCAAGGCCAAGGTGGTAACCGCCAAGGCGCGGCTGGAACTGGCCCAGCAGGACCTGCGCCACACCACCATCTATGCACCGATGGACGGCACCGTCGGCAATCGGCAGATCCAGGTCGGCGATTACGTGCAACCGGGTTCGCGCCTGCTGACCCTGGTGCCGCTGCATGACCTCTATGTACTGGCCAACTTCAAGGAGACCCAGACCCAGCACATGTACCCGGGGCAATCGACGCAGATCAAGATCGATGCCCTGCCGGGCGTCAGCATCACCGGCACCGTGGAAAGCCTGGCTCCGGGTTCAGGCTCGACCTTTGCCCTGCTGCCCTTCGAACCAGGCACCGGCAACTTCACCAAGATCGTCCAGCGGGTGCCGGTGCGCATTCGCTTCGACGCCAACCAGTCCGGCCTCGAACGCCTGCGGCCGGGCCTGTCGGTGACCGCCAAGGTCGACCTCGATGATCCCCAGGACCGCACCGTGGCCGGCAATCCGTCTTCCTTGAAAGTCAGCAGCACGACCAGGTAACGACGCCTGCCGCCCCGCTCCAGGCGGCAAAGCCAACAGCCCCCGGCAGATCGCTCTGCCGGGGGCTGTTTTATCGGTGCAGGGGCAGACTTACCTCACTCTGCCGTCGAAGGTTTTTCCCACAGGTTGATGCGCCCTTCTTTGGCGAAATGATCGATTTCCGCCAGTTCCTCGACACTGAAGCTCAAGTTCTGCAACGCCCCGACGTTCTCGATGATCTGCTCCGGCCGGCTGGCACCGATCAGCGCCGAGGTCACCCGCGGGTCGCGCAGGGTCCAGGCCAGGGCCAGTTGCGCCAGGCTCTGGCCGCGGTTCTTGGCGATCTCGTTGAGCGCGCGGACATGGGCGATATTGGCCTCCGACAAGTGCGAAGCCTGCAACGAGCCGCCCCCCGGACGATTGACCCGCGCATCCTCGGGAATGCCATTGAGGTACTTGTCGGTCAGCAGGCCCTGGGCCAGCGGCGTAAAGGCGATGACCCCGGCGCCGAGCTCCTCGGTGGTGTCCAGCAGGTCCTTCTCGACCCAGCGGTTGAGCATGTTGTAGGCCGGTTGATGGATCAGCAGCGGCACCTTCCACTCCTTGAGCAACGCGGCGATTTCCCGGGTCTTGGCCCCCGAATAGGAAGAAATACCGATATACAGCGCCTTGCCCTGCTGCACGGCGGTGGCCAGGGCGCTGGCGGTTTCCTCCAGCGGCGTATCCGGGTCGAAGCGGTGGGAATAGAAGATATCCACATAGTCCAGGCCCAGGCGCTGCAGGCTCTGGTCGAGGCTGGCCAGCACGTACTTGCGCGAACCGCCGCCCTGGCCGTAAGGCCCGGGCCACATGTCCCAACCGGCCTTGCTGGAGATGATCAATTCATCGCGATAGGCCTTGAAGTCTTCACGCAGCAGGCGGCCGAAGTTGATTTCGGCGCTGCCGTAGGGCGGGCCGTAGTTGTTGGCCAGGTCGAAGTGGTTGATCCCCAGGTCGAAGGCGGTGCGCAGCAAGGCACGCTGGGTGTCGATCGGCGTGCTGTCGCCAAAGTTGTGCCACAGCCCCAGGGACAGCGCCGGCAGTACCAGGCCACTGCGGCCGACACGGCGATAGGGGATGGAGTCGTAGCGGTTTTCAGCAGCTATGTAAGTCATCGAATCCTCTCTGAGTCAGGTCTTTCCAAAACGACTAACGTCGATCAAAGCGCCCCACGGTAGGAGCCGCGTTGTCACACAAACTGATTCTTCGGTCGCGCCAACCCCAGGTTTTCCCGCAGGGTTCGGCCCTCGTATTCAGTTCTGAACAGCCCGCGCCGCCGCAGTTCCGGAATCACCCCGCCGGCAAAGTCCCGTAGCCCGCCAGGGAGATGTGGCACCAGCACATTGAAACCATCGGCAGCGTCCTCCTCGAACCAGGCTTGCAGTTCGTCGGCTATCTGCCCGGGCGTACCGATCAGGCTGTAGTGCCCACGGCCACCGGCAATCCTGCGCCCCAACTGGGCCAGGGTCAGGTTGTCCTTGCCGGCCAGCTCGGTGAGCAATTGCTGGCGGCTCTGCTGGCCGCTCTCGGTCAGTGGCAGCGACGGTAACGGTGCATCCAGCGGGTAGCCGGACAAGTCGAAGTTGCCCAGCATCCTCCCCAACAGGGCCACGCCCACCTCGGGCTCCACCAGGTCCTGGAAGGCTTCGAACTTTTCCCGGGCCTGACTTTCGCTGTCCCCCACCACCACGAATACCCCAGGCATGATTTTCAGGGATTGCGTACTACGATCGTACTGCTTAAGGCGTCCTTTCAGGTCGGCATAGAAGGCCTGCGCGGCAGCCAGGGAGGGCTGGGCGGTGAATACCACTTCGGCGGTCTGGGCCGCCAGCTCACGACCGCTCTCGGAGGAACCGGCCTGGACGATCACCGGGTATCCCTGGGGTGGGCGCGCCACATTCAGTGGCCCTTTGACCTGGAAGAATTCACCGCGATGGTCCAGTAAATGCTGCTTGTCTGGGTCGAAATACTCGCCCCTGGCCTTGTCGCGGACAAAGGCGTCGTCCTCCCAGCTGTCCCAGAGCCCGGTGACCACCCGATGGAACTCCCGGGCCCTGCGATAACGTTCCGCGTGCCCAAAATGTTCCTCCCGACCGAAATTCCGCGCTTCGGCGGCATTGTCGGAAGTCACCAGGTTCCACCCCGCCCGACCACCTGAAAGATGGTCCAGCGACGCGAATTTACGTGCTACGTGGTACGGTACGTTATAGCTCGTAGTGCTAGTGGCAATTAGCCCTATCCGCTCGGTCACGGCCGCCAGGGCCGCCAGTAACGTCAAGGGTTCGAAGTAATCGGAGCGGGCCATGCGGCTGGCGATGGGGCCGGTAGGGGCTGCCAGGCTGTCGGCGACGAACAGTGCATCGAAGCGCGCGGCTTCGGCGATCTGCGCCAGTTCTTTATAGACGGCAAAATCCAGCCCTGCCTGGGCCGGAACATCCGGATGACGCCAGGCAGCAACGTGGTGACCGGTGGCCATGAGAAAGGCGCCGAGCTTGAGCTGGCGAGTGGAACGGGACATGGATCACTCCTTGTTTCATGCTGCAAAAGGGACACCGCCAAAGCCCGCTGTAGGAGCGGGCTTGCCAGCGAAAGCGCCCTCGGGACCTGCTCCCAGCTCGCCGACCCATTCGCCGGCAAGCCGGCTCCTACAACGGCAGGGCATCAGAAATCCTTGCGCAACTGCACGCCGAAATAACGTTCGTCATCCCGGGGCACGGCGCGGTAGATGTAGTTGCCGCCACTGGCCAGCAAGGGCGAATAGGACTTGTCGGCGAGGTTCTTGCCCAGCAACGCCACGCGCCAGCCATCGTTGTAGTCGGCCAAGGCAATGCTGGCGTTCCAGATGCCGTAGGCGCCCTGCCGGGTGTCGAGGTTCTGGCTGATGTCGTACTGCACTTCGCTTTGCCAGCTGTAGTCAGTGCCCAACTCGATATCCAGGCCGTTATCCAGGGGAATGCTGTAGTCGGCGCGCACGTAGCTTTTCCAGTCCGGGCTGAAGGGCAACGGCTTGCCGTTGACGTTGCACGAAGCCGCCGCGCCCGCCGGGCAGGCGAATTCGTCGATGCGCGCCCGGGTGTAGGCCAGGGCCCCGGAGAACTTCAGTTGCTGGGTGGCCTGCAGGGCGTAATCCAGTTCCACGCCCTCGCTGCTGACGCTCCCGGCATTGATCAGGCGGGTCACTACCTGCCCGGCCACGGTGTCGAAGAAGTTGGCCTGGTAGTTGTCGTATTCGCTGTGGAACACCGCGAGGTTGGTGGTCAGCCGGTTATTCCAGCTGCTGGCCTTGATCCCCGCCTCCCAGGTGTTGGAGGTTTCGGGTTTCAGCGCTTGGGTGTCCCGCGGCTGCATGTTGAAGAACACGTTGTAGGCCGGGCCCTTGTAGCCCCGGGAATAGGTCAGGTAGCTGGTGACCGTGGCGCTGAGGTCATATTGCAGGCCCAGGCGCCCGGACCAGCCATCCTCGTCCACCGAGCCGGAACTCTGGGTGCCCGGCTGGATGCCGCTGACCGTGGTCGCCGAAGTCGAGACCCGGCGGTGATCGTACTTCAGGTCATCGTGGGTCCAGCGCAGGCCGGCGATGCCACGAAAGTCCTCGGTGAAATTCAGGGTGCTCTCGCCAAATACCGCGTAGCTGTCGTTGGTGGTGCTGTAGTCGGCAATGCCCCGGTTGGCGCCGGTGGTCGTGGTCAGGGTGCGCTGGTAGGTTTCTTCATCCTTGCCGTGCATGTAGAACAGGCCGCCGACGTACTCCAGGAACCGCCCCTTGGGCGATGCCAGGCGCAGCTCCTGCGAGTACTGGTTGTAGTCCAGGTCACCCTTGTCGGCGGTCCCGGGGAACGCCGCAGTGACCGTGCCAAGACGGTCGCCGTCCTGGTACTGGGTATTGTTCCAGCCGCGCCAGGCGGTGATCGAGGTCAGGGTGTAGTCGCCCAGGCTCCAGTCCAGCTGGCCGGAAAGGCCCTTGTTGATATCGTCCACATGGGTACGGGTGTCGGTGTTGATGTCCCGGTTGTCGCTGCTGGCGCGCACGGGGTTCAGGGCATTGGCGAAGGCGGGTGTCAGGGCCTTGCTCACCACCCCGTTGGGGGCGTCATCATGGGATTGCATGTAGTCCGCCGCGAAGGTGAACTTGAGGTCCTCGCTGGGGGTGAACTCCAGCTTGCCGCGCACGCCCTTGCGGTTGTAGCCGTTGACCTCCTGGCCGTTGTGGCGGTTATCCACATTGCCGTCGTAACTGCCGAACAAGGTGGTGAACGAGCCCTTGAGGGTGTCGGGAATCAGGCTGCCGCCAATGCCGAAACGGGTGCGGCTTTCGTTGCCGCTGTAGTAGGCCTGGTCGATGTAGCCATGAGTCTCGGCCGTAGGCGCCTTGGTGATGACATTCAGCACCCCGGCCGAGGCGTTCTTGCCGAACAGGGTGCCCTGGGGCCCGCGCAGGACTTCGATCCGTTCCAGATCCAGCAGGTCCAGGGTGGCCTGGCCGGGGCGGCCGTAGACCACGCCGTCGATCACCGTCGCCACCGTGGGCTCCACCCCCGGTGAGGTGGAAATGGTGCCCACGCCACGGATGAACAGCGAGGTGTCCTTGTTCGAGGCACCCGTGCGGAAGTTCAGCGATGGCACCTGCTGCACGATGCTTGCAACGCCGTTGCGGTTATCCCGCTCCAGTTGCTCGCCCTCCACCACCGAGACCGCCACCGGGACTTTCTGCAGCGATTCTTCGCGGCGGGTGGCGGTGACGGTCACCGACTTCAGGGTCGGTTCCTGATCCTGTGCGCTGGCGCCGCTGTCAGCGGCATAAGCCGCCGGCAGCGGCAAGGCGGCCAGCCCCGCCAGCAACCAGCCCAGATGGGGTCGCAATGGCGTGGCACCACGGATCGACTGCGTGAGACTGTGCTGTTCCCCAAGAAAGTTCTGCATGCTGCACCTGCTGAAAAATGCCCCGAACCGCTGCCGATCTGTGCCGGCAGCGCCTGAAAACTGTCTTGGGCATTCGCTCGAGCGAGTAGCAGACATGGCGCTTTGTTAGCGCTAACATCGCCAGTATCGACAGGCTCCTGATAGAGCGTCCAATACTGAAAAATTACTTTTATATGCATTTTTGTTCAGCCAAAGGAATGCGCCCATGACCTCTGACCAAGCGCCTGGCCGCAAGCGCCGCGGCGCCGGCCGCGTAACCCTGAACACCGTGGCGCGCCAGGCCGGGGTGTCGGCGATCACCGTTTCGCGCTATTTCAACCAGCCCGACAGTGTTTCCCCCGAGCGCCGTGAACGCATCGCCGCGGTGGTCGCCGAACTCGGCTATGTACCGAACCTGGTGGCCGGCGGGCTGGCCTCGGCCCGCGGGCGGATTGTCGCCATGGTCATCCCGAACATTTCCGGGCCGATTTTCGCCCAGACCATCCAGGGCTTCAGCGACACCCTCAGCCGCCATGGCTACCAACTGCTGCTGGCTTCCAGCTACTTCGACGCAAGGCAGGAGGAGAGCGCGGTAAGGGCCTTTCTTGGCTGGTCGCCGGCAGCCCTGGTACTGACCAGCCACTTCCATAGCCCGGGCACGGAAAAGATGCTCGCCGACACCGAGATCCCGGTGATCGAAACCTGGGACTACCAGCCCCAGCGCCAACCGCTGCAGATCGGCTTTTCGCACTTTCAGGTAGGGGTCACGGCCGCTCGCCACCTGCACGCCAAAGGCTACCGGCGCATCGCCTTCGTGCAGAACAGCGCCCCCGGAGACTTCAGTGCCCTGGAGCGGCGCGACGGCTATCTGGCAACGCTGGCCGAGTTGGGGCTGGCGCCCCGGGTGTTTGCCCCGGATGCCGACCGCGCGCCCTTCGAGGCCGGCAAACAGGCCATGGAAGCGCTGATGGGCAGCCCGGAACGCCCCGACGCGATCATCTTCGCCAACGACAACCTGGCGGCCGGCGGCCTGCTGGCGGGGCAACGAGCCGGGCTGAAGATCCCCGAGGAATGTGCGGTGCTGGGCTTTGGCGACTACCCCTTTGCGCAGATGCTGCTGCCCAGCCTGAGCACCATCCAGCCACCGGCGCTTCAGATCGGCGTACTGGCCGCGACCCGGGTGCTGGAGAGCCTGGGAGTGCTGCCAGTGGCCGGCACGGTGCAACGCCTGAACCTGCTGCAATGCCAGCTGATCGAGCGCGAAAGCAGTTGAGCCCACCGCCCCTCAGGCAGAGAGCTCGCGCAGCGCCGCAGCGGCGAGGAACCCGGAACGCGAACGGTAGCGCTGATCGCGTTCGACCCTCTGGTCGATGCGCTCCAGCAATTGCTCCGGCAGGGTGGCGTTGAAGCGCACCGACTTGCCGAAGTAGGGCGTCACGTCGAACTCCACCACGCCCCATACGCCACCGGCGTAGTCGGGGTTGTCCAGGTGATCGTCAATCTCATGCACCTGGGGCAAGGGCTCGCCGTCCGCCACCAGGCCCTCGTAGTGCAGGGACAGCGCTTCCTTGATGTTCTCGAACGCCAGGGAAACCGTCGGGCCGGCAGAATGGCAGCCCGGTACATCCGGAACTGTCACCCCATATTCGGAGTCGGCATCCTTGTGCAGAACCACCGGGAATTTCATGTCGTTGGACTCCTCGTTCAGAAACAGGCTCATTTCAGGCCCGCCTGTTTCAAGATGCTGTTGAGCGTGCCTTTGGGCAGATCCGTATCCGGGTGCCTGATGGTCACGCGGCCCGGCTTGAAAGGATGCTTGTACTGATGGTGACTGCCCTTGACGGCCACCAAGTACCAACCATCCGCCTCGATCCTGCTGATCATTTCCCGACTGCGCATAGCCCCGCCCTGTGGATGCCGAACGATCAGGCACCTTAAGCAATGCAGCAGAGCAAAATACACACTATACACACTTGGTTAATTAATACGCTGGTGGCCAATCGCCCAGCGTGCAGGAGCCGGCTTGCCGGGGAACAGGCCTTTAGGTCCGGCATCGCTCTCGCGGCGGCCTTCGCTGGCAAGACGGCTCCTGCGCATGGCGTGCCATCGGGGGGCGTCAATGCGCCTCGGTAAACACCTGCGCCAGCCAGTCGACAAATACCCGCACCCGCGGCGACATGTGCCGACTGTGGGGGTAGACCACCGACACCGGCATTGCCGGGGGCGGCGTGTGACAGAGAATCTCGCGCATCGATCCCTGCTCGATCTGCCGCGCCACGTGATAACGCGGACACTGGATGATCCCCAGCCCCGCCAGGGCCGAGGCGCCGTAGATCTGCGCACCGAACACCGACAAGGCGCCATCGATGGCCACTTCGCGCACCTGCCCCTCGACCAGGAACTCGAAGGGGAACGAGCGGGTGGCGGTACGCGAAACGTAGTTCACCGCCCGATGCGCGCCGAGTTCGTCCAGGCTCTGCGGCTCGCCGTATCGCGCCAGGTAGGCGGGGCTGGCGCAGGTCACCTGCTGCAGGTTCGCCACCCGCCGGGCAATCAGCGAGGAGCCTTCCAGGTTGCCGGCACGCAGCACGCAGTCCACGCCCTCGGCGACCAGGTCGACAAAGTGGTCGGCCTCGCTGATGGCCAGTTCGATCTGTGGATAACGTTGCATGAACTCCCCCAGCCGCGGGATCACGAAGTGCTTGGCCAGGGTGCCGTGCATGTCCACCCGCAAGCGCCCATGGGGCTCCACAGTGCGAAACGCCAGTTCAGCCTCTTCCAGCTCCGCCAGCAGTTGCACGCAACGGGGGTAATAGGCCTGGCCATCCAGAGTCGGGCGTACCCGGCGGGTGCTGCGCTCCAGCAGCCGGGTACCGAGCCAGGCCTCGAACTGGTTGAGGGTGTGGGTCAGGGTCGCCCGGGGCAGGTTCAGGTCATCGGCGGCTAGAGTGAAGCTGCTGCGCTCGTAGATCCTTACGAACACTTTCATCCCTTTGACTTGGTCCACAGGTGGCTCCAGAAGCTCGATTGTTGGCGAATATTGAACAGTCAAGGCAACTCTGGCGCATTTATCCAGCACAGTAAATCCGTGAACCTGTTGCCCAGACAAGCCGTTCAACCTCCATGAAGGACTGACCCCATGACCGCTCAAGCCGCAAAAGTCGCCATTGTCACCGGAGCCTCCCGAGGCATAGGCGCAGTGATCGCCCGCCAGTTGGCCAAGGAGGGTTACGCCGTGGCGATCAACTACGCCAGCAGCAGCGAGGAAGCTTCCCGGCTGGTGGTGGAACTGCGCCAGGCCGGGCACCGGGCCATAGCGGTCAAGGCCGACGTGGCCAGCGCCAGCGATGTGCGCCGGCTGTTCGAAGAGACCGAGACCCAACTGGGCAAGGTCGATGTGCTGATCAACAACGCCGGCATCCTCAAGGTGCTGCCCCTGGCCGAGCACAGCGACGAGCTCTACGAGCAGACCTTCGCCATCAACACTCGCGGTACCTTCAACACCCTGCGCGAAGCCGCCGGGCGCCTGAATGACGGCGGCCGTATCGTCAATTTCTCCAGCAGCACCGTCGGCCTCAACCTGCCGGGCTACGCGGTGTACATCGCCAGCAAGGCGGCGGTGGAATCCCTGACCCAGGTGTTTGCCAAGGAGCTGCGCGGGCGCCAGATCACGGTCAATGCCGTGGCGCCGGGGCCGGTGGCCACCGAACTGTTCCTCAAGGACAAGACTGCCGAGCAGGTGGCCAGCTTCGCCAGGATGCCGCCCCTGGAACGCCTGGGGCAGCCGGAGGATATCGCCAGCATCATCAGCTTCCTGGCGAGCCCTGCGGCGGCCTGGGTCAACGGGCAGATCCTGCGGGCCAATGGCGGGCTGGTTTGACGCCTATGCTCGATACATGCGCCGGCACACCGGCTCCCGGGGAGTACCCATCATGCACACCACCATCATCATCACCTTTGGCCTGATCCTGCTGGCACTGGTGCTGTTTATCGGCGAGCGGCTGGGTTTCAGCCGCCAGACCCTGGGCTATGGCTTCTCGGGGCTGTGGCTGGCGTTGACGGTCATCAACGGTGCGGTGGGCATGGTCACCGCCCACCAGCCCCTGCGTTCGGAGCTGGCGGTCGGCAGCCTGGTGTTTGCCGTGCCGGTGCTGGCCCTGGTGTTCTACCTGTTGCTCACCAAGGCCTGAGCGAACGGCTCAGCGCACCAGATGCAGGAACTGCATATGGCGTTCGTACTGGTCGAGGATGTCGTTGATGATCTGTTCCTTGGTGTAGCCCATCAGGTCGTAATCCTGACTGCCCTCGGCCAGATGCACCTCGGCCCGGTAGTAACGGCGGTTGCGCAGCTCCTTGGGCCCCATGCCGCCACGGGCGAAGGACGGGGTGAAGTAACCGCGCATCTGCACCTGGTAGATGAACGGGTGCTGGTCGCCATGACCGATTTCCAGGCTCACGCTGTCGTTGGCCGGGTCGGGCTGGGTCACCACGTTCAAGCCCTTCTCGACGAACACCGCGGTCACCTCTTCGATGGCCGGGCGCACTGTCTGGTCGAGGAAGCGATACACCTCATCCCGTGACGGGAAATGCACCGCCTGGCTCAGGCGCTGGCGCCAGCCGCCCTTGCCCCGCCGCGAAGGCGCAACCGGCGCCAGGGAATGCAACTGGGCGATGCGCCGCTGGGATTCCAGGTAGAACGCCTTGTGCAGCCCCCACATCATCAACAGCAGGATCAGCGAGAACGGCAGCGAGGTCAGCACCACCGCCGACTTCAGCGAGTCGATGCTGCCGGCGAACAACAGCGCGCTGGTAACCAGCGCCGTCATCGCGCCCCAGAACACCCGCAGCCATTTCGGCCCGTCTTCATCGGCGTTGCCGCCCTTGGCCGACAGGGTCGAGAGCACCACGGTGCCGGAATCCGCCGAGGTGACGAAGAACACGAAGCTGATGAACACCGTGACCGCAATCACGGTCTTGCTCCAGGGGTAGGTTTCCAGCAGCAGGTAGAGGGTCATCGACGGGTTGTCGATAGCCGACATGCCCAGGGCGCTCATACCGTGGTTGAGCACCTGGTCGATGGCGCTGTTACCGAAGATCGACATCCACGCCAGGGTAAAGCCCAGGGGAATCAGCAGTACGCCGAACACGAACTCGCGGATGGTCCGGCCCCGGGAAATCCGCGCGATGAACAGGCCCACGAACGGCGACCATGCAATCCACCAGGCCCAGTAGAACACCGTCCAGCCGCCCAGCCAGTCGCTGGGCTTGTTGTAGGCGTAGACGTCGAAGCTCTTGGTGGGCAAGGCGCCCAGGTAGTCGCCCAGGTTCTGGATCAGGGTGTTGAGCAGGTGCTGGGTGGGCCCGGCGAACAGCACGAACAGCAGCAGCGCCACCGCCAGCAGCATGTTGATGTCGGACATCACCCGCACGCCCTTGTCGACCCCGGACACCGCGACAATGATCGCCGCGCCCATCATCAGGGTGATCAGGCCAACCTGGATCCACTGGGTGTGGGCGATGCCGAACAGGTAGTCGAGACCGGAGTTCAGGTGCAGTACGCCAAAGCCCATGTCGGCGCCCAGGCCGAACACCGTGGCGATGATGCCGAAGCCATCCACCGCGTAGCCGATAGGGCCGTTGATGCGCTTGCCGATCAGCGGGTACAGCGCCGAACGCAGGGCCAGCGGCAGGTTGTGCCGGTAGGCGAAGTACGCCAGGGCCATGCCGACGAAGGCGAACACGCCCCAGCCGTGCAGGCCCCAGTGCAGGAACAGCAGCTGCATGCCCTGGCGCGCCGCCTCGGCGGTGCCGGCCTCGCCCTGGGGCGGTTGCAGCATGTGGGTCAGGGGCTCGGAAACGCAGAAGAAGAATAGCGTGATGCTGATCCCGGCGGCGAACAGCATGCCGGCCCAGGACAGATAACTGAACTCGGGTTCGTCGTGGTCGGCACCGAGCTTGATCTTGCCGTAGCCGGACAAGGCGGTGACCACCACGAAGACCAGGTACAGGGTCATCGCCAGCATGTAGTACCAGCCGACCGTATTGGCCGCCCAGTTTTGCGCCGCCAGCAGCCAGGCGCCGGCCTGTTCCGGCATGGAAATGACCACCACGCCGAAGATCAGGATAAAGCTCGCGGCGAAGTAGAACACCGGAGGGTTCATGCGAATCAGAGCATTCGCGGAGGTGGATGGTGCACTCATGAACGGTGCACCTCGAAGGGATGAAACATGGCTGAAATAGACGGACTCAGCAAAGGCAAGCCTCCTGTTGTGAGCGGGCAGCGAACCACCGGTTTAACTTGAACAAGCGTTCAAGTTAAACATGGATAGGGGGTTCAGGACTAATCGCAGGGCTCAGCGGTACCTTTTGTACGCTAGCTCAGGGAAGGGTATGACGTGTGTCGGACGCAATCGTTCAGCAGAAAAAGCCCCTTGCCGGGCCGGCCTCTCTCCCGTAGGAGTCAGCTTGCCGGCAAAGAGGCCCGCAAGCCCTGCATCGCCCTCAGGGACGCCTTCGCTGGCAAGCCAGCGCCTACAACAGGCGGGCGTACACCTTCTTCCGTAGGAGCCGGCTTGCCGGCGAATAGGCCGGCAAGTCCTGCATCGCTCTCAGAGACGCCTTCGCTGGCAAGCCAGCGCCTACACAAGCCAGCGCCTACTTCTGCGAGCCGTCGTCGTGCTGCAGGTTGGCCTGGGTCAGGTTGCAGCCGGCCGGCACGCTGCGGGTCAGCCAGACGTTGCCGCCAATGGTCGAGCCCTTGCCGATGGTGATGCGCCCCAGGATGGTCGCGCCGGCGTAGATCACCACGTCGTCCTCGACGATCGGGTGGCGCGGGTGGCCCTTCTGCAACTGGCCGTCCTCGTCCGCCGGGAAGCGCTTGGCGCCCAGGGTCACCGCCTGATAGATGCGCACCCGCTCGCCGATGATCGCGGTCTCGCCGATCACCACGCCGGTACCGTGGTCGATGAAGAAGCTGCGGCCGATCTGCGCACCCGGGTGGATGTCGATGCCGGTGGCCGAGTGGGCGATTTCCGAGCTGATCCGCGCCAGCAGCGGCAGGCCGGCGCGATACAGATGGTGCGCCAGGCGGTGGTGGATCACCGCCAGGATGCCGGGGTAGCACAGCAGCACCTCATCCACGCTGCGGGCCGCAGGGTCGCCGTGATAGGCCGCCAGCACATCGGTGTCCAGCAGCACCCGCAGGCCGGGCAGGGCCAGGGCGAAATCCTGGATCAGGCGGATCGCCCGGGCGTTGACTTCAGCATCGGCCTCGCCGCTCTGCCGGGCCACATAGCGCAGCTCCAGGCGCGCCTGGGCCAGCAAGGCGTTGAGCGCCGCGTCCAGGGTGTGGCCCACGTAGAAATCCTCGCTCTCTTCGCGCAGGTCCACCGGCCCCAGGCGCATGGGAAACAGGGCACCGCACAGGGCCTCGAGGATTTCCGCCATGGCCGCCCGCGACGGCAGCTCACGCCCGCCCTGCTCGCCGCTGACCCGACCGTTGCGGGTACGCCACTGGTCACGGGCATCACGCAGTTGGCCAACGATGGTCTGCAATTGCCAATGGCTGGAACGCTCGCTCACGATAAGACTCCTTACTCGGGCGGCCGGACAATCGGGCCGCGCAAACGGCGATCACTTTACGCCCGGCGACGGCGGCGCTTAAGAACTAATTGTCTGGCTTCAAGCACTTTTTCGCATAAGCGATTGGCGGTTGCCCGGGCAAAAAGGGCTGCCTATAGTCCTTGCACCTTCCCTGTTCCGTGCGGCCCCATGATCAAACAACAGCTCGCCCGCTTTAACCGTCTCGACCTGCTCAGGTCTACCACCGCCCTGGAAAAACTCGAACGCCTGTCGGCCTGGATCGGTCGCGATGTCTACGTCAAGCGTGACGACAGCACACCCCTGGCCATGGGCGGCAACAAGCTGCGCAAGCTCGAATACCTGGCCGCTGATGCCCTGGCCCAGGGCGCCGACACCCTGATCACCGCCGGTGCCATCCAGTCCAACCATGTGCGCCAGACCGCAGCCCTGGCCGCCAAGTTGGGGCTGGGCTGCGTGGCCCTGCTGGAAAACCCCACCGGCACCCAAGACCCCAACTACCTGGGCAATGGCAACCGCCTGCTGCTGGACCTGTTCGACGCCAAGGTGGAGCTGGTGGAAAACCTCGACCAGGCCGACGAGCAACTGCACGCCCTGGCCGCGCGCCTGCGCAGCAACGGCAAGAAACCCTACCTGGTGCCCATCGGCGGCTCCAACGCCCTGGGGGCCCTGGGCTACGTGCGCGCCGGCCTGGAGCTGGCGCAGCAGATCGAAGACAGCGGCCTGGAGTTTGCCGCCGTGGTCCTGGCCTCCGGCAGCGCCGGCACCCACAGCGGCCTGGCCCTGGCCTTGAGCGAAGTGCTGCCGCAACTGCCGGTAATCGGGGTTACCGTGTCGCGCAGCGAAGAAGACCAGCGGCCCAAGGTCCAGGGCCTGGCCGAGCGCACCGCCGAGTTGCTGGGAGTGAAGCTGCCCGACACTTTCAACGTGCAGTTGTGGGACGAGTACTTCGCCCCGCGCTACGGTGAACCCAATGCCGGGACGCTGGCGGCGGTCAAGCTGCTGGCCAGCCAGGAAGGCCTGTTGCTGGACCCGGTATACACCGGCAAGGCCATGGCCGGCCTGCTGGACGGGGTCGGCCGCCAGCGCTTCGACGATGGCCCGCTGATTTTCCTGCACACCGGCGGCGCCCCGGCCCTGTTCGCCTACGCCGGCGCCTTCTCGTAGGAGGTGAAGTTTTGTGTAGGAGCCGGCTTGCCGGCGAACAGGCCGCAAGCCATGCGCCGCCCTCGACGGCGCCTTCGCTGGCAAGCCAGCTCCTACGGGTTGAGTGCCGTGAAGTTTTTGTAGGAGATGGTGGCGCAACAAAACCAAACAAAAAGGAATAACAAAGTAAATTTATATTATTTTTAAACCTATAAATGCCGTCTTATAGTCGCGCCGCAGGCCCAATTGCCACGAGACGCGCCGCGCGCATTTAAGGCAGGATAAAGCACAGTTCGCGCCTCACCGATTGACCTGCAACTCCACCCGCATCGTGCATAAGAAAACACACAGGGGCTTGTCATGAATTTTTCCGTACTGCGTCGCAATCTGCTGATTGGCACACTGGGCCTGGCCTTGGGTGCCGGACTGATGGGGCAAGCGGTTGCCGGCGAGCAACTGCAGAAAATCAAGGATGCCGGAGTCATCAACGTCGGCCTGGAAGGCACCTACCCACCGTTCAGCTATGTGGACGAAAACGGCAAGCTGACCGGCTTCGAGGTGGAATTCTCCGAAGCCCTGGCGAACAAGCTTGGGGTCAAGGTCAAGCTGCAGCCGACCAAGTGGGACGGCATTCTCGCCGCCCTGGAGTCCAAGCGCCTGGACGCCGTGGTGAACCAGGTGACCATCTCTGAAGAGCGCAAGAAAAAGTACGATTTCTCCATCCCCTATACCGTCTCCGGCATCCAGGCCCTGACCCAGAAGAAGGACGAAGGCAAGTTCAAGACCGCCGCCGACCTGGGTGGCCACAAGGTCGGCGTGGGCCTGGGCACCAACTACGAGCAGTGGCTCAAGGACAACGTGCCCACCGCCATCATCAAGACCTACGACGATGATCCGACCAAGTACCAGGACCTGCGCGTAGGCCGTATCGACGCCATCCTGGTGGACCGTCTGGCGGCCTTCGAGTTGATCAAGAAAACCAAGGACACCCTGGTGGTCTCCGGCGAACCCTTCTCCCGCCAGGAGGCCGGCGTGGCTCTGCGCAAGGGCGAACCTGAGCTGCTGGCGGCGGTGAACAAGGCCATCGAGGAACTGCGGGCGGACGGCACGTTGAAAAAACTCTCGGAAAAATACTTCAACGCTGACGTCACCCAATAATGGAAGCAGGCCTGCAACTGGCGCTGGAATCAGCGCCATTTCTTCTCAAAGGCGCCTACTACACGGTCATCCTCAGCCTCGGTGGCATGTTCTTCGGACTGCTGCTGGGCTTTGGTCTGGCCTTGATGCGCCTGTCACACCTGGCCCTGGTGAGCTGGATCGCCCGCATCTACGTGTCGTTCTTTCGCGGCACGCCGCTCTTGGTGCAGCTCTTCGTGATCTATTACGGCCTGCCGCAACTGGGGCTGGAACTGGACCCGCTGCCCGCGGCACTGATCGGTTTCTCCCTGAACATGGCGGCCTATGCCTGTGAAATCCTCAGGGCTGCCATCGGTTCCATCGAGCGTGGCCAATGGGAAGCCGCCGCCAGCATCGGCATGACCCGCGCGCAGACCCTGCGCCGGGCGATCCTGCCCCAAGCCATGCGCACGGCCCTGCCGCCGCTGGGCAACAGCTTCATTTCCCTGGTCAAGGACACGGCCCTGGCCGCCACCATCCAGGTGCCTGAACTGTTCCGCCAGGCGCAGCTGATCACCGCCCGCACCTTCGAAATCTTCACCATGTATCTTGCCGCCGCCCTGATCTACTGGATTCTCGCCAGCGTGCTCGCGCACCTGCAGAACCGGCTTGAAGAGCGGGTCAATCGGCACGACCAGGAGTCCTGAAGCCATGATCGTGGTGGAAAAACTGACCAAGCAGTTCAAGGGCCAGACGGTGCTCAATGGCATCGACCTGGAGGTCAAGGAAGGCGAAGTGGTCGCCATCATCGGCCCCAGCGGCTCGGGCAAGACCACCTTCCTGCGCTGCCTGAATTTTCTCGAAGAACCCACCAGCGGCCGCATCCGCATCGGTGACATCAGCATCGACAGCAGCATCCCCCTGAGCCATCAGCAGGGCCGGATCCGCCAGTTGCGCCAGCAAGTGGGCTTCGTGTTCCAGAACTTCAACCTGTTCCCCCACCGCACCGCCCTGGAGAACGTCATCGAAGGCCCGCTGGTGGTGAAGAAGACCCCGCGGGAGCAAGCCGTCGCCCTGGGTCGCGCGCTGCTGGCCAAGGTCGGGCTGGCAGGCAAGGAAGATGCCTACCCCAGGCGCCTGTCCGGCGGCCAGCAACAGCGGGTAGCGATTGCCCGGGCCCTGGCCATGGAACCGCGGGTGATCCTGTTCGACGAACCCACCTCGGCCCTGGACCCGGAGCTGGTGGGCGAAGTACTGGCCACCATCCGCAGCCTGGCCGAAGAGAAACGCACCATGGTCATCGTCACCCACGAGATGGGCTTTGCCCGGGACGTGGCCAACCGGGTGATCTTCTTCGACAAGGGGGTGATCGTCGAACAGGGCGAAGCCAAGGCGCTGTTCGCCAACCCCCAGCACGAACGCACCCGACAGTTTCTCAGCAAGTTCCTCGGCGCAAGCCACGCCCCCTTGTAGGAGCCGGCTTGCCGGCGAAAAGGCCATCGAGCCTTGCATCGCCCTCGCGGACGCCTTCGCTGGCAAGCCAGCTCCTACAGCAGATCACGCCCCCTCCCCCGTAGGAGCCGGCTTGCCGGCGAAGAGGCCCTCAAGCCTTGCACCACCCTCGCGGACGCCTTCGCTGGCAAGCCAGCTCCTACAGCAGATCACGCCCCCTCCCCCGTAGGAGCCGGCTTGCCGGCGAAGAGGCCCTCGAGCCTTGCACCACCCTCGCGGACGCCTTCGCTGGCAAGCCAGCTCCTACGTGCAGGCACGGGGTGGTTTTGGGGGACATTCGTCGCTAGAACCACAGCCGTGGAAGCACGCTAAGGCCTTGATCCATAACGCCTGCGGGCTTCGATTCAACCCTTCTATTCATATTCCTAAAAGTTAGTTTATTTAATTTTTATACGCGCATAGGGTATATGCACCGGACCACCGGACATTCTTGATTCTGATTTCGCCGCACGCACGCGGCATATCCATGAGATGTGAGGTAGGTATGGTCCGGAACACAATCACCCCAGTGCAGATCGCCAGGGCATTGCGTGCAGCCAAGGAGTGGCGCTGATGTCCAGTCTGGTCGAAGCTCAGGTCCAGAGTGACCTGGATATTGCTCCCCTTTTGTTGCCCGCACGGGTTTTGCGCAACGACGCCGAAGCCCTTCAGGCCGCCCATGAACTGGCGGACGTTGCCCGCCAGCAAGCCGCCCAACGTGACCGTCAGCGCAAGCTGCCCTGGGCGCAGATCGAACAGTTCACCCGCAGCGGCCTGGGCAGTATTTCCATCCCCCGCACCTACGGCGGGCCACAGGTTTCCTTCGTCACCCTGGCCGAAGTCTTTGCCATCATTTCCGCGGCCGACCCGGCCCTGGGACAGATCCCGCAGAACCAGTTTGGCATCCTCGGCCTGATTCTCGGCTGCGGCACCGAGCGGCAGAAGAAACAGCTGCTGCAGAGCGTCCTGGAAGGCTGGCGCATCGGCAATGCCGGCCCGGAACGCGGCACCAAGAACACCCTTGAACTCAAGGCACGGATCACCGCCGACGCCGACGGCCACGTGATCAATGGCCAGAAGTTCTACTCCACCGGCGCCCTGTTCGCCCACTGGGTGGCGGTCAAGGCACTCAACGAGGAAGGCCGCCAGGTGCTGGCCTTCGTCCGTCGTGGCACCCCGGGGCTGCGCATCGTCGACGACTGGTCGGGCTTCGGCCAGCGCACCACCGCCAGCGGCACCATCCTGCTCAACGATGTGCGGGTGGACGCCGAGCTGGTGCTGGACAACTGGCGGATCAACGAAACACCGAATATCCAGGGCGCGGTATCCCAGCTGATCCAGGCCGCCATTGACGCCGGCATCGCCCGGGAAGCCGTGGCCGACGCCATCCGTTTCGTTCGTGAACGAGCACGCCCGTGGATCGATGCCAACGTCGAGCGGGCCGGCGATGACCTGTATGTGATCGCCGACATCGGCAAGCTGCAGATCGAACTGCACGCCGCCGAAGCCCTGCTGCGCAAGGCCGGGCAGGTGCTGGACCAGGTCAGCGCGGCGCCGATCACTGCCGAGTCCGCGGCCCGCGCCTCCATCGCCGTAGCCGAAGCCAAGGTGCTGACCACCGAGATCTCGCTGCTGGCCAGTGAAAAGCTCTTCGAGCTGGCTGGCAGCCGCGCCACCCTCGCCGAATTCAACCTCGACCGTCACTGGCGCAACGCCCGGGTGCACACCCTGCACGACCCGGTGCGCTGGAAGTACCACGCCGTGGGCACCTATCACCTGAACGGCACCTTGCCTGCCCGGCACTCCTGGATTTAACCGCCCAGAACGCTTTTGACCAGATCTCTGGAGAAACACATGTCTCTTTCCCAACACGTCGCGGTCATTACCAGCGATGAGCAAGCCCTGATTGTCGCCAGCGACCTGGCGGAAGATTTCAAGCGCGACAGCGCCCTGCGCGACCGCGAGCGGCGCCTGCCGCACCCCGAGCTGGAAGCCTTTTCCCGCTCCGGCCTGTGGGGCATCAGCGTGCCCAAGGAATACGGCGGCGCCGGGGTTTCCAACGTCACCCTGGCCAAGGTCATCGCCCTGATCGCCGAGGCCGACGCCTCCCTGGGGCAGATCCCGCAGAACCATTTCTACGCCCTGGAAGTGCTGCGGGTGAATGGCAGCGAGCCGCAGAAGCAGCGGCTGTATGCCGAAGTCCTGGCCGGCCGGCGTTTCGGCAACGCCCTGGCCGAGCTGGGCACCAAGACCGCCCACGACCGCACCACCCGCCTGAGCCGCGACAGCAACGGCCCGGGCTACCGCATCGACGGGCGCAAGTTCTACGCCACCGGCGCCCTCTACGCCCAGCGCATCCCCACCTCGGTGGTGGATGAACACGGCGTGCAGCAACTGGCCTTCGTCCCCGCCGACGCCCAGGGCCTGGACGTGATCGACGACTGGAGCGGCTTCGGCCAGCGCACTACCGGCAGCGGCTCGGTGCAATTCGACAACGTGTGGGTGGACGAGGCCGACGTGGTGCCGTTCCAGAGCGCCTTCGAGCGCCCGACCCCGGTCGGCCCGCTGGCGCAGATTCTCCACGCCGCCATCGACACCGGCATCGCCCGCGCCGCCTATGAAGACGCCCTGCGCTTTGTGCGCACCAAGACCCGGCCGTGGATCGACTCCGGCAACGACAAGGCCACCGACGACCCGCTGACCATCAAGAGCTTCGGCCACCTGAGCATCCGCCTGCACGCCACCGAGGCCCTGCTGGAGCGCGCCGGGGAGTTCCTCGACAAGGCCCAGACCCAGACCAACGCCGACACCGTGGCCGCCGCGTCCATCGCCGTGGCCGAGGTCCGCGCCCTGAGCACGGAAATCTCCCTGGCCGCCGGCAGCACCCTGTTCGAACTGGCGGGCAGCCAGGCGACCCTGGCCGAGCATGGCCTGGACCGCCACTGGCGTAATGCCCGGGTACACACCCTGCACGACCCGGTGCGCTGGAAGTACCACGCGGTGGGCAACTACTACCTGAACCAGCAGAACCCGCCGCTGCGGGGGACCATCTGATGGCCGCGCCACAAACCGCCAAGAAGAAGATCCTGCTCAACGCCTTCAACATGAACTGCGTCGGGCACATCAACCACGGCCTGTGGACCCACCCGCGGGACAACTCGACCCAGTACAAGACCCTCGAGTACTGGACCGAGCTGGCCCAGTTGCTGGAGCGCGGGCTGTTCGACGGGCTGTTCATCGCCGACATCGTCGGGGTCTACGACGTCTACCAGAACTCGGTGGACGTGCCCCTCAAGGAGTCGATCCAGCTGCCGGTGAACGACCCGCTGCTGCTGGTCTCGGCCATGGCCGCGGTCACCAAGAACCTGGGGTTCGGCCTCACCGCCAACCTCACCTACGAGGCGCCCTACCTGTTCGCCCGGCGCCTTTCCACCCTCGACCACCTGAGCCGTGGCCGGGTCGGCTGGAACATCGTCACCGGCTACCTGGACAGCGCCGCCCAGGCCATGGGGCTCAAGGAGCAGATCGAGCACGACCGCCGCTACGACCAGGCCGACGAGTACCTGGAGGTGCTGTACAAACTCTGGGAAGGCAGTTGGGAGGACGACGCGGTCCTCAATGACCGCGAGCAACGCATCTATGCCCAGCCGGAAAAAGTGCACAAGGTCGAGCACCAGGGCGAGTTCTACCAGGTCAGTGGCTACCACCTGTGCGAACCGTCGCCGCAACGCACCCCGGTGCTGTTCCAGGCCGGCAGCTCGGACCGCGGCCTGCTGTTCGCCGGGCGCCACGCCGAGTGCGTGTTCATCAGCGGGCAGAACAAGGCCGCGACCAAGGCCCAGGTGGACAAGGTCCGCGCCAGCGCCGTGGCTGCCGGGCGCAATCCCGAGGACATCAAGGTGTTCATGGGCCTCAACGTGATAGTCGGCGAGACCGAGGAACTGGCCTGGAAGAAGCACGCCGAGTACCGCAGCCACGCCAGCGCAGAGGCCGGGGTGGCGCATTTTTCCGCGTCCACCGGGATCGATTTTTCCCAGTACGAGATCGACGAGCCGATCCAGTACGTGAAGAGCAATGCCATCCAGTCGGCCACCAAGAACCTGCAGAACAACGACTGGACCCGACGCAAGCTGCTGGACCAGCACGCCCTGGGCGGCCGCTACTTCACCGTGGTCGGCTCGCCGCAGCAGGTGGCCGACGAACTGGAATCCTGGATCGCCGAAACCGGCCTGGACGGCTTCAACCTGACCCGCATCGTCACCCCGGAAAGCTACGTCGACTTCATCGACCTGGTCATCCCCGAACTGCAGCGCCGTGGCTCCTACAAGACCGCCTACGACGACGGCACCCTGCGGGAAAAGCTCTTCCGCCAGGGCCGCAAGCTGCCCGAACAACACACCGGCGCGGCCTACCGCCGCTAAACGCTTCGCCGGCAAGCCGGCTCCTGCACACCTCACTGTAGGCGCTGGCTAGCCAGCAAAGAGGCCCGCAACCACACCCCATTCCCTGGCCCCGACTCGGACCCTGACCCCTATGAAAACCAAACGCCTGCGCCACCCGCTCAAAGCCCTGGCCCTCGCCCTCGGCCTGTTCAGCAGCGCCGTCTTCGCCGCCGACGCGCCGCTCAAGGTCGGCACCACCGCCGCCTTCGCCATTCCCCTGGAGGCCGCCGTGGAAGAGGCCGGCAAGCAGGGCCTGAAAGTCGAGCTGGTGGAGTTCACCGACTGGATCGCGCCCAACGTCAGCCTGGCCGCCGGCGATATCGACGTGAACTACTTCCAGCACATCCCGTTCCTGGAAAACGCCAAGGCCGCCGCCGGTTTCGACCTGGTGCCCTTCGCCCCGGGCATCATCAACAACGTCGGCCTGTACTCGAAGAAATACAAAAGCTTCGACGAACTGCCACAAGGCGCCAGCGTGGCCATCGCCAACGACCCGATCAACAGCGGGCGCGGCCTGCAACTGCTGGCCAAGGCCGGGCTGATCACCCTCAAGCCGGGCGTTGGCTACAAGGCCACCGAAGAAGACATCGTCAGCAACCCGAAGAAGATCAAGATCCTCCAGGTCGAAGCCGTGCAACTGGTGCGCGCCTATGACGACGCTGACCTGGTCCAGGGCTACCCGGCCTACATCCGCCTGGCCAAGACCTTCGATGCCGGCTCGGCGCTGCTGTTCGACGGCCTGGACCACAAGGAATACGTGATCCAGTTCGTGATCCAGCCCAAGAGCAAGAACGACCCGCGGCTGATCAAGTTCGTCGATATCTACCAGCACTCGCCTGCCGTTCGCGCCGCTCTGGACAAAGCCCACGGCAAGCTCTACCAAGCCGGCTGGGAAGGTTGAGATGAGTGTCGCGACGCTACAGCGCAAGCTGCCGGAAGCGGCGCCCCGGCGCGCCGGGCAGACCGAGCTGCACCCCGAACTGAATCGCGCCCAGGTGCGCTTTATCGGCCTGGGCAAGACCTACCAGGGCCAGCAGGGTCCGGTGCAGGCCTTGCACGATATCGACCTGTCGATCCAGCGCGGCGAGGTGTTCGGCATCATCGGCCGCAGCGGCGCCGGCAAATCGTCGCTGATCCGCACCATCAACCGCCTGGAGCAGCCCAGCAGCGGCCGGGTGCTGATCGACCAGGTGGACATCGGCGACTTCGACGAAGACCGCCTGGTGGCCCTGCGCCGGCGCATCGGCATGATCTTCCAACACTTCAACCTGATGTCGGCCAAGACCGTGTGGCACAACGTCGAGCTGCCGCTGAAGGTGGCCGGGGTACCCAAGGCCGAGCGCGAGCGCAAGGTGCGCGAGCTGCTGGAGCTGGTGGGCCTCAAGGACAAGCACCGGGCCTACCCGGCGCAGTTGTCCGGCGGCCAGAAGCAGCGGGTGGGGATCGCCCGGGCCCTGGTCCACGATCCCGAGATCCTGCTGTGCGACGAGGCCACTTCGGCCCTGGACCCGGAAACCACCCAGTCGATCCTCGGCCTGCTGAAAGAGATCAACCAGCGCCTGGGACTGACCATCATCCTGATCACCCACGAGATGGCGGTGATCCGCGATATCTGCGACCGGGTGGTGGTACTGGAGCACGGGCGCATCGTCGAGCAGGGGCCGGTCTGGGAAGTCTTCGGCAACCCGCAGCACGAGGTCAGCAAGACCCTGCTGGCGCCCCTGCAGCACGGCCTGCCGGAAGAACTGCAGAACCGCCTGCAAAGCCATCCGACGTCTTCCGATGCGGCGCTGGTGCTGAGCCTGCGCTTCACCGGCAGCAGCCATGAGGAACCGGACCTGGCGGCGCTGTTCGGCGCCCTGGGCGGCCGCGTACGCCTGCTGCAAGGCGGCGTGGAACGCATCCAGGGCCACGCCCTGGGGCAACTGCTGCTGGCGGTCCAGGGCTCGTCCCTGGAGGCTGCGCAACTGCGCCAGCGCGCCGGGCAATGGGCACAGCAAGTGGAGGTACTGGGCTATGTGGTTTGATCGCTTGTTGCAGGGCGTCCTCGACACCCTGCTGATGGTCGGCGTGTCCTCGCTGATTGCCCTGCTGGCGGGGATTCCCCTGGCGGTGATCCTGGTCACCAGCGGCAAGGGCGGGATCTATGAGGCGCCGACCCTGAACCGGGCCCTGGGGGCCTTTGTGAACCTGTTCCGCTCGATCCCGTTCCTGATCCTGATGGTGGCGCTGATCCCCTTTACCCGGCTGATCGTCGGCACCACCTACGGCGTGTGGGCCGCCGTGGTGCCGCTGACCATCGCCGCCACGCCGTTCTTTGCGCGGATCGCCGAAGTCAGCCTGCGTGAGGTCGACCACGGCCTGATCGAGGCCGCCCAGGCCATGGGTTGCCGGCGCTGGCATATCGTCTGGCACGTGCTGCTGCCCGAGGCGCTGCCGGGCATCGTTGGTGGCTTCACCATCACTTTGGTGACCATGATCAACTCCTCGGCCATGGCCGGGGCGATTGGCGCGGGCGGCCTGGGGGACATTGCCTACCGCTACGGTTATCAGCGGTTCGACAGCCAGATCATGCTCACGGTGATCGTGCTGCTGGTGATTCTGGTAGCCGCGATCCAGCTGGGTGGCGACCGCCTGGCGCGGGTGCTGAACAAGCGTTGAGGGCTGTGGTGTCCGTTCGGACGCCTTCGCGAGCAAGCTCGCTCCTACCAAGGACGGTGATCATCCCGTAGGAGCGAGCTTGCTCGCGAACAGGCCGCCAGGCCGTCATTGGCGGTATATTGGCCGCCTCCTCTCTAGCCACGCAGCCCGCCATGAAACTCGCCCCCGACGATCTCGACAGCATCACCGCAACCACCCTCGGCCACTACCAGCAGGTGGCCGAAGGTTTTCGCGAAGGCACCCGCGACCACGATGTGAGCCAGAACATCAACGCGCTGCTGCGGCACATTCAGGGCCCGGCGCCATTCACCGTGCTGGATTTTGGCTGCGGCCCCGGCCGCGACCTGCAGGCCTTTACCCGCCTGGGCCATGTCGCCGTCGGCCTCGACGGCTGCGAGCGCTTTGCCCAGATGGCCCGGGAAGACAGTGGCTGCGAGGTCTGGCAGCAGGACTTCCTCAAGCTCGACCTGCCGGCTGAACGCTTCGACGGGATCTTCGCCAACGCGGTGCTGTTCCACATTCCCCGCCAGGAACTGCCGCGGGTGCTCAAGCAACTGAATGCCAGCCTGAAGGACGGCGGCGTACTGTTCAGCTCCAATCCCCGGGGTGACAACCAGGAAGGCTGGAACGGCCCGCGCTATGGTGCCTACCACGACCTGGCGGCCTGGCAGGCGTTGCTGACGGATGCCGGGTTCGTCGAGCTGGAACACTACTACCGCCCCGCCGGCCTGCCCCGGGAACAGCAACCGTGGCTGGCCAGCGTCTGGCGCAAGGCCTGATCCCCCTGCGAGTCAGGCGCCCGCCTCTCGGGCCCCTTCGCTGGCAAGCCAGCTCCTACGGAAATAGCCAGCGCCTATGAGGCCGTGGGCCGGGTGCGCTCGGTGTCCTTGCTCGGTTCCTTGATCTTGTACCAGGCCACGTACAGCGCCGGGAGGAACAGCAGGGTGAGCAAGGTGGCAACGATGATGCCGCCGATCATGGCGTAGGCCATCGGCCCCCAGAACACTTCCCGGGCAATCGGGATCATCCCCAGGCTGGCCGCCGCCGCGGTCAGCAGGATCGGCCGCCGTCGATGGTGGGTGGCTTCCAGCACCGCGTCCCAGGGGTGATAGCCCTCACGCTCGTATTCGTCGATCTGGGTCACCAGGATCACCGAGTTGCGGATGATGATGCCGATCAGCGCCAGGATCCCGAGGATCGCCACAAAGCCCATGGGCGTGCCCGTGGGCACCAGGGCCAGGACCACGCCGATCAGCCCCAGGGGCGCCACGCTGGCCACCAGGAACAGCTTCTGCACGCTGTGCAGCTGGATCATCAGGAAGGTCGCCATCAGGAACAGCATCAGCGGCACCACCTTGGCGATCGGACCCTGGGCCTTGCCGCTTTCCTCCACAGTGCCACCGGTGGCCACCGAGTAGCCGGCGGGCAGTTGCGCGGCGAAATGGTCGATGTCCGGCTTCAGTTGCTTGACCAGGTCGGTGGGCTGGATCGCATCGCGCACCGCGGCCTTGATGGTGATGGTCGGCTTGCGGTCGCGACGCCACACCAGCGGCTGCTCCAGTTCGTAGCGCACCGTGGCGAAGGCCAGCAGCGGAATCGAAGTGCCGTTGGGGGTGACGATCTGCAGGTTCTGCAGGGTTTCCGGGGAGCCGCGCTCGTTGTCGTCGGCGCGACCGACCACGTTGATCAGGTAGATGTCGTCATGCACCTGGGTCACGGTGGAGCCGCTGACGATGCTGTTCATCAACTGCGCCACGTCTTCGGAGGACAGCCCCAGTTGCCGCGCCTTGTCCTGGGCGATGTCGATGCGCAGCACTTTGCCGGGCTCGTTCCAGTCATAGATGATCTCGCCAATGTGCGGGTTCTTGTCCAGCTCGGTGGCCAGTTCGATGGCGTGCTTGCGCACCTGGTCGATGTCCTTGCCACTGACCCGGTACTGAATCGGCCGCCCCACCGGCGGGCCCATTTCCAGGGCCTGCACATAGCTGCCGATGCCGACGAAATCTTCCCGCAGGCGTTTCTGCAAGCGCTGGGTCAGGGCCGTGCGCTGCTCCAGGCCCTTGCTGACGATCACCAGCTGGGCGTAGTACGGGTTCTGCAATTGCTGGTCCAGGGGCAGGTAGAAACGGATCGCGCCCTCGCCGATATAGGTGCTCCAGCGCTCGATGTCCGGGTCGTCCTTGAGGGTGGCCTCCAGGCGGTCCACGGCCTGGCGGGTCTCGTTGATCGAAGCGTTCTGCGGCAGGTTGAGGTCAACGAGGATCTCCGGCCGGTCCGATGACGGGAAGAACTGGTTCTGCACGAAACGCATGCAGAACACCGAAGCCACGAACAGCAGCACGGTGATGCCGATGGCCCACCAGCGGTTGCGCATGGCCCAGAGCAAACCGCCATTGAAGGCGCGACCGATGCGCCCCGGCTCATCGGAATGGGGTTTGACGTTGGTGCTGAGGATGTGGATGCCGATCACCGGGGCAAACAGCACCGCGACTATCCACGACACCAGCATGGCCACCGCGATCACCGCGAACAGGGTAAAGGTGTACTCACCGGCAGAACTGGCGTTGAGGCCGATGGGCACGAAGCCGGCCACGGTCACCAGGGTCCCGGTGAGCATGGGAAAGGCGGTGGAGGTGTAGGCGAAGGTCGCTGCCTGCTCCTTGCTCTCGCCCTTCTCCAGCCGCGTGACCATCATTTCCACGGTGATCATCGCGTCATCCACCAGCAGCCCCAGGGCGATGATCAGCGCCCCCAGGGAGATCCGCTGCATGGTGATGCCGCTGTACTCCATGAACACGAAGACCATGGCCAGCACCAGCGGAATCGAGCAGGCCACCACCAGCCCGGCGCGGACCCCGAGGCTGATGAAACTCACCACCAGCACGATGATCACCGCCTCGAACAGGGCACTGGTGAAACCGCCCACTGCCTCTTCCACCACCTCGGCCTGGTCGGAAACCTTGTGCACCCCGACGCCCACCGGCAGGTCGGCGGTGAGCTGGTCCATGCGGGCGTGCAAGGCCTTGCCGAAGTCCTGGATGTTGCCGCCCTTCTTCATGGCGATCGCCAGGCCGATGGCCGGCTTGCCATTGAAGCGGAACAGCGGCGTGGAAGGGTCGACATAGCCGCGGCTGATCTCGGCGATGTCCGCCAGCCGGTAGAAGCGGTCGTTGAGCCGCAGGTTGACCGTGGCCAGGTCCTTCTCCGAGGCGAACTGCCCGGACGTGCGCACCGAGATGCGCTCCGGCCCAGCCTCGATCACCCCGGCCGGGGTCACCGCGTTCTGCGATTGCAGGCTCTGCAGGACCTGGCGCTGGTCGATGCCCAGGGCCGCCAGCTTGCGGGTGGAGAAGTTCAGGTAGATGACTTCGTCCTGCTCGCCGACCATCTCCACCTTGCCCAGGTTCGGCACTTCGCGGATCTGCGCCCGTACCTGCTCCACGTAGTCGCGCAGCTGGCGCATGCTCAGGCCATCGGCGGTGAAGGCGTAGATCGAGCCGAACACATCGCCGAACTCATCGTTGAACCCCGGGCCCTGCAAACCCTGGGGAAAGTCGCCGCGGATGTCGTTGATCTTCTTGCGTACCTGGTACCAGATCTCGGGGATGTCCTTGGCACTGGTGGTGTCGCGCAGGTAGACGAAAACCGTGGATTCGCCGGGGCGGGTGTAGCTTTTCACGTAGTCGAGCGAGTCCAGCTCTTCGAGTTTCTTCTCGATGCGGTCGGTGACCTGCTTCAGGGTTTCTTCCTGGGTCGCACCGGGCCAGCGGGTCTGGATGACCATGCTGCTGATGGTGAAGGAGGGGTCTTCCTCGCGCCCCAAATTCATGTAGGAAAACACGCCCATCAGCAGCGCGACGAACATCAGGTACCAGACGAAGGACTGATGCTTGATCGCCCACTCGGACAGGTTGAAGCTCCCTTTGCTGTCGGGCGTCATTGTGCGCGGTCCTCATCGATTTTGACTTTCTGCCCCGGCTTGAGGCTGTTGACCCCGGCACTGACCACCCGCTCGCCGGGCTTGACGCCGTGGCTGATCAACGCCGAAGCGCTGTCGCGGCTGAGCACCGTGACCTCGCGCGGAGCCACCGTCTGGCTCTGGGGGTCGACGACCCAGATCCGGGTCTGGCCCTGCACCTCTTGCAGGGCGGTCAGCGGCACCTCGGTGCGCGGCTCGATGGCGGTGCTCAGGGTCACGCTGATGGCGGTGCCCAGGCGAAAGGCTTCGGGGGTGTCCTTGAGGGTCAGGCGCGCACGGCGGGTACGGGTCGCGCTCTGAGCCTGGGGCTCGATCTCGCGCACCGTGGCAGTGGTGTTGATGCTTGGGTCCAGCTGTGCCGCGACCTTGAATTCCACACCGGCCGGCAACTGGTCCACCAGGCTGGCCGGCAGGTCGATCACCGCTTCCTTGATCTCCGGCCGGGCCAGGGTCACCACTTGCTGGCCGGCGGTCACCACCTGCCCGGCCTCGGCGTTCCAGGCGGTGATCACACCGCCGTGATCGCTGCGCAGTTCGCTGTAGTTGAGCTGGTCCCGGGCCTGGCGCACCGAGGCCTTGGCCTGGTCCAGGGAGGCACCGGTGGTCTTCAGGTCGGTCTGGGCGATGTCCAGTTGCGCCTGGGCGCCCACGCCGCGGTCGAACAGTTCCTGCTGGCGCCTGGCATTGGCCTGGGCGTTGATCCACTGCGCCTCGACCTTGGCCAGGTCGCCCTGGGCGGCCCGCAGCTGGTTCTGCTGGTCGGTGGGGTCCAGAGTCGCCAGCAAGTCCCCGGGGCCCACTTCGGCACCGACATCGACATTGCGGTTGGCAATGCGCCCCGGCACCCGGAAACCCAGGTTGGTCTCGTAGCGGGCCTGGATGGTGCCGGCAAAACGCCCCAGGCTTTCCTCGGCCTGGGGCGCCACCCGGAACGACAGCACCGGGCGCACCGGCTCCGGCGCCGGCTCTTCCCTGGAGCAGCCCAGCAACAAGGCGCTGGCACACAACAACGGCAGCAGGCGCTTCATGGCTGTGCTCCTTGGTCGCTCGTTTGCGAGGCGATCTCCACGAACATCCCCGGGTGCAGCAACTGCCCACCCGCCACCACCACTTTCTCGCCGCCCTTGAGGCCGTCGCTGATGATCACCTTGCCGGTGAGGTAGCGCCCGACCTTCACCGTGTGCAGGGCCGTCTTGCCGTCCTCGCCCACCAGCCACACGGCAGGCTCGCTGAGGTTCTTGGTCAGGGCCGACCAGGGCAGCACCACACTGGCCTTGCCATGGGCCCGGGCGGTGGCGCTGACCACCGAGCCCAGGTCCATGCCCGCCGGCAACGAATCGAGCACCACCTTGACCTGCACCGTGCCGCTCTGGGCCGAGACCACCGGCGTCACCTCGCGCACCTTGCCGGTGGTGGTCACCTTGGGGTTGTCCAGCAGGCTGATGTGAATGGTTTCCTGGCCCGGTGGCTGCATCAGCAGCGACTCGTAGACGTTGAACACCGCATCGCGCTCGCCATCCCGGGCCAGGCTGAAGATCGGCACCGTGGCCTGCACCACCTGGCCGACCTCGGCCTGGCGCGCGGTGATCACCCCCGGAGCCTCGGCCACCAGCTCGGTGTAGCTCAGTTGCTCGCGGGCGTTGGCCAGTTGCGCCTGGGCCGCGCTCAGGGCGCTCTGGCTGCTGCGCAGGGCGGCCTGGGCCGAATCGTATTCGCTCTGGCTGGTGTAGCCCTTGGGCAAGAGCTTCTGCTGGCGGACAAACGCCGCGCCGGCCTGCTTGACCCGGGCCTGCTCGGCGAACACCGAGGCCGCGGCAGAATCGACATTGGTCTGCAGGTCCTTGGGATCGAGCTTGGCCAGCACCTGTTGCGCGGTAACCCGATCGCCGACATCGACCATGCGCTGGATGATCTTGCCGCCGACGCGGAACGACAGTTCGGTCTGCACCCGGGCCTGGACGTCACCGGTCAGGGTCACCGAAGGGGCGAAGTCACTGCTCTGCACCTCCAGGATGCGCACCCGCGGGCGCTCCTTTTCCCCGGGCTTTTCCGCCCCGCAGCCGCCAAGCAGCAGCAACAGGGTCAATCCCACTATCCACTTCGAATTGAACGCAGCCATGCAGGCTCCTTTTGCGTGATGCTGTCTCGCCAGTGACGTTACGACTGTGAGCTTAGAACAGGGTTCAACCGCTGCACGCCAGTCTCATCAGAGAGGGTTTCGGTGGCGCGAAGCTTGCTCCCGCTGGCCGGCCGGCGCCCCGGGGCGCAGCAGCCGCAACGGCCCTCGACGCGCTCTATCCTGGCAAGCACAACGTCGGTTTCGAGGGCAGCGGCAAGCAAGCTGCGGCTCCACAAATCAGGCACACTGCGCACCACGCAACAGGAGACCCGGCATGCTCAAGACCCTGGCGGTGGCCAACTACCGCTCCATCAACAAACTGGTGATCCCCCTGGGTCGGCTGAACCTGGTCACCGGCGCCAACGGCAGCGGCAAGTCCAACCTGTACCGCGCCCTGCGCCTGCTGGCGGAGACCGCCCAGGGCGGCGTGGTAAACGCCCTGGCCAAGGAAGGCGGGCTGGAATCGACGTATTGGGCCGGGCCGGAACAGATCAGCCGACGCATGAGCCAGGGCGAGGTGCCGATCCAGGGCGGGCCGCGCAAGGCCGCCAGACGCCTGCAACTGGGCTTTGCCGGTGAGGACTTCGGGTACGCGATCAGCCTGGGGCTGCCGGATTCCAGCGGCCATTTCATGTTGCCCGGGCACAGCTCGCCGATTGCCTCGCGCTTCACTCTCGACCCGTGGATCAAGCGCGAGAGCATCTGGGGCGGGCCCCTGTACCGCTCGGCCAGTGCCCTGGTGGACCGCCAGGGCCCGATGATACGAGCCCGTGCGGGCCGCCAATGGGAGGTGCTGGCGCAGCACACGAGCAGCGGCGACAGCCTGTTCGACCGGGTGGGCAACCTGAGTTCATCGCCCGAGGTCCTGCATCTGCGCGAGCAGATCCGTGGCTGGCGTTTTTATGACCACTTGCGCACCGACAGCCAGGCACCCGCGCGCCGACCACAACTGGGCACCCGCACCCCGGTGCTGCACCACGATGGCCGGGACCTGGCCGCCGCGTTGCAGACCATCATCGAAGTGGGCGATCAGCAGGCATTGCACGAAACCATCAGCGATGCCTTCCCGGAGTCGCGGCTGGAGATCGATGCCGTTCCGGGGGGGCTGTTCGGGGTGCAGTTCTATCAGGAAGGCCTGTTGCGACCGTTGTCGGCCGCGGAACTGTCCGACGGCACCTTGCGCTACCTGTTGCTGGTAGCGGCCCTGCTGACCCCACGACCACCGACCCTGATGGTGCTCAACGAACCGGAGACCAGCCTGCACCCGGACCTTTTGCCGGCCCTGGCGCGCCTGATCATTCGCGCCTCGCAGCAGTGCCAGGTGTGGGTGGTGTCCCACGCCCGGCGGCTGATCGCAGCCTTGCAGCAAGACCCCGAATGCAACTGCATCGTGCTGGAGAAACAACTGGGCCAGACCGGCATCGTCGGCCAGCGCATGCTGGACGAACCGGCGTGGAACTGGCCCGATTGACCCCTCCCCGCCGGCCCCGACTGCCATGCCCCCCGTAGGAGCCAGCTTGCTGGCGAAGAGGCCCTTAAGCCCTGCACCGTTCTCACGGACGCCTTCGCTGGCAAGCCAGCTCCTACAAATACACCCTCTGTAGGAGCCAGCTTGCTGGCGAAGAGGCCCTCAAGCCCCGCACCGTCCTCGCGGACGCCTTCGCTGGCAAGCCAGCTCCTACGCGGAGGGAGGAGGGGTCAGCCCTGCCACTTGCCGCCTTCGACAATCACGCTCTCGGGCTTGGTGTCGTCGCTCAGTTCCTTGCGCACGTACTGGTCATACAGCTTGAGCAGGTACTTCTCCTCGCCCAGCTTGGCCAGTTCGGCATTCACCCAGTCCCGCAGTTCGATGTTGCCCTTCTTCACCGCCGGGGCGATCGGCGCCTGCTCGCCCAGGGTCTGCGGCAATACGCGGTAGCCCGGGTTCTGCTTGGACCAGCTGAACAGGATCAGGTTGTCCTGGGCATAGGCGTCACCGCGACCGTTGGCCAGGGCCTGCAGGGATTCAGTGTTCTTCTCGAACTTGAGCAGCTTCCAGTCCGGGTGGTTCTGGGTCAGCCAGATGTCCGCGGTGGTGCCGGTGGTGACGATGGTGGTGCGGCTCGCCAGGTCATCCAGGCTCTTCACTGCACTGCCTTCAGGCACCAGGGCCTGGACCGCCACCTTGAGGTTGGGGTTGGTGAACTCCACCGCCTCCTTGCGCTCCGGGGTCACGGTCATGTTGGCCAGGATCAGGTCGACCTTGTCGCTCTGCAGGAAGGGAATGCGGCTGGCCGGTTCCACGGCGACGAATTCAACCTTGTTCTCGTCCCCCAACAGGTCCTTGGCGAATTGCCGGCCGATGTCGGTATCGAAGCCCACGTAGCGCCCGGTTTCATCGACGAAACCGAACGGCGGCTTGTCGGTGAATACACCGACGATCAGCTTGTCCCGGGCCTTGATCTTGTCCAGGTAGCCGGCCGCCGGCGCGGCGCTGGCGGCCGTGGCCGCAGGCTTGGGTGCATCATTGGATTTATCGCAGCCGGCCAGCAGGGCCAGACCGAACAGCGGCAGTAACAACAGCGAAGACTTGGCAGTTTTCATAAGAGCTCCAGTTCCTTTTTAGGGGCTTTCTTGGGCAGTGCTTCAACGAAGGAGAACTTCTCCAGGAACTGCTGCGCGCGTGCGCTCTGCGGGTTCGTGAAGAAAGCCTCGGGGGTGTTCTGTTCCACGATGCGCCCGCCGTCCATGAACACGACACGGTCGGCCACGGCCCGGGCGAAGGCCATTTCATGGGTGACAATCAACAGGGTCATGCCGTCGCGGGCCAGGCCCTGGATCACTTGCAGCACTTCCTTGACCATCTCCGGGTCCAGCGCCGCGGTGACCTCGTCGAACAGCATCACCTGGGGGTTCATGCACAACGAACGGACGATGGCGATGCGTTGCTGCTGGCCGCCGGAAAGCTGCCGGGGAAAGGCCTCGCGCTTGTCCAGCAGGCCCACTCGTTCCAGCAGCGCCTCGGCCTGGGCCCGGGCTTCCCGGGGCTCGCGCTTCTGTACCTTGAGCGGCCCCAGGAGGATGTTGTCCAGCACGTTCATGTGGGGAAACAGGTGATAGCTCTGGAACACCATGCCGATCTGCTGGCGCACCTGGCGCCAGTCGGTGGCGGGGCTCAGCAGTTCGCGCCCGGCAAAACGCAGGTGGCCGCTGTGGGCGGTTTCCAGGCCGTTGAGGCAGCGCAACAGGGTGCTCTTGCCGCAGCCGCTGGGGCCGAGGATGACGATCACCTCACCCGCCGCCACGCAGAGGTCCACTTCCTTTAGCACCTGCTGCGGGCCGAAGAACTTGTTGAAACCCTGGAACTCGATCAATGCGCTCATGCTTGCGTCCAGCGCCGTTCCAGCACGCGGGAGGCGGCTGACAACGGGTAGCAGATAAAGAAGAAAAACAGAAACAGCACGCCGTAGATCAGCACCGACTCGTAGGTGCGCTCGATGATCTGCTGGCCGACCTTGATCACGTCCACCACGCCGATCAGCACTGCCAGGGAGCTGGTCTTGATGATCCGCGTGTAGACGTTGATGGTCGGTGGCGTCATGCGTTTCAGCGCCTGGGGCAGCAACACGTAGCCGTACAACTGGGCACCGGAAAGGCCGATGGACAGCCCTGCCTCACGCTGGCCCCGGGGCAGGGACTGCAGCGCCCCGCGCACCACCTCGCCGACCTCGCTGGCGCCCCACAGCGAGAGCACCAGCACCGCGCAGGTGAAGCTGGGAATGCTGATGCCGAAGAAGATCGGAAAACCGAAGAACAGCAGGTACAGCCAGACCAGCACCGGAATCGCCCGGAACAGCTCCAGGTAGATCCGCAGCGGCACGTCCAGCACCTTGCGCTGCAGGCTGCGCAGCACGCCATAGAGCACGCCGCCCAGGGTGCTGAAGGCAATGCTCAGCAAGGAAATCGACAAGGTCTGCGCAGCGCCCCTGGCCAGTTGCGGCAGGGACACCAGCAACAGCTCAAGACCCGAACTGGCCATGCTGCAACCTCCTTTCCAGACGGCTGAGCAACAGCGACAGGGGCAGGAACAACAGCACGCAGATCAGCGTCAGCACCGCGAGCATTTCGTAGGTCTTGTAGTACAGGGCGATGTAGCTCTTGGTGGTGTAGAGAATTTCCGGCACCGCCACCGCCGAGACCACGGTGGTTTCCTTGAGCAGGAAAATGAAATTGGCGAACAGCGATGGCAGGCTGAGGATCCCGGCCTGGGGCAGGATCACGTAGCGCAGCAACTGCCACTGCGACAGGCCGATGGAGCGCCCCGACTCCAGCTGCGCCTGGGGCACGGCTTCCACGCCGGCCCGCAGCACCTCGGTGAGGTAGGCGCCGCCAAGAAAAGTCATGGTGATGATCGCCGCGGTGAAGCCGGAGACCTTGATCCCCAGGGCCGGCAAGGCGAAGTAGACGAAGAACAGCTGGATCAGCAACGGTGTATTGCGCGCCAGTTCCACGTACAGGCCGATCAGCCGGTGCAGGTAAGGGGTGCGAAATACCAGGAGCGTGGCGTTGATCAGGGCCACCAGCAGGGAAGTGCCGATGGCGATCAGGCCGACCTGCAGGGTTACCCCAACGGCTTTGAGAAAGGCCGGCAGGGTGCTGAGGATAAAGGCGTAGTCGAGGGTCATTGAAAGTCCTGGACGCCGCTGGGATACAGCGGCGGTGGTGCAGTCCATGGGGCGATGGGTAACCGCCCGGCTGCCGCGACTTTATAGCTATAAAAAGCAGAATTTAAATACCGTTAAGGCATATTGATATCACCCAAAAACCTAACCCGCGGATTTGCCGGGCTGGCGCCCAGCTACTACCTTCTCTGCCGGGCCTGCCGGGTTCTTTCGCGCTCGAACAGCCCCACTGGACGCTGCACTTCTCAAGGACGACCACCATGGCCGATGCAAAGACCCCGCAACCCCTGGACCCCCATGAACTGATGAAATGGCTGGCGGCCCTGCGCCGGGCCACCCAGCCCACTGCCAAAAACGCCCCTGTGTAGGCGCCGGCTCCTACGGTTTTTTCCGGCGCAATAAAAAACGCCGACGCTGCGCTAGCCGTCGGCGTTTAAACCTTGAAGGGGTTTGTCGCGTCAGTAGCCTAGTTCATCAGAACGCCGGCAGTACTGCGCCGCTGTATTTTTTCTCGATGAAGGCTTTGACTTCCGGGCTGGTCAGGGCCTTGGCCAACTTCTGGATGGCCGGGCTGTCCTTGTTGTCCGGGCGGGCCACCAGGTAGTTCACGTAAGGCGAATCGGAACCTTCGATGATCAGCGCATCCTTCGCCGGGTTCAGGCCGGCTTCCAGGGCGTAGTTGGTGTTGATCATGTCCAGGTCAACCTGGTCCAGGACCCGCGGCAGCATGGCCGACTCAAGTTCCTTGAACTTGAAGTTGTGCGGGTTCTTGGCGATGTCCTTGGGCGTGGCCACGGCGTTCTTCGGGTCCTTGAGCTCGATCAGGCCGGCCTTCTGCAGCAGGATCAGGGCGCGGCCGCTGTTGCTGCCTTCGTTGGGGATGGCGATGGTTGCGCCATCTTTCAGCTCGGCCAGGGTCTTGACCTTCTTCGAGTAACCGCCGAAAGGTTCGACGTGCACGCCGATCACGGTTTCCAGGTGGGTGCCTTTGCCTTCGTTGAAGCTTTTCAGGTAGGGCAGGGTCTGGAAGTAGTTGGCGTCCAGGCGCTTCTGGTCGACCTGCACGTTGGGCTGCACGTAGTCGGTGAAGACCTTGATTTCCAGGTCCACGCCTTCCTTGGCCAGGGTCGGCTTGATCAGCTCGAGGATCTCGGCGTGGGGCACCGGGGTCGCGGCGACCACCAGCTTCTCGCCAGCCTGGGCGATACCTGCGCTCAGGGCTGCCGCCAGTGCGGTGAACAACAGAACTTTTTTCATGCAAGGTCCTTAGGTGTCGAGGTCGACGACGGCTTCAAATAGGGAACTGATCGAGGTGCCAGTGAAGTGCCACTGCTGGCGTGAGGCGGACAATACCGAGATTTTTTATTCCCGAACAATATCTTTTATTCACGTTCATATTCCATTTTGTTCATACAGCCTCCCGGCGCTCTAGCCTGCGATTTCCCACCTGCCAGGCCAGCCTTGGTAGTAGCCGGCTTGCCGGCGAAGAGGCCCTCAGGCCTTGCATCGCCCTTGTGCACGCCTTCGCTGGCAAGCCAGCTCCTACGGGTCGGATTTGAAATCGTCTTGGTAGGAGCCGGCTTGCCGGCGAAGAGGCCCTGAGGCCTTGCATCACCCTAACGAACGCCTTCGCTGGCAAGCCAGCTCCTACGGTGGCCGGGGTTTCAGGTCAGGGCGGTGCGTTGCAGCAACTGGTGCAGCGCCTGGCGCTCGACAGCGGATCCGATCTCGGCGATCTGCTGCAACAACTGCTGGATCTGCTCCAGCGGCGAGGGCGTCGGCGGCAGGTTGAGGTGCTCGGGCAGTATCTCCTCGCCGCTGCTGACCAGCAGCGCAAAGTGGATGACGTTCTCCAGCTCCCGGGTGTTGCCCGGCCAGCTGTGGCGATTCAGGGCCTGCTGCGCGGCTTCGCTGATCAGCGGCACCTGCAGGTCCAGGCGCTGGCTGTAGATGCCGAGGAAGTATTCGGCCAGGGACTCGATGTCTCCCACCCGTTCCCGCAGCGCCGGCAGTTCCAGCTGGCCTTCGCTGAGGTAGCGATACAGGCGCTCGTGAAACTTGCCCGCCGCCACCGCCTGGGCCAGGTCGATGCTGGTGGCCGCCACCAGGCGTACGTCCACCGGGCTCGGTTGCTGGGCGCCAACCCGGGTCACTTCGTGGTTCTCCAGGGCGGCCAGCAGCTTGGTCTGGATCGGCAGCGGCAGGTCGCCGATTTCATCCAGGTACAGGGTCCCGCCGTTGGCCGAGCCGAACCAGCCGGCGCGGCTGCTGGCCGAACCGCTGAAACTGCCGGCGGCATAACCGAACAGTTCGGCGTCGGCGTAGGTCGGGCTGATGGCGCCGCAGTTCACCGAGACGAACAGGCCACTGCGATCGCTGGCACGGTGGATGTGCCGGGCCAGCAGCTCCTTGCCGGTGCCGGTTTCGCCACGGATCAGTACCGAGACCGAACGCGGCGCCAGTTGCTCCAGCTCTTCGCGCAACTGCCGCGAGCGCGGGTCGACGAACACCAGCGCCTTGGCGCGGATGCTCAGGGGGCTTTTCTCGGCATCGGGGAAGGTCAGCAACGGCTGACCGAATGGGGTATGGGCACTCATGGCAGGCTCCCGCCCCAGACCGCCGGGGGACGGGGCGTTTAAACGAAAAAAGGACGATCAGGCACGACGCAGGGCGTGTTGTTCCATGCGGTTCTGCAAGCGGTACAGATAGGCGAAACCCTGCTCCCAGCGATGGTGGCCGGACTTGACGTTGATATGGCCGGCGCCGGCCAGGATCCCGGCTTCGGCGCCCCAGTCACGGGCCAGCTCCAGGGCCCGCGGCGCGCTCACGGCACTGTCGTTATCCGAGCTGACCACTTGGCTGGGGAACGGCAGCAGGTGCCGGGGGATCGGCGCGAAATTGCGCAGCGCCGGGGCACAGGCCGGGCGCTCGACGTCCGCCGGGGCCACCAGCAACGCACCGCGCACCTGGCGCAGGGCCGCTACGGGCGCGCGCGCGGCCCAATGAGCCACGGTAATGCAACCCAGGCTGTGGGCAATCAGGATCACCGGAGTGTCGTCGGCGGCAATGGCCTCGGCCAGGGCCGCCACCCAATCTTCGCGGCGCGGCGTCAGCCAGTCGGCCTGCTCCACCCGCGCGCTGTTGGGCAGGCTGTTCTGCCAGTGGGTTTGCCAATGATCTTCTGGCGATCCTTGCCAGCCCGGCACAATCAAGTAGCGAATGGATTCGTTGCGCATGGGGAACTCTCCTGCTGCGTGTCTGTTCCCGGACGAGTATAGGGAGGGGATTTATATTCGTTAAGGAATAAGAAGCTATTTATTAATACCTTAAACGAATATAAAACTTCCCCCCGGCCTCCGTAGGAGCCGGCTTGCCGGCGAAGAGGCCCGCAAGCCTTGCGTCGCACTCAAGGACGCCTTCGCTGGCAAGCCAGCTCCTACATCTGGCGCGATTACGGCGGTGTTCTTGTAGGAGCCGGCTTGCCGGCGAAACGGCCCGCAAGCCTTGCACCGCACTCAAGGACGTCTTCGCTGGCAAGCCAGCGCCTACATCTGGCGCGATTACGGCGGTGTTCTTGTAGGAGCCGGCTTGCCGGCGAAGGGGCCCGCAAGCCTTGCACCGTGCTCAAGGACGCCTTTGCTGGCAAGCCAGCGCCTACGGCTGGCGCGATTACGGTGGTGTTCTTGCGGGGGCTTTTTCGCCAGGCAAAAAAAAGGCCGCACCCTGCCAAGGAGACGGCCTGAAAAGTCGTGGCGTTGTTGCTCGGTCTCAGCGCGCGGTAATCACCGACAGTTTGGTGATGCCCGCACGCTCGATGGACGCCATGGCTCGGGCCACTTCGCCGTAGTTGACGCCATCGTCGGCCTGCAGCTGGACCCGCACTTGCGGGTCCTTGGCCTTGGCCGCTTGCAAGTTGGTTTCCAGCAGGTCCGGCTGGATCTCGTCCTTGTTGATAAAGAGTTTGCCGGCACCGTCGATGCTCACCACCAGCGGATCTTTCTGCTCCACCGGGGCCACGGCCTCGGTCTTGGGCAGGTTGATCGGAATGGCGTTGGTCAGCAGCGGCGCGGTGACGATGAACACCACCAGCAGCACCAGCATCACGTCCACCAGCGGCGTGACGTTGATCTCGCTCAGCACTTCATCGCTGTCTTGGGTGGAAAAGGCCATGTCAGGACGCCTCCTTCACTTTTTGCGGGCTGCCCTGGGCCGCGGCCTTGTGCACGCTCGGGTGGATCAGCACGCGGAAGGAGTTCTTCTGCGCCAGGCTGTAGAAGTCGTGGGCGAAGTCGTCCAGGTCCGCGGCCGTGAGCTTCAGGCGCCGCAGGAAGTAGTTGTAGACCAGCACCGCCGGCACTGCGACGGCGATCCCCACCCCCGTCGCCACCAGGGCTGCGCCAATGGGACCGGCCACGGTTTCCAGGCTCGCCGAACCAGCAGCGCTGATGCCTTTCAAGGCCTCCATGATCCCCCACACGGTGCCGAACAGGCCGATGAAGGGCGAGGTGCTGCCGATACTGGCAACCACCGCCAGGCCGGTTTCCAGGGAACGACGCTCACGCACGATCTGCTGGCGCAGGGCACGTTCGAGACGGTCCTGGTGGTTGATTGCCTGGCTCAGGTCCGCCGCGTGGGGCGCTTCGCCAACCTGGATCGCCGCATAGCCGGCCTGGGCCACCCGGGCCGCCGCGCCGGGCTGGGTTTCACTCAACGAGGCAGCGGAGTCGAGGCTGGACGCTGCCCAGAACTGATTGTGGAACTTGCGATCCTGGGACTTGAGGCGGGCGAACTGCACGCCCTTGACCAGGGCCAGGCCCCAAGTGGCGACGGAGAAGACCACCAACAGCCAGATCACCGCGCTTTCGATGGATTCCAGTGGAGATGCCAGTAACGTCATGATGTGTTCCCTCTGTGTAAGCGTTTAGCGCGTGTTGGTTGATCGGCCTTGCGGCTCAATGAATCTTGAAATCTATGGGTACGCTGACCCAGCCGTCCTGGGCCACGTCGCCCTGCTTGGCCGGGACGAAACTCCAACGCTTGACCGCGGCCAGGGCGGCGTCATCGAGTTGCTGGCGACCACTGCTCTTCTGGATCTGGATCTCGCCCGGCTTGCCGCTGGCCAGTACATGCACCCGCAGCAGCACCGTGCCTTCCCAACCGCGACGCTGGGCCAGCGACGGATATTCCGGCGCCGGGTTCTTCAAGTACGCGGCATTCGCCGAAGCCGGGGTCACGGGCGCCGGGGCCGGTGGCGCGGGCGGAGCCGGAGCGGCTACCGGGGCCGCGGGCTGTGGCGGCGCCGGAGTCTGCTGCACCGGTTTGGGCGCAGGTTTCGGCTCGGGCTTGGGCACCGGCTTGGGTTTGGGTTTGGGCACCGGCTTGGGCGGTGGCGGCTTCACGGCCAGCTCGTCCTCCACCGGAGGTGGCGGCTCCACCACCGGCTGTACCGGTTGTGGCGGTGGGGGCTCGACCACCGGCGGCGCCGGGCGCGAGAACTCGATGGTCATGGGCGGGATTTCCGGCGGCACGATCGGCAGCACCGGGGTCGGCTTCTGGCTCAGCCAGTAGATCACTGCCGCGTGCAGTACCAGGGCCGCGGCGCCGAGGATGATGGCCTCACGGCGACGCAATATCCCCTTGGGCGTGCGTTGCAGACGCAATTGGCCCAGCGGCAAGCGGTGAGGCCGGCCGAGGTCGACCAACTCGCCGCTCGGTGCCTGGCGCCACAGCACCTCGTGTGCACTGGCGGCGGTCTGGACATTGCCCATGGATTCACTCCCTACGATCTTTTGAAAAACCCGGCACCGGCGTTTGAACTGCCCCCACGCAACGGTGCCGCGGGGTCAATGATCAGTGCCCCGTGCTTATCTCTTAAAGTAATCTTTCAAGTTATAGATAGATCGAAATCGAATACCTGATTTCGCGAAAAAGCCCCAGGCCCCGTGGTTCAAGGGCTGCAGCCAAGAGGGAAAAACACCATGCCTTGCGGGCATCGAAAATATTCCCGCAAAGCATCGAAACAAGACGCTTGGCGGAGGATGGAACAGCTCTCCAAGCAGCAGCGCCCCCTCAAGATCAGCCCTTGCGCTGCTGAACAATCTTGTGAAGGGGCATTCCAGGGCCGCTGGGGCACTGTGCTACCGGCATGAGGCGACGAGATCCCGGCGGCCGCCTGTTATCGAACGCGCGACGGCTAGGCGAAGCTGTTCCGCAACTCGCCCCCCGGATGATCGGCCTGTACAGCCCTGGTGCAGACGAACCTGGCCAACCAGCAGACAGTCATCGCCTGGCCACTTGCGGCTTGACGCTTGCCACTGCCCGCAACTGTTCCTGTAGCTCCTTGCCGGCCCGGCTCAAGCCACTGCCGGCGTACAACGCCAGGCGCACGCCCTGGATGTCCGGCAAACCGCTGTCGGCGTCGAGCACGCGATGCCCCTTGCCCAGCACCCGTACCGGCAACAGGCTGATGCCCAGGCCCGCCGCCACCGCCGAACAGACGCTGGCCAGGCTGGCGCTGGAATAGGCGATGCGCCACGGCCAGCCTCCGACCTCCAGGTGATGGAGCATTTCCTGGCGGTACAGGCCGCCCACCGGGAACGCCACCAAAGGCAGCGGATCGCGGCCAAAGGCGGGCTGGCGAACGCTATCGACCCAGCACAGCGGCTCGGGCCAGGAGTCCACGCAGTCATCGCTGTGGCCCATCTGCTTGACCAGCAGCAGGTCGAACTCACCCCGCCGGTACTGGCGCAACAGCTCAGGGCCCAGGCCGCTGCTGACCTCCAGGCGCACTGCCGGGTAGTCCAGGCCAAAGCGCGAGAGCATGGGCATCAGGCGCTCGGCGGCGAAATCTTCCGGCACCCCGAGGCGCAGGACTTCTTCGCCGCGCTGGTTGACCAGCATATCGCTGGCCTCTTCATGCAGCGCCAGGATGCGCCGGGCGTAGGCCAGCAGCCGCTCGCCCTCCACCGTGGCCACCACCCGGCGCTGGTCACGGTCCAGCAACTGGCAGCCCAGGCTCTCTTCCAGGCGCCGCACCTGCTGGCTCACAGTGGACTGGGTGAGGTGCAGGCGCTCGGCGGCGCGGGTGAAGTTCTGGCTGTCGGCGACCGCGACAAAACTGCGTAACAACACCGGATCCAACATGTTGACCTACCATCCTGACTGCCACTGGTTGGCATGATTATATTTAATTTCAGAATACCCAGGGCCGTCACCATACTTCCCTTTCATCAGCCGGAACGGGAGGTTCTCATGCAACTCAAGCGTTTTCTCAAACGCGGCCTGATCGCCGCCGGCCTGTTCACTGCGGGGGTGGTCATGGCCAGCGATGGCGCGTTGCTGGAAGCGGTACGCAAGGGGCAACTGCAACAGGTGCAACAGTTGCTTGAGCAAGGCGCGGCGCTCGATGGCCGTGGCCTGGACGGCAGCAGCCCGCTGCTGGTGGCCACCCGGGACAACCGCATCGACATCGCCCGGGCGCTGATCGAGGCCGGGGCCGACGTCAACCGCAAGAACCTGATCCAGGACAGCCCCTACCTGCTGGCCGGCGCCAGCGGTCACAACGAAATCCTCAAGCTGACCCTGGCCCACGGCGCCGACCTCAAGAGCACCAACCGCTACGGCGGCACCGCGCTGATCCCGGCCTGCGAACGCGGCCACGTGGAAACCGTGCGCCTGCTGATCGAGGCCGGCGTCGAGCTGGACCACGTCAACCACCTGGGCTGGACCTGCCTGATGGAAGCCATAGTGCTGTCCGACGGCGGCCCGGCGCACCAACAGATCGTCGCCCAACTGATTGCCGCCGGCGCCGACCTGAACCTGCCGGACCGTGCCGGCCTCAGCCCGTTGCAACAGGCCGAGCGCCGTGGCCAGGGCGCCATCGCCAAGCTGCTGCGCGATGCCGGCGCTGCCTGAGCCGGCCCCTCTTTTGAAGGAACCTTGCATGCACGACGATCAACACTACCTGCAACAGGCCGTGGCACTGGCCCGGCGCAATGTCGAACAGGGCGGCCGCCCGTTCGGCGCATTGCTGGTGCGCAACGGCCGGGTACTGGCCGAGGCGGTGAATGAAATCCACCTCAGCCAGGACCCCACCGCCCACGCCGAGATGCTGGCCATCCGCGCCGCCAGCAGGCAATTGGGCCCGCGCCTGGATGGTTGCGTGATCTACGCCAGCGGCCAGCCCTGCCCCATGTGCCTGGCCGCCATGTACCTGTGCGGCGTGTCCCGCGCGGTATTCGCTGCCAGCAATGAGCAAGCTGAGCCGTTCGGCCTGTCCACCGCGGCCATCTACCAGCAACTGAGCAAGCCCCTGGAAGCCCAGCGCCTGCCGGTGCTGCACCTGCCCCAGGCAGCGATGAGCGCCCTCTACCAGGATTGGCAGGAGCGTCATGCAGCGAACTGAATCCACCTTCCAGCGCTGGGCCGGCTGGGCCCTGCTGGTGTGCCTGGGGCTGAACCTGCGGCCCATCCTCAGCTCGGTCAGCCCGCTGCTCAACGAGATCCGCGGCGCCACCGGCATGAGCTTCCAGAGCAGCGCCTGGCTCACCAGCCTGCCGGTGATCTGCATGGGCCTGGTGGCCTTGCTCGGTGTACGCATCGAAGCCCGCCTGGGCGAGCGTCGGGGCGTTTCCCTGGGCTTGCTGCTAGTGCTGCTGGCCTGCCTGGTGCGGCTGTTCTTCGGCCAGGCCGCGGCCTTGCTCGCCACCGCCCTGCTCGGCGGCGCCGGGGTGGCCTTGATCCAGGCCCTGGTGCCGGCGTTGATCAAGCGCCAGTTCCAGCACCGGGTGGCCCTGGCCATGGGCGTCTACTCGGCCTCGCTGATGGGCGGTGGCGGCATTGCCGCCCTGCTCAGCCCGCAGGTGGCCAGCCACTTCGCCAACTGGCAGGCGGGGCTTGGCGTCTGGCTGCTACCGGCCATGGCGGCGCTGCTGCTCTGGGCCTGCCTGCCCCTGGGCGCCGGCCGCCGCAACGGCAGCCCGGCCCCCCTGGCCGGGCTCTGGAACAACCGCCGCGCCTGGCTGCTGGCGTTGTATTTCGGCCTGGTGAACTGCGGCTACATGAGCATGGTCGCCTGGCTGCCGGCCTACTACCTGCAGATGGGCTGGAGCGCCAGCCAGAGCGGTTCGCTGCTGGCCTTCATGACCCTGTTCCAAGTCAGCGCCGCCCTGCTGATGCCGGCCCTGGCCCAGCGCAGCAGCGACCGCCGCCCGCTGCTGGGCATCAGCCTCGCGGCCCAGGCCGCGGGTTTTCTCGGGCTGGTGCTGTGGCCCTTGCAGAGCCCGCACCTGTGGGTGGCGCTGATCGGCTTCGGCCTCGGAGCGTGCTTTGCCCTGAGCCTGATCCTCACCCTGGATCACCGGCGCGACCCTCGGGAAGCCGGGCAACTGGCGGCTTTTGTCCAGGGCGTGGGCTTTCTGATCAACGCCGTCTCGCCATGGCTCAGCGGCTGGCTGCGGCAAGTCACCGGCAGCTTTGTCAGCGCCTGGTGGGTGCTGATCGTGGGTGTCCTGGCGATGCTGCTCCTGACCCGGATCTTCAGCCCCGCCAGCTATCAGGCCCGGGCCCAGCTCGATACCGCGCCCCAACCGGCCTGACACCGGCCCTCCAACCCACCGCCTGCCAGCACGGCAGGCGGCGTTCTTCATGTCGCCACAGCACCACTATCCTTCTCGACCGGCTAAGATCGGCCGCCAACGCCTCTCGCGACAACGGGCACACACTCAACTCAGGACACAGGAATAGCGATGGACGCTGCAACGATCGGCCGCTGGGTAAGCAGCCTGGGGCTCAGCCATGAAGAACTGATCGCCCGGGGAGAACGCATCGAGACCCCGACGGACAAGATCTACGATGAATTCGATTGGCTGACCGTGATCGTCGAGCCCGGCCTGATGCTGGACTTCTGGGAAGACAGCCTGGCCCTGGAAAAGGTATTGATCGAACTCATGCCCCTTGAACAGGGGCGCTCCTTCTACAGGGGCGAGCTGCCCGCCCCGTTCTCGCGCAGCATGACCCACGCCGACATCCGCAACCTGCTGGGTACGCCCCTGCGATCGGGGGAGCGCAGGCCATCAGCAGATGGGCAATACACGCTCAACGCCTGGGAGAGCTACCGCCTGCCGGAGCACCTGCATCCCGGTGCGCGGGTTGGGTTCGTCTATAGCGCCGACCGGCAGATCAAGGTCCTGTCGTTCGACTTGCTGGAGCCGCAGCGCGACTGATTCGGCCACACAGAGTGGCTCGTGGAAACTCGCGGCGATCCGCCAGGCATCAGAGGACCGGCGCGAGATCGCCAAGCAAGGCCCTGCGGTCCTTTTCGCAGCCTCGCAGGCTCGGCAGCGGCGACAGGAAACGTGGAGGACGACAGAGATAGGTCGGCCGGTAGGCCGCCGGCAGATTTTGATCCTGCTCTGGCTTTTGATCTTACTGCCCCCTTAGACACGATGGCCAAACGCAGGCGAGGCACCGAGTGGAGGGGCAGGAGCCTTTGGTTACTTTGGGCTGGCCGGCATTCCGGGCTTCAAAGTGACTCGCTGCAAGAGCGAAACCATAAGTGGCCGTGACCGCAGCAATGGATAGGTACACCAATAAGACCCCAACCTCAGGTTTTACGGCCACTACGCGCCCGAGCGGGAACAAGCTCCCTCGCCACAGCATGATTCCTAGCCTGGAGTCGTGACGATTATTGAAAATAAATTATTGTAATTCGATAATTTTTTATCAATAATTTGCCACCCCCAAAGTTTTGCAAGGAATAACGCATGAACTCCCAAATCAACGGCTCGGCCCAGTACCGCTTACGACGGGTCGGCCTGCTGGCCGCGATCCTGGCCTGGGTCATGGGCGTGGTGGAGCTGGGCGGCAATGCCGGGCTCTGGATCTACAGCAAGGACCAGGTCCTGGGCGCCCTGCTCGGCGTATTCGCCGAACACTCGCCGCGCCTGCTGGAAGCGGACTTCAAGCTCTCGTCGCTGAGCTTCGCCCTGCTGGTGATCCTCGACTTCCTGCCACTGCTGCTGTCGAGCTTCGCCCTGTACCTGACCGGCGTGTTCTTCCTGCGCCTGTCCCGTGGCGAAACCTGGAGCGATCGCAACATCCGCATCCTCTGGCGCGTGGGCATGCTGTGGATAGTCGCCCCGGCCACGTTCCCGATGATGGAAACCCTGCAAGGCCTGGCCCTGTCCATCGACCTGCCGCCCGGCCAGCGCATCCTGCAGATTTCCGCGGGCTTCTCGTCCTACGCGGCCTACGAGGTGGTCAAAGGAATCTTGCTCTGCTCGTTTTCCATTATCATGCGCGACGCCAAAGTCCTCAGTGATGAGCACAGTCACTACATATAGAACAATGAGATGACCATTATCGTTCGGCTTGACGTTGTCATGGCTAAAAACAAGATTCGCTCGAAAGAGTTGGCCGCCATCCTGGGCATTACCGAGGCCAATCTGTCGTTGCTGAAAAATGGCAAGGTCAAGGGGATGAAAATCGAGACCCTGGACAAACTCTGCGCCGCACTCGACTGCCAGCCCGGCGACCTGCTGGAATATCAGGCCACCGAGCCCGCGTGACACCCCCGCGTTTGTTTGATCCGAGTCCCGATCGTTAAAGCCTTACCACTCCTCACGTTGCACATTGGCTTATTCATGACTCGCTACCTGCTCTGCCCGCTGCTTTTGCTCGCCTGTCTTTTGACCGGCTGCGCCAACAAACTCGAAGTGGCGATTGCCGCCACTCCGGCCCCGGACTACTACTTCGACCCTCAGGCCCCGGTGCTGGTAAGCATCAACGGAGCCAACGATGCCCACGGCCTCAACGCCAGCTACTACCTGCGCGACATGGTCGCCGCCCTGCATGGCATGGGTTTCAAGCAGGTCTACACCGATACGTCGCTGCCCAAGAACCATCCGCCGTTCCGAATGAACTTCACCCTCGACGTGGGCAGCGAAAAGGTCAGCTACCGCTACACCGCCACCGACTACGGCCAGGTGCCCAGCAGCACCAAGACGGTGTGCAAGCAGAGCACCCATAAAGACAAGAACCTGGTGTGCAACAGCACCCCGACCACCACCTGGGGCCCGGTGGGTTCCTCGGAGCGCACCGGCTACACCACCCTCAGTACCTTCAACATCAAGGCCAAGGACGAGCAGAGCCGGCGCACGGTATTCCTGCTGCGGGCCTCGTCCTATAACGAGGACTGCCAGGACGCCAAGGTCGAGGATTTCCTGGTGCAGGAAAGCCTGGACAACCTGGACTTCCGCAACCGGGTGCAGCGCAAATACACCGTCACCCTGCCCGAAGGCCATAGCTGCAAATAAGCGCCTACCACGCACCGGGCGACACGCCTACAATCGCCCCTCGACGCCCGCCCGATCCTCCATCGGGCGGGCGCGGTCCCTCAACGACAAGGCGCATGTCGAGCATGACCCTGGATTGGAATGCCTGGGAAATAGAACCCGGATCTATCGTGGACGAACAGCTGATCGCCCAGGTGCAGCATCGCCTCGGCGTCGAGTTTCCGTCGCTGTACCTGGAGCTGGTGCAGTACGCCGAGGCCGCCACGCCGGGGATCGGCGGCTTCGCCTATGACGGCGGCTACACCTGCATCAGCGAGTTCTTCGAATTCGGCCTGAGCAGCCAGCCCTGGACCCTGCTCTGGTACGCCAGCCCTGGCCGTGTGCCGGGGCTCGCCGCAGGCTGCCTGCCGATTGCCCGGGATGCCGGCGGCCTGCTGATCTGCCTGGACTTCAACAGCCCGGCCGTGGCGGTGGAAATCTTCGACCCCGAGAGCGCCAGCCGTTACCCGGTGGCCGCCGATTTCAAGGCCTTTGTCGAGCTGTGGCAGCCATGAAGTGGATAGTCGTGCCCACCAGCAAAGACGCCCAGCAACGCCTGGACCTGGACCAGTGCCTGCCAGGAGACCTGGAGGAACTGGCGCTGTCCCCGGAGCAGTGGGCAGCCCTGTCCCGCAGCGACCTGCTGCCCAGCTTGAACCGTGCCCTGGGCACCCTGATCGATGACTACGAGGACGCGTCGATCCAGGGCCAGACCGCCCTGGCCACGGCCCTGTCGATCCTGACCCGGGCCGCTACGGCGCAAGACGAACTGCTCCCCAAGCTGATCGCCTTGAATCGTCTGGCCCTGGAACGCGACACCGGCCTGTTTTTCTACTTCTGAGGCCATCCCCAGGGCTGCTCCCGCACCTGATTTGTGGCGAGGCCGCCCGCCCCGGGAACCTGCTCAAATCCCCGCCTGTTTGAGCCCCGAGTCCGGCACGCTCACTGCCGTTTCCGAACGCGGCGTGCCCTGGGGCACCCAGTCGTAACTCACCGGCAGAGCCCGGTACACCCAGTTGCTGATGGCCTCGCTGCCCGGCGCCTTGCCCAGATAGGGGCTGACGTATTCCCAGACGATTTCACCGCCGGCCGTCGCCTGGAAGAAGCGCCCGTTCATGCCTTCATCGATCAGGGTGTTGCCGTTGGGCAGGCGCCGCGCACTGCTGATGAACGAGCTGTAGAAAGCCCAGCCCGGCTGCCGGGAACTGGCGGCGCTGTACTGCCAGACGATCTGGTTCTTGATCGGGTCGATCTCCAGCACCCGGGAGCCGGCGATCAGCCCCAGGGGCACCGAGGGGTAACCGGCAGTGCCCTGGTTGTCGAACACCAGCAGATGCCCGGCCCCTGGCAAGCCGGCGGGAATGATGTGGGCGTCATGCTGGCCGACGAACTGGTCCACCGGGCGCGGCACCTTGGCGGCGGTCTTCGGGTTGATCGGCGACAGGTTCGGCCCCAGGCGCCAGACCACCTTGCCGCTGTGCTTGTCGAGGATGGCGATGAAGTTGGCGTTGCGCGAGTCGATCAGCAGGTTGTCCGGGGCGAAGCGTTTATCACCGGCGTCGAACCACTGGTTGGGGCCCACCACGCTGAGGTTGTTGATGTGCAGGTAGTCCGGGTTGTCGGTGCCGTACACCAGCTTCAGTTGCGCCGGGGTAAAGCCGAATTCCTTGAGGTGTTCGGAGGCCAGCCACTGCCATTTGACCTGGCCCTCGGGGCTGACTTCATAGATCGCGTCGTCGATTACCTGGGGCACCTTGAACCCCGCCACCTTGTGCACCTTGTTGGCCAGCACCAGGGTGTTGCCGTTGCTCAGCCGGCGCTGGTCATGATGCTGCTGGGCCGCGCCGCCCGGGGCCTGGTCGCCCCACTGCCAGACCAGCTTGCCGTTCCAGTCCAGCTCGCCGACGCTCTGGTTGCCCAGGCCGTTGCCCGCCGAACCCAGGGGCCCGGGCTCCTTGTCCTTGAGCTGCAACAGCACCCGGCCACGCTCGCCGCCCACCAGTTGCGGGTCGATGATGGCCGAGGGGAAACCGGCCTGGGGCCAGTTCTTCACTTCGTTGCCGTTCATGTCGATCAGGTGGGTCTGCTTATCGGCACCACTGAAGATCACGTACTGGTTATAGGCCCTGGCCGGGTCGTAGCGAGTGACGCCGGTGGGGTAGACGCTGGGCGCGGCCTGCACCGCCGAGGCCAGCAGGGCGGTGGACAGCAGCAGGGGCAAAGCGGTGGTGAGGCGCAACATGACAAGCACTCCTATTCAAGTCGAAAGGCGCCGGAGAACCCGGCGCAAGGTGCGAAAAGCCGGGTATCAGAAATCGTAGCGACCGGTCACGCCCAAGGTCCGCGGGGTGCCCAGCAGGCCTTCGTAACCGCCGTTGCCGCCGGTCCAGAGGGTGGTGTAGTAGGTCTTGTCGAAGGCGTTCTTCAGCCACAGCGAAACGTCCCACTGGCCCTGCTCGTAGTTGCCGCGCAAGCCGGTGGAAAGGTTGACCACGGCGTAGCTGGGGATCTGCCCGTACTCGGAATCCTCCACGGTGCCCACCGCCTTGGAACGGAACGCATAGCTGGCGGTGACGTACTCTTCCAGGCCGTTGTCCAGGTTCCACTTGTATTCGCCGTTGGCGTTGCCGATCCATTTCGAGGCGCCCACTACCTGGTGGCCGCTGAGATCGCACGAGGCCGGGGCACCGGGGCGCAGGCTGACTTCCGGCGGGCACGGCGCATCCTTGTAGGAGAGGTAGCGCACGTCGTTGTAGGAACCGTTGAGGTTCAGGGTCAGGCCACGGATCGGCACCAGGGTGCTTTCCACTTCCACCCCGCGCGAGCGCACCGAACCGGCGTTGGTCAGGTACTGCACGCGGTTGACGTCGTCGTAGGCGTTGGTCTGGTAGCCGTTGACCTGGGTCCAGAACAGGTTGGCGTTGAGTTGCAGGCGGCGGTCCCACAGGGTGCTCTTGAAACCCAGCTCGGCGTTGTTGGCGCGCTCGGTGCCGATCAGCAGCGAATCGGCCCCGGCGGTAGGCGCCGACCCCACCGTCAGGTTGACCCCACCGGACTTCTCGCCGTGGGACAGGGTGGCGTAGCCCAGCAGGTCGTCGGTGATGCGGTAGCTGAGGTTGAGCAGGCCCGAGGGGCTGGTGCTGTACTGATTGAGGTCGCCGGAGTCATAGGCTCCGGTGCGCCCGCGCCGCGCGTTGGCGGCGGCGCCGGCCACCGCCACGCCGCCCACCGGGGCGTTGCGGGTCACCCAGGCACTTTTCTCCTCATAGGTGCCGCGCAGGCCGGCGGTGAAATCCAGGCGCTCGGTGAGGTGCCAGGTGCCCTGGGCAAACAGGGCGAAACTGTTGGTCTGGATATGCCCGTTGCCGATGCTGGTGACGTTGCTCAGGGCGCCGGCCGGGGTGCCATTCCAGATGTCCGCCTTGGGCCCGTAATAGGCGAAGGATTTGTTGTCCAGGTCGGAGCCGAAGTAGTAGGCGCCCAGCACGTAGTCGAAGAAGCCGCCGGTGGGCGAGGCCAGGCGAAATTCCTGGGACCACTGCTTGTCTTGCACCGAAACCCCGGCGTTGTAGCTGGCCGGAACGTTGAGGCCATCGTCGTTGCGAGGGGTGAAATTCCACCAGCGGTAGGAGCTGACCGAGGTCAGGGTGAAGTCGCTGGGCAGGGTCCAGTTGGCCTCAAGCGAAGTGCCGCCCTGGAACACCGTCACGTGCTGGTCGTTGTCCAGGTTGACCTTGCGGTGCGAACCATTGACCAGGGTCGCGCCGGCCGCCGCCGCGCGCGACTCGTAGACATTGGTGCCGTTGATGGTCGGCCCGGTGCTGTACAGGACTCGGGTGCCGGCGCTGGAATCCTCTTCGTTGTAGTCGCCGATCCAGCGCAGGTTGAAGCTCTCATTGGGCTTGTACAGCAACTGCCCGCGAAAGCCCTGGCGTGAGCCGCCATTGAGGTCGTGGCCGTCGAATTCGTTCTTGATGTCGCCGTCGCTGCGGGTGCGATAGGCGGAAAAACGCCCCGCCAGCTCATCGGTCAGCGGCCCGGAAATCGTGCCCTTGGTCTGGAAGTATCCATCCTCGCCGAGGGAGGTTTCGATGCTGCGCTCCGGGGTGAAGCTCGGCGCCCGGGTGCTGATGTTGATCACCCCGGCGGTGGTGTTCTTGCCGAACAGGGTGCCCTGGGGGCCGCGCAGCACTTCCAGCTGCTCGATGTCCATCAGGTCGAACACCGCCATCCCCGGCCTTCCGAGGTAGACGTTGTCGATGTACAGCCCGACGCTGCCTTCCAGGCCGTCGCTGGCCGGGTTGTTGCCCAGGCCACGGATCGACACGCTGGACTGGCGCGCATGCATGTAGGCGACGTTGACGCTGGGCACCAGTTGCTGCAGATCCTGGATGCGGTACACCCGCTGGCTCTCCAGGGCCTGGCCGCTGACCACGCTCATGGGGGTGGGCACGCTCTGGGAGCTTTCCTCGCGTCGACGGGCAGTGACGGTCACCGTCTGCAACTGGCCATCATCGGCCTTGGCCTTGTTGGCACTGCTCTTGGCCGGGGTGGCTTGCGGCGCCGGGGCCTCTTCGGCCCAGGTCGGTGTCCAACTGGCACTGCCGGCCAGCAACAGCGCCAGGGGCAGGCGCTTGAGCCGCCGGGGCGAGAGGGGTGAAGCGAGGGACAACGGGCTCATGGGCGGCTCCTGGTCAGAAAATATACAGCCTTGTATATTCCTTAAAGTTATTTATTTATGTTTTTACAAAGATTTACTGCATAAGAGATTGCCTTTATAAGGAGTCGACCTAATGCATAGCCAATGCATTTCCCCGATATTTTTTATGTGAAAAATGCATATCGACCTGCGCCAGCTCCGCCACTTCATCGCCCTCGCCGAACAGCGCAGCTTTGTCGCGGCCGCAGCGGCGGTGAACCTCTCGCAATCGGCCTTCAGCCGCAGCATCCAGGCCCTGGAACACAGCGTCGGCTGCCAGCTGGTGGATCGCGGGCGCAAGGACCTGGCGCCGACCAAGCAGGGCCAGTTGCTGCTGGAGCACGCGCGCCGGCTGGTCAGCGGCGCCCAGCAGATGGCCAACGAGATCAGCCAGTTCAATGGCCTGGAAGCGGGAGAGTTGCGCTTCGGCTGTGGCCCGGCGCCAGCCGCAGGGCTGATCCCCCGGGCCATCGGCAGCTTTATCGGGCGTTATCCCAAGGCCCGGGTGCAGTTCCAGGTGGATGACTGGCAAAGCCTGAGCAAGCGCCTGCTCAGCGAAGAGTTCGAATTCTTCGTTGCCGACACCCGGCACTTCGAGGCCGATCCGGACTACCTGACCCAGCGCCTGCGCCTGCGCAAATGGCATTTCTGCTGCCGCGCCGGGCACCCCCTGGCCCAGCGCGAAAGTGTCAGCGCCAGCGAACTGATGAGCTACCCACTGGCGGTGACCATCCGCCCGCCCAACCTGCGCAAGGTCATTGTCGACCTGAGCGGCAAGCCGGACTTCACGCCCAATGTGGAATGCGAAAACAGCTACAGCCTGCTGGGGGTGGTCATGCGCTCGGACGCCATCGGCATCGTCGGTTCCTACAGCGACGCGTTGCACAACGCCAAGGGCGAGCTGGTGTGCCTGAAGATCGACGGCCTGGCCGACGACCTGGAAGAGCTCTACACCCGCTACGGCATCGTCAGCCGTGCCGGCTATCGCCTGTCGCCTTTGGCCGCGGCGATGATCGACGAGATCAAGGCCATCGACGAACAGGACGAAGAGGTATGCAACCTGGACAACCTCGCCGTGTGAGCGGCCCCCACCCGTAGGAGCCGGCTTGCCGGCGAAGAGGCCCTTGAACCTTGCAGCGCACTCGAGGACGCCTTCGCTGGCAAGCCAGCTCCTACAAGACCCTGCCGTCCGCACACGACGTGGGGGGCCGGTCGGCATTGCATGAAACGCATCGAAACTATTCGGCAAATGCGCTTGCCGGAAGCCCCCGCCGGAGGCGAAAAACCTCGCCTGTCTTCCCCTCGGTGAACCCCATGTCCAATACCCATCCGCCCGTGCGCAACGTGCTCTACATCATGTGCGACCAGCTGCGCCGGGATTACCTCTCGTGCTACGGCCACCCGCACCTGCATACCCCGAACATCGACCGCCTGGCCGCCGCCGGGGTGCGCTTCAGCCGCGCCTACACCCAGGGCACCATCTGCGGCCCGTCGCGCATGTCGGCCTACACCGGGCGCTACGTCAGCAGCCACCAGGTGGCCTGGAACGCCGTGCCCCTGCCCCTTGAAGAACTGACCCTGGGGGACTACCTGCGACCCCACGGCATCCGCACCGCGCTGGTGGGCAAGACCCACGCCACACCCAACCTCGACGCTCTGCAGCGCCTGGCCATCGACCCCGGGAGTGCCCAGGCCGAGGTGCTCAACGAAGTCGGCTTCGAGCCCTATTTCCGCCATGACGGCATCTACCCCGACGACCCGGTATTCGACGACAAGCGCGAGTCCGCGCCCTACACCCACTACCTGCGCGACCTCGGCTACCAAGGGCGCAACCCCTGGCACGACTGGGCCAACGCCGGGGCCGGCGAGCAGGGAGAAATCCGCAGCGGCTGGAAAATGCGCAACGCCCACCTGCCGGCCCGGGTCGCGCAAGAGCACTCGGAAACCGTCTACACCACCGACCGCGCCATCGACTTCATCAGCGAACAAGGCGAGCAGCCCTGGTGCCTGCACCTGTCCTACATCAAGCCCCACTGGCCCTATATCGCACCCGCGCCCTACCACTCGCTGTATGGCCCGGAGCAGGTGATCCCGGCGGTGCGCGCCGCGCCAGGGCAGCTCAGCGATCACCCGGTCTACGCCGCCTTCCGCCAGCATGAAGAAAGCCTGAATTTTTCCCGGGACGAAGTGCGCCTGAACGTGGTGCCCACCTACATGGGCCTGATCAAGCAGGTGGATGACCAGCTCGGCCGGCTGTTTGACTTCCTGCAGAGCAACGGCCGCTGGGACGACACCCTGATCGTCTTCACCAGCGACCACGGCGACTTCCTTGGCGACCACTACCTGGGGGAAAAGGAATTTCTGCTGGAACCGGCGGTGGGCGTGCCGTTGATCGTCCGCGACCCACGCACGGCGGCAGACAGCAGCCGCGGCACCGTGGACGAACGCCTGGTGGAAACCATCGACGCCCTGCCGACCTTTCTCGAGGCCCTGGGCCTGCCGGGGGCCGAGCATCGCCTGGAAGGCCGCTCGCTGATTCCCCTGCTGCACGGCGCCGAACCGGCCTGGCGCCGCTACGCCATCAGCGAATACGACTACGCCTTCCAGGCCCCGGCGCGAGAGCGCCTGGGCCAGCCCATCGACCGCTGCCGCATGACCATGGTGCGCAGCGAGCGCTGGAAGTACCTGGCCTACGATGGCTTGCGCCCGCAGTTGTTCGACCTGCACAACGACCCCCAGGAGTTGCACGACCTGGGGGCCGATCCGGCCTATGCCGCGGTGCGCGAAGAACACCTGGGATATGTGCTGGAATGGCTGCGCGGCCTGAAACGCCGTACCACCATCAGCCATCAAGAAATCGACCTGCGCGGCCAGCGTTTTCGCTACGGCGAGCCGGAAAGCGAAAAGCTGGTGCAGATCGGCGTGTGGTAACCCCCACCCGTACCTGCACCTTCCCCCGTAGGAGCCGGCTTGCCGGCGAACAGGCCCTTGGGCATTGCAGCGCTCTTGAGGACGCCTTCGCTGACAAGCCAGCGCCTACGGGGATGGGGCGGCGGTCAGAGCCCCTTGATGGTCTGGCTGCGCTGGCCGTGGACGCCCACCGGAACGTCGCCCTTGAGGGTCACGCGGCGCACGATTCGGTCCTGGGTGCCGTAGTCGTCCACGGCATAGTGCTGGGTCGAGCGGTTGTCCCAGATCGCCACGTCCCCTGCGCTCCAGCGCCAGCGCACGGTGTTTTCCAGACGGGTGACGTGGCTTTGCAGCAAGCCGAACAGATGCGCCGAGTCCGCCTGGGAATAGCCCTTGATGCGCTTCACGAAGTGCCCCAGCACCAGGCTCTTTTCACCGCTCTCGGGGTGCACGCGAACGATCGGGTGCTCGGTCTCGAACACCGTGGAGGTGAACACCTTGCGGTAACGCTCCAGCTTCTCCGCCGAAACGTCCGGCTTGGCCCCGGCGTAGTCGTATTCATTGCTGTGCACCGCCCAGAGCTTGTCCGCCAGCTCCCGCAGTTCCGCCGACAGTTCGTTGTAGGCCGTGGCGGTGTTGGCCCAGACGGTGTCGCCACCGTAGGCCGGGGCCACCACCGAGCGCAGGATCGAGGCCTTGGGGTAAGCGTCGACGAAGGTCACGTCGGTGTGCCAGGAGTTGGCCCGCTGGCCCTGGGCGCCATCCAGCTCCATCAGGTAGCGGGTGCCGTCGCGTACCGGCACGGTGGGGTGGGCCACCGGTTCGCCCAGCAGGTGCGAGAAGGCTTCCTGGCTCTGGTCGTCGAGGTGGGTCTGGCCACGGAAGAAAATCACCTTGTACTGCACCAGCGCTTGCCGGATCGCTTCCACGGTGGCGGCGTCGAGATCGCCGGACAGTTGCACGCCACGGATCTCGGCGCCGATACGGCCGGCCACCGGGTGAATATCAAGGGCATGAACAGCAGGTTGAACGGCTAAGGCGGCATTGCTCATCAGGTACACCCTCATCGGACTGCTTACGGTGGAACCGCCGCGAAACAACGCTCTATCTATATTCAATTTAGATCTAATAGATAACCACATGCTTCGTTGACGGAATAAGAGCTTGCATTTAAAACCTCATTCCTCACTCGTCGCAAATGCCTTCGAGCTATTTTTCGGATGCCGGGAAAGCATATGGATCTTCGCCAATTGCGTTACTTCATCGCCCTCAATGAACACCGCAGTTTTGTCCGCGCCGCCGACGCCATGGGCATCACCCAGCCGGCCTTCAGCCGCAGTATCCAGGGCCTGGAACAGGAGTTCGGCTGCGTGCTGGTGGACCGCGGCAACAAGGATCTGCGCCCCACCCCGGAAGGCCAGGTGGTGCTGCAGCACGCCTTGAGCCTGGTGCAGGGCGCGGCCTTGCTCAGCAGCGAAGTGACACAGATGACCAAGCTCGACGCCGGTGAGGTGCGCTTCGGCTGCGGCCCGGCCCCGGCAGTGAAGTTGGTACCCGATGCGGTGGCGCAATTCACCAGTGCCCACCCGAAGGTACGCACCTGCTTTGCCGTGGATAACTGGGAAAAACTCAGCCGCAGCCTGAACCGCGAAGAGATCGAATTCTTTATTGCCGACATCCGCCATTTCGAAGCCGACCCGAACTACCAGACCCAGCCCCTGACGCCCAAGCGCGGGGTGTTCTTCTGCCGCCCGGGGCACCCGCTGCTGGCCAAGGAGAGCCTGTCCACCAACGACATGTTCGATTACCCCCTGGCCACCACCCTGATCCCCCCGGGGATCCGCAAGCTGCTGGCCAACCTCAGCGGGCGCATCGATTTTTCCCCGACCATCGAGACCGAGCACTTTCCGGCGCTGGTGAAGATCGTCCGCCAGTCCAATGCCATCGGCGTGGGCACCGCCGAGGCCTTTGCCGAAGACATCGCCCAGGGTTCGCTGGCGCTGCTGCACTGGCGCAACCTGCCGCAGAACATCGACAGCCTGAATGCCCGTTGCGGCATCGTCAGCCGCAGCGGTTTTCGCCTGTCGCCGGCGGCGCGCAAGATGATCGAAGTGCTGGTGGCGGTGGATCGGCAGGGGCACGCCATCGCCGTGTAGAACAGCTTCGCCGGCAAGCCGGCTCCTACACGATCCCGCACGATATCCCCGCCGACCGTGGGAGCTGGCTTGCCAGCGAAGAGGCCCTCAAGCCCTCCCTCGCCGACAAGCCGGCTCCAGGGTTACGCAGGAGCCGGCTTGCCGGCGAATGGTGCCGACCTCAAAGACCGGCAGCGGCCAACTGCGGGGCGACCCAGGCATCCACCTTGAACGGCTTGCGAATCAAGCGTTCCTTGGCCGCCAGGTCTACTGAATCCTGCAGTTTGCCGAGGAACACCGGGTCCAGGGTCGAGGGGAAGATCTCGCTCAGGCGCTGGTCCTTGAGGTCATCCTGCAAGATCACCGGCGGGTAGCTGGCCAGCCCCGAAACCAGCTGGATGTAGGCTTCCTTGTTGCTGTCCTGGGTCAGCCACTCTACGGCCTGCTGCTGGGCCTTGAGCAGTTTTGCCACGGCCTCGGGATGTTCGTCGACAAACTTGCCGGCGCCCACCAGCACGCTCTGCACGCTGCCGGCGCCGCCCAGGTCCTTGGTGCTCAGGGGCAGTTCGGCCAGGCCTTTGCTGCGCAGGGCCGAGAGCCCGGTGCTGCCCCAGGAGGCGTCGATCTGCTTGGCCGCCAATGCAGCCACCGCTGCGTTGAAGTCAAGGTTGACCACCTTCAGGTCCTTCTCGCTCAGGCCCCGGCTGGCCAGGGCCGCGTCGAACGACAGCTGGGTGGCGGTGCCACGGAACACTGCCACGCGCTTGCCCTTGAGGTCTTCCAGGGTCTTGATCCCGGAACCCGGCACCACCCCCAGATAGTGCTTGACCCCACGGGCCGAGGCGCTGAGCAGGCGGGTATCCAGGCCGTTGGACTTGCCGATGATGGCGGCCAGGTCCCCCAGGTACGCCAGGTCCACCTGGCCGTTGGCGAAGGCCTCGTTGATCACCGGGCCTGCGCCCTTGAAGAAATTCCACTGGATCTTGATGCCCTGGTCGGCGAAGGCCTTTTCAAAGATCTGTTGCTGGCGCAGCACATCCACCACCCCACCGCCGCTGTGCTGGGTGCCGGCACTGAGGTCGGGCACGGCAATGCGGATTTCCTTGAGTTCGTCGGCCTGGGCCAGCAGCGGCAGGCAGCCCAGGAGCCCCGCCAGGGCCGGGGCGGCGAACAGGCTGATGACGCGTTTGAAGGGAAGGTTCATGGGTGCGGCTCCTGGTGGCAAAGGCTGAGAGGAGCAAAAGGTAGGCACGGAATCGTTCAACATTTAAATACTATAAATTCACATTTTAATAACTATATCGAATAAATCAGCTGCCACGGGCGTCCCCGGGGATATGCATGAAATGCATGAAAAATATTCTTCAAATGCATTGGATGCGTGTCGGCGAGAAGCCTTAAATGGCCTTTCTTATCTCTTAATAGAATCGATAAGAATTTTAATAGACCACAAATGCATAACACGTAGAAACCGCCTTGCCAGCGAACAGACCCTCAAACGCTGATTCGCCGACAAGCCAGCCCCTACGGCATCGACCCACGCCATGCAGTACCCGACGACGGAGGTCATCCATGGCCCGTGTTTCCCTGCTCAGCCTGCCCCTGGCGGCGCCGTCCGACGGACGCCCGGGCTGGCCCCTGATCAGCCAGCGGCTGCTGCCCTGGCTGTTGCCCATCAGCCTGTTAGCCCTGTGGTGGCTGGCCAGCCGCAATCAATGGATGAGCGAACAGATCCTGCCGGCCCCGGCCCTGGTCTGGAGCAGTGCCCTGGAACTGGGCCATGGCGAGCTGTGGAGCCATCTGGCGATCAGCCTGCAACGGCTGTTCTGGGGCCTGCTGGCGGGTATCGCCGCCGGCGCCCTGCTGGGGGGTGCCCTGGGCTTCAGCCGACGCCTGGAGCGCCTGGTGTTTCCCACCTTCGGCGCCCTGTCGCAGATCCCCACCCTGGCCTGGATCCCGCTGTTCATGGTGTTTTTCGGCATCGGCGAAGTGCTCAAGCTGGTGGTGCTGATCAAGGCGGTGGTGGTGCCCGTGACCCTGCACACCCTGGTGGGCGTGCGCGATGCCCAGCCCCGGCTGCGGGAAGCCGCCGCGGTGCTGCGCCTGCCGCCGGCGCTGCTGGTGCGCCGCCTGGTGCTGCCCGCTGCGCTGCCGGCCTTCATGGCCGGGGTGCGCCTGGCGCTGGCCACCGGCTGGACCTCGCTGCTGGCAGTGGAACTGCTGGCCTCCAGCGAAGGCATCGGCTACCTGATGGTCTGGGCACGCCAGCTGTTCATGCTGGACATCGTCTTCGTGTGCATCCTGGTGATCGGCCTGCTGGGGGTGTGCATGGACCGCGGCATCGGCTGGCTCGACCGCCGGCTGGTGCACTGGCCGCACCCGGCCACCGCCGAATTCCGTCGCGGCCCGCGCTACCAGGGCTGGCAGCGCCTGCAACCCTGGCTGCTGCCCCTGGCGCTGCTGGCCCTGTGGCAAGTGGCGAGCGACCAGCAGTGGGTCGACCCGAACATCCTGCCCAGCCCCCTGGCGGTACTCGCCACCACCGGCAACGGCCTGCTCGATGGCAGCCTGCTGGGGGGCATGGGCCTGAGCCTGGGCCGCACCCTCGGCGGCCTGCTGCTGGGCGGCGGCCTGGGCTTTGCCTTTGGCCTGCTGCTGGGCCTGTCGCGGTTCAGTGAACGCCTGCTGGGCCCGACCCTGGCCGCCATCCGCCAGATCGCCATCTTCGCCTGGGTGCCGCTGCTCACCGCCTGGTTCGGCCTGGGGGAACTGGCCAAGTGGGTGTTCGTCGCCCTGGCCGCATTCTTCCCGCTGTTCATCGCCACCCAGCGCAGCGTCGCCCAGCTCTCGCCGCAACTGGCGGAAGCCGCCCAGGTACTGCGCCTGAACCTCTGGCAACGGCTGCGCCGGCTGGTGCTGCCCGGCGCCGCGCCGGGGATTTTCGCCGGCCTGCGCATCAGCCTGATCTACGCCTGGCTGGGCACCATCGGCGCGGAATACTTCATGCCGTCCAACGGCGGCATCGGCAGCCAGATGATCAGCGCCCAGCAACTGCTACGCATGGACCTGATCATGGCCGGCATGCTCCTGGTGGGCCTTACCGGGGCCCTGCTCAACCTGATCGGGCAACAACTCGAACTTCGCGCCACCCGCTGGAGACACGCATGAACGCACCCCTGGTCAGTTTCACTCACGTGGGCAAGACCTTCGCCGTCGCCGGTGGCGAGGTGGAGGCGATCCGCGAATTCAACCTGGACATCGCCGAAGGCGAGTTCGTCGCCATCGTCGGTTCCAGCGGTTGCGGCAAGTCCACCCTGCTGCGCCTGCTGATCGGCCTGGACACCGAGTTTCGTGGCCAGATCCGGGTCGACGGCAAGGCCGTCAGCGGCATCGGCGGCGAGCGCGGCATCGTGTTCCAGGAACACCGCCTGTTCCCCTGGCTGACGGTGGCCGAGAACATCGGCCTGGGCCTGGTCAACGAGCCCCTGAGCGCCGCCGAGCGCCAGCAACGGGTCGGCGAATTCATCGAACTGGTGGGCCTCAAGGATTTCACCCGGGCCTATCCCCACCAACTGTCCGGCGGTATGGCGCAACGAGTGGCCATTGCCCGGGGGCTGGTAGCCAGCCCGCGGATCCTGCTGCTGGACGAACCCTTCGGCGCCCTCGACGCCCTGACCCGCCAACAGATGCAGGACGAACTGCTGGCGATCCGCGAGCGGGCCAAGATCACCACGGTGCTGGTGACCCACGATGTCGAGGAAGCGATTTTCCTCGCCGACCGGGTGGTGGTGATGGAACCGCGCCCGGGGCGGATCAAGCGCGTGGTCGAGGTGGCCCTGCCCCACCCGCGCCAGCGCAGCAGTTTCGACTTCCACCAACTGCGTGAGGAGCTGCTTCACGAACTGACCCGCGACGAGCTCTACCAGGCGCCTTCGCCGGTACAGATCCGCGACCTGCCCCTGACCTTCATTGCTTGCTGAACAGGAGTGACTCGATGCCGCAACGTCCCAACTTCCTGGTGATCCTGGCCGACGACCTGGGCTTCTCCGACCTCGGCGCCTTCGGCGGTGAGATCGCCACGCCGAACCTCGACGCCCTGGCCGCAGGTGGCCTGCGCCTGACCGATTTCCATACCGCCCCCACCTGCTCGCCGACCCGCTCCATGCTGCTCACCGGCACCGACCACCACATTGCCGGGATCGGCACCATGGCCGAAGCCCTGCCCCCCGAACTGATCGGCAAGCCGGGCTACGAGGGTTACCTCAACGACCGCGTGGTGGCCCTGCCGGAACTGCTGCGCGAGGCCGGCTACCAGACCCTGATGAGCGGCAAATGGCACCTGGGGCTGACTGCCGAACGCGCGCCCCATGCCCGGGGCTTCGAGCGCTCGTTCTCGCTGTTGCCGGGGGCGGCCAACCACTACGGCTTCGAGCCGACCTACGACGAGCACACCCCCGGGCTGCTCAAATCCACGCCGGCGCTGTACATCGAGGACGACCGCTTCATCGATGAACTGCCAGCGGATTTCTATTCCTCCGATGCCTTTGGCGACAAGCTCTTGCAGTACCTGAAAGAGCGCGACCAGAGCCGGCCGTTCTTCGCCTACCTGCCGTTCTCGGCGCCCCATTGGCCGCTGCAGGCTCCGGAGGAAATCGTCGCCAAGTACCGGGGCCGCTATGACGCCGGCCCCGAAGTGCTGCGCCGCGAGCGCCTGGAAAAACTCCAGGCCCTGGGCCTGGTGGACCCGCAGGTCGAGCCCCATCCGCTGATCAACCTGAACGCCGAATGGAACGCCCTCAGCGAAGAACAGCGCCAGGTTTCGGCACGGGCCATGGAGGTGTATGCGGCGATGGTCGAGCGCATGGACTGGAACATCGGCCGGGTGGTGGACTACCTGCGCCAGCAGGGCCAGCTGGACAACACCCTGATCCTGTTCATGTCCGACAACGGTGCCGAGGGCGCGCTGCTGGAAGCCTTCCCCAAGTTCGGCCCGGAGCTTTTGACCTACCTCAACCAGCACTACGACAACCGCCTGGAGAACATCGGCCGGGCCAACTCCTACGTCTGGTACGGCCCGGCCTGGGCCCAGGCGGCCACTGCGCCATCGCGGCTGTTCAAGGCCTTCACCACCCAGGGCGGAATTCGCGTGCCGGCGCTGCTGCACTACCCGCAACTGCCGCTCAAGGGGCAGATCAGCCACGGCTTCGGCACGGTGATGGACATTACTCCGACCCTGCTCGACCTGGCCGGCGTGCGCCACCCGGGCAAGCGCTGGCGCGGGCGCGATGTGGCGCCGCTGCGGGGCAAGTCCTGGCTGGGCTTTCTCTCCGGCGAAACCGCCCGGGTGCATGACGAACAAACGGTAACCGGCTGGGAGCTGTTCGGCCGCCGGGCAATTCGCCAGGGCCAGTGGAAGGCGGTGTACATCCCTGGCCCCGTGGGCCCGGCGACGTGGCAGCTGTACGACCTGGGCCAGGACCCGGGGGAGATTCACGACCTGGCCCACAGCCAGCCGGAAAAACTGCGCACCCTGCTGGAAGAATGGCAGCGCTACGTGGATGAAACCGGAGTGATCCTCAGCGAATCACCATTCCAGCCGGATTGAGCTTGTAGGAGCTGGCTTGTCTATGAACCGGCCCCTGGAGGAGCCTGCTTGTGTAGGAGCTGGCTTGCCAGCGAAGGCGTCCTCCAGAACAACACAAGTCTCCAGGGCCCTTTCGCCGGCAAGCCGGCTCCTACGGGGTGCGTTTGGGTTGTCGGTGAATACACCGAGCTGCGCCAGGCGCTGGCCTCAGCCTCGGGTGATGCGGCAAGCCGGGGTTTTCGGCAGTTCCTTGACCACGACGTAATGCCCAGCCCGGTTTTTCTCGACCCGCAACGGCGAAGCGGCCAAGTAGCTGCCGCGCAGGCTCTGGTCGACAAAACAGATGGCGATGCCCTGCTTCCCCTGCTCCATCACTCTGACGCTGTAGACCCAGCTCTGTTCTTCGTCCACCGCGCTGTAGGTGCCCTCGGCGCCTGCGGCCTTCTCGTAGATCCGATAGGGCGTCTGGCCCAGCGTGGTGCCGTCCGGGTAATGCCGCGGCCGCAAGGAATTGCGAAAACCGTTCACTTCCAGATGCTTCAAGATACTCAGCGCCAGTGCCTCGTCACTGCCCTGCGCCACCGAGTCGGCCAGCGACACGCTGCCCACACTCATCAAGGCAACGGCGATCAATCGCCTTACCGCACTGCCCATACTGTCTCCCTGTCGTTGCCTCTTCGCGGATTCCGGGCGTTTCCCGGCACCGCGTGACCTTGGGTATTTAACCAGAAAGACAGTCCGCCCCCTCAAGCCCGGGCGTTATGCGCCGGTTGCATCGCTTCGCGCTCCTGCCGGGTAAAGCGGTTGGCCCGGGCAAAAGTGCCGAAATCGTTGAAGCGCACGCCCATCTCGGCCATCACTTTATGCGCCACCGATGCCGTCATCTGGCGGATGTAGAACGGCTCCCTGACCACGAAATGGTGGATGCCGTGGGTGCTGCCGAAGTTGCAGCAGAAGGCCTGTAGCGGCCACATCCACCAGGGGTTGAGCACCTGGGTCTGCTGGATCACGTTGCCCGGTTCGATATCGCCGTAGTAGTGCATGTTGGAGCTGACGAAGTGCAGGCAGAAGGTGCGCAGCACGTTGGGGCCGATGATCACCACCACGGCGATATCGACGTAGTGCATCAGCGACACGGTGTCTTGCGACCACTGGATCGGGCTGCCCAACAGGGCGGCCACGCCGTTGGCCCCATGAAAGCCCAGGAACACATACCAGGCGCCCCAATGCAGCAATGCCAGCGGCGCGTACACCGCCAGGGTACGAACGAGGATGCCCAGCTTGCGCCTGGCCCCCGGCGCCCGCAGCAGGCGGATGAAGGCCGCCATCATGTTGTCCCCCACCATCAGCAGGCGGGCGATGCCCCAGGGCTCGCCGTTGGTGATGGCGCGCTCCTCGATGTCGCTCTCGCTGCCGGACACCTTGTGATGATTCAGGTGCAGGTGGCGGCGCACCCAGGGGTTGATGGTGCTCGGCCGCGCCAGCCACACCAGCCCCAGCATCAGGTTGTGGGGCAGGCGCTGCTTGCGAAAGTACATGCTGTGGATCAGGTCGTGCTCCAGCTCGTGGGTCAGGGAGGCGAAAAAGGCATTGAGCAGCAGGCACGCCCACCAGGCCAGGTGACTCGTGACATAGAGCAGCGCTGACCCCAGCATCCCCGACAGAGCGAACGCAAGGATCCCCGCGCCCAGCGCGTCCTGGTGCCGCAGCAAAGGAAAACGCCGGCGCAGTTCATCACCCCGGGCCAGGACCACCTGGCGTATATGCGCCGCCCGCTGCTGTGCGTTCATCCGCTCGGGGCTTGCAGAAATACCCTGCATGATTCCATCCTCTGGTCAGTGATGTGTGCATCCTGCCCCGAGCCCCGGCTCCGGGCGCTAGCCGTAAACGCCAACCTGTTGACCGGACGCGCCAATCGCATGACCGAAGCCACCTCCCTTGCCAGCTGGACCCGCGCCTTGCGCAAGCAACTGGACGCTCTGGACCTCGACAGCGCCGCACTGTGCCGCGAAGCCGGGCTCGACCCGCAATTGATGGACGACCCCAACGCCCGCTACCCGCTGTCGGCCACCACCCGCCTGTGGCATCTCGCCGTGCAGGCCAGCGGCGACCCGGCCATTGGCCTGCGGGTGTCGCGCTTTGTCAGCCCCACCACCTTCCATGCCCTGGGCTACGCCCTGGTGGCCAGCGGCAGCCTGCGGGAAGTGTTCGAGCGCATCGTGCGTTATCACCAGGTGGTCAGCGACGCTCTGGAACTGGCCCTGACCCGGGAAGCGGACCGCTACCGGTTCTTCCTCAAGGTGCCCGAAGGCGCGCCGCAACCGGCCTTCGAAGCCATCGACGCCTTTGCCGCGATCTACGTGCGCACCTGCCGCAACCGCCTGGGCCGTGACTACGCGCCGCTGGCCGTGCAATTGCGGCGCCCGGCCCCGGCGGACCCGAGCCAGTGGCACAAGGTATTCCGCTGCCCGGTGCAGTTCGCCGCCGTGGACGACTGCCTGGAGTTCGGCCTGCACGATTTCGACAGCCACCTGGACGACGCCAACCCGGAGCTGGCCGAGCACAACGAAGCGGTGCTCAAGCGCACCCTCCTGCAACTGCGGCCCCTGACCTGGGAGCGCAAGGTACGCGGGGTGATCGAAGCCCAATTGCCCGAAGGCGAACCTTCGGCGGAGCGAGTGGCCCAGGCCCTGCACCTGAGCCTGCGCAGCCTGCAACGGCACCTGGCGGATGAAGGCACGCGCTTTGACACCCTGCTCAACGAATGCCGGGAAAACCTCGCCCTGCTGCACCTGCGGGACCTGGAATGCTCCCTGAGCGAGATCAGCTACCTGCTGGGCTTTGCCGATGCCAGCAGTTTCAGCCGGGCATTCAAGCGCTGGACCGGGATGACCCCGGGGCAATTTCGCGACGGCCTGCGCTAAGCCCCAGCAGCCTTGTAGCCGCTGCTGAGCCTGCGAAGCTGCGAACGACCGCAACGCGGGCGCAAATACTGCAGGCCGCTGAAGGCCTGGCGGCCTTGTCGCAGCCTCGCAGGCTCGGTAGCGGCTACAGGAGGGGGAAGCCCAGTTCGAATACCGTGGCCTGCTCATCGCTCGTGACCCGCACCTGGCCGCCATGCAGCAGCATGATCGAGTGCACGATGGCCAGCCCCAGGCCCCCGGAGTCCCCCGGCTCGGCTCGGGACGGGTCGACCCGGTAGAAACGGTCGAACAGCCGGGGCAGGTGCTCGGGGGCGATCGCCGGGCCCTGGTTGTGCACCTGCAACCAGCACCAGCCCGCTTCGTCGTGGCGCCGCAGGCGGATCAGCGACCCTGCATCGGCATGACGCACGGCATTGGCCAGAAGGTTGCCCAGGGCCCGTTGCAGCAATTGCTGGTCAGCCCGCAGCTCGCCGGAAAAACCGTTCTCCAGGCGCAACTGGCGGTCGTCGGCCAGGGCTTCGAAGTAGTCGCACAGTTGCGCCCCGACACCGGCCAGTGACAGTACCTGCAGGTCCAGCACCGCATCGGCCTGCTCGGCCCGGGCCAGGAACAGCAGGTTCTCGGCCATGCGCCCCAGGCGCTCGAACTCTTCCATGTTGGAGGCCAGCACTTCCTGGTACTCCGCCGCACTGCGCGGCTGGTTCAAGGCCAGGCCATTGCTGCCCAGGAGGTTGTGCAACGGCGTGCGGATCTCGTGGGCCAGGTCGGCGGAAAATTGCGACAGACGCTCAAAACTCTCTTCCAGGCGCGCCAGCATGGCGTTCAGGGCCTGCACCGGCTCGTGGAATTCCGCCGGGATGCCGTTGGTGTGCAGGCGCCGGTCGAGGCTGCGCAGGTCGATCTGGCGGGCCGCTTCGCTGAGCTGGCGCAAGGGCTGCAAGCCCCGGCGCAACAGCAGCAGGCCCAGGGCGAAGGCCAGCAAGGCCCCCAGCCCCACCGCCAGGTACAGGCGCAGGCGGTAACTGGCGAGCATCTGCTCGCGCTCGCTGAGAACCTTGCCGGCCACCACGGTCAGGGCTTCGCCCTTGGGCCCCCGGGCCTGGCCCGCCAGCAGCGCCACCGGCACATCGTCCGGCCCCGGCCAGAGGCGGACATCGGTGCGTTGCGGCGCCTGTTGCAGCGCAATGGGGTCGAGCGCGGGCAGGGGCTGCCGGCGCGGGTTGATGTCGATCACCGTCGAGCCATCGGCCCGCAGCACCAGCAGCAGGCTTTCCTGGTTGCCCAGCATGTTCTGGTAGAGCCGGGGCCGGGCTTGCAGGGCATCCAGGCTGTCGCTGTCCTGCAGCAGGGCCCGCACCTGTTCCAGGCGGCCGAGCAGGGCCAGGTCGTCGCGGTAGGCGATTTCCCCGGCCAGGGAACGGTAGAGGAACACCCCGATCACGCTGAGCACCAGGGCGCAGACCGCGGCAAAGGCCAGGGCCAGCCGCCAGGCAATGGAACTAGAGCGCTTCATCCGGGGCTTCCAGCTGGTAGCCGACGCCACGCACGGTGTGGATCAGCTTGGGCATGTAGGGGTCGTCGACCTTGGCCCGCAACCTTCGTACCGCCACTTCCACCATGTTGGTGTCGCTGTCGAAATTCAGGTTCCACACCTGGGAGGCGATGAGGGTCCGCGACAGCACTTCGCCCTGGCGGCTGGCCAACAGGTGCAGCAGGGCGAACTCCTTGTTGGTCAGGGCGATGCGCTGGCCGCCACGGCTGACGCGACGGCGCAGCACGTCGATCTCCAGGTCGGCGATGCTGAAGGACTCGGCCTCACGCAGCGGTCCGCGGCGCAGCAGGGTGCGCACCCGGGCCAGTAGCTCGGCAAAGGCGAAGGGCTTGAGCAGGTAGTCGTCGGCGCCCAGTTCCAGGCCGCGGACCCGGTCCTCGATAGCGTCGCGGGCGGTGAGGAACAGCACCGGGGTGGCACCGCGCTGGCGCACCAGTTGCAGCAACTGCCAGCCGTTGAGGCCGGGGAGCATGACGTCGAGGATGATCAGGTCGTACTCCTGCTGCTCGATGAAATAGCGCCCGTCCAGGCCGTTCAGGGCCACGTCCACGGCAAAGCCGGACTCTCCCAGGCCCTTGGCAAGGAAATGGGCGGTCTTGGCTTCGTCTTCAACTACCAGCAAACGCATGGCGCACCTCGGAAATGATCGGCACAGGCTAGGCGCCCGGCGCGCGCTTGCCCATTACAAACTTGTAATCAAGACGACGGAGTTCTGACGGAGTGCGCTGGCTAAGGTGGCCACCGGTCTTTATGGAGCTCGTTCGATGATCTGCAAACCTCTTGTCCTGGGCCTCAGCCTGAGCCTCGCCGGCACGGCCCTGGCGGCGCTCGAACTGCCGCGCCATGCCGAACTGGACCTGGCCGCCGCCCGCCAGTTGGCCGATGCCAGCCTGGCCCAGTGCACCGCGGCGGTATCGGTGCTGGACCGTGGCGGCAACCTGCTGGTGGCGATGCGCGGCGATGGGGTGGGCCCGCACAACGGCCCGGCCAGCCAGCGCAAGGCCTACACCGCGCTGTCGACCAAGACTTCGAGCCGGCTGTTCGCCGAACGGGCGCGCAACAACCCCGAGGCGGCCAATCTCAATACCTTGCCGGAGCTGTTGTTGCTCGGTGGCGGCCTTGCGTTGTTTGCCGGCAAGCAGTTGGTGGGGGCCATCGGGATTGCCGGGGCCGGTGGCGCAGCGCAGGACGAGGCGTGTGCGCTCCAGGCCGCGCAGCGGGTGGGGTTGGCTGCCGAGGCCGGGCGTGAGTGATCGTGAAAGCCTGCGCCCGCGTTGCGGTCGTTCGCAGCCTCGCGGGCTCGGCAGCGGCTACAGGTTCTGTTGTTTGTTCAATCGAGGAAGGAGTGGGGCATGAATGTTTTGCGTAATAGTCTGGCGGCCATCGGCCTGTGTGGTTTGTCGAGCCTGGCCCTGGCGGCGGGCAATCCCTTGAGCGTGCACGTGCTGAACCTGGAAAGCGGTTTGCCGTCGCCGGGGGTCAAGGTGACCCTGGAGCAGCAGGTGGGCCAGGACTGGAAGCCCTTGTCCGAAGGGGTGACCAATGAGCAGGGGCGGATTGCCGAGCTGTTTCCGGCGGGCCGGGCGCTGACGGCCGGCGAGTATCGGGTGGTCTTCAAGACCGGCGAGTACTTCAGGCAAGCCAAGCGCGAGACCTTCTTTCCGGAGATCCCGGTGATCTTCGAGGTCAGGCAGACCGAGCAGCATTACCACATTCCGTTGTTGCTCAGCCCTTACGGGTTCTCGACCTATCGTGGCTCGTAGGAACCGGCTGCCGGCGAAGGCGATCTCGCGGGCCCTTCGCTGGCAAGCCAGCTCCTACGGGAGGCAGGGACAACGCGGGGGTTTCTGTAGGAGCCGGCTTGCCGGCGAAGGCAATCTCGCGGGCCTCTTCGCTGGCAAGCCAGCTCCTACGGGAGGCAGGGACATCGCGGGGGCTTCTATGGCGAGGTCAGGGCGCGCAGGCGCTCGGTGTCGAGGATTTCGATCTCGCCATAGCTCAGGCGCAGGATGCCCTGGTGCTGCAGCTCCTTGAGGATCTGGTTGGTGGTCTGGCGCGACAGCGAGAGCATCAGCGCCAGTTGTTCCTGGGGCAGTTGCAGCACGCGGCGGGCCTGGGCCACTTCACCGTAGCCGGCGGCCATCGCCAGCAGGCGGCTGGCCACCCGCGCCGGGGCCGGCATCAGGCTCAACTGCTCCAGGTTGATAAAGGCCAGGCGCAGTTTATGGCTCATCAGCAGGGCGAACTGGCGCCAGTATTGCGGCTGCTGCTCCAGTAGTTGCAGCAGATTCGCCTGCGGCACCTGGAGCAGGGTGCAGGCGCCCTCGGCGTAGGCATCGTGGGTACGGGGCTGGCCGTCGAACAGGCAGATCTCGCCGAACCAGTGGGGCGCTTCCATCAGGCTCAGCAAGGCCTCCTTGCCCTGCTCGCTGACCGCGCCCACCCGCACCGTGCCCTCCAGCACCGCGTACAGCCCGCAGGGCGGATCGCCGCGCCGGAACAGGCACTGCCCCGCCGTCAGCCGGCGCAGGCGCGCACTGTCGAGCAAACTATTCTGTAAGGAAGCCGGCAGGTGGCTGAACCACTGGCCGGTCATCAGGCATTCACGCCACTGGTGCAGGTCCATGAACAGGTCTTTCCCTCAGGGCATCGCAATGATTGTCGCCTAGCTGACAGAGCCGAGCACCGCCGCCGGGCATGATCGAGCCACCCTAACGGAGGAACAACAATGAAAAGCCTCGTTGATCATCTCAGTCAATACGCCGCCTACCACCGCGACCCGCGCAATATCGCCAGCCACTTTATCGGCATTCCGATGATCGTGGTGGCGGTGGCCGTGCTGTTGTCGCGTCCCGCCTGGAGCATGGCCGGGCTGTCGTGGTCGCCGGCGTTGCTGCTGGCCCTGGCCGCATCAGTGTTCTACCTGCGCCTGGAAGTGCGCCTGGGGGTGATGATGACGGTGCTGATGGCGCTATCGGTGTGGGCCGGCCAGGTGCTGGCGGCGCAAAGTACCGGGCTCTGGCTGAGCAGCGGCCTGGGCCTGTTCGTGATCGGGTGGGTGATCCAGTTCATCGGCCATTACTACGAGGGCCGCAAGCCGGCCTTTGTCGATGATCTGTCGGGTTTGATCGTCGGTCCGCTGTTCGTGGTGGCCGAACTGGCGTTCCTGCTGGGGCTGCGCCACGACTTGAAACAGGCCATCGAGCAGCGCTCGGGCCCGGTGGCCCTGCGGCACAAGAAAGCCATGATCTGAAGCCCGGGAACGCTTCGGGAATATTGGGCCGGCCCCCGCAGGAGCCGGCTTGCCGGCGAAGAGGCCTTCGAGCCAGGTGCAAGCCTGAAGGACGCTTTCGCTGGCAAGCCAGCTCCTACAGCGGGCGTGATGTCGGCGGGGTCAGAGGCTGGCGTGTTTCTGCCAGACCTTGGGCTTGAAGAACAGGGTTTCGCCACGGGCCAGGCCGATCAGGCTGTCGTGGTCCTTCACCACTTCGGCTTCGATCAGTTCGCTCTGCCCTTCCACCTTCAGGGTCACCCGGGTGGTGGCCCCCAGCGGACGGATATCCCGCACTTCGGCGGCGTGGTGGTCTTCCAGTTCGGAACGCGACAGCGACACTTCGTGAGGCCGGAACAGCACGTGGTTGTCCTCCCCCAGGTGCAGGCGGTTGGAGTCGCCGAGGAAGTGGTAGACGAAGTCGCTGGCCGGGTTCTCATAGACGTCCCCCGGGGAGCCGATCTGTTCGATCACGCCCTTGTTCATCACCACGATGCGGTCGGCCACTTCCATGGCTTCTTCCTGGTCGTGGGTAACGAATACCGAAGTCAGGTTGATGTCTTCGTGCAGCCGCGCCAGCCAGCGCCGCAGCTCCTTGCGCACCTTGGCGTCGAGGGCGCCGAAGGGTTCGTCCAGCAGCAGCACCTTGGGCTCGACCGCCAGGGCGCGGGCCAGGGCGATACGCTGGCGCTGGCCGCCGGAGAGCTGTTCCGGGTAACGGTCTGAGAGCCAGTCCAGCTGCACCATGTTCAGCAGCTCGTGGACCTTCTCGGCGATCTTGCTCTCGCTGGGGCGCTGGTTCTTCGGCTTCATGCGCAGGCCGAAGGCAACGTTGTCGAACACGCTCATGTGGCGGAACAGGGCGTAGTGCTGGAACACGAAACCGACGTTGCGATCACGCACGTCGTGGCCCGAGACATCCTCGCCGTGGAACACGATGCTGCCTTGGTCCGGGGTTTCCAGCCCGGCGATGATCCGCAGCAGGGTGGTCTTGCCGCAGCCGGACGGGCCCAGCAGGGCCACCAGCTCGCCGCTCTGGATGTCCAGGTTGATGCTGTTCAGGGCCTTGAAGGCGTTGAAGTTCTTGCTGACGTTACGGACTTCGATCGACATGACTTATTCCTCCGCGGCGCTGGCGCGCAGGCGGTTGATTCGGGATTCGCTCCACTGCTTGAGCAGCAGGATGAACAACGCAAGGATCAGCAACAGGCTGGCGACGGCAAAGGCGGCGACGTGGTTGTACTCGTTGTAGAGGATTTCCACGTGCAGCGGCAGGGTGTTGGTGACCCCGCGAATGTGCCCGGAAACCACCGACACCGCGCCGAACTCACCCATGGCCCGGGCGGTACACAGCACCACGCCGTAGATCAGGCCCCATTTGATGTTGGGCACGGTGACGTGCCAGAACATCTGCCAGCCATTGGCCCCCAGCAACCTGGCGGCCTCCTCTTCCTGGGTGCCCTGCTCCTGCATCAGCGGGATCAGTTCCCGGGCAACGAAGGGCACGGTGACGAAGATGGTGGCCAGGACAATGCCCGGCAAGGCGAAGACGATCTGGATGTCGTGGTCCGAAAGCCACGGGCCGAACAGGCCCTGGGCGCCGAACATCAGCACATAGACCAGGCCGGCGATCACTGGCGACACCGAGAACGGCAGGTCGATCAGGGTCACCAGGATGCTCTTGCCGCGGAACGAGTACTTGCTCACGCACCAGGCCGCGCTGACCCCGAACACCAGGTTCAGGGGCACCGAGATCAGCACCGCGATCACCGTGAGTTTCAGCGCCGACAGGGCGTCGGGCTCGAAGATCGCATCGAAGAACGCCCCCAGGCCGAGCTTCAGGCCCTGGGACACCACGATGAACAGCGGCAGCAGCAGGAACAGGGCGAAGATCAGCCAGCCGAGGCCGATCAGCAGGCGCCGCGAGGTGGCGCTGCCACGGCGGGCGGCGTTGGCGGAGGACGCGGCGGAAATGGACGATTGGGACATGATCGCGCCTCCTTAAGGTCGTTCGATGCGCCGCTGCAGCAGGTTGATCAGCAGCAGCAGAATGAAGGAAACCACCAGCATCAGCACGCCGATGGAAGTGGCGCCGGTGTAATCGTACTGGTCGAGCTTGACCATGATCAGCAGGGGCAGGATCTCGGTCTTCATCGGCATGTTGCCGGCGATGAAGATCACCGAGCCGTACTCGCCCACGCCCCGGGCAAAGGCCAGGGCAAAACCGGTGAGCCAGGCCGGCAGCAGGGCCGGTACCAGGATATGGCGGAACACCTGCCACGGCTTGGCACCCAGGCAGGCGGCGGCTTCTTCCACTTCACGGGGGATGTCCGCCAGCACCGGCTGCACCGTGCGCACCACGAATGGCAGGGTGACGAAGGTCAGTGCCAGGGTGATGCCCAGGGGGGTGTAGGCGATCTTGAAACCCAGGTCGGTGGCGAACTGCCCCACCAGGCCGGTGGGCGCGTAGAGCGCAGTCAGGGCAATGCCCGCCACGGCGGTGGGCAGGGCGAATGGCAGGTCGATCATGGCATCGATGATCTTGCGCCCGGGGAAGCTGTAGCGCACCAGGACCCAGGCCAGCAGGGTGCCGATGACGCCGTTGATGATGGCCGCATACAACGCGGTACCGAAGCTCAGCTTGAGCGCGGCGAGCACCCGTGGCGCCGAAATGATCGCCCAGAACTGTTCCCAGGTAAGTTGCGCGGCATGCACGAACATCGCCGCCAGGGGGATGAGCACAATCAGGCTGAGGTACACCAAGGTGTAGCCCAGCGTCAGCCCGAAGCCGGGTATGACGGGGGAGATACGACGCGACATAAGAGTCCTTGGTTAACGGAACGGATACGCAAAACCCGCAACTCAATGCGGGCTCTGCCTGGTAGGAGCCGGCTTGCCGGCGAAAGGGCCCGCAAGTCGTGCATTGCCCTCAGGGGCGCCTTCGCTGGCAAGCCAGCCCCTACAACAGGGTTATTGCGCCGTGTAGATCTGGTCGAACACGCCACCGTCATTGAAGAATTTCGGTTGGGCAGTTTTCCAGCCGCCGAAGTCCTTGTCGATAGTTACCAGGTCCAGTTTCGGGAACTGCTGGGCATATTTGGCGGCGATGTCCTTGTCCCGTGGGCGGTAGAAGTTCTTCGCGGCAATTTCCTGGCCGGCCGGGCTGTACAGGTGCTTGAGGTAGGCCTCGGCGATCTGGGTGTTGCCTTTCTTCTCGGCGTTCTTGTCCACCACCGCCACTGGCGGCTCGGCGAGGATCGACAGCGAAGGCACGACGATATCGAACTTGTCGGCGCCGCCGTCTTCCTTGAGGGCCAGGAAAGCTTCGTTTTCCCAGGCCAGCAGCACGTCGCCCTGGCCGTTGTTGACGAAGGTGATGGTCGAGCCGCGGGCCCCGGTATCCAGCACCGGTACGTGCTTGAACAGTTCTTTCACGTATTCCTGAGCTTTGGCCTCACTGCCACCGGCCTTCAGGCCGTAGGCCCAGGCGGCGAGGAAGTTCCAGCGTGCACCACCGGACGTTTTCGGGTTCGGGGTGATCACCGAGACGTCTTTCTTGATCAGGTCGCCCCAATCCTTGATGCCCTTAGGGTTGCCCTTGCGCACCAGGAACACGATGGTCGAAGTGTAGGGCGTGCTGGCGTCGGGCAGGCGCTTCTGCCAGTCCGCCGGCAGGGTCTTGCCGAGCTTGGCGATTTCGTCGATGTCACCGGCCAGGGCCAGGGTCACCACGTCGGCGCGCAGGCCGTCGATCACCGCCCGGCCCTGCTTGCCGGAGCCACCGTGGGATTGCTGGATCTTCACGTTGTCGCCCGGGTGGTCCTTCTTCCAGAAGTTCACGAACTCGGCGTTGTAATCCTGGTACAGCTCACGGGTCGGGTCATAGGACACATTGAGCAGCTCATAGTCCTTGGCAACGGCAGAACCGGCGAAAACGGCGCTGGCGAGGGCGGCCAGGGCATAACGGCGAATCGACGACATGGTGAAGCTCCTGAAATTTTTTAAGGTGCTGGCATTTTTCTTATGGCGATTTCAGCCCGCATTCGAAAAGGAACGCTGGGATTCGTGCAGGGGGTCATGGATGACGCCCTCCGGTTGACCAGTCGGGCCTCTCGTTCGCGAGAGGGTGACGCGGTGTTCAGCGAGGTACTTTCAACTCGGTTTGTGGCCGGGCTGCTGCAGACGGAATTTTTCCTTGCGTTCGATCTGCACGACCTGGGCGTTGTGCACGGTGATTTCCACCGCACCGAAGCGCAGGTCGCGCAGTGCGCTTTGAATTTCCCGCAAGATGGTTGCTTCGTCCTGGCCGTCAACGCTACGTAGAGATGCGCTCATGGTGTTGCTCCTGAGTGGGATGTGCCTGGCAGTGGCGGCACTGCTTGCGGCGTGAGAGCAATACTAGATAGGGCCGGATATTCTTAAAAATACTATTTAAGAATGTTTATATAACCAGAAGAAATTATTCGAGCTGACAGCAGCTTAGCCCCAACCCTGTAGCCGCTGCCGAGCTTCAGCGAGGTTGCGCAAAGGCCCCCAGGGCCTTGCCTGGCGCCCTTGCGCCAAACCTCAACACCGCGCCTGCCACGTCGGTATGCCGCCCAAACCGTTCGCAGCCTGCGCCAGCGGCTACAGGGATCAACGGATCTGCGGGGCGTTGCTCCAGACCAGTTGCGCCGCCGGCATCGGCCGGCCGAACCAGTAGCCCTGGCCCAGGTCGCAGGCGTGCTCCAGAAGGAAACGCGCCTGTTCCACCTGCTCGATACCCTCGGCATGCACCTGCATGCCCATGCTCTGGGCCAGGGCAATGATGACCCGGGATATCGCTGCATCGTCCTCGTCGAACGGCAGGCCGGCGACAAAACCCTGGTCGATCTTGAGCTTCTGCACCGGCAGGCGCTTGAGCCGCAGCAGGGAGGAGTAGCCCGTGCCGAAGTCGTCGATGGCCAGGCGAATACCCAGCTCGCGCAAACGGTGCATCTGCTCCAGGGCCACTTCGGGATCGTCCATCACCGCGCTTTCGGTGACTTCCAGCTCCAGGTAGGCCGGGTCCAGCCCGGTCTCGTGCAGCACCTGGGCCACCTGCTGGTACAGCTCGCTGCGGGCGAACAGGCGGGTCGAGACATTCACCGCGATAAACGACAGCACCACGCCATCGGCCTGCCACTGGCACATCTGCCGGCAAGCCTGCTGCATGACCCAGGCATCGATCTCGGCGATCATCCCGGTGCGCTCGGCAATCGGTATGAACTCCGCCGGCGACACCAGCCCGCGCTCGGGATGCTCCCAGCGCACCAGGGCCTCGACGCCTACCAGGCGGCTGGTCTTGAGGTCGTGCACCGGCTGGTAATAGACCCGCAGTTCCTGCTGGTCCAGGGCGCGGCGCAGCTCGAAGGCGATTTCCACCCGCTGCTGGGCATGGGCGGTGAGCTCCTCGGTGTACAGGGCGTAACCGTTGCGCCCGGCGCTTTTGGCCTTGAACAGCGCCGCATCGGCGTTGCGCAGCAGTTGGCTGGCACTCAACGCGTCGCTGGGAAACAGGCTGATACCGATACTGGCGTTGATCACCACCTGCTGCTCGCCGAGCTGGAAGGGCTCCTTGAGGCCGTCGATGATGCGCTGGGCCAGGGCCGCCGCCTGCACCAGCTGCGGGCAGCTTTCGGCCAGCACCGCGAACTCGTCGCCGCCCAGGCGCGCCAGGGTGATGCCCGGGCCGAACATCCCGCCCAGGCGCTCGGCCACCGCCTTGAGCAGCTGGTCGCCGACGTTGTGTCCCAGGCTGTCGTTGATCATCTTGAAGTGGTCCAGATCGATCATCAGCATGGCGCAGCCGCGCTTGTGGATCTGCGCCGAAGCCAGGGCCTGTTCGGCACGGTCGGTGAACAGCAGGCGGTTGGGCAGGTCGGTCAGCGGATCGTGATGGGCCAGGTGAGCCAGCTCGTGCTCGGAATCCTTGATCGCGCTGATGTCGGAAAATACCGCAACGTAATGAGTCAGCTCGCCCTGCTCATCGCGGATCGCGCGGATGGTCTGCCATTGCGGGTAGATCTCGCCGCTCTTGCGCCGATTCCAGATTTCACCGCTCCACTCATCGGTCTTCTGCAACGAGTCGAACATCGATTGATAGAACTGCGCCGAATGATGCCCGGACTTGAACAGGCTCGGCTGGCGGCCCAGCACCTCTTCGCGCTGGTAGCCGGTGATTTCGATGAAGGCGCGGTTGACGTGGACGATCTGCCCCTGGGTATCGCTCACCAACACCCCTTCGCGGGTGCAGTCGAACACCGCCGCCGCCTGGCGCAGGCGCTCGCGGTCCTTCTGCTGGTGGCGCAGCCAGCGATCGGCCCCCAACACCCGCAGCAGACGGGCCCGGGCGAAGAAGATCAGCACCGCGCTGACCACCGCCCAGGCATAGCCGCCAACCAGTTGCCAATGGGCCCGATCGGAAAACTCATCGAAGAAACTGCTCAATAAGTAACCACTGAACTGCAACCAGACCAGCGACAACAGCAGATAGAGCAGCGCGGCACGCAAACCATTGCGATAAGAAACCGACATAAGTCCGTCTATTTCCACACGAAAAGTTTGGGATTATAGAGGAAGAAACATTCCGCCACTCTTATCTGAAAGGGCGACTGGTTTTCTCAGTGGGCTTAGTGATAATGCCTGGGCTGTTTTTTTCTTTATCGAGGGCCTTATCGCCTATGTGGTACGAAGGTTTACTTGGCTTGTCCGCCTGGCAACTGGTGGCAGTCACCCTGTTGATGACCCACGTGACCATTGTCGCGGTCACGGTCTATCTGCATCGCTATTCCGCGCACCGTTCCCTGGAACTCAACGCCGGCCTGAAACATTTCTTCCGCTTCTGGCTGTGGCTGACCACGGCGCAGAACACCCGCGAGTGGACCGCCATCCACCGCAAGCACCACGCCAAGTGCGAAACCGCCGACGACCCCCACAGCCCGGTGGTCAAGGGCCTGTCCACCGTGCTGCGCAAGGGCGCAGAGCTGTATCGCGAAGAGGCGAAGAACCCGGAGACCCTGCGCATCTACGGCAAGAACTGCCCGGAAGACTGGATCGAACGCAACCTCTACAGCCGCTACAAGCTGGGCGGCGTGGCGCTGATGGCAGCCATCGACCTGCTGCTGTTCGGCACCATCGGCATCACCATCTGGGCCATCCAGATGATGTGGATTCCATTCTGGGCCGCCGGGGTCATCAATGGCCTGGGGCATGCGGTGGGCTACCGCAACTTCGAATGCCGCGACGCCGCCACCAACCTGGTGCCCTGGGGCATCATCGTCGGCGGCGAAGAGCTGCACAACAACCACCACACCTACCCCAACTCGGCCAAGCTCTCGGTGAAGAAGTGGGAGTTCGACCTGGGCTGGGCCTGGATCAAGGTCTTCAGCTTCCTGCGTCTGGCCAGGGTCCAGCGCGTGGCGCCAATCGCCCACCGGGTCGAAGGCAAGGGCCACCTGGACATGGACACCGCCATGGCCATCCTCAACAACCGGTTCCAGATCATGGCCCAGTACCGCAAGCTGGTGATCGGCCCGCTGGTGAAACAGGAACTGGCCAAGGTCGATCATTCGGTGCGCCACCAGTTCCACCGCGCCAAGCGCCTGCTGTCCCGGGAAACCAGCCTGCTGGAAGACCGCCACCACCTGCGCATCCAGAGCATGCTGGAGCACAGCCAGGCCTTGAAGGTGATCTACGAGAAGCGTCTGGCCCTGCAGCAGATCTGGGTCAAGACCAGCTCCAACGGCCACGACATGCTCGCGGCCATCAAGGATTGGGTACACGAGGCCGAGGCCAGCGGCATTCAGTCCCTGCGTGATTTCGCCCATCAGCTCAAGACCTATTCCCTGCGCCCCACCACCGCCTGACCCCAGCCCCTCGCCACTCCCGTGGCGAGGGGCTGCCCTTCTGAAATCAAGCCTTGCAGGCCCCTCTCGACCGTCTGGCGGGCGCTCGCGCTATCGCTGTAGCGGCCGGGAACTTAGCGCCCGATCCCCTATCTCAAACAACACTTCGCCACCCAGGCGGGCTTGGTTGTAGCCGCTGCCTAACGGCGCGCGGCACGCCCTTTGAGATCTGTGCCGATGGTCAACAAGAACCCACACACTCCCTCTGCGCTTCCACAGTGGCCCGAAGCCGCGCAAACCCTGATGGCCCTGATGCATGCACAGGGCGAAGTGGCCCGCCTGACCGAACGCGAGCAGCTGTTCAGCTCGCTGCTGGTCAGTGTCAACGCGGTGCTCTGGGCCTTCGACTGGGACAGCCGCCAGGTGCTGTACGTCAGCCCGGCCTATGAACGGATCTTCGGTCGCCCCGCAGGCCTGCTCCTGGCGGACTGCAATCAATGGCGCGACAGCATCTACCCCGATGACCTGGAGTACGCCGAGCGCAGCCTGGCCCAGGTCCTGGAAAAGGGCGCGGTGGAAGATCGCGAGTACCGCATCATCGATGCCCAGGGCCAGGTGCGCTGGCTCAGCGACAAATGCTTCATCAACCGCAATGCCGAGCCCGGGCAACGCCTGATCGTGGTCGGCATCGCCGAAGACATCACCGAAAAGAAGCAGCTGGAAACCGAGTTGCAACGCCTGGCCACCACCGACGTGCTGACCCAGAGCAGCAACCGTCGGCACTTCTTCGAATGCGCCAACCGCGAGTTCGAGCAGGCGCGCCTGCAAGGCTCGTCCCTGGCCTTCTTGCTGCTGGATATCGATGACTTCAAAGTGATCAACGACACCTACGGCCACCCCGAAGGCGACATCGTCCTGCAGCGCATCGCCGAAAGCGGGCGCGCGGCCCTGCGTCGCGGCGACCTGTTCGGGCGGATCGGTGGCGAGGAGTTCGCCGCGGTTTTTCCCGGCTGCACCGCGGACATGGCGCGCCAGGTGGCCGAGCGCCTGCAACGGGAGATCCAGCGCCAGAATTTCAGCCACCAGGGCCAGACGTTCACCATCACCGTGAGCCAGGGCCTGACCGGCCTGCTGGCGGAAGACGAAAGCCTGGACAACCTGTTCGCCCGCGCCGACAGCGCCATGTACGAAGCCAAGCGCCAGGGCAAGAACCGCATCATCACCGGATAAACCCGCGATCACTCGCCCGTAGGAGCTGGCTGGCCCGCGAAGGCGCCCGCAAGGCTTGCACAAGACTCCAAGGCCTCTTCGCCGGCCAGCCGGCTCCTACAGTGGTTCAGCCCTTGCGCAGGCGGGTCAGTTCCGGCAGCCCGACCTTCAGCAGCCGCGCGGTCTTGCAGCGCGCGATCTCTTCCACCCCTTCGTGCTCGGTCAGCCGCGCCAGCTGCGCCGCCAGGTTCATCACCAGTGCCTCGCGGGAATACACCCCACCGCCCAACTGGTAGATCGAGGCAATCAGTTCCCGCAGTTCAAGGGGCATGCGCCAGCGGGTCCGCAGCGCCGAGCCGTAGGCCGCGCCAAAGCGCTCCAGGGCATCGCCGATTTCTTCCTGGTCGTCCAGCTCGCCGCCGGCCTGTTTCCACTCCTGCAGGCAACGCAGCAGCGCCAGGTCGCCCAGGCGATGCAGTAGCCCGGCGCAGTAGCAGCGCTCCTGGTCCAGGTCCAGCAAGCGCGCCAGGGTCCGGCCGTATTCCGCGGTATGCAGGGACAGCTCCCAATAGCGCTCGGCATAGTCGGCCAGGGCCGGATCGCTCAGGCGCGCGCTGCGCTTGAGGGTCAGGCCGAGGATCAGGTTCATGCTCTGCCCGGTGCCCAGCCGATGCAGGGCCTGGGACAGGGTCTGCACGCCGTCGCCATGGTGCTGCGCGGCGCTGTTGGCTGCAGCGATCAGCACCGCGGTGACCTGGGGATCGGTGCGGATCTCTTCCTCCAGCACCTTGAGATCCAGGCCTTCGGGGTTGAGGCTGCGCTTGACCGCCAGTTGCACATCGGTGAGCAGCGGCGCGCCGTCGGCCACATCGCGCCGGCGTTCGAGAAAGGGCCACAGGGTCATGCCCGGCGCCAGGGCCGGCACCTCGCAGGAGACTTCCTGGCCGGCGTCCAGCAGCAGGCCCTGCAGGCGCTGGGTCAGCCCCTCCATGTTCAGGGGCTTGGTCAGGTAGGCAGTGGGCGCCAGGGGCAAGGCCTCGCGCACGCTGGCGCTGTCGCTGCGCACGCTCAGCAGGATGAACGGCTGCACCGGGTTGCGCTTGCGCTGGCGCACCGCGCGCAACAGCGACAGGCCATCGATGCCCGGCAGCTCCCAATCGGCAATGATCAGGTCATAGGGTTTGGCGCTCAGCAGGTCCATGGCCTCCTGACCGTCGGCACACAAGTCCAGACGCGCATCACAGCGCACGTTCAACAGCACTTGCTTGAGCAAATCACGAGACCAGGGATCAGCCTCGGCAATCAGCACGCGAGGTACAGCGGGTAAATCAACAGCGGTCATGCAGCACGCTCCCTAGGCAATCCCTTGCACCTTAGTCAATGCACGGGCTTCCATACAGCGCAAATCCCGCTGAAGCCGCCTGAGGACGAAAAAAAACCCGCCGAAGCGGGTTTTTCTGTCGATCAGGTCACAGCGTCATCAGAGTTCAGCGAAGCACTCTTCGATGATGGCCAGGCCTTTGTCCAGCTGCGCATCCGGCGAGGTCAGCGGTACCAGAACCCGCAGAACGTTGCCGTAGGTGCCGCAGGACAGCAGGATCAGCCCCTTGTCGCGAGCCTTGGCCACGACCTGGGCCACGGCAGCGGCGTTCGGCTTGTGGCTGTCGCCATTCTCGAACAGTTCCACCGCGATCATCGCGCCCAGGGCACGCACTTCACCGATCACCGGGTACTTGGCCTGGATGGCCTTGAGGCCGGTCACCAGGCGCTCGCCAACAGCCTTGCAGCGATCCAGCAGGTGCTCTTCCTCGAACACTTCCATCACCGCCAGGGCCGCCGCACAGGCGATCGGGCTACCGGCGTAGGTGCCGCCCAGGCCGCCTGGAGCGATGGCGTCCATGTACTCGGCCTTGCCGCAGACACCGGCCAGCGGGAAGCCGCCGGCGATGGACTTGGCGAAGGTGGTCAGGTCGGCGGTAACGCCCATCTGTTCCATGGCGAAGAAGGTGCCGGTACGGCCAGCGCCGGTCTGCACTTCGTCAGCGATCAGCAGGATGCCGTGCTGGTCGCACAGGGCGCGCAGGCGCTTCATGAACTCTTTGGGCGCGACGTAGAAGCCGCCTTCGCCCTGCACCGGCTCGATGATGATCGCGGCGATATCACGAGGCTCGGCGTCGTTCTTGAAGATGCGCTCGATGCTGGCGATGGAGTCGTCGATGCTCACGCCGTGCAGTTCATTCGGGTACAGCGCGCGGAAGATGCCGCCTGGCATCAGGCCCATGCCGGCCGAGTAAGGCACGACCTTGCCGGTCAGGCCCAGGGTCATCATGGTGCGGCCGTGGTAGGCGCCGGTGAAGGCGATCACGCCGGCGCGGCCAGTGGCGGCACGGGCGATCTTCACGGCGTTCTCTACGGCTTCGGAACCGGTGGTCACCAGCAGGGTTTTCTTGGCGAAATCACCTGGCACCTTGGCGTTGATTTTCTCGCACAGCTCCACGTAAGGCTCGTAGGCCAGGACCTGGAAGCAGGTGTGGGTCAGCTTGTTCAGTTGCTCGGTCACCGCGGCGATGATCTTCGGGTGCACGTGACCGGTGTTCAGTACCGCGATACCGCCGGCGAAGTCGATGAACTCGCGGCCTTCAACGTCGGTGACGGTGGCGTTCTTCGCGCTGTCGGCGAAGATCGGGTGAATCTGGCCAACACCGCGCGGTACAGCGGCTTCACGGCGTTTCATCAAAGATGCGTTGGTCTTGCTCATAGTGTCCTCATTCACCGCTGCGGCAGCGGTGTGATTCAAGGGTTGCGGGGCGGGGAAGCGCCTGCGACAGCATGCGATGATCGACTGTCGGAGCGGTCCCGGGCCACCTTGAAAAGTGCGTTTTTTAAAGCTGCGCAGGGGGACAGCGCTCTCGTGCCCCCGGCGCTTGAAACCGGATCAGATACCCAGGCAGAGGTATTTGATTTCCAGGTAATCCTCGATCCCGTACTTGGAACCTTCACGGCCCAGGCCCGAGGCCTTGATGCCGCCGAACGGCGCCACTTCGTTGGAGATCAGGCCGGTGTTGACCCCGACCATGCCGTATTCCAGGGCCTCGGCCACACGGAACACACGGCCCAGGTCGCGGGCATAGAAGTACGAGGCCAGGCCGAATTCGGTGTCGTTGGACATGGTGATGACTTCGGCTTCGTCTTTGAAGCGGAACAGCGGCGCCAGTGGGCCAAAGGTTTCTTCCTTGGCCACGGCTGCATCCTTGGGCACGTTGACCAGGATGGTCGGCTCGAAGAAGTTGCCTTCCATGGACTTGCCGCCGGCCAGCAGGGTCGCGCCTTTTTTCAGGGCGTCGGCGATGTGTTCCTGGACCTTGGCCACGGCTTTTTCGTCGATCAGCGGGCCAGTGGTGGTGCCTTCTTCCAGGCCGTTGCCAATCTTCAGCTTGGCCACTGCTGCCTTCAATTTCTCGGCGAAGGCGTCGTAGACCGAATCCTGGATGTACAGGCGGTTGGCGCAGACGCAGGTCTGGCCGTTGTTGCGGTACTTGGAGATGATCGCGCCTTCGACGGCCTTATCCAGGTCCGCGTCGTCGAACACGATGAACGGCGCGTTGCCGCCCAGCTCCAGGGAGACTTTCTTGATGTCCTTGGCGCATTCGGCCATCAGCTGGCGACCGATCTCGGTGGAGCCGGTGAACGACAGCTTGCGCACGATCGGGTTGCTGGTGAGCTCGCCGCCGATGTCGCCGGCGCTGCCGGTGACCACACTCAGCACGCCTTTCGGGATGCCGGCACGGTGCGCCAGTTCCACCAGGGCCAGGGCCGAGAACGGGGTTTGCGAAGCGGGCTTGATGACCATGGTGCAACCGGCGGCCAGGGCCGGGCCGGCTTTACGGGTGATCATCGCCGCCGGGAAGTTCCACGGGGTGATGGCCGCGGTCACGCCGATCGGCTGCTTGATCACGATCAGGCGCTTGTCGGGCTGGTGGCCGGGAATCACGTCGCCGTAGATGCGCTTGGCTTCTTCGGCGAACCATTCGATGAAGGAGGCGGCGTAGGCGATTTCGCCCTTGGCTTCGGCCAGCGGCTTACCCTGCTCCAGGGTCATCAGGCGACCCAGGTCGTCCTGGTTCTCGATCAGCAATTCATACCAGCGGCGCAGCTTGGTGGCGCGCTCCTTGGCGGTCAGGGCACGCCAGGCCGGCAGGGCCTTGTCGGCGGCCTCGATGGCGCGGCGGGTTTCGGCAGCGCCCATCTTTGGCACGGTACCGAGGATTTCACCGGTAGCGGGGTTGTTGACCTTGATCGTCTGGCCGTTGTCCGCGTCGACCCAAGCTCCATCGATGAAGGCTTGTTGGCGGAACAACTGGGCGTCTTTGAGCTGCATGTCGGCTTCCTTAACAGCACCGCGCATACGCGGGGCGAATTGTGATTGTAGAAAGGCGCCAGGTCAGGAGGAGAGCGCCGGGGCGCTGTCACCAGCCCGTGGCCAGGCTGCCGTCAGGAAAATCGTTCACTGGGTAAAAGCACGAAAAAGTCGCACACAAGAATAGACGTGCGTTTGGGCACCCAGGCAAGAGCGTTTGAAATCTCAAACGAATCCTAGGGTCAACGGGGGTAAAGGACAATAGGCTGTTCGAAAAAAAGAACGTAAAGGCGCCTAGCGGTAAAAAATCCGCTTCAACCTCCCATGCCGCCGGGCAAAAGACAACGCCCCCGCAGCCTATGGCAGGCGGCGGGGGCGCTGGTATGGCGCCTGTGGAACGGTCAGCTACTGAACGACTTGAGCACCGTCAACAGGCTGGTGAGGTTGTCGGCCACACCGCCCTGGGCGACTTTCTCGGTGGCCGACGCACCGGCGGTGGTGTCGACGCTGTAGATCTGCATCACGCCCTGGTTGGTGGCCGCCTGGGCCAGGGTGTTTTGCTGCTGCTGCGCCGAAACCGAGTTCTGGAACAGGATGGCCACGGACTGGCCCATGGACTGGTAGATGGTGCCCATCGACATGGCTGGCGCTTCGGCGACGACCTTGACGTTGGTCTGGGTGACGGCATCGGTGATTTGCGGACTGACTGTGCTCATAAAAACTCCATTTTTTCAGCAGGTAGGTTCAACGGAAAATCAGGCTTTCAGCCATCAGCTCTGAAAGGACTTGAGAACCGTCAACAGGCTGGTGAGGTTGTCGGAGACCCCGCCCTGGGCGACTTTTTCGGTGGCCGCCGCCCCGGCGGTAGTGTCGACGCTGTAGATCTGCATCACGCCCTGGTTGGTGGCCGCCTGGGCCAGGGTGTTTTGCTGCTGCTGCGCCGAGACCGAGTTCTGGAACAGGATCGCGGTGGCCTGGGCCATGGATTGGTAGATGGTGCCCATCGCCATGGCCGGCGCTTCAGCGACGACCTTGACGTTGGTCTGGGTGACGGCATCGGTGATTTGTTCGTTTACAAGTGGCATGGCTCAACTTCCTTTGTTAGGCACACGGAGCATTCCGTGTCATTGAGTGAACGTGGCAGCCCTGATGCTGTGAAGCGGGGCTTGAACGGCCTTGCGGTTATTTCAGGGGGCCCTTATTGCCCACTGCCGGCGGTCAGTTGCTTGAGGGTGTCTTCGACTTTCTGCGACAGCCCGGCCATCCGCGCCTCGACCGCGGCTTTCACCTCCTGCTGGACCAGGGCGCTGATCATTGCCTTGAGCTGCGGGTCGTCCGCCGGGAAGCTGGCCGGGGACAGTGCCGGCGCCAGCGCCGCCGCGGCGGCTGCAGCGGCGGCGGTCGTCACCAGGCCGGCCCCGGGGGGCGATACCGACAGCGGCTCCTCGGACTCGGCGGCCGCCAGCAATTGGCGCAGCACCAGCTCCCGCGCCTGGGGATCGGCCTTGCCCGCGGCGGCGGAACCGGCCAGTTGATCGATGATCTGTCGGGTGCGCAGCCCATCGGACTGCATCAGCTCCGTGGCCCGCTGCCGCGCCTGATCGACGCTCTGTTGCGCGGCCCTGGACATGTCCAGCGGCTTGTCCTGGGCAAATGCCTCCAGTACCTGGCGCTCGACCTGGGTCAACGGGCGTTTCAGATACTTCTCGGCAAAGCCGAATATCGTCGCCATCGGGGTCTGCTCTTCATTCGCCATTGCATGCTCCTTACTCAATGAATGACGTTGAAGGGCTGGGCACCGGGTCCGTCGAACTTCAACGCCAGGGGGAAAGCCTGTGTCGCGGTCATGCTCCTGGCCGTGCAGGCCCCGGGCACCTGGCGCGCCCGGGGCGCTTGCTCAGGAGGACGGTGTGCGATTGGCCAGGGTGCTGCTGTACTTGGTGATGCTCTGGTCGATCTTGTCGATGGCCACGCCGGCCGCGTCGGCCTCCATGGCTCCGGCAGCCGCCGCCACCGCAGCCGCCGCGCCCACCAGCAGATCGGTGACCAACGCGCCCAGGGCATCCTCGGCAGCCCCCTTGACGTTCTCTTTGACGATGTTCTCGGTCATCTGCTTGAGCAGCACCGCCTGGGCCGCCAGAGCCAGCTTGCTGACCCCGTCGAAATACCCCGCCGCCGACTGCGCCACCAGGCCGGCGGCCTGGCTGATCATCATGTCCGGCGCTGCTGCGATCTGCGCCGGGGCATAGCTGAAGGTCTGGGCATTGCTGAACTGCACCGCCTGGACAATCTGGCTGTTCAGGGCATCGGTGCTGTCGCTGCTGGGCGTGCCGGCCTGCTTGAGCAGGTGCGCGTTCATCGTCTGCATCATCGAGGGCTGCGCCGGGCCTGCAGGCGATGGAGCAGGTTCGGGCGCCGGCGCGCTGGCCGTCGAGGCGGCGTCACCGGCCATCGCCGAGGGTGCCTCAGGCTCGGCGGCTACAGCAGCGGCGCCAGGGTCGGCCGCCGCGCCGGCGCTTTCATCGGCCGCGGCTGCGGGTGGGGTTTTCTTCTTGAACCAGGCCATGACGATTCTCCCGGGCGGTCAGCCCTACTCGCCGATCGCCATGATCAGCGCCACGGCCTTGGACACCACCGCATTGGAGATCTGGTTGAGCGCCTGCTGGCTGTTGACCGCGTTCTGCAAAGACAAGCCGGCCGAGTGGCTGGCCACCTGGTACAGCGAGGCGATGGCCTGGGCCGGAGCCTCGGCCACGACCTTGACGTTGGTCTGGGTGACGGCATCGGTGATCTGCGAGTTGACCATTGGATCGGGCATACATCTCTCCTTAGATGGAATGGCCCACCGCAGAAGGCGGCGGCACCGGCTACAGCATCGAAAACAGGCTCACTGAACAGGAACGCCCGAGCGAGCCGGCTGTGAAACCTCAGGCCGCATCAACGCAACTGCGCCCGCAACAGCTGCACATACTTGCGCGCCAAGGGCTGGTTCATGCCCAGCTCGGCGGCGATGTGGGGATAGGGCAGGTCGTCGACAAACTTTAGTTCAAACAGGCGGCGCTTCTTCGGCGGCAGTTGCGCCACCCGTCGACTGAGCAGGGCCAGGGTCTCCAGCAATTCCACCTGGTCGAGCACCGACATCTGCGGGGCCTCCAGCTGCTGCAGCGGGTCATCCTCGAGCCCGGCGAAATCCACAAACAGGCGCTGCTCCCGGGCCTGCCGGCGGCAGCTGTCGACAAACACATGATCGAGCACCAGGAACAGAAAGCCCTGGGGGTCGCGAATCCGCTCCGGCGAGCGGCGAAAGAACAGCAGCGCCTTGATCGCCGTGGCCGCCAGCCACTCTTGGGCACCATCGGCGTTGCCCCGCGCCAACTGCCGGGCGCGGCGCTGCAAACCGGGCAATACCGCCCTCCAGCTGGCTTCGAACAGTTGGTCCGGCAGGCCCGCTTGCAGGCCGCCCGGCATGGAACAGTTCATCTCCTGCACCTCCCTGTGCCCCGTGATTGCACGGTTCTGACTGCAGGTTGCGCGCAGGTACGAAGAAGCTTCAGCAGGAAAAACTGCCACTACGGCCCGGGTTTCCGGGGGTTGCGACGGACAAGCACCAGCCGATGAAAACCGGCGTGGACGCCCCGAGTCGACATAGGTATGATGTCGCCCGCACTGCACTCGTAGCTCAGCTGGATAGAGTACTGCCCTCCGAAGGCAGGGGTCGTGGGTTCGAATCCCGCCGAGTGCGCCATCTTCAGCGAAAAAGCCCCAGGTCTTACGGCCTGGGGCTTTTTTGTTGATCCGCGATGCAAAACGGCGCAATGCCCGAACGGCACCCCGCACACATGACGGCCCTGGGCTGTCCTGGCGAAGCGCAACTTGCTACATTCGCCGCCCCCGGACAGGAGGTCCCGATGCTGCGCCATCCCCTGCACAATCAACCCTTCGAGCCCCAGATACGCGACTGGGTCACCTGGTTCATGGGCTATGACATGCCCCCGGCCCTGGATGCCGAACTGAACCGCTACAACCCCAATGACCCGGACGACCGCGAATACCTGGTCCGCCACTACGGCCTGATGCGCCACGGTTCCCGGGAGAATTTCCGGCATCGACAGCGGCTGGTGGAGGTGCTGCAAGCGGCCCTGGATGACCCGGACTATGACTTCGAACAGATCTGGGAGCCCATCGAGGACGACTACGAATACGATCAGTGGCCCAGCAACTGGCCAGGGGTGATCGACAACAGCCGGGACCTCTTCCAGCGCCTGCTGAACGCGGCACGGGAGCGCTGGCAGGAAGACCTGGTCCGCGCGCAATTGCCTTCGCTGGCAGAGTGCCGGGCAATCCCGCACCGTGAGCGTTTCGGCGGGGATTGGCTGTTCGGCATCGACAACCCTGAAGCCTGGCGGGCCGAGTTCGATGTGACCGCCACGCCCTATGACCTGGAGACCCAGGGCCCGCAGTTCCAGGGCGAGCAACTGAGCCTGCACCTGAGCGGTGAACTGCCGCGCTTGTCTGTGCCTGCCAGCTGGCCGGTGATCGAGGCGGCGACCCACTGCAGTTTCGTGCTCAAGGTCCAGGGCATCAGCGAACTGGCGGTCAGCGGCACGCGCTTCGACGGGCGCATGCGCACCCAGCTCACTCGCCTGGGCCCCGGTTATCACCTGCGCCTGGAAATCGGCTTCGATTGCGTGATCGAATGCGTGGCGTTATCTGTGAGCATCGCCGACGTCAAGGGAACACCCGATGAAAAGCAACTTTGAAGTGGCTCTGGAGCGCGAGGAAGTGCTGCAGTTCTTTCGCGGCCAGGGCCAGTACCTGACACGGGACGGCGATTGGGACGAGCACCTGTACTGCATCAATTGGCCGGGGATCTTCGCCTACCTGCGGGACAACGCCGACGGCGCACAGCAACTGAGTGCCAGCTTCGAGCGCTACGCGTACAGCGTCGAGGAAAGCATTGAGGACTGTTTCGGCCTGCGGGAAAACCTGTTCTGCTACTACTCGACCCGAGCCCGCTGGGCGCCCGAGAGTGTCGACCTGCTGGGGCAATTGCCGGAGCCCTGCCGGCGGCGGATCGTGCAGCGCCTGAGCTGGTATCGCTGGCAAGTGGAAAACCACGCCCGGCTGCTGCCGGAACGGGCTCGGCGCATGACCGCGGACGGTGCCTGCGCCGAGTTCATCGAGTTGCCCGCCACCCCCTACGCCTGAGCGCCGGGGCTGCCGGATCACTCCTCCTCGACGGCGTCGGAGTGCGGGTCCGCCTGATCGTCTTCGTCGTCGGCCTGCTGATCGAGGTCCTCGCCCTCTTCAAGGCCAAAGTCCTTGCGGCTTTCCTTGATGGCCTGGCGCAGCTCCGCGCCCTTGATCGGGCAGTTCAACATTGCAGCAATACGGTCGATGCGGGGTGCCATGACCGGCCTCTCACTTTCTGGAAACTGGGCAGATAGTGCGCGTTTTCCGCTGCGACAGCCAACCCCCGCACCTTATTGACGACGCAAGGCTTGCAGGCGCGCGTCCAGATCCTCCTGTGGATAAGTTTCCTGCAGCTGGAGCAGCAGCTCGGCCGCCGCGCGGTTCTGGCCCTCGTCCCATAGACGCAGCACTGTCTGCAGTTGCTCATTCAATCGCTTGATCGCCCGGGGCGCGACCGGCGCCGACATGCGCTTGGCCAGCTTGCTCGACTCGGCCCTGGGCTTGGCCATCGCAGGTGGCGCTGCATCAGCGGACGCTTCCATCTCCGGCGCCGCGGCAAAACTGCCGACAGGGGCCGCCGGAGCGATGGGCGAAGGGGCAGCCGGCTCAGGGACGCTCAAGGCCCCGGCCAACTCGGCGGAACGTGGCGCCGCCTGGCGTGCCATGGGCGCAGCTGGGGCTGGAGCGGGCGCAGGGACAAAGGCCTGCTCTTGTGGATAGTGCTCCGGGGAAGGCCGCAGCAAACCGATGACCAGCGCCACGCCAAACAGACTGGCAAAAGCCAGTTGATAACGCGGCCGCAGGCAGGCCTGCATCCAGCGTTGCCAGAAGCCGGGCTTGGGCGCCGGGGCTTCGCGGCGGGCAGTGGCCAGGATCAGGGCGTCGAGATGGGCCGGTGGCTCCTGGGTACTGTGTTGGCGGATATGCGCCAGCATCTGCTCTTCGGGGGTTGGGGTCTGTCGGGCGTCAGTCATGTGAGTACCTCCTCGGCCAGGAGCCGACGCAATTTTTTCAACGCATAGCGGAAACGGCTTTTCACCGTTTCCAGGGGAGCCTGGGTCAGGCTGGCGATTTCCGGCAGTTCCAGGTCGCCGTGGGCCCGCAGCAGGAACACCTCGCGCTGGTCTTCGGGCAGGTCCTGCAGGGCGGCTTCGATACGCTGCTGGTCGCGGCACAGGCTCAGTTGCTGTTCGGGGCCGGGGGCATGGTCGGCTTCACCGTGCAGTTGTTCGTCATAGCTGTCGTGCAACGGGTTGCGCTGGCCGTGCTTGCGCCAGTGGTCGATCAAGCGGTTGCGGGCAATCTGGTACAACCAGGTCCGGAAGCTGGCCCGGCCCTGGGGCTGGCTGGTGCTGCGGATCAGGCTGAGCCAGGTTTCCTGGTAGACCTCATCCGCCAGCTCGGCCTTGCCACACAGGCTCAGCACAAAGCGATACAAGCCCTGGCGATGGCGCTGGTAAAGCACCTCTAAGGCCGCGGGGTCTCCGGCACGGTAACGCGCCAGCAGCGTTTCATCGCTGCTGGCGTCGCTGGTGGATTGGGCAGCAGACATAGGGCGGTTGAACTCCTGTTCACTGCGGGTCTGAGGTCTACTCAAGGCGGCTCTGCACTTGGCTCAAGTCCACGGGCTGCGCCGCCTGGGCTTTCGGCGCCTGAGTTTGCAGACTTTGCGCCAGCTCCACCAGCTGTACGAACTCGCCTCGCAGGCCGTAAGGGTCGGCACCCTTGGCGCCCTGGGCCAGCTTGACCGTGTCGGCCAGGCTGAAGTTGCCGGTGTAGCGGCCGTCCTTGAGCTGCTGGGAGAACGCCGCCACGGCTGCGGCGAAGCGCAGGTCGGGGCTGGCCGCCGCCAGGCTGCCGGGCTGCTGGGCACTGATGGGCCGTTCGATCAGGCGGCTGCTGCCGCCTTCCGGCGCCTTGTAGCGCAGCCGCAGCATGGCCAGCTCGCCCTGCTTGCCACCCTGTTGCGGCGCCTTGGCCTGGGCATAACGCAGCGGCTCCAGCCAACCCTTCTCGCCAGCCGGGACAATTTCATACAACGCGGTAACCGTATGCCCTGCACCGATTTCCCCGGCGTCGACCTTGTCGTTGCTGAAGTCTTCTCGCTTGAGTGCACGGTTCTCATAACCCAGCAGGCGGTATTCGCTGACCTGGGCCGGGTTGAACTCCACTTGCAGCTTCACGTCCTTGGCCACCACCGCCAGGGTCGAGCTGAGCTGGTCCACCAGCACCTTGCGCGCTTCGCGCAGGTTGTCGATGTAGGCGTAGTTGCCGTCACCGGCGTCGGCCAGTTGCTCCATCAGGTGCTCGTTGTAGTTGTCCACGCCGAACCCCAGGGTGGTCAGGGAGACACCACTCTTGCGCTTCTCGGCGGCCATGGCCTTGAGGCTGTCGAAGTCGCTGACGCCGACGTTGAAGTCGCCGTCGGTGGCCAGCAAGATGCGGTTGATGCCCTTGTCGATAAAACCCTGCTGGGCCATCTGGTAGGCCAGCTGGATACCCGAGGCGCCCGCCGTGGAACCACCCGCGGTGAGCTGGTCGATGGCAGTGCGGATCTTCGCCTTGTCACGACCGGACGTGGGCTCCAGCACCACCCGTGATTCACCGGCGTAGACCACCAGCGACACCCGATCCTGGTCCCGCAGTTGATCCACCAGCAGCTTGAGGGTGCTTTTCACCAGGGGCAGGCCTTCACGGCGATCCATGGAGCCGGAGACATCCACCAGGAACACCAGGTTGGCCGGGGCCAGCTCCGCCACCGCGCGATCCGATGCCTTGATGCCGATGCGCAGCAGGCGGGTATGGGGGTTCCACGGCGACGGCGCCAGCTCGGTGGTCACGCCGAAGGGCGAGCCGTCCGTGGGCAGGGCGTAATCGTAGGGGAAGTAGTTGACCAGTTCCTCCAGGCGCACCGCGCCCTCCGGCGGCAGGCTGCCCTGGTTGAGCAAGCGGCGGACGTTGGCATAGGCACCCGTATCGACGTCGGCGCTGAAGGTCGAGACCGGTGCTTCGGCGACGCTGTGGATCGGGTTGTCCGGCAGTTTCTGGTACTGCTCCCGGGGCTCGTCGCGGTAACCGGCCACCAGCGAATCCCGTGAGCTAATGGGCGCCGGCATCGGCGCTGACAACCTCATGGGATGCACAGCGCGCTTGGCCATGGTGGCATCGGCATGCTGCACCTCGTACTGCGGCAATGCTCCCTGGGTTGACGAGCCGGCAGCGGATTCGGGCTTGGACGACACACCACAGCCGGCAACTGCCAGCAACAGGCCGGCGGCAAAACCCTGGGCGGCCGGACGAAGGAAATGCACGGGAAGGGACATGGGGCTGACCTCGGAAAGAAATGATCCATTCCCCCCTTCAGACGAAGCCCCTGGGCGATTCGGGTTAAGCCTTCGAAAAAAATTTCACTCAGCGGGAATAGCGGCGCACCACACTGCTGTTGCGCAGTACGTGACCGTTGATCTTTTCCAGCAGTTGGGCGCGGGTCAGCCCGGCGGGCAGGGCTTCCGGCGGCAGGTCCAGGGCGTAGATCTGGATGATGTAGTGGTGCGCGCTGTCACCCACCGGCGGGCACGGGCCCATATAGGAAGTACCGTTGCGGCTGTTGAGGCCGGCCAGCCCTTCCAGGTTCGGCTTGTTGCCGGCACCGGCGGGAATCTGCCGGGTGGTGGGCTTGATGCCGTAGTGCACCCAGTGATCCACGCCCTGGCCCTTGGCCCCGTCCGGGTCGTGCATGACGATGGCGTAGCTCAAGGTCCCGGTCGGGCCGGCGGTCCAGTTCAAGGCCGGGGAATTATTGTGCCCGCCACAGCCCTTGGCATCGCTGGCATTGCCCGTAGTGAACAGCCGGTCATCCGAAACCCCGGGAATGTTCAGGGTAAAACGCTCCTGTGCCTGCACGGGCAAGTGCAGGCACAGCAACGCGGCACCAACGGCCAGCCAAGTATTGCGGGAGGCAAAGCGAGACATACGAAAGCACCTTATTTGCGGATGAGGTCAGGGTGAGCACAAGACTATAGCCTGCACGAAAGAGCGCACTCCTTCGCACCAGGCAAGGGAGCAGATTGAGCTTGAGGACGGGGGTAGTTGTAAATGAATATTTCAGACAGGAATCGCAATGGCGACCACCCTCCACGGCCGGCCGGAAAGAGCGGCGGGCCATCCGCCCGCCTCCTGAAATGATGCACAGGCCTCAGTCCCGGTGGGCCTGCATGTACTGGCGCAGCAATTGGTTGATCCGCGTCTGGTAACCCGCGCCCTGGCCCTTGAACCACTCCAGCACATCGGCATCCAGGCGAATGGTCACGGCCTTCTTGCCCGGCAGGTGCACCTCGGCGCGGCGAAAGAAATCGTCATCCAGCTCGGGAATATCAGAAGTATCGATGCCCTCGTCATCGGTTTTCGCCAGGCGATCCCAATCAGTTTTCGATCCGTTGGACATAATATTTAGCCTCCCGCTTAGTGGCTTTTCGCGCCGAGATAATGCGCATCGCTTGGCCTCGCCGCTCGGTATGGACCACCACGCCCACCAGGGTCCTGATCCAACCGAGGCTGATCCAGCGCTCCTCGCCGTAGTCCAGGCGCTCATCGCGCAAGGACAGCACCGGGCCACCGCATCGTTGAAATCGATGCCGTGCTTGAGCATGTTGGCGTGGTTCTTGGCCTCGTCCCATGCAACGTACATAAGCAATTCCGTATTTACAAATGTACATACAGGCTAGCCGACCGTTCGCCAAAAGCGCCCTGGCTAAACACCTGGAAATACAGTCGCAAGCGGGATGGATGTGTACGGAAAAAGCCCTACAACGCTCTCGGAAAAGACGCCACCACACTTGCCTTGCACCCTCGCAAGCCCGCGGCTTATAGTCCGGCCGTCGCCCATATGGCGACCTGGTTTGGCGACCGGAGTAACGAGTACATCGATCCATTAAGCGAGGTGTACTAATGAACCGTTATATATCCCTAACCGGCCACGACTGCCTGATTCCTTCCCTGCTGATCGACACCCAGGCGCCCATCGATGTATTGCACGACGCCGCAGCCTTTCGCATCCGCGCCGCGACCCAACTGCTGGAGAACTTCGCCGCCGAGACCCTGCGCAGCGAACCGGTGCTACTGCAGGAACTGACCCTGGTGTGCAGCATCCTGCTGCGCGATGGCTGTGATCTGCTGGATGTGACATCACGGCGCCTGCAACCGCAGGCCAAACTCTAAACACCCCAGGGCGGCTTCCCGGCCGCCCATTCTTCATAAGGAAATGCCATGCATAAACCCGCAACAGAAATCCCCGAGCGCCAGATCCGCGCGCTCTACGACGCCGACACCATCCGCGTCTACCAGGCCTACTCCGACAGCATCGCCGACGCCGCCCTGGCCCACGGCACCTTCGTCTCCCCACCGTTCAAGATGGAGCGCATGACCTGGATAAAGCCGTCCTTCCTCTGGATGATGTACCGCGCCGGCTGGGGTTTTAAGGACGCCGGACAGACCCGCATCCTGGCCATCGACATCAGCCGCGAAGGCTTCGAATGGGCCCTGGCCAACGGCTGCCTGAGCCATGTCGACGAGTCCATGAGCAAGGAAGAGTGGTTGAAGTTGAAAGACCAGTCGCCGGTGCGGATTCAGTGGGACCCGGAACGGGATCTGTACTTGCGGCCACAGGAACATCGGGCCATTCAGATTGGCCTGAGCAAGGAGGCCGTGCAGTTGTATGTGAACCAGTGGATACAGCGGGTTACCGATATCACGCAGTTGGCGCACTCGATTTATCGACTCATTCGGGAAGGGGACTTGGAGGGGGCCAGCAGACTGCTTCCGCAGGAGCGGGAGTATTCAAGGGAGGTTGATGTATAGCCTGTACTTTCGGAAGTTGCAGCTAAGTTAATAAAAGAACTAACTTATTCACTTTAGAGGCTTAGCAAACAACAATCGCCACCTGATCAATCCCACTTAAAATCAGGTGTGATGGTACATAAAACCCCTGCGTGACCAAGCATTTTCCTGACCCGCGAGACCTCAACAGCCTGCCCGGAGAACAGAAGAAATTGGCCTTTCTGCAGTGCTTTTCTGGACATCAAAAAATTATAACCTGCCACCTCGGATACAACTCGCACATGTGCTTCGCTTTTATAATTACCGCTACAAAAAATTTTATATTCTCGCTCATCGATTTTAATGTCTGAAATATGTGTAGTAACCAAGGACCAGCCACAACCGGAACACCTTAACCCTTGGGTAGAACCCTCGTTAAACACATCGAGCTGTTCTTCACACGATGTACATATTAGAGGAGATACTTCTTTCATCATGGCTTACCAGATTAAAACACTTTGAAAACCGTGGATTACTAGGAAATCATCTACTGCTCAACGGTCACCAGTTCCTTCAAAGAAACACAAAAGTCATCTACCGCTAAAAAATCAATACCAGCCTCGAACCCAAAATATACATTCGAAGATTCTTCGCAACTACTTCCAAGGTTAAATAAAAAACCTATGGAAAAGTATCCATCTTCCATGCTTTCAGCCTCCCCGGCCATGAACCTTATTTGAAAGTCGCTTTCCAAAGGCATATAAACCAGTGACTCATTAACCTGATTAGTAAGCACTGACAATTTATGCCTATAGAAATAATCAACAAGCCTATTTATATCATCAAAATTCAAACTACAAAAGAAATCAGCCGGTAAACAGCCAGAATATTTATCATACCAAATACTGACAATATCGAAGTCAAAAAAACTATCCTTAGCCTTCATATTTTTGACAATAAACTCTAACACTCCCGCCTCTGTCTTAAGTTTAATGCTCATGCTACATCTCACTTAAAAATGCAAAATACATGCATACATATCTCTGTACCACGCGCGATTACACCATAATATATTTTCTTCTTCACTCTAAAAACTCATCACTTACGTGACTCTTACTTAATATATAGCCCACTATGATCCGAAGGCTGACAAACTAGAAAAAACAAACTTGATGCAGGTCACAGCAGAGCTTTTTTTCAAACCTTCTTTCAATCTTGAAAAAATCAAAGACTCAGGAGTTAGTGAAAAATCATCTGAGTCATCATGCAGCCCATGAGCTATCCTTCACCTACAATGATTTTTCGCAACCCAACTAAAGCAGTTCTTATCAACTTAACTTCATAATCCGCATTCAAAGTTATCTTTACGCCTGCCAGCATCGAGCTCAATTTCTCTTTCGGATAAACATCCGCTATTGAATACAACTCTTGGATCACCCTATCAATCAAGCCTACAACTACATCAGCATACTCTTGGCTTTTCAGAAATTTATCTAGCTGCAGATCAATACAATCAGGGCCGCCATACGAAATCGAATCGACCCAAGAATCAAACATATCGTCCAAAGCTTCCGAGCTTACATATTTTCCGGACTCTATTACTAGAAAGCAGGCACTACTCAAGTCCAGATCATGAATCCGCGTAAACTGCCCAGAAAACTCTAAATTCGAATAAGCCAAATCAAACTCTCACTCATTGTAAATATGAAACAGAGCCCTGCCATCTTGGGATTCTTTATTCCGCTCTAATAAACCCAAGCCACCCTACACCAACAACCAGGTAGCTAGTCAGAAGAATTTCAACATCAGCCTCTTCGGAAAACTAGAAATCTCCGATACATAAAGGAAATTTTACAAACTCTTGTCGATGCAACTTAAATATTAGACGATGCATATTTTTTGCTTCCCCAACGTTTCTATGCAGAATTTCCTGCAGACTTGATCCATATTCAGCATATAACACAGCGCCTTCACATACCCTCACTTCCCTCACAAGCTTCCGCGCACCATACTTCAAAAGAACCGAATAGACTCCTTTACTTTTCGCTTCGAAACCAACAACTATTAGTTTCATAAACTACTGCTCAAAAATTAAATGTGAATTCCCTGTCCCTTGAGGCCCTTTCATTTCCATTTTTTGCTAGTCCCTTTACACAGCCCATAAATCATCACACATCCGCAGCTATTCAAACCATCGACTAAAATTCAGCATCCTATTTCATTACCTCCTTCCCAAAGCTGAACAACCACGAGCCTGTTGAGCTCAGCGCATACCCCCCCATACTTTCCGTTTCAACATAAGAGCAAGTCCTCTTACAAGAGCTAGACAATGTAACCTCTAAAAAACAAAATAACTTATTTTGCCCTCCTCCTCATAACGCCAAGACTTTATAATACCCTCTTTTGAGATAAGTATTGAGTAGCGACAATCCATAAGCCACGCAATGTAGTAGAGCTTTTCACCTGCCACCTCATCCCAAACCTTATCAAAGGCTGCATTCTTATTGCTGGGCGACCAATATTGATGCAAACAATCTGGCAGACATCTAGGGGGTCAAAAGTGCGACTCAAACGGAGTACCAACCAGCCCATTAGTGACACTAATCCAAGTCGAATAAAATGGTGAAGAGCATCCTATAGCAAATTTCTGCTCTATTCATTTCGGCACCAAATTGACCTTATTAAACAAATCATAAAACCCTGGAAACTCATAAACATCTATGCCAAGCCTTTTCCTTGAAGAAGGATGAGAACACCTGACTGCTACCTATCCAACTCACGTAAACATAAGGAATCATGACCAAAAAAACATTGCAAGACAGCAACTCACACTCAAATACAACAAAACAGTAGAAACTCTCTATTCGTGACAGCCGGACCTCAATTTTTCTTAAATTCCTTATCAGCTCAGATCTCTAACAAATCACCAACAATCCCAGCTTTAATATCGTTGCCGTTTTCATACATCAACATTTTCAAAAAGCCGCGCAAGTCCCACTCGGTTTTTACAACACGTTCCACATTGGAGTCGTAATGATAAACTGCATCATCTCCCATTAAAGTCTGAATAAAATAGTACTGAGTCTCAGAAACCCAGGCTAAGACAAATGGCTTATTCAGAAACTCATAATGCCCGGACTCTTGCATCTGACTCAAGAAGTTAACCTGAAAAAGCAAATGAGTACGTACCCGCCAAGACGGGCGATACAATTGGATAAATGAGTCCCCAATCAACCCTCCATCACTTCGCCCCATTTCAAGTAAAAATGACTGTAGTTGACCACTGATACGGATATCGTAAAGCCTCTTGAGTTTCTCCAACTCATCTAGACTATAGCCTAAGAAAACAATATCACCCTCAAGAACATCTTCACTTATAAAAGATCTAACAAATTCACCAATCATGGGGTAACTCTCGAAGCCCCCTGAAAAAACCTCACATTTCAAAGAAGGTTATTTTCAGAAAAAAATTTACTTGCCACCAAAGACCTACTACACAAAGCTGGTTTGGCCACGAAATTTTCTATACACCATTTGATAAATCACCCAAAGCTAAAGTTGTACTACAGGAACTGTCGCTGGTGTGCAGCATTTTGCTGCGAGATGGGTGTGATTTGATGGATGTGGCAGGGCGACGGATGCAAGGGCAGCTATCCGCATAAGCAGACAGAGACATTATAAGTCCGCCTCCTTTAGTCAACCGCTGCGGGCGCTCTACCAGAGACGCCCGCACTTCAACTCCGGTCTTCCGCATTCGTGGCAGCCTTACCTCGATTTCTCTTAAGTTCCTTATCAGCTCAGCCCCCTAACAAATCACCAACAACCTCAGATTTAATTCAGCATCAATATAGCCGCCGCATGCACACATCATAATTTTCAAAAACCACTTACAACATCACTCTTCTTCATTAGCTCGCGCACGCTGCCCCTTCTCAGGACTAGTCGACAACATCAACATCAAATCCGTCACTATCGCCTTTCTCAAAGCCAAACTTTCTACTCCCATCGGCTTGAAAAACAATAAACCTATCATTAACCACATCAGCCTTATGAAGGTAATCACCGACGGCAACTTCTGTCCCAAAGTTTTCAGCAAGATATTTTGCAAACCCAGCCAGAACCTCATCAACAACTTCAAAATAGCAATAGAATATAGCCAACGTCCTATAACCTACGCCATTGTATTCCAGCCTAATTCCGATAGATTCCTCCCGCTCGATCTCTGACAACTCCCAAAAAGCATCGACACTTAAAACATTCAAATCCGACAACTCAAAAAAAAACGTAAGCGCAGCCGAAACTTCGCTTATATGGAGTTCTTTCCTGATCGACATTTCAAACATTGAAATATTCATTTTCTGCTACTGAATAAGTCTATTAGTTTTTGACGAGAGGCTTCACTCAATCCAGGGTTGCCACCCTTCAACATCCCCTCAAATGCTTTTAGCGCTCCACCTTGAAGGCCACCATTTTTAACCATATCTGTGTAGATTCCAAATTCCGCTTGCGACAACTGCACAAGTCCAGGCCCCGTTCTCGGAAAAATAGTTGAGCTTCCAGGGTGTGTCCCATAGACCCTTCCTGAAGAAGTCAAAATATCCCCACCACTCAGAAGAGTAGCTTTTCCAGAGTTGATCTCCGCAATATCGACTCTCAAATCAATTCCACCTATCGCAACCGTTTTGGGAGTATTTCTATCTCCAGCACCAAATCTTGTAGAGCTGGTTATCGTATCCACACTATGAGACTTAGAAACGCTCACAGGAGCTTCAGGAGTAAAAAAACCATTATTTTTTGGGAGCTTACTATTTCCGCCTACTGCTCTACCAAAAGCGGTAATCATGGCAAACTTTACAAGTTCTTCCTTTGAAGCACCATTATTGAGTAGGTTCGTAACACCATTGATATCTATTGGAGCGAGAACCGAGCTAATCACACCATCCTTAAGAGATAACTCGCGAATTTTTTCGTCACTTAAACCCTGTTTTTTCCACTCGGAAATCTGCTCACTGCTTCTGACTATAGCCAGATACGGGTTGCTGATGGTTCCAATGGGAGTCCAGTCATTTCCGTTGAGGGTGTAAATATTCCCAAGAATCCCGCCCCAACCCGAATTTAATTGCCCTTCTTTCGCACCCTCCATCATGATGCGTGCATATTTCCCAAAAAGGAGATTCAGCTCCTCTTGGCTGAGTCCCCCTGCCTGATACAACGCAACCAGGTTTTCTCCAGACTCTTTTTCTCGCTGCCGGTACTCATTGTGCACCGCACGCTCACAACCACCATCCCCAGCACAAGCAGAAAACTTCTCCTGCAAGTCATTCATACCGCCGATTTTTGCGGCCACCAGTTTTTCATGAAGCGCTACCAAGCTGGTTTCATTCAACTTCTCCACGCCGTACTTATTCGCTAATAAGTTGTTCTCCACAGCATTCTTGCCAGCTCCGGCCCCCGCAATAGCACCCGCGCTATCGCCTTTCGCAATTCCCCCCGCAAGCCCAGCGGCTAACGTCGATAGCGCAGCCACTGTCTGCTTTTGTTCTTCACTGAGGGAGCTGGTATCGCTGGTGCCATACAGCTGCTGGGTGATCAGTCGAGCAGCCAGCTCTCCACCTGCAGCACCTGCAGCGCCCGCTATTGCCGAGTTACCTTGGGCCTGGGCAACGGCAGCTCCCAGCACAGCGTGAGCCATTGTGTTGAGGGCTGGATTGTCACCTGTGGATTTCTTGATCAACTGCGCCAGATACGGTGCCGAGGCGCCAGCCAGGGCAGAGCCGATATCCCCACCGGCCAATCCTTGCAGGGCGGCGGTGACGGCTTGGGCTACTCGCTGGTAATCACCACCCGTACCGTATTTGCCCATGATCTGCTGATAGGCATCAGTAGCAATCAGCTTCGTCTGGTACTTCTCAACCTCCTCTTTGCTGGCATTGCTTCCTGGTCGATAAATACCTTTCTCTTCAAGTTCCTTGCTCGCCTCTTGATCGGCCTTCAACTGCCCCTCGGTCCGAACAATGTCCGTCACCTGAGTGCCAATCTCGCCAATCAGCTGCACCTCTCGCAGGCGCTTCTGCTCCTTCTCCTTGTCGAAGATCGGGCTGATGCTGCCATTGGCGTGTTCGACGTCGCGGCTGAGGGTGGCAACGTCCTGCTTCTGCTGGCCTGGATCACGAATGTCCAAAGTGCCGTTGGAGATTGCCGATGAGGTGGTGCCGCTGGCACTGCCGCCGTGGTTGTAGGCGATCAACATGCCGCTGGGCATGTTGCTGGTGAAGCCATCAGCACCGCCGTTACCGCTGCTGACGCTGGCGCTCTGCATCTGGCTTTTGTATTCGGCCTCGTTCTTGAGATCGCTCCAGCCCAGGGTGCCCGTGCTCAGGCGGTTTTTGTCGGTTTCTGCGGTGCTGGCGATGACGCTGCCATCGAGCTGGGTGTGCTTGCCCACTTCAACCTGATAGCCGCCCTTGCCGGCAAACAACCCGGTCTGTTCCTGCACGCTCTGGTACTTGGAGTCGATCTTGCTCTGGCTGACGCTGACCGAAGCGCTGCCGGTCATCGTGCCGAACGTGAAGCTGGCACCGCCGCTGACATTGCTCTGCTTGGACTTGTAGTCGTCGGTGTCTTGCAGGCTTTGCAGCGTGAGGTCGCGCCCGACCTTGGCCGTGATCTCGTCCGCATTGACTTGCGCACCCTTGAGAACGGCGTCCCGCCCACTGATCAGGCTCGCCTGGTTACCGGCGTCCAGGGTGGTCTCGGTCCAGGTGGTGCCGGTGCCCTTTTCCTTGCCCACACCCTTGTTGCCGTTGGCGAAGATACTCAGGCCTGCGCCGTTGGGGCCAACGCCCAAGCTGACGCCAATGGCACCGCCGCTGCTGCTGTTCTTGCCATCAAGCTTTTGCCGGTTGGCCGCGGCCTCAAGCTGGATGTCACGCTCAGCGGCCAGCAGCACGTTATTGCCCGCCTTGAGTTGGCTGCCTTGCACGCGAATGTCGCCATCTGCCCCAGCGGTACCGCTACCGGCAGCCACAATGGAGAGGTTGTTGCCACTGGTCAGGCTACTGCCCTGACTGACCACCTGCTCCTGAGTCTGCTTGGAACTGGACTGCTGCGAGCCCAGGGAAATGCTGATACCGACGAACTGGCCAATGTTATCGCCGTTCATCCCGCCGCCCTGTTGGGCCGCTTGCCAGGCCTGAACACCAGTCAGGCCAGCCTTGATGCCTTGCAGGGCAGAAAGGCGGCTATCGTCCTCCTCCCTGGCTTGCTTGGTGGTCTGGTACGCGGCGTCGACAGCACTGCCGACGGTTCCGGACAGCGCCAGGGTCAGGCCGCTGGTCTTGGTCTTGGAGGTTTGCTCGCTCTTGTTGTGATTTTCCGCCGCGAGGATGCTGACGTTCTGCCCGACGAGACTGATGTCCTTGCCCGCGATGACGTCGGAACCTTTAAGAGTCAGGTCCTTGCCGGCCTGGATATCGACGTTGCCCAGCACACTGCCAATGGTGCTGGCCTTGGCGTTTTCGGTGGTGCTGGACGAGGTGTTCTGAGCGCTAGTTGAACCCAGGGTGAAACCAATCCCGCCACTGCTCAACAAGCCGGACTTTTTCTCCGATGTCGAATGGCTTTGCTCGTAGGTTTCGGTGGCGCTATCGATCTCGACATTGCGTCCTGCAACCAGGCTGGTGGAGTGGGTGGAGACAATATCGCTGGCGGTCGCGCCAATATCCTGGCCGGCGCGGATGACCACCGTATCACCACTGACGGAAGAGCCCTGTTGAGTGATGGAGTTGCTGCTATCAATCCGTGTTTTTTGGCTGCTGGACAACCCGGAGCTGCTGGTCTTGGTCTTGCGGTAATAGCTGTAGTCGCTGTTTTGCGCGGCGCTCAGATTCACATCACCGCCCGCATAGAGATACGCCTCATCCCCCGCCGTCACCCGACTGGCCGTCAGCGCAAGATCCTCACCGGCCTTGAGCGCCACATTGCCGCCGGCAACCAAGGTGGTGCCCACCTGCTGAACATGATCCTCCTGGCTGGTGACCTTCTTGGTCTTGCTATACGCATGCTGCTCATTGGCCGCTGAAACCAGGCTCAGGTTTTCCGTGGCGGTCATCGCCACATCGCGCTTGGCTTCGATCTGGCTGGCGATGGCGGTGATGTCGCGCCCGGCGCTGATGGCCAGGTCGCGACCGGCCTGCAGGCTGGAGCCGTTCTGGGTCACGCTGAGGTCGTTGTAGCGCACGCCGCGGTCGTTGCTGACCACCTGTTCCACAGCGCTCAGGTTGACGTCGCGACCGGCCTTGAGGCTGGTGTCGGCTCCGCTCTTGAGTACGCCGCCGTTGTTGTTGATGTCGCGCCCGGCACTGATCACCAGGCTGTTCGCCGCTTCTACCCGGGCGGCGTTGTCGACGAAGTCGCGCTGCTGGGCGTAGCTGCCGTTGCTGCTCTGGTGCGAGGTCAGGGTGCGCTCGTTGATGACGTCGCCCCGGGTTGCGGCGAGGCTCACGTCACGCCCGGCGATGATGCCGCCGGCCTTGTTCACCAGGTCGTTGCCGGCCAGCAGGTCAAGGCGATTACCGGATTCCACCAGGCCGCTGTTGATCAGGTTCTGCCCGGCCTGGGCCGACAGGTTGTTGGTCGCGCGCAGGGTGCCGACGTTGTTCAGGTCCTGGCCGGCGATCAGGTTGACGTCGTTACCCGCGATCAGGGCGCCGTTCGGGGCCAGTCGGTTCTTGGCCTGGGCCAGGTACAGCACGGGCACCAGCACTTGTTCGCCGTTCACTTCATGGCTTTCCAGCCAGACGATGTCGTGGGTCAGGGCCGCCACCTGCTCGGAGGTCAGGGTCACGCCCACCGACAGGTTGAGCTGTTGCCGGCTTTGAATGGCGTTGTCCATCAGGTACTTGAACAGCTGTTCGTCGCTGTTCTGGCCGTCGATAAAACGCTGGCCGGTACGGGCTTGTACCGCTTGTTGAATCAGCTTCTGCTCGTAGAAGCCATCCCCCAGGCGTTTGGCGCTGTCGTCCGGGTTGTAACCGAGGCTGGACAGCAGGTAGTCCGAGCTCATGAACTGCTTGAGGTCGGTGAGTACCGGGTTGGTTTCTATCAGGTACTTGTGCGGCCGGGTAAGGTTCGCGGCATCCGGCAGGCCGGCGATCTGCGCCGGAGCTTGTGCGGCGCTGCTGCTCTGACCACTGAGGCGGAACAGACCGTTCTGCCCAGCGGGCAGACTAAAGCCAGGCAGGGCCAGGGGGTTGACCTGTTGCTGGGTCAGGTCTGGGGGCAGTTGCGGGCTGAGGCTGATGCGAGTGGCGAAGGCGGTACCCGGTACTTGGGTATCGGTACGCGCACCGCTGCCGACATAGGTGTAACCCGGACGGACCACGCTGCTGTCGAAGCCATTGCCGGCCTTGATGCTCACCGCTCCCCCGGCCTGGATCACTGCGGCATAGCTTTGATCACCACCGGCGAGTTTTTTCGTCGTCCCCAGGCCGACCCACTCACGTTCGGTCATGCCGATAAAACCGGCCAGCGCGCCTTCCAGACCACCCAGGTCATCAGGCGTATAACCCGCACTCTGGAACCAGTATCGGTTGGTGACAGCGTTAGCGACGTTGTACCAGGCACTGGCATTTTTGGTCCGCGCCGACATGAACACCCGGGTGGTTTCGGTCTCGCCGGTTTCCACGCCGCTGTGGGTCAGGTTGTTGACCGTGGCCATCAGGTTGCCGGCCGCGCTGATACTGCTGCTCTGGTTCAGCAGGTCGCCGGCGTTGATATTCAGGTTGACGCCAGCGGCAATGCTCGACGCCGCACTCGCTTCGGTGACTTCGAATTTGTCGCGCTGAACGATCTCCCACACGTGATTGCGTTTGCCGCCACAGTCACCGGCGTTGTAGCCCTCGATGCAGGCGACTTCACCAATTCTGGCGGTGTAGATGCCGCCGTTGTTGGTGGCCAGCACATCGCGCATGTTCTCAAGGGTGCTGGCTGCAAGCGTCATGGAACCATCGCTTTGCAGGGTGCCGGAACGGTTGGCGATGCGGCTGGCCAGAGCCCCCTGACCATCGCGATCGATCGTCAGATGACCGAGGCTGTAAACGTTGCCGTAGCTGTTGGTCAGGGTGTCGACCCGCAGCCCCATGTCGTCGCCACTGAACACTAGCCCGTGATCGTTGAGCAGGCCGCCGGTGGTCAAGGTCAGGTTCTGGGCAGCCCCAAGGGTGCCCTGATTGTTGATGCCACTCGCGTTGAGCGTGAGCCCGGCCGCAGCGCTCAGGCGCCCTGCGTTGTTCAACTGGCCGAACACCGAGACTGTGGTGTTGCCGCCGCCAGCAATACTGGCACTGTCTGCCAGGTCCACTTGGGCAGCTTTTAGGTCCAGCTGCCCAAAGCTGCTGAGTCGGCCCTTGCTGCTGTAATGACCACTGAGGTCGATATTGACGCCTGCATCACTGCCGATCAGGCCGTCATTGATCCAGTTCACGCCGCTACCTATCAGGCCATTGCCGGCTAGGAGCTGGCCCGTACGGGCCTGGGTCAGGTGGTTGACGTTGACTGTCAGTTTCCCGGCCTGGATCGAGCTGCTGTTGGTCCAGCGTTCGCCTTCCAGGATCAGCTGGCCGGCGGTTTTCAGGCGCCCGCCCACATCCTCGAGGTTGGCCATGGACAGGCCGAACAGGCCGTTGCCGCTGTGCAGCACGCTGCCGCCACGGTTGTTGAAGCTGCCAGCGTCGAAGGCCAGGTTTTGGTTGGCGGTTTCCAGAGAGCCATCGCGGTTGTCGAACAATCCGCCGAGCTCCAGCCGTGTATCGCCACCGTCTCCCAGGGCGCGCAATTGGCCGGTCTGATTGTCGAGGCTGGCGGCCTTGATCGTCAGGCTGCTGTCGCTTTCGATGATGCCCTTGTGGTTATTCAGAGCGCCGCTGAGGTCGAAATTAATCTGCTGGCCGGCGATTTTCCCGTTGTTGCCGCTGTTGTCGAAATGGCCGCCGCTAACTTTGACAAGGCCCTTGGCGTAGAGGCCACCGTTGCGGTTATCGAAATCGCCGGTGGTGATCAGCGCATCGCCGCTTTGCGCGGAAATCCGCCCGCCGTCGTTGTCTATGCCAGCCAGGGCCTTGAGGGTCAGGCGCTGGGCCTGGGTCACGCCGCCCTGGCGGTTGTTGCTCGGGTCGTAGCCGTTTTTCAGCACGCCGCGAAGATCGGCGATCATCGAGCCTTGCACGCTAGAAAGCACGCCCCCACGGTTATCCAAGTGGCCGGCGCCGATGTTCAGGTTACCGTTCCTGGCCAGGATGCGACCATTCTGGTTGTCGATGTCGCCGGTGCTCAGGTTCAGAGCGCCTTGGCTCTGCAGGGTGCCCTTGCCATTGGTGAGGCTCCCGGCCTGAACGTGCAGGCCGCCGGTCTGGCTGTAGATCAAGCCATCACCGCTGTTCAGCAGTGCGCCGTCCAGGGTCAGGGTCAGTGGGTCGTTGGCCATCAAGGTCCCACGGTTACGATTGTCCAGGCTGGCAGCGAACAGGCTCAGCAGGCCCTGGCTGGCCATCTGGCCACCCCGATTGTCGATCTGCCCAGCGCGTTCGATGCGCAGCGGGCCGCCGCTGGCCAGCTTGCCGTGGGTATTGTTCAACGCGCCCAACAGATTAAGGGTGACGGCGGTTTTGCCGGTGAAAGTGCCGGTGCCATTGTCCAGGTCGGTGCCGGTAAAGGTCAGGTCACCCGCGGCGTCAAGGGTGCCGCCGTTGTTGCCCAGGGTCATGGCCTGCAGGGTCAGGGTGGCGGCGCTGTCGATGGAGCCGCCCTGGCTGTTGTCCAGCAGGTCGCTGATTTTGAGGCTCTGTGCACCCGCGCTGGAGATCACGCCCTTGAGGCTGTTGTCGAGGCTGGCGGCCTTGACGTCCAGGGCCTGCTGGCTGACCAGGGCGCCGCCCTGGCTGTTGTTCAAGGCGTCGCTGAGGGTGACCTCGACACCGCCCTTGAGGCTGGAGACGGTGCCCTTGTTGCTGTTGTTCAAGCCTGTGCCGTTGAGGGTCAGGCCCTGCCAGCCCGACAGCAGCCCGCCCTGGTTGTCCAGCTCAGCGCTGCCGGTGATGGTCAGGGTCTGCTGCGCCAGTACCACGCCGGTGAAGTTGTCCATCCCGGCCAGCACCAGGTTGCTGCTGCCCTGGCTGGACAGCTCGCCACCGCTGTTGCCCAGGTGGCCCAGGTTGGCATCGAGTGACTGCTGGCTCTTGATCAGGCCGCCCAGGCCGTTACGCACTTGCTCGGCATCGAGTTGCAGGCGCTCGGCGCTCAGCAGCTTGCCCTGACGGCTGTTATCCAGAGCCCCGGCACTGACCGTCACCTGGCGCTGCCCGCTCAGGGTGCCGCCCTGGTTGTTCAGGGTCTGGGCCGTGTTCAGGGTCAGGTCGCGGCTGGCGACAATGCTCTTGCCGCGGTTGTCGAGATCCCGGGCGTTGAGGCTGATATCGCCGTTGGCGTTGCGAGAGTTATCGGCATTGACCCCGGCTTCGATGATGCCCTGGTTGCTCAGTTGGCCACCGCTGTCCAGCTGGATGCTGTCGCGGGCGGCGAGGGTTTTCTGGCTGCTCAGGTCACCCTTGGTCTGCACCTTGAGTTCGCTGCCGGCGTAGACCCCGCCCTGGGCCTCCAGGCTGCCGGCCTTGATCGCCACCGCGCCCTTCTCGGCAGTGGCGTCCGCCATGCGCAACTGGCCGTTGGCATCCAGTTGGATATCACCGCCACTGGCGATCAGCTTGCCGTCGAGCTTCACCCCCACCCCGGCCTCGGTGCCCACCAGCTTGATCGCTCCGGCATACATGCCGCCCAGGGCTGATGAGTCGATGGCCAGTTGCGGTGCATCCGCCGGGTTGGCGGTGCGGGCCGTGGCATTCAAGGTCTTGGCGTCGACGTCGTTGGCCCCGGCGATCACCGCCAGGTGCCTGGCCTGGATCTCGGCGTTGATCTTGGCGCTGCGGGTGATGATTTCGAACTGGTCGATATTGCTCGCGTTGAGACCCGCGCCTTCGATGGCGACGCTGCCCTGGTCCACCTGGTAACGCTGGACCTGGCCGTTCTCGATCACCGGCTTGCCGGTGGTCAGGGTGGCCTTGGGGGTGTTGATGAAGCCGCAGCCGTTGCAGCTCACGCCATAGGGGTTGGCGACGATGACATGGGCCGCTTGCCCGGCCACTTCGGTGTAGCCCTTGAGCTGGCTGGGGCTGCCGCCGTTGACCTCGTTGAGGATCACATTGGCCGCGCGGCCGCCCAGGTTGGGGTTGCCGAGAATGATCCCGCCCAGTTGGGTTTCCTGGGTACGACCGGTGGCGTTGTTGAGGATCAGCCCCTGCTGGCCGACGTTGTAGTCGCTGAACTTGTTGTGCGACAGGCCGCTGCCATTGGGCGTGGCAATGTTGACGATGGGCACGCCATTGCCGGCCTGTCCCAGTGTTGTACCGCTGCCGTTGACCACGATGCCGTCGGCCATCGCCACCACGGGCTGCCAGAACATCACGTTGGCCAGGATGAACGCCAGACCGCGTTTGGACAGCCCCCAGAACGAATCCCGCGCTTGCAGGGTGGCGGAAGGCTGGCGGGCTAGAAAGGCGAGTTGGCGAACGTCCATGTCAAAAGCCTCAATGAATCAGTGCAATCAGAGATAGAAATCCAGGCGGAAATGGATCGGGGTTTCCCATTCACTCAAGGCTTCGAGACGTTCGAGGGAATGGGTAAAGCTCACGCCGGTGACAAGGTGGTTGCCCATCGGGCGAGTCCAGCGCAGGTGGTTGCGCCAGCAGTAGCCGCTGTCGCCGTTCAGGCTCGGGTCTTTGTAGCCGCGGATGAAGGACTGGGCGCCCAGGTTGAAGGTGGTACCAGGCATCGGCGCGACAGCGGCGCTATGCAGCGCGCTAAACAGCAGCAGGCAGGACAAGGCACAGCACAACCTCATCCCGAGCGTGGAGAGAGACATATCCGATCCTTCGAAAGCGTGACGACAAGAGCTACGAAGGGCGTGACGCTAATAAGCTATTACTGCATCGTCAAATGACTGCCGCAGAATCGCCAATAACAATCAAATCGAACTTTCAAGCAACTTTACGAGATAAAAAACATGCAATTCCATCATGGAGCCGCCCATTTTAAATTTTGAAATATTTAAAGGAAAAATCATCTGAAAGCCTTTTAAATCAAGGCTATAGAGTTTTAAAAAGTTTTAGCAAAAATTTGAGATTGCACACTTAGAAGAGCCAACGCCCGTACGCAAGAACCCTGGCTCTCACTCTCTCGCTACGATTAAAGAACAACTCACCCACAACCACATCCGTAGCGACAAACCCATGCAGAAATCCCAAATAAATCAATAACCCATTGATTTATTTACTGAAAATAGAATCAGACAATTCCCTCTGCAAATTCAGAAGAGCCGTCCCCCCCCCAGGGCTCATCCCCCCTGGGCAATCAATCTTCTCCTGTCTTCTTGCCTTCATCCCCTTCCGAACGCAGATGGATCACCCGCGGTGGCGGTTCCACCCTCAGCGGCGGGTGCTGCTGGTCTTCGGGAAGAATGCGATAGAACTGCGTGGTGACGTGGCTGATACCGCCTTCCTCGTCGTTGTGCACGATCATGGTGCCGGGCTGGCGCATCTGGGCGAAGGTCGCGTCGTTGAGCTTGAAGGTTTCGCTCAGGCGCTTGTCGTCCACCACGGGTGCCGGCAGCCGGGGCGGGTAGCTCTTGTTGCGACGCTGGCGGTAGCGGGCCCAGGAAATCAGCAGCACCGCATTGAGTACCGCCACCCAGGCATAGAACTGCAGGGTGGTCAGGGCATCGAGCATGCCCGCTTCGATCCGCGGCCCTTCATGGCTGTCCAGCAGCGGAATGAGCCCACGAACCAGCAAGTACAGCAGGCCTACCCAGGCCAGTACGGTGAGGACAACGTCGACGATCACCATGAACGGACGCTGGCGGGTTCGGATGATTTTCATCAGCGCACCTCCTCTTCGTCATCGATGGGTTTGATGCCGCGGTCCGGGCTGACCCAGCGCGCGCGTTTCTGGTGTTCGCCAAACAGCACCCGGGGAAAGCTCACCAGGGTGGTGAACAGGCTGATGAACCAGAACACCAGCGGGTACCAGACCACCCAGAACATGGTTTTCCACAGGTCTTTTTCATAACGGCGGTCGATCAGGATACTCACCGCGAACTGGGTCAGGCAGACCATCGCCAGCACCAGCCCGGTGAAGGCCGGCGGGACGATGGTGTGCACCGCGATGGCCTCGGGCATGACGATAAACTTGCCCAGGGCCCAGAAGATCACCGACAGCAGGAAGGTGAAGGCCCAGCCGGTGGACAGGCAGTAGTCGAACAGCAGGGTCCAGAGGTAGCGGTGGCGCCACTCCCAGATCCCGCGGATGTTCTTGAACAGCACCTCGGCGCCGCCCTGGGCCCAGCGCAGGCGTTGCTTCCACAGGCCGCGCAGGGTCTCCGGCATGAGGATCCAGCACAGCGCCCGCGGCTCGAAGAACACGTACCAGTGGTCCAGTTGCAGCTTCCAGCTGATGTCGATGTCTTCGGTGATCATGTCCGGGCTCCAGTAGCCCACCCGGTGCAGGGCGGTGCGACGGAAGGCGACGATCACCCCGGAGACGGTGAAGACTTTGCCGAACACCCGCTGGGTGCGCTTGATCAGGCCGATGATCGAGGAGAACTCGCCCACCTGGACCCGACCCACCAGGGTCGAACGGGTGCGGATCCGCGGGTTGCCGGTCACGGCGCCCAGGCGCGGGTTGTCCAGCATCGGCGCCACCAGGTAGGCCGCCGTGTTGGGCGCCAGCAGGGCATCGCCGTCGATGCACACCAGGTATTCGCTGTGTGCCGCCACCGCGCCCATGCGCAGGGCCACGGCCTTGCCCTGGTTCTGCGCCAGGTGCAACACCCGCAGGCGCGGGTCCTGGGCGGCAAGGCGGTCCAGCACCTCGGCGGTGTTGTCCTTGGAGCCATCGTTGATGGCGATCACTTCGATGTTCGGGTACTGCTGGGCCAGGGCCGCATGAATGGTGTCGGCGACGTTGTCGCCTTCGTTGTAGCAAGGAATGAGGATGCTGATCAGCGGCTCACCGGCCAGGGGCGGCGGCAGGGTGTCGTCGCTCCACGGCCAGTGGCGCTCCCAGTGCATCCAGTAATACAGGCCGCCGGCGATCCACAGCGCCGACATGAACAAGGGGTAGTAGAAGACGAAGTCCATGAGGAATTCGCCGGTCAGCACGAAGATCAGCCCCAGGGGCACGCCGAGAACGAGCGCCAGGACCACCAGCGCAAAGATACGATCCACCATGATTCAAGGGCTCCATTTGTTGGAGAGCGCGGGCCGCAGAGTCTTCAGGTCCGGTGAGTTCTCGAGGAAGTTGTCCGGGTAGTAGCCGAAATTGGTCGCGCCCTGGCGCTTGAGGCGGCCCATCCAGTCCGCCAGTTGCTGGGCGGAGAGGTCGCTGGCGGGCTTGCGGGCCCAGTCCCGGGCCTGCAGCTCGAACACCGTGCGCTGCAAGGCACCGGGGCGGGCGCGCACCTGGTCCACCAGGGCTTCGAGCCAGGGCCCGGAATGCCGCTGGCTCTGGCCTTCCATCAGCGGCATGGCCATGGGCGCGGTCCAGTCGTAGCTGACCAGGAAATCATCGAGGTTCTGGGCGAACCAGGTTTCACTCTGCGGGTTGATGATCGGCTCGGCGAACAGGTTGCGCGCGGTCTGCACCTGCGGCCCGCGAATCGCCCGGACCTTGGCGGCCAGCTCATGGGTGAAGTCGATCAGGTAGCGGCTCTTGAAGCGGGTCCAGCGCTGCAGGGTGGCCGGATCGTCGCGCAGGGCGGCCATGGAACCCGGCAGGCCCTGGGCCGCATAGGCGCGCAAGGCCCCGGGGCTGGCGTCTTCGAAATCCGAGAGCACGGCGTCGTCGTGGAACAGAATGCCGTCCACCGACGTCATGCGCGCCACGTCCTCGTAGAGGTCGCCGATCTGCCGGCGCACATTGGGGTCGAAGGGCGACAGCCGCTGGTACTGCTTAGGATCGATGGTGCTCTGGCCGGTGGCCGGATCCCAGCGCGTGACCCGGGGCAGCCGGGCGTCCAGGGCGAAGCTGAGCACCGGCATCCAGGCATAGACCTTGACGTGGGCCCGGGTGCGCAACTGCCAGGCGACCCGGTCGAACAGGTCGGCGCGCATCGGCAGGTGCCGGTTGGGGAAATACAGCGACTGCACCAGACCGTCGCCCTTGGGGTCGGCGAAGGCCTGGAGGAATACGGTGTTGGCCCCCAGGTCGGCCATGCGCTGCACCAGCTTGCCGAGGTTGACCTCCTGCTGCTTGGGGTCCGGGTCGTAGACGTTGTCCAGGTCCACGTGCACCACGCGCATGGGCGCGGCGGTCTCGGCACCGACAATGCTGTTGGAGAAGTGCATGCCGTCCGGGTCCGACACCACCAGGAAACGCGGACTGCTCATCAGGTTGTCGAGTGTGTCCAGGCCGTCGTCCAGGGTCAGGGCCAGCTTGAAGCCCTGGCTGTCCACCACTTGCAGGGTGGAGCCGTCGGCCGTGCCGTAGGGCCAGACCCAGATCCGCGGGCGATAGCCGGCCACGGCCAGGATCTTGTTCGAGATGGCGGTCACGTCCTGGCGCATCCGCGCCTGGAAATCCGCCTCGCTTTCATAGCGCCCGGAGGCGGCGTCAAAACGGCGGGTCGCCGCCGCCGGCTGCAGGTTGCCCTGAGGGTTGGCAAGAATGCCCAGGTGGCTGTGGTCGGTATGGGCGGCGATTTCCACCAGCCCGGAACGGGAGATTTCCCGGACCTGCGCCCAGGTCAGGAACTGTGAGCGGGGCCGCAGCTCGCCGGCGAAGTTCACCGGCTGGTCGGCCGGGGTGTCGATCCAGGTGCCCACCGGCGCCAGCACCGCAGGCCAGTGATAGCTGCGCAGCACCGGCAACACCCGGGTGTAGAAGCTCGAATAGCCGTCATCGAAGGTCAGCAGGATGGCCTTGGCCGGCAGTTCGGGGCCGCCGTTGCGCGCCGCCAGGATCTGGTCCACGGTCACGGGCCGGTAGCCGTTTTCCCGCAACCAGGCCAGTTGCTCGATCATCCGCTCGGTGCGCACCGCCACCACCCGTTGGTCCGGGTCGCGATCCTCGATGTCGTGGTAGGCAATGCCCAGCACGTGGTTCTTCGGCCAGGGTGCCTCGGTGTTGGGCAACGGCCGTTGCGCCGGGGCGAGAAAGTCGGCGGCGGGCTGGGAACAGGCGCTGAGAACCAGGGCTCCCAGCAGGAGGATGCAACGGTTGATCAGGCGCATCGTCACACTCTTCTCTAGAAGCGATAGGTAAGGTCGACAGCCAGGCGCAGGTCGGTTTCCCGATCGCCGTCGTAAGGCCGGTTGATCACGCTCAGGACTCCGCCGATGTCGAACACGTCGTTCCAGCTGTAGCGCTGGCCGTAGCTGAGCAGCCCCACCGCTCCAGTGGAGTAGCCGCGTTCGCTGTAGGTACCGGCGCCGGCCTGGAACTGTTGGCTCCAGGAGGTCTGATAGCGGTGATAGAGCACGTGGTTGACGGTGACGGTGGGCAGGACGCTGAGGTCCGCCTCGGGGTTGTAGTAAGGGGTGTCTTCCAGGGTGTTGTGGCTGGCGCCCACTTCCAGGCCGAGGTCGACCTGCACTTTCGGCGAGCGGTAGACCCCTTCGCGGCCCGTGAGCAGGGCCTCGAACCTATTGTTGCCGTCGCTGAAGTGCGACGGGCTGAGGGACAGTTTCCACTCGCGGCTTTCATTGGCCCGCCAACGCAGGAAGGCGCTGCCGCCGTTGGCGCTGATATCGCTGTTGAGGGCCCGCAGCGGGGTGTTGGCAGAGAGGTAGTCGAGGCTGCCGCCGTATTGCCAGTGATCGTCGATGTCCCGCGCCAGCGACACCCGGGCACCGGTCTTGTCGCCGTAGCCATAGGAATGGTTGGAGACTTCCGCTTCCAGGGTCATGTCGCGGGTGCGCCGCTCCACCCCCAGGACCTGCCAGCGGTGATTGCCGATCCCTTCCGAGAAGTCCCCCATGGCATAGCCGATGCCGCCGAACAGGCGCCAGTCCTCGGCGATCGGCGGCGTGTAAAGCCGGCTTTCGATGCCGAAATCACGGCTGCCGGATACCGCGCCGGCACCATTGCTGCCACCGCCGTAACTCTTGCCGCCATAGGTCATGACCCGCAGTTCGGCCATGTCGTGCACTTCGCGCTCGCGGGCCAGGCGCTGCACCTGGCGGCTCTCCGGAAAGCGCTCCACCACGTCGTCGGTCAGCGCATCCAGTTGCCGCCATTCCTGCAGGTCCTGGGCCGTATGGCCCTGGGACACTTCCAGGCTGACATCGCGCGGGGCCACACTCTCGGTTTCCTTGAGCAGGCTTTCCGAAAGCCGGGGCCAGTCGCGCACCCGGTACAGATCGGCCTGGGCCAGGCGTACGCTGATGTTGCCCGGGGCCTGCCCCGCCAGGGTCTCCAGGCGCTGCTCGGTGCCCGGCAGGTCAGCCCCGGCCGTGCCGTCGGCACCGGCCTGGGCCGCCAGCAGTTGGGCATCGACCCAGTCGTCATTGGGGTCGCCCACGGTTTGCCCGGTGAGCTGAATTCGCTGCGGCACACTGTCGGCCAGGTCATTGGCGAGTTTCAGCGCCTCTTCCGGGCGTTCACTTTCCAGCAACGCGTAATACAGCGCGGTGGTGTCTTCCAGGCGGTGGTCGGCATCACCGTCCGGTGCCGAAAACACACGCCGATACAGGTCCGCGGCGATTTCCGGCTGGCGCTGGTCGAGGTAGGAAGCCGCCACCCAGCGCAGGGCATACGGGGGAATGGCCACGCCGGCAGCGGTGAGCTGCTCGTATTCGCTGATCACCTCTGCGGTGCGCGCCCGGGACTTGAGGGCGCCCAGGCGGTCGATGCGCCAGCGGGTCAGGTCGTCCTGGGCTTGAGGGTCCTTGCCCCAGGCGGCGAACAGGGTGTCGTAGTCGGCCAGGGCACGGTCGGCCACCACAAAGCGCTCTTTCTCACTGCGGCTGGCCAGCTCCGAGAGGCGCACCCGTTCGGCGGCGAGGTCGGCCTGGATGCGCCGCTGGATCACCGGGTCGATCAGCCCGGGGTGCTGCCGGGCCAGGCGCAGGGCCGGTTCCGGCAGGCGCGCCCGCTGCAGGGCGTAGATGTATTCGCGGATGACTTCGGGCTTGTCGCCAGCGCGGATAAACGCCTGGTCGTATGCGGCCAGGGCGTCATAAGGCTGGTTGGCGCGGGTCAGCGCGTAGCCCAGGGCCAGGCGCCGGTACGGGTCATCGGGCTTGGCCGCCACCAGGGCCTTGGCCCGGGCCACGGCTTCGACCGGCTGGCCGGCATCGGCCTGGGTCAGGGCCAGCCCCAGCTGCAGGTCGGCGTTCTGCGGGTCGCGCTGCAGGGCCAGGCGATAGACCTGGGTGGCGTTGTCCCACTGCTTGAGGTTGCGATAGGCACGGGCCGCGGCGGCCAGCGCCTGCGCCGGCAGCACCCGGTTGCGGCCCTGGGTCTCGTAGACCTTCACCACCTCGGCATCGAGGCCGGCCCAGCTGGCGATCTGCAGGTGGTCGCTGACCAGCCCGTTGTTCAACCGGTCCGCCGGCACTTGGCGCAAATGGTTCAGCGCCGGGGCGTAGCTGCCGGCCCGGGCCTGGATGATCAACTGGTCATAGGCCGCATCGGCGAACGCCAGGCCCGGCCATAACAGTTGGCTGCACAATGCCAGGCGAAACAGCGGACGAAGGCCGTAGCGGCGAGCGGGATGAACAGTGCGTTGCATTTCGTCAGCATCCTTACGTGGCTAGCCGGAGTTATGCGCCCCGCCCTTACGCCCCAGCCCGGACGATCAGAAGATCGACAGAGCGTCTGGGAGAATTCTTCCACGAAGGTTAGTTCAGAATTTGCAGCGCCATATTTATTCAGAATCAGATTCTGCGGGGCCTGCAGCCGCCCTCACCGCCTTGCTCCAGACAGCACAACGCCCGACCTGTGGGCTGCACAGGCCGGGCGTCAGGGGTTGCACAAGAAGGGCCGCGCAAAGCGGCCCGTGCACCTTTACTGCTGGGCGCCTACGCCCCCCAGCTTGCTCATGACCAAACCGATGAACTGCTCAACGGTCATTTTCTGGCCGTTGAAGTTCACTTCGTTATTGGCATAGTGCAGGGCCGACACCACGTCATTGCCTTCCAGCTTGGCCAGTTGGGTGGACAGGGCCATGGCACTGAGCATTTCTGCAGTGGCCGCGCTTTGCTCGGCGATCAGCTTGGCATCGGTCTGGCCTTCGGCCTGGGCCTGCAGGGCGGCGATGTCTGCCACCATCGGCTTGGACAGCGACAGCTTGGCATCCAGCTGGCTGACCAGTTGCTTGCCCAGCTCAGCCGGCGGCAGCTCCAGGCTCTGCGGCTTGGCCAGATCCAGGCTCAGGCTGAAACGGCTTTCACCACCGGCGGTCTTGAATGCCAGGCTTTCCAGGGCGATCTGCGGCTTGGCTTCCAGGACCTTGTTCACGGCAGCCCGTACCTTGACCTGCTCGGCGTCGGACATTTGCAGTTCCGGAGCCGGTTCACCCTCGGCAGTGGCCTCGGTGGCGGCCTTCTGATACGGCTGCAGCACGTTCTGGTAGACCTGGACCAGATCGAGCATGCCCTGGCTGTCGAGGCTCTTCATGCTCCAGAGCATCTCGGCCGAACCCACGGTCTTGCCGTCGAAGGCGATTTCGCCCACTCGGTAATCCGCACGGCCCGCCACTGTGCTGCCGGTTTCTTCGCTGAAGGTCTTCTGCTCGAAGTGCTTCAGGGTCAGCACCGACTGCTTGTCGCCGAAGGTGGCCTTCAGGCCGCTGAGCTCCAGGGTGTTCTGGCCCAGGAAGTAGTCGAAGCTGCTTTTCTGCAGGTTGCTGGCCAGGGTCAGGCCGTTGATTTCCAGTTTGAGCGGGGCCTTGTCCGGCGAACTGAGGAACAGGCTCAGGCTGTCCATATAGCCATCGACCTTGGCCTTGCGGCGATTGTCGCCGACGCTGAAAGTGGCATTCAGGCCGGAGAACTTGAGGTTGTTCAGCTCATCCAGGGCCAGTTCCATCGGAGCGAAATCCAGGGTGCCCTCCGCGGACAGGTCATAGCCGACATTGACCACGCCCTTGAACGGTGCAGCACCCTTGGTGGCGGCAAACCACTTGTCGGTCTGCCCGTTGTTCTCCAGCTCGTAATGACTGGACGCCATGACTGGCAGCCACTTGAGGCGGATCAAGCGCGAGAAAGGCAGCGGGCCGTGTTCGATATGGTCGGCGATCATCAGTTCCAGCCCACCGTTGAACACCTCGCCCTGGGTCTTGAGGCGGTAGCGGGCATTGCTGCTGAACACGCCACGCTCCAGGGACACCAGCTCCAGAGTGGCGGTGGCGTCATAGCCGATCAGCGCCGCTTGCAGCTCCTTGTTGCTTTCAATCACCTGCTGCTGCAGGACCCCTTCCAGCTTGGTGCCGGTGTACCAGGCGCCGCCGGCACTGATGGCACCTACTGCGACGACGATTCCTAACAGTACGCCTGCTGATTTATTCATGTCTGACCCGATCAATATCCGTTGTTTGAAGGTGTGGTCGTCTTCCCTGAACCCATGACGGGTTGCGGCTCGACTCCGCGTAAAACCGGCGCAGATTACCACTGGCGGCTAGGGCGAGCCCAATCTTTGAATGTGAAAAACCGTGGAGCGCGGGGAGATGGCCAGGGCAGCGGCTGCCGCAAACCGGCAGCCGCCGCTGTTACAGGGCCAGGGGAAGGGGCTTTTAGGAGTATTCGATTTCCAAGGCATCGAGCTGATGATCGAAGCTCTTGAGCCGGGCGCTCCAGGTGTACACCAGAACCTCGAAATCCCGGTCGATCACCGCGCTGTTGCCCCGGGATTCGCCCCGTGGGTCGCAGAAATCCAGCTGGTAGCGCTCCCGCGCCATGGCGGTGGCGACATCCGACAGCTCCCGGGCATTGCTCAGCCAGTGGTGACCGTCCTCGGCCTGCTTGTCCAGCAGCATGCACTGCTTCTTCAGGGCCTCCAGGCTCTTTTCCAGCGGGGTGCCGGTGAGTTCGCCCATGACTTCGGCGAAGGTCCGCCCCGGTTGCCAGTAACTGCCCCAGAAGTAGCGGTCGAATACGGTTTCGACCCGGCGCAAGGCCACCTTGGTGTCCCAGATGACCACCAGGGTCTTGCTCTGTTCGAGCTGTTTCTTCTTGATTTTCTGGCCCTGAAAGGAGGCCCAGGCCACCACACCGATGGCCATCACCGCGATCAACGCGCTGGCGCTGTCGAGGAACACCAGGGCCTTGTCGATCTGATGGGCCAGCATGATGCCGTAGAAGTAGGTGGCAGACAGCAGCACCAGGGCGCAGAGCGCGCACCAGAAGCCCGGAGCATAAGGGTTTTTCATTATTGGAATCCCCATGACCATCACATGCTTTGATCGGTTGGAAGGCACGTTGCACAAGGCACTTTTCCAACTGATCAAAGCATAGCAACCGCCTCAGGGTTTCGCGTGTTCCGGGCCTTGCGTTCGTCCGCTTTCCCAACCGCCGCCCAGGGCCAGGAACAGATCGATCTGGCTCATGGCTACCTGGGTGTTGGCCGCCGCCAGTTGCGCGCGCATATCGGTGTAGGTGCGGGTAGCCTGCAGGTCGGCGAGGAAGGACGCGCGCCCGGCCTGAAAGAAGCGGTGGGTCTGGTCCGCCGCCAGTTGCGCCGACTGCTCGGCATCCGCCAGGGCATCGCGGCGCTGCAGTTGCGCGCTGTACTGGGCCAGGCCGGTCTGGGTTTCGCGGATGGCGTTGAGCACCACCCCATCGAAATGCGCCAGGGCGCCCTGGCTGGCGGCCTCGGCTTCATGAATGCGCTCGCGGGCGCCATTGGCCGGCACCGTCCAGCTGATCAGCGGGCCGAAGCCCCAGCGATTGGTGGAAGGCTTGCCGAGGTTGTCGAGGATGCCCACGGTGCCGACTGTCGCGCCGATGCTGATATCCGGATACAGGGCCCCGGTGGCCACGCCGATTCGCGCGGTGGCGGCGGCCAGCTGGCGCTCGGCCTGCCGTACGTCGGGGCGGCGCTTGAGCAGCGCCGCGCCATCGCCCACCGGCAACAGCTGGGTGATATGCGGCAACTGGGCGCAACTGTCAGTGCCGGCGGGCAATTGATCCAGCGGCTTGGCCAGCAGCATCGACAGGCGGAACAGCCCCGATTGGCGCGCCGCCTCATAGCGCGGCAGTTCGGCACGCAGGGATTTGAATTGGGTCTGAGAACGGGTGACCTGGGTTTCGTCGCCGCGCCCCGCATCGCGCAGGCGCTGGGTCAGCTCGGTGCTCTGGGCTTGCAGGCTCAGGGAGTGCTCGGCGATTTCCCGTTCTTCGTTGGCCGCGCAAACCTGGGTGTAGGCCCGCACCACGTCCGCCACCAGGGTGATGCGCGCGGTATCCGCCGCAGCCTGGGTCGCGTCGGCATTGGCCTGGGCCGCCTCGATGCCGCGCTGCAAGGTGCCGAACAGGTCGAACTGGTAGGAGGTGCTGATGGACAGGTTGCCGACGTTGGCCACTGGCACCTTTTCCGGCAGCAGGAAGGCTTCGCCGGATTCCTGCAGGCGCTCGACCCCGGCCTTGACCCCACCGCTCCAGCCACCGGCGGCCTGGGCTTCATCCACCTGGGCGCGGGCCCGAGCCAGGTTGGCCGCCGCCACCCGCAGGTCGGTGTTGGAAGCCAGGGCCTGCTGCACCAGCTGGTCCAGACGCGGGTCCTGGTACAGCCGCCACCAGTCGGCAGGCACCGGCGCCGACACCACGTTGGCGCCCTTGGCGCTCAACTGGCCCTGCAAATCCTTGCGCTGCACCGCAGCATCCCCGGGCACCTGGTAATCCGGCCCGACCATCTGGCAGGCCGAGAGCAGCAGGCCGAGCCCGGCCAGGGCCAAACGCGCGCCGTTGTTCATTGGCCGGGCTCCTGCTTGGCCTGGTCGTCGAGGATCGACACCGTGGCGGTGCGCCCGGCGATCATGCGAAAGTCCGCCGGCACATCGTCGAAGGCGATGCGCACCGGAATCCGTTGCGCCAGGCGCACCCAGCTGAAGGCCGGGTTGACGTTGGGCAACAGGTTGGAGCCGCTGCTGCGATCACGGTCCTCGATCCCGGCGACGATGCTTTCCACATGCCCGCGCAGCCGCGCACGGTCGCCGATCACACGGATATCCACGGCCTGGCCGACATGGATGCCATCGAGCTTGGTCTCTTCGAAATAGCCATCGATATGAAAGGAGTTGCTGTCCACCACCGATAGCACCGGGCGCCCGGCGGTGACGAATTCCTGGGTGCGCGGTGCACGGTCGTTGACGTAGCCGTCCACCGGGCTGCGTACCACCGAGCGGTCGAGGTTGAGCTGGGCGCTGTCCACCGCCACCTGGGCCTCGGCCAGGGCCGATTGGGCACGGGCCTCGCGGGACTGGCTTTCTTCCAGTTGCTCGCGCGGCACCAGGTTGCCCAGGCCACGGTTGCGCTTGGCCTCGCGCTGGGCCTGGGCCAGGGTTTCCTGGCGGTCGGCCAGGGCCGCCTTGGCCTGGCGCAGGGCCAGCTTGAAGCGGTCCTGGTCGATGCTGAACAGCACCTGGCCGCGCTGCACCAGTTGGTTGTCACGCACCTGCACTTGCTGGATCAGCCCGGACACGTCCGGAGCGATCTGCACGATATCGGCGCGGATATGCCCGTCCCGGGTCCAGGGCGCGAACATGTAGTACATCACCATGCGCCAGACCACCACGACCGCGAAGGTCACCACCAGTAACGTCAGGACCACACGGCCAATGGTCAATAAAGGTTTTTTCATGTCATCAGGTATCGACTGAGAGAGTCCACGGCGCCCAGTAGCAGAGCGTAGAGACCCACGTTGAACAGCGCCCGGTGCCAGACCAGACGATAAAAGTGCAAGCGCGTCAGCACCCCGTGCACCAGCAGGTACAAGCCATAAGTGATGCCCATCAGCACCAGCAGCGTGGGCAGGAACACCCCGCTGATATCCAGATCACCGATCATAGGGGCGCTCCATCGATGCCATGGGGAAGGGGTTCTTCAAGCTCGCCGGTGGCGACGAATTCCACCCCCGGCAACAGCGCCAGGCGCAGGCCGCTGAGGGCGTGCAGCAGGTGCAGGCGGGTTTCGTGGTCGCCTTGCAGGCCCTGGCTGCCAAGGGCGCGGCGGGTACGGTCGAGGGTCATCAGCAGCCCGCTGGGGGCCGGCAGGCGTTCGCCGGCCTTGAGGCAGGCCTTGAAGTACTCGCCCACCTCGGCCACCACCTGGCGCAGCAGGCTCTGGGCCACGCCCTGCACCCGCGGTGCGTAGGCCAGCAGGTCCAGCATATTGAGCGCCACGCGCAACTCCCGCAGGGCTATGCCGGTGTCCTGCCCGGTCATGGCCAGGCGCGGCAGGTGCTGCATCAGGCGGTCGAGCATCTGTGCACCCATGTGCCGGTGTTCGGCCAGGGTCGCCGGTTCGCTGAGGCTGACGATGTCGCGCCAGCTGAAGCGGGTCAGGCGCTTGGCCGCCAGTTCGGAGCCGAACGGCCGGGCGATCAGGGTCCAGACAAAGGCGAACAGCAGGCCCATGGGGCCGGCCAGGTTGGAGTTGGCAAAACTCAGGAAGTCCGCGTCGTAGGCGCCCTGGATGCTGATGAAGGACGAGGTGTTGACGATGGTCAGCAGCATGCCGAGGTAGAACCGCGGCTGCACCGTCAGGGTGCCGACGCAAATGAACGGCACGGCAAAGGCCAGCACCAGCATCGGGAAGTCGTGCAGGTTGGGCAGGATCAGGAACAGGTAGAGGCTGGCGAACAGCACCGACATCGCGGTCCAGAAAAAGAACCGGTAGATCTGCGGCGCCGGGTCGTCCATGGAAGCAAAGAAACTGCAGGCCACCGCCGCCAGGATCACGGCGCTGCCGCCGTCGGTCCAGCCCAGGAGAATCCACAGCACCGAGGCGACGATGATCGCCAGGACCGTCGAGCCCGCCGAGTACAGCATCAGCCCACGATCGAGAAACGGCGTCAGCCGGCCCAGCCGCCAATGCCGGTAGACCGCGCGCCAGGGCGCCTGGCTTTCACTCTGGATGGCGTGCTGCAGGCTGCGGCAGTCCTGCCACAGGTCGATCCACTCGCCGAGGCGATACAGAGCGTTGGACATCAGCAGCTGGCGCCGGTCATCCAGGGCTTCGGGGCTTGGCTGCAAGGCTTCGAGTTCATCGCGCAGGGCCTGCCAGCGTTCCACCGAAGCATCCCGGGCGGTGCCTTGCAGCCATTCATCGGCCTTGGCCAGCAAAGGGGCGAACTGCGCCACCAGCTCCGGGGTACGCCGTTCCAGGGCATACAGGGCATCGTCCAGGGCATCCACCACCGGCAGCAGGTTGATCATCCGCCCGCGCAGCTCCTTGGTGTTGCGCACGGTCTGCGGCCGGGCGCCCTCGTGGGGCAACTGGCCGATCATCAGTTCCAGGGTGTTGAAGGTGCCCACCATGGACGCGCGCAGGGCACTGACTTCCTCGGGCTGGACGTTGCGGGCCAGGAAGCGCTGGCTGTAGAGCGCGGCATCGGCGAACCACTTGGCGGCGGAATCGACGAACACCGGGGCCAGCCGCCGGGGCCAGAACATGCTGCCGATCACCGCGGCGCAAACGATGCCGAGGAAGATTTCCTCGGTCCGCGCCTCGGCGACGTCCCAGACCCCCAGGGGGTTGTCCACCACCGGCAGGGCGATCAGCGGCAAGGTGTAGCCGGCCAGCATCAGGGCGTAGTTGTTGGCAGTGCGCAGGTGCATGGACAGAAACAGCAGGATCCCGGTCCACAGGGCGATGATCACCACCAGCAGGTAGGGGCTCTGCACGAACATCGGCACGAACAGCACCGCGGCCGCCGCCCCGAGAAAGGTGCCGATCGCCCGGTACAGGGCCTTGGAACTGGTGGGGCCCACGTAGGGGCTGGAGACGATGTACACCGTGGCCATCGCCCAATACGGACGGGGCATCTGCATCAGCATGGCGATGTACAGGGCGATCATCGACGCGGCGAAGGTACGTACGCCATAGAACCAGTCCCGCGCGGGAGGCATGCCGGTAAAGAAGCCTTTCAAGATGGCAGCACCGGTACATGACTGGCGGACTCGAACGCGCGGATCACCCGCAACGCCGCTTCCAGGTCGGCGCTGCCAATGCCTTCCAGCACTTCATGACGCAGGCGCACCAACTCGCTTTCCACCGCCTGCACCAGCTCGCGACCGGTGTCGGTCAGGCTCAGGCATTTGGCCCGGCGGTCGTGGGGGTCTTCACTGCGGCACACGTAGCCGGCGCTGCACAGTTGATCCAGCAGGCGCACCAGGGACGGGCTTTCCATCCCCGCGGCCTGGGCCACCGTGACCTGGCGCACGCCCTCGCCCAGGCGCCCGATCATCAACAGCGGCACCGCGCAGGCTTCGGAAATGCCGAAGTTGACCAGCGTGGTCTGGCAGATCCGCCGCCAATGCCGGGACGCGACCACCATGCCACTGCTGATATTCATGTGGAGTGATTCAAGGGAGTTGGACACAAGATTGTTCGCACACTGTTAGTTTGCTAACTATCAATATGTCATTGACGGATAAATCCAGTCAAGTTTTGTAACAAATACCCCGGCCAAGCCTTGGATCCAGCGCCTGCAAAACAGAATAAGTACTGAAAAGGTATATACTTTTTGAGTACTTTTTGAGGAGAACGCTCATGCCCAAGCACGCCATCTTTACGATGAAACTGGAAACTGAACTGCGGGATCAGTTTATGGCGGAGGCACTGGCCGCACATCGCCCAGCCTCACAGATCGTGCGCGAGTTGATGCGCGAGTTCGTGCAAAAACAGCACGAATCCCGTGAGTACGAGGCCTTCCTGCAACAGAAAGTCCTGCTGGCTCGAGCCTCCGTAGACGCTCAACGCGGGCACAACCATGAAGAGGTAGAAGCAGAGTTCGCTGCCAGACGCGCTCGGGCATCGAGGCTGGAATGAAGGTTGTATGGGTTCCCGAAGCCGTACAGGACCGCATGGATATCTGGGATTACCTGCATGTGCTCAACCCGAGGGCTGCGGTCGACATGGACAGGCGCTTCAGCGAATGCGTCGACCATCTGGTCCTCAACCCGCAGATAGGCTCCACGGGACTGGTGGCAGGAACCCGCGAGCTGATTCCCCAACCGAGCTATCGCCTGGTCTATCAGATAAGCCAAGGCCACGTCTGGATCCTGGCCCTGGTCCACACCGCTCGCCAATGGCCGCCACCGACCTAGCCCCCGCGCCCCTTCCTCAACAACACATCCAACTGATCCACCACCTCGGCCCAATCCGCATCATCGAGCACTTCCGTGCGCAGAAAGTCGGCCTGGCTCTCGCTCCAGAAAAACGCGTCCGCCAGGTGCAGCTCCGGTTTGAGCGGCGAATGCGTGGCGATGAAACGCTCGATGCTCACCGGGTCGTCGGCCAGCCCCAACTGCTTGAACAACGCCGGCAGGCTGTGGGTCGGTGCTTCCATGGTCGGGCTCCTGATCAGTGCGAGACTTCGCAAACCTCGGCGTGGGGCACCAGCTTCAGGTACTGAGCCATGCTCATGTGCACCAGGTTGTGGTGGTTGCCGGCTTCCAGGTAGATGTCTTTCTGCCGGGTCAGCAGCGGGTCGATCACCACGTCCAGCCCATAGGACTCGCCCAGGGCCGGCACCGCGCCGCGCTCGCAGTCGTTGAACAGGTGGGCCAGGGTGCTTTCCCGGGTGACCTGCCATTCGCCGCTGCCGCGCACCTTGCCGAGGTCCAGGTGCCGACTGGCCGGCAACACCGCCATCAGGTAATGGCCGTGGTGATCGTCGAGGATCACCGACTTGGCCACTCGCTCCGCCGGTACCCCCGCCACCCGCGCCGTTTCCAGGCTGCTGGCGGAATGGGGATGGCTCACCAGATCAAACTCGCAAGCGGCTTGTTCCAGGCTGCGCTGCACGGTTCTTGCCATACGCATGATGCACCTCGGTGCCCCGCAAGCGGGGACAGGACTGTGACTCCTGATGCAAGTCTAGGTCGCGCTGCAAGACACAAGGCCTCGAACTTCCGAACGGCACCCTGCGCGTTCATTGCCCGGCACAGGAAGCGCCGGCTGCCGAGCCACAGAGGACAAACAAGCGGGCCCGAGTACCACCCGCGGCGAACTGACCGACTTTGTGCCACCCCTGGGGCAATGGCGCGAATTCCTCGGACTGATCGTCCGACCCCACCAGCCAATAGCGACCGCTGCCCACTGACAAGGCGCTCAACTGATCCAGGTAGACCTGATCCGGGTGGTCGATCAGGGTGCCGAAGCCGTAGGCGTTCGGCCTGCTGGAGGTGCCTCCCGGCAGCGGCGGCGTATAGAGCATCGGCTGGGCATCGGTGCGGTTGTAGTAGACGTAGCTCAAGTACCAGAGCATGTCGCTGATAACGATGCGGTCGCCTGCGACGTAGTGCCGGTTGACGTAGTCGACCATCACGCTGATCTGGTCGTTGGCGTCGACATCGATGTTGTTTTTCAGCCCCACCGCTTCCAGCCCCACGAACCCCAGCAGCAACGCCAGCGCCACCAGCCGGGCACTCTTAAGCCAGCGATCGATGAGCACCGCCATGATCATCGGCAAGCCCAAGGCATACGCGGTCAGGTAGCGTTCGATAAACACTGGCGAAGCGAACGACACCGCAAACACCAACAACAACGGCAGCAGGGTGAAACTCGCCAGCAGCCCGCCGAACCTGGCAGGTGCACCATCACGCCAGGCCAGGACGCTACAGACCGCCAGCAACAGCAGCGGCATGCCCACGAACAGCGCACCTGGCAGGTTGTCGCCTTCGTCCTGGATCAGCAATTGCCAGACCATCGCCGGCAGCGAAGACCAGGTGACCACCGGCTCCCAGCCGACATCGCCATTGGCCTTCAGCTCGTCCATGTGCCGCAGCAGGTCGAGCAACTCCGGAACCCAGGGCAGGAACAGCAGCACGATCGCCGCATTCGCCAGCCACCAGGCCGGCCGGCTTATCAGACGCCCGCCGCCCTCGGCGCGCACGCCCGAAACGGCCAGGTACAGCCAGTGCGCCAGCACGCAGAACACCGTGAAGTAATGGGTGTAGAAGGCCAGGGTCATCAGCAGCGCGTAGCTCACCAGATAGCCCCGACGCGAGGGCTGGCGCAGCCAGTACACCAGGGCCAGGGTCGCCCCCAGCAGCAACAGGCCGAGCAGCGCATACATGCGCACTTCCTGGCTGTAGCGCACGGCCGTGGGCAGCATGGCCAGCAGCACACCGGCGAGAATCGCCGCGCGACGGGTCGCCAGCAGCGCCACCAGCCACATGCCGAGCCCTACGGTGACTATCCCTGGCAGCGCGCTGAAGGTGCGAATGGAAAAAATCCCGTCGCCGAACAGTTCAATCCAACCACGCAACAGCATGAAATACAGCGGCGGATGGACGTCGCGGGCCGCATGAAACCAGATTTCGCTCAGCGAATACTGGCTGAGCACCAGGCTGGAACCTTCGTCGCCCCAGATGGCCGCGGCGGTCAGGTCATAAAAGCGAACGGCCGCAGCCAACAGCAACACCGGCAGCAACCAATACTCCAGCGCCAAGCGCATCAGCCGCTGCACACCTTGCTCCTGAGGCACGACGGCCTGCTCTTGCAAACGCCCGATCAACTCCGGCGCTCTGCGAAAATCCATTCCTTGCTCCCCATAAACTCGCCTGATCTGGTCGCTCAAACCCCGATAGCATCGTCCTTTGCCTGGAAAACCGCAAAGCACAGACGTAAGGGTAAAAAGCCGCTCCTCGAATGCCATGTGCGACGCCTGCCGATTGCCCTCGGGTACCGCGGTACGGGGTCAGGCCCAGCCATCACCGGCAATGGATGAACATAGACCGGAGGACAGCAAAGCCGCGTCACAGAACGGCGGATTTTCTAACCAGCGACGTAGGTGCCAGCCGGCGCCTTCTGTATGATTTTCGCCACACTCGGAACCTGCCCTCATGGCTTTTCTGAATTAAGGACAATTCATGCGCAAGCTTCTGCTCTCGGCATTGACCCTCACCGCCCTGTGCGCCGGCCAGGCGCAGGCCAGCTCGGATGACATCTGCTCGCCGACCTGGTCGCTCTACTCAAATCGCCTGGACGGTTGCAGCAACCTGCCCTTTCTCAGCCCGGGCAACGACAGCCGGGTCAACTTGCGGCTGCTGCTGGCCGACCAGGGCAGCCTGCCCCTGGCACCCCGGGCCCTGACCCAGGATGAGCTGGGCATGGGCTACGGCCCTGTGCCCTTCATGCACTATCGCCTGCACCCGGCGCAGCCCGAACTCGATCCCGACACTGGCAACCCACCCAAGCCAGGCCCCTCGCCCGCCACCGAGCAGCTCGACAGCCTGCTGCAGGCCGTAGGCCTGCGTCGCGATAGCAAGGAAGCCGCCGGGAACGGCTTTCTCTCCGGAGAAGGCAGCCGCTGCCGCAGCAACTCGGACGCCAGTGCCCTGGCTTTTGTGGAGCAGCTCGACCAGGCGCCACTGAGCCCCGAAGAACGCCAGGCCCTGGCCGAGGCCCGGGTGCAACTGCTGGCCAGCTGCGACTGGAACGCCAGCGAAATGAGCAAGCTGCTGCCGGCCAACCTGAACTCGGCAGCGGCCAAGGCGTTCGCCGGCTACCTGCAGGCCGCCGCCGACTTCTACAGCGGCCGCTTCAACGAAGCCGGCAACGGTTTTGCCGCGCTCAAGGACAGTCCCCAGCCCTGGCTGGCCGAAACCGCGGCCTACATGAGCCCGCGCACCCTGCTCAACCTGGCCCAGCAGAACGCCTTCGATGAATGGAGCATGGTCAATCTGGAGCATGTGGACAAAGCCGTCCTGCAACAGGCCGGCGCCGGTTTCGAGGCCTACCTGAAGACTTATCCACAGGGCCGCTACGCCGTTTCCGCCAAGGGTCTGATCCGCCGTGTGCACTGGCTGACGGGCGACACCCAGGCCCTGGCCGAGGACTACGCCTGGCAACTGACCCAGGCTCCCGGCACCCCGCGCAACATGCCTCTGGACGACCTGGTGGAAGAAGTCGACTACAAACTGCTGAGCCTGCCCGAAGACCACTTCAAGGCTCCGCTGCTGCTGGCGGTCAAGGACCTGATGCGCATGCGCGACGCCCCATCGGCGCCCCTGACTCGGGACGCCCTGCAACAGCAGAAGGCCCTGTTCGCCAGCCAGCCGGCGCTGTTCGACTACCTCCAGGCCGCTTTCAGCCTGTATGTCGAAAAACAACCGGCGGCGGCGCTCAAACAATTGCCCAGCCAAGTGCCGGCGCAACTGGACTACCTGAGCTTCAGCCAGCAGATCCTGCGTGGCCTGGCCCTGCAGGCTCAGCAGGACTGGAAAGGCGCCGAGGCGCTGTGGCTGCAATTGCTGCCCCTGGCCCAGCAACCGCTGCAACGCGAACAGCTGGAACTGGCCCTGGCCTACACCTACGAGCGCAGCGGGCAACTGGCCAAGGTGTTCGCCGACGACTCGCCGATCAAGACTGCCCAGGTGCGCGCCATTCTCCTGCGCCAGGTGGCCTCTCCCCAACTGCTGCGCCAGCAAGCGCAGAAGGCCGAGTCGCCAGCGGAACGCAACGCCGCGCGTTTTATCCTGCTGTACAAGGACCTGACCCGCGGCCAGTACGCGGCCTTCGGCAAAGACTTCGAGCAACTGCCGCCCACCCTGCCCGACGCTAGCCTTGCCGCCAGCCTGGGCTACATCTACCTCGATACCCCGCCGTTGCAGGACTTCCACTGGGATGGCCCACAGCCCGAAGAAGAAAAACCCGACTACCGCTGCCCAAGCCTGTTGGAGACGGCCGCCCTCCTGCAGCGTGACCCGAAAGCCCCGGCCGGGCTGCTCTGCCTCGGCGAGTTCATGCGTTTCAGCGGCTTCGACCGCATGCCCCTGGACACCCCGCCACCGGCCCAGAACCTGGGCGGCACCCAGGACACGTTCCCGGGCAAGCCGTTCTCGCGGCTCGACGGCTATCAGGTGGTGATCAACAACCCCAAGGCCAGCCGTGACGATCGCGCCTACGCGCTGTACCGAGCCATCAACTGCTACGCCTCCTCGGGCCATAACAACTGTGGCGGTGCCGGTGTCGAGCCCGCCGTGCGCAAGGCCTGGTTCCGCCAGTTGAAGACCAAGTTGGGGGATACCCAGTGGGCTCAGTCGCTGCGTTACTACTGGTAGGCAAGCGCCTGGGCTATGGCCTGCTGCTGTGGCTGTGCTGGGCAACGCCGGCCAGCGCGGCAGTGGACGCCGCCGACTACGACGCCTTCTGGCTGTGGAGCGGGGTCAAGACCCAGCCGGTGCTGGGCCAGGCCAGGACCCTGTACCTCCTCCAGGGCCAGATCAGCCGTTCGCGACGCCATCCGGCCAGCGGCGTCCAGCTCATCGCCCAGGGCCTGCCGGTGTCGCGTCTGCGCCAGGAGCAGGTGTGGGTGGTCTACCGCGCCCACACCCTGGCCTGGCCCGAACCGCTGTATGACCAGTTGCTGGGCCAGGTCCGGCGTTGGCAGGCCACGGGCACCCAGGTGGTGGGCATCCAGATCGATTTCGACAGCAGCACCCACGACCTGGAACGCTATGGCCACTTCCTGCGCGACCTGCGCCAGCGCCTGCCGGCGCACTACCGCCTGAGCATCACCGGGTTGATGGACTGGGGCAGCAACGCCGACCCGCAAGCCATCGCCCAGCTCAAGGGCGTGGTGGACGAAGTGGTGGTGCAGACCTACCAGGGCCGCCGCAGCATCCCCAACTACGCCAGCTACCTGCCGCGCCTGGACCGCATGGGCCTGCCCTACAAGGTCGGCCTGATCCAGGGCGGTGAATGGCAGGAACCCCAGGCCCTGCGCGACAGCCCCTGGTTCAAGGGCTACGTGGTGTTCTTGCAGAATCCTCAGTCCGGGCCCTGAGAGCGGTGCAATAAGTGCTCACAGTAATGCCCATCAGTGCCCTTGATCCTCGAGGCCTGCTGAGGCAAAACGGTTCCCGCGGAGTTGATATGCCAAGCAGCCATTGGTGATACCTCTCTCGTCGGACAAGGATTGACCTCGACGAATACAGGCACTAGGCTCGACCTCACAACTCAACCCCGTACGCAGAGATTAAGTTCGCTGGCCGTTGGGGTGAAAAAACCGGCCCAGGCCGGTTTTTTCGTTTCCAGGGAATGGAATAGTGCGCACGGCCTTCTTTGTCGATGGCTACAACCTGTTCTACGGGTTGCTGGCCGACACCCCATTCAAGTGGCTCGACCTGCCCGGGTTGCTGACCCATATCGTGCAGATCGAAAACCCCGCCAGCCGACTGGCCTCGGTGGACTACTTCACTTCTTCAGTCAAACCCCGGCTGGCCACCCGCGGCCGGGCCTCCAAGGAAGCGCAAGACACCTACCTGCGCGCCTTGAAGGCGTCCCAGGTCAATGTGCACCTGGGGCGCCATCAGCTTGAACCGGCCAAAGCCCCACGCTTCATCAATAAAGCCGTAGGGGCTTCACGCCAGGACACGGTGGACATCTGGAAACTTGAGGAAAAGGAAACCGACGTCCATCTGGCGATCAGCATGTACCGCCTCACAGCCAGGCAAGCCCTGCATCCTCCAGATGAACGCATCGAGCAACTGGTGCTGGTCTCGGGAGACACCGATATGGCACCAGCGCTGCGGGCCATTCGCGAAGACTTCCCGGACTTGACCCTTGGCGTGATCCTGCCTCACCGCCCGCAGTATCAGCGCCCGCAACCCGGCTCACTGAAAGCCCAGGCCCACTGGATGCGCCGGGTCGTCAGCGCAGAGGAACTGTGCAAGCACCAGTTCCCCGAACGAGTGGCGACCCGCAAGGCGCCCGCGATCAAGCCGGACTACTGGTGAGCCCAGCTGCTGCGGCCTTACCAGTCATAAGTCAGGCTCGAGACCATGGTCCGGCCTTCGCCGTAGTAGCAGTCCCAGATGCTGGTGCAGTTGGCGACGTAGGTCTTGTCGGTGAGGTTCTTCACGTTCAGCGCCAGCTTCACGCCCTTGAGCTGCAACGGCGACTTTTCAAGGTCGTAGGTCAGGCCGGCGTCGTACACGGTGTAGGAAGGGATCTGGAAGGCGCCGTCGTAGTCGGTGCCGTAGCTGCCCTTGACGTAGCGGGCGCCGACGCCCGCTCCCAGGCCTGCCAGGGGGGTGTCGCCCAGGATGGTGTAGTTGAGCCACAACGCAGCAGTCAGGGGTGGCATGCCCGCCGGGTGGCGACCCTCGCGGCCATCGTTGTCCTTGGTGTACTTGATGTCGTTGCGCGATGCCGAGGCAATCACGTCCAGCGATTCGCTGAGGCTGGCCTTGGCTTCAAGCTCGATACCCCGGGAGCGCACCGCGCCGCTCTGGATACTGAACCCGGGGTTGGCCAGGTCGGTGGTCAGAATGTTCTCCTGGTCCAGCTGATAGGCCGATACCTGGACGAAGCTCTCCTGGCCCGGAGGCTGGAATTTCACCCCCACTTCGTACTGCTTGCCGGTGGAAGGCTCGAACGCGCTGCGCTGGAAGCTGGTGCCGCTCAACGGCAGGAAGGATTCCGAGTAGCTGACAAAGGGCGCCAGCCCGTTGTCGAACAGGTACACCAGCCCCCCGCGCCCGGTGAAGGACTGGTTCTTGACGTTGGTATGGGCCCCACCCAGCGGCGCCTTGTTGTCGGTTTCCGCCCAATCGTTGCGACCGCCCAGCACCAGCACCCACTTCTCGTACTTGATCTGGTCCTGCACGTAGAGGCCGGTCTGGATGATGGTGTTGTCCCACTGGTAAGCGTTGCCGAAATTCAGCGACTGGCCGTAGGTGGGGGTGAACATGTCGAGAATCGGCGGGTTGTAGTCGTACTTGCCGTGGTATTTCGAATTGAAGTGGTAGTAATCCAGTCCCACCAGCACCGTGTGGTTGAACGGCCCGGTGTCGAATTCGGCCTGGGCGATGTTATCCACGCCGAAGACCTTGTTGTGCTGCTTCCAGTCGACCCCGTAGCGGGTCATGTAGCGCTGGTCGTCGAGCCCGGTCTTGGGGTTGGTGACGAACTTGTAGCCGTGCAGCGGCGCACGGTAACGGTCGTCGACGTCGGCATAGCGGGCATTCTGCTTCAGGGTCCAGACATCGTTCAGGCGATGGGAGAACTCGTAGCCCACGACGAACTGGTCACGGTCGTAGGCATTGACCCCGGGCTCGCCGAGAAACAGGTCGCGGTCGATCTTGCCGTTGGGGTTGGCGAACACCGTGCCCACGCTGGGCAGGCCCTGGGCCTCGGGCACGTCGTTGTCCTTCTGGAACTGGGCAAACACCGTCAGTTGGGTGTCGTCATCCGGCCGCCAGGTCAGGCTCGGGGCAATGAACTGACGCTGGCGCTGCACGTAATCGATGGCGTCCTGGCTGTCGCTGGCCAGGCCGGTCAGGCGATAGAGGAACTGCCCCTGCTCATCCAGCGGGCCGCCCAGGTCCAGGGCGATGCTCTTGTGGTCGTAGCTGCCGGCTTCCACTTTCAGCTGATGCACGGGGGTCTCGGTGGGCCGCTTGCTGACCATGTTGACGATCCCGCCCGGCTGGTTCTGCCCGTAGAGCACCGAGGCCGGGCCCTTGAGCACTTCGATGCGCTCCAGGGAATAGGGCTCGATCTGCAGGGCACCACCGGTACTGCCACCGCCATAGGGCAAGTGCAGGCCGTCGAGGTACAGCGGAGTCGGTGAAAAACCACGGGAGGTGGGTTCGTCGAAAATCTTCACCCGGTCGGAAAAGCCGCCGCCGGTCATGCCCGGGGTATAGAGCAGCGCCTCGGTCACGCTCTGGGCACCACGGGCGCTGATTTCCTTGGCGCCGATCACGTTGATGGTCTGCGGAATCTCCACCAGCGCCGAATCGGTCTTGCTGCCGGTGGCGCTGCGCTTGGCCACGATCCCCGGCACTGCGCCCCAGGCATTTTCATCCACTTGGGTGGCGCCGATGCGGGTTGGCCCCAGCTCCAGGGCAGCGCCCTGGGCCACTGGCTGCAGCCCCCAGCTGGCGCCACTCTGGGTGGCCTGCAGGCCGGTCCCCGCGAGGAGCTGGTGCAGCCCTTGCGCCACTTCGTAGCGGCCTTGCAGGCCCTGGCTGTGCTTGCCGGCCGTCATGCTTGCATCCACCGACAGGAGAATCCCCGCCGCACTGGCAAAGCGGTTCAGCACCTGGTCGAGGTTGCCGGGGGCGATCTGGTAGTCGCGGGCCTGGCTCTGGCTGCCCGGCTCGGCCTGGACAATGCCTGGCAGCACGGGTGCCACCGCCAGCAGCGCAACAAAGGCTCGGCGGCGCGCGGTAGCGCCCAGGGTCAAAATGGATGCAGCGGTCTGGTAAGGCATTCCTGAACTCCCCATGAGAATGCGTCTTGATCGGCTTTCATGGGGTATCCCGAACGGCGCGCCGGAATCGACAACCGCCTGACAAAATATTTTTGCATTCAGCCTCGCGGCTTGAGGGTTACCCAGTAGCGGGTCACCGCATGGGCCCGTACCGGTAGCGAGCGCTCCAGGGCGGCGAGCACCGCATCGCTGTCGGCCAGGGGAAAGACCCCGGTCAGCAGCAAGCCCGCCACCTGCTCATCGCAGCGCAGCACCCCTGGCCGATACCGTGACAGCTCAGCGACGAACTGCCCCAGGGGCTGGCGTTCGGCAATCAACCGGCCCTCGCTCCAACTGCTGGCATTGACCTGGGCCACTTGCCGGGCCGACACCCGGCCGGCGTCGAACCACAGGCGTTCGCCGGCATTCAGTTGCAGGGCCTGGGTGTGACGGGGGCTGATCCGCAGGGCCCCTTCGTAAAGATCGACCCGGGTGCCGCCGTCCAACTCGCGCACGGCGAAACGTGTGCCCAGGGCCTGGATATCGCCGGCGGGGGTTTCCACGATCAGCGGCCGCGACGGGTCATGCCCGCTGGTCAGCAGGATCTCGCCCTGGATCAGGCGGATGCGCCGTTCGCTGGCGCTGAACAGCAGGTCGACGGCGCTGGCGCTGTTGAGGTCCAGGCGGCTGCCGTCGCTCAGGGTCAGGTGGCGTATTTCCCCGGTGGCGCTGCGCTGCCCGGCGAAGGCCGCTCGCCAGGGCTGGCTGTCCTGCACCAGGTAGCCGCTGCCACCGGCCACCAGCAGCAAGCCGAGCAGCTTCAGTGCGGCGCGGCGCTGCTGGTCCGGCGCCTTGGCCAACAGCACATGAGTGCTGTGTTCCGGCACGCCTTGCAGGGTCTGTTGCAGTTGCTGCAGGCGTTGCCAGGCTCGCTGGTGCTCGGGATCGGCCTGCTGCCAGGCGTCGAAGGCGCTGCGCTGCTGCGCGCTCAATTCGCCGCCCCAATGCAGCATCAGCCACTCGCTGGCCTGCTCGACAACGCTGGGGGCAATGGGTGCTTGATGAGGTTTCATTCTGCGTAGAGCACCTGGTAACAGGCCTGGATCGCACGGGTCATGTACTTCTGCACCGAGCTGACGGAAACCTCCAGGCGCTCGGCAATCTGCGCATAGCCCAGCCCCTCGAACTGCGACATGACAAAGGCCTGGCGCACTTTGTCCGGCATGCGGTCGAGCATGGCGTCGATCTGCATCAGGGTTTCGAGAATCAGCGCGCGGCTTTCCAGGGAGGGGGTCTGCGGCTCCGGCAAGTGGGCGATGCTTTCCAGGTAGGCGCGCTCGATGCGCGCGCGCCGCCATTGGTCGACCACCAGGTTGCGGGCGATCTGCGCCAGGTAGCTGCGGCTTTCCTGCTGCCCGGGAAAACGCCCCGAGAGCAAGAGGCGCAGGAAGGTGTCCTGCGCCACGTCCGCGGCATGCTCGCGATCGCCCAGGCGCTTGCGCAACCAGCCCTGCAACCAGCCGTGATGATCCTGATACAGACGATGGAGTTGAGCGTTGCCGTCAGTGGTGGCTTGCATGAATGAAACTGCGCACATGATTGAGAGCAATTATCATTACACTTTTTTCTCAATCCAGGCAAAACGCTTTTCAACCTGGCTGGCTGGCAGCCTGCAATGGGTAGACCGACTGCCAACCACCCCCCAGCGCCTTGTACAGGCCAACCATGGCCAGGGACACTCCGGCCGAGCTTTCCACCAACTGCTCCTGGGTTGCCAGCAAGGCCCCCTGCACCGTCAGCACGTTGACAAAATCCACCACCCCTTCGATGTACTGCTGCTGTGCCGTGCGCAGGGCGATCTGGTTCTGCCGCACCGCTTCGGCCAGGCTGTCGCGGCGCAACTGGCTGGCGTTGTAGCGGGTCAGTTGGTCGTCGATTTCGTGCCAGGCCCGCAGCACCGTCTGCTGGTAGGCCAGGGCTGCTTCCTGCTGCTGGGCCTCGCGCAACTGGAGCATGCCCCGCAGGCGGCCGCCATCGAACAGCGGCAGGCTGAACTGCGGGCCGATGCCGAACTGCCGCGAACTCCAGGAACCGAAGTCCGCCAGTTGCAGGGCCTGGGAGCCGAAGTTGCCGGACAGGGTAATGCGCGGATAGAAATCGCCCTTGGCCACACCGATGCTGGCCGTGGCTGCATGCAGGCGCGCCTCGGCCTGGCGGATATCCGGACGCCGCTCGGCCAGTTGCGAAGGCAGGCCGATAGCCACCTGGGATGGCGGTTGCGGCACTGGCGCATCGCTGGCCAGTTCCTGGTGCAAGGCCTGGGGTGGCTCCCCCAGCAGCAGGCTCAGGGCATTGATCAGCTGCGCCTGGCGCTGTTGCAGCTCCGGCAGTTGCGCCTCGATGGTGGCAACCTGGGCGGCGGCTTCGGCCACGTCCAGGTCGGTGGCCACGCCGTCGGCCAGGCGCAGTTGCGAGAGTTTCAGGCTGTGCCGGGCGACCTCGAGGTTCTGCTCGGTGACCGCCCGGGTGCTCTGCACGCCGCGCAGTTGGATGTAGTCCTGGGCGGTTTCCGCCAGCACCGACAGCAGCACCCCGCGCCGGTCGTTCTCCGCCACTTCCAGGGTCGCATCGGCGGCCTCGGTTTCGCGCCGCACCCGGCCCCAGAAATCCAGCTCCCAGGAGGCGGAGAAGCCCGCTTCCCAGAGATTGAAGGCCGATTTTCCGTTGTTCCCCGAAGGGTCGTTCAGGCCCTCGGCACTGTTGCGCTTGCGCCCGTAGCCGCCATTGGCCGAGGTGCTCGGATAGCGTTCGGCAGTAATGACCTGGCGCGCCGCCCGGCTCTGCTGCAAACGGCTGGTGGCCAGTTGCAGGTCGAGGTTATCGCTCAGGACGCGACGGCTCAGGGCCGACAGTTGCGGGTCGTTGAACACCTCCCACCAGCGCTCCTGCATGGCACTGTCCACCGCCTGGCTGGCAGCGGCCTGGGCCGGGGCGGACCAGGCCTGGACCTGGGTCGCCTGGGGCCTCTGGAAATCCGGGCCGACATTGCACGCGGCCAGGGACAGCAGGCTCAGCGCCAGCAGAGTGCGGAGCCCGTGGGAGCGTCTGTGACGGCTGCGTTCGCGGCTCATCGCTGGGTCACCTCGCGGGCGCTGGTGGCAGAGCTGTGGGTGTCCACGCTGGCTTCCACCGACATGCCCACCCGCAACCGCTCGGCCAACGGCTGGTTGGGTTCCAGAAGGATCTTCACCGGAATGCGCTGCACCACCTTGGTGAAGTTGCCGGTGGCGTTATCCGGCTTCACCGCGGCGAAGGTCACACCGGTGGCCGGGGCCAGGCTTTCCACCCGACCATGCAGGGTCTCGCCGCCCAGGCTGTCGACCCGCACCTCCACCACCTGCCCGGCATGCATGGCCGTCAGCTGGGTTTCCTGGAAGTTGGCCAGTACATAGGCCTGCTGCAGCGGCACCACGGCAAGGATCTTGCTGCCCGGGGTGACATAGGCACCGACCCGCACCGCGCGCTCGCCGACCATGCCGTCCACCGGCGCCACGATGCGCGTGTAGGACAACTCGTAGCTGGCCATTTCCAGGGCCGCCTGGGCACGTTTCAAGCCGCCTTCGGCGGCGTCGCGCTGAGCGGTGAGGATCTCCACCTGTTTGCGCTCTGCCGCCAGGGCTGCGGTGGCGGTGGCCAGCCGGGCGCTGGCCTGGTCGATGCGGGTCCGGGCCTGCTGGGCGTTCTGCACCGTGCCGGCGCCGACCCCGGCCAGGTGGTTGTAACGGTTCAGTTCATGCTCGGCAAAGGCTCGCTCGGCCTGGGCCGCGCTCAAGGCAGCCTGGGCCTGGGCGATCACCGAACTCTGCCGGTCCAGGGTCGCCCGGGCGTTCTGCAACTGCGCCTTGGCCACCAGGGTCTCGGCATCCGCCGCCTGGGCCGCGGCGCGCAGGTCACGGTCGTCGATCAGCGCCAGCAGTTGCCCGGCCTTGACCTGCTGGTTGTCCTCCACCAGCACTTCCTTGATGAACCCCGCCACGCGCGGGGCCACCAGGGTGTAGTCGGCGGCGATGAAGGCGTCGTTGGTGGTCTGCTCGCCGGCGCGGCCGAACAGCCCCGGCAGCGCCAGGTAGGCCAGCACGCCAAGGGCCGCCACTGCCGCTACCGCAATGGCGATTTTGTGTTTGTTCTGGGTCGTCATGACAAAGGTCTCGTTCAAGTCGGTGCCCGCGGTGGGTAGATCCGCGTCGGCAGCCAGAAAATCAGCAGGATCAGCACAGCGGCCAGCCCTGCCATGCAGTAGTAGAGGTCGGCGGAGGTCAGCACCACGGCCTGCTGGTGCAGGCGCCGGGCCAGGCCGGCGACGCCGTCGTCCACCAGAGGCGAGTTGCCCAGGCTGTCCACCAGCATGGTCGAATGAAAATGCAGGCGGCGGGTGGTCAGCACATCCAGCACACCGGTGGCGATCACCGCCGCCAGGCCTTTCACGGTGTTGAACCACGCCGAGGCAAAAGGCCCTTCCATCGGGGTGATACTGCCGGTGGAAAGCATCAGCAATGGCAGCACTGCCATGGGCTGGCCGAAGATCTGCAGCAGTTGCAGCACGTAGAAGTCGTCACGGATCCAGGCCGATGTCAGGTGCGTACCGCCCAGACAGGACAGCACCAGCATGCCCAGGCCGATCCCCAGCACCCAGCGGCAATCGACCCAGCGCAGGTTGCACAGTGCTGCCACCAGGGGCAGCGCAAGCAGTTGCGGCAGGGCCATCACCAGCATCACCGGCGCGGTCTGCAACGGCCGGTAGCCCTGGACCTGAGCCAGATAGGCGGACGGGATGATGATCACCGCCGTCAGTACCACCAGCACCCCGGCCAGGGTCAGCAGGGCGAAGGACAGGTTGCGGATGCCGAGCATCTGCAGCTTGAAGAAGGGAATCGGCTGCGACCACTCGTTGATCATGAACAGCACCAGCAGCACCAGGCCGCCGGCCAGCAGCACACAGATCAGCGGCGACTCGAACCAGTCCAGGCGGTTGCCCTGCAGGATACCGATCACCAGCATGCAGATCGCCGGAAAGCCCAGCAGCAGGCCGCGCCAGTTGAACTGCTTGAAACGCTCCAGGCGCAGCGGGTCCTGGGGCAGGCCGTAGGCCACCGCCGCCATCGCCAGCAGGCAAGGCAGCACCACCTGCCAGAACGCCCATTGCCAGCCCACGTACTCGGTCCAGAGTGCCGCCAGGGGCGTGCCCAGGCTGGGGCCGAAGGTGGCGGTCAGGGCATAGCCGGCCAGGCCGTAGAGCTTGACGTTGGCCGGCAGGAAACGCAGGGCCACGGTCATCAGCATCGGCGGCAGCGCGCCGCCGGCCAGGCCTTGCAGGGTGCGCAACAGCAACAGGCTTTCGTAGTTCGGGGCGAAGGGGCACAGCACCCCCAGCAGGGTGAACAGGCCAATGGCACACAGGGTGAAGCGCCGCAGGGAAAAGGTCACCGAACACCAGGGCGCGAAGGCCATGGCCGCCACCGAGGTGGCGGTGTAGCAGGCCACCAGCCAGGTGCCTTCGTCGTAGCCGATGAACAGCGCACCACGAATGTCCGCCAGGGCGATCTTGGTCACCATCTCGTTGAGGCCCGAGACCAGCACAGCCAGCAGCACGCCCACCAGGCCGATGATGATCCGCGGCCCGAACACCGGCGGTGCAATGGCTGCCGGCTTGCTGGCGGCTTCAACCGAAGCAGGCGCAGCGACAGCGAGGGAACTCATGGAAATACTGCTCCAGACAAGAAAACCAGAGCAGTTTATGAACAGCCGATGCTGACGAAAACTGACTTATCGACAGTTTATAAGTGCGCCAGACGCAATGATTCACCCTGTTGACCGTAGGAACTGGCTTGCCAGCGAAGGGGCCCTCAAGACCGCTTTCGCCGGCAAGCCGGCTCCTACGAGGACGTCGGCTGGGCTTCTTGCCAGGTGGCCTGGCAGGAGGTGCGCAGGGTTTCGCGAAACCACTTGTGCGCCGGGTCCTTGTCGTAGCGCGGATGCCAGGCCTGGGTCAAAACCAGGGTCGGCAGGGAAATCGGCAGCACGAACGAACGCAAGCGCAGGCCCAGGCGCGAGACGCTGAGCAGGGTTTCCTGGGGCACCGGCAAAATCAGGTCCGAATCCGGCAGCATGAACATGGCGGCGTGGAAGCTCGGGGCAATCAGCGGCACACGGCGCTCCAGGCCCTGCTCGGCCAGGGCCGCATCGATAGGTCCACGGGCTATGCCCCGGCGAGACATGCTGATATGGGGAAACGCGGCAAAACGCTCGGCGGTGATGTCTTCGTCCAACAGCGGGTGGCCTTCGCGCACCAGGCCGACAAAAGCGGTGGTGAACAGGTTCTGCACCTTGACTTCCGGGGTCAGGGGCCGGGTGTTACTGATCCGCAGGTCGATCCTTCCCTCCCGCAGGGCCTCGTCATCGCCATCGCCTTCGGGCACGAAGCGCAGCTCGCACAAGGGCGCCTGACGCTCCAGGGTATCGATGAGGCGACCGCCATACACGCCGACGAAAAAATCGTTGGCGCGCACGTTGAAGCGCCGCTGCAGGGAACCCAGGTCGACCTTGTCCGCCGAGCGGAACACCAGCGCCGCCTGCTCCACTACATCGCGCACCTGGCTGCGCAGTTCCAGGGCCTTGGGGGTGGGCACCAGGCCCCGTCCGGCACGTACCAGCACCGGGTCGCCGAGGGCGTCGCGGATCCGCGTCAGGGTCCGGCTCATGGCCGCCGGGCTGAGGTTCATGCGCCGCGCCGCGCCCACCACGCTGCCCTCGTCGAGCAGGGCGTCGAGGGCCACCAGAAGGTTCATGTCCGGAAGTTGCATGCTGAGCACTCGTGACTGGTCAGGGATGATCCAGGCGCAATGCTAGCAGGCTTGGCGCCTAGGAAAATGAGGGAGATCAATCCTTACCCGTGAACCCACTAGCCGCGTAGGAGCCGGCTTGCCGGCGAATGGGCCCTCGAACCTTGCATAGCCCTTGAGGACGCTTTCGCTGGCAAGCCAGCTCCTACGGTCGGGGGACTGGCGGACGAGGTAGCTCAGCGCTGCATGCCCCAGCGTTTTACCGTGATCCGCTCCAGGGTGTCGAAGATCAGGTTTTCCACCAGCAGGCCGATGAGGATCACCACTGCCAGCCCGGCAAACACCTTGTCGGTGTACAACTCATTGCGGTTCTGGAAGATGTACCAGCCCAGGCCACCCTTGCCGCTGGTGGCGCCAAACACCAGCTCGGCAGCGATCAGGGTGCGCCAGGCGAAAGCCCAGCCGATCTTCAACCCGGCGAGAATCGACGGCAGCGCCGCCGGGATCAGGATGAACAGCACCAGGCGCAGGCCCTTGAGGCCGTAGTTGCGCCCGGCCATGCGCAGGGTTTCGGAAACCCCGAGAAACCCGGCATAGGTGTTCAAGGCCAAAGCCCAGAGCACCGAATGCACCAGCACGAAGATCAGGCTGTTCTGCCCCAGGCCGAACCACAGCAGCGCCAGGGGCAGCAGGGCAATGGCCGGCAGCGGATTGAACATCGAGGTCAGGGTGCTCAGCAGGTCACGGCCAAGCCGGGTCGAGACCGCCAGGGTGGTCAAGGCAAACGCCAGGACGATGCCGATCAGGTAGCCCTTGAGCAGCACCACCAGGGAAATGCCCACCTTGCCCAGCAATTCGCCGCTGAGCAGGCCCTGGTAAAGAGCGCTGGCAGTTTGCAGAAAACTCGGTAGCAGCAGGTCGTTGTTCTGGTAACGGGCCACGGCTTCCCAGAGCAGCGCCAGCAGGACCAGGATCAGGCTCTTGCGCAACCAGCCTTGTTGCCAGAGGCGCTGCCCCAGGGGCAGCTCGCGCTCCAGGGGCACTTGCAGCAAGGGCTGCAGGACAACTTCGTATTCCTCGCGCGCAGGGGATGAGTGGCTCATCGGGCATTCCTCGTTCAACGGTGGCCTGACGGCTCAATAAGCGATACGGATATCGGCGAAATCCAGCTCGGTTTCAGTTTCCGGCGATTGGCCTTCATCGAACAGCAAGCGGTGGATGCGCCGCGCGGTCTGCTGAAAGGCCACGCCACCGAGGCTCTGCAGGTCGTACTGGTGGCTGTGGACTTGTGCCCGCACGCGCCCCGGATGAGGCGACAACAGGAGGATGCGATTGCCCACCACCAGCGCTTCCTCGATGGAGTGAGTGACGAACAGCAAGGTGAAGCGCACCTCCTCCCAGAGCCGCAGCAACTCCTCCTGCATCTTGCGTCGGGTCAGGGCGTCGAGGGCGGCGAAAGGTTCGTCCATCAGCAGGATCTTCGGCTGCATGGCCAGGGCGCGAGCGATCGCCACCCGGGCCTTCATGCCACCGGACAGGGTATGCGGATAGGCATCGGCGAAAGCCGCCAGGCCGACTTTTTCCAGGTATTCCAGGGCACGCTCTTCGGCCTCGCGGCGGCCGAGGGTCTTCGACGCCAGCAAGGGAAACATCACGTTCTGCTTCACGGTTTTCCAGGGGGGCAACTGGTCGAACTCCTGGAACACCACGATACGATCCGGCCCGGGCTGGCTGACGCGCTGGCCTTGCAGGCGAATCTCGCCCTCACAGGGCTGAATGAACCCGGCCACGGCCTTGAGCAGGGTCGACTTGCCGCAGCCTGAAGGCCCCAGCAGGATAAAGCGGTCGGCCGGATCAACCTCGAAACTCACCTGGTGGGTGGCCCGCACCACCCGCTGCGGGGTGCGGTATTCCAGGCTGACTTGCTCCACCGCCAACAGCGCCGGGGCGATGGCAGCGCGATTGCTGGCCGTATGGCCTGGCAAGGGGGCGTTCATGGCGATCAGCTCCCCTGCAACGGTTTGGCATCCTGGAAGAAGTAGTCCTTCCACGACTCGGGCTTGTTCTTGATCGCACCGACCCGGTAGAGGAATTCCGCCAGCGGGTAGGTGTTTTTTGGTGTCACGCTGAACTCGAACTGCGGGTTGTCGATGATCTTCAGCAAGGCGGCGCGGTCGATCTTGGCCTTGGTCACGCGCAGGTAGGTATCGGCGGCTGCGCCCTTGTCGTGCTGGGCGAACTCGGCCGCTTCGGCCAGGGCTTCGACGAAGGCCTTGTAGGTCTTGGGGTTGTCGTTGCGGAATTTCTCGGTGGCGAACAGCACCGTCGGTGAGTTGGGCCCCAGCAGGTCGTAGGTATTGAGCACCACGTGCACATTGGGGTTCTCCAGGGCCTGGTCCTGGAATGGCGGGTTGGAGAAGTGCCCGGTCAGTTCGGTGCCGCCGGCAATCAGCGCGGCGGTGGCGTCCGGGTGGGGAACGGCGATGGTGTACTTGTCCAGGCGATTGAATTCCTTGTCGCCCCATTGCTTGGCGGCGGCGTATTGCAGGAAGCGCGATTGCACCGAGACCCCCACCGCCGGTACCGCAATGCGGTCCTTTTCGGTGAAGTCGGCGATGGTCTTGACCTTGGGATTGTTGCTCACCAGGTAGTAGGGAAAGTTACCCAGAGAGGCTACGGCCTTGACGTTCTGCCGGCCGTGGGTGCGATCCCAGATGGTCAGCAGCGGCCCGACGCCCGCCCCGGCAATGTCGATGGAGCCCGACAGCAAGGCGTCGTTGACCGCCGCGCCGCCGGACAGCTGGGTCCAGTCGACCTTGATGTCGATGCCCTGCTCCTTGCCGTGCTTTTCGATCAGGTTCTGGTCGCGCACCACATTGAGCAGCAGGTAGACGATACCGAACTGTTCAGCGATGCGGATCTCGCCTTCGGCCTGGGCCGGCGCAGGCGCGACCAGGCTGCCGGCCAGCAGGCTGAAACCCAGGCCGATGGCCGTGGCCAGTCTGCCGAGGCGGGGAATGAAGGGAATGGATAAGGACATGCTGGCTCTCCTGCCGTGCCTGGCTGATCAGTAAGGGGCGTCGCCCTGGATGGTGGTGCGATACAGCTTGCGGCGCAGATGGCTCGGGCAACCGGCGGCCAGGTGGATCAGCGAGCGGTTGTCCCAGAACACCAGGTCGTGGGGCTGCCATTGATGGCGGTAGATGTTGTCCGGCAGCACGCTGTGGGCATACAGCTCGGCCAGCAACTGGGCGCTTTCGTCTTCCGGCAGGCCAACGATGCGGGTGGTGAAGCCTTCGCTGACGAACAACGCCTTGCGGCCGTTTTCCGGGTGAGTGCGCACGACCGGGTGCACCACCTCGGCGACCTGGGCCAGTTGCTCCGGGGTCAGGATCGGGCGCCAGTTGCCCTCGAACTTGGTCTCGCTGTAGCGCGCCGTGTAGGAGTGGGCGGCGCTGCGTCCCTCGACCGCCTTGCGCAGCGCCTCGGGCAAGTTGTCCCAGGCCTGGTGCATGTTGGCGAACAGGGTGTCGCCCCCTTCGGCTGGCAGTTCCTGGGCGTGCAGCATCGAGCCCAGGCTCGGCAGCTCCTTGTAGGAGAGGTCCGAGTGCCAGAACTTGCCGGCGTCCCCCAGGCCGATGGACTGGCCGTTCTCGATGATGTTGGAAACGATGAGGATTTCCGGGTGCCCGGCCAGCAGGAACTGCTTGAGCACATGAATCTGCAACACACCGAAGCGACGGCTGAAGGCAATCTGCTGTTCGGGGCTGATGCGCTGGTCGCGGAACACCACTACGTGATGGTCCAGGTGGGCGCGGTGGATGCGGGCGAAGTCCTGGTCGTTGACTGGCCGGGACAGGTCGAGGCCGACGATCTCGGCGCCTACAGCCCCATTCAAGGGCCGGATTTCGAAAGCTTGTGCGGCAATGGAGGCGGCACTGGCTGATGCAGACATGACTGAAACTCCCGCGCAGGCGCGCCCAGGGCGCGCGCGTCGATCAGAAACTCACGGAGATCCCGTGTGGGTTCATTTCGTGCGGCGCGCCGATTGGTCGGCAGGTACGCAGGGAGTCAACTTTATAGATATAAGAAAACGAATTTAAATACCGTTAGTGAATAACGATATGTTGATTCAACCGATGGACCGCTTGGGGACGGTACGCCGACGAAGGCGCTCTCAAGGCCCCTTCGCTGGCAAGCCAGCTCCTACAAGGCTGGCAGGTGGTTTCTTACATGGATCAGCGTTCGTGCAGGGCTTCGGCGCGAGCGCGGATGATCGGCTTGAGCAGGTAGCTGAGGATGCTTTTCTTGCCGGTGATGATGTCCACCGAGGCCACCATCCCGGGGATGATCAGCAGCGGCTTTTCATCGGTGCCCAAGTGGCTGCGGTCGGTGCGCAGCTTGATCATGTAGTAGGTGGTCTTCTTGTCTTCATCGGTGATGGTATCGGCGCCGATCTGTTCCAGGCGGGCCTTGAGGCCACCGTAGATGGTGTAGTCATAGGCGCTGAACTTGACCACCGCTTCCTGCCCCGGGTGCAGGAAGGCGATGTCCTGGGGACGGATCTTGGCTTCCACCAGCAGGGTGTCGTCCAGGGGGACGATTTCCACCATGTCGCTGCCCGGCTGGATCACCCCGCCGATGGTGTTGACCATCAGCTGCTTGACGATACCGCGTACCGGCGAGGTCACCAGGGTGCGGCTGACCCGGTCTTCCAGGGCCTTGCCGGTGGCGCTGGCCTTGTTCAGTTCGGTACGCGCTTCGTTGAGCTGGGTCAGGGCCTCGCTGCGGAACTTGCCGCGGGTTTCATCGATCTTGCGCTGCACTTCCTTGATCGCCGATTCGGCGCGGGGGATCGCCAGGGTGGTGGCGTCCAGCTGGCCACGGGTTTCCACTTCGGCACGCTTGAGCCGCAGCACTTCCACCGGCGACACCGCGCCCTGGGCCACCAGCGGCTCGGACATGGCGATTTCCTGGCGCTGCAGGCCCAGTTGCTGGCGGTATTGCGCCTGCTTGGAGGTGAACTCGCGCAGTTCCTGCTGCTTCTGGATCAGCTGTTCCTGGAGGCCACCGATCTCGTCATGCAGTTGCTGGCGACGGCTCTGGTACAGGGATTTCTCACTGGCCGCCTGGCCCGGCGCTTCCTTGACCGCCTCAGCGGGGAAACTCAGCTCGCGTTCATCCACCTCGGCGCTCAGGCGCTCGACCCGCAGCAGCATGGACAGGCGCACGGTCTCGGTCTCGCCGACGTTGGACTGGAAGCGCGTGTCGTCGAGGCGAATCAGCGGCGCGCCGGCCTCGACTATCTGGCCTTCCTTGACGTACAGCTCGGAGACGATGCCGCCTTCTAGGTTCTGGATCTTCTGCAGCTTGGAGGAAGGAATCGCCTTGCCCTCGCCCTTGGTTACCTCGTCGATCACCGCGAAGTTGGCCCACAGCACCAGGAACAGGAAGAACGCGATGATGCCCCAGATGGTCAGGCGGATAACCCGCGGCGCATCTTCGATCAGTGCCTTGTTGACCTCGGGCAGCGGCTGCCCCTGGAGCGAATCGGTGCCTTTGAAATAGCGACGGATCGAGTCCTTGAATCCCGACTTAAGCAACACTGATCTGCCCCTTCTTCAACGCTTCCATCACCACCGCTTTCGGGCCATCGGCCAGGATTTGTCCACGGTCCACCACCAACAGCCGGTCCACCAGCGACAGCAACGACGCCCGGTGGGTGACCAGTACCACGGTCTTGCTCTGCACCACCGCCTCCAGGCGCTGTTTCAAGCGCTCTTCGCCGGTGTTGTCCATGGCGCTGGTGGGCTCGTCGAGCAGCAGGATCTGTGGGTTGAGCAACAGCGCGCGAGCCAGGGCGACGTTCTGCCGCTGGCCACCGGAAAGGTTCTGCCCGCGCTCGCCCACCTGCAATTCATAGCCCTGCGGGTGCAGCCTGGCGAACTCATGGACCCCCGCCAGCTCCGCAGCCTGCAGTACCAGTTCGTCCTCGACGTAGCGGGCACCGGAGGTCAGGTTGTCACGCAGGGTACCGGCCAGCAGCTGGATGTCCTGGGGCACGTAGCCGATGTTGTGACGCAGTTCGCTGACGTCGATCTGGCGGATGTCCACACCGTCTACCAGCAGGGCACCGGAGTCCGGCTGGTAGAGCCCCACCAGCAGCTTGGCCAGGGAGCTCTTGCCGGAGCCGCTGCGGCCGATGATGCCGACCTTTTCCCCCGGCTTGATCATCAGGTTGATGTTCTTCAGCGCCGGGTTCTGCTGCCCCGGGTAGGTAAAACTCAGTTGCCGACACTCGATGGCACCCTGCAGCACGCTGCGGCTCAGGGGGCGCTCGTCGAAATTGCGCTCCTGGGGCAGCTCCATCATCTGGTCCACGGAGGTCATGGTGACCCGCGCCTGCTGGTAGCGGGTCAGCAGCCCGGACAGCGAAGCCAGCGGGCTCAGGGCCCGACCGCTGAGCATGTAGCAGGCGATCAGGCCGCCCATGCTGAGGTTGCCGTCGATGATCTGGTACACGCCGAAGATGATCATGATCACCCCGGCCAGTTGCTGGATCAGCAAGGTGATGTTCATCGCCAGGCTGGACAGCATCTTCACCCGCAGCTCAAGCCGGCTGAGGGTGCCGATGGTCTGCTCCCACTGGTACTGGCGCTCGCTCTCGGCGTTGTTGACCTTGACCGCGTCCAGGCCGGCCAGGGTCTCGATCAGGCTCGACTGGCGCTCGGCGCCCAGAGCCATGGTCTTCTCCATGGTCGCCACCAGGGGCTTCTGCAGGGCATAGCCGATGCACAGGGCAATCGGGAAGGCCAGCACCGGAATCCACACCAGATGCCCGCCAAGGATGGCGATCACCAGGAAGATCAGCAGGGTGAACGGCAGGTCGATCAGGCTGGTGAGGGTCAGGGATGCGAGAAAGTCCCGCAGGCTCTGAAACTCATGGATGTTCTGGGCGAAGCTGCCGACCCGTGCCGGGCGGTACTTCATGGCCATGCCGACGATGCGCTCGAACAGCGTGGCGGAAATGATCAGGTCGGTCTTCTTTCCCGCCAGGTCCAGGCACAGGCTGCGCAGGCCCTTGAGGATCAGGTCGAAGATGTAGGCGCCAATGATGCCGATGGACAGCACCCACAGGGTCGAGTTGGCCTGGTTCGGCACCACCCGGTCATAGACGTTCATCACGAACAATGGCGCGGCCATGGCGATGATGTTGATCAGCAGGCTCGCGGCAATGGCGTCGGCATACAGCCAGCGCGAGCGCTTGAGGGTGTCGCGGAACCAGGAACGGGCGCGAGGGATCAGCGACCCGTGGTTGACGTCGAACTTGTGCTGGGGCTGGGCGAAGAACACCTGGCCGCTGTAATCGTCGGCCAGCAACTGGCGGTCGACACAGACTTCGCCGCCATCGCTTTCGCTGAGCAGCAGCCGCGCCTGGTCTTCACCCTGCCAGCCCAGCAGCACCGCGCTGCGACCGTCCTTGAGCAGCAACAGGGCGGGCATGGCGATGGCTGGAATCTGTTCGAGCTTGCGCCGCAGCACCCGGCCCTGCAGCCCGGCCCGGGCCGCGGCCCGAGGCAGCAGCTCGGCGCTCAGGCGCTGGGATGGCAAGGGCAGGCCGGTGGTCAGCATCGCCGCACTGGCGGGCTTCTGGTGCAGAAAGCAGAGGGTCAGCAAACCATCCAGAAGGGGATCGTCATGCATGCCGCGTGGATCATGACTGAGTTGCACACTGACTTCTGATTCCACGCTCGACACTCTTGACTGGCTGGTTGGATGAAATTAGCTCAATTCATCCCGGGCAGCTGGACCTTGGGCTTCACATCGCTTTGCACGACGGAGGCCATAGGTGCCACCACTCCCTGGCTTTTGAGCAACTCGCCCATGGTCGCCTTGATTCGATACTGAGTAAATAACTGAATGTTCTGGATCTCGGCCAGGCGCCGGGAGGCGGTGAACAACTCGTTTTCACTGTCGAGCAAGTCCAGCAGGGTACGTTCACCCAGGCTGAACTGCTTCTGGTAGGCGGTCCGCACGCTGGTGCTGTGATCCACATATTGCTGGGCGATCGGCACCTGGGCGTTGGCGTTGTTCAAGGCGTTCCAGGCCAGGCCCAGTTCCTCGTTCAGCACCCGCAGGGCGTTGTTGCGGATATCCAGCGCCTGGTTGGACTGGTAGGCCTTGGACTCCAGGTCGGCCTTGTTGCTGCCGCCGGCGAACAGGTTGAAGCGCATGCGCAGCATGGCCTGCCATTCATTGTTGTGGCCGTTCTGGCCGTCCAGGTCGTTGTCGGCAGTACGCCCCAGCTCCGCGTCGAAGCGCGGATAGAACGCCGACTTGGCGGCATCGTACTGCTTCTCGGCAGCGACGATATCGGACTCGGCGGAACGCAGGATCGGGCTGTTTTCCAGCATCTGGTGCCGGGCCTCGTCGAGGTTGGCCGGCAACAGCGCCATAAAACTGGCAGGGCGTTCCAGCTGGTCCGGCATTTCTCCGACGGCACTCAGGTAGTTGGTCTGGGCGTCGGCGAGGTTGGTCTGCTCGGTGATCAGGTTGTTGCGGGCCTGGGCCATCCGCGCTTCAGCCTGGTCAAGGTCAGCGCCGCTACCCACGCCACGCTGGGTACGCAGCTTGATCTGGTCGTAGATACGCTCGTGATTGCGCAGGTTGTCTTCCGCCAGTTGCACGAATTGACGGCGGGTCAGCACATCCAGATAGACCTGGGCCACGGTCAGGGCCGTGCGCTCGGAGGTGCCCAGCAGGGAGTAGGCGCGGGAGTTGACGGTGGCTTGTTGACGCCCGACTTCGCTGGACGTGGCAAAACCGTCAAAAACCATCTGTTGCAGACGCAAACTTGACTCGCCGCGGTTCAAGGTTTCCCAGTGATTGCTGCCTGTACCCGCACGGGTCGTAGGGTTATCCGTCCCTTCACGACCATAGCCAGCTAACATGTCCACTCGTGGCAGATAGCCACCTTTGGCGGCTTTCAGCTGGTAGTCAGCAGCCAGACGGCTGTTCACGCCGGCTTGGATTTCCGGGTGCACATCCAGTGCTTTCTGCATGGCTTCAGGAAGGGTTTGAGCCTGCACAAAGCTGGCGGCTAAGGCAAAGGGCAGGGCCTTGAACAGATGAAAACGCATGGTAAGAATTTCCCTCGGACAGCGTGTCCAGAATCACGTCAGAACGTGGCACCACATCGATTTATTACAACCAAAACAACCGTCCGTCGGAAAGTTCAAACTAAGAACTGGTTCACATACTTCAAGTCAGGTTACCGCGTGAATATCAATGTGACATTAATTCGGCGATTGTTTAGGATGGCGTCCATAAGGTCAATAGTTTGGCATAAAGTTAATACCCAAAAAATATAGCCAAACTTTTGACGGTAGATCTGTCAATTACCCGTTCCCAATTACACACCTAGTACGTCCTGACTGAGTTGCGGCCCGCGCCCAAGCCGGTACATGGAAGTCGACTGAGCGGTACACCGGAGAGTCCCCAATGAGCAGTGTTGTTGCCATCGTCAAAAGCATTGTCGGCCAAGTTTTCGTGGTTTCCCCGGAAGGGATCCGACGCGTACTCATTGAAGGGGACCGCCTGTTCGTGGGTGACCAGGTAGACACCGGCCCGGCCGGGGCCGTCACCCTGGAGTTGACCGACGGGCGCACTCTGGACCTGGGGCGTGACACCCAGTGGAGCGGTGCCGCACCGGACTCCAGCACGGACCTGGCACAGGCCACCGCTCAGGCCGCCCCTTCGGTGGCAGAACTGCAGCAGGCCATCGCCGCCGGCGCCGACCCGACCACCGACCTGGAAGCCACCGCCGCCGGCCCGACCGCCGCGGGGAATGGCGGCGCGGCCGGTGGTGGCCACAGTTTTGTGCAGTTGGAAGAGACTGCGGGCCGGGTCGACCCGACCATCGGTTTCCCCACCGCTGGCCTGGGGCTGGCCAATTCGACCCAGGACAACACCTTTGGCGGCCTGACCAACAATGGCGGCCTGGGCAATGGCAACGGCAATGGCAGCGGGAGTGACTCCCTGCGCCCGGCCACCCTGACCCTGGGCGCCACCCCAACCATTACCGAAGCCGGTGGCACCCTGGTGTACACCGCGACCCTGACCCAGGCGCCACTTACCGACCTGACTGTGACCCTGTCCAATGGCGCGGTCATCGTCATCAGCGCCGGCCAGACCACTGGCAGCGTGCAGGTGCCCCTGGCGCCCCAGGACAACGTCTATATCGACCCGGGCCAGATCAGCGTCAGCGTGACCGGCACCACCGGCGGTGGCGGCCTGCTGGTAACGGTCAACCCGACCCCGGCGGTCACCCAGGTCACCGACACCATCGACACCACCACCGTCAGCCTGACCGCTGATGCCAGCGTTACCGAGGGCGGGCAGATCACCTACACCGCCACCCTCACCAACCCGGCACAGACTCCGGTGACCATCACCCTGTCCAACGGCTCGGTGATCACTATCGAAGCGGGCAAGTCCAGTGGCTCGATCGACGTCCCGGCGCCAGCCAATGACGTCTACAAGAACGGCGACACCATCGAAGTCGGTATCACCAAGGCTGAAGGCGGCAACTTCGAGAACCTGCAACCCAGCCCAGACAAAGCGGTCACCACCGTGACCGACAGCATCGACGACACCGGCCTGAGCCTGTCGGCCACCGATACCGTGGCCGAGGGTGGCTCCATCGTCTACACCGCCACTCTGACCAACCCTGCTGGCACCCCGGTCACCGTGACCCTGAGCAACGGCGCGGTAATCACCATCGCTGCCGGTGCCACTTCCGGTACTGCCACCGTCGCCGCCCCTGCCGATGATGTCTATAAAGACGCGGGCAAGGTTGAAGTCACCATCACCAAGGCCGATGGCGGCAATTTCGAAAACCTGGTCACCGACCCGGCTCCGGCAGTTACCGACGTCACAGACACTATCAATACTTCGACCGTCAGTCTGACCGCAACACCAAGCGTGGCTGAGGGTGGCATTGTTGTTTACACCGCGTCGGTGACAGCGCCAGTGACCGGTTCGCCGGTCGTCGTCACTCTGTCCAATGGCCAGACCATCACCATTCCAGTGGGCGAGTCGTCCGCCAGCGTCAACTTCACCGCGCCAAACGATGCGTTGGCGGGCGGTAGCTCCCTGAGCACCACTATCACCAAGGCGGACGGCGGTAACTACGAGAAGCTGGAAGTCAGCGACAAGCCGGCTGAAACCAGCGTGACCGATACCACGGACACCACTACCCTGAGCCTGAGCGCTACCGAGTCCGTGGCCGAAGGCGGTTCCATCGTCTACACCGCGACCCTGACCAACGCTGCCGGTACTCCGGTCACCGTGACCTTGAGTAACGGTGCCGTGATCACCATTGCTGCCGGTGCTACCTCGGGCACAGCGACCGTCGCAGCCCCTGCCGATGACGTCTACAAAGACGCCGGCAAGGTCGAGGCAACGATCACCAAAGCCGAGGGTGGCAACTTCGAGCACCTGGAGACCAACCCGACTCCAGCTGTGACTGATGTCACCGATACCATCGACACCAGCACCGTTTCCCTAACTGCCACGCCGAGCGTGGCTGAAGGTGGAACCGTGGTGTACACCGCCTCCGTGACCGCGCCAGTGACCGGTTCTCCAGTGGTCGTCACTCTGTCCAACGGTCAGACCATCACCATCCCGGTGGGTGAGTCGTCCGCCAGCGTCAACTTCACCGCGCCAAACGATGCGTTGGCGGGCGGTAGCTCCCTGAGCACCACCATTACCAAGGCAGACGGTGGCAACTACGAAAAGCTGGAAATCAGCGACAAGCCGGCTGAAACCAGCGTTACCGATACCCCGGACACCACCACTCTGAGCCTTAGCGCGACCGAGTCGGTGACTGAAGGCGGCTCCATCGTCTACACCGCCACATTGACCAATGCCGCTGGTACTCCAGTCACCGTGACCCTGAGCAATGGTGCAGTGATCACCATCGCTGCCGGTGCTACCTCGGGTACAGCGACCGTCGCGGCCCCGGCGGATGACGTCTACAAAGATGCAGGCAAAGTCGAAGCCACCATCACCAAGGCTGAGGGCGGCAACTTCGAGAATCTGGAGACCAACCCGACTCCAGCGGTGACTGATGTCACCGATACCATCGACACCAGCACCGTTTCCCTGACCGCAACTCCAAGCGTGGCTGAGGGTGACACCGTCGTTTACACCGCATCGGTGACTGCGCCAGTTACCGGTTCGCCAGTCGTCGTCACTCTGTCCAACGGCCAGACCATCACTATTCCGGTTGGCGAAAGCCAGGGCTCGGTAAACTTCACCGCACCCAACGATGCATTGGCTGGCGGCAGCTCCCTGAGTACCACCATCACTAAGGCCGACGGCGGCAACTACGAAAAACTGGAAGTCAGCGACAAGCCCGCTGAAACCTCGGTAACCGATACTCCTGACACTACAACCTTGAGCCTCTCGGCTACTGAGTCCGTGGCTGAAGGCGGTTCCATCGTCTACACCGCCACCCTGACTAATGCCGCAGGTACTCCGGTCACCGTGACCCTCTCCAACGGCGCAGTGATCACCATCGCTGCCGGTGCTACCTCAGGCACAGCGACCGTCGCCGCGCCAGCTGATGACGTCTACAAGGACGCCGGCAAGGTCGAGGCAACGATCACCAAAGCCGAGGGTGGCAACTTCGAGAACCTGGAGACCAACCCGACTCCAGCCGTCACCGATGTCACTGACACCATCGATACCAGCACTGTTTCGCTGACAGCTACCCCTAATGTCGCCGAAGGCGGCACTGTGGTTTACACCGCGTCGGTCACCGCCCCCGTGACTGGTTCCCCGGTCGTAGTGACTCTGTCTAATGGCCAGACCATCACCATTCCAGTGGGCGAGTCGTCCGCCAGCGTCAACTTCACCGCGCCAAACGATGCGTTGGCGGGCGGTAGCTCCCTGAGCACCACCATCACCAAGGCGGATGGCGGTAACTACGAGAAGCTGGAAATCAGCGACAAGCCGGCTGAAACCTCGGTCACCGATACTCCTGACACTACAACTCTGAGCCTCTCGGCTACTGAGTCCGTGGCCGAAGGCGGCTCCATCGTCTACACCGCCACATTGACCAATGCAGCTGGCACTCCGGTCACTGTGACCCTGAGCAATGGCGCGGTAATCACCATCGCCGCCGGTGCCACTTCCGGTACTGCCACCGTCGCCGCTCCGGCTGACGATGTGTACAAAGACGCCGGTAAAGTCGAAGCCACCATTACCAAGGCCGAAGGCGGTAACTTCGAGAATCTGGAGACCAATCCAGCCCCGGCGGTGACTGATGTCACTGACACGATCGATACGTCGACTGTCAGTCTGACCGCAACACCAAGCGTGGCTGAGGGTGGCATTGTTGTTTACACCGCGTCGGTGACCGCGCCAGTAACCGGCTCGCCGGTCGTGGTCACTCTGTCCAACGGACAGATCATCACCATTCCGGTGGGCGAGTCGTCCGCCAGCGTCAACTTCACCGCGCCAAACGACGCTCTGGCTGGGGGCAGTTCGCTCAGCACGACCATTACCAAAGCCGACGGTGGCAACTACGAAAAACTGGAAGTCAGCGACAAGCCGGCTGAAACCTCGGTAACTGACACACCAGACACTACAACCCTGAGCCTCTCGGCTACTGAGTCTGTAGCTGAAGGCGGTTCGATCATCTACACCGCCACATTGACCAATGCCGCTGGTACTCCAGTCACCGTGACCCTGAGCAACGGCGCAGTGATCACCATCGCTGCCGGTGCTACCTCGGGTACCGCGACCGTCGCCGCGCCAGCTGATGATGTCTACAAAGACGCTGGTAAAGTCGAAGCCACCATCACTAAAGCCGAAGGCGGTAACTTCGAGAACCTGGAGACCAATCCAGCCCCGGCAGTCACCGACGTCACAGACACGATCGATACGTCGACGGTCAGTCTGACCGCAACACCAAGCGTGGCTGAGGGTGGCATTGTTGTTTACACCGCGTCGGTCACTGCTCCGGTAACCGGCTCGCCAGTGGTGGTGACCCTGTCCAACGGACAGACCATCACCATTCCAGTGGGTGAATCGTCCGGCAGCGTGAACTTCACCGCACCCAACGATGCGTTGGCGGGCGGTAGCTCCCTGAGCACCACCATCACTAAGGCCGACGGCGGCAACTACGAAAAACTGGAAGTCAGCGACAAGCCCGCTGAAACCTCCGTCACCGATACCCCGGACACCACCACTCTGAGCCTGAGCGCTACCGAGTCCGTGGCCGAAGGCGGTTCGATTGTCTACACCGCCACTCTGACCAACGCAGCCGGCACCCCAGTAACCGTGACTCTGTCCAACGGCGCAGTGATCACCATTGCTGCCGGTGCTACCTCGGGCACAGCGACCGTCGCAGCCCCTGCCGATGACGTCTACAAAGACGCTGGTAAAGTCGAAGCCACCATCGCTAAAGCCGAAGGCGGTAACTTCGAGAATCTGGAGACCAATCCGACTCCAGCCGTCACCGATGTCACTGACACCATCGATACCAGCACTGTTTCGCTGACAGCTACCCCTAATGTCGCCGAAGGCGGCACTGTGGTGTACACCGCCTCCGTGACTGCACCAGTAACCGGCTCGCCGGTCGTAGTGACCCTGTCCAACGGTCAGACCATCACCATCCCGGTGGGTGAGTCGTCTGCCAGCGTGAACTTCACCGCGCCAAACGATGCCCTCGCTGGCGGCAGCTCCCTGAGCACCACCATCACCAAGGCGGATGGTGGTAACTACGAGAAATTGGAAATCAGCGATAAGCCCGCTGAAACCTCGGTAACTGACACACCAGACACTACCACCCTGAGCCTCTCGGCTACTGAGTCCGTGGCCGAAGGCGGTTCGATTGTCTACACCGCCACATTGACCAATGCTGCCGGTACTCCGGTCACCGTGACCTTGAGTAACGGTGCCGTGATCACTATTGCTGCCGGTGCCACCACGGGTACCACCACCGTGGCCGCACCTGCCGATGACGTCTACAAGGACGCCGGTAAAGTCGAAGCCACTATTACCAAGGCCGAAGGCGGCAACTTCGAGAACCTGGAGACCAATCCAGCGCCAGCGGTGACTGATGTCACTGACACCATCGACACTTCGACTGTCAGTCTGACTGCAACACCAAGCGTCGCCGAAGGCGGCACTGTGGTGTACACCGCCTCCGTGACTGCGCCAGTGACCGGTTCGCCGGTAGTCGTCACTCTGTCCAACGGCCAGACCATCACCATTCCAGTAGGCGAAAGCCAGGGCTCGGTGAACTTCACCGCACCCAACGATGCGTTGGCTGGTGGTAGTTCCCTGAGCACCACCATCACCAAGGCGGACGGCGGTAACTACGAGAAGCTGGAGGTCAGCGACAAGCCCGCTGAAACCTCGGTAACTGACACACCAGACACTACCACCCTGAGCCTTTCGGCTACTGAGTCCGTGGCCGAAGGCGGTTCGATTGTCTACACCGCCACTCTGACCAACGCAGCCGGCACCCCAGTAACCGTGACTCTGTCCAACGGCGCAGTGATCACCATTGCTGCCGGTGCTACCTCGGGCA
>Ga0207709_10000057_pt1 | contig 216617 bp, 183 predicted proteins | sample KBSM34metaG_FD_184397 | JGI IMG/M metagenome (GOLD analysis project Ga0207709, IMG submission 184397) | Miscanthus rhizosphere microbial communities from Kellogg Biological Station, Michigan, USA - KBS M3-4 metaG (SPAdes) (version 2) | ecosystem: Host-associated > Plants > Roots > Rhizosphere... | reverse complement strand
TTGTGCTGGCGACCATAGCAAGAGTGAACCACCTGATCCCTTCCCGAACTCAGAAGTGAAACCTCTTAGCGCTGATGGTAGTGTGGGGTTTCCCATGTGAGAGTAAGTCATCGCCAGCTCATTATTCTAAACACCCTCAACTGTTAAGTTGAGGGTGTTTTTTTATGTCTAAATTAAATGACGAAAACAAAGAATTTAGAAATAGTAAGCCTACGTAAGTATCAGTTAATTAACAAAAAATCTAATCGATAAATAAGGTTATTCTGTAGCAAGACTTTTTAATAAAAAATCCACTTTTTCTTCTGAAAATTTTAAACTGACATGTATGATAAATAGAAACTATATGTTATAAATATTGAATAGGCATGATTTTTGCTTGTTTTATGGAATTTAAAATATATGAAATTATCTGTTGGGTTGAAAGTTGCGAATTCTCTATCGTTAACACCTCAATTGCAGCAGGCAATTCGTTTGTTACAACTTTCTAGTTTAGAGCTTGAACAAGAAATTCAGATCCAACTAGATAGTAATCCTTTACTTGAAAAAATAGAAGAAGAGTCATTAACAGAAAGTCTGTCTACATTAGAAAGCAAAGACTCGGATGACTTAACAACTGAATTAAATGCAAACCATTTACCTGATGATTTACCAGTAGATACAGAGTGGGATGATATTTATACTCATCAATCGACGGCTTTGGCTACTCCAGAATTTGAAGAGCGAGAGGATAATCGCCAAGTTCAATTATCTTTAAAAGAACATATTCTAGAACAAGTTAATCTTCTGCACTTTTCTAAAATAGATCAATTAATTGCTTACTGTATTGTTGATGCATTAGATGATAAAGGATTCTTGGATGCTGAATTAGAGGAAATCATTTTAGCATCGCAGCAATTATTGAATGAAATGGATATAGAGGAAGAGATAGAGGAAGATGAAGTTTTAGTTGTTTTAAAACATATTCAAAGACTTGATCCATTAGGAATTGGTTCGCGTAATTTAGCAGAATGTTTAAAGATACAACTCGAATTTTTATCGAAAGACGTTGAATATTTAAATGAGGCAAAAAGCCTATTGCAATATTATGAGCTTTTAATAGCAAATGATCTAAATAAATTACTCAAGCAGACAGGTCTAACGAAAGATCAATTGAAGTTTGCAATCAATCTTTTAAAAACATTAAAACCCTATCCTGGTATGGACTTTGATAAAGAAGAATCAGACTATCAAATTCCAGATGTGGTGGTTTCTAAAAAAGATTTACATTGGCAGGTTCAACTAAATCCAGATGTGCTGCCTAAATTAAGAATTAATAGTTTTTACTCTAGTATGATTCGTAGAGCAGATCAAAGTGAAGACAATTTATATTTACGTAATCAGATGCTTGAGGCGAAAAACTTTATCAAAAGCATTGATGAAAGACATAAAACGCTATTAAAAGTAGCATCATGTATTGTAGAGCATCAGAAAGCTTTTTTGGAGATCGGTGCAGAGGCAATGAAACCGCTGGTTCTTCGAGATGTCGCTGAAGAAGTAGAATTACATGAATCTACAGTTTCTCGTGTAACAACAAATAAGTATATGCTTACTCCACGTGGCCTTTTTGAGTTGAAATATTTTTTCTCTAGCCATGTAGGCACAACTGCTGGAGGGGAGGCTTCTTCTACTGCAATTCGTGCAATGATTAAAAAACTTGTAGCAAATGAAAATCCACGTAAACCCTTGTCAGATAATGTGATTGCTACATTATTAAAAGATGAGGGGATTGAAGTGGCAAGAAGAACGGTCGCAAAATATCGAGAATCGTTACATATTCCTTCATCGTCTGAAAGAAAAGTCTTGATCTGAATTTTGAAGTATGGCTATTCTAGAGATTCATTATGACGAAATAATGAAATTTCAATTTCACCAAGAGGAGTAGCTAAAATGGTTTAGTTGTCCTAAGTTTCTTTTTGATAGCATTAAATCGTTTTGGTTCTTCTTTAAATAACCTAAAAAAGGTGAGGGATAGAATTATGCAAATAACGATTCGTGGTCATCATTTAGCAATTACACCAGCTATAGAAGAAAATATTAAATCAAAATTTAATCAATTAACGAAACACCTAGATCAGGTGAACAGTATGCAGATTAAATTAACAAAAGATCATCAAATTGATAAGCGCTCTCATAAGGGCAGTTCAAATCATGTTGCAGAGGCTATTGTAAGATTGCCGGGGATTGAGTTGTTTGCTCAGGCAACTGCTGATGATATGTATACTTCAATTAAAAAATTGACTGAAAAATTAAAAAGACAATTATTAAGATATCGAAAAATGCAATGTACTTATTCGCAAGTTACTGTTTCTATTTAATAAGTTTTTTGAAGTTAAGAGAGGCTTGAAAGATAGCCTCTTTTTTATTGATAAAATATAAACACGTACTGAATTCTTGGAAAAAGTTATAGTAAAATACTCCGTTTTACCCCTTAGGTTGTGTCAGAGGTCTTTGCAATGAATAGTGAACAGCTCACTCAAATTTTAAAAGAAGCTTTCCCTGTAGCGGAAGTGGCGGTGAGCGGACAGGCTGGAAAATTTGACCTCCGTATAGTGGATGATCAATTTGAAGGTAAGCGTACAGTAGCTCGTCAACAGTTAGTTTATGCACCATTAAATACTTATATTGCAAGTGGGGAAGTTCACGCGGTAACAATTCGTGCAATGACCAAAGATGAATGGCGTAAAGCAAGCCTTTTCGGAGCTTAAATATTAATGGATAAATTTTTAATTACGGGTGGTGTTAAGCTCGAAGGTGAAGTGCGCATTTCTGGTGCTAAAAATGCGGCTTTACCCTTACTTGCTGCAACTATTCTTGCAGATTCTCCAATTACAATAACCAATGTTCCAAATCTTAAAGATGTTAATACTTTGGTAAAGCTAATTGGTGGATTAGGGGTAACGATTGGCTATGAAAATGACACAGTAAAAGCAGATACCTCTACTTTAGATAATCAGTTTGCGCCTTACGAACTAGTAAAAACAATGCGTGCCTCAATTTTGGTTTTAGGACCACTATTAGCACGTTATGGTAATGCTAAAGTTTCTTTACCAGGTGGTTGTGCGATTGGTTCAAGACCTGTGGACCAGCATTTAAAAGCTTTAGAAGCTTTGGGTGCACATATTGAAGTTGAAAATGGTTATGTCCATGCTTCAGTTGATGGTCGCTTAAAAGGTGGTGAAGTTGTTTTTGATATGGTGACTGTTGGCGGTACCGAAAACATCTTAATGGCAGCAGCATTGGCAGACGGTGTTACAACTATTCGTAATGCAGCACGTGAACCTGAGATTACTGACCTTGCTCAAATGTTAATTAAAATGGGCGCAAAGATTGAAGGTCTTGATACAGATACTCTTGTTGTAACTGGCGTAGAAAGTTTACATGGCTGTGAATATGCTGTTGTTGCTGATCGTATTGAAACAGGTTCTTATTTAGCTGCTGCTGCAATTACGGGTGGACGTATAAAAACAACTCATACGGATCCGGCATTGCTTGAATCTGTTTTGGATAAGTTTGAAGAGATGGGTGCTGAAGTCACTCGTGGTGATGACTGGATTGAACTTGATATGATGGGTAAACGTCCTAAAGCTGTAAGTTTTAGAACTTTGCCACATCCAGAGTTTCCAACTGATATGCAAGCACAATTGATGGCAGTAAATGTGATTGGGCGTGGTTTCGCGACAATCTCTGAAACGATTTTTGAAAATCGTTTTATGCATGTTCCTGAATTGTCACGAATGGGCGCTAATATTCAGGTGGAAGGTCACGATGCTGTTGTAACCGGAGTTGAAACCTTACAGGCGGCACCGGTTATGGCAACAGATTTACGTGCTTCATTCTCTTTAGTTCTGGCTGCCTTAGTTGCAGAGGGTGATACCTTAATTGATCGTATCTACCATATTGACCGTGGTTATGAACATGTCGAAGAGAAGCTTCAAGGTTTAGGTGCCAAAATTAAGCGAGTAAGTTAATGAATGATGTAAGAAACGATGATCCTAATTTTGATGTGATGGGTAATTTTGATCATGGTTTGACCTTGGCATTAAGTAAAGGGCGTATTTTAAAAGAGACGTTACCTTTATTGGCTACAGCGGGTATTAATTTACTCGAAGATCCGGAAAAGTCTCGTAAGCTCATTTTCCCTACTACGCATAAGCAAGTACGTATTTTAATTTTACGTGCATCTGATGTACCAACCTATGTAGAAAATGGTGCAGCAGATATAGGTGTAGCAGGTAAAGATGTATTGATGGAACATGGTGCTCAGCATGTATATGAGTTGCTTGACCTGCAAATTGCTAAATGTAAGTTAATGACAGCTGGTAAAGTAGGCATGGAGCATCCAAAGGGTCGTTTAAAAATTGCCACGAAATATGTCAATCTTACACGTCAGTATTACGCAAGCTTAGGTGAGCAGGTTGATGTTATTAAGCTCTATGGTTCTATGGAGCTGGCACCTTTGGTTGGTTTAGGTGATTACATTGTAGATGTGGTTGATACTGGCAATACTTTAAGAGCGAATGGTCTTGAGCCATTAGAAGAGATTTGCAAAGTGTCTTCTCGATTAATTGTAAATAAAGCCAGTTTTAAACGTAAACAAACTTTGTTAAATCCAATCATTTCACAGCTTGAGCAAGCTGTTCAATCGCGTTAAAAGCAATTTCCCATCATGCTTTTGCGATAGTTAAGCTAGATGATGCCCACAAGCGCGTAGAAAAAGAGTAAACTTACTTTTTCTTTTTCGCCTTGTGGGTAAATTGATGCGACGTTTATCGACTCAAGATCAGAACTTCAAACAGGTTTTTGCTGAGCTTTTAGCATTTGAAACCGTGAATGATCTTAATTTAGTGCAAACAGTAGATCAAATTATTGCTGATGTTCGTCAGCATGGTGATGATCATGTTTTAAAGCTTACTCAACAGTTCGATCGACATCCTGCGCATCAATTTTCAGATTTAGAATTATCTCAAGAACAACTTAAAACTGCTTTTGATAATTTAAGCCCAGAAATTCGTGATGCTCTAGAGTTAGCAGCAAAGCGTATTCGTACTTTTCATGAAGCTCAGAAACAAGATAGCTGGACTTATATAGATGACTTGGGTAATACATTAGGGCAAAAAGTGACGCCTTTAGACCGTGTTGGTATTTATGTGCCAGGTGGTTTAGCCTCTTATCCATCTTCAGTTCTAATGAATGCTGTACCTGCTCATGTTGCGGGTGTACCTGAAATTATTATGGTTGTTCCAGCACCGAATGGTGAGTTAAATCCATTGGTTCTTGCCGCAGCTTATCTTGCGGGAGTTAGCCGAGTATTTACCATTGGTGGGGCGCAAGCTGTAGCAGCTTTGGCTTATGGTACTCAGACAATTCCACCTGTAGATAAAATTACTGGTCCAGGGAATCGTTTTGTAGCAGCTGCTAAACGTGCTGTATTTGGTCAAGTCGGCATCGATATGATAGCTGGACCTTCTGAAATTTTGGTATATGCAGAAGGTGAGAATAATGCAGATTGGTTGGCTATGGATGTTTTATCACAAGCTGAACATGACACTGTGGCTCAAGCTATTTTTATAACTCCAGATGACGCTTTGCTTAATGCAGTCGAGTTGGCAATTGAAAAGCATTTAAATGAATTGCCAAAGGCAGATATTGCTCGAACTTCAATTGAAAACCGTGGTGCTTTGGTATTAGTCAAAGACCGTGCAGAAGCAATTGATTTGATTAATCAGGTTGCACCAGAGCATTTGGAGCTGTGCTTGGATGACGCCGAAGCAATGAGTGAAGAGATTCGTCATGCTGGAGCAATTTTCATGGGACGTTATACACCTGAAGCAATCGGTGACTATTGCGCGGGTCCAAACCATGTATTGCCGACATCTGGAACTGCTCGTTTTTCTTCTCCTTTAGGTGTTTATGATTTCCAAAAACGTTCGAGCCTAATTATGTGCTCGAAAGATGGAGTTAAAACGTTAGCTAAAACAGCCGACATATTAGCTGTCCAAGAGAACTTAGATGCTCATGCACGCTCAGCACGCTATCGTTATCAATAAGCTTATAAACCTTGTAGTTTTTTAATTATTACTCAGGGCTGATTTTCAGCCCTTTTTTGAGATAAGACCATGACTTTATCTACAGCACAAATGCGCTTTTGGAGTCCAGAAGTTCGTGAATTAGAGCCTTATGTTCCTGGTGAACAGCCTAAAATTCAGAATTTATTGAAACTTAATACGAATGAAAATCCATATCCGCCATCACCAAAAGTAGTTGAAGCAGTTCAAGCTGTTTTAACTCAGCAAGCTGATGCATTGCGTTTATATCCAGACCCAGATGTTACAGCTTTAAAGCAAGCAATTGCTAAGCAACAGAATATTGAGATTTCTCAAGTTTTTGTGGGTAACGGCTCAGACGAAGTACTTGCTCATATTTTTAAAGCATTTTTCCTTCAAGATGAACCGATTCTTTATCCGGATATTACTTATAGTTTTTATCCAGTTTATAGTCAGTTCTTTGGAACAAAAACTAAAGAAATTCCACTTAATGAGAATTTCGAGATAGAAGCTAAGGACTATATACAACCAAATGGCGGGATTGTTATTACAAACCCTAATGCACCAACCAGTATTGCAATGGGTTTGCCAGATATTGAGCAAATCTTAAAAGCAAATCCAGATCGGGTGGTGGTGATCGATGAGGCTTATGTTGATTTTGGGGCAGAATCCGCAGTTGGTCTTGTAGATCGCTATGAGAATTTGGTTGTTTGTCAAACAACTTCGAAGTCTCGTTCATTAGCAGGTTTGCGCGTTGGTTTTGCAATCGCTCAGCCACATTTAATTGCAGCGCTTGAAGCTGTCAAAAATAGTTTTAACTCATATCCTATTGACCGTTTTGCAATTGCAGCCGCGGTAGCTTCTTTTGAAGATCAGGCTTATTTTGAAGAACAACTTCAGAGAGTTATTTCTAGTCGTGAAAAGCTAGTAGATGACTTAACTGCTTTGGGCTTTAAAGTTTTACCTTCTAAAGCGAACTTTATTTTTGCTTCACACTCAGTCCATGATGCAGGCAAACTTGCACAGCAATTACGTGAACAAGGTATTATTGTGCGTTATTTCAATAAGCCTCGTATTAATCAATTTTTGCGTATTACAGTGGGTACTGATGAGCAGAATATGCGTTTAGTGCAAACGTTAAAACAAGATATTCTTTAAGTTTTAATCTGCTGTGCTGTTCATCAAGTTCAGCATAGCAGAAATTTTATCAAGGCTTTCTTGATATTCTGATTCTGCATTTGAGGCAATCGTAATACCACCGCCGGCCCATAAAGAGAGCTGATTTTGATATTGTTGAAAGCTGCGGATAAGAATATTCCAGCGACCCGTTCCATCAAAATTGAAGTAACCTAATGTCCCGCAATATGCACCTCTTGCTTCTTCTTCTAATTCTTCAATAATTTGCATTGCCCGAATTTTTGGTGCCCCTGTAATTGATCCTCCCGGTAAAGCAGAGAGCAACATTTGCATCGGGTTGATATCATCTTTAAGAGTCGCAACAATCTCACTGACCATATGATGGACTTGATTAAAACTCTCGATTTCGAATAATTGTGTTGTTTTTACCGACCCTGTATTGGCATAAATGCTCAAATCATTACGTAATAAATCAACAATCATGACATTCTCTGCCTGATCTTTTTGTGAGTTTTTTAAAGTTTGTTTAGAAATAAAATCTTTTTCAATATTCTCATATCGAGGCATAGTTCCCTTAATCGGTCGGGTCTTAATTTGTTTATTTTGATTGAATTCAATGAAAAGCTCAGGGGAACAACTTAATAACTCAAATTGATCTAATTTTAAATAACCTGCATATGGTGCATTAGTAAGATTCCATAAATCTTCTGCTTTATTTAATAACGATCCTGTAAAATTAGCTTTAAATTCTTGGGTTAAATTAATTTGATAACAATCACCCGCTTTAATATATTCTTGTATTTTATGAAAGGCCTCAAAATATTGTTCTTTAGACCATCTTGGTTGAATAGCATTCTTTAATTTAAATGTATTTTTAGAATTATTGACAATAGGAGCCTCTAATTCTTTTTCAATATATGTGAAGAGATCAAGAGCATTTTCTTCATCGCTAAAAAAATACCAGTCATTATCTATATATTTTAAAAAAGAACGATATTGGCCTAAGAATAAAGATGGCTGTATATGATTCTGACCGTTAATAAATTGATGTGCTGCAAAATCATAACTAATAAAACCAATATAGCCACCGTTAAAACTTGTTATCGATTTATTTTCTTTTAAATTATTTTCTTTAAATTGAATAAAATCTAATAACTGATTCGATTTTGATATATTTTTATATTCATTAAAATTTTGACGCTGAAAAACTAAATCATTTTTATTTTGAATAAGAGTGTATTGTTGAGGAAGAAAGCCAATAATAGGATTGTTATTGTCATTTAAATAAATGAGCCCAGTTAATCCTTGTAAATTTTTTAAAATCTCGGCAGCATTTTTACCATTTAATGAGATTTTTTTCTTTAACTGAGACATTTTTGAATAAGAGAATAGTTAATGAGGGAAATATTAGTTTACTACAACTTGTGGATCGTCAGGGAGAAGACTTATAGGGGAGGTGTTTTTTGCTGATAAAATAGTCGAATTTTAGTATGGGATTGGGGGATATTTGGAAGTTAAAAGTGGAATAAATTGAGCGTACCGTTTGTCGGGTAGTTGGCAAAAAATGCACAACACTAGTTGAACAAAAAGTAACGTAGATGTAATTTAGTAATTGCTAAGCAAAACTACTCAAGGATTGGAAGTTTCGGTTGCTATATAAAGAAAAATGCAACTTGAGACAATGAGAGTGGTTAAAGTCAAAAAATAAATGCTCTTGGGAGAGTGCTCAATGAAAATGTTCACTAAACTTGCTTTAGTTTCTTCTTTAGCTATCAGCGCAAATGCAATGGCAATGCAGTCAATGGACGATGCTGCGCTTAGTGCTGCTACAGGTCAAGATGGTATTAACATCGGTATCGCTTTAGGTTCTGGCGGTATCTCTGTCGATAAATTAATTGTTCATGATAATGATGGTTTAAACCCTACTACAGGTATTACGGGTGCTGCAGCGACTGCGGGTGCGATTGTAATCAGCGGAGTAAGTGTTACACAAGTAGATCCAACTGCTAATTTGCTAGATCTTAAAATTGATAGCGTTGGTGCTTCAGGTACAAACGGCGCGTTTTTAAACGTCGCGGCAAATGTAGGCGCTGTTAATGTAAGTGTTGGCTCTATTGGTGTTGGTACTTCAGGCACATTAAATACAACGACTGCTGTACGTGGAATTACTGAAACTGCTCCAACTGAAATTATCTCTGGTTTAGACTTGTCTTTAGGTGCGATTTCAGCAAACGTACAATTAGGTTCTACTCCACAAGGTGCGATGATTAAAGTGAACTCTGCTTTACAAGGTGGTTTAACACTATCTAACTTCGGTATTAAAGATGCTGCAGGTGGTGGTGAGATCTTCTTAGATAAAGTTATGGTTCGTGGTGCGGGTAACACAACTGGTAACTTAGATGTTGATGCTAATATTTCAGTTGTACCAACTGGCTTGAAAATCCAAAATAATAGTGCGCAAGGCATGAATGTTTATGTACAAGGTGTACATTTAGGTGCTGCTGCTAATGCTTCAATTGGTGACGTTGAAATTCAAGGTTTAAATGTAGGTACTTCTACAATTACAATTTCTGGTCACTAATTTAAAAGTTCAAAATTAAAAAAAGCGCGTTTTATACGCGCTTTTTTTATTGAATGAGAATTGAAATAATTTTATATAGTTATTTAATATAAATTATTATATGAATAATTTATATATTAGAAAGACCAATGTTCAAAAATGAGAGTTAATTAACAGTTTAGTTGGAGTAGAACTATACATTCATCAAAAAAATTAAAAAAAAGCTGTTTTTTACAAAAAAAAAAGGTATCTTCAAAACACAGGGATGTAGAGCTATTGCTCTAAGAATAAAATGAATAAGGCCGGTTAGGCCACCATTTAGACCAAGTGCTTATGTTAGAGATAGTTTTAGGCTCAGCATTGATGTATTACTTTGCGACAGAAGCCTTCGAAATAGAAAAAAAACCACCAGGAACTGTTTATTACACAGAGACTGCCGATTCACGTAATTTATCTTTTCGCCGTAATCATATTGAACCAGTTAGGATTAAACCTGCTGTAGAGGACCAGTTTCGTGGAATTGTTAGGCAGGCATATGACTATAGCTGTGGTTCAGCCGCTCTTACTACACTTCTAAATGGTTATGTGGGCACCAGCTTGACTGAGCAGCAAACCATGAGCGGCTTGCTACAGTATGGTGAATATCAGCGGATTATTGAACGCCGAAGTTTCTCACTACTTGATATGAAGCGCTTTGTAACTGCTATTGGTTTGGATAGTGGGGGATATCGTGGCGAGTTTTCAGATTTAGTCAATCTTGGACAGCCTGCGATTGTTCCAATTTCTTATGCTGGTTTTAAGCATTTTGTCGTATATAAAGCTTATAAAGATGGACGAGTCTATGTTGCTGACCCTGCATTAGGGAATATCAGCTTTGATGAAAATCGCTTTAAAGAGGTTTGGGATAATAATACATTATTTGTTGTTTCTGTCCCTGAAGCTCAACGTAAAGACTTATTGGCCCTAAAAGATTCAGATATGCGCCATGTGGAAGATGCAACTGTTAACCGTTATGCCTTTGTGGATGTGCAATATCCAACATTTAATTATGACCGTTTAGCAAATAAAGCTTCCACTATGAGACGGGTGCTAGATAAAGACCCAAATTCTGCAACCTATAATCAGCCAATAGAAACCTATATGCGTCTTTACTATAAGCGTAAATAATCAAATATGAACTAAGTAAAATAAATACATTGGGTGGGAAAAAATATGAATAATCGATGGATGAATATGAGTGTGTTGGCATTAAGTATGAGCGCCATTACAAGTACACTCTATGCAGCTGATCAAGTTGCACAAACAGAAGCACAAAATACTGCAGTTATTTCTGAAGCGAGTACAACAGCAGAGGTAACACCAGCGATAGGTTCAGCTCAAGAAACGAGTTCGGCGCCGACTATCGAAGTTGCAACTCCAGAATCTGCTACTGCACCTGCAAATACTGGAGCTGATCAAGCCGCGACTGCCTTACAGAAAAAAGAAGGTGATGCGACCCAAGAAACAAATTTGCAAGAAGTGTTTACTTCAAATGAGCGCCAGTATTCCTTAATTAAACAAGGTGTGATTTCTGCATATTATGATCTTGATTATACCTATTATCGTGATACCAGAATTGATTTAGCTTTAGCAGATAATTCATCTCAATTAAATCGTTTACGTATTGAAGAAGATGCAAACCATACTTTAACGAATAGTTTTACTTTTCAATACGGTGTATTAGATAACTTAACATTATCTGCAACTGTTCCTTTCGTTGCAAAGTCTGAAATTGTTAGAGATACAACCGCAGCTGGTTTAGGTGATATTTCTTTAGGAGCTCGCTGGGAGCCTTTCCCGTTAAAGCAAGGTCGTTTGCCATTAGTATTATTCGGTAACCTTTCATCAAAAACTGGAGATAGTCCTTACGAAATCGGTTTGGATGAGCTTTCAACAGGTAAAGGTTATTACTCTGCTGGAATCGGGGCAAGTACTCGTAAATATATCGATCCTGTGGTTTTATTTGCTTCAGCCTCTGCCAATTATGGTTTTAAAGAAACAGGTTTAAATCAGGCGCGTGGTAGTGGAGCTAAAGGACCTCGTTATCTAGAGAGCTTTGATCCGGGTATTAGTGGTGGTTTCTCGTTCGGGTTTGCCTATTCATTTAACTATGATGTGTCTTTAACTATGTCATATCAACAAAGTTTTAACATGGATGCCGAGTTCCAGTTTGATAACGGTGAATCATATAAATCGCCAGACCAAAGTAGTGCGATGTTGTCTTTTGCTTTAGGTGTACGTGTTTCACCTGAAACAATTGTCAATGGTACTGTGGGTATTGGTTTAACAGAAGATGCACCAGATGTTTCACTTGGTCTATCTTTCCCGCTGGATTTTATAGGTTTTGGCAAAAAAACCAAATAAGGAGATATGCAGGTGAAATATCCTAAATTATGTCCTTTAACGGCGGCAATTGTTATCTCCGGTTTTTCTAGCTTTGCCAATGCTCAATTAGGACAAAACTTAGCTGTTGATATTCGTTCACTATCGATGGGGAATGCGGTAACAGCAGATCCTCCAGGGATTAGTGCAGTTCATTTTAACCCCGCAGCTTTAGCTAAGATTGATGGGTTGCAGACTGATGTACAAGGAATTTTAGCTAATTTCGATATTCAGCGTGAGTATTCAGCACCTCCTGGTTATAACGTGTTTGGCTATTCAGATGATCCTCTTGTTTGTAATGATGGTCCTGAAGTTACTGCCAATATTTGTACCGATTTTAAGGGGCCTGTACGAGGGGATGTTGAATATGCCAGCTTATATATACCGATTCTTAAGAAAATGGTTGATCTGGGGGCTGGTTATCCACTCGTTGCACCTACCGCGGGGATTGCCTACAAACCTCCAGGTTCAAAGCTGACCTATGCTACTGCAATTTATGCACCTTTAATTGCAGGTTTTGGTGCTGAAAATGGTAATGCTGGCAACTATATGGGGCAACAGGTAGCTGTGGAGCGTATTACTTATTTGTCTCCATCTTTTGGCTATCAAGTAAATGACCATTTATCTGTTGGTGCATCTATTGGCATGTCATATAACGCCCTTGCTATGAAAACAGATTTGCGATTTCCCAACGAGATGATTGGGGTATTGCGTATGGTTGATGACGTAGTATGTGGACCGTTTAAAGACAATAACGATATGATTACTAATCTATTGTTATTTGGCCTATGTAATACTCAAGAAGGTATGAATCCCTTTAATAAAATGGGATCACTTCAAGTTTCAATGGAGCAATCTTTAAGTCCTAGTTATAACTTAGGATTACTTTGGGAGCCGACGGATGATTTTGGCCTTGGTATGGTCTATCAAAGTGCTGCCAAAATGCGTATGAAAGGGAAATATCTGATTAATAATGCCAGAGCTCCTCAAGAGTTGATTAAGGGGTTAAACTCATCGGCTACAGGTCAGGTTCTAGCAGCTATTCTTGGACTACCTGGGAACGTACCAAATACTGAGTCTGGATTGGTCGCAATGGATCTTGAATATCCAGCACATTTTCAGGCAGGTATTAAATATAAAGTATTACCCGATTTACAAGTTAACTTTGATGTAGGTTGGACTGACTATGCTGCGTGGGATAAGTTTAAATTTGAATTTGATAGACAGATTACTTTATTAAAAGTTGCCAAACTTTTATCGAATGATGTGTCGGATGCTTCTTTGGCTTTACCTTTGAAGTTTACTTCCCCATGGAGCTGGGGCATTGGTTTAGAATATTCAGCAACGGATCGTTTAAAATTGCGTGCTGGTTATGAGCCCCGTGCTAGCGCTATTCCCAACGATAAACGTAATACAATGATTCCAATTAATAATGCGCAATTATTTGGCTTAGGTGTTGGATACCGATTTGATGCAGATACAGATCTAGATCTTTCGATTGGTTTTTTACGGAGTCGAGATAATATTCCCGCCTGTACGAGTAGCCTATCGAACAAGTGTGGTGTTGATAATATCCTGTTAAATCCTTATGCAGGCTTAGACGTTAAAACCAATACCAAAGTTACAGTGCTCGGTTTAAATTATAGAACAAAATGGTAAAATTACATTGCGAACGGATGTCTCGGTCTAGACTTGCTATTGCGACTTTTTTTGTTGCAATAGCAGTTAACTCTGCTGTTTATGCAGATGGTTTTTATACGATTATTGGCCCAGATGGTCGCCCAATGATTGTGCCGAGCAAAAGGGTAGAGCAGGTGGTGGACTCACCGTCTAAAGTATTAGCTCGTCCAGATGTAAAGGTAAATCATTCAGAAGAAATGGTTTTACCTGAAGCAACTCAAAAATTAACACCATTGTCTAAAACAGTATCAAAATTGTCTAATACTGCATCAACTGCATCAACTGCATCAACTGCATCAACTGCATCAACTGCATCAACTGCATCAACTGCATCAACTGCATCAACTGCATCAACTGCATCAACTGCATCAACTGCATCAACTGCATCAATGAACACTAAATCTGCGGTTTCAACACAGACAAAAAAAGGTACAGAAAAGCCTGAAGCCATTGAGAAAAAGTTTGGTTTGGGTAGTAGTAAAGAAAAAATAATAATCAAGGATTCTGCTCTCAAACAAGCAGCTGAAGACAAAGTAAAGTCAAATCCAGTTCCATCCTCGACTAAGGATATGGTTACTCCATCAGGACCAACACAAAAAAAGGATGAGAAGAATTACATTACAATTAATGGTGTTGAATACGTTAATAATGAATACCTAGAGAAACAAGAGTTTAACCTTGAAGGTAAAAAACGTTTTTATATTATGCCAGATGGCTTAGGTCGTACGGAGTCTATTGAACGTAAAAAAGGTGTTAGTCAGTCTATTCTTGATAATGTATTAAATCGATCACGAGAAGATCAAGTCTCTTCTGTTGTGCTGGCTCCTACTTATGTACGTCTTTCACACCAAGAGTTAGCAAGCACTTTTGAAAATGATATGTGCTTTATTAAAGATGATAATAAGTCAATTAAAAAATTAAGCCGGAATAAAGAAGTTGGTTTATGGCCAAGAAAACCGCTCAAAGAGAAGTTTGAATACGAAGTTGTAAAAATAGATTCATCTATTAAGAATGTACAGGTAGCATCTTATGCTACATCCAATGAAAAGCCAGTATATTATTGGCCACTCGCAGTCTTTTTAGATGAAAAGGGTTGTGTTTTAGAAGGAGCCAGTGGTTTTAAGAGTAAGGCATATCCTGCGACAATTTTACAACATGCATCGATTTCAGGTGTTTTACAAGTACCTGATCGCTCTTATTATATTATGTTGACCCCTTTATCTTCTGCTGTGGACATGCCGGATCAAGAGCTATCGAATCAGGGACAAATTAAAATTTCAGTATTACGTTAAAAATAAATTAGGAATTATGATGAGTAACAAAATTTTATTACCTTTTGCATTATCCACACTGGCAATCTTATTAAATGGTTGTGGTGGTGGCGGTTCAACAATTAACGAAGATCCTACACAAGGAGGGGGTGGTATTCCAACCACCAATTTAGCTTGTAAAGCAGCTAATATTTCAGATGAATCTTGTTTAAACTTTGAACTGGATTATCCAATTGCTGGCTTAAATTTTGATTGTAGTTTATCTCCTAATCAGCATTACATTACAAAACTAGACCGTAACTCGGTTGGAGGCGCTTGTAGTATTAGTAGTGGTAGGTCAGATGAAACGATATCACTTTATTTGCAAGGAAGTAATGCGCGTAAGATCTCTTTAGGAACGATAAAGCTTGATTCACTTGGTAAGTATGGGACTGTACATTTAACTGTGTTAGATATGGCTACAGCATTAACTGGTCAGACTCCAACTTCCATGAGCAATACTGATCCAACGATTAAAGTTGCAATGGCTTTAATTAAGTTATTTCAGAGTATTGGTATTGAACGTGGCGATAACATGATTGGTGATTTACAGCCAACTCAATTTACTCAAGATAAGAAAGACTTACTGAGCAGTTTGACACAAGATGTGACAGTAGCTGAATGGAAAAGTGGTCAATATGCAACCATCTTAAAACCTTGGTTAGATGTAAGCAAAGTTTCTGATGACCAAGCTTACGAGTTGCTGGTTCAATCAACAAATATCGCTAATGCTGCATTATATCAAGCAAATGAAGCAATATATGCTGGGATTAATAATCTACCAGCACCTCTTCCACTGGGTTTTTATGGTTGCAATCAGACATCTTTAACTAATTGCTTTAGCACCTCTTCAAGTAATTTACGTCACATGATGGGCAATATGTTCTTGCTGACAGACCGTCAAGGCTATGGGTTTGGTTACGGTTTACAATGGCGAGGGGATGCCACTCTTTCCAAAGATGATAAAGGTAATGTTTTAGGTGTGTTGCCTGCCATTATTTTATTGACCAAAGCAAAACCTGTACAGATGGTTGCTTCAGGACAAAGAGGATGGTTGAGTCCAATTACCAAAGAAATTCAGTCTAGTCAGCCACTACGTTTAAGTATAGACAGTAACGCGAATAATGATTTACAAATTTATCAAGGTAAACTCGTTAATGAATATGCTGTAGCTGGGAACGAAGGTTTTTATAAACAGTTAACACGTACAACTACTGCTGGAAATGCACAACATTATGGTTTGTGGCGTCAAGCTGTAGGTACGGAAAGTTATAATGGTTCTTTAGATATTTTAAAAGCAAATCCAGTAAGTTATTTAGGAAAATCTATTTTTAAAACATCGAAAAATGTGAGCTCTGGCCAGCGTTATGTATTCCCATTGTATGCAACTTTAACTTTTAAGTTTAATACAGCAGGACTTGCTCCAATTGATTTGGGCATTGTGGTTGATCAGTATGGTGATATTCGTACAGATATTAAGCCAAATGCAACTGATACCGACAAATCAGGCCAATGTGCGACAGTAGCAGATAGTAGTCTGATTGATAGTAATGGTATTCAACAATATCGGATCGGGACTACAGGCGGTACACAATCTTCAGATAATGATAGTTCGATTACAGTTCGCATGATTTTATCAAATCCTCAGTTAGGTAACCTTAATGGGATTATGATGGGACTTAATTCTATAGTGAAACAGGATTCTGATATAGAAGATAATATAGATGATTCGATTTCAGTGAGTGGTGCTAAGATTAATATTTTCAATCTATTAGCCGGTCAAAATACGGGTAATAGTATTAATTTGAGTACATTTGAAAATACGACAGTGAATTGGATTAACTTACACGCTTATTATCAGGCTGTTTATAATAATATTAAGGATATTAGTCCGGCACCAACCGATGCTGAAAAAGCTTTGGCTCAACGCATGATTGGTACCGTAACGATTAAGCTGGCGGATCAATCTATTTCAGCTTGTAATGCGATTAAAACTAAATCTTAAAATATTAAACAAATAAAAAAGACCGCTAAGCGGTCTTTTTTATTTGTTTAATTGATTAACCGGTATGGTCTAAACGAGTGCCCAAAGTTTCAAGATGGGTTGGGAAAACTTGTTGTTTACGGTCTTCAAAATAATGTCTTAGTGTATGTTCAACGCTAGGAAAGGCAAGTTCGCCCCATGGAATTTCATGTTCTTCAAAAAGACGACTCTCAATGCTTTCTTCGCCTGCACCAAAAATTCCATCTTTCAGCTGTGCTTTAAACAACACATAAATCTGACCAATACGAGGAATATTGTACATACAATAAAGTTGTTCTATTTCTATCTCGGCTTCTGCTTCTTCACGAGTTTCGCGTGCTGCACCTTGTTCCATGGTCTCGAACAATTCCATATAACCAGCAGGTAAAGTCCATAAACCATAACGAGGTTCGATAGCACGACGACAGAGTAATACTTTGTCTTCCCATAACGCTAAGGCACCGCAGATTACTTTGGGGTTTTCATAATGGATATTGCCACAATGAGTACAAACACGGCGTACTTTATGATCACCTAAAGGAATTTTTTGTTCGGTTTTATGCCCACACGCTACACAGAAACTCATAATTATCATCGAGTATAGAGATGCCTCAGCATAACTGAATTTTTAGACTTACGCATCAACTCTATTCCCTAAGTTTATTTTTCAGATATGATGCAAAGAGAGACAGAATAATAGGTGAATGGTATGGAAGAGCACTTGCTAACACAAAAGTTACAGCAAAGATTGCGCTTTTCCACCCGCATACAAGAAGCACAAGCAGCAGTACTGATTGCTATTACAAATGAAAATGATCCTAAGGTATTGCTTACACGCCGTTCAATACATATGAACAACCATGCGGGGGAAGTTTCTTTTCCGGGTGGAAAGCGTGACCCCAGTGATACCAGTAATATCGTTGTAGCGCTAAGAGAAGCTCAGGAAGAGACTGCTTTAAATCCTTTTGATGTGCAGTTGCTCGGCGATTTACCGATGCAACGTGCACGAAGTGGTTTGTCTGTAAAACCGATCGTTGGGCTTATTCCTCCAGAGGTTAACTTAATACCTCAGCCTACCGAAATTGATCGAATTTTTTTTGTACCTTTACAAGAATTAATTGATACAAGACCCATGCCTTATGAAGTACGTTATGCCCATCAATCTTTATACTTTCCAAGTTTACAGATTGATAATGAAATTATTTGGGGTTTAACTGCTCGTATGTTAGTTGCTCTGTTTAAATATGGATTGGGTTATCAGAAAGAGTGGCCATTTTTACTCAACTCACCAACATTTGGTATACCAAAATTTTCTCATAAGAATAAATGATCAGGATTGATAAATTATGATGTATAGCTATCAAGGACAGCATCCAAAAGCATTATATGAACCATGGGATGGTTGGGTTGCTCCAACAGCAACGCTAATTGGGCAAGTGGAATTAGGTCGTCAAGTCAGCATTTGGTTTGGAGCTGTAGTTCGTGCTGATAACTGTGTAGTGCGAATTGGTAATTTCTCTAATATTCAAGAAAATTCTGTATTACATACCGATGCTGGGCTTGAGCTAAATATTGGTGAATATGTCACGGTCGGACATAAAGTCATGCTGCATGGTTGTACGATTGGTGATAATAGTTTGATTGGTATGAACGCCGTAATTTTAAATCGGGCTGTGATTGGTAAAAATTGTATTATCGGAGCTAATGCCTTAATTCCTGAAGGGAAAGTCATTCCAGATAATTCAGTGGTTATGGGATCGCCCGGCAAAATTGTTAAGACTTTAGATGAAGACGGTGCTGCAAAAATACGGTTGAGTGCATTGCATTATGCTGAACATTTTAAAAGTTATAGTGATTTAAAAGAATTTCACTTTTAACTCTTTTTTAGCAATATATTTTTTATGCCAAGTTAAATCTTGGCATTTTTATTTAGGCAGAGAACAACTCGCCTATCAGAGCCGAGTGGGGTATCATAACTCCCGTTTTTAATCTGATTTAATACTAAGGTTGTGCATGAAATTGCTGGCGTTGGAAACTGCAAATGAGCAGTGTTCTATCTCATTAGTCGATGAAACCCAAGAACTGTTTTTTCAACTCGATACGCGGGCGAAAGCACAAACCCAGACCATTTTGCCGATGATTGAGCAGGGGCTACAACAAACAGGTCTTGAGGTTGCTGGTCTGGATGCAATTGCCTTTAGCCGTGGGCCGGGTTCTTTTAGTGGTGTCCGAATTAATGCAGCTGTGACTCAGGCTTTGGCATGGTCACAAGATTTACCCGTTATTCCCGTTTCGAGTTTGCAAGCTTTAGCACAAGCAGCATACCGACTTGAAGGTTTAGAACAGGTGACTGCGGTTCTCGATGCTCGTATGAATGAAGTTTATATTGCAAGTTTTGTTCTAGATGAGCATGGAATTATGCAATGTATTGATGAAGAAAAATTAATGGGCTATGAGCAAGCGGCTACTTATGCAAAACATTGTTTAATTGGTTCAGGTGCAAAGCTCCTTCAAGCTGACGCAGAGCATCAAACAATCACTGCAACAGCACAAGACATTGCTTCTATTGCACGTGTTTATGCAGCGCAAAAGCAGTGGGTTGATGCTGAACATGCTTTACCAGTTTATTTACGTGATGATGCATGGAAAAAAATAGCAGATCAGGGTAAAGCAAAATAAAGGCACTACTCATGCACATATATTTTGAAGTAGATTTTCAAGGCAAAGCACAGCACTACCAAGCTGTGCTTTGTTCTAGAGGTGTGACTGTCGATTTACAGCCAGTTGAAAAGCTGAATGCACGTTTTTTGCGTTTAAATCCTGAGTTGGCACTTTGTGTAGATGAAAACGGGCTATGGTTATCTGCAAATGGCATGAAAATGCAGCCGGACTGGAAAGCCGAAATTTCCCGTTTAAAACGTGCAAGCCTTAAATCAGAAATGATTGCTCGGGCTTGTCAGTTAGGTGAAAAACCTATCTTAATCGATGCTACTGCTGGTTTAGGCCACGATAGTTTGCTCATGGCTTATCTTGGCGCACAAATACAATTGGTTGAGCGCCATCCGATTTTATTTACCTTACTTGAAGATGCAAAAGCCCAAGCTGAACAAGATAACTTTTTAAGCCAGTTTATGGATCGGATTCAACTGATCTTTGCTGACTCTGCAAGTTATTTACAACAACTACAGCAAACAGCTCAAATGGTTGATGTGGTTTATCTAGACCCGATGTTTCCACAGCGTGATCAGAATCATCAAGCAATCAAAAAACAAGCTCAAGTTAAAAAACAGATGCAGCTTTTACATCTACTTTTACCCGAAGATGGTGAGATGGATTTAGGAGATAATTTGCTGGTTTTGGCACAGAAAGTTGCTAAACGTGTCGTGGTTAAACGGCCACGCCATGCTATTTTCTTGGCAAATCAGGAGCCAGCTCATCAATGGCAAGGAGATGCTTGTCGTTTTGATGCGTATTTTCAGTAGGCTTATGTAAGGTTAGGTTTTATTGCTTGAATAATGCACAAATATATGTGATATAGTTCAAAAGCATGATTGCTAAAATTCTTAGCAGGCATACACTTAAGATGCCTGACAAAAACGAAATTTTTGAAAACCTTTTATGATTGATCTTAAACCCTCCATTAACTTTTGGCATGATTTTAAAAGCAACCAAATTGCCGGAATGTGGCTGTTTTTGGGATCAAGACGTTCTTTACAAATTGTACATCCATCTATTCTTCAGCTCATTGTCTGGGGAATTTTAGGGGGATGTACTAACTCTCTTTATAGCTGGCTTGTGGCCGGTCAAATTGGTGATTTCAATTCACAAGGTTTAATTGGTTACGCACTTTGGCCATTTATTGCCTTAATTGTCGGTATATTTTTATCACAGCGCACCAACCAACCTCGCTTAATGCTAGTACCTGCTTTACTTTGGTTGGTTCTAGATACAAATATCTTATTAATTCAATGCTTAATTCAGTATTTAGGTTCTAACGGTTATCTCAACTTTATTCCAGATGCTATTTATAACGGAATTTTACCAAGCCTATTTGTGGCTTTGTTCGTATGGCAAAGTTTAGCGGTGATTTGGGTTTTCTCACGCGAGCTCAAGTGGCCTTGGTGGGAACGTGCACTCGTCATGGTTGCGACTATCGCGACTATGGTGGTCTGGCAACTTTCTGTAAAAGATCAACCGATTTGGAAGGTCGAAGATTCAGCTCCAACATTTGCTGAAGATGCTTTTTACGCACAAAGTAAGTTGCTGAATGACTCGTTAGAGCAAGTCCAATATGGTGAGCAGGCAAAAAGTCATTGGTATTTTTTAGGTGTGGCAGGTGATAGCTACCAAGACGTTTTTAAATCGGAAGTAGTCCGTATTAAAGAACAGTTTGATACACGCTTTGCTACTGTGGGTCGTTCGATGATGTTGGTCAATAATCCAGACACCCGTACAGAAATCCCGATTGCCTCTAAAACCAGTATAGAGTTAGCCCTACGCCGTATGGGGCAGCAAATGAACCGTGATAGTGATGTGCTATTTCTATATATGACTTCACACGGTGAACAGAATCACTTCGAAATTGAAAATGCGCCATTAGATCTGGGGCAAGTAGACCCTAAATGGTTGCGTGAAACACTTGATAAATCCGGTATTCGCTGGCGTGTGATAGTCATCTCTGCCTGTTATTCAGGAAGCTTTATTCCTGCTTTACAGTCTCCTGATACTTTAATTATTACTGCATCTGCTGCTGATAAAACTTCTTTTGGATGTAATAACGAAGCGGACTATACCTATTTTGGTCGAGCTTTCTTTGATTTGGCTATGCGAGAGCAATCTTCGATGAAAGATTCGTTTAGTACAGCTAAGCAAACGGTAACCAAATGGGAAGTGGCTCAAGGTGTAGAACCTTCAGAGCCTCAGTGGATGATTGGTAAAAATATGGAACTTATGCTACCTCAATTGGAAAAGTATCTATTTCCTCAGCAAAATACTGGTAGTGTAGATATTGCTCAAACAAAAACAGAGGCCAAAAACGATGCAACTCCTGCAAAAAAACCGCTGCTTTGAAGGTGAGCAACGTGTTTACCAATTTGAATCTCAGTTATTAAAAGGGCCAGCTAAGTTTGGTGTGTATTTGCCACCAGCCGCTTTAGAAGGTAAGCCTTGTTCAACTTTGTTTTATCTTGCTGGGTTAACGTGTACTGAAGAAACCTTTGCCATAAAAGCGCACGCACAACATATGGCGGCACAATTAAGTCTAATACTAATTACACCGGACACTTCTCCTCGTGGAGAAAATGTTGCAGCAGGGGATAATTGGGATTTAGGTCAAGGCGCAGGTTTCTATATTAATGCAACGCAAGCCCCTTGGTCTGAGCATTATCAAATGGAAAGCTATTTGATTGATGAGTTATATCCACTCATTTTAAAAAGTTTTCCTGTAAACGCTCAACAAGTCGGTATCTTTGGGCATTCGATGGGTGGGCATGGCGCATTAACTTTGGCTTTTAAATATCCTGAAAAGTTTAAATCTGTATCTGCTTTTGCACCGATCTGTGCACCAACTGAATGTGCATGGGGAGACAAAGCCTTTAGTCATTATTTAGGTGCAGAACGCGAAAGCTGGCTTGCTCATGATGCCACTGCTTTAGTCTTGAAAAATGGTGCATTGTTTGATGAAATTTTGGTTGATCAGGGATTGGATGACCAATTTTATGAACAACTTCACCCTGAAAAATTTAAGCAAGCATGTTTAAAAGCGGGACAGCCTTTAACTTTAAGACAACATGCTGGTTATGATCATGGCTATTACTTTATTCAAACCTTTATGGATGAGCATTTACAGTTTCATGCAATCCAGTTAGAAAAGGTAAATGGCTAATTAATGTTGCCATTCCACCTGAAATTCTTGTTGAGCCATACGGTTTAGATGATCAAGCACGACTTTTTCTAAGTGGTCATGGTCATCTAACTGACTATCAATAGCAACGTTTAACTGCTCTGTTGCGGGGGCAAGTGTAATGGTTGCTGTAGGCATTAAGATTTTGAAATCTTGTTCAGTCTCTTGTACTTCAAATTTGTGTTTCCAATGATTAACTAGACGTTTTGCAATACGTTTACCATCGTTTGTTAATAGATGAGTTGTGCTTTTCATTATCAATCCTCACGTTGCTTTAATGTACCTTAACAAATTCATTTAGCGCTTAGCATTCTAATGTTGCAACGTTATGTTGCAAGTTTGAAATGTTGCCATTTGAGTAAGGAAGAGCAGGCCAAGTAGGCGGTTTTTTGTTATAATTTTAAGCCTCTCCTTAAACTCTTAGCCAGGTCATCCACTTATGTCCAAGCCTTATTTGATTGCTCCTTCTATTTTATCTGCCGATTTTGCTCGTTTAGGCGAAGATGTAGACAAAGTGTTAGCCGCAGGTGCAGATGTAGTGCATTTTGATGTAATGGATAACCACTATGTTCCAAATTTAACTTTTGGTGCTGGCATTTGTAAGGCTTTAAAAAATTATGGAATTAAAGCGCCTGTTGATGTGCATTTAATGGTGTCTCCGGTTGACCGCATTATTGGAGATTTTTTGGAAGCTGGTGCTGATATTATTACGTTTCACCCAGAAGCCTCTCATCACATTGACCGTTCATTACAGCTGATTAAATCAGGTGGTGCAAAAGCCGGTTTAGTATTTAACCCTGCAACGCCATTACACTATTTAGATTATGTACTTGATAAAGTTGACCAAATTTTAATCATGAGTGTAAACCCTGGGTTTGGTGGGCAAAAGTTCATTCCAATGACCTTAGAAAAATTGCGTGAAGCTCGTAAAATTATTGATGCGAGTGGTCGTGATATTCGTTTAGAGGTGGACGGTGGTGTTGGCCCTGCAAATATTCGTGAAATTGCAGAAGCTGGTGCAGATATGTTTGTTGCTGGTTCAGCCATTTTTGGTCAACCAGATTATAAAGTTGTAATTGACCAAATGCGTGCAGAGCTTGCGAAAGTAGGTAGTGTTAACGCTTAAAAAAGTATGTTTAATCAAGGGTAGGCTTGTGGATAACTTTGTTTATAACTATATGGATAACTGTGTTGATAACCATATGGATAAGATGTTGGTAAAATAAACAAAATTAGATCAACTGCTTATTCTCTAGGCTGAATGTATGAAAAAAGAACGTTTTGGCGTTCTTTTTTTATGCAGGTTGGATATTTTATTACCTGATTTTTTATTAAGCTTTACTAAAAAATAACCTGAGCAAAAAACGATAATATTGTGTGGACACCTTTTAATAAATATATGGATGTAAAACTGTAAAAGTGTCATGAAAAATAAAGCTAAATTTGGTTTAATAAGATTTTAGTAAGAGATTTAGATAATTAATGACGATAAAAATTTTAGCGGTAGATATGGATGGGACTTTTCTTAATTCTAAGAAGCAGTACAACAAAGCACGTTTTTTAAAACAGTACGAACAACTCAAACAAAATAATATTCATTTTGTGGTTGCCAGTGGTAACCAACTCGCAAAGCTTGTTACCTACTTTCCAGAAATTAGTCATGAAATTGCTTTTATTGCAGAAAATGGCGCACATGTTGTAGATGCAGGGCAAGAAATAGCTTTTGCTCATTTAACTCAGCAACAATTTATTGAGACATTAAAAGCAATTGATTCAACCTATACATCTAAAATGGTGATCTGCGGAAAGCAGAGCGCTTATGTACACAAGTCTATGCAAGCCGATGACTATGCTAAGGTCGCTCGATACTTTGAAAAGCTAATAGTTGTAGAGGATTTTTATGCATTAAAAGATTTAGTGTGCAAAATTACTTTTATTGCTCAGAAAAACGAAAGTTTTGCTATTTTTCAAGATCTTCAGCAGCAAAGTTTTGTTGCAGATCAATTATTAGTTCCCGTTTCTAGTGGTTTTGACTTTATCGATCTTATTCTTCCTGACCAGCATAAAGCACATGGTTTGAAGCTTCTATTAGAAAAATGGAAGGTTGAACCCAGTCAAGTCGTTGCAATTGGCGACAATAATAATGATATCCAGATGATTAAAGCAGTGGGTTATGGGTTTGCGGTTGAAAATGCAGTAGAAGCTTTAAAAGCAGTAGCGCCTTATGCGGCTGCGAGTAATGAGCAAGAAGGGGCATTGCAAGTGATTGATTTGTTGCTTCAGCATCAATCACCATTTGTTTAATTAATTTAAAACAAACAGTTAAGATGGAAAAATTGTATCTCTTTTAAAACTTAGTTATGCTAATGCACCTAAGATATATAAATTGCATAAGGCAATAAACGACAATGGCCCTACAACACCTACGCAAGTATGCTTGGTTTGTGTTCCTAATGACTTTGGTCATTGGGTGGAGTGGTGTGTCTATTGCTCAGACGCCTATGCAGCATGATCTTCACACGATGCCGTGTCATAGTGAAAAAATGACTCATCACTCTGTACATGTCCAAGCAGATGATCAGACTGTATGTCATCAAACCATGACCCAGTCTCTTCATTCGCACGGTGAGCATTGTAAGGACTGTAACCCCGTACATTGCCAAATCGTGAATCTGGCTCTGCAACAAGCGGTCCCAGACCTTGAATCATCATTTATTCCAATATCGTCTCAATTTAGCAGTATTTATCAGGCTCAGCATTTAGCCGGATACTGGCAAGAAATTTTACGTCCTCCTAAAGCTTAATCCTTTCTTACTTATTTTTTAATTAAAAAGGATTACAGCAATGTCTCATAAAACAATTAGCAGCTTAGTCGCTGTATTTGGGCTATTGGTTTCACCATGGTCCCTCGCGGCAATTAAGGAATATCACCTTAATATTAATGAACAACAGGTCAATGTTACTGGCCAACCGCTAAAACGAATTACCGTAAATGGAAAATTTACAGCACCACTCCTTGAGTTTGAAGAAGGGGATGACGCTGTTATTCATGTGCATAACCAATTAAAAAATCAGGATACATCTTTGCACTGGCATGGTTTGTTATTGCCGGGGTTAATGGATGGCGTACCGGGTTTCAATGGTTTTAAAGGAATCGCTCCAAACGGAGATTTTGTTTACCGTTTTAAGGTGAAACAAAACGGCACTTACTGGTATCACGCCCATAGTAAAGGCCAAGAGCAAGACGGTTTATATGGCCCACTCGTGATTTATCCGAAAGGGAGAACACCAGTTGCAGCGCATGAAAAAACTGACCGTGATTATGTTGTGATGCTTTCAGATTTTCATAATTCATCTAGCGATAGCATTATGAAGAATTTGAAAAAATCTGCTGAGTATTATCAAAATCGCCGTGAAACCGTATCTGATGTCTGGAAGCAGGTTAAAGCACAAGGCTTAAAAGCAACTTGGCAAGATCGTTCGATGTGGAACCAAATGCGGATGTTAAAAACCGATATGTCTGACGTGACGGGTTATACCTTCTTAGTCAACGGTAAGACACTGCAGCAAAACTGGACAGGTGATTTTAAGGCGGGAGATAAAGTCCGACTACGTTTCATTAATGCCTCTGCAATGTCATTTTTTGATGTCAGAATTCCAAACTTAAAAATGACAGTCGTGAGTGCAGATGGCCAGCCAGTCAAGCCTGTAGCAATTGATGAGTTTCGTATTGGCACAGCCGAAACCTATGATGTGATTGTTGAACCTAAACAGGCAAATTATCAGATTGAGGCTGAGTCAATTGACCGTAGCGGCTTTGCTATCGGTACTTTGCATGATGAAAATACTCAGGCAGTTGGTCCAATTCAAATGCCACAGCCACGTCCGCGATCTTTATTGACCATGGATGATATGGGCATGAGTCATGGTGATGGATCAAGTGATGAACATGCTGGACATCAAATGAATATGCAACATGACATGTCGACCATGCCTGAAATGAAAAAAGAGACAAGCCATGCCAATCATGATCATGCAATGATGAACATGGACCATGGCATGAAAGACATGTCATCTGACAAAAATGATCATTCCATGATGCAAATGAAGCACGACATGTCAGCGATGCCTGAGATGAAACACGATATGCAGCCTAAGCCATCTAGCGAGCATGATCACGCTATGATGAATATGAATCATGAAATGCCTGCTCAATCTGAGAGTACGACTAAAAAAGATGAGCCGGTGTATGGCTGGGCAAATGCTTCAACACCAGCCGGTATGAAAGCATTGCAGTATAGTGATTTACAGTCTTTAACACCTCAACCAGACACCCGTGCGCCGGAACGAGAGTTAGTCATTCGTTTAGGCGGAAACATGGAGCGTTATATCTGGACCATTAATGGTAAGAAATTTAGCGAAGCTGAGCCATTGCAAGTTAAATATGGCGAACGTATTCGCTTGAAGTTTGTGAATGACAGCATGATGGCCCACCCAATGCATTTACATGGCATGTTCATGCAATTGGAAAATGGTCAACAAGCTGAAAACTTGCCAAATAAACATACCGTTATTGTTCCACCAGGAAAGACAGTTACTGCGTTATTGACAGCCGATGCATTAGGAGAATGGGCGATTCATTGTCATTTGCTCTATCACATGAGTGCAGGGATGATGAATAAATTGATTGTGGCTCAAGTGAATGACGGAGCAGTAGATGCATCTCAAGCACCTGTTCAATCTGAAAATGAGAAAGGAGCTAGTCATGCGCATCACTAAGTTATTTTCTCAAATGATATGTTGCGGTGCTTTATCGAGCATATCTGTATTTACTTTTGCTCAAGAACCTTTAACACATGATCATTTACGCGAACATGGTGGTCAGGTTTATCAGGCGACTACGATTGATACGGGCTGGACTCAAAATGAAGAAGGGGAAGGTAGTTTTTCTTCTGAATTAGAAAGTTGGGTGGGAACTGATGAAAACAAACTATTCATTAAAGCTCATGTTGAAAAGGCCGAGTCCGAAGATACTAATTACGGTGGCTCATTACTTTACAGTCGAAATGTAGCTGATTATTGGGATGTACAGGCTGGGGTGAACTATGAACGTTTACAGCGGGACGACCAAAAGCAAGATCGCTGGGCAGGTGTAGTGGGTTTACATGGCATGGCACCTTACTTTTTTGAAACCGATGCCTATCTCTATGCCGGTGAAGATCAGTTGTGGAAGCTAAGCTTAGAAACTGAAAGAGACTTACTCTTTACCCAAAAGTTAATTGGTAAACCTTATTTAAAAGCAGATGTTGTTATGCAAGATGAATCTCGCTATGCCAGTAAAACAGGTTTATCAAGTTTACAAGTAGGCTTTCAAACCCGTTATGAAATCAACAAAAAGGTAATGCCTTTTGTTGATGTCGGTTATGGCTATGAAAAAGGCTTAAAACAAACTGCTTGGCAAACTGGAACCGACTCTGAACATGGTTGGTATTATGGAGCAGGGTTAACACTTAAATTCTAATTGCCGAACAAAAAGTAAGCTTAACGACATGCCATTGGTTTATACTAATGGCATTGTTTTTTGTGTCAGTTATGGTGCACAGATGGCTTTAGAAAAACAAGAGAATCAAATACATTTAAGTAAAAGTAGCTCTAGCTGCGGGTGCTCAAGCATGCCTTCTCAGGAGTATTCTACCCCTAGTGAACTCGGGGCTAAGAAGAGCCAATGGGTGAGTTATTATCATATTCCTCATATGGATTGTGCAGCCGAAGAGCAAATGGTACGGATGGCTTTAGCCTCTTACGCTGACGATATTCAGGAACTTAATTTTGACTTACCGGCACGCCATTTGGCGATTTATCACAGTGCTCAAGCTGAAATGATTACCCAAAGCCTACAGCGTCTAGGATTAGGAGCCGAGTTACAACAAACGCAGCCACATTATGAACCTGTTGAAAAACCTAAAAAGGTTAGAACCAGTTCTTCAATGAATGCAGCACAAAAGCAAGTTTTACAATGGTTGTTACTCATTAATGGGGTCATGTTTGTCATTGAGTTTATGGCAGGCATTATTGCTTCATCGACAGGGTTAATCGCCGATTCACTCGATATGTTCGCAGACGCTGCAATCTATGGTATTGCCTTATTTGTGGTTGGTAAAAATCTTAATGCTCAATTAAAGGCTGCACATCTTTCTGGTTGGTTGCAGTTCGGCTTAGCCATAATTGTGTTAATTGATGTCCTGCGCCGCTTTATATATGGCAGTGAACCTGTTTCAATTTTAATGATTTTAATTGGTGGATTAGCTCTTGCGGCGAATATTACTTGTCTTTATTTAATGAGTGACCATAAAGAGAGTGGGGCACATATGAAAGCAAGTTATATCTTTTCTGCAAATGATGTCATTGTAAACTTAGGTGTTATTATTGCGGGAATATTGGTCGCAATGACAGGTTCTCCTTATCCTGATTTAATTATTGGACTGATTATTGTTTTATTTGTTTTAAATAGTGCCCGAAAAATTTTACAGTTAAAAAACCAATAAGATTTTCTAAGACAGGCTAGCTTTAGATAGGGTTTGCCTTCATTTTTTATTTTAAAGTAAACTGAGTCCTCACATAAAGGAGGAACGACCTCCCCCATAATGGGTCATCATGTCAGGACGACCTGACAATATAAAAATTAGTGAATGTTATGGCTTGGGCTATTTTAATTTTAGCAGGTGTATTTGAAATCATTTGGGCATATTCTATGAAAATGTCTGAAGGTTTTACACGCTTAACCCCTAGTATTATTACCGTAGTTTTTATGATTTTGAGTGTAGTTCTACTTTCAATTTCAATGAAAACTTTACCTCTTGGCACTGCCTATACGGTTTGGACAGGAATTGGTGCAATTGGATCATTTTTAGTGGGCATATTCTTTCTCAATGAACCTATTGGAGCTATGCGAATGATTGCTGCTGTACTGATTGTGTCAGGTTTGGTTTTAATGAAAATTTCGTCGCCGTCCTAAGAGAATAAACTATGTTGCTGTCTTATAAGTATGTCAATTCGCCTGTTGGGCAATTAAAGCTGGTTGCGAATGAAAATGCTTTGGTGGCAGTACTCTGGGACAATGAAAATCCAAAACGTGTTCGGCTGGCTGAGCTGGTCGAACAAGTTGAGCATCCAGTTTTATTAAAAACTGAGCAACAATTAGAAGAATATTTTGAAGGCAAGTGCTGTGAGTTTTCTTTGCCACTAGATTTCGAAGGAACCGCATTTCAAAAACAGGTGTGGGCTGCGTTACTCACCATCCCTTATGGGGAAACAAGAAGTTATAAAGAAATCGCAATTCAAATTGGTAATGAAAAAGCTGTACGAGCAGTGGGCGCTGCAAATGGGAAAAACCCAATTTCGATTATTGCGCCTTGTCACCGAGTAATTGGTGCGGGTGGGGCATTAGTTGGTTTTGCTGGTGGTCTTGATAAGAAAGATATTTTATTAAAGCTAGAGCAACAATGAGCCGTTTTGCGCTCGATTTTTTTAGTCTTTTCTACTAAGCTGTTAACACTGATATTTCATGAAGAAGGTGCTTCATTGCATCGCTTTTTTGAAATATTAATCTTATTCATAACAAACTCTGGATGTTCTAAAAATGGCTGTCGGTGACGTAACAATGCCACAAATGCATGTGGTAAAAGGTGTAAAAATTGGCTCAACAGAAGCATATGTACGTTACCCAAACCGACGAGATTTAGTCATTTTTGAGTTTGCAGAAGGTTCAAATGTTGCAGGTGTATTTACCCAAAATGCATTTTGTGCGGCACCTGTTCATGTCTCTAAAGCCCATCTTACCCAAGGTAATCCTCGCTATTTAGTGATTAATACGGGTAATGCCAATGCAGGTACTGGACCTACAGGCTTGAAAAATGCTCAAGATACTTGCGCAAAATTAGCTGAGATTGCTGGGGTAAACAGCTCAGAAATTTTACCGTTTTCTACAGGTGTAATTGGTGAGCAGCTTCCAATGGAGCGTTTACTTGCTGGACTTCGACCTGCATTAAACACTTTGCAAGAGGCTGCTTGGTATGATGCAGCGTCTGGCATTATGACCACAGATACAGTACCAAAAGGCGCATCTGAACAATTTGAGCTAGATGGTATTACTTATACCATGACAGGTATTAGTAAAGGCGCTGGCATGATTCGTCCAAACATGGCAACCATGCTGAGCTTTGTAGCTACAGACGCACCTATTAGCCGTGATTTAGTACAAAGCTTATTAAAGATAACAGTTGAGCATTCATTTAACCGTATTACGATTGATGGTGATACCTCAACCAATGACTCTTGTATTTTTGTAGCAACAGGTCAGGCGGGTGGATCTGAAATTACTTCAATTAACGATGCACGATATGCTCAAGTGTTAGAAGTACTGGCTCGTGTTATGAATCGTTTAGCACAGTTAATTGTACGTGATGGCGAAGGTGCAACGAAGTTTATTACTGTTGCTGTAGAAGGCGGTGCCGATACTCAAGAATGTTGTGATATTGCTTATAGTATTGCTCATTCACCACTCGTCAAAACCGCACTTTTTGCATCTGACCCGAACTGGGGCCGTATTTTAGCTGCGATTGGCTATGCAGGTGTTAAAGACTTAGACGTGTCTAAAATTCAGGTATGGCTAGATGATGTACAAATCTGTAAAGATGGTGGAGCTGCCGAGGACTATACCGAAGAGGCGGGTGCGCGTGTTATGGCACAAACAGAAATTACCATTCGAGTTGATTTAGGACGCGGTCAGGCCAAAGACACGGTATATACCTGTGACTTATCTTACGACTATGTCAAAATTAATGCTGATTACCGTTCTTAAATATCAGTTATAATCAAGCCTCGACAAAGAGGCTTTTTTATTAGCCCCATCTTTTGATATTAAATGATTCAAGTTAGTAAATCATTTAAGCAGTAACGTTATATGCGAGCAGGTATGCCAGCATGAAGGATAGAGAAGACGTTTTATGAGTGATGCGACTTTAATTGCCAACGATGCAAAAAACATTGTACAAGCGCATTTAGACCGTTTAGGTGAGCCAAAAGACAACCGCTTAAGTGAAGAAGCAAAACAACAAAAGTTTGCTCAGATCGAAGCAGAGCTCAAAAAACGTGATGCTGTCCTTGTTGCTCATTACTATTGTGACCCTGAAGTACAGGAACTTGCCGAAAAAACAGGTGGGTGTGTTTCTGACTCTTTAGAAATGGCCCGTTTCGGACGAGATCATGCTGCCTCTACACTGGTTGTGGCAGGTGTTAAATTTATGGGAGAAACAGCAAAAATTCTGTCTCCTGAAAAAACCATTTTAATGCCGACACTCGAAGCGACGTGTTCACTCGATTTAGGTTGTCCGGTTGATGAGTTCACGGCCTTTTGTGATCAGCACCCTGACTACACCGTAGTTGTCTATGCTAATACCTCGGCAGCTGTTAAAGCACGAGCAGACTGGGTGGTGACTTCAAGCTGTGCAGTTGAAATTGTTGAACATCTTGATAGCTTAGGCGAAAAAATTATTTGGGCACCAGATCAGCACTTAGGCCGTTATATTCAAAAGAAAACCGGTGCTGATATGTTGCTTTGGGATGGCGCATGTATTGTGCATGAAGAATTCCGTGCACGTGGCATTGCCAACATGAAAGCACTGTATCCAGATGCTGCTGTATTGGTGCATCCAGAATCGCCAGAGTCGGTTGTAGACATTGCAGATGCTGTAGGTAGTACTTCTCAACTTATTAAAGCTGCGCAGACTTTGCCAAATGAAAGACTTATTGTGGCAACTGACCGTGGTATTTTCTACAAAATGCAGCAAGCTGTACCAAATAAGATTTTAGTTGAGGCGCCAACAGCAGGTGAGGGTGCAACTTGTCGTTCATGTGCACACTGTCCGTGGATGGCAATGAATGAACTCGATGGAATTTTAGAAGTTTTACAAAAGGGCGATCAGGAAATACACGTCGAACCAGCGCTTGCTGAACGTGCCAAAATGCCTTTAGATCGAATGTTAGCCTTTAGTGCATCGTTAAAGCGTTAAAAAACCTCAAAATGCTTGTTAAATATACATTTGATAAGGATTTTTAACTTTTTTTGACAATAGGTGTTGACGTCTGAGGGCGTCGCGCCTAGAATGCACACCGTACCGCACGATGTGCGATACAGCAAAAGCTGAGATAGATCGGAGCATAGCACAGCCTGGTAGTGCACCTGGTTTGGGACCAGGGGGTCGTAGGTTCGAATCCTACTGCTCCGACCACTTAAAATAATATTTTAAGATCGGCGAAGTATCGCATGATAAGCATCATCGGTTAAGCGCCTGTAGCTCAGTTGGATAGAGCATCCGCCTTCTAAGCGGATGGTCACAGGTTCGAATCCTGTCAGGCGCGCCAATCGGTAGCTTGGTATATAGAACTATTTGATGGTGGATGTAGCTCAGTTGGTAGAGCCCTGGATTGTGATTCCAGTTGTCGCGGGTTCGAATCCCGTCATTCACCCCAATTTCGGAGCATAGCACAGCCTGGTAGTGCACCTGGTTTGGGACCAGGGGGTCGTAGGTTCGAATCCTACTGCTCCGACCATATTTAAAAGCGTTCAAGCTTTATAAAATATCCCAAAGATTAAAAAGAATTTCTTCTTGTCTTATCGATAGAAGGAATTTTTTTGTTTTTATATATTTAAATTTTAATTCATACACACTCCAATATTTGAACTTATTTATATAAGCTCTATTTCTTCTTATTTCTATTAATTAAAGATTTTAAAAAATTATATGTGTATGTTCGGCTTTGACAAACAAGGACTAAAAATACGGATTGTGAATAGCTATTTGAACTATTTTTAAAAATATCCGTCTAGATATGAATCCTGTGGGGTTTCCTAAATATGATTCTGAAGTTATGAAGCGTTTCTGGTATAAGCGTTTTATGAATGCATACCACAATGTACGAGAGCCTAATGGGTTAATGAGTTGGGCAGAGGCCCCACAAATGTGGCTTGCTTGTTATAAGAGGGCACAATCAAATGAAAGGTAAAACTGTGATTACACCACGTTCTTTTAAATACTGATAAGTAATAACTTTTTGTGATTGCAATACGCCTAAGACTAAAACTATTAGTCCAATAATCATAAAGCCATGGGGTAAAAAATAAAGAATATCATTCATGTCTAGTAGACGTGACTTCAGTGAGGTAAATGTCAAAATATTTGGAACATTCATAAAGAAGTATCCGAGAAGTAAAAATATTGCTGCTTTTAAAAACTTAATTTTAAATTGTTTATAGTTAAGCCAGCCATACACAGCCGTGACATGAAAATCTTGATCATATTCAAAAATTAAGTATCTTCCTTCTTGCTTTGACATATATCTATAATGATATGAACCTAACCTAGCTCTAGGATACTTTTTGTTAAATTCCATCATAGAGAAATAATCAAATTTTGAAGACCTCGTCATCTTCTGAACATATAACTCTTTAATTTTAATTTTTAATTCTTCTTTTTTATTTGGATCTGTTTCAAGTTCAACTAACTTTCCATAGTTCTCAATATCTTTATCGATTCTCAGGAAAAGAGGAAAAATCAACTTAATGAGATCTATAAATAAATAAACAAGATCTTTCATTATTAAATCCTTTCAATTTGATAACGGCACATCGATGTACGAGAGCCTGATGGCTTAATGAGTTGGGCAGAAGCCTCTCAAATGTGGCTGGCTGGATATAGAGAAAATAAAGGGTAAAAAAAGCCGCTTAGCGGCTTTTTTTATTCAGAGAATAATAAGCTAAAAACCGAATTTCCATTTCGATCTGCTTCTATAAATGAACGAAAAACTTTGTGCTCAATAACCTTTTCCATAAGAATCTCATTTTCAATAGTCAAAAGTGAAATGATATATAGTTCTCTAGTAGAAAAATCAGATAGAAAAATAGACATACCTACTTCTTTGTCTTTTTTATCAATTCCTTCAAATTTTTCAATAAAATTAATAATATATAAGAAATATTCTTTATATTTTGTGCCTTTCAAATAACTATAAGCAAGACCATAGGGCGGAATTTCAACGATCATTTTTCTTAAACTTTTTAAGATTTCATCTTTATGAATAAATCCATCTCCATGAGATTTCTCAAAATTATCATAAATTTTTAGTGCCGCCATATGTAATGTTTTAAATGTACTTTCATTCTTAATAGAATCCCTGTAAGCAGATGAGCCAAAAACAGGTAACTCATCGGCAATTTCATAGTAAGTTTTTTTTCTATTAAGTAACGGGAAAAGTATATTAAAGAAATTCTGAACCTGAGCCTCTTTAATCTGTTTTTCTAATAAATCAGCTTGTTGCTCTGTTATTAGCATTTGTTGCTCAGCAATGTCATTAGCTTTGGAAATTTCATCCCGTTGAGCTGCTAACTCTTTACGCTGAGCTTGAAGTTCTTGCCGTTGCATAAACAAAGAAATTAACAGCAGGGCAAATGCCCAACCACTAAATAAAGTATTTAAGGAACCATAAGCATCACCATAAGTACCATATTTCTCACCAATTTTTTCAAAGTAAGACTTTTTTTCGTCATTTGATAAACCTGTATGTTGACTTGGTTTAGAAGCAACAGCGATTGGCTTGTTATCTTCATCTATCTCTAAAAGAGTTGCAGGATACATTTTCCATATAGCAGCAATAAAAATTAAACTTAAGAAAATTGATAAGATCTCAAAGTTTTGCCAATATCGCTCTTTACGCTCTCTTTTATTTTTAGACATTTTCCAGCTCTCAAAACAATGTATTAGGAGACTTTTTGAAAAATTGACAAGTGAAAACTTTAATCTTCACTCTCCCTTTTCCCTTTAATTATTGGTTCAAGGGGTGATAGGAAAAGATTCTTAGATTCAATAATATAAATTCTTTTCTTACCATCAATTTCCATATTATAAAATAGATAGTCTTTATTGAAATATTCTAAAGAGGGTTGCTCACATAATCGAAAATTTTTTATCAACTCATTTTCTAATTTTGTTAAATTCTCGAAGTCATTAGGATAGTATGCAAATTTCCTAAAGTTACTTACCGTGTAATATAAAAATATGCCAAATATAATAAGGTATAACATTGTTAAAAATAGGGTGTGTATTTCAGAATAATCTTGTTTTTTTACATCATCAAAAATTTTGTCTAGGCCTGCTGGACTTTTATTTCTAAATTTAAGTATTAAGGTGATTATAAGTTCAATAATATAAATTGAACATTTAATGATTAAGAATAATACTGCAAATTCATATGCAACTTGTCTGAAATCTTGCTCTCTAGTATGAAATTTAAGGAATATAAAAATAACTAAAGTTAGGACTGAAATATTAAGTAATAAGTAAATGAAAAGATGCTTTTTAGAATGTGTAAAATGGTGGGAAAAATTTTTACTGTCATAAAGTAAAGCAAAGTTAGTAAGGTATACTGATATAGCAAAAGTCATAAATATAATGACTAGACCATCTGGTAAAAGTTGAGTTACAGAAAAAAAACGGATATATGGGATACCAATTGAACCCAACTCTAAAAGTTGCCATATACCACCAAGTGAAGTGGGAATTATAAAAAGAATAGGTAAATAATCTTTAATATTCTGAAATGATAGTGATGGTCTTTTGAAAATAAAGTGATTTAAAATATTCTTTAAAGTTTCAAACATATTATGAAAGTAGAAATAGTATATTGCTATCTTGACATAACGATTCACTATCAGCAATAAGAAAAAGCACAGTAAAATCTGTGTACAGATGTGGAAATTTGCTTTTAATCAAAGAAATTAAAAAAGAAACCTTTTACACGGATTTGTTGAGTTTGAAAAACTTATAATTTTATTAAGATATTTTACTTAATTCATATTTAAAAAAAATTACTAATATTTCTGCCTTAACTCATCTTTTTCTTGTTCTGATAAAAATGCGATTTTAAGACCGTTTTCTTGAGCTGTATAAATTTGTTCAGGCGTTAATCCTGCCAATGGGGCAGCAGTTAAATATTCATGTTGTATCTCAATACCTTCTACAGCAGGGTCATCTGTATTAATAGTGGCAAGCACACCATGTTCTAAAAAAGTCTTTAATGGGTGCTCTGCTAAAGAAGGTACTGTGTTGGTTTGAATGTTCGAAGTCAGGCAAGATTCAATACCAATCTCATGTTTTGCTAAATAATCTAAAAGTTTTAAATCTTGCACTGCTTTAACACCATGTCCAATTCGTTCAGCACCTAATTCTTGAATTGCTTGCCAAATACTTTCTGGGCCGGCAGCTTCGCCTGCATGTACCGTAATGTGCCAACCTGCATCACGCGCTTTTTTAAAGTGATCAATAAATAAATTGCCCGGAAAGCCAAGCTCATCTCCAGCAAGATCTAAAGCTTTAATATCATTTTTATGGGCAAGTAGAGCATTTAATTCTTTTTCGCAGGCTTCTTGACCAAAAGTACGGCTCATAATCCCAATTAAATTCGCTTTTACCCCGTAAGTCTGACTGCCTTCTTTTACACCAGCAATAACCGCTTCAACAACGCCTTCAAGTGGTAGTTGATGCGTCATGCCCATGTAACCCGGCGAAAAACGAAGTTCTACATAGTCTAGGCCTTGTTGTGCAGCATCCTGCATGTTTTCAAAAGCAATACGTTTGCAGGCATCTAAACTGGCTAATACTTTTACCCCCCAATCCAACTTCGATAAAAAACTTAATAAGTCAGGTTGGTTGTCAATCACTTGTACGTGTGGGCGTAAAGATTCAATGTCGTAAGCAGGTAAATCTAAATGGTATTGTTGGCCCAATTCTAAAATGGTTTGAATGCGGATATTGCCATCAAGATGGCGGTGTATATCTGTAAGCGGGAGCGTTTTTGTAATCATAAATTTCTTCTTATCTGTTCATCTTAATTTATCATGCCTGTTTAGATGCACTGATAAAAGTTTGGATTTGCTATGTTTTTGTGAAAAGCGTTGAGTTAAGTTTTTTGAACTTACTATATTTGTATAAGTTTTAATTTTGATGACATTGTTCTGGCCTAAGAAGATAACGCAGTCTGTGTAAGATACAAGCACCAAGATTTTTATTGTTTTTAATTTCGCTGAGCCTGTTTTTGTTGACTCTTCAACAATAGATTGGCTGAAGAATGGTCATTGGTATTTTGCCTTTTACTTGTAAAGATGAATAAAGGCTTGCTAAAGACCAAACTGATAAAGCGATTAATTTATCTGTAGAAATCTATTTCTGGCAAGTAAATGAAAAAGAAGAAATAGGAAGCGCTCAAATGAAGTCGGTACTTTGTCATCAAGCAAAATTACAAGTGGTGGACCAACCGAAATTAACTCCTACAAAAGGACAGGCGTTATTAGAAGTGGTTCGATGTGGGATTTGTGGCTCTGATTTGCATATGCAACACCACTGCGACCACATGCATGATTTGGCTGCACGTGTCGGGTTTAATGGTTTAGCTAAGTCTACAGACCCGTTTGTATTGGGACATGAGTTTTGTGGCAAGATTTTAGATTATGGCCCAAAAACTCGTCATAAATTTAAAGCCGATACACTCGTTTGTGCAATGCCTCTTTTAAATGTAGATCAGCATGGTTACTTGTCTACAGGGCTTTCTCCAAATGCTTCTGGTGGCTATGCCGAGCAGGTACTTGCTCAATCAAGCTTGATGTTTGAAGTACCCAATGGTCTAGATGCAGATAGTGCTGCTATGACTGAACCTATGGCGGTTGCATTGCATGCCGTTTGCCGTAGTCGTGTAAAAACTGGTGAACCTGCGATTGTAATTGGCTGTGGTCCTGTCGGGCTAGGTGTCATATTAATGCTTAAAGCGGCTGGGGTTAAAACTGTGGTTGCCAGCGACTTTTCACCAAATCGCCGTAAGCTTGCCGAGCAATGTGGTGCAGATATTGTGGTAGATCCTAAAGAGACATCGCCATTTGCTAACTGGAAAGAGTTTGGTTTGCTGGGCAATGTTTCTGATGCAATTAATATGGGCATGGGACTGTTCGATAAGTTACAAGCGACACGCTTACCATGGTGGCATGGGTGGCGCATGATTGATAAGTTAGGCGCTTTGCCAAAACGTCCGGTTATTTTTGAGTGTGTGGGCGTACCGGGTGTTTTACAGCAAATTATTGAAGGTGCACCTTTGTTTTCCCGAATTGTCGGGGTGGGTGTGTGCATGCAAAGTGACAAAATAGAACCCGCACTTGCGATTAATAAAGAGTTAGAAATTCAATTTGTATTGGGCTATACACCACTTGAGTTTCGAGATGCGCTACACATGATTGCAGAAGGTAAAGTGAACTGCTCACCACTGATTACCGGTGTTGTAGGTTTAGAGGGTGTTACGAGTGCATTTGAAGCGTTACGCGACCCTGAACAACATGCCAAAATCTTGATTGATCCGAAACGTAGTGGTTCAGATATTCAATTGATGAGTCATTAATTCAAAGTAAATTACAGTTAATTAAAAAGGTTGTGATCTCATTAATCACAACCTTTTTAATGAGTATAAATCGCAATATTGGGTGTTCAATAATAGCTATAGAGCTGTGTTACTTTTTAGCTGCTCTAATTCGTGGTGAATCCAGTCAACAAATTTCTGAATGGTCGGTGTGATGTCTTGGCTCGAGTGAATCAGGTAGTACTTTCGGCTGCCTTTTAGTTTTTTATTGGAAACAATTACCAGTTCTTTTTTTTGTAGTTCAGACTCAATTAACATTTGCGGAATTAAAGCCATTCCCATGTCATGACTGGCAGCAACCGCAAGCATTGAAAATAACTCATGGCGTTGTCCATCAAAGGGCTTTGGGTGTTGCATGTGATGGGTTAGAAACCATTCTTGCCAAATGCTAGGCCGAGTGGTTTGTTGCAGCAGGGGAATTTTTAGTAAATCTTCGCAGCTTAAATCATAGGTATTTTCATTGATCATGATGGCATCTGGAAAATACTTTTTGATTAGTCTTGGTGAGCAAACAGGTACAATTTCTTCATCCATTAAATAATGTGCTTGTATGCCGGGCCAATGGTCAATTTGCTGCTGCGTACCTGCAAAAATAGCAGCGTCAAAAATATTGTCATTAAATAAAAAAGGTTTGGTACTGGTCTCTAAGTGAACCGTAATTTCAGGGTGTTTTTGATTTAAAAGATGGAGCTTGGGTAACAGCCAGCGCGTTGCAAACGTGGGAACAACACCCAACTTTAATGTTCCACCTAAACCCTTATGAGAAATAACATCGGCCGTACATTTTTCTAGCCCTAATAAATAGGGCTTAATACTTTTGAAATACTGCTGGCCTGCAATAGTTAACTCGACGCCGTGCCGAGTACGTATAAATAATTCAACTCCCAAGAAATCTTCTAACTGCTGAATTTGGCGAGAGACTGCACTTTGGGTAATACATAACTCTTGCGCAGCATAGGTATAACTTAAATGTTTTGCTGCACTTTCAAAGCAAATCAGGCCCTGAATTGACGGGATACTTCTTCGCATAAATAAAATCCTTTTATTTGTCGTCATATTTCAAAACAGCATATGACCTAAATGCAGATATCAGAGTTTAGTCTAAAAATAAGCCATTTTTAATGAAATACAATGAATTAAATATCTAAATTTAATGCGACTTATTTTAAATATGCGTAAGTCGCATATCTGCATGAAGATTTATCGTTTGATTACTGCATTTTTCACACATAACATCGAGTTAAATAAAGAAGATCAAATCAAGCAGAGGATGCGATGAATCACATGGTGACAACAAAAAAAGCAAAAGTTCAATTTAACTGGCAAGACCCATTTTTAATTGAGCAACAGCTTACCGAAGATGAGCGCATGATTCGTGATGCGGCTCATACCTATTGCCAAGAACGCCTGCAACCCCGCGTACTTGAACAATTCCGTCATGAAACAACAGATCCCTCTATTTTCCGTGAAATGGGAGAGCTTGGCTTACTGGGGCCAACCATTCCTGAGCAATATGGCGGTGCGGGTTTGAACTATGTGAGTTACGGTTTGGTCGCACGTGAAATTGAATATGTCGACTCGGGCTACCGCTCTATGGCGAGTGTGCAAAGCTCATTGGTCATGGTTCCAATTCATGAATTTGGTACCGAAGAGCAAAAGCAGAAGTACTTACCTAAACTGGCTACTGGTGAATATATTGGTTGTTTTGGCTTGACCGAACCTGACCATGGTTCAGACCCGGGCAGTATGATTACCCGTGCTAAAAAAGTTGACGGTGGTTATCGTTTAACTGGCGCAAAAATGTGGATTACCAATAGCCCAATTGCTGATGTGTTTGTGGTTTGGGCAAAAGAAGTTTCTGCTGAAGGTAATGTGGGTGATATTCGAGGTTTTATTTTAGAAAAAGGCTGGGAAGGGCTATCTGCGCCTGCCATTCATGGCAAGGTCGGTTTACGTGCATCGATTACGGGTGAAATTGTGATGGATAACGTTTTTGTGCCTGAAGAAAATGCATTCCCTGAAGTTCGAGGATTACGTGGTCCGTTCACTTGCCTAAATAGTGCTCGCTATGGCATTGCATGGGGCGCAATGGGCGCTGCCGAGTTCTGTTGGCATACCGCACATCGATACACAATGGACCGAAAACAGTTTGGCCGTCCGTTGGCTGCAAATCAGTTGATTCAAAAGAAACTGGCAGATATGCAAACTGAAATTGCATTAGGTTTGCAAATAGCTTTACGTTTTGGCCGTATGAAAGATGAAGGTATTGCGTCAGTTGAAGGCACATCTTTAATTAAGCGTAACAACTGTGGAAAGGCGCTTGATATTGCTCGTATGGCACGTGACATGATGGGTGGAAACGGTATTAGTGATGAGTTTGGTGTGGCACGTCATTTGGTTAATCTTGAAGTCGTGAATACCTACGAGGGTACACATGACGTTCATGCCTTGATTTTAGGTCGTGCACAAACAGGCATCGCGGCATTTAGTAACTAACTCGTTCATTTTTAAAGATAGAGGTGTTCTTTCGAGAGCACCTTTAGGGATTTTTACGCAAAAATTTATGGATAATGACAAGATTCATCGCAAGGATACTTATGTGAAGATGTACCTCTGTGTATTTAAAATTGAATATAAGATGATGAAAAGTATAGAAGATTAAGTCATACAGAAAACATAAGTAGGCCATCGATGACTCATTTGGGAAAATGAGGAACTAAAGATGAACAATGACGTTCAAGTAATATCGAAAGAGTTAAGAAATACATTTCCAAGTAATCTTGGAACATATGAAAAGATTGGACCTCATACATGGAAATGGGCGTTGTTATTTGCCTATTTTGCGATGGTGGTCGATGGCATTGATATTATGCTGCTGTCTTATAGTTTGACCAGTTTAAAGGCAGAGTTTGGTTTAAGTACCTTTCAAGCAGGTGCATTGGGTAGTGCTTCCTTGGCAGGTATGGGCGTTGGCGGTATTTTGGGTGGCTGGGCATGTGACAAGTTTGGTCGTGTACGGACCATTGCCAACTCAGTGACTTTCTTTTCAGTAGCAACCTGTTTATTGGGTTTTACGCAAAGCTTCGAGCAATTTATGGCTTTACGTTTTATTGGTGCTTTAGGAATCGGAGCACTCTATATGGCTTGTAATACCTTAATGGCTGAATATGTGCCAACCACGTATCGTACAACGGTATTAGGCACACTACAGACTGGCCAAACAGTGGGTTATATTGCTGCGACATTATTAGCAGGCGCGATTATTCCAGATCATGGCTGGCGTGTTTTGTTCTTCCTGACCGTCGTGCCTGCTTTCGTTAATATTTTCCTACAACGATTTGTGCCAGAGCCAAAATCTTGGCAGCTCACCAAAATTGAAAGTTTACAAGACAACAGACAGCCTAAAGAAATTGTGGCGGATGAAAAGCCAAAAAGTAGCAGCATCTATAAGCAAATTTTTAATAACTTTAAGCACCGTAAAATGTTTTTATTGTGGATGACTACAGCATTCTTCTTACAGTTTGGTTATTACGGCATTAACAATTGGATGCCAAGTTATTTAGAAACAGAAGTGCATATGAATTTTAAAAACTTAACCAGTTATATGGTGGGTTCATATACCGCAATGATTCTAGGCAAAATTTTAGCTGGCTATCTTGCTGACAAATTTAACCGCCGTGCTGTTTTTGTGTTTGGAACAATTGCCAGCGCCGTGTTCTTGCCAATTATTATTTTCTTCAATACGCCTGACAATATTTTGTATTTATTGATCACCTTTGGCTTCTTATATGGCATTCCATATGGTGTGAACGCGACTTATATGGCTGAAAGTTTTTCAACTGATGTGCGCGGAACAGCCATTGGCGGTGCTTATAACATTGGTCGTGTCGGGGCTGCTATTGCACCAGCCACCATTGGTTTCTTGGCGTCGGGCGGTACGTTTACCATGGCCTTTATTGTGATGGGCGCTGCGTATTTTGTAGCGGGTGTATTGCCAGGCTTATTTATTAAAGATCGTCAGTACGATCCGCAAAAACAATCATAAACAATGAAGAAGGTGCTTTGAGTACCTTCTAAAAGATAAGGGTATCGTTATGGGTGCATTACAAGGAATTCGGGTTTTAGATTTAAGTCGTGTGCTTGCGGGCCCGTGGTGTGGGCAAATCTTGGCTGACCTTGGCGCAGAAGTGATTAAAATTGAACGTCCGCGAGTAGGTGATGACACCCGTATGTGGGGGCCACCATGGATGCCCGATCAAGACGGAAACATGACCCGTGAATCTGGCTATTTTCAGTGTACCAATCGCAATAAATATTCGGTTGCGGTGGACATTACCACACCCGAAGGTCAGGCCTTAATTTATGAAATTGCCAAGACTGCCGACGTGGTGATTGAAAATTATAAGACGGGGTCTTTAGCTAAATATGGTTTGGACTATGCCTCATTAAGTGAGCTGAACCCGAACATTGTGTATTGCTCGATTACTGGGTTTGGGCAAGATGGTCCGCGTGCGGAAGAACCCGGCTATGATTTTATTATTCAGGGTATGTCTGGCTTAATGAGCATTACCGGTGAACCTGATGATGTCACAGGCAGTGGTGCGCAAAAGGTTGGTGTGGCTGTGGTAGACATTCAAACTGGATTGTATTCAACCATTGCCATTCAAGCGGCCTTGATTGCACGTTCGCACACAGGGCGTGGTCAATATATTGATATGTCATTGCTGGATGTACAGGTCGCGGCATTGGCAAATCAAGGAATGAACTATTTAGCCTCAGGTAAAGCTCCGCAGCGTATGGGCAATCAACACCCAAGCATTGTTCCGTATCAAACTTTTAAGGCTAAAGATAAAGAATTTATTATTGCGTGTGGTAACGACAAGCAGTTTAAAGATTTATGTATTGCAATTGGTTACCCAGAACTACTCGAAAATGAAAAATTTGTGCGTAATCAAGACCGAGTCAAATATCGAGATGAACTAATTCCTTTATTATCGGAGCACTTTTTGCAGAAAACTGCCAAAGAATGGGTCGACATGATTCATGCCTTAAAAGTACCCGTAGGTGTTATCAACTCTATTGAAGATGCTTTGGCTGAACCACAAATCTTACATCGCAATTTGGTGGTGAGTATTCCTCATCGTTTAAATGAAAACTTCCAAACCATTGGTTCACCAATAAAGTTGTCTGATACTCCGGTTGAATACCATCATGCACCGCCAGAGTTAGGTGAACATACTGCTCAAATCTTATCGAGATTTAAAACAGCAGAAGAGCTGGCTACGTTAAAAGAGAAAGGCATTATTGATGGGAAAATTGCTTAAGCTATTGCCGTTTTTAATGTGATTCAATTTTAATGAAAACTGTGATTTGCAATAAATCACAGTTTTTTATTGGAAAATAAGAGCCTTAATATTTAAAAATAAGTGGCAGCTCTGGTCTGAAATCATGAATCATTCCTTGAGGTTCATGATCAAAACTGATTTCCATTAAATGCTCTGATCCATCTGTCACTTCAAAATGATCGAGCGTGTTGAACAGTAATGAAGTAGGGTGCTGTTCGAGCTTTGGAATAGAAACTTTGATAGAAGTTATTTCTGATAAATCTTTGCTATGAACAAGAGGTTGTTGTTTTTCTTTAGAGGCGAGATCTGGTCGTGACGCAAATGAAAGGAAGAACCACATGGGTTCAGACACAACAGAATCTTTGGCAACGTTCACTTCTAAGCTGGCTGGTAAATAACTCGGCTTGTAAACCCAGTTAGGAAATTTTGCACCGTTATCATCTTTATTTTTAGGTCTAAAACAAATACCAAAAGGGGAAGCGATATTATCTTGAGCACTGAGTCGTTCAAAGAGCAGGGTGGGTTTGGTTAGATCACTTGAAGCTTCTTCTGGATTATTTAAAAAGATTAATTCGATAAAGCTATTTTTAAAGAAAAAGCGTCTGTTTTCTGTACCTTGACCTGGGTGCTTATTGGATGAACCTTCTGTTAGACCAAATTTTTTTAAAGTTTCAGCTTCGGGAGCGCCTGATTGTACACAAATAAAAATATGGTCCACTTCCATTTTAAGTTCTCATGTTTTGTTGATGAATATTAAATAATTGATTAATAGAATTTTTCATGTTTATCGCAAGTGTTTCATCGAAACCATCGACTAAAAAGCGGCTAATTAAGCCTTCAATCACCGTATAGATCAGCTCAGATAAAGCTTCACCATTGGGTATATTGCAGTTTTCCGCAATCAGTACTTTAATCCATTGTTTATGGGCTTTAGAAATAGAAATAATGTCTTGATCATCTTGGTTAGATTCAGCGACCGCTCTTACAAATAAACAGCCTTTAAAAAAATCTTGCCTAAACCAATTGGTATGCCAATCAAGAATTTTATTGATGGCCTCTAACCCCGTTGCATCTCCCACATAGCCTAAAAGACTTTGCTTAAACCGTTCATCACGAGCAATCAGTACAGATCTCACCAACTGATTTTTATTTTTATAGTAAGTGTACATGGTGGTTTTTGAACAACCAGATTCATCGCGAATCAAGTCTACGCCAACCCCGACAAAACTATTTTCATTAAATAACTTCTCGGCTGTATCTAATATTTTTAAGGCAGATTTTGACATAAAACTTTTCCAAAAAATAAAATAGTACAGATCTGTACTATTTGGGATTTTATCTATATGCTTTTTAAAAAGCAACTTTTTGTTTGAGGAATAAAACCCATGTTCTCGATCTTTTATGGCAAAGAAAAACTAGCTCCATCGCCCACTAAAGTTGATATTTTAAGAAGTCTTATTGGTGGAACATTGAGCATCTTTATACTTTTGTGGTTGAGTAAGCTCACACACAATATTTTTATCATGGCGCCGTTTGGTGCGACTTGTGTACTGCTTTATACCGTGTCGCAGTCATCTTTGGCACAGCCGAGAAATATCATATTTGGGCATCTTATCTCGGCTTTTGTGGGTTTGTTTTTTCTAAAATTTGTCGGTGTTTCTATATTTACAATTGCTTTTTCAGTGGGCTGTGCCATTGCACTCATGCAAGTGTTTAAATGTGTTCATCCTCCTGCTGGGGCTAATCCTTTAGTTATTTTGCTCACCGCGAGCAGCATACATTACCAGTGGAGTTTTCTAGTTTTTCCTGTTTTGGTCGGTGCCGTGGCGTTAGTTTTGGTGGCGATGCTAATTAACAATATTAAAGCGAGTACGAAGTGGCCGATGTATGGCTTAGGAATTTTAAATAGTAAAAAGTAGGGAAGGTATGAAGTGTTTTGAGCTGAAAAATAATAAAAGTATTCACTACCTGCATAGTGAATACTTTTGAGTAAAATTATGACTTCTTCGAAATACGTTCTTCGATGGCAAATTTAAGTAAAGAAGCACTGCGGTAAAAACCATGTGCGAACTTTCCAAATGGCATGGTAATAAAGAATGTCATGACTGTGGCTAAATGGAAAATCAGTAAAAGTGCCATGTAAGGGGTATTACGAAATGCCATGAGTGCTAGCCCTGAAGCACTGACTAAAATTAAAAGGAAAATAAAGCCTCGATCTACAGGTTTTTGCTCGCGGTCACCATGTAATGGATGGCGTTTAAGATTTAAATAGAGCAAGCCCGATGGTCCAACCACTAAGCCAAGCCCACCCAAAGTACCCAAAATAACAGGCAAGCTAAAGAAAGCATAAGGTGCATGTAGGTTAAGGAAATAGTGATATAAGGTCGCTACGCCTGTGGCTGCAAAGCAGAGCATAAAGCCATAAAATGTAAGGTGATGGAACACACGGCGGATTTGTGTGTAACGGTCATCTTGCTCATTACAGCCTTTGCCATGTCCACCATCTAAATATTTAAGCGTTAATACATTTTGAGAGGCTTGAATAAGGTCTGGTTTCTCAACTTTGCCGTGAATAACTTTAGACGTCTGTCGCCAAAATTTACTAATTCCAATGCCGAGTAAACCAATTGCAACTGTAAAGGTCGCTCCAAACAGTAGAGCTAAAAAGTTATGCGGGAAAATCGCATAGAAATTACCTTGGTAGCCTGCAAACAGGTCGGTGCCTTTGTACCACACCACAGCTAACATGCATAAAAAGAAAATAGCTGATAACGCCGAGACAAAAGGAATCCCGACAGACTTATAAAGTCGGCCTAGCGGTTGAGGCGTTGCAAACTCTTGATAAGTTTCCAAACGTACTTGCGCCATCGCTTTTGGAATATTGACACCAAATTCATGTGGCGGGGCATATTGGCAAGCGTGTAAACATGCACCACAGTTATGGCACAGGTTTGCTAAGTAATGAATATCGGCTTGATTAAACTCAAGGCGCTTAGTCATCGCCGCAAATACAGCACAAAAAGACTCACAGTAACGACAAGCATTACAAATCTGTAGCGCTCTTTGAACTTCCTGCTCATGGTCAGAGAGCTGAACAACTGGAATTAGGGCTTTAGTACTAGCATTCATGTTCAACTCCTTGTGAAAGTGCATAGTGGGCTGCATTTTTTCCGGCAATGCGTCCAAAGGTTGTGCCAATCGACATGCCAACGCCTGCGGTATAACCCTGACCGAGTACGTTACCTGCCATCATTTCACCTGCGACAAACAGGTTGCGGCTGGCTTTATTGTTAAAACGTACCGCAGCATCGTCTTCGACTTTTAAACCTAAATAGGTAAAGGTAATGCCGGGTTTAAGCGCATAGGCATAGAAGGGGGGGCGATCAAGCGGAACGGCCCAATGGGTTTTATTAGGAACAATATTTTTGGTGGTGCAGTCATCTAAAACCGTATGGTTAAAGGTACCTTGCACGCAAGATTGGTTAAATTCTTCTACGGTGTGGCATAAGGTTTTTGCATCTAGCCCGATTTTTTCAGCCAGTTCTTGAATGCTATTTGCTTTTACACCCGCAAACACAGGTGGCATAAAGCGACCAATGGCTTTTGAGTCGATAATGGAATAGGCAATTTGCTGTGGTTGTTTGGCAACAAGACGGCCCCAAATCGCATAACGTTTTGGCCAGAAGTCTTCGCCTTCATCGTAAAAACGTTCGGCTTTGTTATTGACCACAATTCCCAAGGAAACGCAGTCAATACGGGTGCAGATGCCGCCGTCATATAATGGTGCTCGTGCATCTACAGCGACGCAATGTGATTGCGATGGGTCACCAATAATATCGGCGCCTTGATCTATCATAAATTTGAGCAAGTTGCCCTGATTAAAGCGGGTTCCACGAATAATGAAATTATCGGCAGGCCATTCGCCGTTTTCATTTTGTCCCCATGCTTCTCTTAACCATTCCAGATTTGACTCAAAACCACCTGCGGCCAATACACAGCTTTTCGCTTTAAACACACGGCCATCTTCCGCAATTGCAGCTTCAAAATTTCCTTGGTTTAACTTTAGATCTTTAATTTTTGTGTTGTATAAAATTTCGATGCCAAGCTCTTGGGCACTACGGTAATACGCATTAATGAGGGCTTTACCGCCACCCATAAAAAAGGCATTGGTACGTGCAACATGCAAAGCACCCGATAGTGGCGGCTGAAAATTCACACCATGTTTACGCATCCAGTCACGGCAGGTTGCTGTGCTACGAATGACCAGACGGGCTAAGTGCTCATTGGTTTTTCCGGCAGTTACTTTAAGTAGGTCTTGCCAATATTCTTCTTCGGGGTAGGCATCCACCAATACATCTTGAGGAGCGTCATGCATGCAGCGAAGGTTACGAGTGTGTTGTGAGTTACCACCACGCCATTCTTTAGGTGCTGCTTCTATTACTAGCACAGACGCGCCACTTTCTTTTGCCGTGAGCGCGGCACACAGTGCGGCATTCCCACCACCAATTACAATCACATCATGCATGGATTTCTCCCTTTCTCAGCTAGGGTTAATGTAGCTTTAAAAGGAAAGATGCAGTGAGAGGCTAAGCTTAAATGGGTGTTTAGTAAAAATAAACACTAATGGCTTAAGTGTTTATTATCTCCGCACCCGGCCAACGTTTTTCATTAATCAGGTTGGTCACACAAGCACGAATCACCACTTTAGTAGCTAAAGTGGCAGGCGAGATTTCTTCTTCAGATAAACTAATTAAATAGTTAATACGTTCAATTGCAGGTTCTACAACACGCAATAAAGATAAGTCTTGCCGAGAGTTTAATGCTGCACCCGCAGGTTGGATGGTAGCCATTTCAAGTTGGCTAATGCTTTCCATTAGCAAATGTAGCCCATCAATTTCATAGGCCACTTTAAGCTGATGAATTTTTTGTTCGAGCAACAAACGCAGCCCATGTCGTTGGCTCGGTAAAATCAGTGGAAGTTCTTTTAGTTGTGGATGGGTAATGGTTTGAGTGTCGATACAGCTTTCAAGGTGGTACTGGCTCAGCACTTCTTTAGGCGAAATTAAAAACATCTGTTCTTTGACTAAAGGCTGTATCGCCCATTGTGGGTCGACATCATCACTAAAGATGATTGCAACATCGAGCTGTCTTGCATTAACCAAGGCTTTGAGATCACCAGATAAGCCTTCAATTAAACGTACTTTAATGTCGGGATAACGGTTTCTCATGAGTTTTAAAAAGTGCGTGCCAATAACCGCTGCAACACTCGGCGAAAAACCGACGGTAACATGTCCACTTAAACGTGAAGAATGAGCAGAATCTACGGCATGGTCTAGGTGTCTAAGTGCAAGTTGAACCTGTTGAAAAAAAGCTAAACCGGCAGGGGTGGGAACTGTACCCAAAGCGGTACGTTGTAAAAGGCGAATGGAGAGTTCGCTTTCTAATTTTGAGATTTGCTGACTTAATGCAGACGTTCCAATATCGAGATTTTTTGCAGCTTTACCCAAGCTTCCTGACTCGATCACTGCAATAAAATACTTTAATTGTTTGAGTTCCACGGCAAATACTACATTGACCTTTATTGATTATTCTACACTGGTTTATTGCTATACATTTTGTTCTATTACGCTGAGTAAACCACCAACAGAGTAAAGGCAACATCACCTCAAGATGTTGCCTTTTAGAGCTTTTATTGTTTAACCTGCTCAAGACCCTGTTCTTCAATAATTTGTGTTGCTTGTGGCGATTTCACAAACTTGATTAACTCTTTTGCAACTTTTTCATGTTCAGAGTTTTTACCAATGCCAGCCGCAAACACGGTGACTTTCTGATAAGGCGCAGGAATTGGACCGACTAAATCAACCTGACCATATTGACCAGTAAAAGGTTTGATTTCACTAATTTGTTGGAAACCAATATCAAACTGACCTTCAGCAATACGCTTTGCAACACGATCACCTACTACTTTTTCAGCTTTACCAGAAATCACTTTGTATTCTACAGGCGGGAAGCTTGGGAAAACATCTTTTTCAAGATGCGTGCCGCTTGCACTTGCTGAATAGCCGATGTGCTTGGCATTTAATAAAACCTTTTCGAATTTTGCAGCAGAACTAATGTCTGGTTTTGGCGCACCTTTAGGTACAGCCATACCAATGCTTGAATTAACCAAAGCACTTTGCGAATTTGGATCTACATAACCCTTTTCTGCAAGCTTGTTCAGTTCAGGAGCCGCTAACACCACCACATCAAAATGTTCGCCGCGATCGAGTCGGTTTGGAATTGCCGTTGGCGATGCACCCATTGATGAACCAGACGAGAGGTGAACCGTGTGACCAGTTTGCTTTTCAAATATTGGAATGAGTTTTTCCATAGATGAATAAAAACCGCCTGAGCTAATCACTTCGAGTGTATCTGCGTTAGCAAGGGTCGAGCCTAAGCCTGCACCAGCTAAGCAAATGGTCATGAAGATAGGGGACTTTTTCATAGTATCTCGCTTTAATGATAGGAGAGCACAGTACGGCTGCAAATGCGCCGTACTGTTCATTAAAATTTCAGGTTAAATTGTTGTTTTAAGCGCTAACCTTCACAGGTTCAGCAATTGCGTCAGTATTTTTCTGTTTAGAACCACGGCATAGATATAAGCTTGAGATCAGGCTACATACCGCAGCTAACATCAGCCAGAATGCTGGTGTACTTGCGTTACCTGTGTGTTCAACTAGATATGTACATGCAATTGGAGTCATGCCACCAAAAATAGCTGCTGCAAGACTAAAAGCTAAAGAGAAGCCGACTGTACGTACACGTTTTGGCATGACTTCGGCAAGTGTTGCGACCATGGTGCCGTTGTACAGACCAAAGAAGAACGAGAAGTAAGCAAGCGTAATAATCAGATTGGTAAAACTAATGTCACTCACCAACCAGCTTAAAACTGGATAAGTTGTAAAGATGGCAAGTGTCGTAATACCGACTAAAACAGGACGACGACCAATTTTGTCTGATAGTAAGCCACCCATTGGCAACCAGAAGAAATTCGATAAACCAACAAACACAGTCGCTAAAAGGCTATCTGTTACCGACATTTCTAAAGTACGTTTTGCATACACTGTGGTGTAAACCGTAATGAAATAGAACGTGGTTGTGGTCATCGCACTCATCATCATGCCCGCAAGTACGATGCGCCAGTTGTTTGCAAGTGTGCTGAAAATTTCTTTGGTCGATGGATGAGTTTTTTGCGCTTTAAAGTCTTCAGTTTCCTCTAACGTACGGCGGAACAAGAAGATTAAAGGAATAATCAAACAACCAATTAAGAACGGAATACGCCAGCCCCATTCACCCACTTGAGCATGAGTTAAAATGGTGTTGAGCCAGTAGCCAAGTAATGCTGCAAACACAACCGCAATTTGTTGGCTGCCAGACTGCCAGCTTGTAATAAATCCACGGTTTTTATCTGTTGCAATTTCAGCTAGATAAATCGATACACCGCCAGATTCAACACCTGCCGAGAAGCCTTGTAATAGACGCCCAATCACCACCAAAATTGGCGCAATAATACCAATGGTTTCATAACCCGGTACAAAGGTAATTAAGATGGTTCCGATTGCCATAAGGCTCAAGGTCACAATAAGACCTTTACGTCGACCAACTCTGTCGACATAAGCGCCCAAGAAAATAGCGCCGAGAGGACGCATAAGAAAGCCCGCAGCAAACACGGTAAACGTCATCATTAAAGAGACATATTCATTTTCAGAGTGGAAAAATTTTGCTGCGATATAAGTGGCATAGAAACCAAAAAGAAAAAAATCGTACTGTTCTAAAAAGTTGCCACTCGTTACATTTAATATTTTTTTAAAAGTAGCCCTACGGTTATTCACGACATCCATTGGAGACCTCCTTGGCCTGACAAAATGGAAACATTCACGATCTTCAATAGAGGGCCTTAAATCGACTCATTCAATAAACCTAAATAGCAAATGGTTCAGAGATGAGATTTAAAGGTGTCCTTCGTAGAAAATGTGATGCCTTGTTTCCAGTTCAAACTACACATCTATAATTCGATAAACAGAAATTCACTTATCATTCAGATGAAAATGTAATCTCAAACAGCAGGAGGGAGTGAGAGGGCAAAATTAATTAGGTATTTAATAAAATTAATGACCCTTTATAAAATAATTTCAGAACATGGCCAAATTTGGTTTTGAATCAACTCTTTCACACAGGCTTTAATTGCCGATTTTGCAGCGAGTGCAGCAGGTGATAATTCTTCTTCGGCAAGGCTGACTAAGTAATTGATTCGCTCAACTTCAGGATCAATCAACTTTAGTAGTTGAAGCTTATGTTTGTACTCTTGCAGACAAGCACTTCCGGGGCGGACGCTGGCAAGGTCGAGGTGAATCAGGCTATCCATCAGCAAGTGCAGGCCATCAATTTCATAGACGACATTGAGTTGTCCAATCTTGTGCTCAAGCAGTTTTCTTAAGCTATGACGCTGCCGTGGCAATACTAAAGGAATATCACCAATTTGTTGAGACCGAATAATGCCGCTTTTGATGCACTCAGCAAGACCATATTTTTCGAGCACTTCTTTTCGTGCCATTAAATACATTTGCTCGCGTACCAGCGGTTGTATGGACCATTGCTTGTCAATTTCATTGGTAAAAATAATGGCAATATCAAGCTGACGCGAATTAATCGACTGAATCAGGTTGCCCGACAGCGTTTCCACAATTTCTAGGCGAATGTCTGGATAGCGTTCAGACATTAGTTTCATTAAAGGGATGCCAATTAAAGCGGTAATAGTGGGTGGAAAACCAAGACTCACATGGCCTGAAAGCCGTGCCGAATGAGCAGCATCAACAGCAAAGTTAATCTGACGTAAAATGAGTTGAGAATGTTTTAAAAAGGCGAGGCCTGCGGGAGTTGGGGTCACACCAAAAGCATTACGCTGTAATAGGCGAATGCTTAGCTCTTGCTCTAGCTTGCTAATTTGTTGACTGATTGCTGACGCACCGACATCGAGTTTTTGAGCAGCTTTACCAATACTGCCTGCTTCAACCACCGTCAAAAAATATTTTATTTGCTTGATTTCCATAATAAATGTATTCGCTCATCATCCTTGATTTATAGAGATATGAAGGATTGGGAAATCTATCATGTGCTTTAATATTAACAGCAATAAATACAAAAGTTTCTTAAAAAATTATCTGAAAGTTTTAAATCTTTGTCGTCTTTAATCTTGAGTTCAAATGAACTTATCTCATTTCAGAGAGACAATCTTATAATTTTTAATATGGCATCTACGGTCAAATCATTGGCGTTTGGGGCTAAGCACACCACTCAAAATCTAAATAAAGTGAACAATCAAAATAAAAAAATCCAGGATGGATCCATGATTTTTGTCGTAAGAAATAGAATATTAGTATTGGGAATAGCTTCAATTTGTACAAGTGCATTACATGCTGCGGCATTTGATAAAACAGGCCAATCCGTATCAGCATTTTTACAACCGGGAAATTACTTTGAAGCCAGTTTAGGTGTGACAGATACTGATTTAAAAGGAGTGGAATCTGGTACTAACCCTTCACATCAGTCAATTTCAGATATTGCCAATACAGATTATCGGCCGACTGCGGCTTTAAAATTTCAGCTTGCACCGCAGTATTCATTTGGGTTGCTTTACGATCAGCCTTTTGGTGCTGACACCGAATATTCAGGACTAAATGGCTTTGTCGCAACGCCGAAAGACACAGTTATGCTTCCCGGTATTACGGCTACAAGCCTTGCAAATGCTACTTCTGGTCAAGTTCCCACAGGAAATGCAAAATCGGAATTTGATATTCAAAGTTTCAGCTTCATTGCCGGATATCAGCCTAATAAAAACTGGAATATTTTTGCAGGGCCGGTTTATCAAACCTTCAAAAGTCAGGTCAATTTAAGAGGCAATGTATTTAGTCTTTATAATGGCTATGACTTTCAAACTAAAACTGTGGGTGATTGGGGCTGGTTAGCTGGATTGGCTTATCAAATTCCTGAAAAGGCCGTTAAAGTTTCGCTCACCTATCGTTCTGCCATTACCCACAAAGTAAACGCAACTGAAAATGCGCCGTTAATTGATATGTTAACGACTCAGCAAGGACGCGATTTAGTTAGCCAACATCTCGACTATATGATTTCTATTGGGCAGATGACCGAACAAAAGAAAAATTATTTAAATCACATTATTTCAGAGTTACCCAATAGTGAAGGCTCTGGCACAACCAAATTTAAATCTCCAAACTCAGTGAATTTAGAGTTTCAAACAGGTTTACGTCAAGGAACTTTATTGTTTGGGAGCTTGCGCTGGGTAAATTGGAGTGATTTGGCGCTACAACCTTACCGTTTTGGTGAAATTTCAAAAGTTATTGGGGGATTATCAACACCGAGCCGTCCAGAAGGGTTTAATTTGGTTCGTTATGATGATGACCAATGGACTTTAAATTTGGGAGTAGGGCAACGTTTTTCACCTAAATGGCTAGGTTCTGTGTCAGTGGGTTGGGACTCGGGAGCTGGCGATAAAGTTTCAACGGGTGGCCCAACCAAGGGATATTACAACTTAGGAGTGGGAGCCCAATACAGTCCAACATCGCAATACTTTATTTCTGGTGGTGTGAAATATTACTGGTTAGGCGATGCAAAAGCTCAGCTTGGCGCACAGGCAGGCAGTGACTATTATGTGGGTGAGTTTAAGGATAATCACTCTATAAGCTATGGCTTAAAAATAGGATATAAATTTTAAAATTAAATCATTCATTTATAAGGTTTTAATTACATGAATAAAATCATCAAAAACGGCATATTTTTAGGGTTATCGACTTTGATTGCAGGTTATGGAACTGTCCTCCATGCCGAAGTAAACCCATCTAATTTACCTACTGTCTCACAAAAAGCGTTAACGATTATTGATGGACAAACAGAATGGTTAAGTAAGGTTTATAAAGATATTCATGAACACCCTGAACTTGGGTTTATGGAAACGCGTACCTCTGCCATTGTTGCCAAAGAGCTTAAGTCATTAGGGTTTGATGTTAAAACTGGAATAGCCAAGACAGGTGTGGTCGGCATTTTGAAAAATGGTAATGGGCCAACGGTCATGTACCGTGCCGACATGGATGCCAATACTGTTCAAGAAGCGACTGGCTTACCTTATGCAAGTAAAGTGCGGGTAAAACTCGACGATGGAACCGAAACACCTGTTGCACATATGTGTGGTCATGATGCACATGTGACATGGATGCTCAGTATGGCAAAAACCTTAGTCGCTTTAAAAAAGGAATGGAGCGGAACTATTATTTTAGTCGCACAACCTGCTGAAGAGCCTATAACGGGTGCTAAAGCCATGGTGACTGACGGTTTATGGACAAAATATAATTTGCCAAAACCTGATTATTTCTTTGCAGTACATACCACACCTGCACCTGTTGGAGTGGTCATTAATGCACCGGGACCACGCATGGCGGGAACCGATCAGCTCGATGTTTTATTTAAAGGCGTGGGTGGGCATGGGTCATTACCAATGCTAACCAAAAATCCAATTAGTATGGCGGCAAATGCAGTAACTCAATATCAAACTATTATGGGTAATGCAGTCGACCCTCAACAAGCAGCAGTTTTATCGATTGGCTCAATCCAAGCTGGAAATTCGAATAATGTGATTCCTTCTACTGCATTGGTCAAAATGAACTTGCGTTGGTTTGATCCAAAAATACGCGAAACCATGTTAAATAACATTAAGTTCATGAGTGATGGTGCTGCCGAAATGCAGGGCATGGGTAAAGATCAATTGCCTACTTTTACCTTTAAGGGTTCAAGTACGCCTGTAGTTAATAATAAAGAGTTCTCTGCGCGTTTAAATGGACCTTTAAAAGCTTTGCTAGGCGACAAACATGTTCTAACTGATTATCCCGCCGTTATGGGTTCTGAAGATGTTCACCATTTGTTAGGTGATCAAAAAGACATTCCATTTAACTTTATGTTCATTGGCGTGGCAGATCCGGTTGTGTTTGCTAATGCAGTCAAGCAAGGCAAACCTGTGCCTTATATTCCGCATAGTCCGAACTATGTTGTAGATTTAAAAGCCTTGCCTGTCGGGGCTAAAGTCACCACGGTGTCTATGCTTGAACTGTTAAATAAAAAATAAGATGTTCATAAAAAAAGATGCATTCAGGTGCATCTTTTTTTATCTAAAATTTTTAGAAATTTAAGAACAAGAGAGATGTTTTTCCCGATAGTGTAGCGGTGATAAATCTGTCCAGCGTCGAAAAGCACGGGTAAAACTACTCACATCGGTAAAGCCAAGAATATAGGCAATTTCGGTAATATTGTGGCTTGAATTTTTGATATAAGACAAAGCGAGTTCGTGCCGTGTATTGTCGAGTAGCTCGCTATAAGACGTATTTTCTGCCGATAGCTTACGTTGCAGACTCCGTATACTTAAGCCTAAACTTTTTGCAACGTCTTGCTGTTGAAAGTCACCTGTAGATAATTTTTCAATGAGTTTTACTTTCACACGAGCCAATATATTTTCTTTATCAAACCGAGCGAGATAACGATTAATAATCTCATCATATTCTTGGGTGAGGGACGGATTCCCACCGTCTAAAGGCTGCTCTATGGTTGCTGTGTCAAACACAATCATGTCTTTGGGTGCATTAAACACAATCGGGGCTTTTAAAATACTCTGAAAAGTTTCTAGATCTTCTGGCTCTGAGCGTCTTAGTTCAATGCGTAAGGGCGAAAAAACAGAACCTTGTAACGCACGACTTGAACGAATAAAAACAGAGATAAAAGCATCGATAGATTCGGGTTGAACTTCGTCGGGAACATGAATAACGAAATAATGATTTTTACCCTCGCCATAAAATTCGAGTTCAGGAATGTCGGTCACTATGCGGAAGTAACGAATAATTCTTAAAAACATTTCTTTTAGTGTGGTGCTGGTAATGAGTGAATGGCCCAACACATGAAATGTATTTTGGTTGACTTGGCTGGCAACTTTAAGGCCAAAGCACGAGTCTTGAGTCGCTTGAACGGCTAATTTCCATAAATTTGCTGTGTTTTTTAATGAATAGCGTGCATCTGGATCATTTAGGGCCTGAACATCTAAACCTGCTTGTTTTAATAAAGGTTGGCTATCCACACCTGCTTTCTCAAGCGCTTTTTGAATCGCTTTAACCCAGCTAGCCAGTGCCGTTGCTGTCTGTGGCATGTTATGTCCTATAACTTGTGACTCATATTCCTGTGAGCAGTATAAAAGATTCAAAACTAAAAAATCTTTTGTTTGTTTTGAATCTTACTATTTTGGCATCCATAGCCAATAGATTGGCGTTTCGAGCTAAGCGTACAAAGATAGATATAAATAAAGTAGGGATATGAGAAAACTGAGGAATAACGGATGACCTACATATATAAAAATCCTGCTGGAATGAGCGATAGCGAAAAAACGGAACACATTAAAAAAATGGTCACAGCGGAAGGCGTGGCTTTACGCAAGCGCCATCCCATTTTGAACCATCAAAACGCAATAGGGGCGATGATTCTATTTGTTTCCCTCGTTGGAATGATTGCTACAGCCGTACTCTATATCAATCATCAGCTTTCAGCGTGGTTCGCAATTCCAATTATTGCGTTTTTTGCATCTCTTACCCATGAGTTAGAACACGATCTCATTCACTGGATGTATTTTAGAAAAAAACCATGGGCACACCATTTAATGATGGGCTTAGTGTGGTTAGCTCGCCCAAGTACCATTAACCCGTGGAAACGCCGTGAGCTTCATTTTAATCACCATAAAAATTCAGGCACTGAAGTTGATTTAGAAGAAAGAGCGCTCACCAATGGAGAGCAGTGGAGCATACGCCGACTCGTCGCGATCGGTGACAATGGCTTTGCAGTTTTGCTACGCATTATTACTGCAAGCAATTGGACTGTTAGAAAAGTTATTTTTAAACGTGCGTTCTTAGCTTATTTTCCACTTGGAATTATTCATTGGTCACTTTGGTATATCTTCTTAGGCTTCCATGCAGTTGATATGGTTGCAAGCTTGGCAAATGCACCGATCGCATGGTCAGCTACAACCCTAAATGTTATGCATGTGATTAATATTCTGACTGTGGTGTGGATTGCGCCAAATGTGCTGCGTACCTTCTGCCTGCACTTTGTGACAAGCAACATGCATTACTACGGTGATGTTGAATTGGGTAATGTCATTCAACAAACGCAAGTGTTAACACCGTGGTGGATGATGCCGTTCCAACTCTTTTGCTTTAACTTTGGTTCGACGCATGCAATCCATCATTTTGTGGTGAAAGAACCATTCTACATTCGACAAATGACTGCGCCCGTTGCCCATAAAGTTATGCGTGATATGGGAGTGCGGTTCAACGATGTTGGAACATTTAAAAGAGCGAATCGTTGGAATGTAAATAATTTATCTGAATCGAATACTTAAAAAATAGATTCATAACTCGCTTGAATGGACTGAGTTCTACAGATAGGACTCAGTCCATACTCTACAGTTTCTTAAAAATGAAGTGGCTCTACTGAAACTGAGTAAAAAGAAGAATAACGCCTAATGCACATAAAATTGAACCAATTACCTTATTAATTTGCACTTGCTTGGCTAACATTTTTTGTCTTAACAGCATCGATGAAAAAAGCACAGCCACCAGTGAAAACCATACAAAATGTGCAAATGACATAAAAAAGCCATAGGCCAAAAGAATCATTTTAGGCGTAGTCAAACTCACAATTTGTGTATAGGTACTAATCACAAATAGCGTGGTTTTCGGGTTTAATGCATTGGTAAAAAAGCCGTATTTTATCGCTTGAAAAGTACCTATAGCGGTTAAAGAAGCAGTGTCTAAAACAGGTTTTTGAGTAAAAGTTTTATAGCCAATATAGATCAGGTAAATCGCACCAATATACTTAACAATATTCAAAATTTGCGGCGTATAAGTCATCACAAACGCAACAGCAATTAATGTATAGGTCACATGCACCAATACGCCAAGCGATATTCCAAGTGAAGTGAAAACCCCTATTTTTCTGCCGTACAGATAACTATTTTTGGTAACGATCGCGAAGTCAGCGCCGGGGCTAACCACCGCCAAAATCGTAATGAGAATAACCGCAATAAACTCTGCCATTATCTTGTTCCCTCACTGAAAATGAGGGGATTAATCTGTACTTTTTGGAATATATTTAAGAAAGCGAAAGTATTACTTAAAATTGCTATTCTTTTTGCAAGAAATGCGGGGGCTTTAGGTTTGCGAAGATAGATATCGATATTCAATATATTTTTCATCATCTAAAATAAGGTTTAATCAAGATGATTTTTATTTTGAACAGAAACCTAGAAATAAAAATCGATAAAAACGACTAACCACTTATGAGTTTTTGGAATGATTGAAAGAATATCGCTGAATTCATTAAAATTTTTCTATTTTGTGGCGAAGTATGGCAGCGTCACTTTAGCTGCAAAGAAATTATTTGTGACGCAAAGTGCGGTCAGTAAACAGATTTATAATTTAGAAGAAGCTTTAAATACCACTTTGTTCGACCGAAAAAATAAAACACTTGTGATGACTGAGCAGGGAGAAATTTTATTGAGTTGTTGTCATCAGGTTTTTGGTCAACTTGATGAATGTTTAATAGAGCTAAGCCAGCCTAAAACTCACAACAAGCAACTGGTTTTGTCATGTGAACCGACTCTTTCCATGAAGTGGCTTATTCCACGGTTATCAAAATTTAAAAAGCTCGGTCATGATTTTGAGGTTGTGCTACTCACAGCAGGCGGCCTGGTCGACTTTGAAAAAGATAATATTGATATCGCAATTCGCAGAAATGACTTTGATTGGGGAGAGCATATTTATAGCGAAAAAATTGCCGATGAATATATCGCTCTAGTTCAAGCAACCAAGCTATCGGAAACAAACGACTTACTCATCTCGACCTCTAGACCGAATTTTTTCAAAAATATCAGTCGTATTGCTGAGTTAAAGCAAAGTTTAAAAGGCTACGCTAAAGTCGAACTTGAACATTTTTATCTATGTTTAGAAGGCTGTTTGGCGGGACTTGGCGCAACGGTCATCTCAATTTATATGATTGAAAAAGAGCTTGAGTGGAACTTACTGCAAAAAAAATCACCAGTTGTACAAGACGGTTCAGCCTATTTTTTACTTTCTCATAGCGCTTTTGAGGAAGATTCACGTAAAACCATATTTTTAGAATGGCTAAAAGCAGAGATGAGCGAGAGTCAGCATAAATTACTTTAGGTCTAGCCATTCTCCCTAAGTTTTTATTGATTAACATATTGAAAATAATAATAAATATTTGAATTTATAAAGGTGATTTGCGAGCGCCGTATTTTGAATTTCTGCTGTCTAAAATTCCTCAAGATGAAAAATATTTAACTTCATACTTCTTTATTAAACTCTAAACATGAATTTCACTCAGTTTTGAATGAGACTAAATCATTTTTATTCATGTTGTGATTGCGGTATAAATCTATTCACGCTCTGAAGCGTTCTAGTAATTCAGTTTTGATAAGACCAAAAGGCACAAATCTGACAAGGCTGGAAAGTTTAAAAAGAGCTCGAAATATTTTTAGGTTTATCTCAGAAATTAGGGTACTGATCAAAATGAGTAAAGAATTTACATTTACGATTAAGAGTATTTGTTTCGATGAAAACTATCGTCCAGCAGACAATACGCGTATTACAACCAACTTTGCTAATTTGGCGAGAGGGATGAGCCGCCAAGAGAATCTGCGCAACACATTACAGATGATCGACAATCGTTTTAATACTTTAGCTCATTGGGACAACCCTAAAGGCGATCGCTATGCGGTTGAACTTGAAATCATTTCAGTTGAAATGAATGTTGATGCTGCAAGCCATAACAGTGCGCTTCCTTTAATCGAAATATTGAAAACCAATATTGTTGATAAAAAGACCAATGAACGCATTGAAGGCATTGTGGGCAATAACTTCTCGTCTTATGTACGTGACTATGACTTTAGTGTGCTTTTGTTAGACCACAATAAAAATCAGTCTACTTTTAGCACGCCAGAGAAATTTGGCGAATTGCACGGTAACTTGTTTAAGAGCTTTATTAACTCTGAGACTTACAGAGCAAACTTTAAAAAAGCGCCAGTGATTTGCTTAAGTGTTTCAACAACTAAAGTGTATCACCGCACTGAAAATGAACATCCTGTTTTGGGTGTGGAATACAAGCAAGAAGACTATTCATTAACTGATGAATATTTCCAAAAAATGGGCTTAAAAGTTCGCTATTTCATGCCGAAAAACAGTGCTGCACCTTTGGCGTTCTATTTTACTGGTGATTTGCTGAGTGATTACACCAACCTTGAGTTAATCAGCACCATCAGCACCATGGAATCGTTCCAAAAGATCTACCGCCCTGAAATTTACAACGCAAATTCAGTTGCTGGAAAATCTTATCAGCCAAGTTTGAAGAACGAAGATTACTCACTTACTCGAATTGTGTATGACCGAGAAGAACGTAGCCGTTTGGCTATTGAGCAGGGGAAGTTTGTTGAAGAGCAATTTATCAAACCATACCAAGCGATTCTTGAGCAGTGGTCTGCTAATTACGCTCCTAATTAATCAACATACGGGTCATTGATCATGAAAAAATTATTACCAACTTCAACTGCTGGCAGCTTACCTAAACCGTCTTGGCTTGCAGAACCTGAAAAGCTTTGGTCGCCTTGGAAACTCGAAAACGAAGGTCTGCTTGAAGGTAAAAAAGACGCGCTACGTTTAGCGTTGCACGAACAGCGCCTTGCTGGCATCGACATTGTGAGCGATGGCGAACAAACCCGCCAACACTTTGTGACTACGTTTATTGAACACTTAAATGGCGTAGATTTTGAGAAGCGTGAAACAGTGCGTATTCGTGACCGTTACGATGCAAGTGTGCCATCTGTCGTAGGTGCGGTGTCTCGTCAAAAGCCTGTGTTTGTTGAAGATGCTAAGTTTTTACGTCAGCAAACTGATCAACCAATTAAATGGGCATTACCTGGCCCAATGACCATGATTGATACGCTTTACGATGGTCACTACAAGAGCCGTGAAAAACTTGCTTGGGAATTTGCTAAAATTTTGAACCAAGAAGCGCGTGAGTTAGAAGCTGCTGGTGTAGACATCATTCAGTTTGACGAACCTGCATTTAACGTCTTCTTTGATGAAGTAAATGATTGGGGCGTTGCGACTTTAGAGCGTGCAATTGAAGGTCTTAAGTGTGAAACTGCGGTCCACATTTGTTATGGTTACGGCATTAAAGCTAACACTGACTGGAAAAAGACATTAGGTTCGGAATGGCGCCAATACGAAGAAGCTTTCCCGAAACTGCAAAAATCTAACATCGATATCATCTCGTTAGAATGTCACAACTCACATGTGCCTATCGATTTACTCGAACTCATTCGCGGTAAAAAAGTCATGGTCGGTGCAATTGATGTTGCATCAAACCAAATTGAAACACCAGAAGAAGTGGCGAACACACTTCGTAAAGCGCTTCAGTTTGTAGATGCTGACAAGCTTTACCCTTGCACAAACTGTGGTATGGCACCTCTTTCACGTGAAGTGGCACGTGGCAAGCTAAATGCTTTAACGGCAGGTGCAGAAATCGTTCGCAGAGAACTTACGGGTTTTGAACTCTCTGCTTAATCTTTACCAATAAGTGGTATAAAGGGTTACTTTTTTGATGGCAGTTGATAATCAAACAAGTAACCCTCATTTTACTTACTACATGTCGTTCTACTCAGAACGCATGTCGATAAAGTACCTTCCTGATGGAGTTGGGCGGTATAGCAAACACTCAGGACAAGGTACGATTCAATTTAGGAATAATGTCATGGTTCAAGCAACAGACTTTAGAAATGCAATGTCTTTACTCACAAGTGCAGTTAGTGTTGTGACTACGGCAGGCATGTCTGGTCGTTTTGGATTTACTGCCTCTGCTGTTTGTAGTGTGACTGACACACCTCCAACATTATTGGTATGTATGAACCAATCTGCGAGTTCACATGCACATTTCCTAGATAACAAAATCTTAACTGTGAATGTTTTAGGCGCACACCACGAACATATTTCAAAAGCATTTTCATCTAAGCTCACGCCAGAAGAACGCTTTAAACATGGCGAATGGATTGAGTTAGAAACAGGTTCACCTGTATTAGACGATGCTTTGGTCAGTTTCGATTGTGAGATTGAACAAATTCAACAAGTCGGCACACACACCATTCTTATTTGTCCGATTGTTGCGATTAAACAAAGCGAGCATGACCAAAGTTTGGTTTATTTTAACCGTGCTTATCACCAAGTGGGGCAGACAGAGATTGTCTAAACAGACTTTCCGCTTTGTTCTGTCATATTAAAAGCTTAAATAAGAAATCAAGAAGCATGGATCGCTTCATTTTAATTTAAAAATATAATTAAATATAATATCTAAAATAATAATTAAGTTAATCTAATGAAAAATAATAATAAATTTAAATACTTGTCATAAAAGCTACATTGACACCCCTAAACTCTAAGATTATGCTTTGCGTGCTGGCCTACATTGCCAGCTGGCTTTGACAGGCCAGAACCTAAGTACATTGAAAAAACTTGTTTTTTTAATGTAGACTCGTTCGTCCCCCTTTTGTTGCGGTAGGACGGAAGGGGGACACCCTCGGGTGTGCTGATTCTTAGGTTCAGTCTGTCAACCCTCTTTCGTTCTACCACCATTATTTGACAGTAATGCGGTAGGACTTCTTTTACCTAAGGAGTCGCTCATGCGCAACATTTCTATTTTATTGGCAACCATTGCCAAGCCTTTTATTCCAATATCGTTTAGCTCATCTTTAAAACTGTTTAATTGAAAATACGTTTTAAAGCTTTAGCTCGTCACTACTAAAAACTTATATCAACAATAAAACTTGAGATGTGCCAAGCACCGTCTTACGGCTTTGCTGTGCCTTTTTTTCTCCCAGAAGGGGCACAGGCTTTTTATCTCATTTAGAAACAACAAGAATTTATAACGGTAAACATATGCCAACTTTAGAAACGACTTCAAAAAAATTAAAAGTTATTCATAGCGCAGTAGATCTATTTAATCTCTATGGATTTCACAACACGGGCGTAGACCTAATTGCCAAAGAAACTAAAATTCCGAAAGCCACGCTTTATAACTACTTTCATTCAAAAGAAAGGCTCATAGAAACATGTATAAGCTTTCAAAAAAGCCGACTGAAAGAAGAAGTGCTGGCAATTGTCTACTCACACCGCTACCTAAACGCAGCCGATAAACTCAAAGAAATTGTGCGTTTGCATGTCGATGTAAACAGCCTTTACCACCTTTTGTTTAAAGCTATTTTTGAAATAAAACAGCTTTATCCAAGGGCCTACCGCATGGCTGTTGAATATCGAAAATGGCTACTTCGAGAGCTTTTTGATCTGGTCTTTAGTCTGGAAAACAACATACTCAAACCCGATGCCAACATGGTCTTAAACTTAATTGATGGCTTGATGCTACAGGTTTTAAGCTCTAACAGTTTGGATGAACGGGATGTGGTGTTGGAGCGGTTTTGGGGGAGGGGGTAATATTAATTTAAAACGACAATATTTGTCGCAGCGGTATAATTTCACCTTATAAAAAAGTAACTTAATGGTAATATTGCGTCAAACAAATATTGTGAAACTTAAAAGAGAAAATCGTGTCTAATGATCTATAAATATAAAAATGCGTAAGGATAATGTTGAAAATTTCGGCTTATTTTATATGAAAATTTAAAGAAGGCTTGAGGATAAAAAGGTAGAATATTTTTTCAATGTAAATTGAAAGAATAAATTTAAAATTAAATAGTTTTATATTTTGTAAAAATTTAGTTTAATTACTTTGTTTTTTTATTGGGGAATATTATGAAAAAAGAAATTATGAGCAAATCGGAAGTATGGGTGATTATTGCTCTTTTTTTTGGATTGGTCAGTTATTCTATTTTTATGTTTTATCTTCTTGCTAAAAGAAGTAAAGGGATAAATTATTTTAATGACTTATATTCAGTTAATAGTTTTGTTGTTTATTTTTTATTCTTTTTTATGTTTTTTTTGTTAAATCAAATAAAAAAATATATAAGAAAAAAAGAACAACGTATTGTAAATTTTATTAGTGTTTTGGGTGCTTTTAGTACTGGAGTTTTATTGGCTTCAGGTTTTTTTACAATAGTTTTGTAATTATTTTTAAAATATTTCTATTTTAATTTAGTGGGGGAATTAAATAACATTTTTTATGACTTTATACTAAAAATACTTTAACTAGGAGTTTAAATGAGTTCTTCTTTAATTATACAAATTAATGAATTATATAGTAATGTTAATGATCTAAATTCAGCTATTTCACAGGGAGATGGAACAGGTATTGACCGGCAAATAGCTCAACTTTCATTAGCTTCAACAACTTTAGGTGTTGGGATTACATTAGCAAATGCTAATAATAACTCCAATACGGCAGCAGGTTTAACTGGTTTAAAATATCAAGTTGATGCGGCCTTAACTGGTGCAGCTTTGACTCAAGCTATGATCAATATAGATCAAGGAAATTACCCTGGGGCAATTTCAAATACTCTGGCGGCAATGTCTACAGCAACAAGTCTCGCAGCTCTTGCAGTAGACAAACCTGGGTTAAGTGCGCAATTAAATGCACTTTCAGGATTTCTAGGGGTGGGTTCTAATATTGCAGAAAAAGGGCCACAAATAGCAGATGCTTTAGCTAATGCTCTTTCAGAAATACAGAAAATGCAACACGATGGAACATTCCCGGAACTAGACCCTGATTTATTGCCTGGTTTTGTTGGTGAAGTATTAGAGGGGTGGTCAAAAGAGTTTTATAGCTGGTTCCCAGATGATTGGAATCCGTGGAAAAATATCGATCCAAATAGCGATGGTGTCAAGAAATACCATATATATGATCCAGTTGTCTTAGATCTAGACGGGGATGGTATTGAAACGATTGCTGCCAATAAATGGGCTGGTGTGTTATTCGATCATGATAATGATGGTATTCGTACATCAACAGGTTGGGTTAGTTCGGATGACGGTATCCTAGTATGGGATCGCAATGGTGATGGTGTCATTAATGACGGTAGTGAGTTATTTGGTGACAGTGTAACTTTGAAGGATGGTAGTCAAGCAAGTAATGGTTATGCTGCTTTAGCTGAATTTGATAGCAATGGCGATGCTAAAGTAAATGCTGAAGATACAAACTTTGATCAGCTTAAAGTTTGGCGTGACCTAAACCAAGATGGGGTTAGTCAGGCGAATGAATTATTTGGTTTGACTGAACTCGGGATTCAGTCTTTAAACTTGAATCATACAAATACTGAGACGGCTTTAGGTAATAACAATATTTTAGCTCAAACAGGTAGTTTTGAAAGTGTTGATGGTCAAACCCATATAATGGGAGATGTTAATTTTAGTTTTGATAGTATCTACAGTAGATTTAATAACACTATTGAATTAACAGCAGAACAACAACAAGCTGCAAATCTACAAGGTGCTGGACGTGTCCGTGATCTTAGAGAAGCTGCCGCTTTATCTCCAGAGCTAGCAGAAACATTAAAAAATTATTCAAATGCAGAAACGAAGGCTGAGCAGTATGATTTATTAGACCAATTGATTTTAAATTGGGCGAAAACTGATCCAGATTTTAAAGATGCAAATGAAGTGCGAATGGTATCTTGGGTTAAAACTGCTAATGAAGGTGTCGCATTAACCCCGGGGCAAGCATCGACAGGTACTTTAAGCTCACCATTGTCACAAGAATCGAAGACAATGTTAGATAAAATTCAATATATGCTTCCAATATTAAATGCATTTTCTGGTTCAAAATCTTCACAAATTTATTATGACAATGAAGCAGATATTAAGAATGTATTTAATACTATAAATAATGCATATATTAGTTTGAAAGAGGGTATTTATACTGGCTTACTTTATCAAACTCGCTTAGATGATTATTTGGCAGAAATTAAACTCAATTTACAAGCAACAGATCCAACTGAGTTGTTTGATTATTCTGGGATTCTGGAAAAATTAGAGCAAATTTTTATAACTAATCCAGAGAAAGGATTAACTGATTTAAGTGATTTAGTAAATCATCATCCTGATATTTTAACTAATTGGTTACCTGAAGGAAAAACATTATTAATTCAATTCTTAAATGAAGTAATTGATCAAGGACTATGGGGGGACTTAGCATCTAAAGTTGATCTAAAAACATTAGAACAAGTAGGTTTTATTATTGGAACACAGCAAGATGACACATTAAATGGCACGGCCCAAGATGACATTTTAGTAAGTGCTTCTGGAAATGACATATTAAATGGTGCTGCTGGTGCAGATACCTTAGTTGGTGGCAGTGGTAATGACAAGCTCTATGGTGATGGAGGTGCAGATCTCCTGATTGGTGGTACAGGTAATGACTATCTGGAAGGTGGATATCAAGGTGATACCTATATCTTCTCAAAAGGCCATGGTCAGGACATTATTAGTGACTACAGTGGTGGTAGCACTGGTGAAGACATTATCAAGTTTACAGATGTGAAATTTGAGGAAGTGAAGTTCCAGAAAGTAGGAACGGACCTGAAGCTATCTGGTTATAACGAAGGTGACGGGATTACGATCAAGGGTTTCTTTAATACCTATTATGACATTGAGAAGTTTACCTTCTCTGACCAGACCATCACCATGGACTATTTCCGCCAGAACGGATTGACCTTTGATGGTACGGATGCGGGAGAGACGATTACGGCTTGGTCTTACAAGAGCACAGTAAATGCTGGGGCAGGCGACGATATAGTAACAGCCTCAGACTATAACGATGTGCTTGATGGAGGAAGTGGTAATGACAAGCTCTACGGTGGTGGAGGTGCAGATCTCCTGATTGGTGGTACAGGTAATGACTATCTGGAAGGTGGATATCAAGGTGATACCTATATCTTCTCAAAAGGCCATGGTCAGGACATTATTAGTGACTACAGTGGTGGTAGCACTGGTGAAGACATTATCAAGTTTACAGATGTGAAATTTGAGGAAGTGAAGTTCCAGAAAGTAGGAACGGACCTGAAGCTATCTGGTTATAACGAAGGTGACGGGATTACGATCAAGGGTTTCTTTAATACCTATTATGACATTGAGAAGTTTACCTTCTCTGACCAGACCATAATATCTTTAGATATTCCTAAGATAGGTTTAGAGATTATTGGTACAACTGGCGATGATACATTAACAGGTAATATTGGAAAGGATATTCTAATCGGTGGTACTGGAAATGACATCTTGAATGGTGGCGATGGTAATGATCTTCTGAATGGCGGTGCTGGGAATGACACACTAAATGGCAGTACTGGTGTTGATACTGCGATTTTTAAAGTTTTAGAAGGCTTGAGTGATGATGCTACAGGCGGTAATGGTGTTGATACATGGTCAGACTTTAATATTTCTCAAGGAGATAAAATCAATATTTCTGAGTTAATTATTGGTCAAGTTAGTAAAGAAAATCTCAATCGGTTTGTATCATTTGAAAAAAGCGGTTCAACAGTTACGCTAAGTTTGGATAGAGATGGAAATGATGTAAATTATTCAGCCACCAAGCTATTAATTTTAAATAATCAAACAAATGTAACTAGTTTAGATGATTTAATTAAAGCAGATGTCTTTATAGTTTAGTTTCATCAGTGATACTTCAATTTAAATCTTAAAGATTGAATAAAAAACCGCTATTAGATAGCGGTTTTTTATTCATAATTTTTATAAAGAACTTTCATACTCCACATACCCATCTTCAATTGCAGGAATAATCTCTACAAACTCAAAGTAGGGCACTGTACAAAACTCAGAGTCTCGAATCGCATCAATCACAAAATAATAATCTTGCAAAGATGTCGTCTCAAACACAGCAATATCACTGGCTTTAGTGCTAAACGCTTCAACGTCATACCAGCGAACTTTTACAGTCGGGTACTTCTCAAAAATAGGTTCAAGCTTTTGTGTACTAAACTCAGCCCGCTTTTCACGAGCTAAAGCCAACCAAGCAGGCAAAGCTCTTAAATGAATAAAAAAAGTATAGGTTCTAGACATAACCACTCCATGACTGAGCCGAGTTGTAGTTCAACTGAAAAGACAGCATTTTCTTGTCATATCAACATGACTCAGTCAGTATATGAGTGATTACTCACATTACATACTCGCATTTCGGCCATGTCAGAAACCCTTCCAGACCCACGCAAACGCCCGCGTCAAGCACGCTCAGTGGCTACCTTTGAAGCTATTTTAGAGGCGGCTGCTCGTATTTTAGAGTCTTTAGGCTTTGCTGGATTTAACACAAATGCCGTGGCTGAACTTGCTGGCGTAAGCATTGGTAGCTTATATCAGTACTTTCCATCTAAAGATGCTTTAATCGTCGAGTTAATTCGACGTGAGCGCACTAAACTCTCAAATCGTATTGTTGAAGCCATAGAGCAAAATGATGCCTCAGACTTAAAAGAAAAGCTAAAACTCATCATACATGCTGCGGTGCAACATCAATTGAGCCGTCCTCAGTTGGCACGAACCTTAGAGTTTGCTTCAGAAATCATTGGAAAAGACATAGAGGAAAATGAGCATCAACACGAACTTGAAACCATAATTTCTGATCTGTTTATACGCTCAGGTATTTCACATGCACAGTTAGCCGCACAAGATGTCATTGCTTTAAGCAAAGGAATGATTAACGCGGCAGGCATAGCAGGGGAAAGTGATTTAAATCATTTACAGTGGCGAGTTGAAAAGGCTGTATTTGGTTATTTGGGTTTGATTTAAATATCAGAATAAAAGCTAATTTTTATCACAACAAATATTCTTGTAGCTCTTTTTCAATTGTTTCGCTAATCAACGTTGAATAGTCACTATCTTTTGTATCTAAATGACGCATTAACCACACATCTTGTTTTAAAGTTTGCTCAGGTAGTATGGGTATTAAACTCGAAGCATTTGCAACAAAACAAGGCAGGGCTGTAATTCCTTGTCCTTCAATGACTGCTCGTAGTTGCGAGTGCATGTTATCAAAAGACAAAGCAGGTGCTGCATCTTGAGTGAGTTCACGCATCCATTGTGCTAGAAACGTATATTGAAGGCTTCTGTCCCAACCGATTATACGATGATTCAGCAAATCATCAGCCGTTTCAGCATGCTCTGTGAAACTGGCGAGATAATCTTTACTGCAATAAAGTCCATATTCTAGTTGGCCAAGTCGCCGAATAATGTAACGCCCGCTTTCTGGACGAACAAGTCGAAGAATAATGTCAGCTTCCCGTCGGGAAAAATCAACAGGAACGACACTCGTTGAGATCTCTAATTGTAAATCTGGATGCTTCAATTGCAACGCTGTTAACTTTGATTGAAGCAACTGCTGCCCAATTAACTCAGGTAAAGCAATACGGAACAATGATTGTTGACCTTGATCGTTGTAACGTTCCATTGCTATTAAATGCTCTTCTGCTTTTTCAGCCAAAGAAAAAAAATGTTTTCCAACATTGGTGAGTGTATAGCCATCACTGTCTCGAGAAAAAAGAATCGCATTGAGACTTTTCTCTAGTTCAGCAGCTCTGCGATGTACGGTAGAAACACTAATACCAAGCAATTTTGCACTGCGGCTCAACCCACCAGTCCGCCCAATAGCTAACAAAATTTTAGTATCGTCCCAGTTCATACCTTTCCATATTTAGAAAATGCGTTTGCAATAAAAACTATAGTATCCCCAGTGTTTAGATTTATACAATTCAAACAAGCACTACAAGGACTCAAAACTCATTATTTGAGACACTATAAACCTTTTAGAACTGCGACATGTATTGCTGCAATTAAATAAGATTTTTTGGTTATGGCAGGAGCTATTTCTGAGATCACAATGTTAACAACAGAGGAGTTCTGCCATGACGACCATTTATGTAGTTGATGCATTTACCACCAAACCAAATACAGGAAATCGAGCAGGGGTTGTGCTAGATGCTGACCATCTTACAACTCAAGAGATGCAAGATATTGCTGCATTCGCAGGGTATTCAGAAACTGCCTTTGTTTTGTCACCAAAAGATCAAAACCATGACATACATGTTCGATATTTTACGCCAACAAATGAAGTCCCGATCTGTGGACATGCGACGATCGCCACTCATTTTTTACGTGCAACTACAGGCCACCAATCAGATTATCCATTAATCGCAAAAACGGGGGCTGGTCATTTACCCGTTTCAATATTTGGAAGTTCAGAAGCGTTATTGGTGAAAATGACTCAAGGTCGCGTAGAGTTTTTTCCACCTTTTAATGCGAGACAACGGAGTGAACTTGCAAGCGCGCTGGGTGTGAGGGAAAGTGATTTTGCTGACTTGCCAATACAAGTTGTCACGACGGGACATTCCAAGGTGATGGTGCCAATGCTGAGTAGAAGTAAGCTTGATGAATTAATTCCGAACAATGAAAAACTGAAAGCTATTAGCGCTGAAATAGGTTGCAATGGTTTTTTCCCATTTGTCTTGGAAGGTAGTAAGCAAGAACCTATTACTTATGGTCGAATGTTTGCACCTGCAATCGGTATTAATGAAGATTCTGTAACTGGTAATGCAAATGGTCCAGCGGGAGCGTACCTTGTTCACTATGATTTAATTGAATGTGATCAGAAAGTAAATTATTGGGGCTATCAAGGCCTTGCAATAAAAAAACCGGGGCAAGTTTTAGTGACAGTTGAGAAAAAAGATTCAATATTACATGTCAGCATTGCAGGACAAGCGGTTTTAGTTGGCTCAGTTTTGTACTCGGGAAAAGATTGATTATATTTAAGAAATTATGGCATCTTGCGAGTTTTAAAGAAGTTCTTTTCTTTACAGCAGCGAGTTGAAAAAGCTGTATTGGGTTATTGGGATCTCACATAAAGATCATATATTTTTATAAAGTTGTAAATGTAAAAAGGGCTTCTATTGGCAATTTTTTTAAAGCACATGTGTTGTGCCCTAAAATAAATAGAAAATATTTTATTAATTTTATATGTTTTTAATCATGTGTTTTAATTTTATTTTAAATAAATCATTATTGATGATTTTAAATAAATAATATATTTTTACTAATATGATTTTTTAGAGTTTATAGCCTGCCACTTCCCCAAGAGGTAGGTTTTTTTTATGGGAATTATTTATTCTAATAATTGAATTTTATAGTTTTTATAGGTGTTTAATTTGTTTTAAATATATGTGTTTAAAACTCACTTTTATAATTTAAATTGTAAAAAAATTAGATATTTAGTTGCTGATGCTAAAAATTAATCATTTTTTACTTTATTTTTTCGCAAAGAAAATTATTCTGAAAATTATTTATTTAAAGTATGGAATTTAATATTTTTGATAATTTTTTACTGAGTTTTGGATTGTTTTACAATATTTCAAGAGATTAGATCTTCTAATGAGTAAATTGCCTTTTTCCCACAATGATTTCCAACTTATAATCAGATCAGGTACGAAGTTTTTTTTATATTTTTGTATTGCTTCTAGTGTATCAATATCAATTACAAAGGCAGAGACCGCGTCTGTTAACTCGGGAAAAAGCTTAACAAAAAAAGTTTCTCAACTCTTTAAACCCACGCCAGATGAAAGCTACCGATCTGTCGATTTCCAAAAATTAAGCAATTTAGGGTTTGATCAGAGCCAATTTCAACGACTAGGAAATGATGGGAACTATTTACCGACGTCTACTGCGATGTGGAGCAATCAAGTCAGTTTAATTGATGCGATTCAATATGCAGTTCAACGAAACCCTAATATTTCTCAAGCCATTTCAACTTTAGCTGGCCAAAACGCAGGTATTGATTATGCCAAGTCGGGTTATTATCCCCAGCTTTCAGGTGGAATAACGACAGGTGATTTGGGTAGTGGTGAGCGGGGGAGACAGTTACTCACGTTATCTGCGACTCAAATGCTTTTTGATTTTGGCAAAGTAAAATCAGGTGTATCGGTTCAGCGTGCCAAAGTACAAGTCGAGCAGGCTAATGTGCTGGTCAGCATTGATGATATTGCACTCGACGTGGCGCAGTCGATTATCAATATTCAGCGCTATCTTCAATTAAATAAAATTGCTGAGCAGCAAATTGCTGGGATTCAGCGTATTCAGGAAATTGCCAATTTACGTGCAAATGCCGGTATTAGTAGCCAAGCTGACCCAGTTCAGGCACAAACATATTTAGAATCTGCACAGTCGACACTCATTGCTCAACAATCTTTATTACGTCAGTACCAGCAACATCTAAGAACTCTGGTAGGAGTAGATGTTTTTAATAAGGCATGGGTCATTCCTGATGATTTGGTAAAGCAATCTGGCCTCTATAATGAGCCTGAGTTTAATACCATTCCAAAAATGATTGCAGCGCAAGCGGGTGTTGAAGTTGCTAAAGCACAAAAGGAACAGACTCGTTTAACACGTTATCCGACTTTGGCGGTAAAAGGTTCTTTAAGTCAGGCGATTAATGGCAGAAACCCGAACAATGATAAAGATGATGGTCTGTACAGTTCTGTCATGCTTGAAGCAACCAGCCAGTTTTATCAAGGTGGGGCAGTTTCTTCTCAGGTCAAAATGGCAAGTTATGCAGAAGAGGCTGCAAAGTCTAAAGTCAATTCAGTTTATATGGATGTTCTCGATCAAATTCGAACCAGCCGTGAGCAAATTGAAAATAAACAACGTCAAATGCAGGTGCTGACCAATCGTCAGGCCACGACTGTTCGTACACGTGAACTTTATCAAGAGCAGTACAAACTTGGTACACGTTCATTGGTCGATTTATTGAATGCAGAGCAGGCCATTCATAGTGCCAATTCAGAACTCGAATCGGCACGTTATGACATCTACAACAGTATTGTTCAGTACATTTCGGCAACAGGACGTTCGCGCCAAGCCTATGGCTTAAATAATATTTCAATTCAGGGGTTCGAAGTACAACCATGATGACAAAAATAAATTACCAGCCCTGGTTACAGGCGGTCTTAACGATTGCTAAACATTATCGAATTGAGCCTTCAGAAGAAAGAATCCGTTTACAACTTGACTGGAACCAGAATCAAAACCTGGATGATGTTTTACAGTTAATGACACGTCAGGTTGGGCTAAACCTACGTAAGGTACCTTTTTCACTAGATTTACTTAATCCGTGGCGGCTACCTGTTCTGGTCGAGTTTCATGACGGACAGGTCGGTGTTGTTGATAAAGCCGATACCCAAGGAAATGTCAGTATCCAGTTTAGTGGGGATCAGGGACTTTCTCAAAATTTAAGCCTAGATGTCTTAAAAAATACAATTAAGAATGTCTATATCCTGCGTCCTGAAAGCTCGATTCCCGATGCACGTATTGATGAATATATCAAACCCTATGAAGCAAGCTGGTTCTGGTCAATTGTTCTAAGAGACTGGAAACGCTACGTTGATATTATGTTTGCCTCACTCATTGCCAATATTTTGGCATTGGCAACCATTGTTTTCTCAATGCAAGTCTATGACCGCGTTGTTCCATCTCAGTCTGTTCCAACCTTATGGGTTCTGGCTGGTGGTGTGCTTATTGCTGCTATTTTTGAGTTCATCTTACGTGTGTCTCGAGTTTATCTATCTGACATTATTGGTAAACGAGCAGATTTACTTGTCTCTGACCGTGTATTTGGTCATGCCTTAAGAATCAGAAATAAAGACCGTTCAAAGTCTACTGGTAGTTTTATTTCGCAGATTCGTGAGCTCGAAGGTGTTCGTGAACTGGTGACCTCAACTACGATTACTGCGATGGCAGATTTTCCATTCTTTTTCCTGTTCCTGACCATCTTTGCCATTATTGGCGGGAAGCTGTTTTGGGTGATGTTGCTGGTTGTGCCGCTTATGATTTTGCCGGGTATTCTGGTACAGAAGAAGCTAGCGCAACTCGCACAAGAAGGCATGAGAGAATCTTCAATCCGTAATGCCATTCTGGTAGAAGCAGTGCAGGGTATTGAAGATATCAAGCTCTTACGTGCTGAATCACGTTTTCAGAACCAGTGGAACCACATGAATGAAGTTTCAGCCGATATCGGTATGAAACAACGTAAAATTGTCGGGACCTTAATGGCATGGACCCAAAAGATTCAAGGCTTGACCTACGCATTTGTAGTTTTGGTGGGATGTTTTGCGGTAATGGATGGTGAAATGACTACAGGTGCATTAGTAGCCTGTTCAATTTTATCGTCACGAATGTTGGCACCGATTAGTCATATTACTGGTGTATTGGGGCGTTTACAGCAGGCGAAAGTGGCTAAACAGAGTCTGGATGAACTCATGCAACGTCCGATCGATCAGCCGGAGCGTTCGCATCTGGTACACAAAGCTGCTTTAAATGGCGACTACGAATTAAAAAATGTCTTGTTCCAATATAGTGAAGATGAACCACGTCCGAGCCTTGCAATTCGTCACTTAAAAATCCGTGCTGGTGAAAAAATTGCAATTCTGGGGCGTAATGGGGCAGGTAAATCGACATTGCTTCAGCTCCTATCTGGCATGCAATTTCCTATTCAAGGTTCAGTGCATTTAGATGGTCTGGATCTGTCTTTAATTGACCCATCTGATGTACGTCGTGATATGGGGTTACTCAACCAGAATGCGCATCTTTTCTACGGTACGATTCGTGAGAACCTTACTTTGGGGGCACCGCTTGCAACAGATGAAGATATTTTTCGGGTTTTAGTGGTGACGGGTGCATTACCTTTTGTTCAAGAGAAAAAAGAAGGACTCGATCACCTGATTTTAGAAGGTGGGGTTGGTTTCTCGGGGGGGCAGAAACAAGCGTTGTTATTGGCCCGTTTATTGATTCGTCAACCCAACATCTTATTACTCGATGAACCGACAGCAGCGATTGATGATGTGGCAGAGAAACAACTGATTGATCATTTAAAAGGATGGCTGGCCCATCGAACCTTGGTGGTTGCGACTCACCGCCGCGCTGTTTTAGAGCTGGTGGACCGTATCATTGTCGTTAACGAAGGCAAAATCGTGATGGATGGTCCAAGAGATCAGGTTCTTAATCAATCAACAGCCCAACAAAAACAAGTGCAAGGGGGTAATTCATGAGCGAACCAAAACAAGAACAAGAACTCACCCGTTCAATGAATGTCTCTTATAGTGAGCCACCGTTACCACGTGCCAGTTTAGTGATCTGGATTGTGGGGATTGGTTTAGTTATTTTCTTTATCTGGGCATGGGTATTTAAACTTGAAGAAGTGTCTACCGGCACGGGTAAAGTAGTTCCATCGTCTAAAGAGCAGGTTATCCAGTCTTTAGAGGGCGGTATTTTAACCAAGTTGAATGTACAAGAAGGCGATATTGTTCAAAAAGGCGAAATTCTCGCGCAATTAGATCCCACCCGTTTTGCATCAAATGTTGGTGAATCAAGATCTTTACTAATCTCCGCTCAGGCGACAGCTTCACGTTTGCGGGCAGAAGTAAATGGTACGCCATTGGCTTTTCCTGAAATTGTGCTGAAAGAACCAAAACTTGTACATGAAGAAACCGCATTATTTGCATCCCGCAGAGCTAATCTCGAACAAACACTTGCAGGTTTCAGACAGGCTTTGCAACTGGTACAACAAGAGCTGGCAATGACCGAACCGTTAGTTGCTAAAGGCGCGGCAAGTGAGGTTGAAGTTTTACGTTTACGTCGCGAAGCAAATGACCTTAGAAATAAAATGAATGATGTGCAGAATCAGTATTTTGTGCAGGCTCGTGAAGAGTTATCTAAAGCCAATACCGATATTGAAACGCAGCAACAAGTTGTACTTGGTCGTACTGACAGCTTGGATCGCGCTATTTTTAAAGCTCCAGTACGCGGTGTTGTAAAAGAAATTGCGGTCACTACCCATGGTGGTGTTATTCCGCAAAACGGTAAGTTGATGACCATTGTACCGATTGATGAACAGCTGCTCATAGAAGCGCGTATTTTACCGCGTGACATTGCATTTATTCGTCCGGGACAAGAAGCACTGGTTAAGATTACTGCCTATGACTACTCAATTTATGGGGGGTTAAAAGGTAAGGTTACGGTTATTTCCCCAGACACGATTCGTGATGAAGTTAAACAAGACCAGTTCTATTATCGTGTTTATATTCGAACCGATTCAGACAAGCTTTATAATAAAGAAGGTAAAGCTTTCGGTATTACACCGGGTATGGTGGCAACGGTAGATATTCGTACGGGTGAAAAAACGGTACTGGATTACTTGCTTAAACCATTCAATAAAGCCAAAGAAGCTTTAAGAGAAAGGTGAAATAAATCTATATCTATATAGTTTTTAAATATTTAAAAGCTATATAGATATTAAGAAAGATAAGATCTTGTTTTAAATGTGTGGTTTTTATTGTTTATGTTTTAAAACATAAAAATATTAAAAGCATATTTTGACTATTATTTGTTAGTAAGTTTTTGAAAAACAATATTTATTATTTTAAAGTTTTATTTGGTTAATAAATAAACTGATTGTTGTTGCTTTTTTTGTGATGTAATTCATGTTTACAATTACTTTATGCGTTGAGGTTGGCCTTTGCTTTATCTAATTTATTCCTTAATTTGGGCTCTTCTTATTTAATAAAATTTAAGAGCTCTAAATTGGATTGGTTTAATTAAATAATCCTACGAAGGGGAATAAATATGTCTGAGATAAGGGTAGTTTCTAAGGAGAGTCATGAAACCTTAGAAACTACGACTAAGGATACAGTCTCTCTTTCCGAAGCATCAGTTATTTTAATAAAAGTAAATAAAGATGATGTTTCTGAAATTAGACAGGACGGTAGAAATGCAATTATTACTTTAAAAAATGGTGAACAAATAGTAATAATTGATTTCTTTAACGGTAGTAATTATTCAACCGATAATAGTTTAGTTTTTGAAGATAATAATCATAAATTACTGTGGGTACAGTTTACTGACAGTAATGGGGTATTATTAGATCATATCACCTATAGTTATATCGATAGTATCGAACCATTGCTTTATCATGATGGAGCTGCATCTCCATGGGCATGGTTATCTGTACCGCTAACCGCAGCAGGAATTTTGTGGTGGGCTCATGACAGTGATAAAAATAATAACTTAGAGAGCGATTCAGACTCTGACAGCGACTCGGACTCTGACAGTGACTCGGATAGCGACAGCGATTCTGACTCTGACAGCGACTCGGATTCGGACAGCGACTCTGATTCTGACAGCGACTCGGACTCTGACAGCGACTCTGATTCTGACTCTGACAGTGACTCGGATTCTGACAGTGACTCGGACTCTGATAGCGATTCGGATTCTGACAGTGACTCGGACTCTGACAGCGATTCTGATTCTGACAGCGATTCGGACTCTGACAGTGACTCTGATTCGGACAGCGACTCGGATTCTGACAGCGACTCTGACTCTGACAGCGATTCTGACTCTGACAGCGATTCTGACTCGGACTCTGATAGCGACTCGGATTCTGACAGCGACTCTGATTCTGACAGCGACTCGGACTCTGACAGCGACTCTGATTCTGACTCTGACAGTGACTCGGATTCTGACAGTGACTCGGACTCTGATAGCGATTCTGACTCTGACAGCGATTCTGACTCTGACAGCGATTCGGATAGCGACAGCGATTCGGACTCTGACAGTGACTCTGATTCAGACAGTGACTCTGACAGCGACAGCGATTCTGACTCTGACAGCGACTCTGATTCTGACAGCGATTCTGACTCTGACAGCGACTCGGATTCTGACAGCGACTCTGATTCTGACAGCGACTCGGATTCTGACAGCGACTCTGACTCCGACTCTGACAGCGACTCGGATTCGGACAGCGACTCGGACTCTGACAGCGACTCGGATTCGGACAGCGACTCGGACTCTGACAGCGACTCTGACTCTGATAGTGACTCGGATTCTGACAGCGACTCGGACTCTGACAGCGATTCTGACTCTGACAGCGACTCTGATTCTGATAGCGACTCTGATTCGGATTCTGACAGCGACTCTGATAGCGACAGTGACTCGGACTCTGACAGCGATTCGGACTCTGACAGTGACTCTGATTCTGACTCTGACAGCGACTCTGATTCTGACTCTGACAGTGACTCTGACAGTGACTCGGACTCTGACAGCGACTCGGATTCGGACTCTGACAGCGATTCTGACTCGGACTCTGATAGCGACTCGGATTCGGACAGCGACAGCGATTCTGACAGTGACTCGGACTCTGACAGCGACTCTGATTCGGACTCTGACAGCGATTCGGACTCTGACAGTGACTCTGATTCTGACTCTGACAGCGATTCTGACTCGGACTCTGATAGCGACTCGGATTCTGACAGCGACTCTGATTCGGATTCTGACAGCGACTCTGATTCGGACAGCGACTCTGACTCTGACAGTGACTCTGACTCTGACAGCGACTCGGATTCGGACAGCGACTCGGACTCTGACAGCGACTCTGATTCTGACAGCGACTCTGACTCTGACTCTGACAGTGACTCGGACTCTGACAGCGACTCTGATTCTGACAGCGACTCTGATTCGGACAGCGACTCTGATTCTGACAGTGACTCTGACTCTGACAGCGATTCTGACTCTGACAGTGACTCGGACTCTGACAGTGACTCGGACTCTGACAGCGACTCGGATTCGGACAGCGACTCGGACTCTGACAGCGACTCGGATTCGGACAGCGACTCGGACTCTGACAGCGACTCTGACTCTGATAGTGACTCGGATTCTGACAGCGACTCGGACTCTGACAGCGATTCTGACTCTGACAGCGATTCGGATTCTGACAGCGACTCGGACTCTGATAGCGACTCTGATTCTGACAGCGATTCGGATAGCGACAGCGATTCGGACTCTGACAGCGATTCGGACTCTGACAGCGACTCGGACTCTGACAGCGACTCTGATTCGGACTCTGACAGCGATTCGGATTCTGACAGCGACTCTGATTCTGATAGCGACTCTGATTCGGATTCTGACAGCGACTCTGATAGCGACAGTGACTCGGACTCTGACAGCGATTCGGACTCTGACAGTGACTCTGATTCTGACTCTGACAGCGACTCTGATTCTGACTCTGACAGTGACTCGGACAGTGACTCGGACTCTGACAGCGACTCTGATTCGGACTCTGACAGCGATTCTGACTCGGACTCTGATAGCGACTCGGATTCGGACAGCGACAGCGATTCTGACAGTGACTCGGACTCTGACAGCGACTCTGACAGCGACTCTGATTCTGACAGCGACTCTGATTCGGACAGTGACTCGGACTCTGACAGCGATTCGGACTCTGACAGCGATTCTGACTCTGACAGTGACTCGGACTCTGACAGCGACTCTGATTCGGACTCTGACAGCGATTCGGACTCTGACAGTGACTCTGATTCTGACTCTGACAGCGATTCTGACTCGGACTCTGATAGCGACTCGGATTCTGACAGCGACTCTGATTCGGATTCTGACAGCGACTCTGATTCGGACAGCGACTCTGACTCTGACAGCGACTCGGATTCGGACAGCGACTCGGACTCTGATAGCGACTCGGATTCTGACAGCGACTCTGATTCGGATTCTGACAGCGACTCTGATTCGGACAGCGACTCTGACTCTGACAGCGACTCGGATTCGGACAGCGACTCGGACTCTGACAGCGACTCTGATTCTGACAGCGACTCTGACTCTGACTCTGACTCTGACTCTGACAGTGACTCGGACAGTGACTCGGACTCTGACAGCGACTCTGATTCTGACAGCGACTCTGATTCGGACAGCGACTCTGATTCTGACAGTGACTCGGACTCTGACAGCGATTCTGACTCTGACAGTGACTCTGATTCGGACAGCGACTCGGACTCTGATAGCGACAGCGATTCTGACTCTGACAGCGACTCTGACAGTGACTCGGACTCTGATAGCGACTCTGATTCGGACAGCGACTCGGACTCTGATAGCGACAGCGATTCTGACTCTGACAGCGACTCTGACTCTGACTCTGACAGTGACTCTGACTCTGACAGTGACTCGGACTCTGACAGCGACTCTGATTCGGACAGCGACTCGGACTCTGACAGCGACTCTGACAGTGACTCGGACAGTGACTCGGACTCTGACAGCGATTCTGACTCGGACTCTGACAGCGACAGCGATTCTGACTCTGACAGCGACTCTGATTCTGATAGCGACTCTGATTCGGATTCTGACAGCGACTCTGATAGCGACAGTGACTCGGACTCTGACAGCGATTCGGACTCTGACAGTGACTCTGACTCTGACTCTGACAGCGACTCTGACTCTGACAGCGACTCTGACTCTGACAGTGACTCGGACTCTGACAGCGACTCTGATTCGGACAGCGACTCGGACTCTGACAGCGACTCTGACAGTGACTCGGACAGTGACTCGGACTCTGACAGCGATTCGGACTCTGACAGCGATTCTGACTCGGACTCTGATAGCGACTCGGACTCTGACAGTGACTCTGATTCTGACTCTGACAGCGATTCTGACTCTGACAGTGACTCGGACTCTGACTCTGACAGCGACTCTGACAGCGACTCTGATTCTGACAGCGACTCTGATTCGGACAGTGACTCGGACTCTGACAGCGATTCTGACTCTGACAGCGATTCTGACTCTGACAGCGACTCGGATTCGGACAGCGACTCGGACTCTGACAGCGACTCGGACTCTGACAGCGACTCTGACTCTGATAGTGACTCGGATTCTGACAGCGACTCGGACTCTGACAGCGATTCTGACTCTGATAGCGACTCTGATTCTGACAGCGACTCGGATTCTGACAGCGACTCGGACTCTGACAGCGACTCGGACTCTGACAGCGATTCGGATTCTGACAGTGACTCGGATAGCGACAGCGATTCTGACTCTGACAGCGACTCGGACTCTGACAGCGATTCTGACTCTGACAGCGACTCTGATTCTGACAGCGACTCGGACTCTGATAGCGACTCTGATTCTGACAGCGATTCGGATAGCGACAGCGATTCGGACTCTGACAGCGATTCGGACTCTGACAGCGACTCTGACTCTGACTCTGACAGCGACTCTGACTCTGACAGTGACTCGGACTCTGATAGCGACTCTGATTCTGACAGCGATTCGGACTCTGACAGCGACTCTGATTCTGACAGCGACTCGGACTCTGATAGTGACTCGGATTCTGACAGCGACTCGGACTCTGACAGCGACTCGGACTCTGACAGCGACTCTGACTCTGACAGCGACTCGGACTCTGACAGCGACTCTGATTCTGACAGCGACTCTGATTCTGACAGCGACTCGGACTCTGATAGCGACAGCGATTCTGACTCTGACAGCGATTCTGACTCTGACAGCGACTCGGACTCTGACAGCGACTCTGATTCTGACAGCGATTCGGACTCTGACAGCGACTCTGATTCTGACAGCGACTCTGATTCTGACAGCGACTCTGATTCGGACAGCGACAGCGATTCTGACAGCGACTCTGACTCTGACAGTGACTCGGACTCTGACAGCGACTCGGACTCTGATAGCGACTCTGATTCTGACAGCGATTCGGACTCTGACAGCGACTCTGATTCTGACAGCGACTCTGACTCTGACAGTGACTCGGACTCTGATAGCGACTCTGATTCGGACAGCGACTCGGACTCTGATAGCGACAGCGATTCTGACTCTGACAGCGATTCTGACTCTGACAGCGACTCTGATTCGGATAGCGACAGCGATTCGGACTCTGACAGCGACTCGGACTCTGACAGCGACTCGGACTCTGACAGCGATTCGGATTCTGACAGCGACTCTGATTCTGACAGCGACTCTGATTCTGACAGCGACTCTGATTCTGACAGCGACTCTGATTCTGACAGCGACTCTGATTCTGACAGCGACTCTGACTCTGACAGTGACTCGGACTCTGACAGCGACTCTGATTCTGACAGCGACTCTGATTCTGACAGCGACTCGGACTCGGATTCGGACAGCGACTCGGACTCTGACAGTGACTCTGATTCTGACAGCGATTCGGACTCTGACAGCGATTCGGACTCTGACAGTGACTCTGATTCTGACAGCGATTCTGACTCTGACAGCGATTCGGATTCTGACAGCGACTCGGATTCTGACAGCGACTCTGATAGCGACAGTGACTCGGACTCTGACAGCGATTCTGACTCTGACAGCGATTCGGATTCTGACAGCGACTCGGATTCTGACAGCGACTCTGATAGCGACAGTGACTCGGACTCTGACAGCGACTCTGATTCTGACAGTGACTCGGATTCTGACAGCGACTCGGATTCTGACAGCGACTCTGATTCGGACAGCGACTCGGACTCTGACAGCGATTCTGACTCTGACAGTGACTCGGACTCTGACAGCGATTCTGACTCGGACTCTGATAGCGACTCGGATTCTGACAGCGACAGCGATTCTGACAGTGACTCGGACTCTGACAGCGACTCTGACTCTGACAGTGACTCGGATTCTGACAGCGATTCTGACTCGGATTCTGACAGCGACTCTGATTCGGACTCTGACAGTGACTCTGATTCGGATTCTGACAGCGATTCAGACTCTGACAGCGATTCTGACTTGGTTGCGAATGATGATTTGGCAACGCTCGATGCCAATATTGATCCGACGACAAGTTCCGTACCTACACAGTCTAAAACGTCTGTAGTTTTACCTTCTTATGATGGTTTGATTTTGGATTGGACATGGGCTTCGAACAACGCGTTGCAAGTAGAAGTTCCTCAAGGAACATTGCAGGACTTTAATGTAAATATCAGTGGTTTATATGCTGGTGTGGGTATTGTGAGTTTAGGTCTGGATGTTCTTCGCCTAAATGAGAATACGGGAGAATATGAGCTTTATGAGCATATTCCAAATGCCGGAACTGCTTTTGCAGCACTTGTAGGGTTCTATACAGGTGGAACCACAATTAATGACTTACCTGAAGGTAAATATGCCATTGTCATGACAAATGACCAAGGGCTTAACTTTACAGGTTTAGGCTTCCCAACTTTAACCATTCCATCAGGTGGCGTCGCAACTGATTATGGTGAGGTTGTTGTAAGTGGTAACGTCATTGTTCCTGAAGGTCCGGGGGATGTAGCGGATGTCGATCCTGAAGGTCAGCCATTAGTCGTTACACAAGTAATTTCTGAGACTGGTAATACATTAACAGTGAATCAATCTGATAATGGTTTCCAAAAAATAGAAGGGGCCTATGGCGATCTCTATATTGATAAGGATGGGAATTATGAATACATCAGAAATCCGGAAATTCCTAACTCAGTAGGTAAAGTTGATACGTTTACTTATACAATTCAAGATGTTGATGGAAATACAGCAACAGCTAATCTCAATATTAGAATTGATAGTTCTCAAGTAGACATTAACTGGCCAGCTGACCCTACTTTGGATGGTACAGTTGATTTAGTTGCTACTAATGATATCAATGGCGCTCAAGTAGATTACAAAAACTTTGTTGAAACAAAATCGGCAGATCTTGGTTCAATGACGGCTTCGGTTACTCGTACTGGTAGCTTATTTGGTGGTTATACTTATACACGTAATCCTGGAACAGATACTTCAGATGTTGTTACTGTAGATAAAAATGCCTCAGCTGTTTTATCTATCAAAGTTACTACAACTGATTCATCTGGCGCCAATAATGATACCTTCGGTTATAGCGTACAAAAATTGGTAGGGGGTAGCTGGCAAACTGTATATGTTTCACCAACTACAACTTATAGCCATCCATTCCTTGGCGGTTCAAATGCTACGATCATTGATAATAGTTATTCGATACCAGCGGGTAGTGTGGCGACACAATGGCGTGTAGTTTATACAAGTACCGAAAGTAATGAGTCATTCCTTGTTAATGGCACTAATACAACTTCAGTTCAAACTTCAGTTCAACCAACAGTGACGCATTATGATGCATTTACTGCTTCTGGAGAATTTACTCCAGCTACAGGTAATATAATTACTGGTGATAGTGGTAATGGTACTGATGTAACAGGAGGTGTGGGTACTAAATTGTTCGTGGAAAATGCAGCGGGTGTATTTGTTGAAGCTACTGGTCAAACTTTAGTTTACAGTAATGGAACATTAAATATTGCTGCAAACGGTACATATACATTTACTCCAAATGCCACAGCAGACGGAAGTCAAACTACAAGTTTCAATTATAAACTTATAGCTGCGAATGGTGATGAAAGTAATGTAGCCACATTAACAATTAATTTGGGTAGACATTATGAAACGGGTACTGGAAATGATTTAATTTCTGGTACATCAGGAAATGATGTTTATACAACTGGTACTGGTGCAGATACAGTTATATTTAAGCTTCTTAATGCTACAGATCCTACAGGTGGAAATGGTTCAGATACCTGGAGTGATTTTAATAAAGCAGAAGGAGATAAAATCGATATAAGTACTTTATTATCAGGTCAGTCTGTTAATAATACAAATATTGGTCAATATGTAACTGCTACTCAAGTAGGTACGGATACAGTAATTAGTATAGATAGAGATGGAAGTGGAACATCTTATAATTCTACAGAAATCTTAACTCTTAAAAATACTAATACTACGATTGATGAACTACTGCAAAATAGTCAAATATTATTTTAATTTGATTGTTTGAAAAAAAGAGGATCTACGGATCCTCTTTTTTTATTTTGTTAAATATTTTTGAAATTAAATGTGATATGTTATAATAACTTAAAAGATTTTTTAAAGTGATAATATGGAAATTAATACCTATAGTAAATTTGAGGAATTCAAAAAAAAATTAAAAGATTGGTTGTTAATTCAATTAAAAAACCATTCTGAAAGTGAGAGAGGTATATGTGTTTTCTTATCTGTTGGAAATGAGAAAAAACGCTGTGAAGTATGGAATACTTTTGATGAAAATATTAATACTGTATTAAAAAGAATGTATTCTTTTTTAGATAAATTTTACTCTAAAAATAGGGGGGTACCTGAGTTTTTTAAAATAGATTTTGCATATAATATCAGTGAAGAGAGCTGGGAGGATGTTGATTTTTCGGTTTTAAATCAGGAGCATAATAATCATTATAGAAAGGGTGTTAGCTTTGACGAAAAATTTCATATATGTTTTTTAGAACAAGAAATATATGGTAAAGCTATTATAAAAGGTATTTCATTTGATAAACCTAATTTTTTTGATGAAAAAAATCTTAATGATGCGATAAAAGCAAAATATAAAAATATTACTAAGTATTTTAAATTAGATGATATAAAAAAAGTGTGGGTTTTTGACACTATAGCTGCTTTTTATGAAAATGGGGTATTTATTGATTTGCAGACTGTAGGTGTAGTAAATGGAATAAGATGTAATTCTAAAATTAATAAAGCTGAGATTAAAAAACTTATTATTAATAATGCCGAGTTTTTGTATAATCAAATTATGGATGATGGTCGCTTTATTTATGGTTATTTTCCTGCTTATGATAGGGAGATTAAAAGCTATAATACAGTCAGGCATTGTACATCTTTATATGCATTGTTAGAAACATTGGAAGTAGATTTTAATAAAAAATATTTAGATAAAATTGAAAAATCTATGGAGTATGCATTCCAGAAATTTTATAAAATTGTAGAAGAAAAAGGATTTATGATTGATGGAGAGCAAGATTTAGAAATAAAATTAGGTTCAAATGCAACTGCAATTTTTATGCTTGCTAAATATCAAGAAATAACTGGTAATGATAAGTATCTTAAAAATGCTGAAATGCTAGCAAAAGGGATACAATATATGATTGATGAACATGGACAAACTAGTCATATTTTAAATTATCCCTCATTAAGTGTAAAAGAAAAATTTAGAATTGTATATTATGATGGTGAAGCTGCCTTAGGTCTATTACGTTTATATCAGATTAATAAAAATAAAGATTTACTAGATACTGTTAAATTAATGTTTGATAATTTTATTGTTAAAAAATATGATAAATATCATGATCATTGGTTAAGTTATTGTACAAATGAATTAACAAAAATATGCCCTGAAGAAAAATATTTTAGATTTGGAATGAATAATTATCTGAATCACATGGAGTTTATTAAAAATAGAAAAACTGCTTATGCAACATTTTTAGAAATGATGATGTCAGCATATAAAATGGTTTTATATATGCGAGATAATAATTATCTAGATTTGTTTAATGAAGCTAAATTTGATGAGTTAAAAGAATTAATTAAATATAGAGTTGAATTTCAGTGTTCTACCGGTTTCTTTTATCCAGAATTAGCGATGTATATGGCTAGGCCAGATAAAGTTAAGAATGCATTCTTTGTTAGACATGATCGTTTTAGAGTACGAATAGATGATCAAGAGCATAATTTGTCTGGTTTAGTGGCTTTTTATAATTATTTTGAGTGACATATGAAAAGACAATATATAGAGCTAAAAGAAACTATGGGTGAAAATAATATATTTTTTACTCGTAATGGTAACTCAAGATTTCTTGATGAAGATTTTATTAATTTTTTAGAAAAAGTAGAAATTGAACCTTTTTGTGCATTTTTAGTCGGTAACAATATTTGGAGTATGGGGGCATTTTCTTATAGTTGGTCTCTATTGCCAATTACGACTAAAGTGGGTCGGTATTGCTCAATAGCAGAAGGAGTGAGAGTACTTGGTTTAAGGCATCCTCATGAATGGCTTACAACCTCAGCAACAACATATGATCGAAATTTTATAATTTATCAAAAATATTTAGAAATAAATAAGGTGGATCAAAATGCACGAAGGTTACCAAATAATCCTGAATTAAAAGTACTGGATATTGGACATGATGTTTGGATAGGGGCAAGAGCATTGTTAAAACCAACTATAACTATTGGAAATGGAGCTGTAATTGCAGCAAATTCAGTCGTTACAAAAGATGTACCTCCTTATGCAATTGTCGGTGGCAATCCTGCAAAAATTATAAAATACAGATTTGATGAAGATACTATTAACCGGTTATTAAAATCAAAATGGTGGGAATATGGATTTTCAGATATTCAAAATCTAGAAATAGAGAATATTCAACAGTTTTTGATTGAATTTGATTTGAAAAAAAGTAATTTAGAAAAAATGAAATTGGAAAAGTTAATAGTGGAGTAAACTATGAACACTATTACAAACATAGATACTAAAGTAATAGGATTAATCGAATTTAATTCAATTATGAAAAAACTTGAGAGAATTTCGGCTAAATCATTGTCAATCTTTATTGTTGATGAAGAGCATAGCATTGAAGTTTATTCTAAGAATACAAGTATAAAAATTGTACCTGGCTCAGTCGTAAAGCTATTAACATTATTTTTAGTATTTGATTTAAATATTTCTTTAAGAGAAATTATAAGAATTAAAAAAAATAATTTAATAGTTGGAAGCGGTTATAACTTGTTAGAAAATGATCTTATAACAATTAATGACTTACTTAAGAATATGATATTTAAGTCAAGTAATACGAGTGCTGAAGTCTTAAAGGAATTAATTGAAGAAAAAACAAATGTTTCTTATGAGGAACATGCAAGAAAAGTAATAAGTAGAATTGGGATGAAACTTACAAACATCGTAAATTCACATGGCTTATATAAAAACAAACAATATACAACTGTTGATGATTTATTGAAACTAGTTCTTAATATATTGAAGAATAAAAAAATAGAATCTTTCTTATTTTATAATCATCAAAGTATCGTTATTCAACGGAATAAAAATTATATCAATATTGATTTTGATTCAAATGAGAAAAAATTTATTAAAACAGGAACTCTTTTTCCAAATGTATTTAATAGTGTACAGATAGTAAAAATACGCAATAAATATCTTATTGCTTGTCTAGGGTATTCAAAAGATGATCACAGTAGATTGATTGATCAAGAAATGATTAATGATTTAATTGGAGTAATATAATGTCTATATTTGGAATTTTAAAACCAGCAAAGAACTTAACTGATGTAGAAGAAATCTTCATTATTGTTGCCCAAAGCCGAGGTCATGAAGCTTATGTTTTTACAGCAAAAGATGTATGTTTTGAAACTGAAAAGGTAGTAGGCAAGACTATACTAAATGGAAAAGTTTTAGAAAAAGAATTTAACTTTCCTCATGTAATTCAAAATAGGCTAGCTGTTAAGGCTGAGGATAAGGAAATATATCTAAAACTAGCAGAAAAAATTCCTTTTACATCAAATAGAATTGGAACAAAAAAGAATGTTGATCTAAAATTAAAAAAAATTGAAGATATCAATGAATTCTTGATAAGTGTTGAGGACTGTAAAGAATTTGATGATCTTTTGAATGCAGTTCAAAAATATAAAAAAGTGATATTAAAGCCCTTATCAAGTAATCAGGGGAAAGGAATTTTTTCTGTAGAATTCTTAGATAAAAAATATATTGTAAAGCAGTTGGATAAAAGAAATGAGTTCAATAAAAATGAACTTAGACATTTTTTTGATAAAGATATTAAGAATAAAGGTTATTCCCTCAGTAAGTATTTTAATAGTTCTACAAACAATTCACTTAATACAGTTTTTCGCATGCAAATTACTAGAGGGGCTGGGGGTAAGTGGAAATTAATAAAATTCTTTCCCTATGTAAATATCAATAAAAATATTGATATTACAAATGGTATGCAAGGAGCATTAATCACTACGCGTGAAAAAATGTTTTTAGAACAATATTATCCAAATTCATTTGAGAAAATTAATAAAAGTATAAAGAAAATTTTCGAAAAATTTCCTCTCGCTTTCCAAAAGCAATATGCATGGCGCTTAGATTCGCTAGGTTTAGATTTAGGCATTGATCAGGAAGGAAACATTGCTATATTTGAGGTCAATGCAGGTCCTGGAATTGGATTTATGGCTTACCCTGTAGCAAAAGCTCAGGTTGATTATTATGAATGGTTACAAGAAAATGCCAAACCACCTTTCAAGAATAACTTTTTACCTATCAATTTAAGATAAGAGAATTATAATGTTAAAGGAAAAGGGTATATATATGCTTTATCCTGCAATTAAGCAGGAAAAGAATGGTCTATTAATTGCACTAATTAAAAGAGCAGATTTATTTAGTAGAAATGGAGTTAAAGTAAATATATGTACTCTTTCTTATAACCCTATGGTTAATCTACTTTATAAGGATTTATATTTAAGTGGATTGTTAGATTTAGAAGTAAATGAAAATATTAATTTTTTAAATTTATACTCTTTTTATCAAAAAAATGAATTTTCAATTAATTTTGAACCTAAAGAGAGTTATAAATTTAGCATCGAACAAAAAAATATTGAAAGTGATAGTTTAGGAAATATTAAGGTCTTTGATGATAAAAATAAACTCTGTAAATATTATGTTAAAAATAAACAAGGACTTTTAAGCCATATAAATATTTTTGAATCTGGCCAAATAGTTAAAAGATTGAAATTTAATGAAAAGGGTGTTTTGAGCTCATCACAAGTCTTAGATAGTAATAGATTAGTTATCACAGAAGACTTCTATGATATTAACAATCATCTTGTTCTATCAAGAAATTATAATAAGGAAGGAAAGATAGTTAGTCTATATCTGTATGGAGAGGAGGGTATAATTTCACGAAAGTTTGGTTCAGAAATTGAATTGTTTGAATATACATTATCTAAAATAAATGTGAATGAGCATAAGGTTTATATTATTGATAGAGCTATAGTTTTTGCAAAAAATATACTATTGAATAAAAAAGAAAATTCTACTGTGATTGGGGTTATTCATGCTGCACATTACTCAAAAGCTAGAGAAAAAGATTCAAAACCTAATGCTCACTACAATAGTTATATCGAAAACTTAGAGAAAATAGATCATCTCATTTTTCTAACGGAGAAACAAAAAATAGATTTTAGCGAGAGATTTGGTTCTTATTCTAACTATACAGTTATCCCTCATTTTTATAAAAATACAACATTTGAAAATAGTTTAATTTCACCACAGGAATATCAATGTGTATGTTTGGCAAGGTTTGATAAAGTAAAACGGTTAGATCTACTTATTGAATTATTTAGTGAAATTCATAAGAAAATTCCTAAAGCAAATTTAGATATTTATGGCTTCGGGCCTGAGAAAGAAAATTTAAACAAAATTATAAAAAATAATAATTTAGAGGGTATTGTTCGGCTGCGTGAATTCGTTTCTGATGTAAGTTCAATACTTAAAAATGCAGATCTCATGTTGTTTACTAGCGGATCCGAAGGATTTTGTATGGCCATATTAGATTCTTTGAAGAATAATTGCCCAGTAATTTCTTTTGATATTGATTATGGTCCGAGTGAAATGATTATTAATGACTATAATGGTTATTTGATTGGGGATAACGATAAGGAAAAATTTATTAATACTACGGTAGAATTATTAAGTAATAGAGAAAAAATAAATTTATTCCATAAAAACTGTGCTAAATCTGTATGGAGATTCAATGATGAAAATAATTTTAAACTATGGAAAAATCTTATTTTTAAATAATGCTTTAAAGATTATTTTCTTATTTTTGATCTCATCATTTAGCTTAGCATGTCTAGCTGGAGTCAAAGAAAATATGACTATAAAAGAAGAGAAAAAATATTATAAATCTGGAAAAATTAGGGTGGTCTATACTCTGAATGAGATAGAGCAGACAGATGCTAATAAAAATAGTATTCCAGATTATGTAGAAAACATTGCAATTCAAGCTAATGCAACTATAGATGCACTTGACTATCTAGGTTTTGTTAATCCTCTCAATAGCCCTAGGTACAATTCTGAAGTAAATTATATTGATATTCATGTAGTTACTATAAATTATAATGGTATTGCCTATGATAAACCCTATGTATACAGTTTTGATGGGCCTAAAAGAAACAAGGCTTTGTTGATTAAATTAAATAGTAGATTAAAAAACTTTCCCGGTAATTATTGGACAGTTGTTGCCCATGAGATATTTCATCTTTATCAATATGGTTATAGTCCATTAAAACCAAGTTGGTATCTTGAAGGTATGGCAAACTGGTCAGAAAGATTATTAAGAAAAGATGACATTGATACAAAGGGGAGAGTTCTTTTACCAACAAGTAGTAGCAGTTTACAAAATGATATTTACCAAGTACCTTACAATAAGTTGTGGTATAGATTAGCTTTTTTGACTAAAAAGAATGACAGTCAATTGAATTTACCAGATAGCATAATAAAGCGTACGTATGTTGATGGTAGCTTAGTCTTTAAAGATAAGTCTTTCTCTGGCTACATATTTATGAGAAATTTTTTATCAAATTTATCATTAGTAGCAAGTGACCGAAATGTATTACTTCCATTAAATAGATATAATAATTTTTATAACTCTGCAATAATCATTAAATGTCTTAAAAAAACAATCATAGAATCAGGGATAAAACTAAATTCTGATGAGATGGATTTTTTAACTTTGTAATTATTGTTGCCTATAATTTATTTTATTAAACCTTTAAATAATAAATCAACTATATTTAATTAATTTTAGATATAATATTATAAAATAGGTTTTATTCTTGTAGTTTTTATTTTTTATAGAAGTATAGTTATTCAAAATTTTTAAAAAATAGTACTTTTTGATAAAAAAGTGACTTAAAAAAATAGTGTATTTAAAACATAATTTTAAAACATTTTTTAAGTTATGAGTGAGCTTATTGTATGTAAAATAAGGATAATTTTTATCCTGTAGAAATTTATTTTGAACTTAATTAATTTGTAATTGATAAAGCATAATTCTCATGTGAATATAATCTTGAGGATGTTGTTATACAACTTTCTTCATATTTCAGGTTTAAGTGATATTCACTAAGTCCACAGCCTTGCAGGATGTGGACTCTTCTTAATTAATAAAGAATTTAAAATTATATTGGTTTCTTTTATTGTAACTTAAGAACGCATAGTTGAATTTAACTTAAACCTATTGTAATAATATATCTATTATTGATAATCCTAATTCTATAAATTTTAATTTAAGATGGATTTTATATAAATGGATGATTATATATTTAACATGAGGATTAAAATTAATGAAGAATTTACTTCTATTTCAAATCGTATTTTCATTAACACTAATCTTGACGGGTTGTGTAAATCAGCCATATGGTCATCAATCAGTTTATTCACCAGCTTCTATTAATACTATTGCTAGTCATAAATTGTATTTAATATCAGAAAAATCAAACCACCCTGGCTTTGGGACGGGAGAGGTTACAGAAGATAAAGCCTCTCAATATGCAAGTAATCATAAGAAGACAGTAATTTGTGATAAACATCATTATTATGCTGCCAGTAATGTTATTAGTGATCTGAAACAGACAAAAATTATTTTAGTAAGTGGTGAAGAGATTAATGTTTCTAAGTCATGCTGGGTAGAAGATGCAAACCCCAAAAATTCAATTTATGTTTCTAAGTCATCTGTTAGTCACGGTTTTTGATAATTAAACAGATAAAAAAGAGACTAAGCCTTACTAGCTTGGTCTCATTATAATTCATTCAAATAATTTTTATTTAAAGATTTAGCTGTTTAAAGTAAAATAATTAATTAAAGCGATAGCCTGAAAATAATTTTTGTATAATTTTATATTGGAATCTATTATTTTATTTTTTTCAATTTTTATTAAGTAGATCTTATTGCTATTTACTTCTTTTCGTTTTGAAATATATTCTATAGCTGAGCCAATTTTATTTTTTTCATACTTGTTTATTTTATTTAAGTTTAATGTCACTAGAAAAGTAAAAAAACCTATTTCTTTCATTTTCTCTGCATAGAAGGTAGCATAAGTTCTGGTACTTTTTATTAACCCTGTATCAAAAATAATAATAGTTGGGAAGGGGCCGATTCCTTTCGGAATATAAATATCACCTGTTGCTGAGCCTATTGAGGACTTTCAAAAAATATCATTCATATTAAATATTATCATATTTTAAAATAAATAAATTTTCATAATAAATGCTTTAAAAGCATAAAGTTACTTTTGTTAAAAACTGAAATTTACAAATTTAAAATGGTTAGTTTGTTAAGAAATTATTTGAAATAAAGTTACACTATTAAAATTTTATTAAATAGTTAAAACGTTTTATTTCATGGAAAACAACTCTACGATGTAAATATAATATAATCAATAGTAAATCTATATAAATTATATTTTTACATAAAGTGTTTTTTAAATTATTGAAAATAAATATTATTTTTATTGACTTATTTGAGGGGTAACTGATTATGTTTTTATAGGTAGAGTAATCATGATGAAAGACATAAAACTATTTTTAAAGAATTATAAGAAAAACTAACTTAATATAGAATTAATTATATCCATTCTTGATAATAGTATCTAAATTTCAAGCATAAAAGTAAATAATTAATATACAATTATATTTCAATAACTTATCTAATTTTTTTGCTTGAAATTTAATTGAGCTCATTTAGAGGACTAATACTATATGATTCATAACTCTTCCTTTTTATATTGTTCCATATGTATATCATAGATCATTTAATCCAAAATATTTAATAATTACAATGCATTATTTTTCGATGCATTGTTTAAAATTCTTTGAATTACTGTTCTTGTAACTGCAAATTCTTTAGCGAGTGAATATACGCTGTAGCCTTTCTTAAACAATTCAATTACTCTATTTTTTTGTTCATTATTTAATATTTCTGGGCGACCAACTTTTCTTGTTGGTTTGTGATCCTTGAATTTTTTATTGTCAGACTTAAATAATTTCTCAAATTCAGCTGATAACTTTAAAAAATGGAGAAAGAAAATTTTTAAGTCACCATTAATTTCATTTTTAGAGTAATCCAAGCATATTAGCCTGATTTTTTTTTGATCAATTTTGTCAACTATTCCTAAAATTTCTTCAAAGCTATTCCCTAAGCAATCCATGCTTTTTATCACTAAAATATCACCTTCTTCTAAAGAGTAACTTATTAAATTAAGAAATTTATCTCTATAAGCAATAGATTTATCAACAGATACTTCTTCTACTACTAATCTATTCTTTTGGATTTTATAGCCATACTCACTAAAAAAAGTGATATACCTAGAAAATTCAAATTGCAAATTAGGCTCTATTCTAACATAGGCATATGTACGCATATTAAAACACCAAAATTAAACAAAAACAAAACAAATATTAGCATCTTATTTTTTTAAAAAAAACATGAACTAAATCACAAAAGTGTACTATACAGTGTTTAAAACATAATAATTAAGTACATAGTTAAATCATTACTTTTTTCAAATTTTTATTAACTTACATAATCATGTTACCTAATAATTTTATTGGTTTTTGGGGTTTAGTGTAGTGTATATTAAATTAACTCACTACTTAAACTACTCCTGAATTTAATATAAATTTGATATTAAAATCTAGTTTTATTTTTTATTTTAATTAATTTGAGTACATAAAATATAACAAAGTAATAAGTTGTTAGTTGTAAGATTATTTGTTTTTTGGTAGGTATTTGATTTTTAATGATTTTTATTCTAATTTTATTTTGTTTTTGATTGTGTGTTTAAATTTATTGGAAATTTAATACATAGGTTTAAAACAATTTTAGATGATATATTATACAAATTAATTGGTTTATTATAATCAATGTGTTTGTGTATTTTAAATACTTTTTTCTTTAAAAAGGATATTTGATTTAATGTCTTGTGACATTTGAGATCTTCTTGATTATTATAATGCTGATATTTAAGACTGAAACGGATAATTGATTTACCTCTCAATTGTTTTTTTATTGATATAATGTTTTTTTATATTATATTTTTCAATTGTTTTAGATGGTGGAAATATAAGAAAACTTATACTAGTATAAAAGTATAAGTTTAAGACATTAATTATATAACAAACAATAAGTGAAGCTCTAAAAGTATCTAAAAGGAATGCTTTGATTTGAACATACTTTGGAAATGCACTTCACATGACTCTAAGGGATGGGGGGAGCATGCGTATTTATGCTTATATGCGGGTCAATTCTAATATTGATGAATTAGACAAAGAAAAAGAATCTTTTATTTCATTGTTAAATACTTTTAATCATAAAGTTCCATATAGTAGAGTAGTACTGGAATTGGCTGCAGTTGATAAGTCTATTACTTTACGGACTATTTTTTTTAATTTGATTAATTATTCTTTAGAAGAGGATGATTTTTTAATTGTTAAAGGAATTGACTGTTTAGGGAATAGTTTTAAAGAAATATTATCTACAATTATGTTGATTGAAAAAAAACAAATTAAATTGATTATATTGGAATATTTTAATTGTGAGTTGAAAGAAAGTATTAGAAATAATTTTATTCATTTTATAGAAATTTGCATTAGTTTTGAAAAACTTTTCTTGCTCGACGAATCTACACAAAAGAATCATAGATTATTTAAAAAAGTAGGTAGACCCGAAAAATTAACAAATGAACAAAAACAGGAAGTTGTTAATAAATTTAAAAAAGGATTTAGCGTATATTCTTTAGCTAAAGATCTTGCTGTATCAAGGACTGTAATACAAAGAATACTTGAAAAATCCAGTAAATAACTATAAAGGTTAATATGGGGTTTTTATATTGTGATTAATAATTGATTAAAATATTTTTTTGATTATTTTAGTGATTTTTTATGTATTAAATTGTGTTTTAATTTTTAATTTAATAGTTATTAAATAATATTTTTATTTTAAAATTAAATTCATATTGATGTTTTTATTTTTCTATTGATATTGTTATGTGTATTTTGTAGCCCAACTTTAATTCATTGAAAGTTATATTACTTGACTATGCGATTAATTTATACGATGCGTTAACTTGAAGTATAGATATGAGTATTGATTTAGATAAATGGAAGTGTCCTGTATGTAATGGTTTTATAGCGGTTGATCATTCAAAAATTCAAAAAGAAGATGCAGTACAATTTGTATTTAGACGAATAAGTAATAATGATTCCTTCTACTTTATTTATAGAGTTGGTTTGGTCGTTGATCGAAAAGAAAAGTTACTAACTATTAAGTATAAGGATAGGCTATATAAATCTCTCGATAGTGATACTTATCCTGTAAATGCTCCAGCTCTTATTGTCTATAATATGTTTTGGATTTGTGGTTGTTAGTTTTTGAATATTAAAAAGACGCTTATTTTTTGTTTAGTTAAAACTACTCTGGGTTTTTATTGTTGTAATTTATATTGTTGATTTTTAAAGTTTATTTTAGATTTCTTGTATGTGGGTTCTGTTTGAGCTAGTGAATTATACTTTAAATAAAAAACCGCTATCACTAGCGGTTTTTTTATTGTTTAGCAGATGCTTAAACTTACCAGCTTAACGCGCCACCAGTTTGGTAGTCAGTTACGCGCGTTTCAAAGAAGTTCTTCTCTTTACGTAAGTCCATCATCTCAGACATCCACGCAAATGGGTTAGTTACACCAGCAAATTGCTCTGGTAAACCTAACTGAGATAAACGGCGGTTACAGATGAATTTCAAATATTCTTCCATCATGCTTGCATTCATACCCAATACACCGCGTGGCATAGTGTCACGTGCATATTCGATTTCAAGCATTGTACCTTCAACAATCATTTGAACCACTTCTTGTTGGAACTCTGCGCTCCAAAGGTGAGGGTTCTCAATCTTGATTTGGTTAATCATATCGATACCAAAGTTCAAGTGCATAGATTCATCACGCAAGATGTATTGGAATTGCTCAGCAACACCGTTCATCTTGTTACGACGACCCATACTCAAAATTTGAGTAAAACCACAGTAGAAGAAAATCCCTTCAAGAACACAGTAGAACGCGATCAAGTTACGAAGTAAACGTTGGTCGTTTTCAGGTGTGCCTGTGTGGAAATTAGGATCTGTTAAAGATTGAGTATATTTCAATCCCCACGCTGCTTTACGCGCAACAGATGGAACTTCACGGTACATGTTGAAGACTTCGCCTTCGTCCATACCTAAAGATTCGATACAGTATTGGTAAGCATGAGTGTGAATTGCTTCTTCAAATGCTTGACGCAAAATGTACTGACGGCATTCAGGGTTGGTAATGTGGCGGTAAATTGCCAATACCAAGTTGTTTGCAACCAAAGAGTCAGCAGTCGAGAAGAAACCTAAAGAACGCATAACAATCGTACGCTCATCTTCAGTTAAGCCGTTTTCAGACTTCCAAAGCGCGATGTCTAGGTTCATGTTTACTTCTTGAGGCATCCAGTGGTTTGCACACCCGTCAAGATATTTCTGCCAAGCCCACTCATATTTAAATGGAACAAGCTGGTTCAAGTCCGCACGACAGTTAATCATCGCTTTATCGTCAACTTGAACACGTTGTGCGCCCATTTCTAGCTCTTCAAGGCCAGGAGCAACATCTAAATGTTCTAAGGCTGCAGAGGCTCTAGCCACCGTATCGGAGGCAACTGTTGGTCGCACGGAATGGGTTCCAGCGGATTGTGAAGTTGCCAAGCTCTGCGATGATGACTCCGCAGAAGATACATTCTGCGAATTAGTCGTTTTTTCCGATTTGACGGGCGCAGACTTGAGTTCAGGTGCAGCTGGTTTTTGCGAATCATCTTCAAAATCGTCCCAACTAAGGATAGACATTTTTGTTCTCTCTTCGTTGTGTATATCTATATTTGACATCTCTTAAACGAAGATGTCCCTACTATACGCTTTTAATGTGTAAACAAAATTAAGTTTTATTGAGGTATGACCAAATTTTGGGCCTTTGGTCTCTACTACTTATTTTGCTTACGCTGTTGCTTACGTATTGTGAAAAATGCGTAAACCAGTGGCATATAAAAGAAAAGAAAGGCAAAGATTAAAACTCCAACACCAAGCATATAGTTATGGCTGAGATGAGAAAGCATAATCTTTACCTCTTGTGAAATTGCTCTTTAGCGAAAAAGAGCAATTTTATTGAATATTATTGGCAAGCTTCGCAATCAGGATTGTCGATTGAACAAGCCATTGGAACTGGAGCTGCTTGGGTAAAACCATCTTCTTCAACAACTGCTTCAGGCTTTTTCGCTTCTACAACAGGGGCAGCAACCGGAGCCGCTTCAACAGTCGCAGGTTTAACTGCGTTTAAAGCACCTGTGTTGATTGTAGATTTTTCAGCAGAAGTTGCACCTAAAGCTCGGAGGTAGTAAGTCGTCTTAAGACCACGTAACCATGCCATTTTATAAGTGATGTCAAGTTTCTTACCGTTTGCACCAGCAATGTAAAGGTTAAGCGACTGAGCTTGATCGATCCATTTTTGACGGCGTGATGCAGCATCAACGATCCAGCGTGTATCTACTTCAAACGCAGTAGCAAAGATTGCTTTTAATTCTTCAGGAATACGAGCAATTTTTTGTACTGAACCTTCGAAGTGTTTCAAGTCATTAACCATCACTGTGTCCCAAAGACCACGTTCTTTTAATGCGCGAACGAGGTATGGGTTAATTACAGTGAATTCACCAGACAAGTTAGATTTCACATATAAGTTCTGGAATGTTGGCTCAATTGATTGAGAAACACCACAGATGTTAGAGATGGTTGCAGTAGGAGCAATCGCCATCACATTTGAGTTACGCATACCGTCTTTTTGAACTTTGGCACGTAATGTGTCCCAGTCTAAACGTTGAGTACGGTCAACTTCGAACATACGCTCTGGACGAGATTTCGCAACAATTTCTAAAGAGTCAATTGGAAGGATACCTTGATCCCACAATGAACCTTTAAATGTTGAGTAAGCACCACGTTCAACAGCCAAGTTGCTTGAAGTTTCAATCGCGTAGTAGCTAATAACTTCCATTGATTCATCAGCAAAATCAATAGCAGCGTCTGAACCGTAAGCGATGTTCATTTCATATAGAGCATCTTGGAAGCCCATGATACCCATACCCACAGGGCGGTGTTTCAAGTTCGAGTTTTTCGCTTGTGGTACAGCGTAGTAGTTAATGTCGATAACGTTATCGAGCATGCGTACTGCTGTTTTAATTGTGCGAGCTAACTTCTCACGGTCTAACACACCACCTTGAACGTGTTGTACAAGGTTGATCGAGCCCAAGTTACATACTGCAATTTCGTCTTGATTTGTATTCAAGGTAATTTCAGTACATAAGTTAGATGAGTGAACTACACCAACATGTTGTTGTGGTGAACGTAAGTTACATACGTCTTTGAATGTAATCCACGGATGACCAGTTTCAAACAACATAGAAAGCATTTTGCGCCATAAGTCTTTAGCACGTACTTTCTTGTGTAGCATGTTTGTTTCTTTCGCTACAGACTCATAGTAAGCATAACGCTCAGCAAATTCAGCACCAGTTAAGTCGTGCAGGTCTGGAGTTTCAGAAGGCGTAAATAATGTCCATTCACCATCTTCAAATACACGTTGCATAAACAAGTCTGGAACCCAGTTCGCAGTGTTCATATCATGTGTACGGCGACGGTCATCACCAGTGTTTTTACGAAGTTCTAAAAACTCTTCGATGTCTAAGTGCCAAGTTTCTAAGTATGCACACACTGCACCTTTACGCTTACCACCTTGGTTTACCGCAACGGCTGTATCGTTCGCAACTTTCAAGAATGGAACTACACCCTGAGACTTACCGTTTGTACCCTTAATGTAAGAGTTCAAGGCACGTACAGGTGTCCAGTCATTACCTAAACCGCCAGCCCATTTAGAAAGCATTGCGTTGTCACGCATTGCGCCATAAATGTCATAGAGGTCATCGCCAATCGTTGTTAAGTAACAACTAGAAAGCTGTGGACGTAACGTACCTGAGTTAAACAGGGTAGGCGTAGAAGCCATGTAGTCGAAGCTAGACAATAAGTTATAGAACTCGATTGCACGTTCTTCTTTATTTTGCTCATTTAACGTAAGACCCATCGACACACGCATAAAGAATAATTGCGGTAATTCGAAGCGAACGCCGTTTGAGTGAATGAAGTAACGGTCAAATAAAGTCTGTAAACCTAAATAGGTAAACTGATTAGAGCGTTCTGGTTGAATTGCTGCTGCAAGTTTCTCTAAATCGAAATCAAGCAAGTCTGGTGAAAGCAAATCAAGCTCTACACCTTTTTTCAAAAAGGCTTCGAGTGCAGTGTTTTCAGGAGTATCTGTAGGTAAGCCTAAGAACGCTAAACCTGTGCTCACTAATTCACTAGAAAGCAAACGTGCAGTCACGTAAGTATAGTTTGGTTCTTGTTCAATACGAGTACGTGTTGCCATCATCATCGTAGTGGCAATATCAGTCTCTTTTACGCCGTTATATAAGTTTTTAACGGTTTCATCGACAATAGCCTGAACATCAATACCTTCCAAACCTTCGGCTGCTTTAGCTACAGTTGCTTGTAATGCACTTAAATCAAGTGGCTGAAGCTGACCATTTGCATCGGTCACTTGTAACGTAGGATGGTGGTTTGAGTTCGTTTGCTGACGAGCAGTCGTACGTTGTTCGCGGTAAATTACGTAAGCGCGGGCAACTTTCTGTTCTCCGGTACGCATTAAAGCAAGCTCAACCTGATCTTGAATTTCTTCAATATGGATCGTACCGCCCGATGGTAAACGGCGAGTGAAAGTATTTAATACCATTTCCGTTAGTTGGGTAATACGGTCGTGAATACGGCTTGAATCCGAACTCTGTTGACCTTCCACAGCAAGAAAAGCTTTACCAATCGCAACAGAAATTTTCTCTGCATCAAATGCAGCAACATCTCCAGTGCGTTTGATCACCTGAATTTGACCGGGAGTCGAAGTAATTACGCTCATGCCAGCATAGCTCCATTGTCACTTTTGTTATGTTTATAGACCGTTTGAACCGAGCAAAAAGTATGCCACGATGTTTGAGGGATAAACACAAGACTTAGTAGTTAAAGTTTATTTTGAACACAAGATACGGGATTTTTCATAGCAGATCAATCTTGACTTTTTAGTAATTTTTTATCTGTATGATTTGATGGGAGATAGCATAGCAAAGCTATCAAAAAACACTTATAGATAACTTTGTGGATAACTCAAAAAACAAGCACTTAAATACAATTAAAGTAGTTAAAGAAATAATTTGTTTAATATTCATACATTGGAAATATGAATAGAATATGAAATTTAATAACAATAACTAAATGTTAAAAACACGAGAAAATTCAAAGGTTAATAAAATGCAACAAAACATGGTTGTCATGTATCAGTTTGGTGAACGCCTACTTGTTTACAATGTAAACGTGTGTATATTGCAAATGATAAACGAATGTATCTGCAAGATTTTTAAGATGCATGTAATGAGATTTATAGGGGCAATGATATGAGCCAAGAAGAAAAGTTACCAAAGATTCTGATCGTTGAAGACGACGAGCGTTTAGCACGATTAACTCAAGAGTATTTAATCCGCAACGGCTTGGAAGTTGGTGTAGAAACTGATGGTAACCGTGCAATTCGTCGTATTATTAGTGAACAACCAGACCTAGTGGTCTTGGATGTCATGTTGCCGGGTGCCGATGGCTTAACCGTTTGCCGTGAAGTTCGTCCACATTATCATCAACCGATTCTTATGTTGACTGCACGTACAGAAGATATGGATCAGGTACTTGGCCTTGAAATGGGAGCGGATGACTATGTCGCTAAACCAGTTCAGCCACGTGTACTTTTAGCCCGTATCCGTGCGTTATTACGTCGTACAGATAAAACTGTAGAAGACGAAGTTGCACAACGTATCGAGTTTGATGACCTTGTGATTGATAATGGCGGCCGTTCAGTAACGTTGCATGGTGAGCTTGTTGATTTCACTAGCGCAGAATATGACCTATTATGGTTGCTTGCATCAAATGCTGGCCGTATCTTATCGCGTGAAGATATCTTCGAACGTTTACGCGGTATTGAATACGATGGTCAGGACCGTTCAATCGATGTCCGTATCTCACGTATTCGTCCAAAAATTGGCGATGATCCTGAAAATCCAAAGCGTATTAAAACAGTACGTAGTAAAGGTTACTTGTTCGTTAAAGAAACCAATGGGTTATAAGATCTGCATAAACTTCCTATAAGGTTGGTCGAGTGTTTAAACACAGCATATTCCTGCGAATATATGCGGGACTGGTAATTCTTGTTGTTTTGGTTGCCGTTTTTGGTTATTTGCTTGTACAAATCATCAATTATCAACGGGCACAAGAATACCGAGAGTCTTTAACTGATGGTATTTCTTATGTCATTAGTGAGGGAGTCGCTCGACAACCGGGGAAGCAGCAGAAAATAGACTGGGTTTCAGATGCATCGGATTTATTGGAACTTCCAATTTACTACACTGATGCGAGTAAGGTTGAGTTATCTCGTACCGAGAAAAAACGGATCGAAGCTCAAAAATCTGTTGTCCGTTACGATGCCAGTAATAGTATTGCGTATATTATTATTGGCTTACGTGATGATCCTCAGCACTATTTATCCATAAAAGTTGACAAAATTAGTGAGCGCCAAATGAAGGCTCTCCCTATTTTTGTACTTGATTATCTAATGTTTTATCCGGGGCAAGAACAAGAATACCTTGCCAAGATTCAAAAACATTTTTCATATCCAATTAATATCTACAATATTCAAGATGTTAATCTGGATTCCGAGCAAATTGGCCGTTTACGCCAAGACCAAAGTGTCATGTTGTACAAAGATAGTGCAACAATGCGTGGCACGACCATTTCGATCGTATCTCCAATACCAAATCATCCTGCACAAGTTCTGGTTCTTGGGCCAGTTCCGATGTTTAACTGGATGCCTTTACAGCTTTCAGCAGGAATTACCTTATTTAGCCTATTCTTACTGAGTTTAGGTGTTTATGGTCTCATCTTGCCGTTAGAACGTAAAATTCGCCAAGTACGTTATGCGTTAAACCGTATGAAGTCTGGTGATTTGTCATTGCGTGTTCCTATTGAAGGAAGTGACGAAATGGCAAACTTGGCATCAAGTTATAACAACATGTCTGATCATATTCAGCGTTTAATCGAGGCTCAGCGCGAGTTGATGAGAGCGGTATCTCATGAGCTTAGAACGCCGGTTGCCCGTATTCGTTTTGGTACAGAGATGTTGGCAGAAGAAGACGATTACAACCATCGTATGCATCAGGTTGATATGATTGATAAAGATATTGAAGCGCTCAATACCTTAATTGATGAAATCATGACTTATGCAAAACTAGAGCAGGGTACACCTTCATTAGATTTTGCTGAAATTGCTCTATTCGATGTGTTGGATCAGGTTGCGGTAGAAACCGAAGCTTTAAAAACGCAAAAAGAAATTGAACTTGTTGCTCCCCCTGTTTATTTGAAAGTAGATGCAGAGCGTCGTTATTTACATCGGGTTGTTCAAAACTTGGTAGGTAACGCTGTTCGTTATTGTGATAACAAAGTTCGAATTACAGGTGGTGTTCACAGCGACGGCATGGCCTTTGTTTGTGTTGAAGATGATGGCGCCGGAATTCCGGAACAAGATCGTCAAAGAGTATTTGAAGCCTTTGCTCGTTTAGATGATAGCCGTACTCGTGCGTCGGGTGGCTATGGTTTAGGATTGTCTATTGTCAGCCGTATTGCTTATTGGTTCGGTGGTGAAATTAAAGTAGATGAAAGTCCTACCTTAGGTGGAGCTCGCTTTATCATGACATGGCCTGCAAAACGTTTTAAACAACCTCCTTTGAAAGCCAATAAAAAAGCACCTTCATAAAGGTGCTTTTTTATTGCATTACTTATAATCGAGTTGCATCCGGTTCCAAAATAGGTTTTCCGCTTCTTAAACTGCTCAACGCATCGGAATTAAAGTCGATCAGTAAGGAATTATTTTTTGCATCAATCTGGTATTTTTGAATAAGAGGTTGATCTCCATTAAGCGTTTCTATTTTATATTCATCCGCAATATGCAAAATACCTTCTAGGTTTGTTGTGGTTGACGCAAAATCCTGCCTAAATATTTCATAGACATCTCGCAAGTCAAAAATTGCATTGTTAGCATCTGGATGTTTGTGAATATAGCTTTCTATATGTCGCACAAGTAACTGCGCAAACAAGTAGTAGTTTGGTTTATGCGTATATTCTAGAGTCATGCATTTTTCTCCTTATTATCTGTTATTAGCATACATGGCAAAATATAGGATATTGTATAAAATTCATTACACTAGATGATTAAATGAAAACCTATAAAGATATAAACACCCGATTACGTCCTTGGCGTTTTGCTTGATATAAAGCGTCATCTGCTTCTTTAAATAAATTTTCAATCGCTCTATGAGAAGATGGGGAATATAAACTTATGCCAATACTGACTTGAATGAAAATTGGTAATTTCCCATAAATATAAATCGGTTGCTGGCTAATTTTAATTCGTATTTGCTCTGCAAGGTCAAAGGCGCTCTCTTTGGTTGTATCTGCAATAAAAATTGCAAATTCTTCACCGCCAAAGCGGCCCAATAAGTCATGAGGATGCAAAATATTTTGAATAGTAGTGACACAAGTCTGTAGGGCGCGGTCGCCTATTTGATGGCCGTAGTTGTCATTAACTTGTTTGAAGTGGTCTACATCAAGCATGAAAAATGCTGAGGTTTTATTTTCCTTGTATACCTTTTCTTGAAGTAATCTGACCGACTGCAAAAACTGGCGTCGGGTGAGACTAGAGGTTAGCTCGTCATGTGCAATAGCATGTTGAAGCTTTTGAATTAACTCTGAATGCAAAACACTAATACTAGAGACGGTAAGAGGTGCAATCGTCATCATGATTAAACCAATACGAATTGAGATGGTGTTGCTTAAATATTCGTTCGGATAAAGCAGAAGGTAATGTCCAGAGACATGATAGATAATATAGGCACTGGTAAAGGTCGTAATGAGTGCAACAATAATAGGTTTGTAACGAATAGCGCACCAGATGAGTGCGGCAATCGGGTAAAGGAGCGAACCAGGGCCAGAATCATAATAGCTGGCGGCAATAGAAATAATGACAGCCAAAAAAGGTAATAGATCAATTGCTTCTAAACCACGATTTCTAGAAAAGTAGTGTTTTACCTGACTATATTGAGGTAGGTTCAATATGATGGGTAAAAGGAGTAGGGCGTTTTGTAGTTCTGAAGTGAACCAATAACCGAATTCATCCCACAAATTACCAAGCATAAATTTAGTATTAAACATAGGCACAAAAGTTGCTGCAAACAATGCGCCTGCTACGCTGCCTATACCACATAGACCAAACAAAAAGAGATAAGAATAGCCTCGATAGGCTGCTTTAATATGCTGATTAAAAAATGTATAGAATGCGAGGGTGGTAACAACATAAATAAAATTTGACGTTGTTAAAACGAGTGTGAGAGCAAATGGAGTACCCTGAAATAGGTCAGCAATAACATAACCTATGTAGGCACCTAAAAACGTGCTGGGTCGACGTGTGCTCGGAAAGCGAATGAGTAGACCGAGCAAAACAGAATTGGCTGGCCAAAAGAACGCCAGAAAACTTAAAGGACGAGATGCGATGCCAATAAAACAACATACCGTAATAATGAAGCCAAACAGGAGAAAAAATTTTAAAGAAGAGGGAAATGAAAATTCACGAAGTGAGTCTGGCATCAGCTGCCCTTAATGATAAACACTCTTATCCAAGAGTAATAAAATATTATGTATGACTAAACATTCATCATAATTCAGAGGGGAAGTTGAATACAATAAAAAACAAACTAATATTATAAAAAAGTAAGTTATAAAAACTTAATGGTCTATGAACTGTGTAATTATTCTAAAATTAAAAAATGAAAAAAATCATCATAAACAAAAAAACTATTAAAGAAACCGATTATGCGTGGTGAAACCCCCCTTACAACCCATAGAAGAATAGTTTTGTTTAGAAAATCATCCGAAAGACTAAGACGCTTCAACTAGCATGCGAAATTAGAAATCAGGTACAATTGGCGGGATTAATTTTGTGTTTGGTGTATTTGAAGGCCAATACATACATTCTTTGTTAAATAATAGGCCTGCCAGGAGTTATCCCCGCATGAGTGCCATTACTCCATACGACTGGGCGATTATCGCCTTCGTGATCGGCGTTACATTTCTTTGCGTCTTTATGCTCACAGTTCCCTTACTCCTCGGGGGGAAATCGTGGGGGCGTGCTAAGCAAGAGCAGTTTGAATCGGGTGTCGTGAGTGCTGGTGGCGCTCGCATTCGCCTGTCTGCAAAGTTCTATTTAGTTGCAATTTTCTTTGTTGTCTTCGACTTAGAGGCACTTTACCTCTATGCATGGTCTACTTCTGTGCGTGAAGTAGGGTGGTTGGGATATACCACTGTCGTGATCTTTGTCGTTGATTTATTGATTGCGCTTGTTTATGCCTTCTCTGTAGGTGCTTTAAGTTGGTCACCAGCAGATCGCCGTAAATCAGCAGGTGAGGCGATTAAAATCGGTTCGCCAACAATGAACATTGCTGAAATTACACGCTTTAACTCTATTGAAGAGCTCGTAACTGACCCTACAGGCCAGATTCCAGCTCAATCATCAGGTCGTGTTAAGTCAAAAACTACACCTGCATTGTCATCTGAAAAGGAGTAAGTCGGGATGAAATATACTCTGACCCGCGCGAATCCGGATGCTGATCAATACCCATTGCAAGAACGTCAAATCGTGACAGATCCACTAGAAGAGGAAGTGAATAAAAACGTATTCATGACTCGTTTAGAGGATGTCTTGCATACAGCAGTAAACTGGGGGCGTAAAAACTCCTTGTGGCCATTTAACTTTGGTACCTCATGTTGCTACGTTGAATATGCAACGACCTTAACAGGTGTGCATGACTTGTCACGTTTCGGCGCAGAGGTTATCCGTGCTTCACCTCGTCAAGCTGACTTGATGATTGTTGCCGGAACCTGTTTCGTAAAAATGGCACCAGTTATTCAGCGTCTATATGAACAGATGTTAGAGCCTAAATGGGTCATCTCAATGGGTGCTTGTGCAAACTCTGGAGGTATGTACGACATCTATTCAGTAGTACAAGGTGTAGACAAAATTATTCCTGTTGACGTGTACGTCCCAGGTTGTCCACCTCGTCCTGAAGCATTAATTCAAGCTTTAATGCTTTTACAAGACCAGATTCAATTAGAGCGACGCCCGCTTTCTGCCGTGATCGGTGATGATCTTCAGCCAGTGTATAAGCCAAAGATGATGCCAGAACGTGACCGTAAGAATGCGCAGCGTATTGCCGTTAAAAACTTACGCTCTATGGATGAGATTAAATAATTTTTTGACGGTGCTTTGACATATTTAACCGATATGTTCATCGAGAAAATTGACAGAATTTGTATTAAATAGGAAGCCAAGCCAATGGCTGAAACTGACATTGCTATGCCAGAGTCAACACCAGTTGATTCACGCCCAGCATTTGCAATCGTAGAAGAACTCAAAACCAAATTTGGTGAGAACTTTTACGTGCAGGCGACTTTTGAAGAGTTTCCAACAGTCTGGGTTGAGCGCGCACGCGTGCAAGAAGTCCTTATGTTCCTACGTAAAGTGGAACGTCCATATGTAATGCTGTTTGACTTATCTGCGATGGATGAGCGTTTACGTGTTCATCGTGATGGTTTACCAGCATCTGACTTCACTGTGTTCTATCATTTATTATCGCTTGAGCGTAATAGTGATATTCGTATCAAGGTTGCCTTGAACGAAAATGATCTTAACCTTCCGACAGCGACCAATATCTGGCCAAATGCCAACTGGTATGAACGTGAAGCTTACGATATGTTCGGTATCAATTTCGAAGGGCATCCAATGCTCCGTCGTATCTTGTTGCCAACGTACTGGGAAGGTCATCCGTTACGTAAAGAATATTCAGCACGTGCGACAGAATATACGCCGTACATGCAAGACAAAGCGAAACAAGACTTTGAACAAGAGCACTTACGTTTTGTGCCAGAAGACTGGGGTCTTAAGCGTGGTAACGCTGACGAAGACTTTATGTTCCTGAACTTGGGTCCTAACCATCCATCTGCACATGGTGCGTTCCGTGTTGTATTGCAGTTAGATGGCGAAGAAGTGAAGGACTGTGTTCCTGATATTGGTTATCACCACCGTGGTGTGGAAAAGATGGCTGAACGTCAAACATGGCATTCTTTCATTCCTTATACAGACCGTGTCGACTACTTAGGTGGTTGTGCTCAAAACATGCCGTATGTGATGGCTGTAGAGCAAATGGCAGGAATCAAAGTTCCTGAACGTGCTCAAGTCATTCGTGTCATGTTGAACGAATTGTTCCGTATTAATAACCACTTGTTGTTCTGTGGTACGGCAATTCAGGATGCCGGTGGTATGACACCAGTATTCTATATGTTCGCAGACCGTCAAAAAGTTTACGACATTGTTGAAGCAATTACGGGTTACCGTATGCATCCAGCATGGTTCCGTATTGGTGGTACAGCACACGATCTTCCAAATAACTGGCAAAAACTTGTTAAAGAATTGCTAGAGTGGATGCCTAAGCGCTTAAACGAATACTACACAGCAGCATTGAAAAACTCTGTGTTTATTGGTCGTACGCGTAACGTTGCGCAATATGATGCCAAGTCTGCACTCGCATGGGGTGTGACAGGTACTGGTTTACGTGCGACAGGTATCGATTTTGACGTTCGTAAATATCGTCCATACAGTGGCTATGAAAACTTCGATTTTGATGTGCCAGTTGAGTATGAAGGCGATGCATATGCACGTGTACTCGTTCACTTCCGTGAAATTACTGAGTCGTTAAAAATTATTCAACAGTGTTTGGATAACATGCCTTCTGGTCCATATAAAGCGGATCATCCATTGGCTGTTCCACCACCGAAAGATAAGACATTACAAGATATTGAAACCTTGATTACGCACTTCTTGAGCGTTTCATGGGGTCCTGTCATGCCAGCGGGCGAGTCATCATTTATGACTGAAGTGGTTAAAGGTGCAAGTACGTATTACTTGACTTCAGATAAATCGACGATGAGTTATCGTACTCGTATTCGTACACCGACGTTTACTCACTTACAGCAAATGCCTGCAGTGATTAACGGCAGTTTGGTATCTGACTTAATCATTTATCTGGCGACCATTGACGTGGTTATGGCTGACGTGGATCGCTAAGAGGTAACACATAATGATGATTTTGACTGATAAAAAGCCACGTGTGAATGTTGAAGGGATTTTGACTGCGGAAGAAATTCACGACATCGAACATCACATTGGTCACTATCCATACCCTCGTGCAGCCTCTTTGGATGCATTGAAGTGTGTACAACGCCGTAATGGTTGGGTAGATGACGCTCAAATGAATGCCATCGCACAGTTATTGTCGATGAGTGTTGCTGATTTGGAAGGTGTTGCAACATTTTACAACCGTATCTATCGCCACCCGGTAGGTCGTCACGTGATTTTGCTTTGTGACTCAATTGCTTGCTTCTTAATGGGTGCAGAAACACTTGCTGAAGCATTCCAGCGCGAATTAGGAATTCAGTATGGTCAAACGACACCAGACGGTCGTTTTACACTGCTTCCAATTTGCTGCCTAGGCAACTGTGACAAAGGCCCAACTTTAATGATTGATGAAGATACTCACGGTTTAGTCGAAGTGACATCAATTAAACAGTTATTGGAGAAGTATGTATGAATACTGAACCAAAACCAATTTATGGCGACGGTAATCCAGAAACTCATCCGCTCACTTGGCGTTTAAGTAAACGTGAAGAAGTTCGTGGTGCTGATGATTACGAAGCACTTGAAGGTTATGCTGGCTTTAAAAAAGCATTAGGCATGAAACCTGCTGAAGTGTTAGACGTCATTAAAGCTGCAACTGTAAAAGGTCGTGGTGGTGCGGGTTTCCCAGCGGGTATTAAATGGTCATTAATGGCACCAAATGATGGTGGTCCACGTTATTTGATCTGTAATGCCGACGAAATGGAACCGGGTACTTTTAAAGACCGTTTGTTGATGGAAAAACTTCCACATCAATTGATCGAAGGTATGTTGATTGCGGGTTATACCTTAGAGGCAACTCAAGGTTATATCTTTATCCGTGGTGAATATATTGAGGCAGCTCAATACTTAAATGAAGCATTAGAACAGATTCGTGCTAAAGGTTATTTAGGCGAAAACATTTTAGATTCTGGCTGGAATTTTGATCTGCATGTACATACGGGCGCAGGGCGTTATATCTGTGGTGAAGAAACTGCATTGATTAACTCGCTCGAAGGCCGTCGTGCAAACCCACGTACCAAGCCACCATTCCCGCAAGTTGCAGGGGCATGGGGCCGCCCAACAATTGTGAACAACGTTGAAACTTATAACAACTTGCCAGCAATTATGCTTCGTGGTCCAGAGTGGTATATCGGTTTATCAGCAGGTAAATCAAAAGACCCAGGCACTAAAATTTATGGTGCATCAGGTAAAGTAAAATTCCCAGGTCTTTGGGAGTTGCCATTTGGTACAACTGCACGTGAAGTGATTGAAGATCATGCGGGTGGTATGCGTGAGGGCTTAAAGCTCAAAGCATGGTTACCGGGTGGTGCTTCAACTGACTTTTTACCGGCTGATACCATTGATTTACCAATGGATGCAGACACGATTATGAAAGCAGGTTCTCGTTTGGGAACATGTTTATTGATGGTGGTTGACGAAACTCAATGTATGGTATCGCTCACTCGTAACTTAGAAGAGTTCTTTGCGCGCGAATCATGTGGTTTCTGTACACCATGTCGTGATGGTTTGCCATGGGCTGTTAAAGCGCTTAAAGCACTTGAAGTAGGCGAAGGTAAGAAAGAAGATATCGATCATTTACAAGAATTGACTCGTAAATTATGGATTGGTAAAACTTTCTGTGCCCACGCACCAGGTGCGATGGAGCCGCTTATGGGCGCACTCAAACATTTCCGTGGTGAGTTTGAAGCGAAAGTGACGACTCGTCCTGTCGTGCAAACCAGCAACGTAGAACAAGCTTAAGGAATTCGACTTATGGCTACAATTCATGTCGATGGAAAATCGTATGAAGTCAACGGCTCGGAAAACTTGCTACAAGCATGTTTGAGTCTGGGCATCGACATCCCATATTTTTGTTGGCATCCATCCTTAGGTTCGGTTGGTTCTTGCCGTCAATGTGCTGTTACGCAATATGCGAATCCAGAAGATACGCGTGGTCGTTTGGTCATGTCATGCATGACACCAGCATCTGACAATACCTATATCTCGATTGAAGACAAAGAAGCAACAGATTTCCGTGCATCTATTGTTGAATTTTTGATGACGAATCACCCACACGACTGTCCAGTCTGTGAAGAGGGTGGTCACTGTCATTTACAAGATATGACTGTGATGACTGGTCATGACCGTCGTCGCTACCGTTTTACAAAACGTACGCATTACAACCAAGAACTTGGCTCATTCATTGCACATGAAATGAACCGCTGTATTGCTTGTTACCGTTGTGTTCGTTACTACAACGACTATGCGGGCGGTACGGACTTTGGTGTTTATGCCAATGCATCTCGTGTTTACTTTGGTCGTCCAGAATCAGGTACTTTAGAATCTGAATTCTCGGGTAACTTGACTGAAGTATGTCCAACAGGTGTATTCACTGATAAGACTCATTCAGAGCGTTATAACCGTAAATGGGACATGCAGTATGCACCAAGCGTGTGTCAAGGCTGTTCTTCTGGTTGTAACATTTCTCCGGGTGAACGTTATGGTGAAATCCGTCGCGTAGAAAACCGTTTTAATGGTTCGGTTAACCAGTACTTCCTTTGTGATAAAGGTCGTTTTGGCACAGGTTATGTAAACCGTGCAGACCGTCCACGTCAGCCTCAGTTCCGTAACGGTGAAACTGTTGCAACTGTTTCTGTTGATCAAGCTTTAGATCAAACGATTGCGAAGCTTCAAGGCAAAAAAGTTTTGGGTATCGGTTCTCCGCGCGCAAGCTTGGAATCGAACTATGCATTACGTGAGCTTGTAGGTCAGGCAAATTACTCAACTGGTGTTGCACAAAAAGAGCAAAAACTTGTTGAACTTGCTGCATCTATCATGCAAACCGAGGGTATTTACAACCCGAACATGCGTGAAATCGAAAGCTATGATGCTGTCTTGATTTTAGGTGAAGACCTGACTCAAACTGCACCACGTATGGCCTTGTCAGTTCGTCAAGCTGCGAAAAACAAAGCTCGTGAAATGGCTGCAAAAACACGTACCCCAGACTGGTTGGCTGAACCTGTACAACGTATTGGTCAAGAAGCAAAATCTCCGATCTATATCTTGGCTGCAACTCAAACTCGTCTTGCCGATGTTGCAACTGGTGAAGTTGTTGCTTCTCCAAATGACATTGCTCGTTTAGGTTTTGCAGTAGCTGCGGCAGTGAAAGGCGAAACAGTGAATGGTTTAGATGACGATGCAAAAGCATTTGCTCAAACCATTGCTGATACGTTAAAAGCAGCAAACAAGCCATTAATCATTGCGGGTACTAGCTTGCAAGATGCTTCTATTATGGAAGCTGCGGCTGAGTTGACTCAGAACTTAGGTTCTAAAGCTGGTTTAAGTCTTGTGGTTCCTGAAGTGAACTCGATGGGCTTAGCATTGTTTGGTGGCTTAAGCCTTGAACAAGCATTTGCTCAAGACTACGACACACTTGTTATTGTTGAAAATGACTTGTTCCGTCGCTTACCTGCTGTACAAGTGCAGGCTGCACTTGATAAAGCTGAAACAGTAATTGTGCTTGATCACAGTGAAACTGAAACTGTGAAACAGGCTGATATTGTACTTTCAGCAGCAAGTTTTGCAGAGGGTGACGGTACTGTTGTAAGCCAAGAAGGTCGTGCACAGCGTTTCTATCAAGTTTATGATCCAAGTTACTACAAACCTGAGTACGCAATTAAAGAATCATGGCGTTGGTTACATGCCATTGAAACTGGCATTAAAGGTAAAGCTGTAGACTGGACATTGCTTGATGATGTGATTGAAAGCATCGTAAAAAATGTACCAGTACTTGAAGCTATTCAAGATGTGGCACCTGATGCAGGTTATCGTGTACATGGTTTGAAAATTGCACGTGAACCACGTCGTTATTCAGGTCGTACAGCAATGCGTGCGCCGTTATCGGTTCATGAACCTAAACAGCCTACAGATCTAGATTCAGCATTAACATTCTCAATGGAAGGTTATGTTGGTCCTCAAAAAGCATCATCATTAGTACCATTTGCATGGGCTCCGGGCTGGAACTCTCCACAATCTTGGAACAAATACCAAGATGAAGTGGGTGGTCACTTAAAAGGTGGTGATTCAGGTATTCGTTTATTCGATCGCTTGGCAAAACGTCCTGCACGTAGCTATGTAGCTCCAGTAGCGGTAGTTGCAAACCCTGAAAGTTTCCGCTTAGTACCAATGCATCATATTTTTGGTTCTGGTGAATTCACTATTAAAACACCTGCAATGGAAACTCGTATTCCAGAAGCTATGTTTGCAGTGGGCGAACAAGATGCAACTCGTTTGAACCTTCAAGAAGGTCAACGCATTACAGTAAAAGCAGGCGAAACCAGTGTGAGCTTGCCTGTACAAGTAATTGAATATTTACCTACAGGTTATATTGGTTACCCAGTTGGTTTAGCACCAATGGTGTCACTAGCTGAGCCTGTTTCAGTGGCTTTAGGAGTGTAATTCATGAATCAAGAAATTATACGTCAAACGCCACTTTGGGCTGAGAACTGGCCAATTGCCTATGCTGTAGTTCAAGCAGTTGTGATTTTGCTTGTTGTAGTTTTAGTTGCAGCGTTGATGTCTTTTATTGAACGTCGTTTGCTTGCTTTGTGGCAAGACCGTTATGGTCCAAACCGTGTTGGTCCTGGTGGTATGTTCCAGATCGTTGCCGACATGCTCAAGATCATGTTCAAAGAAGACTGGACACCAAAATTTGCTGACAAGCTTACATTCCGTTTAGCACCAGCTGTTGCAATGGCAACAGCGGTTCTTTCATTCATGGTTATCCCGGTGAGTCCTTCACTGGGTGTTGCCGACATGAGTATCGGTTTGTTGTTCTTCATGGCAATGGCTGGTATTGCAGTCTATGCAGTATTGTTTGGTGGCTGGGCTTCAAATAACAAATACTCATTGCTTGGTGGTTTACGTTCAGCTGCTCAAACCATTTCTTATGAAGTGTTCTTGGGTATCTCATTGATGGGTGTGGTTGCAATTGCAGGCTCATTTAACCTTCGTGAAATTGTTGAAGCACAACGCGATGTTTGGTTCGTCATTCCACAATTCTTAGGTTTCTTGATTTTTGTGGTTGCTGGTGTTGCGGTAACTCACCGTCATCCATTTGACCAACCAGAAGCAGAACAAGAATTGGCTGAAGGTTACCATGTTGAATATGGTGGTATGAAATGGGGTATGTTCTTCGTTGCTGAATATGTCAACGTGGTACTTATTTCTGCATTGATCGTAACTTTATTCTTCGGTGGCTGGTTAGCGCCATTCAATTTAGAAATTCCATTTGTTCCGCCAGTATTCTGGTTCGTGATTAAAACAGCATTCTTTGTAATGATGTTTGTTTTGGCTCGTGGTTCTTTAATGCGTCCACGTTATGACCAAGTCATGAACTTTGGTTGGAAAATTTGTTTGCCATTGGCGTTGGTCAACTTGTTAGTGACTGGTGCTGTGATTCTGATGAATCAGGCCTAGGACAGCAGGGAGTACAAAATGTATAAATTTCTAGCTGGATTCGGATCGATTGTACGTTCGTTATTTATGGTATTTAGCCATGTAACGCGTAAACGTGACACGATTTTATATCCAGAAGTACCGGCTGAACAGATTGTGCCGCCACGCTTTCGTGGTCGTATTGTGTTGACGCGTGACCCAGATGGGGAAGAGCGTTGTGTGGCATGTAACCTATGTGCGGTTGCGTGTCCAGTTGGCTGTATCTCATTACAAAAAGCAGAAACAGAAGATGGACGTTGGTATCCGGAATTTTTCCGTATCAACTTTTCACGCTGTATTTTCTGCGGTATGTGTGAAGAAGCTTGTCCAACAACTGCGATTCAGATGACACCAGATTTTGAACTTGGTGAATATGTACGTCAAGACTTGGTTTATGAGAAAGAAAACTTACTCATTTCAGGTCCGGGTAAATACCCAGACTACAACTTCTACCGTGTAGCTGGTATGGCAATTAACGGTAAAGAGAAAGGTCAGGCGCAGAAAGAAAGTGCACCAATCGATGTACGGAGTCTATTACCATGATGTGGCCGTTTTATTTGATGGCACTCGTGGCCATCGTTTCTACGGTTCGTGTAGTGACTAACACGAACCCTGTACATGCTTTACTTAGTCTAATTGTTTCATTGCTTGCTGTTGCTGGTATTTTCATGATCGTGGGGGCGCCTTTTGCAGGTGCTCTTGAAATCATTGTTTATGCCGGAGCAATTATGGTTCTGTTTGTCTTCGTGGTGATGATGTTGAATTTAGGTCAACACACTGTAGAACAAGAACGTAAATGGCTTTCTTCAGATGCTTGGGCATATCCAGCACTCATGAGTTTCTTACTCGGCTTGCTTTTGGTTTGGATGCTTGGTGGTGAATACACCACAATTTCAGCACCACTTGGGGCACAAGTGATTGGACCAAAATTAGTTGGTCAAGCACTCTTTACTCACTATTTACTATTGGTTGAAGTTGCCGCGATGTTATTGCTAGCAGCCCTTGTTGCAGCATACCACTTAGGTAAACGTGAACCAGGTGCAGAAGAGGAAAAAGAATAATGGGCCAGATTCCTTTAGAACATGGTTTGATTGTTGCAACCATCCTTTTTGCACTCGGTTTTTACGGTGTAATGGTGCGACGCAACCTATTATTTATGTTAATGAGCCTTGAGGTCATGATGAATGCTGCTGCATTGGCATTTGTTCTTGCGGGTAGCGTATGGGCACAACCAGATGGACAAGTTATGTTCATTCTGATTTTGACCCTTGCAGCAGCAGAGGCATGTATCGGTCTTGCGATTGTCCTTCAGTTCTATCATCGCTTCCATCATTTGGATGTGGATGCTGCTAGTGAGATGCGCGGATGAGTTATTTATATCTAACAGTATTATTTCCGCTAATCGGTTTTATTTTATTGGCGGCAGGACGAGACAAACTCTCTGAAAATGTTGCAGCAATTATTGGTGTGGGTTCTGTAGGTTTATCTGCATTATTTGCATTGATTGCTGGAATGGCATTTACCACAAGTGGTCAGCAAGTTTTTGTTCAAAATCTGTGGACATGGTTCAATGTTGGCGGTTTTGCGCCGGGCATTAGCTTACATTTAGATGGCTTATCTTTACTCATGATGGGCATGGTTACAGGTGTTGGTTTCTTAATCCACATCTTTGCATCATGGTACATGCGTGGTGAAGAGGGATATGCGCGCTTCTTCTCTTATTTCAACCTATTTGTTGCCAGCATGCTTGTGCTTGTATTGGGCGACAACTTAGCGTTGTTATTCTTAGGTTGGGAAGGCGTAGGTCTTTGCTCTTATTTGCTTATTGGTTTCTATTATGCAAACCCTGCAAATGGTTGGGCTGCGATCAAAGCATTTACAGTTACCCGTGTAGGTGACGTATTCTTGCTTATTGCTTTATTCTTGCTTTACCAACAATTTGGTACGTTGAATACTCAGTACATCGTTGAACACGCAGCAGAAGTAATGACGAAGAGTTCGTCACTTACGATCTGGACTGCATTAATGTTGTTCTTGGGTGCGGCTGGTAAATCTGCTCAAATTCCATTACAAACATGGTTGGCAGATGCAATGGCAGGTCCAACACCTGTTTCTGCATTAATCCACGCTGCAACAATGGTAACGGCTGGTGTGTATTTATGCTGCCGTCTATTCAGCGTATTTGAACTTGCGCCTGAAGTGATGCAATTCATTTCGGTAACAGGTGCCGTGACTTTGCTAGTTGCAGGTTTTGCTGCACTGGTTCAAACAGACATCAAACGTATCTTGGCTTACTCAACAATGAGTCAGCTTGGCTATATGTTTATGGCTGTAGGTGCGGAAGCTTATCAAGCTGGTTTGTTCCACATGTTGGCCCACGCATTCTTTAAGGCATTATTATTCTTGTCTTCTGGTGCGGTGATTCTGGCTTACCACCACGAGCAAAACATTTTCAAAATGGGTGGCTTGTTCAAACGTAACAAATTCCTGTTTGCTTGTTTCGCAATTGGTGGCGGTGCATTAGCAGCTATTCCATTCTTGACGATTGGCTTCTTCTCTAAAGATGCGATTCTTGGTGAAGTTTGGGTACAAGGCCAATCAGTTGCTTTATATCACACCTTATATTGGGTGGGTGTAGCAGGTGCATTCCTGACTTCAATCTATACATTCCGTTTAATCTGGGTTGTATTCTTTGGTCAAGAAAACACGCCTTACCATGAAATTAAAGGTGCAACGTACTGGGCTCCATTGGGTATTTTAGCTGTACTGTCTACTTTTGTTGGTGCCGTATTAAAAGCACCTGTAGCTGGTATTCTTAATACTGCAAAAATTCCTGAATTCCATGTGGCTGAACAATTTGTAGAAGGCATGCATGGGGCAGAGCATTTAGCAGTAGGCATTGCACTAGTTGGTCTAGTTGTTGGTATAGCATTATTTACATTTGCTTATGGTGCAGTGAAATCATTCGCTCAAACAAGTTTGGGTGCAGGTCTGGCACATATTTGCCGTACTGCTTTTGGTTTTGATGCATTGTATGACATCGTTTTTGTTAAACCTTATTTATTCTTCGCCAAAATCTTTGGCCGTGATCCGATTGACAGTTTGTGGTTAGTTCTTCCTGCACTTGTGAAAGGCGGAAATAGTTTTACAAGCTCACGTCAAACCGGTTCATTGCGTGAATACGCATCAAGTATGTCACTCGGTGTAGTGGTGTTATTGATGATCTTGATCGTTATTCAGGTAGTGGGGAAATAAAATGGAAAACAATTTAATTTTACCCGCGCTGATTCTTGTTCCGTTCATTGCTGGTTTTATTTGTTGGTTAGTCGATAAGCTCGACAAAACTTTGCCACGCTGGATTGCCTTAATTGGTATGCTCATTACTTTGGGCTTAGGTCTTGCACTTTGGCAAAGTGGAACTTATAGCTATGAGTTGGGTTCAAAAATCCCAACTTGGACTGCTGAGTTCTATTTACCGTGGATTCAATCACTCGGTATCGGCATTCACCTTGCTGTGGATGGCTTATCTTTACTCATGGTGTTATTAACAGCATTACTTGGTGTACTGGCTGTTGGTTGTTCATGGGGCGAAATTCAAAAGAACGTTGGTTTCTTCCACTTAAACCTCTTATGGAGTTTAGGTGGCGTTATCGGTGTATTCTTAGCGATTGACTTGTTCTTGTTCTTCTTCTTCTGGGAGATGATGCTTGTACCAATCTACTTCTTGATTGCGTTATGGGGTCATAAAGGTTCAAACGGTCGTTCACGTGTTTACGCAGCTACCAAGTTCTTCCTTTACACGCAGATCGCTGGTTTAGTGATGTTAATCGGTATCCTTGGTCTTGTAGTTTATGGCTACATGATGACAGGCATGATCGGTTTCGATTACAACTATTTATTAGCTGTAGCCAACCACTTACCTGCGAACCTAGCTTATGGTTTCATGATCTGTTTCTTCATTGGTTTTGCCGTGAAGCTACCAGTGTTTCCATTACATGGTTGGTTGCCGGATGCGCATGCTCAAGCTCCTACAGCAGGTTCTGTAGACTTGGCGGGTATCTTGATTAAAACAGCTGCGTATGGCTTGCTTCGTTTTGTAATTCCATTCTTCCCGACAGCTTCTGCTCAGTTTGCAGATATTGCGATTATTTTCGGTTTGATTGGTATTTTCTACGGCGCATGGTGTGCTTACCAGCAAACTGACATGAAACGTTTACTTGCGTATACGTCGATTTCACACATGGGCTTTATTTTACTTGCAATCTACGCAGGTAACATTTTGACCTTCCAAGGTCTAATGATCATGATGTTGGCACATGGTTTGTCATCAGCTGCATTGTTCATTATGTCTGGTCAGATCTACGAACGTTTACATACACGTGATTTACGTTTAATGGGTGGTCTTCGTGGCCAGCTTCAGTACTTGCCATTTTTCTTGATGTTCTTCGTAGCTGCTCTTGTAGGCGTGCCAGGTTTGGGTAACTTTATCGGTGAATTCCTGATTTTGATGGGTTCATTTAATAAATATCCTGTCTTCACGATTCTTGCTTCTATCAGCCTTGTATTTGCAGGCTTATATGGCTTGATTTTGATTCACCGTGCTTTATTTGGTGAACCAAACCCTGAACAAAAGCAACACTACACTAGTCCACTAAAAGACTTATCTGCTCGTGAAGTTGGTATTTTGATGATTTGTGCGATTGGTCTCGTTTGGCTTGGTATCTACCCACAAACATTCTTGGATATGTCTCATTCAAGCATGCAGTGGTTGGTCAATAGTTATATGCCAGTTCAAGAAGTCGTTGAAACTGTTCAGCAAACAGCTACTCAACTTGACCATGTGGAGATCCAATAATCATGAACTTCACAGTATCACTCTCTACGCTTATGCCTTTAGCTCCGGTGATGATTGTTGCTTTGACAACAATCGTCGTCATGCTGTTAATTTCTATTAAGCGTAATCATAATTTAATCGCAACAACTTCTGTTGTTGGTCTAAACCTCGCTGCACTTTATATTTTATTTGCAGTATTTGGCGGTAAGTTTGTACCGGCAAATGTGATGGGCATGTTTATGGTTGATCCATTTACCATGTTCTATCAATTTATGATTTTGATTGCGGCATTGGCTTGTTGTACTTTGTCTCATGCTTACATCGAAACCTATAAAGACAACCGCGAAGAACTATATCTTTTGTTACTTGCTTCAGTAGCAGGTGCAATGTTGATGGTTGCAAGTTCTCACTATGCATCGTTCTTCATTAGTCTTGAGTTAATGTCGATTCCTGTATATGGCTTACTTGCTTATACCTATCAACGTAGTAGTTCACTTGAAGCTGGTATTAAATATCTTGTACTTTCAGCGACAGCTTCTGCAATGCTGTTGATGGGTATGGCATACATCTATGCATATACTGGTTCGCTTTCATTCTATGATTCTGTACAGGCGTTATTTGGTGCAATCAAACAGCCAATGGTGTTATTAGGTTTAGCACTCATTATCTTTGCTGTTGCATTTAAATTATCGCTTGCGCCATTCCATAAATGGACACCAGATGTATATGCAGGTGCACCAGCGCCAATGGCAACTTTCTTGGCGACCGCCGCTAAAGTTGCAACCATTGGTTTGTTCGTGCGCTATATGCTTGCTTCAGGCGCAATTATGGTGGACTCGTTAGTCACTATTTTGACAATCATTGCAGTATTGTCGATTTTAGTGGGTAACTTACTCGCTGTTCGTCAAGTTAACTTAAAACGTATTCTTGGTTATTCATCTATTGCCCATTTTGGTTATTTGTTAATTGCTTTAATTAGCATGACTTATGCGAGCTTGGGTAGCGTAACTGTATATGTGGTGTCTTATGTATTAACAACTATCGGTGCTTTTGGTGCGGTAGCGTTAATGTCTAGCCCATATAACAACGTAGATGAAGCACAAAGCCTTGCAGACTACCGTGGTTTATTCTGGCGTCGTCCAGTACTTACAGCAACGTTAACAGTCATGATGTTATCTTTGGCTGGTATTCCATTAACAGCGGGCTTCATTGGTAAGTTCTTAGTGGTAATGGCTGCTGTAACAACTCAACACTGGTTCTTAGCTGCAATGATTATTGTGGGTAGTGGTATTGGTTTGTACTATTACTTACGTGTGATGGTTGTAATGTATATGACACCACCAGAAACTCCTCGTATTGATGCAGATGCTCATTGGGGTCAAAAAGTAGGTGGTTTAATGGTATTGGCTGCTGCTGCATTAGTTATTATTTTGGGTGTTTACCCAGATCCAATGATTAATTTGGCATTAAAAGCAGAAATTTTATCTCCATTACATTTCATGCTTTCACAACAACAATAATCCTAGTGTACAAAAAAGCCTCCAAATCTGGAGGCTTTTTTTTATTGAGCATTAAAAAAAGATTATAATAAATACGTTTTTATATTTTTAGGTAACATCTGTGGCCATTCAAGAAATTCGTCACCCACTTATTCGTCATAAATTAGGTTTGTTACGTCGTTCTGACATCAGTACTAAGAATTTCCGTGAGCTTGCTCAGGAAGTGACTATGTTATTGACGTATGAAGCAACAAAAGATTTACCAGTTGTGGATTGTGAAATTAATGGATGGGCTGGAACTGTTACTACTCAGCGTATTGCTGGTAAAAAAATAACGATTGTACCGATTTTACGTGCAGGAATTGGTATGCTAGATGGTGTACTTAATCTGATTCCAAGTGCAAAGGTTAGTGTTTTAGGTCTTGAACGTAATGAAGAAACATTGGAAGTTCGTACTTATTATAAAAAACTAGTTCCAGATGTTGCTAATCGTCTTGCAATGATTATCGATCCAATGTTGGCAACAGGTAATTCATTAGTTGCTGCTATTGATGTGTTAAAGGCAAGTGGCTGTAAAGATATACGTGTTATGGTATTAGTTGCTGCCCCAGAAGGTGTTGCTAAAGTTGAAGCCGCTCATCCAGATGTACAGATTTATACAGCATCTATTGATAATGGCTTAAATGAACAGGGCTATATTGTTCCTGGTTTAGGTGATGCGGGCGATAAAATTTTTGGTAGTGTCCAAAAAGACTAATTTTTGAAATAACGATAAAAAGAGACTTAATCAAACCGTAAAGTTTTGAGGGCGGATTGAAAGTCTCTTTTTAATTTTCTGCTGTAATGACAGTATTGAAAAAGTAGGGTAAAGATCATGAAGCAAGAGTTTTATACCGGAAAAGTTAAACAATATGATCCTGACAAAGGATTTGGTTTTATTGGAACGGCTGAAGGAGATATTTTCTTTCATATTTCGGATTTTCCTGCATCAGAAGGGGAGCCGAAAAGAAATGAAAAAGTGAAATTTCTCGCTGTAGATAATCAGGGGAAATTTAAGGCTATAAAGATTGAACGTATCGATCCTAATCCGTCTAAAACCAAAAAAACTCAAATTACCGATCATAATAAAGCGATTACAACAGAGTTGTTATCACATTTTCGACGCTAATAGTGTTCTCAATTTTCAAGGCTATCTTGGGCTGAGATTGGCAGAGAAGATTTTTGATCGCGTTTGAAACGAGTAAGTAATACAAAATTAAGGGAGGTGTTAACTTCCCTTAATTGTTTTAAGTAATAAATAATAAAATGAAAAGAATGGTGAGTTATCTGAGAACAACTCAAGATGGCACTAGAAGATCAGGTCTTAAACCTGATCTTCACAGAATTGTAAGAATGCTTTTAGGCCAGGGCCTTGGTATTTTTGACGGTGTACCAACATGTAAAGTGGGCGAGTAAGTTGCCAGAATGGTGTATCTAAAATAACTAATTGTCCTTTTTCAATTAAAGGTTCAATAGCGAGTTTAGAGATACAAGACATTCCTAAACCACCAGCAACGATTTTCAAAATTGCTTCATTGTGGCCTAGGGTGAGGCGAATATTAGCGTCTGGTAGATCTTGCAAAATAGCATTATCAAACACTTCACGAGTTCCCGAACCTTCTTCACGTAAAATCCATTCAACTTGATGAAAATCATGCGGTGTTAAAGGTCGATTTAAGCGTGCTAGAGGATGGGTAGGTGAGCAGCATACTGCAAGCTCATCGTCACGCCAGTGAATGCATTGAAGTTGAGGTAGGTGACACGAGCCTTCAATTAATGCTAAATCAAGCTGAAACTGATTGACAGCTTCAATCATTTGGCGTGTATTGCCCACCTGTAATTGCAAGTGTGCTTTAGGGTGATACTGTAAAAAGTTAGCCATTAAATCTGGCATAAGGTAATCACTGATCGTTAGAGTTGCCCCAATACGTAAGTCAATACTTTGTAACTCACCTTTTGCAGCTTGCTCAAAAGCTTCACAGCGACCTAATATTTCTAGTGCTTGTGGCAATAGAAAGCGACCAAGATCATTGAGTTGTAGTCGTTTACCTAAACGATCAAATAGAGGAGCACCAAGGCCATCCTCTAAATCGGCTAAAGCCATACTTGCTGCACTTTGCGTCAGTCTGACCGCATCACTGGCTTTGGTGACAGTTCCTTCTTGAGCGACTGCTACAAAAACAGCCAACTGGCGTAATGTCATGCGCATGTTTAAAAAGCCTTAACGTTTAAAAGTATTCATTATTTCGGCTGTCATGCTAACATGAGCGCACTATTTCATGCCACGTTGAAATCATGTCAATTGAAAAATTTAGCGTAGAAAAAGTTTTATCTGTACACCGCTGGACTCCAACTCTTTTTAGTTTCACCATGACTCGCCCTGCACATTTTAAATTTACGGCTGGGCAATTTGCGCGTATTGGACTGAAAGTTGGAGAAGAACTTGTTGTTCGTGCCTATTCGGTGGTGTCGTCTCCATTTGATGAAACGCTAGAATTTTTCTCGATTGTAGTGCCTGACGGTGCATTTACTTCAAATCTTCAACATTTGAAGGTAGGTGATGAGCTTTACTTAGAAAAAATACCTTATGGTTATCTTACTTTAGCTCGCTATCAACAGCCTTTACCACATGATTTATGGTTATTGGCAACGGGTACTGGCTTGGCTCCATTTTTATCGATGCTACAAGACTTCGATACATGGTCGAAATATCAAAAGATTAATTTGGTCTACAGTGTCCGTACCACAGCTGAATTAGCTTATGTCGATCGTATTCAAGAGATTGCTGAAACTTTTGGGGAAGGACACGTCGGTTTTAAATTTATTTCAATTATCACTCGTGATCCATCAGCACAGTTACATGATCGTTTACCAGTTTTGATTGAAAACGGTGAATTAGAAAAAGTTGCTGGTATAGAACTGAGTCCTGCAACAAGCCATGTCATGCTTTGTGGAAACCCAGAAATGGTAGATGACACGAAAGAGGCTTTAAAGCGCCGTGGTTTGACGATGAATCGTCGAGGTGAGGGAAATATTGCAGTAGAAAATTACTGGTAACAAACGACAATTAAAAGAACTTTAAAATTATTTTTATGGATATGTTTATTAATGGACAAACATATCCATAAATTCACGAATTTCGGAAATTGCACTGTCTACATCGCTTGAAAGCCAAGTAGGTTCAAAAAGGCCTGCATAATGTTCTAAACGATCTTGGGGAACAACTAAGCGAACAGGACAGTCTTCTTCAAGTAAACGCCAAGGTAAAATCGGAACTTCATTGTCCAGAAAAATATTGATATTACGAATATCAACAATCATGGCGTTAATGCAGTCAGGAAATGGCATAACTGAAAATTCTTCAGTGCGACGACGAAAATACTCTAGATCACCCCATTTGAGTTCATAACTTGGTTTATTAAATTCAATAATACCAATGAGATGTTCGTCTCTTGTCTGGTGGATATAACATTGATGTGTGACGTCAGTGTCGAGATCAAGAGTTACGTTTTGCTGACGATACATCATAAAATAGAGTAGCTTTAAAACATGGGGGCTTATTATAGCCTATTTTCTAAAAAGTAAGCGCTAAAACATATTGTATTACAAATGGGGCATAGACGAAGTTCGTGAATAACTAGAAATTATTTTTAATCGTCTAAATTAATGTGTGCAAATTTTATACTATTTTTATTATTTTAAAAGTAGAGTTTTGCAATCACAGACACCTTCGCATAATGCTTTTTCACACAATGCAACAAAGCAAATTGCTATGATGAATATAAAGTTAATGATAATAGAAGAGGGGAAAGAAGATGCATGATTTTTCAAAACCACCTCATGTGACGAGTCCTGAAGAAACTGCGAAAAAAAGAAGATTGCCAGTTTATATTTTAATTATTGTTGGGCTTTTTCTTCTTGCGCTTATTGTTTATATGGTTGCTGACCACAACCAGACTCCTAAACAAGAGGGAGCTTTTCAAAATGAGACCACACCACATGTAATTAAGGGTAGTTCAGATTTGAATTTAAAGACCTATATAGGGTAATAAGCGAATCAGTTTATCTTGATATCAAGCCTTTAGGTGTAAACCTGAAGGCTTTTTTGCAACCTTTTGCATCAATTTGTTGTATTTATGCAGAAGTGTGTTGATTAGAAAATATTCAAAACATAATGTGAGATAGACCACATTCATCGTCATTTTTTACAACGAATGGTGTTTCCTAGAGATAACACTGAAAAGAACAGAACAATTGAGGACATAACAATATGAATGATTTTTTTGATGGGCCTCGCGGCGCTCAATTTGATGCAATGTATTACTGGGATCAGTTTCATCCTATTCTGGCTGCAATAGTGATCTTATTAGTTGGTTGGATAATTGCTTTATTGGTAGCAGCAGGTGTGAAAAAGCTACTACAAAAAGTAAATACCAATGCAAAACTATCCTCAGCCACTGGTCGAGCCCCCAATATTGAAGGCTTAATTTCCAAGGTCGTATTCTGGTTTATCTTAATCTTAGCTGTTGTTGCGGCTCTAAATGTACTTAACATTAGTGGAGTGAGTGGCCCATTCAGCAATATGGTGAATCAGGTACTTGTCTACATTCCAAATATTGTGGCTGCTGTGGTGGTGGGTTTTATTGGTTGGATTGTTGCTCGACTGGTGCGAGCAGGAGTGACCAATGTTTTATCTAGAACTCAGCTTGACGATAAGCTCAGTACGGAAGTGGGCGTAGGCGGTATTAGCCAAAATATTGGTGAGATTCTTTACTGGCTTGTATTGTTACTTTTCCTTCCGATTGTTCTTTCAATATTAGGATTAACAGGCTTACTGATTCCAGTTCAAAATATGGTAAATGACGCCGTAGCGTTCTTACCAAATATCTTTATCGCTGGCGTTATCGTTTTTGTTGGTTATATCTTGGCAAAAATTGTACGCGGTATTGTTGAAGGTTTAGTAAATAGCTTAGGTGTTCAGGCTCAAGCTGAAAAAATTGGTCTTTTCAAAAGCTCTAATGTAGGCAAATTTTTAGGTTCGTTTGTTTTTGCCATCATTATTATTACGACATTGATTGTAGCGTTCGAAGCTTTAGGTATTGAGACAATTTCTCAGCCAGCGACAGCAATGCTGAATGAAATCTTGCAGGCGATTCCAAATATTATTGCTGCTGGTTTAATTCTACTGGTTGCTTATATTGTTTCTCGTTTTGTTGGGCGTTTGGTTGCAGAGTTAATTGCAGGTACTGGTGTTGATGAAATTCCTGCCAAATTAGATGTACAACGCTTTTTAGGTGAAACCAAAGTTTCTAATGCAGTTGGCTGGTTAATTGTATTCTTTACCATGCTATTTGCGGTTTCTGAAGCTGCGGATCGTCTTGGTTTCGACCAAATCAGTGGTCTAATCGCAATGTTTATCCATTTCGGTGCAAACATTCTGTTAGGTGCTGTTATTTTGGTTATTGGCTTCTGGCTCGCAAATGTTGTGGCGAACGTGGTGCAACGTGGTGAATATAATAGCTCGCGTTGGTTAGCTAGCTTAGTTCGTGTCTTAATTATTGGTCTAGTACTTGCGCTTGGTTTAAGAGCGATGGGTATTGCAGATTCAATTGTTAATCTTGCATTTGGTTTGACTCTAGGTGCAGTTGCAGTTGCTTTCGCTCTTGCATTTGGCTTAGGTGGTCGCCAACCAGCAGAACGACTTTTAACTGATTTGTTAGATAAAGCTAAAAAAGAAGCGAATCAACCAAATCCTCTTTATCAGCCACCTTCTAGCACAAGTAGTGCGGCTCCAGCCACAACTACATCTGCGCCAACGACACCATCTACAGTTTCATCTGATGCAAAACCAGCAGATTCTGTACAGGTGAATCCAGCACAACCCCCAGTGAATAAACCGTTTGGCTCTACAGGTGAAAATGATGAAATTTAAGGGAATTAAACTGAATTTCAGATAAACAGTACAAAAAATCTTTGATTTTTGTGATAAGTTCGACCACTCTATATTGAGTGGTCGTTCTTTTTTGGCCGTTATAAAAACAAATAAGTGAGGAAAATACGATGAAGAAACCAGGTCGTTTTTTAGCACCGATTGTCATTGCCGGAATTACGGTAGGTTTTTTAGCAAGTGCTTATAAATTTGTATTTAGTAAGTCGGAAAGCTCAAAACAGACTACTTCTCAGCCACAAGATTCATCGAACGCAGCAAGTAGTTCGAAAAACTCAAATTAGCTTATACGTATTGGGCAGCAGCATAGGCAGAAGACCATGCCCACTGGAAGTTATAACCTCCTAAATGGCCAGTTACATCGAGTACTTCGCCAACAAAAAACAATCCTTTCTGCTTTTTACTTTCCATAGTCTTGGAAGATACTTCTGTTGTATCTATTCCGCCTAAAGTAACCTCAGCGGTACGATATCCTTCTGTTCCAGATGGTTTAACTGCGAAGCCATGTAATTGCTCGGCAATATGATCTAGCTGTACATCACTGATATTACCAATCGCTGTTTCGCTCTGCTCCGACCATATGAGTTGTTGTAACTCTTGGATAATACTTTTGGCAGTAAACTCACTAAGAAGAGTACGTAATAAAACTTTAGGCTGTGTTTTCTTTTTATCTTTTAAATAAGTCGCTAAATCTTGGCTTGGGAAAAAGTCAATTTTAAAACTTTCTCCTGAATTCCAATAGTTCGAAAGCTGTAAAGAACTTGGTCCACTCAAACCACGATGGGTAAATAATAAGGCTTCAGTAAAGCTATTTTTTGAGTTGCTTAACGTCACATCCAAAGCGTTACCACTTAAGCGTGTGGTGACTTCTTTAATATGATCTGAAAAAGTAAATGGAACTAAACCTGCACGAGTTGGGAAAACCTGATGTCCAGATTTTTGTGCCAGTTCATAGCCAAAACCAGAACCGCCTAATGTTGGAATCGATAAGCCCCCAGTCGCAATCACTAAAGAATCACAAGTGTAATGTCCTTGATTGGTGTTTAGTGAAAATCCACCTTTTTCCAAGGGTGTAATTTGTCCAACTTCACAATGGGTTTGAATATCCACATTTTTAGTTTTATTACACTCACTCACCAGCATTTCTAAAATTTCTTTAGCACCGTTTAGAGTAAATAATTGCCCGTGTTTACGTTCTTCATAGGCAATTTTGTAGTCACACACCAAACCGATAAAGTCCCAGTTGCTATAACGTGACAGGGCAGAAATAACAAAGTGCGGATTATGAGAAATATAGTTATTAGGTTCTACATATAGGTTGGTGAAATTACACTTACCACCACCCGACATTAAAATCTTTTTACCAATTTTATTGGCTTTTTCTAAAATTAAAACCGAGCGCCCGCGTTTAGCAGCATGTGCAGCCAACATGAGTCCAGAAGCACCTGCACCTAAGACAATGACATCGACATGGCTGTTAGACATAAGAGATTCTCGATTAATCTTGAAAATTAAAAAGGGGCATATACTATCATGCCGACACTTGCTCGTGCTAAAGACATTTATTTGTATGAGGAGCAAGATCTCCTAAAAATTAATGAATCAGTAGCTTAGCTTGTTACTTATATCAGCCTGTAAGCCACCAGAATGAATTGCCAGAATGCGAGTTCCTTCAGGGAAATAATTATTTTTGATAAGGTCAAAGAGACCGAACATCATTTTTCCCGTATAGATCGGTTCAAGAGGGACAGTGTATTGCTCTTCAAAGTTTTGGATAAATGTGAATAGCTCAGATGAAGTTTTAGCATAACCACCACAGCAGTAGGCATCTGTCAGTGACCAATTCTGTTTTTTAGTCCACTGCATAATATCTTGTTGTAGAAAGTCGCCTTTTAATGCTGAAAATCCTAGAACCTTTTGATGTGGTGCACTTCGTTCAATCAGCCCTGAAATAGTCCCTCCAGTTCCGACTGCACAGCAAATTACATCATAGTTCTGTAAATCACTTTGACTGAGAATTTCCTGACAACCTTGAACTGCTAGCTCATTAGAACCGCCTTCAGGAATAATGAAAGTTTCAGGAAATTGGTTGTGTAATTGTTGAAGATAGTTTGCATCATTTCTCAAACGATATTCAGTGCGTGAGACAAAAAGTAAATGCATTCCTAAACTTTGAGCTTTTGCTAAAGTAGGGTTAAGGGGTTTTCCAGCTAACTCTTCACCACGAATAATTCCAATACTTTTAAAGCCAAAAAGATGAGCTGCATACGCAGTTGCAGCAATGTGATTTGAATAAGCCCCACCAAAAGTCAAAACGCGTGATAATTCTTGTTGCTGTGCCTCAAGTAGATTGTATTTTAGTTTGAAAAACTTATTCCCCGAGATTTGAGGGTGAATTAGATCTAACCGCTTAATGTCGAGATGCTGGGGATAGGGTAGTTGAATATGTTGATAAGGAACCGATTGAGCAATGTGATCAAACATTAGAAATTGAGAAAATAATGATTGATCACATTGTAGCTTTTTAAATAGAACTTTAAAAAGCTGTTTACGAGTTTGTATCGACAGAAGTAACTACTGACATACCTGGACGTAAATGTTCCATTCCTTCTTGATTTGGGTCTATAGTAATGCGTACAGCAATCCGTTGAACAACTTTAGTAAAGTTTCCTGTCGCATTGTCTGGCTTTAATACACTGAACTCGGAACCCGCTGCAGGTGAGATTTGCTCAACATGTCCTGTAAATTTTTTGTGTTTCATCGCATCGACTGTAAACCATGCCTTTTGACCAATCCTCATATTGGCAATTTGGGTTTCTTTAAAGTTGGCAATTACCCAAGTTTGTTGTGGAATGAGGTAGAGTAACTGCGACCCTGCTGCGACATATTGCCCAACACGAGGGTTAACTTCACCAAGTTGGCCATCCATCGGAGCAACAATAACGCTATAGTCTTTAGTGGTTTGTGCTTGGTCTAACTGTGCTTTAGCACTTGAAACTTGTGCTTCTAAGCCGGCTTCTGCGACTTGTGCTGTTTTAAGCGCTTCATTTGCAACTAATACATTGGCTTCTGCCTGTTTAAGGGCTGCAAGGTTATTTTCTGCATCTGCCGCGGCTTTATCTTGCTCAGACTTAGAAGCTGCGCCACTATTTCCTAACTGTTGATAGCGTCTAAGCTGAGCTAAAGAAAGTTCGTATTGAGCTTTTGCTTGATCCACTTTGGCTTGTGCCGCCACAATATCAGCTTGTTTTTGGGCAATGGATTGAGTTTGATTGGCTAAGGTATTTTTAGCTTGCTCAACACCTGATGCTGCTTGAGTTACTTTTTGGTCGTAAGTGGTTGCATCAATATGCATGAGCACTTGACCTTTTTTGACATGGTCAAAGTCTTTAACTACTACATCTTTAACGTAGCCATTAATTTGTGAAGATAAAATTGTGGTTTTACCTTTGACATAACTATTGTCAGTTTGCTGAACACTCGTTGCAAAAGGTCCAATTCTCCATGCCCATAAAATCACTAAAATACCGACAATAAGAACAACCAGCATCCATAATAAAGTTGAGCGTTTTGTCGGAATGAGTTTACTCGCAGGTGCAGGTGCAGGTGCAAGTGTTGGCTCTTTGGCAGGTGCCTGAGCAGGTGTTTGTTCTGGTTTATTTTGATCATCTGACATATATCAATCTCAATTTCTATTTCATCAAATACGAAAGCCGTTAAGGACGGCTAATTCCTCTGCGTTGTAGATATTTACTACGTGCAATATTAAATCCACCCCATAAGAGTAGGGCGATGGCAAAAATACCGTTTAAAGCAATAACATCATTGTAGGCACGTACTTGGGCTTCACGAGTGACTACTTGATTAAGTGAGCGCATGGATTGAGCTGTTTGTAATGCTGGGTCAGTAGTGGTGATTGATGCACTGCGTTGATAGGTAGAGAGCCTTTGAGCGACTAGAGGGTCTGCTTGTTCTAAATCTTTAATGATCTCTGCCTGATAGTTCTGCGTACGATGTTGTTGATAGGTCGAGAAGAAAGAAGACCCGACCAGACCACCGAAAGTTTGGGTAGCAGAAAATAATACGATAAAGGTCACTACGTAAGATGGACCCTTAGCAAGTGTTTGTGCAAAGCCAATAAGAAGTAATGGTCCAATGAATAAACCGCCAGCAAAACCCACTAAGAACTGACTTGCAAAGAAGTTTACCGGTCGAACATCACTGGTTAAGTGATAATCTAGTCCACATGCAACCAGAATCAAAAACTCTGCAAAAAGTAAGTGGAAGATAATTCGTTCGCGTGAAAAAGTAAGTGCACTAAAAAGTGTTCCGCTTAAAATCCCTATGAATATCACAACATAGAGTGGAACAAATTGATCAGGTCCCATTCCCATTGTTTTTAAGAAGTTAACAGCAGCATAGCTTTGCTCTGACATTAAAAGACGTATTGCAAAAGCACCAAAAATGAAACGTAGGGTCGAAGAGGCGCCTAGCCAACGCGTCATAATTAATGGATTGGCGCGATAGTGTTCGTAGAGTAAACCGAGCACAACTAAGCTAAAACCTGCGATTAATATATAGGCAAGCCATTCGCTATTAAACCACCATAAAATTGGACCTTGCGTCAGCACGATACATAAGCATGCAAAACCTGGAGCCAGTAAAGCAAAGGTGAAGAAATCTTGCTTCTCAAAAACATAAATTCTTAAGCTACGTGGTAATTTCAATGAAACGACCATGGCTAAACAACAAAGTGCTAAACCGAGCTCAAAGGTGTAAAGAACAGACCAACTGTCTGTACTCACAAGAAATGGAGAAATAATCCAAGCTAATGGTACGCCGAGTTGCTGAAAGCCGAAGGCGATATATATTCCTTTTGCCATGTCTGCTTTTTTAAAGGCTTGCATGGTGTAATACATACCTAAAGAGCTTAGTGGTGCACCTGCTAAACCAGCCACAACCCGAGCGAATAGTGCCATTTCATAGGTATGCACAAAAATGTGCAACACAAGCACGGCAATAAAAATAACCAGCCCTATTTCTGAAAATACTCTCAGACCATATTGTTGTCTGGCTTTAAATAAAATCAGGTTTGAACTGACATTTGCCATGACATATGCCGCAGGCAACCAAGCAGCTTCTGAAGGCGTCAGGCCATATTCACCTTGGATTAAGGGTAAGTTTGCTGTAATAAAACCATTACTTAAGCTTGCCGAAAGGGCGATAAATAAACCAATAAAAAAGTAAATAAACCGCTTAGGTACAGAGTGTGCAATCGCTGCTGGTGAACCAGGTAGAGTCGGTTGCTCTTCTGGTGTCCAGTCGGGTGGTGTTTCTAAATAACGAGGCGTTTTACTCATTCTATCCCTCGAATTTTTTGTATTTGAATACCATGAAATAGTAATTCAATTGCTCGTTTTGCTAAGCGAGTCTGTTCTTCTGGCTCATGTCCTTGAAATGAAGAACCTAACATTGCAGTAACCATTGCATAGTCATCGGCAGTTAGATCAGCTCGGCACAGTTTTTGTTCTATTGCTTTTTCAATCAGTGGATTAAGTGCATTATTTCGCCGTTCATAGATTTTTAACATAATTGGGTCTTGTCGATCAATTACTCTCCAAAAATCTTGCAAAATTGCGAGCTTGGGAAGTTGCCCAATGTGTCCTTCAATTAAACGAAATAAACCGTCTTCGAATTGTTGAAAATGAGCTGCTTTTTGCTCTAGCTGTGTAATCGCGCGTTCTAAAAGTGCGCTAATTAAAGCTTTGCGATCGCAAAAGTTACGATAGAACGTTGCTCGTCCTACACCAGCGTGGTCAATCACAACTTGTAAGGGGACATTAATGCCATGAATACGAAAACATTCTTCAGCTGCATTGAGTAATTCATCCCGATTATGGGCAGCAATTTTTTGACGTTTACTCATGTCATCGATTGGGGAGTTTTAAAGGTTATATATTTAACGGACATTTTTGTCCGTTGTGAAGATATAAATTGTAAAAACATGAAAATTCAATTTTCATCATTTATATTTTCTCCATTTTTATCTGCGTCATAAAAAGCTGGTAGAATACCGCGCAATTGCGTAATGCTAGGTCAATACAATGTTTGAGTCCCTTATTCCTCTTTTTTCAATTGCGATGGCATTGATGCTTGGAGCAATAAGCCCTGGGCCAAGCTTTATTTATGTGGCACAAAATTCAATTTCTAAATCACGTAAACATGGTTTGTTCACGGCTTTAGGAACGGGGACAGGTGCGGCTCTGTTTGGCTTATTAGCTGTTATGGGATTACAAGCAGTTTTATTGGCTGTACCTTCTGCTTATTTAATTTTAAAAATTGGTGGTGGGCTTTATTTACTTTGGCTAGCTTTTAAAATTATTAAGCATGCCAAAGAACCAATTGCCATGGAAAATGATGGTAAATCAAAAATGACCTATAAACAGGCATATCGTTATGGTTTGATTACGCAGTTAAGTAATCCGAAAATTGCAGTCGTGCTAGCGAGTGTATTTACTGCTTTGTTGCCAAAAGAAATCCCAAATTATTACTACGTCGCATTGCCAGTGATTTGTTTTATGATCGATGCGGGATGGTATTCATGTGTGGCAATGCTGTTATCTTCAGAGAAGCCTAGAACAATGTACTTAAAAGCAAAAACTGGCGTTGACCGAGTAGCTGGAAGTATTGTGAGTGTATTAGGTTTAAAGCTAATTTTCTTCAAATGATAAGTCTTTAATTAAAATATCTAAAAAATCCAAAGCCAGTTGTTTATAGTCTGGCTTTATTTTTGCGTAAAATATATACAAATTGAAATATCTTTTTTAGCATTTAAACATTTAAAAAGTGGTAACTTAATAAATAAAACAAAAAGAAATGAGGATCACGTTATGAAAAAACTAATGTTGAGCATTTCTGTAGTTTTTCTCATCTTAACTACAGGATGTGAGATGAGAACGATGAGTAAACAACCACCAGCAAATGAGCGGAGCATGAGTATTGTGGGTACTCCAGTTCATGAAAAGGATTATAAAATTTCCGATATCCAAGCGAATAATCATGAGCCATCCAACTATTAAGTTACTTGCAGGATGTGCGACTTACTGTATTTTGAGTATGGTAAATGCATGTGAACCTGCATCTTTAGATTGGGAGCTTTTTCAGGGAAAATATGATTTAAATCATGATGGCATGTATAGCCTAAAAGAGTTTCAACGCGTTGAGGATTTTTATCCTTATAACTGGCCCAGCGATAAACGTTTTCAAGGTGAAAACAAGCATATAGAGTTATTTCATTATTTAGATGAAAATAAGAATGGCTATTTAACAAATGAGGAGTTAGGAAACATACATGTTCTATTTAATAACCCTTGTGAAGGGTGGCCGTGGTCGTAATTTAAATTCACTTATTTATGTTTTTTCAGAACTCGAATTTTAAAAATAAAAAAAGCTTCCAATTTAGGAAGCTTTTTTATGTAGGCAGATTAAGAAACTTTATCGCCTGGTTTTGCACCGCTATCTGGTGAAATAATGAAAATACCTTCACCATTTCCAGCAGCAAGTACCATTCCGTTTGAAATACCAAAACGCATTTTACGTGGTGCAAGGTTAGCAACCATAACGACCAGTTTGCCTTTTAAATCTTCTGGTGCGTATTGGCTACGAATACCACTGAATACGTTACGTGTTTCAGCTTCACCAACGTCTAAAGTAAGTTGAAGTAATTTATCTGAACCTTCAACAGTACCAGCTTCAACGACCTGAGCAACACGTAAGTCAACTTTTAAGAAGTCTTCAATCCCAATGATTTCTGCTTCACCAACTGCTGGAATAGGAGCCGCTTTTTTCTCGGCAGCTTTGTCCTTTTTCGCAGCGGCTTTAGTTGCTTCTGGAGCAGGAGTGCCTAAAGACTCTTTAGATGCATCCACCATTGCTGCAACAGCTTTTGGATCAACACGTTGCATAAGCGGTTGGAACTGTGCAATCTCATGGCTTACAAGAATTTGTTTACGTGATTCGAAATTGAAGCTCTCAAGTTTTAAGAAACCTTGAACTTGCTCAGCCAAAGTTGGAAGAACTGGAGCTAAGTACACAGCTAATTGACGGAACAAGTTGATACCAACTGAGCACACATCAAGAACTTGTTGTTCTTGACCTTCTTGTTTAGCAAGTGCCCATGGCTTTTTCTCGTCAATATATTGGTTTGCACGATCAGCAAGCGCCATAATTTCACGAATAGCCATTGAGAATTCACGTGCTTCATATGCGCTAGCGATTGAATCACCTGCATCAATAAAACTTTGTACCAATTCAGATTCTGCACATGCAGCAGATAAAGTATTGTTAAAGTTACTGTTGATAAATTTAGCGCAACGGCTAGCAATATTGACGACTTTACCGACTAAGTCAGAATTTACTTTTTGAATAAAATCATCAAGATTTAAATCAGAGTCTTCAACTTTATCTGAAAGTTTAGATGCAAAGTAGTAACGTAAATATTCTGGGTTTAGATGCTGTAAATAAGTCTCTGCTTTAATGAAAGTACCACGAGACTTAGACATTTTTTGTCCGTTCACAGTCAAGAAACCATTTACAAAAAGACCCGTTGGAGTGCGATAGTTTGCACCATCCAACATTGCAGGCCAGAACAATGCATGGAAATAAACAATGTCTTTACCAATGAAATGGTAAACATCGTTTTGACTGTCTTTTTTCCAGAAATCATCAAAACTTAAATCTGGGCGCTTAGTTTTAATGTAATTTTCAAAACTCGACATATAACCGATTGGTGCATCTACCCAAACATAGAAGTATTTATTTGGCGCATCAGGAATTTCAAAACCGAAATAAGGTGCATCACGGGAAATATCCCAATCGGTTAAACCCGACTCAAACCATTCATCTAGCTTGTTTGCAATCGAAACAGGTAATCGACCTTCATCACGGGTCCATTTCTGTAAATACCCAGCAAAGTTCGGTAGTTTAAAGAAATAGTGATCTGAAGATTTTTCAACTGGTGTTGCACCACTTAAAGTTGAACGTGGGTTAAGTAATTCAGTTGCATTATAGGTCGTACCACAAACTTCACATGAGTCGCCGTATTGGTCTTCTGACTTACATTTCGGGCATGTGCCTTTAATGAAACGGTCAGACAAGAACATGCCTTTTTCTGGGTCAAATAATTGAGTTACAGGGCGAACTGCAATATTTCCAGCTTCACGGTTTTTAATATAGATATCTGTTGAGCGGGCTTTGTTCGCATCGCTATGAGTTGAATCGTAATGATCGAAATGTACGCCAAAACCGTCAAAATCACGGATGTGTTCTTTTTGAACATTCGCAATTTGCTCTTCTGGGCTAATACCATTTGCTTCGGCACGTAGCATAATTGCTGTACCATGAGCATCATCCGCACATACATAAGTCACATCATGACCCATTGCTCGCATGGCACGAACCCAGATATCTGCCTGGATGTAACCGAGTAAATGACCCATATGAATTGGACCATTAGCATAAGGGAGGGCATTAGTGACTAAAATTTTACGCACGGATTTCATTCTCTCATTCGTATTTATAAGGTGGAAGATTTTAACTGATGCAGGGAGATAAGCAAAGATTAATAATCTTTGGCTTGGTGCAAGAGGTTTCTATAAAAATGGGTTTTGGTCAGAGAGCGTTTCTCTTTAGAACAGATAAACAAATCAAAAAATATTTGAATCTTCCTGTATTGTCTTTGTTTCAAATTGCAGTTACGGTCAGAAAATAAGCCATAACGATGTATAACTAATAACTTATTCAGGTAATTTTTTAATTAACTACGAGGATAACAACGATGACTACTGAAAATAAATTAGATGAGTTAAAGGCAAAAGCGGCAGATGCAAAAGTACAAGGTGAAAAAGCTTTGGAAGATTTAAAGGAAAACGTAAAAGCTAAAGAAGCTGCTGGTAAAGAAGCTGTTGAAGATAAAGTAGATGAGTTAAAGGCCAAAGTGGCGGATGCAAAAGTTCAAGGTGAAAAAGCTTTAGATGATTTAAAGGAAAATGTAAAAGATAAACAAGCTGCTGGCAAAGAGGCAGTTGAAGATAAAGCAAATGATTTGAAAAGCAAACTTGAGGATGCTCAGCATACCTTGCAAGATAAGTTCGATCATTTACGCACAGAAGCAGGTCATAAACTTGATGATGCCAAAGCCAAAGCAGTAGAGTTAAAAGATGAGGCTGCAACAAAATTTGATGAGTTAAAAACGCAAGCAACGGCGAAATTTGATGAGTTGAAGAAAACAGCAACAGATAAGTTAAATAAATTGAAGCACCATGATTCTGATGAATAAGTTTATTTAAACTAAAATCTGCACTCCTTACCTAAAAGATGGAAGCTTGAAAATTAGCAATTCTTCATCCTTAGGTGAGCGAGTGCGGATCAATACTGTTACACTATCTCCATTAAGCTGTAATGATCTGTTTTTGGAGTAAACAATATGTCTTGGCTTTCTTCATTAAAGTCTGTTTTTTCACCCGCACAAGAAGTGAAAGAAGATGAAATCCAAACGGTACTCCAAAATTATTTACTACCGCATTCAAAAGATGCTTTAAAAGAGCGCATTAGTCAGCTTCAAGTTCAAGGTCGAGTATTACAACTCACCATTAATACATTTCCTGATGAAAAAGAGCACTTGCAGCAAATTCATGATGATTTGGCTGGGGCTTTGGAAAAGTGTGGTATTGAAGAACTAAACTTACATGTAGTTCAACAAAAGCGCCCTGCACAAGAAAGTTCGAACCTACCTCCTGTGCTTGATGCTTCAGCTAAATCAGAACCAGATCCGAATAATCCGCCTATCCAAAAAGCAGCTCCGCAACAAAGAGATGTTCCACTTCATCCTCGCATTAAGCATGTTATTTTAGTTTCGTCAGGTAAGGGGGGCGTTGGTAAATCGACAACTACTGTCAATTTAGCACTTGCCTTGCAAAAAATGGGGCTTAAAGTTGGAGTGTTGGATGCCGATATCTATGGCCCAAGTATTCCGACTATGCTGGGAAATGCTGGCAAAACTCCTCTTATTGAAAGTGAAAATTTTGTGCCTTTAGATGCTTATGGTATGGCGGTGTTATCGATTGGACATTTAACTGGTGATAACAACACACCTGTCGCGTGGCGTGGACCGAAGGCAACGGGTGCTTTAATGCAATTATTTAATCAGACCCTTTGGCCTGATCTAGATGTATTGATGATTGATATGCCACCTGGTACTGGTGATATTCAACTCACGCTTGCGCAGCGTATCCCAGTTACTGGTTCAATCATTGTGACTACGCCACAAAATGTTGCTTTACTGGATGCCACTAAAGGAATTGAGTTGTTTAATAAAGTTGGAATTCCTGTATTAGGTGTCGTTGAAAATATGTCGACCCATATTTGCTCTAACTGTGGACATGAGGAGCAAATTTTTGGTATTGGCGGTGGTGACAAGCTTTCTGAACAGTACCATATTCCATTATTAGGTCGCTTGCCTTTAAATGCTCAGATCCGTGAGCATGCTGATCAGGGCAAACCTAGTGTTGTAGCAATGGATGATGCCGCTGATAGTTATATTGATATTGCTAAGGCGATGTGGGAACAGATTGAAAAAATTCCTCAACGTACACGTGATGACAAACGTATCTTCTGATTTATTTAAACCCGACTTCAAGTCGGGTTTTTTATTATCTGGTTAAAATAAAAAATTAAACCACTGAATCTTAATAACAAAGCTAAACTTGAAATTGGCATATAGATTGCTACTTTACACTTTTTAAAAAGAAAGGGTAAAAAATGCAATTTAAATGTGCTTTTGGCGTAATCAGTTTATGTAGCGCTTTATTTTTAGTCGGATGCAATAATGACGACTCTTCTGTTTCACAAACACCAACAGTTCAGGAGCAAAAACAGAAATTACAGCCGATTATTATTCAGGGTGCTTTGCCTGTAGAGTCGGAAAGAATGGCTTCAAAATTAGAGAATAAGACTGTTGAAACCATTGGTGGGTGGACATTCTGGAAGGGTACCTATAATGGTTATCCAATGATTATTTCTAAAACCCGTATGGGTATGAGTAACTCGGCTGCGGCAACTGCTTTAGCCATTGAACGTTATAAACCGATAGCAATTATTAATCAGGGAACATCAGGCGGGCACGACCCAGATCTACACGTTTACGATATTGTCTTAGGAAAATACGCAACCAATATTGGGGCATTTAGAACTCCTAAACAACCATTAGGTGGTGGTTCAAATTCACTCACATGGGTTGAGGCTTTTGATGTTTTGCCAACAGACGAGTCTGACCCAGAACCTATCGCAATTCGTAAATTTGAAGGTGACCAAGAGTTATTAATGGCGGCACATAAAGTCCGTTATGACAAAGGTGAGGTGGTTGAAGGAACGATTGGTTCAGCAGATGTTTGGAATAATGAGCTTGATCGTATTCAATTTTTCCATCAACGCTATGGCACTTCAGTCGAGGAAATGGAAGCAGCATCTGTTGCACAAATTGCCAGCCAGTTTAATGTTCCTTTTTTAGGAGTTCGAATCTTATCTAATAATATTACGAATAATGGAGCTTATGACCCAGGTACAGGAGAGGCTTGCCAAGAGTATGTACTCAATGTAGCTGAAGAGTATATGAAATCAAAACTACCAAAATAATAATTTAAAACTAAGCAAGAAGCTCGGAGTCTTTATAAAACTTCTTCTTCTTGCTTTTTATGGCGATGTCTACTTTTCCAGTTTTTAATGACCATCCAACGCCAGAAAATTTCTGTAGATAAATATAAAATGACAGCAAATACGAAAGCTTCTACAACAAGACCTGTCATCAAAATTTTCGCAAGACTAAAATCAATGTGCCCATGGCCGAAATGAGTAATCCAACGGGAAATCTGGTGCAATACACCCAGCAGCATTTCTTTGTTGATCATATGCACATGAAAAATATGCGCACCAAACCAAAAACCAATATATAGAATAGGAACTAAAGTAAGAGGATTACTTAGCCAAGCCAGCATTAAGCTAATTGGTAAATTTACCTCAAATAGTAAGACTGCCATCACAATAAATACACTGTGAAAAGGGATAGGCAGTAAACCAAAAAAGGTTCCGACAAAAACAGCTCGGGTAATTGATTTTCGATTGACATACCAAAGCACAGGATTAAGGGTCTTTTTACCAAAAATCCTTAGAAATTTCATATTTGAAACTTTCTCGGGTGAGGGAAGCCAAGATTGAAAAAAGTGCTTTGCCATAATCATTAAGGTAGTAGAGCGCGGTGCTCTAAATAAAAAAATCAGAAACAATATATGAATTGAAACTTATTAAAAGCTTAAAATTTAAACTTACCATCACTATATATTTTTTATTATAAAGGCTTTTGATGGAAAAATAGACTTAAAATAAAAATACTTATGTTATTTAAGTATGAAATTATTTGAAAAGCATAACAACTGACCGTAAAGTTTTCTTTATCACTTTTTGTGGCAATTGAATAAGTATTTGTTTTTAATATCTTTATTTGAAAATTAAAAGTGATCTAAAAAATTTTGTCTTACAATTACCTTTTGCCATGTGTCAGGATATCTATTAATCTGAGATGACTATATTATGAGGTCATTCAATGATTTCATGGCTTTTTATTGGCTTAGTAGCCACAATTTTACTTACACCTGGTCCGACTAACACTTTACTTGCTTCTTCTGGCGTGCAAGTAGGACTGCGGAAGTCAGTAAAACTTATTCCAGCAGAAGTTTTGGGTTACGTGATCTCTATTTCTGCATGGGGAATGCTGATTGGGAAAGTGTCAACCACATTGCCATTGCTGCCGCCTATTCTTAAGCTATTGAGCGCTTGCTATATTATTTTCTTAGCCATTAAGTTATGGAGTACGGCAAATCAGGAAATTGAATTAAATCAGCCTACGATCCGTACTCGTGAATTATTTTGTGCAACCTTATTGAATCCTAAAGCCTTGCTCTTTGCTTCGGCAATTTTCCCTGTGGCCGCATGGAGTGATTTTCACATTTATTTAATTCATATGATGGCTTACTTAGCGCTTATTACGCCAATTGCCTTATTCTGGATTTTCTTGGGATCACTTTTAGCTTCTAAGAAAGTTGCATGGCTAAATCAGACTAATTTGCAAAAAACAGCTTCACTCGTTTTAGTCAGCTTTTCAATTCCTATTAGCTATTCTGCTTTACTGAGCCTTTAAAGGTACCGCTGAGCTATTCTTATTTGTTTGAGTAGCTTTGCGTTGTTTTCATAATTGCTTTTTTAAGTTAAAGTACGTCGAAATCAATGAAATTACCTTTTGGATAGAAAATACATGGCTATTAAGTCTGATCGTTGGATTCGCGAAATGAGCGAAAAACACGGCATGATTGAACCTTATGCAGAGAATCAAGTCCGTTTTGATGAAAATGGTGAAAAGTTGATTTCCTACGGGGTCTCTAGCTATGGCTATGATGTACGCTGTGCCCGTGAATTCAAGGTTTTTACTAACGTACATTCTGCAATTGTCGATCCAAAGAATTTTGATGACAAAAGTTTTATCGATATTGAGTCAGATGTTTGTATTATTCCGCCAAACTCATTTGCTCTAGCACGTACAATTGAATATTTCCGTATTCCTCGTAATGTGTTGACCGTATGTCTAGGCAAGTCGACTTATGCTCGCTGCGGTATTATTGTGAATGTGACTCCATTAGAACCTGAATGGGAAGGTCACGTAACTTTAGAATTTTCAAACACCACTAATTTACCTGCACGTATTTATGCAGGGGAAGGCGTAGCACAAATGCTATTCTTTGAAAGTGATGAAGTATGTGAAACATCTTATAAAGATCGTGGTGGTAAATACCAAGGTCAAACAGGCGTTACACTTCCGAAAACATAATTTTTCTTAGATAGTTTTAAAAGAATGGGTCGCTTAGGTGGCCCAATTTTATGAATAAGATTTACATGAGGTGCGTTTATCGGAATAGTGATAAATGACAGTTTCCTTTTGTACAAAATAATATAATATGATCAATAATTGATTTGTTTTTTTGTTCTGCATCACAGTATTGAAAAACAAATGTATTGGATATAGGTTGTCTTTTTAGTAGTAATTACTTAGATATCTACTAAATTCAGACAGGCCAAATAAAAAGAAATTAAACAGGATTATGCCCCCAAGGATACGGAGGTCGGCCATGCGACAGTTTACGTCTCTTCATGTAGCGATAGCGCTTGGAAGCTTATGCTTTTCTTCAGCGTATGCTGCGTCTACATTAGTCCCTATGTCAGATTCGGAACTATCCGCAACTCGTGGCCAAGCTTTAATGAGTATGTCTTATATTGCGCCTACGGATTCTGCAAATTTGGAAAAACTACGCGACAATAACAGTAACGTAGGTTTTTATAAATTAGGCTTAGATGCTGATTTAGAGCTGAACGCAAACATTAAAAGATTGCAGCTTGGATGCGGCGGAGCTAATGGTGCGGGTGCATGTGATATTGATATTGATAACTTAAGTCTAAGTGGTCTTTCAGATACTAACGATGGTCGTGCTAGCTCTTCTGCAAAATTAACCAATCCGTTTATTGAGTTTGCGATTAAAAATCCTAACAGTGCATCGACACGCGAAGTAGCTGGGGTGAGATTAAGTGCTGAATCTATTCAGGGTCTACTTACTTTTGGTTCAGAGAATACTGCTACAAAAAATGGTATTAACTCTTTTAGTGGTTATATGGTGACTCAAGAGACCGGGGGAACTGTAAATACTTTTGCTCGTTCTCCAGGTTCTGGCTTAACTCAAACTAATTTGGGGACAGTAATTACTGGTCGAGCACGAAGTTCTGATCGTTTAATCTGGGCTAATTTTAAATCTACAGCTTATGATTTAGGTTTAAGTAGTGCTTCTGGTAGCTTAACTTTACCGTCGCAAGTCATCTCTGGTAAACGTATAACTACTGCAAATTTAACAGGTACTGCTAATGTAAGTGGTATTAATTTATCTGGAACTATTTCAGCAGATGCGAAACTCGATCTTGGTTTAACGATTCCTTTATCTGGTAATTTAACAGGTGTGATCAACAATTTAGGTGTAAATGTTGCTGTCAATGAAGATTTAGGTTACTTCCATAAAGTTAATTTGAATGGCACAGCGGCTTCTCTTTCCTTGCAAGGGCAAAATTTACAATGGACAGGGGCAAAGTCAGTTTCTCAGGCGGGTTGGTGGTTAGAGCTTTCGAACCCGATTGATATTGGTGATGTAACTCCACAGTCACAAGTAGTTATTACCGATGATGTTGTTAAAGCTGCCCTAGATAAAGTGAGCGCGTATTTAGGAAAAGATGAAAATGCAGTCAACTGTGGCTTTTTAGCAATTTCTTGTTTGGCTGGGAGTATCAATACAGGAAATATTGATTTAACTGGTCAGTATGTTCCTATGAATCTGACGAATTTAGTTTTAAAAAACCAGAGTTTTGCTCCTAACTGCTATGGGAACTTAAAGTTTTGTTAATCTTAAAAGAACGTTGTAGTTGATGGTATGCATTCATCGGAAAAGTAATTTTTTACATGCTTTTTTTTGCATTTGTGCAAATATTCCGCATAATAGAAATGTGGAAAGGTTGGCAATATCTTTTAGATGTGCCTCTTTGTCTAAGGTGAAAAGGATAGATTCACCTGGCATCAAGGATTGTTAAAGAAAAATAAATATGGTGCACGGCATCGTATAAAACAGGAAGGTCAAGATGACTACACTTAATTATACGGTAAGGTTTCAAAAAACCGTTTTGGCAAGTTTAATAGGGCTTTGTATAAGCCAATCTAGTTTCGCACTCGAAGAACTTTCTGATGCGGGCTTAAGTGAAACTACTGGTGAAGGTATTGCGATCTTGCCACAGAATGCTTATATGGTATTTCGTGGCGCAGGTGCTAATGAAACCTCAAGTCAGATATTAACCGATCGTACTAAAGATACAGGTTATATCAATTATGTGCCTGTCGGTCCTTTAAGTATGACAGCTGCAGATACCAATAAAAATGGCTCGATTGATTCGGGTGATCGTGCGGTTGGTAAAGCTGATATTTTTCTTTATGGCTTGGCACTTTCGAAATCTGATAATGATACGAATACCCGTATTGCTTCTACTGATGCGGCTGCTGCAATCTCAAGTTGGGGTACTGCTGTCAACCCGTGGATCTTTAAAGTTGCGACAGAAAACTCAGTACCAAACTTTAGTGCGACAAATTGTAGTGGTGCGACTGATCCAACTTGCCAAGTAACCTATTTAGCTTTAGAAGCTCCTTTATATGAGGTCGGAACAAAGGATTCTGCAGGTATAGACGCTTATAAGCTGAAACTAGGTTTATGGACAGATATCTTTGTGCGTAACCCAAATAAAATAAATGGTGCAGCCGATCAATTTAATTATGGGGACTCAAATGGTTTGATTGGCACCAGTACCGATACAAGCCGTGCAAACCGTCTTCGTTTACAAGGAGTTTGGAATAACTTTAGCTTAAATGGCAGTCGTTTACAGCTTTTCCAAACATTAGGGGGCGCAACATCTGCTGGTGGGATGAGTCCTTTTTATAACGATACTTTGGGTTTAGCAGGAGTTATTCGTTTAAACAGTGGTGATGCCTCTAATTTAAGAGCAACAATTACTTCAAATACCCCAACATCTACAGTAGGGCCATGGGTAAATCGCTATAGTACTCAATATACTGGCGCACCAAGTAATAACTCTCCAAGCTCGGACTGGTTATATCGGGTTCGTAGTCAGACTACGACTGTTACTTCAACGGGTTCATGGACCGCGCCAACTGATAGCGCTATGAATAACGTATTACGTTTGAGTACACGTGAATCTGGAACTACCCAAGGTAATTTGGTAACACCTGCAATTAATGGTGGGCTTGCACCAACTTTTGATGCGAATGAAGGTTTATATCTCTATAACCCAAACATTAACCTTGTGTTAGGGTCTTTATATCAACCACTCGTTTTAAGTTCAGACGGTAAAAACTTTAGTTTAGAACTTGCTCGTATTCCAAATAAACCAGAAATTTATAAGAAAATTTATACAGACTATAGTGGTGCCGATACTAGTTATTTAGGTTCTACTTGTAATATTTACCAATGTGGTACGAATGTAACCTTGGGTGGTAAAACTTACCAAGGTTCTAGTGCAACGCACAGCAGTATCTCAATTGGTTCAACAGTTTATAATGCAACGAATAATACTTTAGAGGCATTTAAAGGGAATAGTACACAGGATGCGGTCGGTATTTCATTTGGTAAATTACCTACGGGTACTGTGGCGGCTATAACGCAAACTAAAAACTTCTACCAATTGCAAAATCAGGAGCGTCGTGCAGGCAGTTATAGTTGCGGATTTTTGAACTTAAGTACTTGTTATGATACATGGCAGTACCGTACAGCAACGGGCTGGACGGGAAATGCAGGCTCAGGTTTGAAATTTGACTCACAAGGTACTAATTGGGCCAATGTAGATAGTACGGCTTATTATAACCCGACAGTAAATAATACAGGTTATACCTTAGCTGATGCCGGAAATGGGGCTCAGTTTGTTGTACCAAATGGCACACCTTTACCAGATGCACTTTATAACAATGGACGTTGGTCTACCACCACGCCAAATGCAGATTTGAACACCTATAAGCTATCTGGAGCACAAATTAGCTCAGCCATTACTAATAACATGGGTTCAGCTGTCATTGATGGTGTATTAATCCAACATTTAAAACTGACAACTAAAGGCTTATAAGAGGAGGATAATGATATGAAAAAATTAAGTACTTTGATCCTCGCTCTTTTTGCAACGGTTACTCATGCGGAGCTGCAAACTTTAGATAATGAAGCATTGCAGGCGATTAATGGACAGGCCGGTGCTGATTTATCTTTGATGCTCAATTTAAACCAGACCAGTAATGGTATTTTTGATAATGGTAGTGGTGGTGTCTGTGAGAACGTAGAGTTCTGTCATATTGGTTTGGCGATTAACAAACGTTTTGTACAAGCAGATGCGAGTAAGCCAAGCGGTTGGGCTGAAAATAGTAATAGTGGTAATAAACTTTGGCTAGTGTTTAAAGGTGTACAAGGAACTTTAAATATTCAAAAAATGGGTTTAGATGGTGCTGATTTAAAGTATCTGGATAAAAACAATACAGAAATGATTAAGCCTGCTATTCAGCTTAGTTTTAGCGCAGCACAGCCAATTTTAATTCGTAATTTTGGTTTTAATGCTTTATCGATTGAACAAGATAACTTTACAAGCTCAACAACAACTCAAGGGTCGAGTGCAAATATGTATGATTATGCATATTTCAAAAAACCGACATATGCTGCGACTGCCAATAGTGGGGCACAGCAAGTTGCAACTGCAACTCCATCGGCCTATGACTATGGACGTGAAACTGGTTTTATGGGCTTAATGATGAACGGAAACTTGGCTATTCAAGGAAAAGTCATGGTCTTTAGTTGTGATGGCAGCCATCCTCGTTGTTAAGGTTAATGTAGATTTCAAAGGAACTGAAGTGATGAAAAAAAATAAAGAAAATCACAGCTCAAAGTTTATTTTAAATACATTAACAACCAGCATGTTGTTAGTGAGTGGACAAATTTATGCTTTAGAAGCTTTAACAGATGCAGATTTGAGTGCCGTTAATGGACAAGATGGGATCTCGATTCAAACTACATTTAACGAAATTAATATTGATAATGCTTACTGGGATGACCATGCAGGTACGCCTAGCAGTGCTGATCAGGTCTTAAGAGCTCAAGCGAGTGGTGTAAAAGTCCAAAAAAGTAATGCATCTAGTCAATCTTTAAGTACTAATTACCGTTTAGATGTGGGGAGTAATCCAACCACAGGTAAAACTGGACTCGACTTTTCTATGCAAAGTAGTCCATCACTTATTACTGTAAATAGTTTTAAAGTATGTAATACCTCTGCTACTTGTTCACCTACAATGGGGCAGTTGGCTATTCAAACGACCTCTCCTTTAAATTTGGCACTTACAACCCAAGATGGGCTATTTAATGCAAATAGCCAGTCAAGCATGACACTTGGTATTAATAATGCCAATATTTATCTAGGACAATTGGATGCTCGTAGCCAGCTAAATCAGTTAATTTTAAGAAATTTTAACTTTAATTTTGTTGGTAAAGGGGCCATGCTGATTGACCCAACTCGTGGCTTAGTTTTACAGACAAATACTGGAACTAATGTTGCTGGTGTAGGGCAAACTCCGAATACTACCTATGGCTATGTTGATTTTAACCGTGTAGCAGATTCAGCTTCTGGTTTAACTGCGGGTACGTATGTTGATAGTAGCGGCAAAGTAACCAATTCAGGCCTGAATATTGAGGTAATGCTCAGCTCGAATGTAGATAAAACTAACCCTTATGCTTTAGATGCAACTAATAGCCCACAAAATGCGAAAGGTTTGATTCGTTTAGGTGCTAGCGGACGTATGGTAAATAGTTATTTACAAGTCCGTGGTATGGATGGTACGGCGGATACCACCACTTTAGGCACTGCAAATACAGCTGCTGGTACAGGTTCAAGTAATAGTATTTTAGGTAATTCTGGCATTGCCTTTCGTATGAAAGGTGAGTTCACCAAAGATAATGATTCAATGCTAGGCGCAGATGGTAAAGCAACCACTTTAGAAATTGGTGGGGCAGGTCTGAATGCTTACGGTTTCGAGTTTGGCAATTTAACAGGACTTAACTCTGCTACACGTGGTTATTTCGACAGCGGAAATATTTATTTAAATCTTGCTGATACAAAAACCTTATTAATGCCAAACAACGCGACTTTAAATGCAATTCGTTTAGGTAGTGGTACTTTAACAACAGTTGCTGATTATCAGCATAATATTCACCGTGATACCGTTACTAATCCGTTTAGCTTAATTCTTGCGATGCGTGGAGCAGAGTTTCAAGCATTTTCAAGACGCGGTCGCTTTACAACAAGTGCGAATGTCGCTCCTGCAAATCAGTTTGCAGACAATGGTGCAAACAACCAGTGGGGCTTAGCACTACCTTTTTATAACTTAAATGCTAATGCTGCTGTATATGGTTTAGATGCGCTGGCAAATAGTGCTTATTACTATACAAAAGATGCCAATGGTAAACCTGTTCAGAATGTTGTTGCTACATCTGGAACGACTTCGCGTTTAGGTTTTGGTGTTGCAGCGGGAACTACAGGACGTGATGCGACTGGAACCAAAACAACCTCAATTTTATTAATTGATGGTTCTCCAAATGCTAATAATGGTGGTAGTCCTACTGATTATTACATGGGGTTACGTAACATTGATATGTTCCTCAAAGGCAATGGAAGCATTGGCTTAGAAAATGGCAGCCTCAATATTAGTTTAAAAGAGATGCTGCTTGCTTTATCAACAGAAATTGCAGCAGGGTATTTACCAGGGGCTAAATATAAAACTTGTCCAGCGACAGGTTCATGTACTTCACCTATTGATAATTTTGCCAAGAATAATGATGTCTTATTTGGTTTAAAACTACGTTTAGGTGGCGATCTTAACTTATCGATCGTGCCAAACAGTTCAATTGCAGATGGTAGTGCTCTAACAGTACTCGGCGATTTCACAATGCCTGCCACAGCAACTGGAAATACAGTTCAGATTAGTGATCCAATCGATGGTTCTGCAATTGGCTTTGATAATATTACTGGAAAGCTAGCGTTTAATACTGCTTTAGTTGTGGGCAAAGACACCGCAAGTGGTTTAGGTAAAGTTGGCGTAAATACGGCGGTTTATTTTAATCCTGACAAGAGTATTGACGGCGCATTACGTGTTAAAGATATTAACTTCTATCCGCCTTCAACTGGCGCAGGTGCACGTTTAGGTGAGCTTGCCATTACTGGTGGACGTTTAAATAGTAGCTTTAGTATTGTGCCTAGAAATGGTGCTTTTAACTAACCAAAAAAGTGGCAGTCATTGCCACTTTTTATAAAAAATTTATTTTAGTGTGATTGGATTTGCATTCGTCGGGTTATAAGGATAATTGCTTTGTGCTTGAATATTATTCTGATAGTCTGAACAAATAATAAGCGTTTGTCTCTTAAGGATTAGAGCGACATGAAGAATAAAAATATAGGGTGCTGGTTGTTACTTGCCAGTAGTTCAAGTGTTTTTGCAATGCAGCCTTTGGATGATCAAAGTCTTGCGGCAACGACAGGTCAAAATGGCCTAACTTTAGGTATTCAGGCAGATAAAGTTAAATTTAACCAAGTTGCTCTGATTGATACAAATGGTATTGCTTCAACTTCGTATAATAGTAAGGCCGGCTTTGTTATTGCAGGGAATTCTACGAATCCGGTTCCTGGCATTGAGTTTATTAAAGCTGCGGTATCTAGTAATCCTTCTTTTAATATCGTAATGGATACTGATGCAGGTGGTGGAAATCCTTTTTTAAATTTAGCTGTGTCTATGGGCAATGATGTAAACGGTATTCGACTTTTACCTTTTTCAGTTTATTTAGCTCCAAGTGCATCTTTATCTAGTCCATCCGATTACGCATTAACAAGTTATGCACCAAAATCAATTTTTAGTTCGGGAACGACAGTGAATACGGGTGTAAAAGAACTAATCCGTTCAACTGGAAATCTAGATATTAACTTTGTACAAACCAATAAACCTCGTTTAAATATTCAGCTTGGCCATGCTGCTCAATCAGTGATGGTTAAATTTGGAGGGGCAATTCAATCTATTTGTTCTGCTGCTGCGGGTTGTCCAATTACTTTAGTCTCCGATAATACGGGAGCTACATTCGGATTTAAATTTGCTGGAACAAATACCTCGACAGGTTTTGTGCTTGATGGTTTTTATGCAGGAGTTGATCCAACGGGATTAACTTTTGGGAATAACGGCGTGTCGAGTAAGTTCGATGCTTCACTTAACAATGTCACTTTAGGAAATATGGGAACCCAAAGTACAACGACATTTAATAATTTGCCTAATGGTTCTATGGGGAGTTTTGGTATTACTGGGGCGTCAGTGACTGACTTAAAAATGAAAGTAAGTGGCTTTTAGAAAAAAATAACTTAACCTGAAATATGAAAGAGGGCGGTTGTGAAAACAATCGCCCTCTTTTTATAACTATATTGAGTTAAATGTTTTCTGATCTGGTGTGTTCTAACTGTTGAACAATTTCATCCAAAGCTTTAATACGCTTAACTTGATCCCATAAGTTTTTAGCTTGTGGGTAGGCTTTAGTCATCATCCCCAACCATTGTTTATAACGACCAACCATACCAATTTCTGTTTTTGCTTGACCGTTTAAAAAGCGAATTTGTAAGTCAACCAGTTGTTCCCAACTGAATAATGCCTCATTCATATTTTCACGAATGCATTGTGTTAAATCAGGGGTCGTCACAGCACCACGCCCAATCATTAAGTCTTCACAACCAGATTGTTGCTGACAAGCTCTAGCATCTGCATTGCTCCAGATTTCACCGTTGGCAATTACATTAATTTTTAAAGCTTCTTTAATAGGCAGAATCTTTTCCCAATAGGCCGGTGGTGTATAACCATCTGCTTTAGTACGTGCATGAACCGTTAACCAGTTTGCACCAGCATCTTCAACAGCATGAGCATTTTCCATGGTGTGATTTTCGTCTAGATAACCTAAACGCATTTTTGCTGAAACAGGAATATGTGGAGGTACTGCATCTCTTACAGCTTTAATTAGCATATGTACGACATCAGGTTCATCAAGAAGAACTGAGCCGCCTCGGTGTCGGTTTACAGTTTTTGCGGGACAACCGAAATTTAGATCAATTGCTGGTGCACCAAGCTCAACAACTTTCGCTGCATTTGCTGCCAGCATATCTGGATTATTTCCTAAAAACTGGACATGGACAGGTGTACCGGCTGCTGTTTTACCGTCATTTTTTAATTCTGGACAAAAACTATAGTAAATATGGTCTGGCAAAATGCTGTCTGTAACTCGAATAAACTCGGTCACACACCAGTCAAAATGACCAACAGATGTGAGTGTATCCCGCATGATCGGGTCAGTTAAACCTTCCATTGGAGCGAGTATGAGTTTCACAGTCTGTGTCACCTGAGCAAAAAGAAAACAGCGTTATACGGGATATGTATAACGCTGTCTAGTATCGATGAAATTTTAATTAATTTAGAGACCCAAAATCATTTCAAGCACAAATTTACTACCAATAAAACCAATGGCTAAAAGCACAAAGCCGATTAACGTAAAACGAATGGCCTTTTGTCCTCGCCATCCGAGTTTGTAATGGCCAATCAATAATGATCCATAGATAAACCAGGAAATAATACTAAATACGGTTTTATGAGCGAGATGTTGGGCAAAGAAGCTATCGATAGTCAAGAAACCAAAAGCGAGTGCAATTGTTAATAGAATAAAACCAGTAATGATGAGGTCAAATAACAAAGATTCCATCGCCTGAATTGATGGGAGTAAATTGACCCAAAAGCGTTTTTTTTGTTTCTTTTTGAGTTCACGATTTTGGAACCACAGCAAAATAGCGTGAATGGTTGCCATCAGTAAAACTGCATAGGCAGATAAAGACAGAATGATATGGACATCAAGGCCTAGGGAATGCTGTTCAATAAATTGATTGGGTCGGCTGAATGCAAAACCTAAAATCAGGCCAATAGCGGCTACAGGAATGCCTAATAAGTTTAACGGTACAATAGGGCGGAAAATACTAAAAATTAAACTTAACAACAGCATAAGCCACGATGTAAAAGATACTAAATTAAAAACATCGTAGTTAATTCCGGCTGGTGTCAGCATGGCGTGGCATAAAACTGTGCCGTGCAACAGGAGTGCCAAAGTTGCAACAACAGCAAATAACCATGGGTTTGGTTCACGTTTTGACATTAAACGAATAAACAGATACCAGAAAGAAGTGGTATATGCAATGAGCGCCAAAATTGTGTAAACCAAGGGGAGGCTAATCATGTCAAACCTTTTTCAGGATTAATTCATCTATATAAGATATAAATTCGCTGCGAACTAAAGTATCCTATAGCATTCTATGCATAAATTTTCTATTTCGAGAAAGATTTTTTTGCAACTAGCCATTTTAAGCGGATTTTGCAATGTTTGATACCTTAACAGAACGACTCACACAGAGTTTAAGAAATGTTACTGGCTCAGGGCAGCTGACCGAAGACAATATTAAAGATACCTTACGTGAAGTACGTATGGCACTTCTTGAAGCCGATGTCGCGTTACCTGTAACTCGTGAATTTATCGCGAAAGTTAAGGAAGAGGCATTGGGCCAGGAAGTGATGACTCAGTTATCGCCAGGCCAGGCATTTGTAAAAATTGTCTATGACGAACTCACCAAGATGATGGGTGAGGCGAATGAAACACTTGATTTAAGTGCTAAGCCTCCCGTTGTTGTATTACTTGCTGGTTTACAAGGTGCGGGTAAAACGACAACTGCCGCTAAGTTGGCACGTTTCTTAAAAGAGCGTCAAAAGAAAAAAGTAATGACGGTTTCTGCGGACGTTTACCGTCCAGCAGCGATTAAGCAGTTAGAAACTGTGTCAGCAGAAGTTGGGGCAGGTTTTATTCCTTCAGATGCTTCTGAAAAGCCAATTGATATCGTTAATCGTGCAATTGAACAGGCAAAAATCCAATTTGCTGATGTATTGATTGTCGATACCGCAGGTCGTTTACATGTCGATGCAGACATGATGGACGAAATTAAAGAATTACATGCTGCTGTTAAGCCAACTGAAACTTTGTTTGTGGTTGATGCCATGACAGGTCAGGATGCTGCAAATACAGCTAAAGCCTTTAATGATGCATTGGCACTTACGGGTGTGATTCTCACTAAAACTGATGGTGATGCACGTGGTGGTGCAGCGCTTTCTGTGCGTGCAATTACAGGTAAGCCAATCAAGTTCTTGGGTATGGGTGAGAAGCTTGATGCTTTAGAACCATTCCATCCAGATCGTGTTGCTCAACGTATTTTAGGCATGGGTGACGTACTTTCTTTAGTCGAGGAAGTTGAACGTAAAATCGACAAAGAAAAAGCCGAAAAAATGGCTAAAAAATTGCAAAAAGGAGGCAGCTTCAACTTTGAAGATATGCTGATGCAATTTGAGCAAATGAAAAGTATGGGCGGCATGATGGGCTTCTTAGATAAGTTGCCTGGCATGAGCGGTGCAGGAATTCAGCAGGCGATTGAGCAAGCAAATCCTGAAAAACAGGTCAAGAAAATGGAAGCTATTATCCAGTCAATGACCGTTAAAGAACGCCGTAATCCAGACCTGATGAACCCAAGCCGTAAAAAACGTATTGCAGCTGGTTGTGGTATGGATGTTGCTGAAGTGAATAAACTCATTAAGCAACAAGCACAAATGGCTAAAATGATGAAGAAGTTTGCGAATCCATCTGGTATGAGCAAAATGATGCGTTCATTAGGCAATATGCAAAAACAATTTGGCAGCGGCGGTGGCGGCGGAATGGGACCACTCTTTGGTAACAACGACCAAAAGAAATAAGTTCGTAAAATAAAAGGCGCATATAGCGCCTTTTATTTTGTTCTGTATTTTAGTCTTTAGGATAATGAGCAATATATTGTTGTAATCCTTTGAGCAAAAGATCAGTTTCTACGACTGGATCATATTTTTTCAAGAACTTGGCAAATAGTTGTGCATCTCCACCGGTAAGGAGCAGTTTTTTCGGAGATTGCTGCATAATATTTTCGATAGTACTAATAAGGCCTAACAAAATACCGTGATGGACTGCATCTACGGTGTTATTACCAGGGTTTAGATTATCAAAAGCTGAGTCAGGAATTTTAATTCCTTTTGTATTTTGAATAAGTGCATCGCGTTGCAGATAAAGGTTGGGTAAAATATATCCGCCTAAATGTTGTTTGCCTTGCGTTAAATCAATCGTTAAGGCTGTTCCACATCCAATAATACAATAGTTTTCATCTACTTGAGCCACAGCGAGTACTTGTAACCATCGGTCAATCCCGAGCTGGCTTGGTACCTTATAGCCACACTTTAACTCAGCATATTCAGCATGAACCTTTGCAAAAACAACAGGAATTTCAAGCCATTTTAGAATTTGTTGAATGCGTTGATTATTCTCAGCATCTAAGACGGATGACACACCAATCCGATGTAGACCTTGATGCTTAAAATGTTGAATTAACCCAAGTAATAAATCGGCAGGGGATTGCAAATGCAGTTCTGCGGCATGCTCAATAGTTTGGTGATTTTCAGTAATCCAGTATTTTAAACGAGTGTTCCCGATATCGAGCCATAAACTTTTCATGGAGAAACACCTGTTTATTGATTGATCTGTGGTCTTAAACGACCTTGATAAAACTGTTTAGGTTCTGGAGTTTCAAGTATGACGGCTCCATCATTGGAAATTCCAACAAAACGACCTTCTACTAATCCTTGGCTATGCTCAAACTGCACGAATTGATTAATCCATGCGGCATGATGATTAAAACGGCCAGCTAAGTTGTAGCAGCCATGATCGAACCAGCGAGCTGCATTTTGAATAGCCATATACAGCTCTGAAACTAACTCAAGACGGTTGTTTTGCTCTAAACCTAAATCTTCTAAAGAGGTAATCGGCTGATCACTGTCGGTTACGGGTGGCGTTTTTAAATTAATGCCCACACCTACTATAGCCTGATGTTGTGAAAGGGGTTCAACTAAAATCCCCCCCCATTTTCCTTGCGCACTATATAAATCATTTGGCCATTTTACTTGTAAGCTTAGAGGCTGTAATTGCGAGATTTGCAAAATATTTAGAGCAACTTCAAGTGCTAAGCGACCATCTAAGGGTGTTCGAGTTTGCACCAATGTGCTTAAATAAATGTTTCCTTCAGGTGAAATCCATTGCCGTTGATGTTGACCTCGCCCTTGAGTTTGTTGAGCACTGCAAACCAAGCCTGTTGTAATGCCTTTTTTGGCAATTTCACGAATATCATCATTGGTCGAAGTTGTGGTTGCTTTTAATAAAACCACTTCTGGAAGCTGGTTTTTTGCACTTAAAAGTTGTTGTAGTTGGCGAGTCTCTAAATCCATGTTGAATATGAGCAGAGTGGTAAAACATTTATGGAGTTAATCATATATTTACTCATTGGCGCAATTGCTGGTTTTACTGCCGGATTGTTTGGGGTTGGTGGTGGATTAATTATTGTACCAATCCTCTATGTCGTTTTTACCCAGTTACACTATGACCCTGCGGTAATCATGCATATTGCAGTAGGAACATCACTAGCAACGATTATCGTAACGTCTTTTAGTTCGGTGTCGGCTCACCATAAAAAAGGAGCTGTACTTTGGCCAGTTTTTCGTAATTTAGCGCCCGGGCTCATTATTGGTTCATTTTTAGGTGCTGGTATTGCTGACCTAATGTCTGGTCAACATTTGCAGCTTCTTATTGGGATTTTTGCTGTTTCCATGGCTTATCGCATGTTTAAAGGCGCCCATGTTGTAGTTGATCCAACACGTCAACTTCCTTCAGCATCTATGCAAGTGATGGCTGGTGGCGGAATTGGTGTTGCCTCTGCAATTTTTGGTATTGGAGGCGGTAGCCTAACTGTACCGTATTTAAACCGTCACGGTGTCGTTATGCAAAAAGCAGTCGCAACTTCTGCTGCTTGTGGTTTACCCATTGCAATTGCGGGCGCAATTGGCTTCATGTGGTTTGGTGCTAAAGAACACATCTCTGTACCTAACACGATTGGTTATGTGCACATCTATGCTTTTATTGGCATTAGTGTTATGAGTTTTATTACAGCCAAGTTTGGAGCAAAAGTCGCTCATGCATTGTCACCGCAAATGTTAAAAAAATGCTTTGCCTGTTTGTTAGTCGTGGTAGGTAGTTATTTTATTTATAAAGGCATTATGCACTAAAGAATAAAATATTAATCTTAAGAAGACTACGATGTAAGAGCTTGAATTTTTAGAAATTCGAGCTCTTTTTATTCAAGAATATAAGAACATTCGGGGCTTTTATTCATCCGATTTTGGTGTTGTTTTTAAATGGGTTGGCTTAAAATGCAATGAAATTGTCAGACAATGACATAGTTTTTAATCGATGGGATCAGTTAAAAACAAGGATGCGAAAGAAAAGCATGGATTAATGCATATAAAAAGTAGCGGGTGATTTATGAATCTCGAAGAGACAGAAAGTCTTTCTGAGCAAATTGTCAAATATATTAGCGAACAGATCATTAGTGGCGAGCTGGTTGAAGGCGAACGTATTCAAGAACTACGTATTGCTAAAGAGCTTGACGTGAGCCGAGGGTCAGTTCGTGAAGCATTGTTATTATTAGAGCGTACTCATTTAATTGAGATATTTCCACGCCGTGGGGCAATTGTTTCAGAAATGTCTGCACAGCAGGTTAAAGCACTGTTTGACACAAACATGATGTTATTGGGGCATATTGTTCAGCGAATAAGTGAAACATGGCGGGCACATGAAGCAGATCAATTACAGTTATTGTTAGAACAACTTCTTGAGCATGTAAAAGCAGGAGATATCGAGAAATTTTATGATGGTGTTTTCCAATATCTGGCTGAACAGCAAGATATGGTCGGAAATCCTTATCTAATGAAATTCTATAAAGAGTTATTGCCTTCATTACGTCGTAGTTATTTTTTGACCTTAAATACATCTAAACGAGAACTACAAGAAGCATTTGCATTATTTAAACTCGTGATTGATGCAATTTTGATCCGAAAATCACAACAAGCCGCTTTATTTATGGAAGATTTTTGTCGACACTTACGTAACCTTGTGTTGGAATCGCTGACACGAATGAAACAGATTGAATTGGCTTGGGCAAGACGCTCACGCCGCTAGTTAGGGCATTATGCGTTTAAGCAGTTTAAAACTTTCCGGCTTTAAATCTTTTGCAGATAGTACAACTTTAAATTTTAAGGCTAACCGCACAGCAGTGGTTGGTCCAAATGGTTGTGGCAAATCGAATGTAATTGATGCCATACGTTGGGTGATGGGTGAATCAAATGCTCGTCAACTGCGTGGTGGTAGCATGCAAGATGTTATTTTCACAGGAACTTCCAAACGTAAGCCAGTTGGTGTGGCGAGTGTTGAGTTACGTTTTGATAATACATATGGCAAGTTAGGTGGATCCTATAATGCTTATAATGAGTTAGCTGTTCGTCGTCAGGTCACCCGTGAAGGCAAATCCGAATATTTCTTAAATGGCACACGTTGTCGCCGTCGTGATATTACCGATATTTTCTTGGGAACAGGGTTGGGTCCACGTTCTTATGCGGTGATTGAGCAAGGAATGATTAACCGTCTGGTTGATGCCAAGCCAGAAGAAATGCGTATTTTTATTGAAGAGGCTGCTGGTGTTTCACGCTATCAAGCTCGTCGACGCGAAACTTTGCAACATCTTGAGCATACTGAGCAAAACCTTTCACGTTTAGAAGATATTGCTCTAGAGTTAAAATCGCAGCTTAAGACGCTTAAACGCCAATCTGAAGCAGCAATTCAATATAAAACTTTAGAAGGTCAGATTCGTACCCTAAAAATTGAAATTTTGTCTTTTCAGGCAGATAAAAGCGTACGCTTACAAGAAGAATATACAGTTCAAATGAATGAACTGGGCGAAACTTTTAAATTGGTTCGCTCTGAGTTAAGTACAATTGAACATGATTTGGAAGCAACTAGCGCTTTATTTCAGCGACTCATTCAGCAATCTTCACCACTACAACACGAATGGCAGCAAGCTGAAAAAAAACTATCTGAACTGAAAATGACTCTGGAACAAAAACAGAGTTTATACCAGCAAAACAGTACGACTCTCGTTCAATTAGAACAGCAAAGATTCCAAACTAAAGAACGTTTACAGCTTTCTGAATTGCAACTTGAAACGTTGAATAATCAGTTAGATGAACAAACTGAAGCCTTAACTGCAATTGAGCATACTGCAACGGGAGCTGAACAAAACTTTGCTGATTTACAATCCCAGCAAAAACAAGCACAACAACAGTTTGAACAAGTAAAAGCTCAGGTTGAAAAACAACAGCAGCAAAAAATGCAAATGTCTGCCCAAATTGAGCAGTTAGGCAAAAATGTTCTAAGAATTGAGCAACAAAAAGAAACGTTGCAACATCAAGCAAGTCAGATTCAATCGCATGTTCATGAAGATGAGCAGGGTGATCTTGAGCAACGGCAACAGCAGCTTCGTCGTGAAATTGCGACACTTGAGACTGAAATTGAGCAGCTCTCACAGCGTTTAGAGCAGTCTCAACAGCAACATCAGGCAAGTAAAAATCAACAGCAAACGCTGAAAACAGAAATACAAGTTTTATTATCAGAGCAGAAAAACTTAAGCCAGCTTGTTGCTAAGCAAAGCCCGAAGCAACATCAAGATGCACTACGTTTAATGCAAGCTTTGCAATTAACAGAGCAAGGCAAACCACATGCGCAGATTATTGAAAAGTTTTTAGCAAAATGGTTACAAGCTCATATTCTTGAGACCGAACAAACTTTTCAAGAAGGGGTTGCTCGCCAGTTAAAACCTTCAGAGCAAACAAATCAATTTAAGCAAAACTTAGCTTGTTTAAATGATTGGATTGCATCTCCACAGCTATCAATCTTTTCGAATGTAGCGATTGCACAAGATTTGACTCATGCTTTAAATGAGCAAAAGCAACTGCAACATGGGCAGTCTATTTTGACTTTAGATGGTTATCATGTCGGGCAGGATTGGGTCATTGCTCTTATGTATGATGACGAGAGTCAAAGTGCACAAGGGATGCTCAGTCATCGTATTCGCCTAGATGAAATTGAACAAGTTCTTGAAAAGCAACAACCCGAATTACAAGCATTAGATCAAATTGTAGTTCAGCAAAAAGATGAGCTAGGGCAGTTGCAGTCTGATTTGCAACAGAAACAGCAAGTTGTTAAACAAAAACAAAAAGACTTACAACAGCTTGATGTGCAAATTGCTAAACAGCAAACTGCTGCACAAGCATTTTTACTGCAAAAACAGCAATTGAAAGATCAACTCAGTCAGTTAGATATGCAACTTGAAGAAGATGCAATGCAAAAAGATGATCTGGAGATTGATTTACATGCGCTAGCAATCAAGCTTGAAACCATTTTACCTGACTATAAAACATTGCAATTTCGGGTAGAAGAGTTAACAGAGCAACTAGAAGAACAACAACAAGCTCTGCATCAGCAACAACAAGAACGTGAAATTTTACGTCGTAACAGCACGCAAACGACTCAACAGATAGAGTTGCTTGAAAAAGATATTTCGTTCTTGCAGAGCCAATATCAGCAAATTAATGCTCAAATGGAACAGGCGAAAAAATTTGTTGATCCTATTCAGTTAGAGTTGCCAAATCTTGAGTCCGAATTTCAGCAACAATTTGCTCAGACTGAAAAGTTGCAAAAGAACTGGAATGAATGGCAGCTTGAATTAAATAGTGTGCAGGAAAAACAACAAACCCTGACAGATCAGCGTCATCAATATCAACAAAAAGATGAGCAGCTCAGAGAACAACTTGAAGCAAAACGTTTGGCATGGCAAGCAGCTAAGTCCGATCGTGAACATTACCAAGAACAGCTTAAAGAGCTAAATGCCGAGATCCAAAAGGGTTTACAAATCGACTTAACCGAGCACCAACAAAAACTGGAAAAAGTACAGAAACAGTTTGAAAAAATCGGTGCGGTTAATCTTGCTGCTTCACAAGAGTTTGACGAAGTTTCTCAGCGGTTTGATGAGTTGAGCCACCAGATTCAAGATCTGGAAAATACGGTAACTCAACTAAAAGATGCGATGAAAAGCATTGATCAGGAAACCCGTAAGTTGTTTATGACAACGTTTGATCAGATTAATCAAGAGTTGCAAAATCTGTTTCCAAAGGTCTTTAATGGTGGTGAAGCAAGTTTAAGTCTTGAAGATGACTGGCAATCTGGTGTTAAACTGATGGCAAGACCACCGGGTAAGAAAAATAGTTCTCTAGCATTACTTTCCGGTGGAGAAAAGGCTTTAACAGCTTTAGCATTAGTATTTGCGATTTTTAGATTGAATCCGGCACCGTTTTGTGTGTTAGATGAAGTGGACGCACCACTTGATGATGCGAATGTTCAGAGATATTGTAATTTGGTAAAAGAGCTTTCTGAACATGTACAATTCATTTACATTACACATAATAAGCTGGCGATGACCATGGCAACTGATTTGTTGGGTGTGACCATGCCTGAACCGGGTACATCAAAATTAGTCACTGTCGATTTAGAACAGGCAAAAGAATACGGGTTAGTTTCGGAGTCATAGAATGGAAATCAATACGATTATTGGCATCGTTGTCGCCATTATTATTATGCTAATTGGCTTAAAAATGATTTTAAAAAAGTCAAACCATGCTGAACCCTCATTAGACAGTGATTTGCATATTAATCCTGATAGTAATCAGCCGGTTATACCTAGGCATGTGAGAGATCAGCTTGAGCAAGCTGAAGCCGAGGGTGTGTCGGCGACTAGCGCAGAGCGAGTAGAACCGACTTTAAATGCAGCGTCACAAGTCAGTGAAACAAAACAAACAGAAACTTTGGCTGTAGAACCTACTAAATCAATTTCGGCCGAACAAATTCAACCAGTTGTTGAAACTTCTTCAGATGAAATTAAATCTGAAGAAAATGTAAAAAACTCTACCATTAATGCAGATAGTTCAGTTGAGTTGGTTGATACGGTTTCTGTTAAACCAGAAGAAAGCTTGGAACCAGAAGGCGAAAAGGCTGAGCCTGAGTTGAGTTTGAATCCAAATATTGAAACTGCCGAAATTGCTGAATTTGAAGGTGAGAGTAATATTCTGGATGTGCATTTGCATGAACAGCAACGCTATGATGATGAAAGTGCATTAGCGATGGCTGAACAGATTATTGCATTAAATGTCTATCCAAACCCTCGTCGCGCGTTGTCTGGCGATAAAGCACTTAAAGTGCTGCTGAAATACGGTTTACGTTATGGCGAAATGTCGTGTTTCCATCGCTATGAAAATACTGATGAGCCGAGTGTACTTATGTTTTCAGTACTGCGTATGACGGACAATGGACCAGCTGGGTTTGATCTTGAAACCTTATCTACTGAACAAGTCCAAGGGTTGGCATTTTTCCTTGCGCTTCCAAACAGTAAAGCTGTAACTGGTTTTGACATGATGGCGAGTATTGCAGGTTTAATTGCTCGTGAAATTGATGGCAAAGTTTATGATGAGAATAATCTTGAATTTACACCACAGTTAAAAGAGCACTGGCGTCATCATGTGATTGATTATCGTCCGGCACAGGCGACTGCCTAGTTTTAATTTTTTACATTCGTTGCGATAATTGCAACATATCTAGTCGCAGTTCAGGGTGGAGAAATTTCCACCCTTTTTTATGGTGAATAACATAATGGCAACAACTTCCGTGATCGAACAGATGCGTCAGCTTATTCAACTGATTGCAAAGCATAACCATGCATATTATGTGATGGATCAGCCGACAATCTCGGACAGCGAATATGATCATTTATTTCACCAGTTAAAAGCTTTAGAAGAGCAATATCCAGAACAGGTTCAATCAGACTCTCCAACAACAAAAGTAGGCGGACAAGCACTCTCTAAATTTCAAAGTGTAACCCATGTAGTCCCGATGCTTTCTTTGGGGAATGTTTTTAATCAGGAAGACTTGTTTGCATTTGCACGCCGTGTCGAAGAGCGTTTGCCCAATCAAAAAGTACAATATGAAGTAGAACTAAAACTCGATGGTCTTGCGATTTCGCTTTGGTATGAAAACGGTGTGTTAATACGTGGTGTTACACGTGGTGACGGAGAAACCGGAGAAGACATTACCCAGAACGTTAAAACGATTCGTAACTTACCTAAAGTGTTGCATTCGGATCATTTTGAAATTCCACGACTGCTTGAAGTACGCGGTGAAGTGCTCATGCCAAAGTCTGGCTTTGAAAAACTCAATGCCGATCAGGAAGCAAAAGGCGATAAAACGTTTGCGAACCCACGTAATGCCGCAGCTGGTAGTTTAAGACAGCTCGATCCAAATATTGCTGCCGGCAGACCTTTAGCGTTTTATGCGTATGGTATTGCACAGTGCGAACCTAATCATGGCTTAACCACCATGCATGATAGCCTGCAATGGCTAACACAACTTGGATTTGAAATTGCTGAACGTCAATATCTATGTAATTCAATTCAAGAAGTACAACAACGCTACGAGCAAATTCAGCAAGAACGTCCAGATCTACAAGTTGAAATTGATGGAATGGTCGTAAAGGTTGATGACTTAAAGCAACAACAACAACTTGGTTTTTTAAGTCGTGAGCCACGTTGGGCAACTGCTTATAAATTCCCTGCACAAGCTGCATTAACTACGGTTGATCAGATTGATTGGCAAGTGGGGCGTACAGGTACTTTGACTCCTGTAGCACGCTTAAACCCTGTATTTGTGGGTGGTGTTACGGTTTCCAATGTGACTTTACACAATATTGGTGAAATCCATCGTCTTGATGTACGTGTTGGCGATACAGTTAGTGTTTACCGTACAGGCGATGTTATTCCTAAAGTTGAAAAAGTCTGGCCGGAATTCCGTTCACCTGACGCTGAAATTGTACATTTACCTGAAAGCTGTCCTGTTTGTGCCTCACCCGTTGTAATGCCTGAAGGGGAAGCTTTAGCGCGTTGTTCTGGTGGTCTTTATTGTGCTGCTCAGCGAATTGAAGCTATTCGCCATTTCGTATCACGTAAGGCGCTTGATATTGAAGGTTTGGGCGATCGTTGGGTAGAGTCTTTATTACATCTCGATTTGCTTAAAGATGTTGCCGATATCTATCATTTACATGAGCACCGAGAAACTTTACTTGGCATTGAAAAAATGGGAGAAAAGTCAGTACAAAATCTGATTGATGCCATCGAAGCCAGTAAAAAGACAACTCTTGCGCGTTTTATTTATGCTTTAGGAATTCGTGGGGTAGGTGAAACTACTGCCAGAATGTTAGCCAACACTTTCCAAACTTTAGAAGCCCTAAAAGCTGCCGATGTTGAAGCTTTAAAGAAAACACCGGATGTCGGCGATATTACCGCAGAATGGATTGCTGACTTTTTCTTGGCACCTCATAACATTGAAGTGCTTGATCGCTTAATTGCAGCTGGAATTCATTGGGATGCGCCGACTGCACCAACACGCCAGCCATTAAATGGCGAGAGTTGGGTTTTAACAGGTACATTAGAGCAAATGACCCGTGATCAAGCGACTCAAATGCTACAAGCCTTAGGTGCGCGTGTGAGCGGTAGTGTATCGAGCAAAACGAAATGTGTTGTTGCGGGTGAGAAGGCTGGTTCTAAGTTAGAAAAAGCAGCAAAACTTGGTATTGTCGTTATGAATGAGACTGATTTCTTATCTCTTATGGCGAGCTATGGGCAGACCTTAAGCGAATAAACCTACCGAAATAAGAACCATTGATTTTAGTTACAAATTTATAAATTGATGGTTTATGTCATATTTTAACGCTTGTCTGAGCTTACAAATCGGACAAGCGTTTCTTTTTACAGAGAAAATTTAATTAACTTAAACTGCAAATGCGTATGTTTCTCATTTTAATTTTATAAAAATCATAAACTTAACTATTTTTTACTTTGCAATCATTTTTAAGATTGCCCATAATAGTTCTCATACGATAGGAGATTTATTATGCGTGGCAATCCAGAAGTCATAGACTATTTAAATATGCTCATTGGCGGAGAATTGGCTGCCCGTGATCAATATCTAATCCATTCTCGTATGTACGAAGATTGGGGTTTAAATAAAATTTATGAACGTATTGATCATGAGATGCAAGAAGAAGCTTCTCATGCTGATGCGATCATTCGCCGTGTATTGTTTTTAGGTGCTAAACCAAACATGCACCGTGAAGACATTAATGTCGGTACAGACGTTGTTTCTTCTTTAAAAGCTGATTTGGCGCTTGAATATCATGTTCGTGAAAAATTAGCGACAGGTATTAAACTCTGTGAAGAGAAAGGCGATTACATTAGCCGTGATATGTTACGTCAACAATTATCTGATACTGAAGAAGACCATACCTACTGGTTAGAAAAGCAATTACGTTTAATTGAGTTGATTGGCTTACAAAACTATATTCAATCTCAAATTTAATAAAAACCCAGCTGATGCTGGGTTTTTTATCGCCTGATTTTTAGCTTTAATAAAATAGAAATAAAAAAGTATTTTCTCAAATTTAATATATTCAAAGCCTTAGTATATAAGGCTTTGGTAGTTACAAAAAAGTCAGAAAAATTGTATCACACCTCCTGTTTTTTTTATGAAATTGGATATAATTTCGCCAACAAAACCCTTGCCTAGAAACTTCATGAGGCAAGGGTTTTTCTATGGAAAATCGGTTGGTATGGATCGCCAATGATTTTATGGTGAGTTCGCGAAATATGTTATTTACCAAACCTGCTGTTTTAGATACAGCTACTCTCTTAAGCACGCAGCGTCTTGCAACACGACTAAGCTTTTTTAGCTTAGGTTTTGCGACCGCAGCTTGGGCACCATTGATTCCTTTTGCCCAGCAGCGTTTAAACCTCAATCATGCCGATTTTGGTTTGCTTTTGCTTTGTATGGGTATCGGCTCAATGATTGCAATGCCTGCGACTGGTGCTTTAGTCAAGCGTTGGGGATGTCGGCCATTAATTGCGTTGGCATTGATGCTGTTAATGGTGTTATTACCTAGCCTAACGATGTGGAACAGCATTGTGATGATGGCTGTAGCATTATTTGTGTTTGGGTCGGCAGCAGGCTGTCTTGGGGTAGCTATCAATTTACAGGCCGTGGTTGTTGAAAAACATAGCCTGCGAGCTCTGATGTCTAGCTTCCATGGAATGTGCAGTCTTGGCGGTTTAACTGGGGCTATGCTGGTGACTGCATTATTGGCAGTAGGTCTTTCTCCATTAATGAGCACTTTATCTGTTGTCATGATTTTGCTCGTCATTGGTGCAGTTGCTATTCCTCCTTGTTTAACGTCTTTTGAACAGGATGAAAAGCCACATCAAGAAGCCGATACACCTAAAAAACTCTATCGACCTAACGGCATTATTCTGCTTATTGGCATGATGTGTTTTATTGCCTTTTTATCAGAAGGTGCGGCAATGGATTGGGGGGGTATTTATTTAACAAGTAAGTATGAACTTAATCCAGCCTTTGCTGGTCTTGCTTATACCTTTTTTGCTCTGAGCATGACGACTGGACGTTTTACGGGCCACATTTTGCTAAAGCAATGGGGTGAAAAAAATGTTGTAACTTATAGTGCCATTGGTGCAGCAATTGGTATGGCTGTTATTGTGACCGCACCCGTATGGCAAGTTGTTGTATTAGGCTATGCACTTTTAGGATTAGGCTGTTCCAATATTGTGCCCGTTATGTTTTCTCGCGTAGGTCGACAAAACGATATGCCTAAAGCAGCAGCACTTTCTTTAGTATCAACGATTGCCTATACAGGTTCCTTAAGTGGGCCAGCTTTAATTGGTTTAATTGGTGAATGGACTGGTTTAAGTACAGTTTTAACAGGTGTAGCTGTATTGCTATTTATTATTGCTTTACTTAACCGCTTTACGCTCGCAAAGGCGAATTAATTTATAAATAATAGAAACAATCTAAAGAACATCGAGAATTTAATTTCTCGATGTTCTTTTATTTAGATTTATAAAACCTGATAGATAGATTGATAATTGTCTTGTAATAAGCGCTGAGATTTCATCAGTAAAGTTGGTGTTTTTTCCAAATCATCTAAAAAATCGTTTCTCCAATGAGTAAGATCAGATGCTGATAAACCCTCTATCAATTGTTGATAACGATTAATACGCTCAGCTTTAGACATTTCTAAAGCCATTTTTAAAGCATCCATCATTGCCGCTCTGTCTTGCGGATCAACAATCAAGGCTTGAGACATCTGCTCAGCAGCACCCGCATATTTAGATAAAATTAGTACACCAGGATTCTCCGGATCTTGAGCTGCAATATATTCTTTAGCGACTAGGTTCATACCATCGCGTAGTGAACTAATCCAGCAAATATCGGAGTGACGATAAATATGCATGAGATTATGGTGTTGAACTGGATCATAGCAACAATCTACAGGTCTCCAGTCTTCATGTGCAAACTCTTCATTAATCAATTCCAACTTGGTTTTAAAACGTTCGTATAAACGTTGATAAACTGCAATATCAGTACGTGACGGTGTTGCAACTTGCAGATGTCGGACTAAGCCATGATATTCAGGATTAGTTTCTAAGAAGGTTGCAAATGCATTAAAACGCTCAAGTAAACCTTTTGAATAATCAATTCGGTCAACCCCAATGATTGTTTTTTGACGAGGTATTTCTTCAAAATTAAACACACAAGGGCTTGGCAAATCTTGTTGCGCTTGCTTTTGTATAATCTCTGGCTGAACGCCAATCGGGTACGATTTAATTAGTATTTGACGTTTTTTGTAGCTGATACTGTCACGGTGAATTTTCTGAGCTTCAAGTAAACTTAAACATGTTTGCATGCATGCATTTTGATCAATCTGGGTTTGTAAACCAATTACATCATATTGGCTCAAGTCTTGAATTAATTCTCGGGCCACGGGAATTTTGAGCCATATATTCAGGCTAGCAAAAGGGATATGTAGAAAGAAACCAATTTTATTTTGCATGCCTAATTCACGGCAGTAACGGGCTACACTAAAAAAATGATAATCATGTATCCAGATGATATCTTCAGGCTGAGCAAGCTGTTTTAACTTTTCAGCGAATAATCGATTGACCTTTTGATAGGTATTATATTCTTGCGAATCATATTCAATAAGATCCTCTCGGTCATGCATCGCTGGCCACAGAACCTTATTTGCAAAACCACAGTAATATTGCGCGTATTGTTGATGGGTGAGAGGGCAGGTAATGTAGTCAATTCCCTGAGAATAGGCTTGTTCAAATTCTGGCGCTTCGCTATCGGTAATTTGCTGACCATTCCAGCCTAACCAAATACCATTGCTATCATTCAATGCATCTTGTACAGCTACAGCAAGACCACCTGCTGAAGCCTTACCAGATGGCATACTTATTCGGTTCGATAATACGATTAATTTAGACATATTTTTTCTCCATTCTGATTTCGGCTATTTTTGACATATAAGTTTTTTATTCTGTTTTGAAATAAAAAAAGAAAATTAGCGACGTCATCGATATCTTTTAATCTATATTTGGCATGTGTTTTACCAGAACCTACTTTAATAGTGAGGCCAGATTTCTGATTAATATAAGTAAAACCAGATTCATCTGTTAAATCATCTCCTATAAAAATAGGTAACGCTGAGGGTAAATTAAGATGATTTAATATAGTTTGAATTGCTTTACCTTTATCAGCTTGGTGGGGAATTAATTCAACAACAAATTTTCCCTTATTTATTTTTAATTGGGGGTAAGAGGATTTAATCTGTTGTATTATATTAAATGCATGATTTTCTAAGTTAGGATTTTTACGATAATGTAAAGCAATAGAATATCCTTTATCTTCAATTAATAGTTCAGGATATTTCTCACAAGATTTTATAACATCTTGTTTTAATTTTTTAAAATTAATACTACTTAAATCTGGTCGAATATAATTATCTGAACCAAAATAAATATCTAAACCATGCAAGCCTGCGATAGGAACTTCAATGGGTTGTAGCATCTTACCTGCTGTATCTATATCACGACCTGTTACAGCAATAACGGGAATATTTAATTCAATAATTTCTTTTATAATTTCTAATGTGGTTTTTGGAATAAAACTTTGCTCAGGATTAATTTGAAATGGTGCTAATGTTCCATCAATATCTAAAAATAAGCAGTAATTTTTATCTAAGGATAAGATATTTATAATATCATTGGATGTAACAAAATATGTGTTTTTTTCTCTCCTATTAGATATTGTGTTTTGACTGTTCATATTAGCCTTCCCAATATTTTTTGATCAATAATTAATCTTCTAACATTAAAATTAATTGATGAGTCATTTCTTTTAATAAAAAAACATAAGTATTAACATTAATTACACTGCATAATGGATTTATAGGTGAAGTGTGGAGTATGTTGTTTTTTGATTGGCTTCCATGTTTAGATAATTAAATTTTTGTATGTTTCCTATTAATAATGCGCGTTTTATTTATCAATATATTTCAGAATATTAATGAGTTTTAATGTGTGATTTAAAATCAATATTTTAAATTTTAAGGCTGATTTTAAAAGATATTTTCTTGAAATATTAATATATAATTTGCATTAAATGAGCTTTGGGTAAGTATATGACGTTACAAAATAAAATTTTATTGATTACAGGATGGGGAGTAGGAATTGAACCTTTAGAATCATTAAAATTGCATTTGCAACAGGAAAGTTTTGATGTACAACTTATTAATATATTTGATGTTTTAACTGAAAGTTTCCAGAAACAGTTTAATTTATTGAATGATGTCGATACTGTAATTGGGTGGTCTTTAGGAGGTCAGTTAGCAGCTTACTTAGTTGATTCTTTTTATAAGAGTACTGGTCTAACTAAAACTTTAATTACACTTGCTTCTAATCCATGTTTTGTTGCCAACACTAATTGGCAGACTGCAATGCCTGCTGATGTGTTCAGTCAATTTAAAACTTCTTTTTTGCAAAACCAGCAAGCCACTTTAAAGCGCTTTTATTATTTAATTACTCAAGGATCAGCACAAGCTAAAAAAGATTGGCTAAACATGCAAAATATAGCAAATCCACCCCCGTATGAGTTGTTATTACAAGGGTTAGAAATGTTAGAGCATCTAAACTTGGTAGATAACTTAAAAAATTACTCAGGTCCACAGCTTCATTTATTTGCAGAGCAAGATGGTGTCATTCCTTGCAAAATTGAGGAAAATTTTGCACATATCGCGACAGAAAAGATGAAATACAAAGTATTAAATGAAGCTACTCATGCTTTTCCATATCTACAAGTAGAACGAACAATTGAAGAAATCTGCCAATTTTTAACAATTCATCAGCAAAGTTAATCAGCTTTGATTGATATCGCAATTTTCTTTCATTCTTAACAGGTTTAACATGTGTTCAATGAAAGATTTGAACACTGTAAAAGGGTAAATAGGATGACCGATAATTTTGATTTGGAACATATTTGGCATCCTTATACTTCAATGACCCAACCTTTACCAACATTTAAAGTTAAACGTGCTTATGGTGCGACTATTGAGTTAGATGATGGTAGAACTTTAATTGATGGTATGTCATCTTGGTGGTGTGCGATTCACGGTTATAACCATCCTGAATTGAATCAGGCAGTGACCGATCAATTACAAAACATGTCTCACATCATGTTTGGTGGTTTAACGCATGACCCTGCAATTGAACTTGGAAAAATTCTTTTAAAAATTACCCCGCCAAGTCTCGATAAAATTTTCTATGCAGATTCCGGTTCTGTTGCCGTTGAAGTTGCTTTGAAAATGGCAGTGCAGTTTTGGACCGCTCAAGATAAACCGCAAAAAACAAACTTTATTACAACGCGTTCTGGCTATCATGGGGATACATGGAATGCGATGTCGGTGTGTGATCCAGTTACAGGCATGCATCAAATTTTTGGTACAAGCTTACCAAATCGTCTTTTTGTTGCAGCACCACAAACCAAATTTAATGAAGAATGGAATCCACAAGATATTGCAGAATTAGAACAAGCGATTCAGCAATATCATGAGCATCTTGCAGCCTTAATTATTGAGCCGATTGTACAGGGTGCAGGTGGCATGCGTTTTTATCATCCTGAATATCTACGTCAAGCCAAAGCACTTTGTGAACAATATAATCTGTTATTAATTTTTGACGAAATTGCGACAGGCTTTGGGCGTACCGGTAAGCTCTTTGCGTGGGAACATGCACAAGTCGAGCCGGATATTATGTGCATTGGTAAAGGGCTAACAGGTGGTTATATGACATTGTCGGCTACTTTAACAACGAAGCATGTTGCCGAGACCATTAGTCGTGGTGAGGCTGGGGTGTTTATGCACGGTCCAACCTTTATGGCCAATCCGCTTGCTTGTGCTGTTGCTTTGAGAAGTACGCAATTATTAATTGAGCAAGATTGGCAAGCCAATATTGAGCGAATTGAACAACAACTTACTCAATACTTAACACCACTCAATCAGCTTGATTATGTTGCTGATGTAAGAGTATTGGGGGCAATAGGGGTAGTTGAACTCACTGTTAATGTTGATATGAAAACGTTGCAGCAGCAGTTTGTTGATCGTGGAATTTGGATTCGTCCTTTTGGTAAATTGGTGTATGTAATGCCACCTTATGTGATTACCAGTCAGGAATTAAGCTATTTGCTTGAGCAATTGGTTGAGGTTGTTAAAACCATGCAGGGAGTGCATTGAAATGTCGTTGCTTGATCATTTTGCTACCGAGTTAGATGAGTTAAAACAACAAGGTAATTTCAGACAGTTCACTCAAAATGTACAGCATGAGCGTTTTATTACGATTCAAAATAAAACAATGCTGAACTTAGCTTCAAATGATTATCTTGGACTGGCGGCTGATCTTAATCTTCGCCAAGATTTTTTAGATAGCTTGCCGTTAGAGCGGAGCTATTTTAGTTCTTCATCGGCCCGTTTATTGACGGGTAACTTTGAAGAATATGAACAATTAGAAAATAGCCTAAGCCAAGCATTTGGTGGTCGGTCGGCTCTACTATTTAATAGTGGCTATCACATGAATATTGGTATTTTGCCTGCTGTTGCTGATAGCAAAACTTTAATTTTGGCAGATAAGTTAGTCCATGCGAGCATGATCGACGGTATACGTTTATCGGGTGCGCAATATGTGCGTTATCGCCATAATGATTTGCAGCACCTAGAGCAACTTTTGCAAAAATATCATGATGATGACAATATTGAACGAATCATTGTGGTGACTGAAAGTATTTTTAGTATGGACGGTGATGAAACTGATTTAGCCGCATTAGTCAGGCTTAAAAAACGTTTTGCCAAAACTATGCTGTATGTTGATGAAGCGCATTCAATTGGTGTGCGTGGCGAACAAGGTTTAGGATGTGCTGAACAATACAATGTCATTCAAGATATTGATTTTTTAGTGGGGACATTAGGTAAAGCACTAGCAGCAGTGGGGGGATACATTATTTGTCACCCAATTATTAAAGATTATTTAATTAATAAAATGCGCCCACTTATTTTCAGTACTGCTCAACCGCCGATTGTTATGGCATGGGCAAACTTTGTTTTTCAAAAAGTATTACACGCCCAATCTCAGCGTGAACATTTAAAAAATATTAGCCAATATCTTCAACAAGCTGTTGTGCAAAAGGGTTATGTAAGTCCATCTACCAGCCATATTATTCCAGTCATTGTGGGAGAAAGTCAGGCTGCTATCGATAAGGCAAAGCAGGTTCAGCAAAGTGGTTTTTATGCTATGCCTGTGCGTCCACCAACAGTACCTAAAAATAGTTCGCGTTTGCGTATTTCTTTAACGTCAATGGTGCAGCAACATGAGCTTGAAGAATTGGTGAGTTTTCTGTGAGTCTGAATAAAAACTTGGTTGCCCAGCGTTTTGCCAAAGCAGGGCAAAGCTATTCAGAGCATGCAATTGTTCAAAAACAAATTTGCCAAAATTTAACGGTTTTACTCCAGCAGTTTTGCCCTACAACGATGTCACGTGTCTTTGAAATTGGTTGTGGTTCTGGCAATTTAACTCGTCTTATTGCTGCATCTTTTCAGATTGAAGAGTTAATTTTGAATGACTTGTATGTAGATGTGCAACAGCACTTTAACCATCAAGAAAATTTGAAATGGTTAATTGGTGATATTGAAGCTTTAGATTTTCCGCAGCAGCTCGACATGATCGTTTCTGGTTCGGCTTTGCAGTGGATGCAAGATTTACCTCGTGTACTTCAACATTGTCATGCTGCTTTAAATGAAAAAAGCTGGTTATGTTTTTCAACTTTTGGCCCAAGAAACTTAATCGAGATTAAAGAATTAACAGGGCAAGGTTTAAGTTATTGGTCTATTCAAAATTGGAACAATGCCTTAACTCAGGCGGGTTTTGAAGTTCTGCATTTGTCTGAGTCAGAAGCCCAACTCTATTTCGATTCGCCTAAAGCTGTATTGCAGCATTTAAAAGCAACAGGTGTGACTGCAACTGCTCAGCATCGTTGGACTAAGCAAACTTTACAACAGTTTTATCAAGATTATGATCGGTTTAAGCATGCTGAGGGATATTCCTTAATATATCATCCGATCTATTGTATTGCCCGGAGAATGAAGTAAATGAGTGGTCAGATCTATTTTGTGAGTGGGATTGATACCGAAATTGGTAAGACCTACGCCACAGGCTTTTTAGCAAAATTATGGACTGAGCAGGGTAAAAAAGTGATTACCCAAAAACTCATTCAGACGGGTAATGCTGATATTTCTGAAGATATTGAAAAGCATCGTGAAATTATGGGGCAGGGTTGGTTTCAAGAAGATCATGAAAAGCTCACCATGCCGGAAATTTTTAGTTATCCTGCTTCGCCTCATTTGGCAACACGCCTAGATAACCGAGAAATTGACTTTCAAAAAATTGAAAATGCAACACAAACATTAGCTGAGCGTTTTGATATTGTTTTACTCGAAGGTGCTGGTGGATTAATGGTGCCATTAACTACAAGTTTACTCACCATCGATTATATTGCTCAGCACCAGTTCCCCGTTATTTTAGTAACATCGGGTCGTTTAGGAAGTATTAACCATACTTTACTTAGTCTTGAAGCGCTCACGTCTCGTGGGTTGAAATTACAAGCCTTGGTATATAACTTAAAAGATGAATCAAAAGATCCATTAATTTCTCAAGATACGTCAAATTATTTGAAAGACTATTTAGCAACTCATTTCCCTGAAGCTGAGTGGATTGAGTTGGCAAAAATGAATTAATTTAAAATAGGCTATAAAAAAACCGCTCTTATAAGAGCGGTTTTTTTATGCATTATTTAATATTTTAGAATTTCTTAGAACCACGGTTAAAACCAGTCGATTTGCGTTGGTTACCAGTATTTACAGGAGCTTCTTTTTCATCATCGCGACGTTGTTGACGCAAGAAACCGCCACGACGAGCTGCCATTGGTTTTTCGGTCATACGGTCAGTACGACGTTTTGCCATACCAAATAAACCTGTGCCTTGACGTGGTTTTAATTCAACTGATTTTGCTAGATTATCGATATCAGTTTTATCAAGTTCCATCCAGCGACCAGTACGTAATTCGCGTGGTAAAATAACTGTACCGTAGCGTGTACGCAATAAGCGGCTGACTTTAAGTTCTTGTGATTCAAAAATACGACGAACCTCACGGTTACGACCTTCTTTCACCACTACTTGGTACCAGCGGTTAATACCTTCACCACCAATTTCCGAGAAAGACTCAAATTTAGCTGGACCATCTTCAAGCTCTACACCAGTTACCATTTTTTGGCGTATTTTAGGCGTTACTTCACCCATAACTCGAACAGCATATTCACGTTCAATTTCATTTGATGGGTGCATTAAGCGGTTAGCAAGCTCACCATCATTTGTGAACAACAATAAACCAGTACTGTTAATATCTAGACGACCTACCATTACCCAGCGGTCATTCGCAATTTGTGGTAAATGATCAAATACGGTTGGGCGTTTTTCAGGATCATTACGTGAACAGATTTCGCCCTCTGGCTTATAGTAAATCAATACACGACGACGAATTTCGTCTTCAATTTGAAACTGAACTTTACGGCCATCAATGCGTAATTCATCGCCTGGTTCAATGCGCTCACCCACTTGGGCAACACGGCCGTTCACACTCACGCGTCCTGCGGCAATAACCTCTTCCATATATCGGCGGGAACCTAATCCGATCCGCGCTAATACTTTTTGCAATTTTTCACTCATGACAGCACAACCTTAGACATAATGATCAACAGTCCACCTCTTTATGATTTCGGTGCATTTGCATCGAGGGCCATAAAGGCTTCCTTGGCGTTCTGTAGGGGAGGCAATTGGCCTAGCGAAGCTAGACCAAAAGCATTCAGAAACTGAGGCGTTGTAATTAGCAACGCAGGTCTTCCGGGTAAATCTCTAAAACCGGCTTCTTTAATCCAGTTCCAGTCAAATAGTGTTCTAAGAATCTGACTATTATTAGACACACCACGAATTTGTTCAATATCAGCGCGGGTAACCGGTTGATGATAAGCAATGACGGCCAGTGTTTCTAGTAATGAAGGCGACAGTTTTGTTGGTCGCTCTGGCCATATTTGCGCAATAATACTACGATATTTAGATCTTACCTGAAAGCGAAACCCTTGCGCTGTTTCAATCAACTCAATAGATCGGCCATGTTGTAATAGCGCAAGCTGTTGTAAAAGTTGACGAAGCTGTTGTTTATTATACTGATTATTAAATGCTTCTTTTAAACGGGCAATTGAAACGGGTGCTTCACTGGCAAAAATAATTGCTTCAAGTTGTAATAAGACTTCGTGATGAATGTCAGCTAATGACAAATCACTATTATTTTGTTCAAAGCTCATATTGAAGATCCTTGAATTGCAAGGGGAGCTTCAATACCAGAGGCAATAATTTTAACTCGCTGTTGTCGGGTTAACTCTAAAACAGCCATAAAAGTCACAACCATTCCCATGCGACCTTGCAAAGGATTGAGTAATTCTTTAAAACTTAACACGTCACCAGACTCTAATTTCTCTTCAATATATGCAATGCGTTCTTCGAGTAATACAGGCTCTTGAGCCACGACATGAATAACGGGTTCTGGGCGATTAAACACACAGAACAATGCATCATGTAATGCTGAAATATCATAGCCTTCATAAACAGGAGCGATATGACCTAAGCTTACATTTGCACTGAATATATCACGCTCAAGAATTGGCATTTGACCTAAACGCTCAGCCGCTTGCTTAATGCGTAGATAAGTTTCAAGTCGATCAATAAGTTCCTGTTTAGGATCTTTTTCAATACTTATAACCGTAGGTTTTGGCAAAAGTAGACGAGACTTTAAATCAGCCAATAAAGCTGCCATCACCATATAATCAGCGGTCAGCTCAATATTTAACGACTTCATACTATCCATATAGGTTAAATATTGAGTTGCTATAGGAGCGATATCGACTTGAATTAAATCAAAACCGTTTTTTTGAATCAGATAAATTAAAAAATCTAGTGGACCTTCAAACTGTTCGAGCAAAATCTCAAATGCAGCAGGAGGTATATAGAGATCTTCAGGAATTTTGTCATGCCACTCATCTAAAACACGGATGTGTGGAGCGTCTTCCATGGATTGATGAAGTGATTGATTCATTACGATTATAAGCCACGCGAATTTTCAAAAGCATGAGACTTGTTATTCAAGTCAAAGAGAGCTGTAAATAGAAGAACAGCAGATAGTGGAAATCATTCTAAATGAATTGTGCCTTTTAATAAATTACTTAACGACTAAAGTGTAAAAAAAATCCAAAATAAATAAAGAGTATTTTTTTGAGTGATAATACTTTTTTTAAAACTATTGGTAAAAATTGTAAGTGCTTATTCAAAAGCACTTACATCGCCAATACCACGGCGAATAATTTCAGGATGTTCACCTGATAAATCAACAATACTTGTGCTTGTTAAAGTACCGAAACCGCCATCAATAAATACATCAATTCGCTTATCTAACTGATTTTCAATATCGTATGGATCATCTAGGGGGTCTTCTTGTCCTGGTAAAATTAATGTACTGGTGAGTAGGGGTTCACCAAGTTCTTTTAATAGAGCCTGACAAATTGGATTACTTGGAATACGTAAGCCAATGGTTTTCTTTTTAGGGTGCATCAACCTACGAGGAACTTCACTGGTTGCAGGTAAAATGAAAGTCGTAATGGCTGGGGTATTTGCTTTCAATAAACGATAAGTTGCATTATCAACTTTTGCATAAGTTGCAATATCAGATAAATCACAGCACATAATTGCATATTGATGCTTAGGTCCTAAACCGCGAATCTGCGCAATACGTTCCATGGCATTTTTATTACCGATCTGACAGCCAATTGCGTAGGCAGCATCGGTAGGGTAAACCACAACATCTCCGGCACGAATGCGTTCAACCGCTTGGCTAATGAGGCGTTGCTGTGGATTTTCAGGATGTACATGTAAATGCATCATATTTTGGAGACTCCATCACGCCAGTGTTAAAAATAATTATTAGGCTTTTTAAATGAACTAGACAAGTATTGAACGTAGTTTTTTTGTCAATTAATCAAGGAGTTCACGTTTGAATTCATTTAATTGTAATGGTGTACCCGAACGTGTACATTGGCAAATAAAACCAATAAATGATGCTGCATCACGTGGCAACTTAGCTTCACCTAAAAAGTAACGTTGTACTTGAGCATAAACATTATCTTTAAATATTTTGCCATCTCCGCCATCACCTGTCAGGTTATCAAGCGAAACTCTAAACTTTCTACCAAAAGACTGAGAGAACAACCATTCAATTGCTTGCGGCTTAATTTCTACTTGTTCAAATAAACTTTGTTGCTCTTTAGTTCGACCATCAGGTGCATACCAATATCCTAAATCAGGTAATAGGCGGCGTTTTTCACCAGCAATCGACCAATGACTGATTTCGTGAAGGGCGCTGTTAAAAAAACCATGGGCGAATTGGATTTTAGCCGGACCCTGATTTGTTGCCGGGAAATATTCTGGTTCAAAATCTCCACGAACTAATGTCACATTATGGTGGGAAAACCAGTGATTAAAGTGTAAAATAACCCAATCGACTTGCTCAGACTCTGATTTTGAGCTTGACCATGGTGAGAGTTGCACCGTGTCAGGTAAAAGAGTGTTCTGATGAGTTGAATGGGTGCAAACGAGTAATGAAGAGTTAACTTCAGGTTGCGGCTGCAACAGGTGCATTGCTTAATTTACCCCGAGTTCTGTCTAAAGAAGTGCAAAATTGTATCTTAATCTTTGACAGAGTACCGATGAATTTGTAGAATTGCCGCCTTAATTATGTCAGCAAATACCTTTCCGGCACAGATTGAGCCGTTTAAATGGGCTGAACAAGGCTTTACATGGTCAGGTCAACTGCCCCTGTCTCGCTTTGCTCGTATCGCTCGTGAAGCTGTTGGATCAATTGATAACCAATTGATCAACATAGACTGTAAGCTATCAATGGATGCATATCATCGCATTGTGTGGATGGATGGTCATATGGACACGAAAGTTCCAATGGAGTGCCAACGTTGTTTGGAACCTGTTGAAATGCCTCTTGTCTTAGACTTCCATATTGCATTAATGGATGATGAGTCACTGATAGAGCGCTTGGATGAGGATGCTGATTTCATCGTTTTAGGTGAAAGTGAGTTTACGACGAAAGGTGATTATGATACGCCAGCCTCGATTAACTTACTCGCACTACTAGAAGATGAACTGTTATTGTTGGTGCCTTTATCTCCCAAGCATGATGCTTGTGAAAATAAACATCAACCTACCATTCAAAATGTTGTTGAAGAAAAACGGGATAATCCGTTTGATGTTTTGGCAGGTTTGAAGGGTAAACTTAACTCATAATTTGTGATATAATTGTGAGATAAGACAACTGAATTTGTTCTGATCCATTTTTTCGATCTTTGTAAGGAGCCATCATGGCCGTTCAGCAAAACCGTAAAAGTCGCTCTCGCCGTGACATGCGCCGTTCACATGACGCTTTAACCGAGAATGCATTAACAGTAGACCAAGCAACTGGTGAAACTCATCGTCGTCACCACGTGACTAAAGACGGTTTCTACCGTGGTCGTCAATTATTCGCTAAAGCAGCTGATGCTGAATAATTGTATGATATGCATTAAGCGTGATGCTTAAGTATAGAAAAAATGGGAGCGAAAGCTCCCTTTTTTTGTTGTTTTTCGCAATTATAAAAATATAAATAACATGTTAAATTTCCGCTCCAGAAATGAGTGAAAACCCAAAAAAGGATTTCTTATGTCTGCTAAACGTCTTGAACAAGTAGCTTTAGCCACAAAAACTGCGTTTGTGTTTCCAGGTCAAGGTTCACAAAAAGTCGGTATGCTTGCTGAACTAGCAGAACAGTTTAGTGGGGTTGGGCAAACCTTTGCTGAAGCTTCAGATGCGCTTGGATTCGATCTGTGGCATATTGCGCAAAGTGGTGAAGGCCTCAACCAAACAGAAAATACCCAACCTGTGTTATTAACTGCCAGTATCGCTCTATGGCGTGTATGGCTTGATTTAGGCGGTCTGGCACCTAAGTATCTTGCAGGACATTCTCTAGGTGAATACAGTGCTTTGGTTGCTGCAGAATCTATGAGCTTGGCAGATGCAGTGAAACTCGTGAATTTGCGTGGCAAACTCATGCAAAGTGCTGTTCCTCAAGGGGAAGGGGCTATGGCTGCAATCCTTGGTTTGGCTGATGAAAAAGTGGTTGAACTTTGCCAAATCGTGAATGCAGAAGGTCAAGGTTCAGTAGAAGCTGCAAACTATAATTCACAAGGGCAAGTCGTGATTGCTGGAAGTACAGCATCTGTACAACAAGTGATGGCTTTGGCAAAAGAGCAGTCTGCTAAGGCAATTGCTTTACCTGTGTCGGTTCCTTCGCATTGTTCATTGATGAAACCTGCTGCTGAAAAATTTGCAGAAGCTTTGGAACAAACTGCCATTGAGCTGCCTACCATACCTGTAATACAAAATGTCAACGCGGGAATAGCTACCGATGTTGCTCAATTGCGTCAGGCGTTAACTGCTCAATTGTACCAATCTGTACAATGGACAGACACGATGCAGTTTTTACAAGACCAAGGTATTCACTACGTTGTTGAGTGTGGGCCTGGTACAGTATTGAGTAATCTCGCGAAGCGTTTACCAAATATAGAAAAAGCTTTTGCTATTGATAGCAAGAGTAAAATGGAAGATGCCCTAAATGCTGTTTTAGTGGCAGAAGGAAAAATTGCATGACACAAGAACGCAAAGTTGCATTAGTAACGGGCGCGAGTCGGGGCATTGGCGCTGCAATTGCCCAGCAACTTATTCAAGACGGTTATTTTGTTGTAGGTACTGCGACATCTGAATCTGGTGCACAAAAGTTAAGTGAAAGCTTTGGTGAGCAAGGTGCAGGTTTAGCTCTCGATGTGCGTAATCTCGATGAGATTGAAGCAGTCGTTTCTCATATTGAACAGAACTATGGCCCTGTGCTTGTTTTGGTTAATAATGCGGGTATCACGAAAGACAATTTATTGCTACGTATGTCAGAAGATGATTGGGATGATATTCTCAACATTCACCTTAAAGCAGTATATCGTTTATCTAAACGTGTGCTTAAAGGTATGACAAAAGCGCGCTTTGGCCGCATTATTAATATTAGTTCTGTTGTTGCACATTTTGCAAACCCAGGTCAGGCGAACTACTCTGCTGCAAAAGCAGGTATTGAAGCGTTTAGCCGTAGTCTTGCAAAAGAGATGGGTAGCCGCCAAATCACTGTGAACAGTGTGGCACCAGGCTTCATTGCAACAGAAATGACAGATGCACTTAGTGAAGAAATTCGCAAAAAAATGAGTGATCAAGTGGCTTTGAATCGCTTAGGCGAGCCACAAGATATCGCAAATGCGGTGAGTTTCCTTGCAAGTGATAAAGCAGGTTACATTACCGGTACGGTATTACATGTAAATGGTGGTTTATACATGGCCTAGGGCTGATGTATAACTTTTAAAAATTTTTATATTCAATTAAACTAGTGGCAAATCAAACGCCACGAGCAATGAGGAGAATTCCTGTGAGCGATATCGAACTACGCGTTAAGCAAGCAGTTGCAGAACAACTTGGTCTTAAAGCTGAAGAGATTAAAAACGAAGCATCTTTTATGGATGACTTAGGTGCTGACTCTTTAGATTTAGTTGAACTTGTAATGTCTTTCGAAAACGACTTCGACATCACTATCCCTGATGAAGATTCAAACGAAATCACTACAGTTCAATCTGCAATTGACTATGTAACTAAAAAACTTGGTTAATTCGCATATTGCTGAATAAAAAGAAGGCCACCGTAAGGTGGCTTTTTTTATTTGAGTAAAATAAAAGAGATACATATTTTTACAAGATCAACCTCAATTGATAGCAGAGGCTTGTCTTTTTTGAAGTATAACAATAAAGGTCAGTTTAATGACTTTACTATAAACAATAATATGAGGACTAAAAGATGGGTCTTTTTGATTTTGTAAAAGGTATTGGTAAGAAAAATACCGCACCAGCAGAACCACAACCAGCTCCGGCAACACCAGCAGAACCTTCTGCACAAGAAATCGCAAATAAATTATTAGGATTAATTAAAAGTTTGGGCCTAGGGGTGGAGGGTTTATCTGTAACGTATAACGGTGCAACTGATACCGCAATCATTAAAGGACAGGTAAAAAGCCAAGCGGATAAAGAGAAAATTATTCTTATTGTTGGGAATATTGATCATGTTGCACAGGTAGATGATCAAATGACCGTTGCAACTCCTGAACCAGAAAGTAAATTCTACACAGTAAAATCTGGTGATAACCTGTCAAAAATTGCGAAAGAATTTTATGGTGATGCGAATCAATACCAAAAAATCTTTGAAGCAAACAAACCAATGCTTAAAGATCCAGATGAAATCTTCCCAGGACAGGTTTTACGTATTCCTCAATAATTGAGGGTAATAAAAAAGGCGCTTTTAGCGCCTTTTTCTTTTTCTAGAATCTTTTTGGTATTTTTTGCCCATTTGCTACAGGAGTCTCGGCGTTCTTTAAGACACCAAATAACCATGTTTCGGCATGCTGTACCGCAATTTTTAAAGAATCACCTAAAGCCAAACGACCAGCAATAAAACTGGCTAAAGAACAACCTGAACCGTGATACTCACCGTCTAAGCGGGGGCAACTACTACTCGCTGCAAGTTCACCATTAATATATAAACTATTTTTAATATAATCTGGTGTATCTTCGTGTCCACCTTTGACTAAAACAGCTTTTGCACCCATTTCAAATAACTTTTGCGTTGCTTGTTCTAAGTCATCGACACCCGTGAGAGCACGTAATTCGACTGTATTTGGAGTAATAATAGTGGCTAGGGGAATAAGCTCAACGAAAGCTTTGACAAGAGTTGCTTGATCACCTAAAGAACCCCCGCTGTTTGCCACCAAAACAGGATCGAGTACATATTGATATTCTGGATGGGCGAGAAGAAATTCAGCGAGAGCAGCAATGTTATCTGTGGTGCCAAGCATGCCTGATTTAACGCATTTAATGGGCAAATCACCTACAACTGCATTTGCTTGAGCTAATAATAGTTCTTTTGAGGTTGCTTCGAAGCCAAATACTTGTTGTGAGTTTTGTATGGTGAGGGCTGTACATGCAATGGCTGCATGAGCACCACTTTGTCCAATCGCTTCAATATCAGCTTGTAAACCTGCACCACCTGAAGGGTCTAAACCCGAGAAACAAAGTACGGTTGGACGCACGGTTATTTCCTTTTCAATTTAAATTTACGTTAGTATAAGAGAGTTTGATTAAACTCTCGACTAATTGAATTAAATACTTTACTGGGTTAATGATTGAATGGCTATAAAACATATTTTGATTGATTTGGATGGAACACTAACAGACCCAAAAGTTGGTATTCATACTTCAATTCGCTATGCAATGGATAAGTTGGGCTTTCCGTTGGCTGCCGATTTAAATATTGACTGGACAATTGGGCCTCCTTTAAAAGCCTCATTAGCAAAACTATTAGCCACTCAAGATGATGCTTTGGCTGAACAAGCCTTACTTGCTTATCGTGAGCGTTTTTCAGTTACAGGTTTATTTGAAAATGAAGTATATCCATCAGTTGCGCAAACACTTAATGCATTGAAAGAAGATGGGTATCGTTTATTCGTCGCAACAGCTAAACCAACTATTTATGCAAAACGTATCTTAGATCATTTTGACTTAAGCCAATATTTTGTAAATATTTATGGTAGTGAGTTAACCGGAGAACGTACCAATAAAGCTGAACTTATTCATTATATTCTTGAACGTGAGCAATTAAACTCAGAAGAATGCTTAATGGTAGGTGACCGTCAATATGATGTTTTAGGTGCTCGCCACAATGGTATTGAGGCGGTCGCTGTGACTTATGGTTACGGAACACCAGAGGAACTTAAGCAAGCACAACCTAAAGCAATGATTACGCAATTTTCTGAACTTTTGGAATACGTCGAAGATCAGGCAACACAAAAGAAAGTATCTTAAATATTAGTAAATTTTAATGTGAAGGTTTGGCTTTTATCTAAAGCCAAACCTTTTTTTATTTAAATACTGTGTTGTTGGCGGTATTGAACAAGTTCTTCAATCGTAATCACGGTTAAATGATGAGTTTGAGCATATGCCAAAACTTGAATACCTGATGCCATCGTGCCATCTGGGTTGGTTAATTCACATAACACGCCAGCAGGTTTAAGCCCTGCTAGTCTTGCTAGATCAATTGTTCCCTCAGTATGACCTCGGCGAGTCAGTACTCCTCCAGTACGTGCACGTAAAGGAAAAACATGGCCCGGACGGTTAAGATCACTTGGAACAGCACCATCTTTAATTGCAGTTTGAATGGTAGTAACACGGTCTTTAGCCGAAACACCTGTCGTAACACCTTGGGCTGCTTCAATGGTCACTGTAAAAGCGGTATGAAACTGGCTTGAGTTTTGAGAAACCATTGGGGGAAGTTCTAAATGATCTGCTAACTCTTCTGTAAGGCATAAACATACAATACCTGAGCCATCACGAATCATACGTGCCATGGTTTCAACAGTTAGAGTTTCGGCTGCGACAATTAAATCTGCTTCATTTTCACGATCGAAGTCATCCATAACCAAGACAGGTTTGCCTTGACGGATATCTTCTAATGCTTGTTGAATGCGTTGTTCAGCAGGAGAGAGGGCTGAGAAAAAAAGTTCTGGTTGAATTAAGCTAGACATAATGAAACGCTCTCGTAAAAATACGGTTGAACATTTCAGGACTGATGTAAAAACAGGCTGGCACTGAAATAAAAACGGATTTATCCCAGTTCGTCGTCTTCTTTCATCCGGACTATACCGTCGGCTTTGGAGTTTCACCAAATCTGCTCAAATCATAAAATTTAAGCTCGTGGGCTTGTTAATTTATCAATAAAAATTAACTTTACCACCGGTGGGGAATTACACCCCGCCCTGAAGCGATGGGTTTTATTATAGCGCGCTTGATAAAATTGGCTAGATGCTTTTGTAGAATGCTAAGTTTCTTTATGAATAAGTATTTTCATAAATCGAAATAGGCTTTTTAACAAGAGCTTACTTGTTGATATGAAAATGGAATGCTAAGTTTTTTATAGAAAATTATAAATAAAATAGGTGTTTCATGCAGATAAGAGATGATTATCCCCTTAGGAATACTTTATTTATTCAGCATCTCCATATTTTTAGTTATATATTTATGGCGGTCAGTATGCTTTATTTAATTGCTGCTAATTGGTTAATGCTTCCAGACAGCATTCAGCTAGCCATTCCACCACTTATATTACTTGTGACAGCATGGATTAGCGTAAAAGATACCTTAAGTGAAGGAGTTAGGCAGACTTTACATGGTATTTGCGGCTTGATGGTAGGCTTAAGTTTGGCTGTAATCGGGCAGGTCTATCAAACTGGAGCAGACAGTTATTTACTTTTCCTGATTTGGACATTGCTGTTATTACCTTGGCTATATCGAGCCAATATTGGAATCTTTGCTTTAATTTGTATTACTAGCCAACTTACACTTTTTTTATTTTTTAAGCAGACCTTTTGGTTAGAAAAGTTTCCTTATTTATATCTGTTTGCTTTAAATTTATTAAGCCTTATAGAATTTTGGGTATGTATAAAGAAGTATCGTGCTTTACGTTTCGTCTTTATCGCTTGGTTTGCAGTCATTTCGATCATTGGAATGATCCAATATTTATCTGGTGAAAATATTCCTTATCTGATCTCGGCTTTCTTTTCAGGAATAATCGGTTTTTATTATTTCTTCAAAAAAGATGATCAATTATGTGCCAGCTTAATGGCCGCTGTTCTTGGCGTAACTGCAACAATATGGCTTGTAGATAGGATCAATGACTTATTTAAAGATTCAAATGAGTTCATTTTTTTATTCATTGCAGGCATTATTTTTATCTGGTTTGCGCTGATTAGTTATTTTTTAATAAAAATTTTTCGTCAAAGCCGCTTTTATATAATTCCTTTAGCTATTGGAGCTTGGCTTGCTGGACTGGCCCTTGCTGCTTTCACTCTCGTGTTCTGGGAAGCTGTTTCTTTAATTATAGGAGTTATTTTTGTTTGTATAGCTTCTATTTTATTGAAAAAATCTCAACATTACTTCATTCGGCAATTTGCCTATTGTTTATTCATAAGTGGTCAGACCGCTTTTTTGTTTCATCTGGAGTCTGAAACAGATCAGATGTTATGGGTGCTAATTGCACAGATTTTTATTCTCTGTATAAGTTATTTTTTTAAACCACATTGGTTCTTTATTTTAATTCAAATGCTCGCTACTTATGGCATAGCATTTATTTACTTACTACAAATGGATCATTCATTGTGGTCGGTAAACTCCACTCAGACTTATTTAAATTTAACCCTGCTCAGCTATTTTGTTTTTAGTTTGGTGTTCTTGCCGAAGGCTAAATCGATAGTTCAATATGAGCGTAGTATCTATTTATGTGTGCTTACGGTAGTTGTAGTAGCTGCTTTCTTTGATACTTTTATGGGACTGGTTCTAGATAGTTCGGAAGATCGGCAGATATGGATTTTCTATTTATTACCTAGTCTTTGGTTGCTTTGCTTTAGTATTTTTTATTTATATAAGCAGTTGCATGGAGTAGTGTTTTCCGCCTTCTTACTTTTTGGTGTATTGCTCATTGCACTTGGTTATTTTGAAGTTTTCATTTTATTTATCATTCTAACATGGGCGATAAAAAAGAAAGATTATATTGTTTATGGTGTCACTCTAGCAGTATTTGTTTTAGTACTTTGGCAGCTTTATTACAACTTACAAATAACTTTTTTGGCAAAGAGTGCATCGATTTTGATTTCTGGTCTTGTTCTATGGGCTTTATATTGGTTGCTCCACCAAGAAAATCAACGCCATCTTATTGAAGGAGAAAAATAATGAAGAAATATTTTTCTCTTATTCTGGCTATAGCTGCCACATTATTTTTTGTGGGATTGATAGCGAAAAATGAATGGCATCTGCATCATAGTAAAAGTATTTTTATTGAGCTTAAGCCAGTTGATCCGCGTTCAATTTTACAAGGTGACTATATGGCACTGGCTTATGAGTTAAATTTACAATCTCTTAAAGCTCTTGCAGGAAGTGAGAGTGAGGCTCTAGATCAGGTAATTTTTAATCATTCTTCTGTTCCAGCAAAAGTTATTTTGGATTCACAAAATCGATTAGTTCGTACAATTTTAGATATTAACAATTCATTTGCTGGGCAAAGTTTAATTTTAAAAAATCCTGAAAATCGTTTACAGGCTTTATATCCCGCTTCACGAAGTTTCTTGTTTGCCGAAGGTCTAGCTCAATGCTATCAGAAAGCAAAGTATGCTGAATTTAAGGTAAATACAAAAGGAGAGGCGATTCTGTTTGATTTGCGAGGAGAGGGGCTTCAACCATTAAATTGCAAACAGCAAAAGAACTGGTGGGAAGGAACGATTTAGGATTTATAAAATGATAAAAGCCCGTCAATGCGGGCTTTTTTTATTCTTAGAATAAATTAGGCAACTTGAACAGGAATACAATTCGCTGTGTGGTTGACTGTATTATTTGGGTTAGCATAGACCAAACGTGGTTTATGAATATTTGCTTCAGCTTCAGTAAAATCACCAAATGTAGCAATAATCACTAAATCACCGACATCTGCTTGATGTGCAGCGCCACCATTTACTGAAATAATTCCAGAGTTATCTTCACCACGAATCGCATAGGTCGTGAAGCGTTTGCCATTGGTTACATTCCAAACATGAATTTCTTCATATTCACGAATACCAGCTAAGTCCATCAATACGCCATCAATTGCACAAGAACCTTCATAGTGAAGTTCAGCATGGGTTACAACTGCGCGGTGAATTTTGCATTTTAATAAACGAGATAGCATGGCTAGCGTCTCCTGAGTAGACCTAAGAGTAAGATCTTATGGTGAAATCTTTAGCTTTTGCTGTTGGCAAAGTGGCTGATGCGCATTTTGCTCCTAAAAAAGCAAGATAGCAAGCTTGATTGTTCAACAATTTAAGTTGGTTTATACGCATTAATTTGATTCATGGCCTGTGGAACTTGTCCTTGAACAAGTAATTTCACTTTAGAAAGGGCATGATCAATTGCTGCATCCATCAGACTTTGTTCACTACTTGGTGCTTTCCCAAGTACATGACCTGAAACTCGCTCTTTTGAGCCAGGATGTCCGATACCAATACGTAAACGATGAAAATTTGGACCAATATGAGGGACAATGTCACGTAAACCGTTATGACCACCATGTCCTCCGCCTGTTTTTAGACGAATTATACCAGGGTTCATATCAAGTTCATCATGAGCAATCAAAATTGCTTCAGGAGCAATTTGATAAAATTTTGCAAATGGAACTACACTTTGTCCAGAACGGTTCATAAATGTAGTGGGTAGAAGTAGACGGACATCATGTCCTTCTATATTACCACGTCCACTGATTCCGTGAAATTTCGGATCATTTTTTAATGTAATGCCATATTTATTAGCAAGCTGTTCAATGAACCAAAAGCCTGCATTATGGCGGGTCTGGGCATATTCTGAACCAGGATTGCCCAAACCAACAATTAGCGAAATATTTGACACTAATCTACGCCTTTCAACACTTATGCGCGTTTGAAGTCAGCGTGCATAGGAGTGTTTTTAGCTGGGTGACGTTGTAACGCTTGGATTTTAACGTTTTCAACTTTGTCGCCAACTTGGATTTCTATAACTTCTTCAAAGAAAGCATTGTTTTCTAAAGCTTTTACAAGCTGACGAAGTTCTAAAGTAATAGCTACAGGCTCAGCATTGCCACCATAAATGATAGCTGGAATTAATGCTTCGTGACGAAGGCGGCGGCTCGCACCTTTCCCTTGTTTGTCTTCAGCACGCGCTTGAGCGTTTAATACGAAGTTTGACATGAGTAAATCCTCATTAAAGTTAAATAGACTAAACTTGCGACCAGTTTAGTGATAGAAAACCCCAGCCAAGGCCAGGGTTCATAAAAGCTGCGGTATTATAAACTATCGAACATCGCACTGATAGATTCTTCGTTATTAATACGACGAATCGTTTCAGCAACCATGCTAGCAACAGAAACCTGACGGATTTTGCCCAAGGTTAATGCTTCTTCAGAAAGAGGAATAGTGTCAGTGACAACTAATTCATCAATAACTGAATTACGTAAGTTTTCAATAGCCTTGCCAGAAAGTACAGGGTGAGTTGCGTATGCAACTACACGGCGTGCACCAAATTGCTTAAGCGCATCAGCTGCTTTACACAATGTACCGGCAGTATCAACCATGTCATCTACGATAACGCAATCACGATCTTTTACGTCACCAATTAAATGCATAACTTGCGATTCATTGGCTTTTTGACGACGTTTATCAATAATTGCTAAATCGATGTCACCCATCTGTTTGGCAACGGCACGAGCACGTACTACGCCACCAACGTCAGGAGAAACCACCATAAGGTTATCATGCGATTGTTGACGTAAGTCAGCAAGTAAAGCAGGAGTACCATAGATGTTGTCGACTGGAATATCGAAGAAACCCTGAATTTGGTCAGCATGTAAGTCAATCATTACGACACGATCAATACCAACAGTGGTAAGCATGTCTGCAACAACTTTAGCTGTAATCGGCACACGTGCAGAACGTGGGCGACGGTCTTGGCGAGCATAACCAAAATACGGGATAACGGCTGTAATACGACCAGCACTTGCACGACGCAAAGCATCTGCCATAACCAAGATTTCCATAAGGTTATCATTGGTAGGGGCACAAGTAGGCTGAACGATAAATACGTCTTTACCACGAACATTTTCAGTAATTTCTACTGAAATTTCTCCATCAGAAAAGTGACCGACTGATGCAGCACCTAGAGGGATATGTAAGTGACTTACGACTTTTTGAGCGAACTGTGGATGAGCATTTCCACTAAAAACGACAAGATTGGGCATGAAGCACCCTTGGCGGTTGGTATGTAATTAAATAGATGGCAGGGGCGGCTGGATTCGAACCAACGGATGCCGAGATCAAAACCCGGTGCCTTACCACTTGGCGACGCCCCTAATGCGGCAGAACTTTAATATTTTTGCAATGCAATGTCAAGATGAATCAACAAAAAGCATAGCAATTAAGTCTGTCTTTAAAATAAGAGAATGGCAGGGGCGGCTGGATTCGAACCAACGGATGCCGAGATCAAAACCCGGTGCCTTACCACTTGGCGACGCCCCTAAATTCGATGATATATATGATGGCAGGGGCGGCTGGATTCGAACCAACGGATGCCGAGATCAAAACCCGGTGCCTTACCACTTGGCGACGCCCCTAATATAATCATCATTACAGGTGAGGTTGGCAGGGGCGGCTGGATTCGAACCAACGGATGCCGAGATCAAAACCCGGTGCCTTACCACTTGGCGACGCCCCTAACGTGTAACCTTAAAATGATTAAGAGGAGATTCTTTTAAACTATTTACCAAGTAAGATTTACATGGTGAATGTTTAAGAATTTCATCAATATTCATTTCATTCGTTACTTCAATAAAAACACAAGCACCTGTACCTGTAAGCTTTGCTTGACCAAACTGATCTAAATATTGCATTGCTTCTTCCACTTCAGGGTATAACTGTCGGGCCAATGGCTCAAAGTTATTTCCAAAATTAGAAGGTTCTAACTGATAGGCGCAAAATTTAGTGGTCTTAGAGTCTCTTGTCAATGTTTTTTGTGAAAAAAGCAATTGAGTGCTGATAAAACAATCAGGTTTTAAAATAATGAACTGTTTTTGATCTAAGTCTATGAATGATAAATGTTCACCAATACCTTCAGCCCACGCATTTTTACCATAAATAAAAATAGGAACATCGGCACCGAGCTTTACGCCATAGTCTGCAAGTTGTTCTTTATTTAGACCACATTCCCATAATTGATTTAACACAATCAGGGTTGTGGCAGCGTTGGATGAACCTCCGCCCAGACCTGCACCCATTGGAATGTTTTTTTCAATTTTGATGTTTAGACCGCAGAATTTTTTTGCATGCGGCCTTAATATTTGAGCAGCTCGATAAATCAGGTTTTCTTCAGGTCGAACTTCACTCAATCCATCAATTTCGATTTGTTCATCTAAAGTCGGTGTAAATATCATCCAATCATATAAATCAATGAGTTGGAAAATGGTTTGTAATTCATGATAACCATTTTCACGGCGTCCTGTAATATGTAAAAACAGGTTGAGCTTAGCTGGAGAAGGGACTCGAATCATAGATTTATATAATTAGACTTAGCGGTTTTGGATGACCATTGTAATACGGTTTTCTTTATCTTCAGCAAGAGCTTGCTTTAAAACCAGTTTGTTTGGCAAAGTTTGTTCACCATCATAACTGAAATTAACTGTCCAGCCGTCTTCAATGAGTTGGTTTACACGATTTTCATTATCTTTACTAATTTGAGCACTTAAAGTTGCAGGTTTAGCCAAAATCCAGCTCGTTAAATGAGTAATGGGTGCTTGCCAACCAGTTGCACGCTCTAAAAGTTCTTCTGGAGAGGCAGCAGTAATTAACCCTGTTTTAGCACTATTTAACTTCACTTCACCAGGTTTACCCTGAATTTGGGTTTTTCCTACACCCAAAATGCCGCTTAATTCAATATCAAAATTATCTTGTTGTTGAACCCACGTGAAAAATGCACTACCGGTTTGCTGTGGTGTGCGAACCCCAATCTTACCTTGTAAATTAAAGTGTTTTTCGTCTTGAACTTGCTGGGTAACCGCGGGTTTAGGTTGAGTAAAATGCTGACAACCGGTTAGAAATAATACACTTGATCCACAGATCGCTGTGCACAGTTGGGCAAATTTGCTCATATATTTAACTCTTTTTTGCAGATGTAGGTAAAATTAACGCATCAAGCTGTTGTAATTGTGGATCATTGGCATGTTTTTGTTTCAGTTGTTGTAACACAGCGCTAAATTGAGTTAATGATCCTTGCATATACAGGGCTTTAGCATAACGAACGCCAATATTTACATTATGGCTGAGTTCATAAGCTTTGCTTAAAGCTTCTGCTGCACCTTCATAATCATTCTGTAAAAATGCAATATAGCCAAGCGTATCTAGAATTGAGGCCTGTTCTGGCGCATATTCTAAGGCTTGTTCTGCATATTGACGTGCTTCTTTTAACCTACGGTTTTGCAGGGCTAGTGTATAGGCATATGCATTTAGATAAGTTGGGCTGTTGGGCTCAAGTTGTAATAATTGCTTTAATGTTTTATCGAGTTTATCGCGGTCGGTATATGGATCAAGTAATAAAACTTCTGCGTAAATGAGTTCCGGATCATCCGGTAAATTCTTTATCGCTTCATCTAATAAATTTAAGGCAGCTTTTTTATTACCCATTTTCTTTAAAATTTCAGCTTGAGCTTGATATAAGAAACTTGCATGTTGAGGGTAATTTACGCGTTCTTGAGTGAGGAACCGTAAAGCATCGTGTAAATTATCCTGCTTATCATAAATCGCAATCAGATTACGTCTTGAAACAACGTATAAACTGCCATCAACTAAGCGATAGTAAGCTTTTGCTGATTCATAATGCTGTTTGCGTTCTGCATTAATCGCTAAGTAGTAATAAGCTTCATTTTGGTATTTTGCAGAGTTTCGTAGGTCAACAAGATATTGTTCTGCTTTGTCATATTGTTTTAAATCAATGCTGGTTAAACCTGCAATAAACAATGCTTCTTCAGCTTTGGGATTAGCCTCTATAACATTTTCAAGCTTTTCTAAAGCGAGTTGAGATTGATTAATTTGTATGAGATAGCGGATTTCAGCTAAACGAATATCTAAATTTTTCTTATATTTACGGCTAGACTTTGCATACCATTTAAGTGCACCTTCTTGATCGCTAAGAGCAATGAGTAGGTTTGCTTTCATTAAAATAAAGCTCGTCACTTTAGGACGTCGGCGTAGTGCCTTGTTAATGTTGGTTAGAGCGGATTCTAATTGACCATTTTGGGCTTCTAAATTGGCGATGAGCGCTAAAATAGAAGGGTTGTCTTTTTCAGAGCTAGAACGTAAAGCTGTTAATAATACTTCTCGATCTTGAGCATTCTCTGGGGCAATACTCGCTAAAATTTGTTCTAAATCGGCAGTCGGATCTATTTTTAAAATTTTATCTAATGTTTCAGCGGCAAGCTGGTATTCATGTGTTTTTAAAGCAATATGGGACAAATAGAATAAAGCAGGTACATCTTTGGGTTCTTGAGCTACCCAATGTGTAGCAATGTTTAAAGCGGCTTGAAAATCATTATATTCAAGCGCAACATCTAAAGCTCGCTGTTTAATTGAAGTAGAGTTACTTTTGATTGCGAGTACTGTGTAATTGTGCAAAGCGTTAGGAATGTCATCATAAGCCAGAGCAAATTCAGCGACCATAGTTTGCTCTAATGCCTGATCAAATGAATGCACGGCATAGGTCTCTTGCACAGGGCGTGCATAGACATGCGAGGACATGCTACCTAACAATAAGAATGTGGTAGAATACTGTCTTATCGAAGCACCGTTAAAATTAATACGGCTATTCATTTGACGCAATTTTTATTGATCCAAAGTAATGCTTTTTATGACACCGATGTTGCACAATAGCATAAATTTAGCGAAATGATGATCTGATATGTCTTTCTTTGCATTGGGTGTCAACCATCAAACAGCTTCTGTCGAACTCCGCGAACAAATTGCTTTCAATGCAGAGCGATTAAGTCGCTTGCTTGCCGAACAAAACCATCACCAAAGCTTAAAGGATTTGGTGGTCGTTTCGACGTGTAACCGTACAGAAGTTTATGCTATGGCGGAAAATGCCGAAAGCCTTCTGAAATGGTTAGCTGATGCCAATAATATTGATGTACAGCACTTAATTCATCATGTTTATCGTTACGAGAACACACAGGCAATTACACATTTAATGCGAGTAGCGAGCGGCTTAGACTCTCTCATGCTCGGTGAGCCGCAAATTTTAGGGCAAGTTAAAAGTGCTTTGGCATTGTCTAAAGAAGCCCAAACGGTCTCTCCTGAATTAAACAGTGTTTTTGAATATGCTTTTTATGCAGCTAAACGTGTACGTTCCGAAACTGCGGTGGGCAGCCATGCCGTTTCGATGGGGTATGCGGTTGCACAATTGGCTTTACAGGTTTTTAGTAAGCCCGAAAAACTTACTGTGATGGTCGTTGCTGCGGGTGAAATGAATAGCTTGGTTGCTAAACATTTGGCTGAAATGGGCGTCGCCAAAATTATTATTTGTAATCGTAGCCGTGAGCGTGCTGACCAATTGGCTCAAGAGATTTCACATCAGGTTGAAGTTGAAATTATTGATTTTTCAGCATTGGCTGAAAATTTGTATCGTGCTGATGTGGTGTCGAGTTGTACTGGTAGTTTATATCAAGTTATTGCTTATCCTGATGTTAAGGCCGCATTAAAGAAACGTCGCTATCAACAAATGTTAATGGTTGATTTAGCTGTACCCCGTGATATAGATCCTAAAGTTGAAGCGCTTGATGGTGTCTATTTGTATGGTGTTGATGATTTACAAAGTGTGATTGAGGAAAACCTCGCTCAACGTCGTCAGGCGGCTGTTGAAGCGGAAGTGATGGTGAATCAATTAGCTACTCAGCTTATTACTCATCAAAAAGTTAAAGAGGCGGGCAGCACAATTCACGCTTACCGCCAACATAGTGAAGAAATTAGCCAACAAGAGCTGACGCATGCATTAGAGGCTTTGCATCACGGTGAAAATGCTGAGCAAGTATTACAGCAATTTGCGCATCGTTTGACGCAAAAGCTTATGCATCCCACATCTATCTTGCTACGCGAAGCTGCCAAGGCCGAAAATCCTGATTATTTTGAATGGTTACAACAGCATTTACAGGATGTGTTTGATCATGAGCGTAAGTCAAAACATTAAGACAAGAGTCTTAAACTAATTTGTTTGGTTAATTCATTAAGCTGTTGTCTTAAATTTCTTGATTCAATGAGAGAAATCGGCGATTTAAGTTTCTGACGTAAATATCTTTCTTTTAGGCCTAAAGCATATTCTTGGGCTAACTTGTCGGCCACTTCTGGTGCCTGCGTTAATGCCTGAATATTGGTTCTTTGCATAATATCGGCAATTTCATGGCAATAGCTGCTACAAGCACCTAAAACATAATATGTTGCCAGCTCTTGATCATCAGGTAAGTCATCAAAAATACGATTTAAAATTGCCAGTACTTTTGCTAATAATTCATCTTGATGAATATAGGCACGTAACCCTTCAAAATGAATATAAAGAAAAGGGTGGTGCATCAAAATTGCGATCGCAAAGTCTTCATCTTTAGTATGAATGTTAAATGAGAGCGAGGCATCATGGCTGATTTGTGGTGTAAAACGTTTACCCAGTCCAAGTTTTTCACGGAAAGATTGATTGAGTAAATAACGGAAAGAGCCCTGTTTGGGTAATAGTTCAGTCAGTTCTCGGAGTTCTCCCATGACCAAGCTTTTGCCTTCAGGGGTACTAATGTCATGTTGACCTGTTAAATGGGCAAAGACAAAATCAGACAAAAGAGGGGACTGTTGTAGTAGTTTTTGGAAATTTTCAAGCCCTTCACGACGGATCAGAGAATCGGGGTCATGGTCATTCGGTAGTACGAAAAATTTGAGTTCGCGTCCATCATTGAGAAGTGGTAAAGCAATTTCTAAGGTTCTGCGTGCTGCTTTTTGCCCAGCAGCATCACCGTCAAAAGCAATGGTAATACGGCTATTTTGTTTAAATAAAATATTAAGATGTTCTGTATTACTTGCTGTTCCTAAAGTCGCTACAGCCCCTGTAATGCCATATTGCTGAAGTGCAATGACATCCATGTAGCCTTCAACCATTAACCAGTCGTTAGATTTGAGTTTTCTACCTTCATAAAGCCCGTAAAGTAGCTGATTTTTATGGAAGACCTCTGAGTCAGGCGAGTTAATGTATTTGGGCTTGATCTCATCATTTAAGGCACGCCCACCAAAACCAACGACGCGGCCTTTCGGGTCTCGAATCGGAAAAATCACACGGTCACGTAATAAGTCAAAATCACGACCATTATCGCTTGAGCGGATAAGCCCAAGTTGCTTTAAACCATCAATGTCATAAGGAAAAGCTTTCTCTAGGTGTTGCCAATCTTCTGGTGCATAGCCTAAGCGCCAAAATTGAATCGTCTGATTAGTTAAGCCACGTTGTTTAAAGTAGTTTTTTGCTTTTTGACTGTTAGGTAATTGGTGTTCATAGAACTGTGCAATATTTTCCAGTAAGTCATATAAATTACCTTCTTGAACAGGTTCTTCAAAGTTGAAAGGCTGTTCAAATTGGGCAAAAGGGTCGTCAAAAAATACTGGTTCAAGCGTGTTGTAGCTGTCATCTATTGGTTGCTGAGGAACCACGGGCTCCGCCGTATTTGCTTTAGCAACTGGTGGCTTCGTAACCTGACGGGTATAAGATAGTTTTTTGTTTTCGGTATTGTCTTTGGGTAGTTCGACTCCAGCGCTACTCGATAACTCCTTCATGACATCTATAAAGTTTCGGTTATCAATGTCCATTAGAAAACGGATCGCGTTACCGTTGGCCTGACACCCAAAGCAGTGATAATACTGTTTGTCTCGATAGACATGGAACGATGGAGATTTTTCTTGATGAAAAGGGCAACAGCCGGAATATGTACGTCCCGTCTTTTTCAGTTTCACACGCTGACCAATCAGATCGACAATATCTGTGCGATCTAAAATTTGATCAATCGTATGTTGTGGAATTGCCATAATTCAGATAACCGTATTAAAACTGATGAGAGAGTGAGTCAGAATATTCTGACATGATGAGGCAAGATCTATCCAATAAATATTTTAATATTTTATAAAAACAAACAGGCAAGTGATATCACTTGCCTGTTTGTTGATGTTTTTTAAAGCTTAAACTTATTGAGCAGCGTCATCTGCACCTTGTTTAGCATCATCTGATTGAGAATCAGCTGATGTATCTGTAGAGGTAACAACAGGAGCAACAGTTGTATTTTCTGCTGCTTGTGGCTCAGGTTTGTCTAATAAACCAAAGCTTAAACGGTTTGTCCAACTACGTTCTGATTTTGGTGCTTCAACTTGTGTTTGCTCTGGCTCAGCAGTTTCTTCTTTATCTGAATTGCCAATTAAACCGAAGCTAACACGATTAAGGAAGCCACGTTTTGGAGCTTCTGATTCACTTGTGCTTTCTGGTGTTGCGGCAGTAGATTCACGGCCAAAAATACCTAAGGTCGCACGGTTAATCCAGTTACCTTCTTTACGAGCAGCACGCATGTTAACTGTGCCGTCTTTTTTCACCAAGTTAGGGTAATTAAGTTTTAAAACTTCAATATATTGTTGTGAAGTCGCTTTATCACCTAATTGGTTATAGCTATATGCCAAAGTCGCTAATGCTTCTGGAACTTGAGGAGTTTGTGGATAGTGTTCAATTACCCATTGAGAACGTTCAGCAGCTGCGATCCAAGCTTTACGTTTAACGTTAAAACGCGCAGCAGTCATTTCATTTTCAGCAAGTTCTTGTCCAATAAATTTCATGCGCTGAGCGGCATCAACAGAATATTGGCTACTTGGGAAACGACGAATTAAATCAACAAAGTTCTGATAAGCAACTTTTAAATAGCTCACATCACGATGAGATTGTTGCAAAGATGTATAGCGCATCAAACTATCGTAGTTTTGCTCCATATTCGCTACAGCACGAACATAATAAGCATAATCTACATTTGGATGCTGAGGATTTAAACGAATAAAACGTTCCGCTAAGGCAATCGCGCCTTCATAATCTTTTTGCTTAAATTTCGAATAGAGAAGTTCAAGTTGTGCTTGTTGTGCGTATTGTCCAGTCGGATAATAAGTATCGATTGCTTCTAAAGACTTGGTCGCATCAAGATATTGACCACGGTCAAGCGACTTTTGGGCCTTTTCGAAGTAAGCTTGTTCACTAGATTGTGGGCCACTATCGACCACTTCTTTTTTACTTGGATTGCTGCTACAGCCCACAAATGCAGACGCTAAACCTAAAGATAAGGCAAGCATCGTAATTTTATAACGTGGTAGCGACATAAAAACTCCTCTGTTATGTTGGGCAATGAGCTACAATTGCGCTATTAAACCACTTTTATCTCAATGATCAAATGACTTCAGCACAATCTTCAAACACAAACTTATCTGAAACCGACTTCAATTTACTTGAAGATTCTGAGGATGCAGATAACCATACTTCTGATACAACTGCAACACGTTTATCGTTGCAAGTTCAGCTAGATGAAAGCTATCTGGGACAACGTATCGATCAGGTAGCAGCCTTGGTGTGGAATGAGTTTTCACGTGAAAAGCTTAAACAATGGTTGAAGGATGGCCATCTGTTGGTGAATGGTAACATTGTCAAGCCAAAGCACCGTTGTGAAGGGACAGAACTGCTTACACTCGAAGTTGAGCTCGAAGCTCAAACCACGAGCCAACCTGAAAACATTCCACTTAATATTGTCTATGAAGATGACGATATTTTAGTCATCAATAAACCAGTCGGCATGGTAGTACATCCAGGGGCGGGCAATAGCTCTGGAACTTTAGTGAATGCCTTGCTTTACCACTTCCCAAAATTGTCGGAACTTTCTCGCGCTGGTTTAGTACATCGTATTGATAAAGATACAAGCGGTTTGTTAGTGGTTGCTAAGAGCCTTGAAGCACAATTTTCTTTAAGCAAACAGTTGGCAAATAAATCGGTTTACCGCGTATACGACTTAGTTGTTTATGGAAATATTATTGCTGGCGGTACTATTGATGAACCTATCAAACGTCATCCAGTTGACCGTGTGAAAATGACGATTTTACCGGGTGGGCGCGATGCAGTGACCCATTACAATGTAAAAGAACGCTTTAAAGATTTTACTCGCGTACAAGCTCGTCTTGAAACAGGCCGAACTCATCAGATTCGTGTGCATTTTAGTTATATCGGTTATGGACTGATCGGCGATCAGATTTATATGAACCGTGTACGTGTACCAGCAGGGGCATCTGAATTACTCATTGACACTTTACGTGGTTTTAAACGCCAAGCGTTGCATGCAGCTAAATTGGGCTTAAAACATCCTCGTACTGGTGAAGAAATGCTATTTGAAGCGCCGTGGCCTGAAGATTTTACACATTTAGTGAATGTGTTACGTTCAGAAAACGCTGCATATTAAGGACGCGTATATGGAATTTGTTCAAGGATTACCTCAAGGTGTATTTGTAGGGCAGACACGTGTTCAACATCCTTTGGCATTACCAACGGATCAACTTGAGTTGTCTGGCTTTAATCTCGCTTTACATGTCAACGATGAGGCACAACGTGTTCAGCAACATCGCATGATATTGTTAGGTGAGTTTGCGAAGTTCGGTGTTAAAAAAATGACATGGATGACTCAAACACATAGTACGATTTGCCATACAGTAAATGAACAAATTCCTTTTAAGGCATTAATTGGTGATGGTTTGGTCACTCAAACCAAAGGTCATGCTTTAATGATGATGACCGCTGATTGTTTACCTGTCGTGTTAGGAAATGCTGAAGGTACGGAAGTCGCAAACTTGCATGCGGGTTGGCGTGGTTTAGCAGGTGGGATTGTTGAAAATACGGTTGCCGCTATGCAGAACCCTCCAACTTGGGCATGGTTAGGAGCTGCGATTAGTCAACCTTGTTTTGAAATTGGGGGCGAAGTAAAGGCTGCTTTTTGTGATAAATATCCAGAGTTAGAAACAGCTTTTGTTGAGGGGGTAGCTCCAAATAAATTTCATGCAGATTTATATGCAATTGCGCGTTTTATTTTGCTGAGTCTCGGTGTGAAACAGGTTTTAGGTGGAGATCAATGTTCTTATCAACAGAGCGATGATTATTTTTCCTATCGCCGTGATGCGAAGACTGGACGTATGGCTACCTTTGTTTTTATATAAGCTTTATAAACATAAGTAAATTTACTCTCTTATTTTGTCGTAATTAAACAGAATAAGAGAGTGTTTATTGAGTTTGAAGATATTACGATTGTGAATCCTATTGAAACGCTTGTATTTCATATTTATAGATGTAGGTTTAGCAAGCGTTAATAAAATGATAAAATAGAAAAAATAGCTCAAAATTTTAATCTTATGTCTTTGCCTGAAAAACATCTCTCTATTGTTTACCACAGTCCATATGGTCATACCGCCAAGGTAGCTTTCGCTATTGCTGCTGGTGCAGAGGTGATGGGGGTAAAAGTACATCTAATGAATATTGAACATATTGATTGGGATGCGCTTGATGCATCACAAGGCATTATTTTTGGATCTCCTACCTATATGGGAAGTATGACTGCTGACTTTAAAAAGTTTATGGACAGTACTTCTAAGCGTTGGAAAGAGCGCTTATGGCAAGGCAAGCTTGCGGCTGGCTTTGCAAATTCGGGCGGATTGAGTGGCGATAAACTAGCGGTATTACAACAATTAAATATTTTTGCCATGCAACATGGCATGTTGTGGTCAGGTTTACCTTTAATGACTACAGGGCATAGTGAAAAAGATTTAAACCGATTATCGAGTTGTTTAGGCTTAATGACACAGTCAGATAACGCCCCTGTTGAAGTTACACCCCCACAAGGTGACTTAGATACAGCTAAATGGTTTGGTGAATATATTGCTGGATTACTTTATCGCATAAGTTAAAATAAGTATTTGATTTTATATAAATAAATTTTAAATTTTTATTTTAATTACAAAAAAGTTGTATTTTTTTTATTCCTTTTTGATTATTTTTTACCAAATGGTTTATTTGGATAATGATGTCCAAAACTTAATAAATAAAAAAATGGAATAATCATGAAAATTTTTTTAACAGCTCTTTGTCTAAGTTGGGCTACCTTAAGCTACGCCAATTTAGAATCTGCAAATCTTGTTCCACTCAGTGATTCAGAACTTTCTAAAGTTGAAGCTCAGGCATTATTTTCATTTACCTATACCGACCCAAAACAAGCTGATGCTTCAATGAACCAGCAAAATATTGGCTTTTATAAATTGGGTTTAGAGGCAAATCTTGAATTAAATGCCAATGTTAATAAGTTGCAATTAGGATGTGGGGGAGTAAACGGTTTAGGTGGGTGTGATATTGATATTGATAACTTAAGTTTAAGTGGCTTAAGTGATACCAGTGATGGGCGAGCTTCTTCTTCCGCTGTTTTTAGTAATCCCTTTATTGAATTTGCAATTAAAAATCCAGACAGCGCAGCTTTAAGAGAAATTAAAGGTTTTCGTTTAAGTGCTGAAAAGGTTATGGGACTGCTGACTATGGGACTTGAAAATTCAGAAACACCAAATGGAATTAATAGCTTAAGTGGTTACATGAAAATTAAAGATACCACTGGTTTAGCTTATACCGCTGCTCGTAATATGTCTTATCAAGATACAGGCAAGACCATTGATGGGACTGTTAATGCATGTATCGGGATTTGTATTCCTTTAGGATTTAACTCGTCTGATTATAATTTGCAATTACAACAGACCACTGCACCTATTGTGATCAACGGGCAAGTGATTTCTGGTTCACGAATGAATAATGTCATGCTGAACGGGGTAGCAAATATCGATCAGCTTAACTTCTCTGGAGATCTGAAAGCTTCTATTAATGCAGCACTTGGTCTATTAAATTTACAAAAAAATGTAACGGGTAGTATTACCGGATTAAGAGCAGCACTCACAGTTGATCAAAATTTAGGATTTATTCATAAAATTGAATTAAACAATCCTTTCTCACTTTCTTTGCAAGGCCAACAAATATTTTGGCCAGGTGCAGATGCAGCAGCAGAACGTGGGTGGTGGATGGCTTTTGATGATGAAATTGATATTGGTAGCGTGACGCCAAGTAAACAAATTGAAATAACTAATGACGTTTTAAAGCAAGTGGTAGGTCCAATTAGTGGTTATTTAACTGCAAACCCAGTGAGATGTAATCTTTTAAATTGTTTGTTTGGTGAAGACTTAGCAGTTGGTGAGGTTAAATTACCAAATACAATTGTGAATTTCCCATTAAAAGATTTGCAACTTAAAAATCAATCTTTTGCGCCAAACTGTTATGGCAATTTAAAATTCTGCTAAATTCAAAGTGACATAAAAAAACCTTTAAAGTTAACTTTAAAGGTTTTTTTATTACTTATGAAATATACGAGCTTTATCACGTTGCCAGTCACGGTCTTTTTCAGTTGCACGTTTGTCGTGAAGTTGTTTACCTTTCACAAGTGCAATTTCAAGTTTAACCAAGTGACCTTTCCAGTAACACGCCAAAGGAACGCACGAGTAACCTTTTTGGTTAACTGCACCCATCAGGTGTTCAAGCTGACGGCGGGAGAGCAATAACTTACGGGTACGTGTTGCTTCAGGTACCACATGGGTCGAAGCCGATAATAAAGGCTGAATTTGTGAGCCAAGTAAAAATGCTTCGCCATTCTTGAAAATGACATAACTTTCCGTCAAAGTCATGCGCCCAGCACGTAAGGATTTTACTTCCCAACCTTGAAGTGACATGCCTGCTTCAAATTTTTCTTCGATAAAATAATCATGACGGGCACGTTTATTTTGTGCGATTGTTCCGCCATTATGTTTCTTTACTACTGTTGCTTTCGCCATAATTCAAACTTCCACAATTATGCCTATTGTGCCGTAAACTGATGCTAAGGTGAAGTTTTTCCTGCACATGAATATTTCGCCTCATGTATAACTTTTGCTAAAATAGGTTCACAATACAATTAGAGTACTAGCGGATGTCTAAAACGCGTGTAATTTATCCTGGAACATTTGACCCCATCACGAATGGACACGTTGATTTAGTTACTAGAGCATCAAGAATGTTTGATGAGGTTGTAGTAGCAATTGCAATTGGACATCATAAGAACCCCTTGTTCAGTCTAGAAGAAAGAGTTGAACTGGCACAATCATCTTTAAGCCATCTATCAAATGTTGAATTTGTAGGCTTCGATGGTTTACTGGTTAATTTTTTCAAAGAACAAAAGGCAACCGCAGTACTTCGTGGTTTAAGAGCGGTTTCTGATTTTGAATATGAATTTCAACTCGCCAATATGAACCGTCAACTTGACCCACATTTTGAAGCGGTGTTTTTAACACCATCTGAGCAGTACTCTTTTATTTCTTCGACATTGATTCGGGAAATTGCTCGTTTAAAAGGGGATGTAACCAAGTTTGTTCCGCAAGCTGTGGTTGAGGCCTTTGAACGTAAACATCAACAAGGTTGGTAACGTGTCGTTATATATCACCGATGAATGCATAAACTGTGATGTTTGTGAACCAGTTTGCCCGAATGAAGCAATTTTCATGGGTGAAGTGATTTATGAAATTCATCCAGATTTGTGCACTGAATGCGTTGGTCATCATGACCAACCGCAATGCCAATTGTTTTGTCCTGTAGATTGTATTCCTAAAGATCCAGAGCATGAGGAAACGGAAGAACAGCTATTCGACAAATATAAAAAATTAATTGCTCAAAAAAGCACGAGCAATTAGTAAATAAATTTGTTAATATGCGCCCCTGAAGTGAGCTGGATGGTCGCTGCTGTGGAGGTCTTCGTGACTGAAGCAGGGGAGGAAAGTCCGGGCTTCATAGGGCAGGGTGCCAGGTAACGCCTGGGCGGTGAAAGCCGACGGAAAGTGCAGCAGAGAGTAGACCGCCTCATTCGTGAGGTAAGGGTGAAAGGGTGCGGTAAGAGCGCACCGCGTGTCTGGTAACAGTTCACGGCATGGTAAACCCCACCAGAAGCAAGACCAAATAGGAATCCTGAGGTACGGCCCGTACTGGATTCGGGTAGGTCGCTTGAGCGTATGAGTGATTGTACGCCTAGAGGAATGACCATCCTCGACAGAACCCGGCTTATAGGCTCACTTCACCTAATTTATTTAAAATTTTTCTTGACGTGCATTAAAGAAACTAAGATAATGCGCGCACAGTTTAAGGCTATGTAGCTCAGTTGGTTAGAGCACCGCACTCATAATGCGGGGGTCACAAGTTCAAGTCTCGTCATAGCCACCATTTTATAGACCACGCTCCTGCGTGGTCTTTTTTTATGCTTGTTTTTTTGATTAAACACAGTTTGTGAATACCGACTTTATAATGATGAGATGTTTTTGATTTTTTTATTAGCTTATTTATATTTAAAAATTATTCCTGTTAGCTTAAGGCAATAAGCATCTTAATTGCAGGTGGTATTTATTCTCTTACCCCAAATGGATGAGCTCGTAGCACGTGGGGCAGAGTACGAGTTACATTAAGCTTATTATGGTGTGCTTGAACATGCAGCTTTGTTAGATGAGCTAAAAGAGAACATACAGAGCATGTGTTCAGCTATGTTGACACAGATGGTTGTGTGCTTAACTTAGGCGAATTCATTTCATTACAATCTAAAGAAATACATGTCTATGTATGTGGACTGAAACCAATGATTGCTGCTGTGATTAATTGTTGTGATAAGCATCGTCACTGATGAATACATTCATTGGGAACAATTTGCTTCAACAGTTCCTGAAGATGGAGATGTTTTTACAGTTGTACTTGCCATGTCTAATCAATAAATGAAGTCAAAAGTAACTAGTCAATTTTATAAGCGATCGAAACATTAAATATTGATGTTGAATGCCTATGTTGTGAAGGGGTATGTGATACATGTGAAACTCTTATTTTGGAAGGTAAAGCAGAACATTTTGATCGATACCTCAGTGATGCAGGAAAGATTTCACAACAGAGTATGGTGACTTGGGTGTCGCGGGAAAAAGATAAAAAAACTGGTATTAGATTTTTAATACATTTCTGTGGTCGATCAATTATTTAAAACATAAATTTGCTAAAAAATGAACAAACAAAGGTGATATGAATCTTATTTGTTCATTTGGTGGAATTTAATAGTTTTGGACTCTTGACCTGTTCTGTAGAACTATAGATAATGCGCACACAGTTTACGGCTATGTAGCTCAGTTGGTTAGAGCACCGCACTCATAATGCGGGGGTCACAAGTTCAAGTCTCGTCATAGCCACCATTTTAAAAACCATGCTCATGCATGGTTTCTTTTTGTCTTTTTTTTACTCATTAAAATGTTTTTCAATCATATCGAGTGTTTTTGGGCTTTGATAAAAAGGAGCTAAAATCGCTTGAAGTAACGGCTCTAAAATACCGTGTTCATTAAAGACATTCATGACCTTAGGGTAAAAACGTAAAGCTTCAGTTTGTAAATCGGTTTCGGTTAAACCAATCTCACTTAATACTTCAAATAAACTCTCGTCTTTGTAAAATTCATAAAAAACTTCTACGCCATACAAAATAAGATTTTGCATAAATTGTGACTGGCGTAATTCTTTCCAATATTCGTAAATTAAAACAAAGAACTCTTCAACATCAAGAGGAGTTAACTGTTTCATAAACTCATACATTTTTTTATGTCTAAGATCTTCCCAGACATGTCGTATCAGACTTTCTAAATCTTCAGTCGACAAAAGACTTAATTCTGTAAGTTGCTCGTGAATAAAACTGGCAATCCAAGTTTCAAGTTTATGCTCAAGACGTTGTTGTTGTAAAAAAGAGAATTTTTTGAGTTTATGTTGCCATTCAAAATGATAGTCATCTACTCTAGATGCATTTAGAAATTTTGGTATTTTCTGTTCTAAGGTCGAGGTCGCAATATATTGGCAAAGTTGTTGAACGGCGGGGCTGGTTCTTAAAAACTGGTTGAGATAATGAGGAATATGTTCCATTTCTAAAAATTTGGAGAGCCACATTTCAAATTGGTGATCGGACACCAGATCTTGTAGCTGTATTGGAGATTTCAAGGCAGTTAAGTAAATACGCTGGGCAATTTCCCCAATAAACTCAAGTAAACCAGCACCTAGCTGCATTTCAAAAGCATAGCGTTTCACAACAGCTTGTAATTGTTCTAAATCAACCACTTCATGAAGTTTGATTTCATCGGCATGCTGCATAAAAAGTTGAATGAACTGCCGGAAATAAATAGGTGAGTTTTCTATAGATAATTGTTTTTTGAAAAAATCCACCTGCTCAAGCAAAAGTGCTTGAGCAAGTGTTGTGGTTTTTGATGAGTTTTTTTGCTCAGTCATTCGCTGTCCAACCGTTGACAATCGGATAACGTCGTTCGCGGCTAAATGCACGAGAGGTAATTCTCGGACCGATAGCGCCTTGACGACGTTTGTATTCATTACGATCAACTAAACGGATGACTTTTTCAACTACTTCTTTATCAAAACCTTTGGCAATAATATCAGCCTGACCTAAATCTTCTTCAATATATGCGTAAAGGATGGCATCCAATACATCATATGCGGGTAAAGAATCTTGGTCTTTTTGGTCTGGGCGAAGTTCTGCTGAAGGTGGACGAGTAATAACACGTTCAGGAATAACCGGAGTTTCACTTAAGCTATTACGGTATTTAGCTAATTCAAACACGATTGTTTTATAAACATCTTTTAGAACAGCAAAACCACCAACCATATCACCATAAAGTGTACAGTAGCCAACTGAAAGCTCAGACTTGTTGCCAGTAGCGAGTACTAAATTACCAAATTTATTTGATAAACCCATGAGTAATGTGCCGCGTGCGCGCGCTTGTAAATTCTCTTCGGTTGCATCTGCTGGTGAGTTGCCAAAGAAAGGATACAAGGTTTGCATAAAGCTATTTACAACTGAATGTATTTCAGCAATACCGAAAGTCACACCCATACGACGAGCTTGTTCTGCTGCATCTTCAACACTAATTTGAGAAGTGTAGGTATAAGGCATCATTACGGCTTGTACTTTTTCTGCACCGATTGCATCAACAGCAATAGCTAATGTAAGGGCAGAGTCGATACCGCCAGATAAACCTAAAATTACACCCGGGAAGCCTGAACGCTCTACGTAATCACGTGTGGCTAGAACTAAACCTTGATAGATCTCTGCAAAAGTTTCTAAAGCAGGAGCAGATTCTGTGACTTTAAATGATTTGTTTTTTTGGTCAAATTCAGCAATATAAAGGTCTTCTTTAAAGCTTAGCGCTTGTAAAGCAATTTCACCACTTTTATTACTGACAAAACTTGTGCCATCAAAAATTAAATCGTCTTGTCCACCCACTTGGTTAACGTAAACAATATTCAGATGAAGTTGTTTTGCAAGTTCACTTAAGGTTTGTGTACGGTGTTGTGGTTTACCGACTTCATATGGTGATGCATTGAGTACAAGAACAGTATCAACATTTAATTGGCTTAACTGTTTTACGGTATTAATTGACCAGATATCTTCACAAATCAATACGCCAAACTTATGTCCAAGATATTCAAACACCAAATGCTGATGTCCTTTTTGGAAATAACGTTTTTCATCAAAGACGCCATAGTTTGGTAAATTGTGTTTGTTAAAAACACCCAAAACTTGACCGTCTTTCATGACAGCAGCAGAATTATAACGTTGACCATCTTCTGTCTGGTTCACAAATCCGAAAACCATGACAATATCTTTAACTTCGGCAAGTTGAGCAAAAGCCTTTTGCATACGTTTATTTAAATTTGGACGTAACAGTAAGTCTTCAGCTGGATAACCAATAACAGAAAGCTCGGGAAAAATAATCAGGTCAGCGTTTTGTTTTTTCGCCTGATTCACTTGCTCAATCATCTTTTTGGTGTTTGAGTCAATATTGCCAATATGCGGAGAAAACTGAGCAAGGGCAACTTTAAAACTTTTCATTCAAACCTAATCCTAGATCATAACGAATATAGATACACACAGTGTTGATTTTTATAGATATAATTTTTCAACGATGTGTATGATACGATAGTAAACAATTAAAATAGTAAACAAAAATGTCAAGATCAATAATATATACCAATCACATATTTTCTGCGTAAAAATAACGAGATTTTCTGTATAGAATAGAAACAGGCTTCATTATTTTTATTGTTTGTATACTGCCTTATCACAAGCCAATTTGGAATAAGCGCGTTATATTTTTTTCAATAATTTGAATCAAGTAAGCGTGATTTTCTTGTTTAGATAAGTATTTCTGATTTATAAGAATTCTCATTTACATTAAGCAAAAAATGTTACGTTCAAAGAAAGACTGATTATTTAGTTACAAATGAAGTTGAGGTGAACAGATAATATTTGGGATTTTCCCAGAGCAAATGTCACGGGCAATTTCACCTTGTTGTTCAATGTTATAAGAGCTAAACGCCTTGTGGGGAGAGTAGGTGTATTTATAGGGATTGTAATTTTTAAAGCTAAGATAATAGGCCGATTGCAACAATGCACCTTTAAGTAGTACATGAATACCTTTTTGATATTGCATGACATGAGTGAGTTCGTGAATAAAAATACCCTGCATAAATTTAGATTCTAGAGCGTAATTTTCACTGTAATCGGAAGGATTAACATAAATATTTCCGTTTGGCGCCATAAAAATACCGCAAGACTGCCAAGGTAAATAACGAGTAGCAATAATTTTAGGTTGTTCACAATTGAGCATGTCACCGAAAACGAGTTGTGCTAATACTTTTTCTTGAGCAGTTAGATATCTGATGGGATAGTTTTTTAAGTGACGAAAAATAAAAAGTGTAAGAAGTATAAATTGTTGTTGGGTTGAGCGTTTAAGGGCAGTAAGGGTTAGCATAGCTTTGCCATTAAATGAGTTCATCTATTTCTTTAGGATAGTACAGATTACGCATTATTAAATAAAGGGTCGGAGTTACTCATTGAGTATAACTTTAAGAGAGCATTGATTTTATGCTTTTGATTGAAAAAAGTTAAATATATGGATAACTTTGCGAGTTTTTATTGTCTAAATTAAAGAAATTGCTCGGAAAAGCAAAAGCCCCAGTTAAAACTGAGGCTTTACGACAACTAAAATCACTACAGCAAATAAGATTAAAGTTGGCATTTCATTAAAGAAACGCCAGAACCTATGCGATTTATAGTGTGCATTTCCGATAAGTTTTTTACGATAGTAGCCACATACCAAATGGTAGATGACTAATAAAGCGACTAAAGCAACTTTAAGATAAAACCATGTTGCCTGATGGTAATGTCGAGTTGCATCGCCCCATTCGACAAGAAAATGGGCGGTAATTAATGTGGCAATCATAGAAGGCCACATAATTCCGCGATACAACTTACGTTCCATTACTTCAAAGCGTTGATGACTAGCAGCATCTTCACTCATGGCATGGTAAACATATAAACGTGGTAAGTAGAACAAAGCAGCGAACCAACAAACCACAGCAATAATATGTAATGCTTTTACCCACAAAAAAGCATCAGAAGGTGCATCCATCGATAATCCTACGTGGGATTATGCATCCCACTTCTTGAAAATAAGGCAAGCGTTAACACCGCCAAAGCCAAAACTGTTACTCATTACAGTATTCAATTTTGCATCACGTTTTTCAAGTACGATATCAAAAGGTTTTGCGCCTTCATCAAGTTCAGTCACATTGATGTTTGGTGCAATAAAGTCATTTTGCATCATTAGAACAGAGTAAATAGCTTCTTGTACGCCAGCTGCACCTAAGCTATGACCAGTCATAGATTTGGTTGAGCTAAGAGGAGGTACATTGCCTTCACCAAATGCACGTTCCATTGCTTTAAGTTCTGTAATGTCACCAGCTGGAGTAGAGGTACCATGTGTATTTACATAGTCAATTTTGTCTACGCCATGTTGTTTAGCTTCTTCAAGTGCCATTAATACACAACGTGTAGCGCCTTCACCACTTGGAGCAACCATGTCTGCACCATCGCTGTTTGCAGCATAACCAACAACTTCAGCTAAAATGTTGGCACCACGTGCTTGAGCGTGTTCAAGTGATTCAAGTACAACGAAACCACCACCGCCAGCAATAACGAAACCGTCGCGGTCTGCTGAATATGGACGAGATGCTGTTTCTGGAGTTTCATTATATTTCGAGCAAAGCGCACCCATTGCATCAAATAATAAACTTTGAGACCAATGATCTTCTTCACCACCGCCAGCAAGCATAAGATCTTGTTTGCCAAGTTGAATAAGGTTGTACGCATAACCAATTGCGTCAGCAGAAGTTGCACAAGCACTTGTAATGGTATGAGCAATACCTTGCAATTTAAATGCAACACCTACGTTTGCAGTAATCGTGTTTGACATGTTGCGTGGTACAAAGAAAGGTCCTACTTTACGTGCACCTTTAGTCTCTAAAAGCTCTGTCATTTCAACAACAGATGCAGTTGAACCACCACCTGAACCGCCTGCGATACCGTAACGTGGATTACCACCGATTTGCTCAGCAGTAAGTCCTGCATGTTCAACAGCAGCTACAGCAGCATTGTAAGCGTACATTGCACATACGCCCATAAAGCGTTTTAACTTACGGTCAATATGATCAAAATCTTGTTCCGCAGCAGCGCTCACATGACTTTTAAAATTGAGTTCAGCATAAGTTGGGTTAAAACGTGTCCCGGAGATTCCGTTTTGAAGTGAATGAGTAACTGCTTCTAAAGAGTTACCGATACATGAGTTAATACCCATACCAGTGATTACAACACGTTTCATCTACAGGTCCCTTTATGGTGATATTAAGAGTCTATCGTGATCAACAGCTATGAAAATGAATAGGAGAATATAGCTATAAGAAAACAAGACTCATGTTTTTTCGTTGTTAACATGATAGCAGAAAGGATTTTTATTTCTTATGGCAAATCTTTATGACAATTTTACATTTAAAAAAAATAACTAAATACATGGTATGTTGCATTTAGGGTTAACTAAAATACACACATACAAGTTGAGATAAATCCACATTCCACCTAGTATTTATGTCTAATTAGATAAATTAAAAAATCGAGGTACTTGATGACAAAATTCAATAATAATCAATCTGACAATTTGTTTTCTCAGGTCTTCGGAGTGGCTAAAAAGCTCAGTTCTACAGGATTGAGTATCTTGCAACAGAGCCAATCAGGTGATGTAAGTAAGGTAATTGAACCAATTCCAGCTGGTAAAACGGTTGAAGGTAGATCGAGAACAAAAAGCCCATTTGAAGTTGAGCAATATGAAAGTCCTCAACAAATGCTTCGAGAACAATTACCGAAAGTAACTCGTCAGGTCTTTGGACGGCATTTTACAAAAGTAAATGGTGTGGCTACATTTCTTTCCCCAGATTGGGATCAAAAAGTTTCAGGCTATTTATTTGATTGGTTGAATGACTTTAGTTCAAAAAGCACCTTAACTGAAAAAATCTTGGAAGAAGCGGGGGCTAAAGATTTATTTGAACTAACTAAGGATACGGGCCGTTCTCAACGTTTAAGTCAGGCGCTCATTGAACAAAATAAATTAATTGCGACAATACAAGGGGCAATCACAGGTGTGTCAGGTGTGGTTGGCGCTGCTGTAGATGTTCCTGTTTCACTCGTGTTGGTCTTGAGAACGATTTATCAGACAGGAAGATCACATGGCTTTGATCTTCAAGAAGTTACTGACCAAGATGTTGTCGAGTTTATTTTTAAAGAAGTTGATATTAGTCTGATTGCTGAAAAGCAAACTTTATTGTTAGCTTTAAAAACATTGCGAAATATGTTGGAAACGCAAGATATTCATCAATTTCAGCAAGTGTTAGGTTCAACTACTGATTTTGATACTTTAAAGAACTGGCTAGTCGATGAAGATGGAGAGTTTAAATGGGGTTGGTTAAATCGTATTCCTAAACTTTCAGCATTTGGCAAAGTTACACCAGTTGCTGGTGCTGTTTTGAGCGCAGTATATAGCTGGAAACTACAAGAAGATGTTGGTCATAAAGCACAAGCTATCTTTGGAGCTGCAAGACATTATTTAAATGAACATCCAAGTGAGCATTTATCTCCGCTACAGGCTTATTATGCTGCGGTTACACTCATTCAAAAAGCCAGTCCACGTCTTTTAAATGTTGGTGAAGATGGCAATATTCACGCTGCGCATCATCAAAAAGTAGAAAATCATGATGTAATTTCAAAAGTATCTATTGTCTTAAAGCCGACTGAAAGTAAAAAAAGTGAAGAGAAAATTCAGGAAAATGTTCATCAGGGTATCGAGCAACTTGCCGATAAACATGTAGAGGAACATGAGCATACTGAGCAAAAACCAGCTTTAGCTCCAGAGGAAGATGAAGAGGAGTTGAATGATAAAAAATACTCTTAACAATACGCTTACAAATAAGAGGTTTAAAAATAAAATTTGAACTCTATTTAAATTTGTAAGTTATCCTGTCAAAGATTGATATGGTCAACATTTGGTAAGTATTGCCGTGTTGACCATTTTTGCATCTTAGCTTACAATTATGTGCCCTTAAAAAGAGGTATTTCTTTTTAAGGTTTTTTAATAACGGGAGAATTGCCATATGGCAACAACGAATCAGTTGATCCGTAAGGGTCGTACGACTTTGGTTGAAAAATCCAAAGTTCCTGCGTTGAAGGCTTGTCCACAACGTCGTGGTGTTTGTACACGTGTTTATACAACTACACCTAAAAAACCTAACTCAGCTATGCGTAAGGTTTGCCGTGTTCGCTTAACTTCAGGTTTTGAAGTATCTAGCTACATCGGTGGTGAAGGTCATAACCTACAAGAGCACAGTGTTGTTCTTATCCGTGGTGGTCGTGTTAAAGACTTACCAGGTGTACGTTACCATACCGTTCGTGGTTCATTAGACTGTGCTGGTGTTAAAGATCGTAATCAATCACGTTCTAAATACGGTACTAAGCGTCCTAAGAAGTAATTCTAGGAAACTAGTCCAATAAGCCCTTTAGCGTTTCGCTTGTTTGAATTCTTCATAGATTTGTAATTCAAGCGACGTATAGTAAGGCCAGCGTCGTGTACATGACACTTGTACAAACTGCTGGATTATCCTGAAGTGTCATATTATTAGGTGTATTAAAATGCCAAGACGTCGCGTAGTCGCTGCTCGTGAGATCCTTCCAGATCCAAAATTTAGCAGCCAAACAATCGCTAAATTCATGAACCACGTAATGCAAGATGGTAAAAAATCTGTTGCTGAAGGTATCGTTTACGGTGCTTTAGAACGTGTTCAAGAAAAAAACAAAGTAGACCCAGTTGAATTTTTCGAGACTACTCTTGAAAAAGTTCGTCCTATGGTCGAAGTAAAAGCACGCCGTGTTGGTGGTGCTACTTATCAAGTACCTATGGAAGTACGCCCATCCCGTCGTACTGCCTTAGCGATGCGTTGGTTAGTAGATGCTGCTGCTAAGCGTTCTGAAAAAACGATGGCTTTACGTCTTGCTGGTGAGTTGCTTGATGCAGCTGAAGGTAAAGGTGCAGCAATCAAAAAACGTGAAGACGTGCATCGTATGGCTGAAGCCAACAAAGCCTTCTCTCACTACCGTTTCTAAGCGGATAAAACAGTCCCTAATCAGGAGAATATTCATGCGTACAGCAGCTCGATTCAACATTGCTCTTTATCAAAGTGGGAGCTTTGCGGGTATTTAAGTTGCCTGCTTGGATATTTGTACGCATCAATTTAATTGATGCGTCCTGTTTTAAATATAACATTTAGGAATGTAGATATCATGGCTCGCCAAACCCCAATTAGTAATTACCGTAACATCGGTATTTCTGCGCACATTGACGCAGGTAAAACAACTACAACAGAACGTATTTTGTTCTACACAGGTGTATCTCACAAAATTGGTGAAGTACACGATGGTGCAGCAACAATGGACTGGATGGAACAAGAGCAAGAGCGCGGTATTACAATTACCTCGGCTGCTACAACTTGTTTCTGGTCTGGTATGGGTAACCAATTCGAACAACACCGTATCAACGTAATTGACACCCCGGGACACGTAGACTTCACAATCGAAGTTGAACGTTCTATGCGTGTTCTTGACGGTGCGTGCATGGTTTACTGTGCAGTTGGTGGCGTACAACCTCAGTCTGAAACTGTATGGCGTCAAGCAAACAAATATAAAGTGCCTCGTTTAGCATTCGTGAACAAGATGGACCGTACTGGTGCAAACTTCTTCCGTGCTGTTGAGCAAGTTAAAACTCGTTTAGGTGGTAATCCTGTACCTATCGTTGTGCCAATTGGTGCAGAAGATACGTTTGCAGGTGTTGTTGACCTTATCGAAATGAAAGCGATTATCTGGGATGAAGCATCTCAAGGTATGAAGTTTGAATATGCTGAAATTCCAGCTGACCTTGTTGATACGTCTAACGAATGGCGTACCAAAATGGTTGAAGCTGCGGCTGAAGCTTCTGAAGAATTAATGGACAAGTACCTTGAAGAAGGTGATCTTTCTAAAGAAGAGATCATTGCAGGTTTACGTGCTCGTACATTAGCTTCTGAAATTCAAGTAATGCTTTGTGGTTCTGCGTTCAAAAACAAAGGTGTTCAACGTATGTTGGATGCTGTAATTGAATTCTTACCATCACCTACAGAAGTTAAAGCGATCGAAGGTATCCTTGACGACAAAGACGAAACTAAAGCGTCTCGTGAAGCATCTGACGAAGCTCCGTTCTCTGCGTTAGCGTTCAAAATCATGAACGACAAGTTCGTAGGTAACTTAACATTCGTACGTGTTTATTCTGGTGTTCTTAAACAAGGTGATCCGGTTTATAACCCAGTTAAATCTAAGCGTGAACGTATCGGTCGTATCGTGCAAATGCATGCGAACGAACGTCAAGATCTTGATGAAATCCGTGCAGGTGATATCGCAGCGTGTGTAGGTCTTAAAGACGTTACTACTGGTGATACATTATGTGATGAGAAAAACATCATTACACTTGAGCGTATGGAATTCCCAGAGCCAGTAATTTCATTGGCTGTTGAACCAAAAACTAAAGCTGACCAAGAAAAAATGTCAATTGCTTTAGGTCGTTTGGCTAAAGAAGATCCATCGTTCCGCGTTCGTACAGACGAAGAATCTGGTCAAACAATTATTGCTGGTATGGGTGAGCTTCACCTTGACATCATCGTTGACCGTATGAAGCGTGAATTCGGTGTTGAAGCGAACATTGGTAAACCAATGGTTGCTTACCGCGAAACAATCAAAAAGACTGTTGAGCAAGAAGGTAAGTTCGTTCGTCAAACAGGTGGTAAAGGTAAATTCGGTCATGTATATGTTCGTTTAGAGCCTATGGATGTTGAAGAAGCTGGTAAAGAATACCAATTCGCTGAAGAAGTTGTCGGCGGTACTGTACCTAAAGAATTCTTTGGTGCGGTTGACAAAGGTATTCAAGAACGTATGAAGAATGGTGTATTAGCTGGTTACCCTGTTGTGGGTATCAAAGCGACATTATTCGATGGTTCTTACCATGATGTCGACTCTGATGAATTGTCGTTCAAAATGGCCGGTTCGTACGCTTTCCGTGACGGTTTCATGAAAGCTGATCCTATCCTTCTTGAACCAATCATGAAAGTTGAAGTAGAAACTCCAGAAGACTACATGGGCGATATCATGGGTGACTTAAACCGTCGTCGTGGTATGGTTCAAGGTATGGATGATCTTCCTGGTGGAACAAAAGCAATTAAAGCAGAAGTTCCATTGGCTGAGATGTTTGGTTACGCGACTCAAATGCGTTCTATGTCTCAAGGTCGTGCGACTTATTCTATGGAATTCGCTAAATACGCTGAAACTCCACGTAACGTGGCTGAAGGCATCATCGCTAAGTTCCAGACTGGCGGTAAAAAAGGTGACGACGAGTAATCTTTCGATTACTATAAGCCCAAACTAATTCTTAGTTAAAACCAAGCGCTCGTGCAGTGACCCTGCATGAGCAGTTTATAAAGGAAGATCATCATGGCTAAAGCCAAGTTTGAACGTAATAAGCCACACGTAAACGTGGGCACAATCGGTCACGTTGACCATGGTAAAACAACTTTAACTGCTGCGATTGCAACTATTTGTGCAAAAACTTACGGCGGTGAAGCGAAAGATT